>Ga0210387_10000031_pt1 | contig 133833 bp, 125 predicted proteins | sample IncBWC7OmetaG_FD_160108 | JGI IMG/M metagenome (GOLD analysis project Ga0210387, IMG submission 160108) | Forest soil microbial communities from Barre Woods Harvard Forest LTER site, Petersham, Massachusetts, United States - Inc-BW-C-7-O ...
TTCGTCTTCATTGCTGTTCTCCTGCACTGGAGTAAATTCTCTTGTTGACTTGACGTTCCACTGGTTTCCCGAACGCATCTTTCCCGATTTCGTGGAACGACACGCCGTCCATCGCAATCTTTTCCACTCGCCCGTCGTACAACTGATCCCCTTCGCGCAGGAAATAGGTCCGCGCTTGCGGATTGGTAACCACGGCGATCATCCCGTTTGGCGCCCGCACAATTCCATCCAGCCGCAGTGTCCCCACCTGCAATCCGGCTTTCCCCGGAGGCAGATTCGCTCCGGCTCTTGCCGCGGCCTCCTGCCGGCTCGTCAGCGATTCGAACGGGTCGCGCCGTGAAACTTTCGCTTCCGGAGCTTCCGCCGTTCCCTCCGTCGCCGAGCTCGCCGTTTTCTTCACTACCGGTTTTCTTACGGGTTTCGTCGCCGCGGGCTTCGGCGTTGCCGCAGCCTTCGATGGCGCCTTTGGCACGGGGGCTTGGACCGCCGGCTTTGCCGCAGATTTCGCAGGAGCGGTGGGCGGTGTCGCGGGCTTCGCGGCCGCTTTTGCGGTCGGTGGCGCAGCCTGTGTCGCCGGCTTTGCCGTTGTTTTCGGAGGTGCAGCGGGCGCCGTCTGAGCACGCAAGCTGCTCCCGGACGCCGCCAGCAAAATCCCCGTCATCACTGTTATGGCTAGACGCATGGCTCGCTCATCCCTGCTCACGGTTTTTTCACCGGCTGACTCGCACCCTTGGCCCCACCCGCTGGCGTTGAATCAGCTGGTTTCGTGAAGAATGTCGTGACTGTAAAAATTCCGGAAACCGTGGTACCCGGCCGGATGGGATATTTCGCCCCCTTGGAGCCGCCCGGATCGTCGAACTGCAAATCGCCGACGTTGATAATTCGCGACAACCGGCTTAACCTCGAGAAAAAGTCCAGCATGTTGAAGTTCGGCCCGTCCGCCTGCACTTCAAATGGCATCTCGTAGTGATACTCTTTCGGCACGATGTTCTGCGACGTCAGCTTCCTCAACTGCACGTTCGAGGAAGCGGCGGCTCCCTGTATCTGCCGGATAAACTCATCCACTTCCTTCTCTTCCGGCACGATCGTTTTCAGCGTGTCCAGTTGCTTGTTCAGCGCGTCCATCTGCTGCTTCAGTTCGCCGTACCGCTGCTTGTAAACCTGCAATTGCGTTACTTCCTGAGTTAATTTCGTGCGCTGTTGCACGGCGTTATCGTAGTCGGCCCGCTCCTGCGCCACGGGCGAGCCAGGCACATACAGCCCCGCCAGCATCAAGATGAACGCGATCGCCACCGCCACCAGTCCCTGCATGATTACCGACATATCTCGGAAAGGATTGGCCATGGTATTCCCCTATCCTTTCTTCGCCGGCGGGGTTGAAGTCGGAGATGTCCCGCCCGGCGCGCTGGCCGGCTTTGCGGACGGTGCTGCCGGTGCCGGTCCGTTCGGCGCGATTTCCGCGTTGATTGAAAATAGGAATGTCTGCACGTTCTGGTTCTTTTCGTCCTGCTTCGCGTCTTTAATTTCGACCTTCTGGAAATATCCGGAACGCTTCAAGGCGGTAATAAAATTGGCCACCGAATTCAGCGACGCCGCCGCGCCATCCATCGTCAGGGTCGTGCCCTTCTTTGACAGCGACATCAGCCACAGGTTCTCCGCCCGCGAAACCGTATTCGCCACCTGGTCGAGAAGTTCCTGCGCCCCGGTGCGGTCCCGCTGCAATTGCTCGATAGTGCCCACGCGTTGCTGCAGCACGATTTTCTGTTTATCGAAGGCTTCCACCTGGAGCTTGATCTGCTCCAGATCCGTCTTCTGCGCCTGCAGTTGCTGGATTCGCTTGTTCTCATCATTCAACTGCGTCTGCCAGGAGTGGTAGAAGTAGAAGAGTACGAGTCCGCCGAACAGCACGCCCGCTCCGATGAATACCAGCGGCAACGCCGCCCCGGTGTCCACCGGCCGCCGCGATGCTTTCGGCCTCGTTTGTCCAAGTAAGTTTATGCGGATCATGGCTAGTCGAAGCTCCTCAGGGCCAGTCCCACGGCGACAACCAGTCTTGGCGCCAATTCCCGGATTTGATCTTCACTGTGCTTCCCGGGATTGATCAGCACCTTGCGGAATGGATTCAGTTCTTCCACCGGCATCGCGAATTCTTCGCGCAGCAGGTCCACCAGGCCCGGTACGCGCGCCGTCCCGCCCGCCACCATGATGCGCTGGATGTTTTCGCCGCTCGCCGTTGCCCGGAAAAAGTCGAAAGTCTTCTGAATTTCCAACGTCAGGATGTCCGAAACGCTGCGCAGGATCTGCCCCTTCTGCTCGTCGGTCACCGTCGGCAGGGTGTCGCCCTTTTTCAGGCGTTCCGCGTCGTCAAAGCTCAGGTCCAGTTCCTTCTGCAAAGCGTCCGTATACTGATTCCCGCCCACGCTGACGTCGCGTGTGAACAGCGGGATGCCGGCCCGCACGATGTTGATGTTCATCACGCTCGCGCCGATGTTCAGCAGGGCCACGGTTTGCCCCGCATCCGGTTCGTAGTTCACTTCAAAGCAGTTCTGCAACCCGAACGCGTCGATATCCACCACGACAGGCGTCTTCCCGGCCTGCGCCAGCACGTTCGTGTGATTCAGAATCTTGTCCTTCTTTACCGCCACCAGCAGCACGTCCATCTGCGAATCCATTGCTTCCAGCAGTTGGTAGCTGAGGTTCACGTCGGCGATGTCGAACGGAATGTGTTGGCTGGCCTCCGACGGAATCCGGTCGTACAGCTCTTCTTCCGTCATCAGCGGCAAAGGCACGCGTTTCACAATTACGGAGTGGCCGGAAACCGACGTCCCCACATTTTTCGTCTTGATTTTTTCGGTTTCGAAAATCTTGGTGATCGCGTTGGCCACTTGGGGCGCATCCATAATCGCGCCGTCCACCACGGTATCCTGCGCCAGGGCTTCCATTCCGAAGCTGACCAGTTCATACCCGGCCTTCGTCGATTTCAGCTCCACAGCCTTGATCGAACTGGATCCAATGTCCAGTCCCACCAGCTGCTTGCTCTTTCCTCCACCAGGTAACCACATATCGCGGCCTCTTTCCCTCTCGCTCTGACAAGTCTAGCGGCGCTTCGCCACCACTTGGCTCATCTTGCGTTCCATCCACCTGTCTAGGATCGTCTTTCTAAGTTTCCAACGATTTCCTAACTTGAATGCAGGTATTTCGCCCTCTGTGATGTACCGGTACAATGTATCCGGGCTGATTCCCAGATACTGTGACGCTTGTCGTACGTTCATCACTTCGCGCGATTCGCTCACGAGGAACGCCCACCTTATCTTCCACTGGCCCTTCTTGCATACTTCGCCGCACCCAATTTCTTGCTCTTGTTGCAGGACACGTGATTCCCCGGGTGCCGCTCGTGAGTACGTTATGTCATTCACTCCGCCCGAGCGTCAAGCGATTCTCTTCTGTAGTTGTCCTAAGAATGCAGGTAATCTTAGGCAATTGGCCTGTTATTGCAGGCAGGTAGGACTACTAATTGCATAGGTCGCAGCCTGCTACCACAACCCGTTGTACTTTTTCGCGACGGCATGCCTGTCCGTCCGGACGGTAATCCTTAGTTCGCAATCCCCAAGCTATCTCAGCGTTCTCTAACACTTGCGCGCTTCCTTCGTATTCTCAGCGTCCTCCGCGCTCTTATCTCAGCGCACACTGCGTTAAGTCCCTTCTTTCTTTTCAATCCATGCGGCCAACAGTTACTCAAATCCCTAAACTTTTCCAAATCGCTTCCACGCGTGCCTTCGTCTTTTCATCCACCACCATCTCATCGGGCCACGGCCGCGCAAATCCTTCGCTCGCCCACTTCCGCGTCGCATCAATTCCCATCTTCGATCCAAAATCCTGCATGCGTGCCGCGTGATCCAGCGTATCCACCGGTCCCAACATAAACTGCACATCTCGCTCTGGATCAATCGCGCAAAGCGCCTTCCACACCACTTCGCGATAGTTGTGCACATTCACATCGTGGTCCACCACTACAATCACTTTCGTAAACATCGCTTGCCCCAGCGACCAGATCGCGTTCATCACTTTTCGCGCGTGCCCCGGGAACGATTTCCGGATCGACACGATCATCAGGTTGTGCACGATCCCTTCCGCCGGCATCGAGACGTCCACAATCTCCGCGTGCGTCAGCTTCATCAGCGGCAAAAACACCCGCTCAATCGCGTAGCCCATATAAAAATCTTCCTGGGGCGGCCGCCCTACCACCGTCGCTAGGTAGATCGGGTCTTTCCTGTGCGTCACGCACTCCACGTGGAATACCGGATACTCCCCTTCGAGCGAATAAAATCCCGTGTGATCGCCAAATGGACCTTCCGTCCGCATCTCATTCAGGTTCACGTAGCCTTCCAGCACGATCTCCGCATTAGCGGGCACTTCCAGATCGTTCGTCTCGCACTTCACCAGTTCCACCGGCTCCCTGCGCAGGAATCCGCTGAACATCATTTCGTCCAGGTCCGGTGGAATTGGCAATATCCCTCCGAGAGTTGTAGCCGGGTCCGCGCCAATGGCCACACTCACCGGAATCCGTCCCTCCGGATTCTTCGCCCGCGCCCGCCGGAAATGCTCGGCGCCATGTTTCTGTGTCTGCCAGTGCATCCCGGTCGTGCGCTCGTCGTAAATCTGCATCCGGTACATCCCCACGTTCCGTTTTCCCGTCTCCGGATTCCGCGTAAACACCAGCGGGAACGTAATGAATCTCCCGCCGTCCTGTGGCCAGCACTTCAATATTGGAAAATCAAACAAGTTAACGTTATTGCCCTGGTGCACCACGTCTTTGCACGGCCCATCCTTCACATTCTTGGGCATGAAAGAGCCAAGCTCCGCCAGCTTCGGCAGCATCTTCAGCTTGTCGAAGAGTCCCTGGGGCGTCTGCATATCCAAAAAGCCGCGAATGCGTGCCGCCACCTCATCCAACTCTTCCACCTCAAACGCCAGCTCCATCCGCCGCACGCTTCCAAACGCGTTAATCAGCAGCGGATACCGCGAACCCTTCGGCTTCTCAAACAACAGCGCCATCCCGCCCGGCATCCCTTTCGGCCCCGCCATCGCCTGCGCCCGCTGCACCACCTCCGTCACTTCCAGCACCGGGTCCACTTCCGTCTTCACCCGACGCAGTTCTCCCTCTTTCTCCAGCCGCCTCACAAACTCCCGCAAATCCGCGTATCCCACTTCTTCCTCCTGCAATATCTCCGCGCAGCCCCTTCAATGACCAGACTTTACCACGTTCCACCGGGCTACCAGACTCGTACTCCCCGATCTGTCCCGCCAGCGGTCGTTTTGTCACTCAATTAATTGCAATGCTCTGCTAATGGTGGAGTAACACATGGCAGATAGACTCGCCTTTGTGTGAACGTGTTCCCTGAGCTCATCCGATCCGCGCGGCTCTCGTGTTGGAAAAATCTAGAATCTAGGAGACCGAACTGATGCTTAAGAAACTCCGGCTGCTCTTTTTTCTGGCAGCCTTGCTCGGAACAATTCCCATGCGAATGATGGCCGCACCGAACGAAGGTGAAGATCTACGCCACCGCATCAAACACGTCTTTGTAATCGTTCTTGAAAACGAAGGATTCGACCTTACGTTTGGGCCAAATTCCAAGGCCCCTTTCCTGTCCCAGACGCTCCCCTCGCGGGGCGTTCTCCTGAATCAATACTACGGCACCGGCCACGTCAGCCTGGATAACTACATCGCCATGCTCAGCGGCCAAGCCGCTACTCCGCAGACCCGCAATGACTGCCAGATCTACCAGGATTTCGCCCTGACCGGCGTGACTCCTGACGGCCAGGCCATCGGCTCAGGCTGCGTCTATCCCGCCTTCATCAAGGCACTCCCGGACCAGTTGAATGCCGTCGGCAAAACCTGGCGCGCCTACGCTGAAGACATGGGCAATGACCCCAATCGCGAAGCGGCCGCCTGCGGCCACCCCGCGCTCAATACAGCCGATCTAACACAAGTCTCGGAAGCTCCTTCAGCCGCCGTTCCCCTCGGCGACCAATACGCTTCTCGCCACAATCCCTTCGTCTATTTCCATTCCATCATCGACTCTCCCGATTGCGGCAGCCATGTCGTCAACCTGAACCTATTGCCTCAGGATCTGCTTCGGGAGTCCACCACTCCCAACTTTGTGTTCATTACTCCCAACCTCTGCAACGATGGCCATGACGCTCCGTGCAAGACCGGTCAGCCGGGCGGCCTCGTCTCCGCCGATGCATTCCTGCAGAAATGGATCCCAATGATCACGAATTCTGCCGCCTATCAGCGCGACGGCCTGATCGTCATCAACTTCGACGAGGGCGGCCTCACCACTCAAGTGATCTCCACGGGTATATCTATCTTTGCTTCGGGACTTTTCTGCTGCAATGAACAACCCGGCCCTAATCTGGCTCCCTTCCCGCAGACCACCAACATCACCCCCACCGTCGCCTTGACCTTTCAAAGCTATGGTGGGGATCGCACCGGCGCCGTCCTTCTCTCCCCGTTTCTCGACCCCGGTACGGTTTCCTTCACTCCTTTTAACCACTACTCCCTGCTCAAGACCCTGGAGGACATTTACGACACCGACAGCTACCTGGGATACGCCGGAGCACCCGGCCTCGTCGGTTTCTTCGGCTGTGTGACATCAGACATACAGACCAAAGGCCCTCTCCAGTCCGAAGCTTGCGGCCTTCGTTAGGCGAGCAACCACAATGGCCCGCCCTTCGCGTCTTTCTCAAACGGGCGGGCCACTCCACTCTTGCGGCGGTTGAGCTGAGGATCGGCCAGGTTCGTTTCGAGCCATCGCGTCCGCAGTGGCCCGCGCAAATCCAAGTTTCTTTCCTATTTCACTTTTCCCCGCAAGCGCCGGATGCCCTCCTGCCGCTTTAAGCGCACCAGCATCCTCAGGCCAGCCTCCACCGTCTCCTTCTTGGTCTTCGTGTTGGCGCTGCGCATCGCCTCTTTCATTAATTTGTCTTCAATCTCAATAGTCATTCGCATGCTTTCGCACCGACTCGGAATTCACACGCGTTGTCTGATCCAAATCAACGATGTTCTCGAGTCCCACTCCGCAGCTTCCGCTGTTTCGGACTCCCGTCTACTTACTCCTCACCTACGACTTTGGGCTTACGGCTTATGACTTCCTACTTCTTCCCCATCCGCTCCTTCACCTGTTCCGTCAACTTCTCCACCTGCTCCTTCGTTATCCGCACCTGCCCGTCCAACTCCACCTGCAGCCGGCCGGATCCCGCATCCTTGAACGCCACGTTCTCAATCCTGACGTATCCCTGCACGGCCGGCGGCAAGGTCGCTCCCAGGCTCGTGCCTTTCTTCAACGCGGAAAGTATGGACGACCGAATTTTCTCCTGAATCATCTCCCCCACTGTGCCCGACCGCAAGAGTTCCCCAAGCGAGCCGTCCGCCTGAATCGTCCCCACCTCCGGCACCAGCTTCAACTCCGTGTTGTCTTGCTCCACTCCGGGCGTCAGCTTCAGCGGAATCAACGCATTTCCGGCCACCAGTTTCTTGGTTTGTTGCTTCCCAAATGCCTTGATGCACGCCCATCGCTCATAGTGCAATTGAACCGTTGCGACGCTCGCCGGATACTCGGGCGCCAGCGCCGCCTGCTGGATCTGGATGCGCTCCCCGCAGCGGTCGTCCTTATCCAGTTGCGCGCTAAGCAGTGCCGTCAGATTCTCTTGCAGTTCCCCCAGGTCCGCGTTCAATTGCAGATTGAAAATCTGTATTTCTTTGCTGCTGGAGACCCTCGAGATTTGCGCCCAGGCCAGGATCGTTACGGCCTGGTCTTTCACCGTCAGCGGTATCTTGACCGGTGGAATCTTGAACGACAGGTTCTTCGAATCCGCGCACGTCACGGGCACTGCGGCAACCAGTAAGCCGATCAGTATCCCGCCAAGAGCCCTTCTCCATCTCCAATCGAGGGACATTGCCCCACGCGGCTTTTTCCGCTCTGTAGTTACCACCCAAGCCGTCAATCTCACCAGGTTAGTTACGTGCCCCACGGTCCCTCTTCCCAAAAATTCGTGAACGGTCCTACATCTCCGCGCACCAGAATAGAATCCTCTTGCTTGATGGCCAGCCGCCCCACCCGGTTGCCTGCACCCCGGTGCAGGTTTCTCCTTTGAGTCGCTTGCTGCCTGACCGCCGCTTGGCGCTTCATCTTCAACTCACCTTCGTCTCGATGTGACACACACAGTCTCAGACTGAGCACAATCTCCCCCGCCCGGTCGCCGTTTCAACTTCAAATCTATTTCTTCAATGTTCGCAGATCTGCTTTGCAACCTTCTACTTGCGCATGTGAACGTAGGAGCCAGCCCTTGCACTCTAAAAAGTGGCCTCGTAGTTGCTCCTTTTTCCTTATGGATGGGAGTCGGTTTCTCGTGTGCCTTCCAAACGCACACCTCCCAGCCTCCGGTAACCTGCGGTTGGTAACCGGATGCCGAAATTATTCCTGTACGAAGGAGAACTGGAAACCCAAGCGCGCCAGTGCAGTGTTTTGAAAGGTTGCGGCAACGGCTCATCAGCTCAACATGCTAAGTATGCTGCAAATGATTCGGCTCGATTATCTCTCCTGCGTTCTGACCGTGCTGGGGACTGTTCTTCTCGGCAAAAAACTCTGGCAAGGCTGGGTTGTTGCCGCACTCAATAGCGCCGTCGTCTGTGTGATCGGTGTCCGCACTGCCCAGTTCGGTTTCGTACCTGCGAACCTCGTCTGCATCGCCCTTTACACCTCCAATCTCATCAACTGGCGTCCCAGGAAGCAAGACCAGTAGTCCTCCGCCACTCCTCACGATTCCCCGCTGGTAGTATCCTGTTGCTAGCCCTATGCACCGGATTTACCTCGACCACAACGCCACCACCGCCGTCGACCCCGCCGTCCTCGACGCCATGCTGCCCTATTTCTCCTCCGACTTTGGCAACGCCTCTTCCATTCACACGTTCGGCCAACGCGCCCGCGCCGCCGTCGAAACCGCCCGCGAACAGGTCGCCGCGCTCATCAACGCTCGACCTCAGGAAATCATCTTCACCAGCGGCGGCACCGAGTCCGACAACCACGCTATTTTCGGCGTGGCCCTCTCCATCTCAACTTCCCCTCACGTAATCACCACCACCGTCGAACACGAAGCCGTTCTCAACGCCTGCCAGGCCCTTGAAAAGCAAAGCGTCGCCGTCAGCTATCTCCCCGTTAATCGGGATGGCCTTATTAATCTCGACGAGCTCCGCCGCGCCCTTCGCCCCGAAACCGTTCTCATCTCCGTGATGCACGCCAACAACGAACTCGGCGCCATCCAACCGCTCGCTGAAATTGGCCGTATCGCCGCCGAAGCCGATGTATACTTCCATACGGACGCCGTGCAGTCCGCCGCAAAAATTCCCCTCGATGTCAAAGCCCTGCAACTCGATCTGCTCTCTCTCTCCGGCCACAAGTTCTACGCTCCCAAAGGCATCGGCGCGCTCTTCATCAAGAGCGGCACGCGCCTCCGCCAGCTTCTCTACGGCGGCCACCACCAGCGTGGCTTCCGCCCCGGCACCGAAAATGTCACCGGCATCGTTGGCCTCGGCAAAGCCGCGGAACTCGCTCGCGTCTCTCTCGAAAAAGATGCCGCGCGGATGTCGCGCCTCCGCGATACTCTGGAACAAGGCATCCTCGCCCGTGTCCCCGATTGCCGCCTAAACTCCGCAAACGCCCCACGCACTCCCAATACCTCCAACATTCTTTTTCCCGGCCTCGAAGGCGAAGCCCTCGTCATCGCCCTCGATCTCAAAGGTCTCGCTTGCTCCACAGGAGCTGCCTGCTCTTCCGGCGCCGTCGAACCCTCGCATGTCCTAACCGCCATTGGCCTCTCCGCCTCCGACGCCCGCGCCACCGTCCGTTTCAGCCTCGGCCGCCACACCACCGAATCCGAAATCCAGGCCGCCCTGGAAATCATCCCCTCCGCTGTCTCCCACCTCCGCAAACTCTCCCCCACCTACCACACCATGTAGCGGCCACTTTCGAGTGGCCCAGCATTCCAGGTAGGGGCGGCTTTACGCCGCCTTCTTGCTTGTCTTTGTAGCGGCCGCCTTCCGAGGCGGGCGATTTTTGCCCGTCCCGAATGCCTGTGAGGGGCGGGCTTCTTCCTTTGGAGTGCGGTGGCTCTGCCACCGCTTTTCAGGCCTAAACATCGAGACCAACTCGGCAATTGGACGCCGCTTTTCTCTCCGGAAAAGGGGCAGCAAAGCTGCCGCAATCCAAAAGTGCCTCCGTCCCTGCTTCTTCCAGCACCGATTCCCCATTCAAGCTAAAATAGAATCAGCATGTCCACGCAACTCCAACTCAACCCTCTCCCCGCGACCCCCGCCGCCGAGAGCACTCCCGGCCTCGTCGCCGTCGCCATGTCTGGTGGTGTCGACTCTTCCACCGTAGCCGCGGTTCTCCTCCAGCAAAACCGCCCCATCGTCGGCCTCACCATGCAGCTCTGGAATCAGCGCCGCCTTCCCGAACTCCAGGGCGAAGGCCCCGCCCAGCATCGCTGCTGCTCGCTCGACGACGTCTACGACGCCAAGCGCGTCGCCCAGCACCTGAATTTTCCACACTACGTCGTCAACTTCGAAGAACAGTTCGAAGCCCGCGTCGTGCGCCCCTTCGTCGAGCAGTATCTCTCCGGCCGCACGCCCATCGCCTGCACCAACTGCAACACCGACGTGAAATTCGAGCCGCTCCTCCGCATGGCCCGCCAGATCGGCGCCGAGCGCCTCGCCACCGGCCACTACGCCCGCATCCGCAAGAATGAATCCACCGGGCGTTTCGAACTCCTCCGCGCGCGCGATGATTCCAAGGATCAGTCCTATTTCTTGTGGGGTCTAACGCAGGAACAGCTCTCGCGCAGCGACTTTCCCCTCGGCGAGCTCACCAAGGAGGAAGTGCGCAACGTGGCCCGCAACGCCAATCTTCCCGTCGCCGAAAAACCGGAAAGCATGGAACTCTGCTTCGTACCCAACGGCAATTACGTTCAGTTCATTCACGCCTACTCCCGCGCCGAAGGCCTCGCTGTTAACAACGAGGAAGGCGACATCGTCACCGAAGAAGGCGCCGTCCTCGGCCGCCACACCGGCGTGCACAATTACACGGTCGGCCAGCGCAAAGGTCTCGGCTTCGCCGCCGGCAAGCCCGTTTACGTCCTTTCGATCGACACCAAAAACAATCGCATCATCGTCGGTGAAGACGAAGCGCTCCGCACCAGCGCCTTTGAAATTGAAAATGTAAACTGGATTTCCGTCGCAGAGCCAATTGCGCCGATTTACGGCCAGGCAAAAATCCGCCACAAGCACGACGCCGCTCCCGCCACAATCGACGCACTTCCGAACCACCGCGCCCGCATCACCTTCGACACCCCGCAGCGCGCCATCACCCCAGGCCAGGCCGCCGTCTTCTACAACAGCGACGCTGTCCTAGCCGGCGGCTGGATCAAGTAATCTCTTTGTAGCGTCCACCTTCAGGTGGACGCTCTTGCCTCTGAAGCGGCCGCCCGCGGCAGCGGGCGGCCGCTTTTTGCCCGTCTCGAACGGCAGCTCTGCCGCCGCTTTTGGGATCTCAACCACAACCAAAGCCTTGTCATTCTGAAGGGATCCGACCAGATTCATGCAGCGCCGCCGCAACCTCCGCCGACACCGCGGCCAGCAATCGCGTCTTCACATTTCCTGGTTTGGGAGATTTCGAAAAAACAAGGAGGGCCCGCGAACCGCTCATGGAACCAATCTCATCTCAATTGACCGCAAGGAGATTCCACGCAAACATTCCCGCTTCAGATGAACAACTCGTCTTCCTGCTCCACCGAGGTTTCCCTCGCCGGCGACGCCGACCGCCGCGAGCGCAGCACGTCGAGCCCAATCTTGATTCCCTGCACGATCGCCGAAGCCTTCTGCACCGGCGCCCAGAAACTCCGCCTTACCTGCGAACCCGCATCTTCCACTGCTTCCAGCGTCCCCGTCAGGATGCGGTCCACGGTCACCAGCTGCCCGCGCAAACGATCCGAAGCCTCCGTCGCGATCTTGTCGAACTTCTGGGCCTGCGACCGCGTCATATAAACAATGTGCGCTGCGTCTTCCACCAGCGCCGAAATCTTCGGCTGCGTGTCGTCGAGTAAAATCTGCGTGCGCGTCAGGATCGGGCCGACGCGCGAGTGCAGGTCTCCCATCATCTTGTTCACGGATTCGGTGGTCTTCTTCAATTGCAGGAACATCACGATCAGGATGGTCGTCTGCACAAGCAGCGCAATCGCTGCCGCAAGAATAAAAACCTGCATCGTTATTTGCATACACACCCGACCCTCTCCGCAACCTCAGCGGAAAAACCCAAGCCAGCCCGACAAACCCTCAGGACTTCGATTCGCGAAGAAACGCTTCGCGTCCCGCATCCACCGCCGCCGACAGCGACTCGCGCTTTTTCGACGCCACGTCCTTGCCGCGCTCGATCAATTCATCAGCCCGCTCCCGCAGCTCTTTCGCCTTCTTCTGCGCAAATTCCCGCCCGTCGTCCGCCCGCCTCGCCAGGTACTCACGCGTGTCCTCGCCGGATTTCGGCGCAAACAGAACGCCCATCAGTGCGCCCACTCCGAGCCCCACCAAAAAGTAACTAACTTTGCTTCCAACGTTGTCAGCCATATAAGCCTCCACGCAACGAACGTAGCACACGCATGTGTACGCCGCAATACGGCCTAACCATTACCATTACCTCACACCGGTTAGGGCGTATCTTGATGCAGCAACAAATGTTGCACTATTTTCTCCGCCATTTTTCGCGGCAGCATCCTGCTCAACTCTTCCGCACTCGCCTTCTTTAGATTCGCCACGCTGCCGTATCGCTGCAGCAATCTCTGTGAAGTTCGCGGCCCAATTCCGGGGATATCCAGCAGTTCGGTGTGCGTTTGGCGGGCGCCCCGGCGCTGGCGGTGAAAGCCGACCGCAAACCGGTGCGTCTCATCCCGAACCTGCTGAATCAAGTGCAGAACCGGCGAATGCCGCTCCAGAATCACCGGTTCATCTTCTTGCCCCAGCACATAGAGAATCTCTTCCTTCTTGGCGATGCTGGCCATGGGCTGGTTGATAATCTGCAGGGACTCCAGCGCCTGCGCCGCCGCATGCAATTGCCCCAGCCCTCCATCAATCAGAATCAGTCCGGGTAACGCCTTCTTTTCTTCCTGAAGCCGCCGGTACCGCCGCACCACCGCTTCATACATGCTGGCAAAATCGTCGTTCTGCGCGCGCACGCGCCCTCCCGGGGCCTCATCGCCCCGAATGATGAATTTCCGGTAGTCCGACTTCTTCATCCGCCCGTTTTCCCAGACCACCATGGACGCCACGGTATCCGTCCCCTGGATATGCGAAATGTCGAAACTCTCGATCCGCTTCACTTCCTCAGGCAAATTCAATGCGGACTGCAACGCTTCGCCGATGGCTTTCGACGTCGGCTTCAGCACCCGGAACCTCTGCTCGAAAATATGCTTGGCGTTGGTTTCCGCAAGATCCAGAAACGCGCGCTTGCTCCCCCTCTGCGGCGTAAAAATCTCCACTTTGTGTCCCGCTCGCTCGCTCAGCAATTCGCCCAGAAGCGCGTGATCCTCAAAATCAATGGGCACGTGAATCATCTTCGGCAGGTATTCCGCCTCCAGATAAAGCTGCTTCAAGAGCGAAGGCACGAATTCGTGGGGACCGAATTCTTCCAGCTCCTCCCAAAAAAATTCACGCCTGTCCACCACGCGGCCGGCGCGAAGGTGAAACAGATTCGCCGCCACCAGCGGCGGCTCCGCGTAGTACGCCAGCACATCCGTATCGTCCCCCTGCGCCGAAGCAATCCTCTGTCGCTCCTCAATGTCATCCAATGTCCGCAGCAGGTCGCGATACGATGCCGCCTCTTCAAACCGCTCACTTTCCGCCGCGGCCAGCATCCGCTCTTCGATGCTCTTCATCAGGTCCTGCCGCCGCCCCTCCAGAAACATCCGCGCGTCGCGCACCGCCTCCGTATAGCGCGCATCCGTGGTCAAACCCTCCGCGCAGGGCCCCAGGCACCGGTGAATATAGAATTGCAGGCACGGCCGAGGGTGAATCTTCGTCAGGTCCACGTAACACGAAGGCACAAGGAAACGCTTGTGAATGAAATGCAGAATCCGCCGCGCCAGGCTCGCAGGAAAGTACGGCCCAAAATAAAGCGAGCCGTCCTTCTTCACCCGCCGCGTGAAATAAACTCGCGGATACTTTTCGTAGAGCGTCAGCTTGATGTACGGATACGTCTTGTCGTCCCGCAGCATGACGTTGAACTTCGGCTTGTACTGTTTGATGAGGTTGTTTTCGAGCGCCAGTGCTTCCCGCTCGTTTTCCACCAAGATCGTTTCCAGGTCGGCGATCTCTCGCGCCAGCGAGCCCGTCTTCGCATCCACCCACCGCGATTCCAGAAAATACGACCGCACCCGGTTCCGTAGCGACCGCGCCTTCCCGACGTATACCACCTTCCCCGCCGCGTCCTTGAACAGATACACCCCCGGCGATTCGGGGAGCGATGCTGCTTTTTCGCGGGGTTCCATGGAATTGCTGCGGTGCGGCCACGCCCTTCAGCCGCCTCTTTCATCTTACGGTGATTTCACGCCGAATGAGAAACACCTTCCCCGCGCGCCGCTCCGTTCCGAGTGGACCTCACGCTGGCGCGCCGGCTCAATTCCCGATTGCCTGACTCACTCATCCTTACTTATGCCGTCAAACCAGTAAAAATGGGGATCAGCGGCGATTGTTCAATACGAGACATTTGCGGCAGTCGGGCCTCTGCTACGCTTCGAATAATTGAGGGGTTATGCATACGTTAGGTGATATGCTGCACGCACCTCGGCGACGCAAGCCCATCAGAGCGTCGGTTCCAACGCAAACCGGGCACTGATCATCCTTCGCTGCTTCAGATACCGCCCCCAGCCAAGCCTCAGTGGAAATGAGTTCAGAATGCGGCGTCGTGTGAGAGCATTCCTGTCAGGAACTGCGCTGGTTTTCGGCAGATCCTTTTTCCCGATATTTGCCATCGCGATCATTGCCGGTGCCACGCTTTGGGGACCTTGGGTTAGCCTCGGCGTCACAGTCATCGCCATCGCGGCCACCCTGAGGTCCCTATGATTCCAGAGGCCCGCAGCGCCCCAGCAACGAAAGTATTGAGACCCTGGCGCCTTCTCTCCCATCCGCAAGACTGGCACTGCATACTCTTTCACTTCATCTGCCTCACCGCCTATTCCTGCGCGTTCTGGCTCTACCTCCATCCCAAACTAGCCGGCATCACCGGCCCGTGGTCCCGCTTAGCCTTTGTGTTAGCTTCCGCTTCGGTGCTCGGCTGGATCTCCGGAATCGATGTCGGCGTCAACTTCCACAACCATTCCCACCGCCCCATCTTCACCTCGCAATTCCTCAATCGCTGGTTCGGCCGGGTATGGACATTCTCGGGCGGCTGGCCTTCCTTTTTCTGGGAGTACTGCCACGTCACCATTCACCATGCCAGATTGTTGACCACTGACGATTGGACTTTGCCCAAACACACGGCTGACGGAAAATTTGAAAACTTTCAACGCTACCTCTTCACTCACTGGCCCTGGCGCATCTCGATACATCTCTGGAAGGATCTGACCGCGCGCCAAACCATCCGCCGCCGATCACTCCGCGAACTCGCCATCTTCCTTGCGCTTTGGTCGATTCCCTTCTGGATCGACCCGATAATGGCTTTGTGTCTCTGGGTGCTGCCCCACTGGATCGCCAACGCGTTCGTGATGAACTCGGGAATGTATGTCCAGCACGCGGGCTGCGTCCCGAAAACCTCCGCTAAGCCGGCAAGCCACTCCACGGTCTTTGTGTCGAACCTGTTCAATCTCACCATGTTCAATATTGGCTTCCACTCCGAGCATCATGACCATCCCCGCATCCACTGGTCGGAACTCCCCCAACTGCACGAGCGCCTCAAGCAGGACCTGATTGACGGCGGGGCTCACGTGGTTCCCTTCGGTAATTACCGCGCCGCTTTCTTGCTAGCCGGCGACGATGCACGGCAAAAAGACTTCGCGCAGCAGGACCCCAGATACAGAAACAGCCGGTAGCAGGATAGATTGGCCTGGCAACTCAACCTGGCATAAACTTAATCGGATAGGGGGGCAGTCCAGTTGAGTCTTATGCAATTCCTGCGAACCATCGCGAGTCTCACGTTTTGCATACTCGCTTTCTCTGCCTCACCCGCGCGCACGCAAGATCCGCCCGCCAGCGCTCCGCCTCCCAGCCAACCGCAACCAAAGCCAAAGAAGAACGTGGATTCTGCGGTCAGCTCCGCTCCAGACCAGCCCCAGTGGGATCCTCTGCGCGCGGAAAAAGACCTCGATGTCGGCAAATACTACATGAAGAGGGGCGACGTGGACGCCGCGATCGACCGTTTCGAGGACGCCACCATCGCGAAACCCGGCTACGCGATTCCCTTCCTCTATCTGGGCGAAGCCTACGAAAAGAAAGGCAAGAAGAAACCCGCCGTGAAGGCCTACCAGCGGTACCTCGATCTCTATCCCCACGCCGAAGACGGCGACAAAATCCGTAAAAAAATCGAAAAACTAAACAAGGAAATCGACAAAGAAAAAACCAAGATGTAACGATCCACGCGTAGCGGCTACCTTCAGGTGGCCGACCATTTTCGAGGCCAAACTCCTAGTAATTTGTCATCCTGAGGAGCGCATCAGTTGCGCTCCTCAGGACCGCAACTGATGCGCTTCCAAGATTTCGAGGTTGAGATCCTTCGGCTGGCTTCATCATCGGATAGCAGAAGGATGACAATCGCAGAGGAGTCGCTCTACCGCGCCAACCGATCCAGAAACTTCCTCGCCGCCCCGAAATGCTCGTACCGCTTTTCCTCCGCCCGAAACTCCGGCGAATGCGAAATCAGGCTGCACCCCGACCGCCGCGTCGGATGCTTCACATGCAGCATCTCGTGATACAGCACGTACTCCACCACAAATTGCGGCACTCCCGGCCGGTCCATCCGCCGATTGAGCACGATCTGATTCGGCCCCGGATCATAGCAACCAAACTGCCTTCGCCACGCGCGGCTGCTCCACGCAATGTGCGGCCGCTCCAGCTCCCTCGAAAAATAGTTTTTGTTGAGTTCCTCGAAGAGCGCGGCCAAATCGTGATGCTCTCCATGCGGAGAGGCCTGCGCCGGAGGCACGCGCCGGCGACGAAGATGATTGATCCGGCTGCGCGTCCGATCCGAACGCGCATACTCCAGATACGCACCCACCAGCCCTCGCGATGGCCGACGCCGAAACACCCGCGCAAGCAACAGGGCCGCCGCTCCCTCCAGCACCGTCTGCGGCGCGCGCCGCAAAAGATCCGAAAAGCGCACGTAGTAAACATCGCCCCGCCGCCGCAAGGTAATCACCAGGCTACTGTACGCGTAAAACTCCACATGGAAATGCGGCGGCCGCCCCTCGCAGCCGATTCGCGTGAACATCCGCTGAAACAACGCCTCTCCGCCTGGAACGTGGGACCCTACTTTGCCGCGCGGACTCAATGCTCGCGCCTCAATTCTTTCGCCGCACCGGCGGTGGCGCCGCCTTCTTCTTCGCCGTTTCCGCTTCCTTCAGCGCGTCCTCGGTGCCTTGCACGGCGTCGTCCAGATTGTCCTTGTAAATCTCCAGCTCGGGGCCGCTGGCGGAATACTTCTTCAATGTTTCCAGAAAACCCTTGGACTTCGTCGCCATCAGGTCAATCCCCTGCCGGATGTTGTCTTGCTTCTCCAGGCCGAGCTGAATCAAATCCGCCGCGTCGTCCACGCACCCGATGTACGAATTCATTAGATAGTTCAGCATTTCCGTGTGTTTGTTCGACGATGGATGCTCCAGTTCGTACTGGAATTTTGTCAGGCGGTCCTCCGCAAAAGTAAGAAACAGCTTGATGCGGTCGTTGGTCGTCTCGGCATCGCGAATCTTTCCCGCTTCGACGGACGAGAGGTAATCCTTCTCAGGCCGTTGCGCGAACGTGCCGGCGGGCGAGGTGCAAAAAAAGCCGAAGGCCACGAACGCCAAACTCGTCGCCATCAAATGTTTATTTTTCATGGTTTCGCCTCAGCCGCCGGAGGTACTTTCGCCACATCCTTGCTGCGCCGGGGAAACAGCAGGTGGATCAATCCATCGTCCGTGTCGATCAAATCTTTTCGCACAATCTCCAGCGGTGGACGATACTCTTCCGGCGCCACAAGCAGCGTATCCTCCACCTCGCGAATCCCCTGCCGCACTTCCAGTTCCAGTTGCCGGTATCCGCCGGGATGCCGATCCGCATCCGGCTGCTGTTTCTTCAGAAGCTCGAATGCCTGCCGGACGTTGTCCCGGTATTTCTCGAAAATCAGCCCCACTGCAGCGTAGTCGCCCGCCTTGCTCGCTTGCGTGGCCGCATCAAATTCCAGAGCGCCGAGTTTCTGCAGGTCTTTGATTTTACCGCCGGCGTGGCTTTCCCGATCGAATTGTTCTTGCAGTTCTTTCAGCTTGTCCGCCGTTGCAAGCGCTCCGCTGCACGAAAGCATCGCGGCGGACATCAAGATAGCCAACCGGCGGCTCCGTCGGCAAAGCCGGTCATTTCTTCTTCTCGGCCCGTTTTTCGAGGACATGAATCCGCTGGTTCGCCTGCCAAACCTGGTCCGGATGCTGGTTCTGGTCCAGGTCCAGAAATTTTCGGTACGCATCCAGGGCGGGTTGAACCTGATTGAGTTTATCGTAACAAAGCGCGCGAATAAACCATACGCCCGCATTCGGCTTTTCCATCTTCTCAACCACGTCGTAGCCTGCCAGCGCCGCCGCGTAGTTGCCGCTCTTGTAAAATGTCGCGGTCAAGTCCTTCCAGTAAACGACGTTGCCTTTATCCAGTTGAACCGCAATTTTCAGTTCGCCTTCCGCACCGGCAAAATCGCGCTTTTCCAGATACAGCCGCCCCAGTCCGCCATGGAGTTGCGCATCCCGCGGCGCAAGCGCAATCGCCTGTTTCAGCGTGGCGATGGCTTCGTCCAATTTGTTCTGCCCGATTAAAATGTCCGCGCGGAGGCGAAGCGCGTCAAGCGTCGGCGCCTGACCGTTCCCCGGCTTCCCCGTTTCCGCGAGCGCTTCGTCAAACTGTTTGTTCGCCACGAGAAGTTGCACGAACCGTGCGCGCGCCGCGGAGTCCTGCGGTGCGGCCGCGAGGTAACTCCGGTAAGCGTCGATCGCCTCCGGTTTTCCTTGCGCATCGAGGCTCACCGCCAATCCTCGCAGCGCCGGCGTGGACTTTGGCTGGATTTCTAGTACCATCAGAAACTTCTTTTCCGCGTCCGCCGGCTTTTTTAGTTGCAGGTACACTTCGCCCAAATGAGTCAGCGTCTCAGTGTCGCCGGCAGTTAAATGCGACGCAGACTCAAACGATTCGGCCGCCCCGGCCAGATCACCGGAGCGTTCCAGTGCAACTCCTAAAAGGAAACGCGGCCGGCTCTGGCTGGGTAACAGCTCGATCGCTCTGCGCAGCGGCGCGACGGCCGCCGGGGGCTCCTTCTCCAGAAGTAAAATGCCGAGATTCAGTTGCGCTTCCGCCATCTTCGGGTCCAACGCAATGCAGCGCGCATATTCCGCGCGAGCCTCTTCCGTTCGATTCAGCCCCGTATAAGCATACGCAAGCTGAAAATGCGCAAACGCAACTTCCGGTTTTTCCGCCAGGAATTTCTGCAAAGGAGGGATGGCCGCCTCGAAATTATTTTTTTCGAGCGCCGCCTGCGCCTCGTCCAGCAGGTCGTTTAGCGGATTCTGCACCTTCTGCGCTTTGGCCTGCGGGGACTTGCCGGTGGGATTCTGTGATTGCCGGAATTCCGTTGCAGAGTGCGCCGTGGGTGGAACCGTGGAAAGCAAAAATAGAAACACAGTTGGAATCTGTCGCTTCAATCGTTTCCGCATCACGGCTCCCGTGAAGTTGGCTTGCTGCTTTCTGGGCGCGCGCCCGTTGCGCCATCGTCCGGCCCGCCGCCGTTGCCCGGCCGCTTCGCTGCGCCGTTTCCGTTCGCAAGCGCTTTCCCCAAGAATCGCCCGGTGTGCGATTGCGCATTCCGCGCCACTTGCTCCGGAGTTCCCGTCGCGATAATTTTGCCGCCCTGGTCGCCGCCTTCCGGCCCCATGTCGATCAACCAATCGGCGGATTTGATCACATCAAGATTGTGCTCGATCACCAGCAGCGACGCGCCGGACTCCAACAGCCTCCGGAATGCTCCAAGCAACTTGGCAATATCGTCAAAGTGCAGCCCTGTTGTCGGCTCATCGAGAATATAAAGGATGCCCTGATTCTCCGACCGAGTCAGATGCGCTGCCAGCTTCAAGCGTTGCGCCTCCCCGCCCGACAGAGTGGTGGCCGACTGCCCCAGTCGCAAATAGCCTAACCCAATCTCGTTCAGCACCCGCAGCTTCGAAACCACCTTTGGCACGTTCACGAAAAACGCCAGCGCTTCGCGCACCGTCATCTCCAGCACGTCGTGCACGTTTTTCCCGTGGTAACGCACCTCAAGAATGCTCGATTTGAATCGTTGCCCGCGGCACTCCTCGCAGATCAGTTCCACGTCGGCCAGGAATTGCATCTCAACGGTTACCGTCCCGTCGCCCTGGCACGTTTCGCAGCGCCCGCCCGGCACGTTGAACGAAAAATGGCCTGCCGCATATCCCCGCCGCTTGGCGTCGGGCGTCTCGGCAAAAACGTCACGGATCGCGTCGAACGCTTTCATATACGTCGCCGGATTGGATCGAGGCGTGCGCCCGACCGGCGATTGATCCACGATGATCACTTCCTTGATCTGGTCGTCGCCGTCCAGCCGGTCGCAAAATTCCTTGATGCTCGCGCTATTGCGTTTCGCCAGCAGCGCGCGGTAAAGCACATTGTGCACCAGCGTGGATTTTCCTGAGCCGCTCACGCCCGTCACCACCGTCAGCGTCCCCAGCGGCAGCATCAGATCCACATTCTGCAAATTGTGCAACGTAGCGCCGTACAAACGCAGAAATTTTCCCGTCGGCTTGTGCCGCGTGGCCGGAACGGGGATCCGCGACTCCCCGCTGAGATATTTCCCGGTGATCGATTTCGGATCCTTCAGGATTTCGTCGTAAGTCCCGCAGAACAACAGCCTGCCGCCCAGCTCCCCCGCTCCCGGCCCGAGATCAATCACCCGGTCCGCCGCCTGAATCGTGTCCGGGTCGTGCTCCACCACCAGCACCGTGTTGCCGAGATCGCGCAGTGATTTCAGGATGTCGATCAACCGCTGCGTGTCCCGCGGATGCAGCCCAATCGAAGGCTCGTCCAGCACGTACATCGCGCCTACCAGGTGCGAGCCCAGTGAAGTCGCCAGCTGAATCCTTTGTGATTCTCCGCCCGAAAGCGTCGAGGTAAGCCGCTCCAGCGTCAGGTAGTCGAGCCCGACCTCATCCAGAAATTGTAATCGCGTCCGAATCTCCTCCAGAATCCGGTCCGCAATCTTTCCCTGCGCCTCCGTCAGCTTCAGCTCCGCAAAAAACACCCGCGCGTCCTTCACCGTCAGCTTGCAAAGGTCGGTGATGGATTGCCCGGTAATCTTTACCGCACGCGCTTCGGCCCGCAGCCGCGTTCCCCCGCAATCCGGGCAGGTCGCATACCCGCGATACCGGCTCAAAAATACCCGCACGTGCAGTTTGTACTTCTTCCGCTCCAGCCAGGCGAAAAATCCCTTCACACCTTCGAAATCATTTTCCGGGTCGCCTTCCAGAACCAGCCGCCGCTGCTCCGCTGTAAGCTGCCGCCAGGCCACGTTCGTCGGTACGCCGCGCCCCTTGGCCCATTTCTTCGCTTCCTGCAGCAGCACCCGGTATTTCGGCTTGGTCCACGGCTCAATCGCGCCGTCATCCAGCGATTTGCTCGGGTCAGGCACCACCAGGTTCAAATCAAAATCAATCGTGTTGCCGAATCCCTGGCAGCGCGGGCACGCCCCGTACGGATTGTTGAAGGAAAACAGCCGCGGCTCCGGCTCCTGATACAGCGTCCCGTCGTTCTTGCATTCGAACCGCTCGTTAAAGGTCAGCCGCTCTGCCGCGTTTCCGTCGTCATCTGCAACAAATTCCAGAATCGCTTCCCCGCCCTCGCGGTAGCAAATCTCAATGGAGTCCACCAGCCGCGAGCGCGATTCCGGATTCACCGCCAGCCGGTCGACCAACACCCACACCGGCTTAGCAAAATTCACGTCCAGCAAAGTTTCCGGCGAAGAAAACTCATGCACGCGCCCGTCCTGGTAAAGCCGGTTGAATCCCCGCTTCTGCAACTCCGCCAGGATTAACCGCAGCGTTTCCTGCGTCAGTGGTGCCGGCTTCTTTCGCGACGCTCGCTTCCCCGCTCCACTCACCTCGGCCGCAGGCATGCGCAACAAATAAAGTACATAGAAGCGCCGTCCGGCTTTCAGCGACAGCACCCGGGTCGCAATCTCGTCCGGCGAATCGCGCCGCACCTCGCTGCCGCACTTGACGCAAAAAGTCTGCCCGCAGCGCGCAAACAACAGCCGCAGGTAATCATAAATTTCTGTTGACGTAGCCACCGTCGAGCGCGGATTCCGCGTCGAATTCTTCTGCCGAATCGCCACGGCCGGTGCAATCCCCGAAATCTCGTCCACATCCGGCTTCTCCATGCGCTCCAGAAATTGCCGCGCATAAGCCGAGAGCGATTCCACGTACCGCCGCTGCCCTTCCGCATACACCGTGTCAAACGCCAGCGACGATTTTCCCGACCCGCTCACACCCGTAACCACCGTCAGCGCATTGTGCGGAATATCCACGCTCACGTTCTTCAGGTTGTGCACCCGCGCTCCGCGGATCCGCAAAACCTCTTGCTGTTCGAGGATAGGAGGTATGGTTTCGCTTGTGGCCAAAGGGAAGCCCAGACAGTGCGCTTTCCGCACCCTGCCTAAACTTCAAAGTATACGACTCCCATGCAACGCGGGCAAATTGCGTTTAGAGTGAAAAACCGGCGTGGAACTTATTGCTGCTGCAGCCTGATGCTTCCGATGCCGCCGTTCACCGAAAGATGAATCGTGGTCGGCGATTTGCCATAGGCCTCATTCACATACTGCCCGTCTTCTTCCTTCAACCCATGCGTGTCAATGGAACCCAAACCACCATGCACGATCGCCACCACACCCACATCCTTCGGCAATCGAATCGTCGCTTCACCCACCCCGCCTTGAATCTCCGCCTCCAAGTCCTTCGCGCGCTCGCCGGAAAGGTCCACATCCGCCTGCCCCGCGCCGATATTCAACTCCAGCCGCGTCAGGTCGACCTTCGCAAACCGAAATACGCCGCGGCCCGCTCCAACGTCCACCTCCAGATCGAGCGGAATCGAATCGCTCACTTTCAGATTCCACGTATTGTCGGAATTGGTCACCAGCGTTCCGCCGCCCTCCTGCTCAACGCTCAATTCTCCCTCGCCATTGTGGACGGAATACTCAATCTTCGGCTCTCCCCACGAGCTTCCAAAGGAAAAATCAGCGTTTAACAATGAGTCTGCCCCGCCGCTCATCGTCAAATCCCCCGCGGGCATCTTCACCGACATACGCACACTCTTGGCGTCCCTCTTTTCGATCCTTTCCTGCCGGTGCGAATTCATTGTGGAGTGGCTTGGCCATTCTCGCGAAGCATAGGTGTGTCCCCGCCAGGTCAAAACGATCACCACCAGCAAAAAGGCAACTGTCCCCAGCGTTGTCCCAATGGGAAATGCAGGAGGCGCCTCGGGATTTTGCACTCGCCGAGAGCGGTCCCAAACCATCCCCGCCCCGGCAAAAATTAGAATCAATGGCCAATACTTCCCCACCACCGGCCATGGATTAAAATTGGGCAGTGCCCGCGAAATCAGAATCAACCCGCCAAAAGCAATCAGGAGCAGCGGAAACACAACCGAACTGCTCCGGACACCGCGATTTCGCCCCATCCTCAGACCTCTCTAGCAATAACTACGCAAATTCCACCCAAATGTTCCATGCGTGTAGCGGTCACCTTCAGGTGGCCAGGTTAACCCGCATCAGAAGCCGCACCACACCCCCTGCCCGAATCCTATGTCCGCCCCGGCACCACGTCAATTCCCACCTCCCCAAATCCCTATGCTAGAGTTCGCTTGAGCATCCAAGGAACACCACTCATGCCAAAGTTCGACCGCATCATCTGGATCGTCCTCGACAGCGTTGGCATCGGCTCGCTGCCCGACGCCGCCGACTACGGCGACACCGGCCGCACCACGCTCGGCCACATCGCCGAATATCGCTCGCTGCAGATTCCTACCCTCGTTGAACTCGGCCTCGCGAACATCGCCCCGCTCAAGAATCTCTCTCCCGCCGCTGCCCCCAAAGCCTCCTACGGCAAAGGCGCAACCCACTCCCCGGGCAAAGACACCACCACGGGCCACTGGGAAATGGCCGGAGTCTGGCTCGACCAGGCGTTTCCCGTTTACAAGCACGGTTTTCCTCCGGAAATTATCGACCCCTTCGAAAAACAGATCGGCCGCAAAACGCTCGGCAACAAACCCGCCTCTGGCACCGAAATCCTGAAGGAACTCGGCGAAGAGCACGTCCGCACCGGCAAGCCCATCGTCTACACCTCCGGCGACAGCGTCTTCCAGATCGCGGCCCATGAAAGCGTTATTCCCGTCCCCGAGCTTTACTGCATGTGCGAAATCGCAAGAAAACTTCTCGACGGCAAGCATCGCGTCGGCCGCGTAATCGCCAGGCCCTTCGAAGGCACCGCCGGCCATTTCACCCGGACCTCCCGTCGCCACGACTACGCCGTCGATCCTCCCAAACCAATGCTCATGGACGTGCTCGCGGATAAGAAAATCCCCGTCGTTGGCATCGGGAAAATCCACGACATCTACAACGGCCGCGGTGTGGACGATTACGTCACGACAAAATCAAACACCGATGGCATGGAAAAACTAACCGCGGCACTCGGTCAGCACGCGAACGGCTTGATCTTCTGCAATCTGGTGGATTTCGACATGCTCTACGGCCACCGCAAGGATTTGGAGGGTTTTGCCAGCTCGCTGGAAGAATTCGACGCGCAACTAGCGCCCTACTTGAAATTGCTCAACGCAAAGGATCTTCTGATCATCACCGCGGACCACGGCTGCGATCCCGACCCGCGCTGGGAAACCACCGACCACTCCCGCGAGTACGTCCCAATCCTCGCCTACACGCCCGCCCAAAAATCCGGCGCCAATCTAGGCACCAGAGCCACCCTAGCCGACATGGGCCAGACCATCGCCCAAAATTTTGGCGCCGAAATCCCCCACGGTGCCAGCTTCCTCCCAGCCTTAGCATAGCGGCCGCCGGTAGCACAGGCTTCAGCGTGTGCCCTTGGGTTTGCCTTTGTACCGGCCACCTTCAGGTGGCCAACTCCCACTTTTGAGTGCGGAGGCGAAGCCTCCGCTTTTAAGCATGCAGCCGCACCACGCAGATCACAATCACACCCGCACCCTGTCAGTCTGAGGGCATCCGACGAGGTCCGGTGTTTGGACTCCGGTGACTGTTACCGGAGATGCCCGAAGAACCTCAACTTCCAATTTATTTTCCGATTTTAATTTGAAGGAACTTCAGCAACACTAATTTTCGCTCAGTCTACTTCCCCGAAACCCCGCTGCTCGCCGTCGGCGCGTAATACCCGTTCCTCGTCCGCGCCACCAGTTTCCCATGGCCCCGCGGCGGAATCACATCCACGTGCACCGCACGGAACGTCCCGTCCCGCGCCCCGTTCGATGGGTAATACGCCAGCGTGTACTGGTGCCGGATATCGTGCGCCACCTGCTCGCAGATCGCGTGCACGTCGTCCACGTTCTCCGGGAAAAACGCCAGCCCCCCCGAAGCCTGGGCAATTTCCGTCAGCGCTCTCTTGGCATTCTTCGCGCTGCGCTTATTTTCCTGCCCAAGCAGGCCGATCGTATAGATCACAGTCGACGTCTTCTGAATTTCCCGCAGCGTCTTCTCCAGCGAATTCCGGCTGGTGTTGTCCTCCCCGTCCGTAACGATCAGCAGCACCTTCTTCTCTTTCACGCCCTTCTTCAGGTGATCCAGCGACCCGATGATCGCGTCGTAGAGCGCCGTACTTCCCCGCGAGTCAATCCTCTCCAACGCTTCTTTTAGCTCCGGGATGCTGCTCGAAAAATCCTTGTCCAGGTCCAGGTAAAAATCGTCGTTGAAATTCACCACGAACGCTTCGTCCTGCGGGTTGCTGCTCTGCACCAGCGTCAGCGCCGCTTCGTTCACCCGCGGCCGCTTGTCCCGCATGCTGCCGCTGTTGTCGATCACCAGGCCCATACTGACTGGAACATCTTCGCGCTTGAATATGGAAAGCTTCTGCTCCACCTTATCTTCGTAAACGCGGAAATTATCCTGCGTCAGCCCGTCCACGAACTTCCCGCGGTCGTCGTTCACCGTCGTGTGCAGCACCACAAGGTTGACGTCCACCTTGATCCGGCCGCCCGACGGAGAAGCGCCGCCTTCCTGTCCCGGCGGAGGAGGCGGCGGGGGAGTAGTAACCGGAATTTGCGCAATCGAACCGGTTGCCGCGAAGAGCGAGGCAAACAACAAACTGGCAATGATTAGTCCGATATGCCCGAAACGCTTACCTGCTTCAGTGGGCCGGCGCGTAATATCCGGTTTTCGAATAAGTGGAGAGGGGTGGGAGTCCCTTTGGGGCGCGCAGCTTGACCTTGATCTTCCGCCACCGCGCGTCGTGAACGTGATTGCTTGGCTTGTATCCCAGCACATATTGATTGCGTAGCTCCATGCCGATTTTCGACGCAATGTCCGGCAGTTCATTTAGATGCTCGACAGCGAAAACGCGGCCACCCGTTAATTCCGTAACTTCGGAGAGCAGCGTTGGGCCATTCAACTCTTCCGGGGTGCGGTTCCGATAACCAAGCGGGTCGTAGATGCCGATGGCATAGAGCTGGGTATCCGCTTCCTTGACCAGCCGCTTGATGTCGTTCTCGTTGTACCTGCTATGATTATCCCCTCCATCGGAAAGAATCAGCAAGGCGCGTTTGGCGTTATGTGCACCCCTCATCTGGCTCAGCCCGAGATAGATCGCGTCCAGCAGCGCCGTGCGACCCCGCGGTGCGGTTACCATCATGCGGCTTTGCAGGTCTTCCACGCTGTTCGTAAATGCACTAGTCAGTTCCGCGCGCTCATTAAACGTAACCAGGAAAAATTCGTCCGCGGGATTTGCCGTTTTGAAAAAATCCAGCGCCGCTTCCCGCGCCTTATCAATCTTGTTGGACATGCTGCCGCTGAAGTCAAAAATCACGCCGATGGAAATGGGCACGTCCTCCGAGGAAAACGTAACGATTTCCTGTTCCACGTTGTCCTCGTACACACGGAAGTTGTCCTGCTCCAGCCCCGTCACCAGCCGGTTGAACGGATCCGTAACGGTCACGTTCACCAGCGCAAGGTCAACGTCGGTGCGGATTACTTTCCCTGGGCGAATCGTTACTGCGGGCGTGTTGTGAGAGACATCCGTCAGCTTGGAAGGTGCCGGGGGTGGAACTGGGGGGTTAGTGTTGGACGGTTCCTGAGCAAGCAGCACTGTCAGGCTCGCGGTCACACAAACGCAAGCACATAGCCGGGCGGCAGCCACTAAGGTCAGTACGCGAACCCTGATCCAATCGCGTTTCACGGCTCTCCCCATCCTCCCGGTTTCCCGGGAAGGCCGCGCGGATGCTTCATCATAATCACCCACCGTCCGGAAGGCAATAGCCTATGGTTCGCCCTCTAGAGCCAACGTCGGCGCCTCAGTGCCGCCCGAACGACTGTGTTAGCATCGGCAGCGTAACTCCATCTCAGGTACATAAGATGAATTCTGACGATCCAAAGGTCGTAGTAATTATTCCCGCCCGGTACGCTTCCACTCGCCTACCTGGCAAGCCCCTTGTCTCGCTGGCCGGCAAGCCCATGGTTCAGCGGGTGTACGAGCGCGCCAAGCAAGCCCAGACCGTCCATCAAGTCGTGGTGGCCACCGACGACCAGCGCATCATCGACGCCGTCCTCGCCTTCGGCGGCGAAGCACGCATGACCCGCGCCGACCACCGCACCGGCACCGAACGCATCGCTGAAGTGGCTGCGCATGAGAAAGGCGACGTCTTCGTCAATGTCCAGGGCGACGAGCCACTCGTCGATCCATCCGCGATCGATGCCGCGGTCGCCGCGCTCCTGGAAGAGCCCGCCGCCCAGATCGCCACCGTCGCCACACCCATCCGTCACGCCGCCGACATCATGGACCCCAACGTCGTAAAAATCGTCCTCGACTTCGAGGGCAACGGCCTCTATTTTTCACGCGCACCCATTCCCTGGATCCGCGACACGCAGCAGAAGATCCACGTCAAATACTGGAAACATTTGGGCTTGTATGTTTTTCAGCGCGACGCCCTGCTCGAATACCCAACCCTGCCGCAGGGTGAGCTCGAGAAAATAGAGCAACTCGAGCAACTCCGCTGGCTCGAGAATGGCTGGAAGATCCGCGTCGTCGAAGTTCAGCACGACGCCCTCAGCGTCGATGTCCCCGAAGACGTAGCCCGCGTCGAAAAACTCCTCCACGAACAAAAACTCTGAAGCCAAAACGTAGGGGCGGCTTTACGCCGCCCCTCTTGGTTCTTTACTCTGTGCCCTCTGCCTGCCCTGAGCGGAGCCGAAGGGTGCTCTTACCTCTGCGACCTCTGTGTTAAATCTCTTCTCTTGCGGTTTCTTCCCCTCACTGCGTCTGCGCCGTCGCCACGCCCGCCGTCGTCCGGTTTCCGTCAGAACACACCATGAACACCGTCCCATTGTCCGCAAAATAAGCCACGAAATTGACCGTGAATGGCGTCGGCCCCCCAATCGCAATCTTGTAGGCATTGCTTTGCGTTCCATCGCCGCCGATGGTCAATGCTCCGGACACCCCGGCGTTCAGTGTCACCCCGTTCGTATTGATGGTGTTCAATCCCAATTGGGCGAAGTCCACCACCCCGGCAAGGTTGCTGGCGGCTGTGCTCGTCTGAATGAACTGGCCGACATAATTCTCGTCGAACGGCGAGGGCGCCACCAACTCCACGCCGCTCCAACTGAAACTGTAATTTCCTGTCACGCTCGTTGTGGTGAAAGTCGTTGCCGACTGCGACGCCATCGTCCCGCTCCCCACAACGCCTGCGCTCACGTCCTGAATCACCGCTCGCGTCGGCGAATATAGATAAAACACGTAACTCACCGTCCCTGTCGACGAATTGCTGAATGTGAACGTGCCGCGTCCACTCCCGGCGTTGCTCGTATCGATCGTGTAACTCGTGTTGGAAATGCCCGAACTCGGTGTCAACTGTGAGGTATTTCCGTCGTTGTTCTCAAAAAACGATATCGTGCCAATGCCCCCCGTGCCATTCGCTGCGAATCGCCCCACGCGCGAGACCGGCCCGAAGTGGCCGGTCGACTCGGACCCTCCAGCAAGAAACGCAAAGCTGCCGTTCAATTCCGAGCCTTGAGTCGGAATGATCCCAGTCTGCAAAAATGCGGGGCCCGCCGTTCCGCCGAGCAGATCTTCTTCCAGCAAATCCACCTGCGTGCTGTTCACGATGTAAAAAGCATACGTCCGGCCGTCCAACGTCATCATGCCGCGGCCGAAGTTTGCGCCGTTACCGGTGGTGTCCAGTTGATAGCTGCTCGCCGGCAATGCGGTCGCTCCGCTCGGCGAAGAAGAAGTGTCATTTGTGTCGATCGTGCCGCCGGTCACATTCCCAGCCCCATTCGCGCTGAACTCACCTATGAGCGAAATCAACGAAGGAGTGGGGCTGGCAAGGGAAATCCCCGGCAAACTAAACACATATTTTCCGTTGATGGCGTTTGCCGAAAATTGCAAAGGCGTCTGCAAATTCAGGCCGCCGCTCGTCGACGCTAATCCATCCGTCTGAACCAGATAGCCCTGGCTGCTCGACTGCAACGATACGCTCCATTGCAGAGTCCCTCCGGTGCTGATAGCCAAAACGATCACTCCGCGTCCATTCGCTTGAATCTGATAGGTTCCGCTCGAAAACGACACCTGCGACGTCGGCGTAGCGCTCCCCAGATCCTGAACGTCTTCCAATCCCGAGGTAATGTGCCCGTTACCATCCGCCGCTATGCTGCCGATTCTGGCGATGTACGCTCCCGAGGTCAGATCCACTCCGCTCATCGAAAATGCGTATTGTCCGTTGAGGCTGGCATTCGAAAAATTTCCGGTCGGCGGTGGCGGCGTGATATTCGTGCTGCTCCCTCCGCACGCCGCCAGATATGCCGCAAGAGCAATCGTAACGGCTCGAAATATCCGCTTCATGCAACACCCCGGTGCGTTGCGGCCGCTTGGCTGGTGCGGGGCGCCACGTAAGGAATTGGGAATCCTCTCGCCGTGCGTATCGCCAGCGCTTGCGTTCCCTTTTGCAAGATCCGAGCAACGAACAATCTGCCACTTCCCGTTGCCAGGTTTTCCCCGACAACACGCAACGTGTCGCCCGTCTCAATCGAAAAATGATTCGCCGCCAGCAGCCGCTGATCACCCAGATGCACTTCAATCACTCCGGAACTCGTTTGTACGGCCGCCCTGGCCCCAAATGGCGCTGCTTTCGAATTGGCTGCATAGGCAACCACTGTCCCGATGACGTTGCTCTCCCGCTTCACGTCATACTCGCCCGTCCGCGCAGCCGGCTCGGCCGCGGGCTGTTGCCCGCGTGCCCCGCCGCAGAAAACCATCGCCGCCGCGGCAATAAGACACAACTTCCGGCTGCTCATGTCTGCCTCTTTATAAAGAAAGCCTGCCCTCACCGAACAAACTTACCCCACTTTTCCCGATTTACGAACCCTGCCATCAAACAAATGTCGCTTTCGCAGAAATTTTTCCGATTCCTTCCAGCAAAGACTTCTCATTGACACAGATTCGCCTTCCGAAGATAATTATATGTACGTCAATCCTGCGGAGGTTCGACAAGCTCAAGTCTGCCCAGGGCGGAGGCGAGCGACCCGGATGGCGCCAAAATATATTTTTGTAACCGGCGGTGTTGTTTCTTCTCTCGGTAAGGGCGTAGCGGCATCTTCAATCGGCTGTCTCCTCGAAAGTCGCGGCTTCAAAATCACCATCCAGAAATGTGACCCGTACCTGAACGTGGATCCCGGCACCATGAGCCCGTATCAGCACGGCGAAGTCTTTGTCACCGATGATGGCGCCGAAACTGACCTCGACCTCGGCCACTACGAACGCTTTACCCACGTCAAGCTCAGCCGCGACAATAACTGGACCAGCGGCCGCATCTACGAAACCATTCTCTCCAAGGAACGCCGCGGCGATTACCTCGGCAAAACCGTCCAGGTCATCCCCCACGTCACCGACGAAATCAAACGCTGCTTCAAACGCGTTGCCGAGGGTGTCGACATCGTCATCGTCGAAATCGGCGGCACCGTTGGCGACATCGAATCCCTCCCCTTCCTCGAAGCTATCCGCCAGATGCGCCTCGAGCTTGGTGCCGAAAACACGCTATTCGTACACGTCACCCTGGTACCTTATATCGCGGCCGCCGGCGAGTTGAAGACCAAACCCACCCAGCACTCCGTTAAAGAAATGCTCGGCATCGGTATTCAGCCCGACGTCCTCCTCTGCCGCAGCGATCGCCATATCTCCGAGGATCTCAAGAAAAAAATCGCGCTCTTCTGCAACGTCGCCGATTCCTGCGTCATTTCCATGGAAGACGTAAAGACCATTTACGAAGTCCCCGTCGAGCTCAGCAAGGAAGGTCTCGACGCACAAATCATTCGCCTTCTCCGCCTCGAAGAACGCCCCGCAAACATGCAGCCCTGGCTCGACATGCTGCAGGGCTTGCACCATCCGAAAGGCGAAGTGCGCATCGGCATCGTTGGCAAATATGTCCAGCTCGAGGACGCTTACAAAAGTTTGCGCGAAGCCTTGCTGCACGGCGGCCTCGCCCATCATCACAAAACCGTAATCGACTGGATCGAATCCGAAGAGATCGATTCCCTCGAAACCGCCGAAAAGCGCCTCAAGGGCTACGACGGCATCCTGGTTCCCGGCGGTTTCGGCAAGCGCGGCATTCAAGGCATGGTTTACACCATCCAATACGCCCGCGATCACAAAATTCCGTTCTTCGGCATCTGCCTCGGCATGCAGTGCGCCACCATCGAGTACGCCCGCGATGCGGCCAATCTCAAGCAGGCCGACAGCACAGAATTTGATCCGCAAACCCCGCACCGCGTCATTTACAAATTGCGCGAACTTCTCGGCGTGGACGAAATGGGCGGCACCATGCGCCTTGGCGCCTGGCCCTGCAAACTCGAACCCGGCTCCCTCGCCTTCAAAGCCTACGGTAAAACCGAAATCAGCGAACGCCACCGACACCGCTACGAATTCAATCGCGAATACGAAAAAACGCTCGTCGCCGCCGGCCTCCATATCACAGGCCGCACTCCCGACGACAACTACGTCGAAATCATAGAAGCCCCGAACCACCCCTGGTTCCTCGGCTGCCAGTTCCACCCCGAATTCAAATCCAAGCCCCTCGAGCCACACCCGCTCTTCGCCGCCTTCATCGGCGCCGCGCTCGAACACAAACTCCAAAAGTCGCGCCCCGCTTCCGGCGCCGTCTCCGCCGAAGCCCAACCCCCGGCGCCCGCAGTCCGCGCCACCCCCCACGCCACCGCGTAGCGGCCACCCTCAGTGCTTGCCCTGACGAAGGAAGGGTGGCCTCGATGCCCTCGTAGGGCCCGCCTTCTGAGGCGGGCCGCTCTTCTCTTCTCTGTGCCCTCCGTGCTCTTCCTCCGCGCCCTCTCTGTTAAATCTCTTTCCCGTTCCGCCTCTTCAACACCCGAGCTCCGCCTGTGATATCTTCATTTCCTGAATGACCACCAACCACGAAATCTCTCTCGGCTCTCTCCGCCTCGGCGGCAACAATCCCCTCTTCCTCATCGCCGGCCCCTGCGTCATCGAATCCGAACCCCACGCCCGCTCCATGGCCGAGCGCGTCGCGAAAATCGCCTCCGACGCCGGCGTCCCCTACATCTTCAAAGCCTCCTACGACAAAGCCAATCGCTCCTCCGTCAAAGCCTTTCGCGGCCCGGGCCTCGCCCAAGGCCTCCGCATCCTCTCCAAAATAAAATCCGATCTCCATCTCCCCATCCTCACCGACATTCACGACGCCTCCCAGGCCGCCCCAGCCGCCGAAGTCGTCGACATCCTCCAAATCCCCGCCTTCCTCTCCCGCCAGACCGATCTCCTCGTCGCCGCCGCCAAAACCGGCCGCATCGTCAACGTAAAAAAAGCCCAGTTCCTCTCGCCCTGGGACATGGGCAACGTCGCCGAAAAAATTGCCGCCGCCGGCAACCAGAAAATCATCCTCACCGAACGTGGCGCCAGCTTCGGCTACAACAATCTCGTCGTGGACATGCGCACCTTCCCCGTCCTCGCAAAATTCGGCTATCCCGTCGTCTATGACGTCACCCACTCCGTCCAGCTCCCCGGCGGCCAGGGCCACGCCAGCGGCGGCCAGCCCGAATTCATCGAACCTCTCGCCCGCGCAGGCGTCGCCACCGGTGTCGACGGCATCTTCCTCGAAACCCACGACAATCCCGCCGCCGCTCTCTCCGACGGCCCCAACGCCCTTCCGCTCGCACAGCTTCCGCAACTCCTAGCGCGCCTTAGAGAACTCTCCACCCTCGTTCGCCGCTGGAGCGACGCATGAGCCTCGACACGGCCCGCCGCGTTCTCCGCATCGAAGCGCAAGCCATCCAGGACGTGCTCGCCCGCCTCGACAGTTCCTTCGCCAGCGCCGTGGATATTCTCTTCGCCTGCAAAGGCCGCGTCGTCGTCACCGGCATGGGCAAGTCCGGCCTCGTCGGTCGCAAAATTTCCGCCACGTTTTCCAGCACCGGCACGCCTTCCTTCTTCCTTCATCCCGCCGAAGCCCTCCACGGCGATCTCGGCATGCTAGCCCGCGGCGACACTCTCCTCGCCATCACCTACGGCGGCGAAACCCAGGAAATCCTCAACCTCCTCGAATCCCTCAAGCGTCTTGAAATTCCCATCGTGACGCTCACCGGCAATCCCAAATCCACTCTCGCCGAAGCAAGCGAAGTCGTCCTCGACGTCAGTGTCAAAGAAGAAGCCTGCTCGCTCAACCTCGCCCCCACCGCCAGCACCACCGTAGCCATGGCCGTCGGCGACGCCCTCGCCGTTTCTCTCCTCGACCGTCGCGGCTTCCAGCACGACGATTTCGCCGCCCTTCATCCCGCCGGCCGCCTCGGCAAGAAACTCCTCCGCGTCGAACACCTCATGCACTCCGGCGATGCCCTCCCGCGCGTCTCTCCCGAAACTCCCATGCCCGCCACCTTTCACGAAATGTCCGCCAAAAAACTCGGCATGACCACCGTCACCACTACCGACGGCAAACTCGCCGGCATCCTCACCGACGGCGACCTCCGCCGCCTGATGGAAAAGCACGGCGGCGACACCCTCTCGATGACCGCCGGCGATTGCATGGTCCGCAACCCTCAAACCATCGACCCCAAACTCCTCGCCAGCGAAGCCCTAAACCTCATGGAGAAAAAGAAAATCACCTCCATAGTCGTCGTCGACGCCTCCCAAAAAGTCGTTGGCGTAGTCCACCTCCACGACCTCTGGACCCTCGAACTCATCTAGCCAAATGAAAATTGCCCCCGCGACGCGCTTCCGCAGAGGCAATTTTCATGGCGTCCGGTTCCCCGGATCGACCTCTACTTCCCGGCGCGCAGCACCTTCACCATGTACTCGTGGACTTCCGGCTTCACAAACTTCCTCGCCTGCGCGTCCTCCGGCCAGTTCGCCGAGTCGGCCCACATCGCGTTCAACCCTTTCTGGATCTCCGGATCGCCGCCGGTGAACTGCTCCACAAGTTTTCTCCAGCGCTGCGCAAGAGCCTGTCCCTGCGGCCCCGCCGGATCCTCACCGAGGCATCTTTCCACGTCCGCGTAAAGTTCGCTCCACTCTTTGTTCGTTTTTTCCTGCAGGTCCGGCGACCACAGCTTCTGCCGTTCCGCCACCTTGGCCTTGGCCTCCGGGCTGAAATACTTCCCTTTCCATTCCACTTTGTTTTGCATTTCAATCTCCTGCACGATAAGTTGAAACAGTTTCCAATCCGGCTCGTGCCGCGATTGAAGAGCCCGCTGCGCGTTGCCGATGGCCCGAATCGCTTTCTCCAGTTGGCGCCGCTTTTCCGACAAGACTTCCTGTTGACGTTGCAGCGTCTCACCGAGATTCGATTCGGACTCCAGCAACCGCCGGATCTGTTTCAGCGGAATGCCGAGAAACTTCAGAACCACGATCTGTTCCAGTCGCGCGAAGTCGCGCATGCTGTACAGGCGATACCCCGCCCGGGAACGCTGCTTCGGCCGCAACAGCCCCAGCCGGTCGTAATGATGCAGCGCCCGCACGGTCACGCCCGCCAGCGTCGCAAACTCTTTCGCGCGGTAAACTTCTTTGGTTCCTGTCTCCACAGCCGCCTCCACTCGCATCCTCAACTCTGACGCAACGTCAGGGTCAAGCTCTTTTTTAGCCCGTCCCATATCCCTCCGCAAAACAACCATCCTCCTGGCACTCTCCGTGACCTCCGTGCTCTCTGTAGTGAATCCTCTCTTGCTTCCTCTTATCTGATCGCTGTTCGCTGTTATCCCTTTCATTTCTTGCTAAACTTGTCCGCTCATCTCTCAAACGGAGGCCCTCTTGTCCCCAACCCCCAAAATCTCCCCCGCCCTAAAAAAACGCGCCGCTCAAATCAAGCTCCTCCTCATGGACGTCGACGGCACCATGACCGACGGCGGCGTCATCCTGCTCTCCCAACCAGACGGCAGTGCCCTGGAAATAAAGCGCTTCGACGCCCACGACGGCCAGGGCCTAACCCTCGCCCACACCGCAGGCATCCGCACCGGCTGCATCACCGGCCGCGAAAGCCCCGCCCTCCTCCGCCGCGCCCACGAAATGAAGATGGACTTCATCTACATGAAAATCCCGCTAAAAATGCCCGCCTACGAAGAAATTCTCGCCAAGGCCGGACTGAAAGACGCCGAAGTCGCCTACGTCGGCGACGACCTCCCCGACATTCCCATCCTCAAGCGCGTAGGCCTCGCCGTGGCCGTCGGCGACGCTGTCGTCGACGTAAAACACATCGCGCACTACACCACCAAAGCCCACGCCGGCAGGGGCGCCATCCGCGAAGCCATAGAACTGATCCTCAAATCCAAGGGCCTCTGGGACGAACTCATCGACAAAGCCCGCGCCTGATGCTACATTCCCCGCCACACGGTCCTGACGGGGAGATCTTCGATGAAAACAAACTATGCTGCGGTATTTATTGCGGCCATCGCCTATTGGCTGCTGGGCGCAGTCTGGTATGGCGTGCTCTTCAGCAAGCCGTGGATGGCCCTCGAAAAGATGACCCTCGAGCAGGCCCAAAGCATGAACCCAGTCCTGCCGTACGTGATTACCTTTGTTCTAAATCTGCTTATCGCCTATGCGCTCGCTCAGATCTGCATCTGGCGCAACGCCAACACCGCCGGCCGCGGCGCTTCCGTCGGCGTCCTCCTCTGGATCGGCTTCGTCGGCCCCATCACTTTCACCACGTACATGTACGAAATGCGCCCCAAAGAACTCTTCGCCATCAACGAATTCTATCCCCTCGCCGGCCTCGTCCTCATGGGCGCCATCATCGGCGCCTGGACTAAGAAATCCGCCTAGCAGTTCTCAGCTGCCTCTTCTCCCTGTAGGGACCGCCTTCTGAGGCGGTCCGCTCTTCTCTGCGCCCACCGCCTGCCCTGAGCGAAGCCGAAGTGCCTGTGCTCTTGGTTTTCTCTTCTCTCTGACCTCTGTGCTCCGAGCTCCGTGCCCGGCGTTTAACCCGACCCGGGCGGGGTGTTAAGTATTTTCTTTCTCTTAATTCCCTATCCGCACTTAGCTTTCCACCCGGACTCAATACATAATAGAGAGTCGTTATTCCCAGCGAGGTATCCCAGAGTGATGCATGCATGGCACGATGTTTCCCCCGGCAAGGAGCTCCCCCGCGATTTCCAGGCCGTCATCGAAATCCCCCTCGGTTCCAACGTAAAATACGAACTCGACAAAGCCACCGGTCTGCTCAAAGTTGACCGCATCATTCACTCCGCGGTCTTCTATCCCGCCAACTACGGCTTCATCCCGCAAACCTACGCCGAAGACAACGACCCTCTCGACGTCCTCGTCCTCTGCCAGGAACCCATCCAGCCTCTTGCCCTCATCAAAGCCCGCGCCATCGGCGTCATGACCATGATCGACGGCGGCGCCAGCGACGACAAAATCATCGCCGTGGCCACCAACGACCCCGAATTTAGCGAGTACATCGAAGCTCGCGACCTTCCTCCGCACCGCATGCTCGTCCTGAAGCGTTTCTTCCAGGACTACAAGCAGCTCGAAGGCAAACAAGTCCAGGTCGAAGACATCCGCCCCGCCTACGCCGCCATGAACATCATCGAAAAATCCCTCGCGCGCTACACCGCCCTCCGCGACGAACTCCGCTCCTCCGCCAACTACCAGCATTCGTAGCGGCCACCTTCAGGTGGCCGCGCTTGCCCATGCAGCGCCCCCCGACCGTGGCGGGCGCCTTCCTGTGGCACAGCCATTCCTGCTTGCCCTGAGCGGAACCGAAGAGGCTGTGCTCTTGGGTTTTTCTTCTGATCGACCTCTGCGCTCTCACCTCTGCGTACTCTGCGTTGAAATCCCCTCTTCCTCTTTTTTTCCTAGCCCCTAAAAATTTTCCTCCACTTATGAGACGATATCCGGACAAAGGCAACCCATGCGTCCCCTATTGAAATGGTCTCTGATTACCGTAGGCGTGCTCGTTCTCGCCGCCTCGGTCGGCCTGAGCATCATGGCCGGCAGCCCCAAAGACGCCTTCGGCATGGTCCGCTACGCCCTCCCGCACATGCATCGCGGCAATCTCCAGGTCGGCAGCGACGCCCCTGACGCCACTCTCGTCTCCCTCGATGGCGCGACGCGCTTTCACCTCCGCGAACGCACTCAGGGCAAGCCGCTGGTCCTCGTCTTCGGCAGCTTCACTTGACCGCCCTTCCGTCGCCAGGTCGGCGACATCGCGCAAATCTTCAACGACTATAAGGATCGCGCCGATTTCCTCACCATCTACGTACGCGAAGCCCACCCTCTCGACGAGTGGCAGATGAAGTCCAACGAAAAAGACAAAGACAACGTCTGCTACGCCCAGCCGAAAACGCTCGCCCAGCGCGTCGCCATCGCCAACGACTTCACCCAGCGCTTCAAATACTCGGTCCCCTTCGGCATCGACGAAATGACCAACGCGGCCAACGACGCCTACGCCGCCTGGCCCGAGCGCCTCTACATCGTCGACGAGCAAGGCCGCGTCGCCTACAAGGGCGGCAACGGCCCCTTCAAATACGATCCCAAGGAAGTGCGTGACTGGCTCGCCACTCGCTTCGGCGAAGTAAAGCATCCCGGCGCTGCTTCGCCCGATAAAAAGTCCTAGTTCTTGGCGCTACTGAAGCCGTGACACACCACCCCGTCCGCAAATCGCCACCGAACTCCGATTCCTCCCGCAAAATTGGCCTCGCCCGCGCTATCTCCAAACTCGGCTACTGTTCTCGCCAACAGGCATTTGAACTAATCCGCGAGGGTAAAGTCCGCCTCAACGGCTCCACACCGAAAAATCCGGAGACCCCAGTCCGCCTCGGCGCCGATCGTATCGAGGTGCAAGGCCACGCCCTCAAGCCCGCCGAAAAAATCTACCTGATGCTCAACAAGCCTCGCGGCATCATCACCTCCGCAGCCGATGAAAAAGACCGCGACACCGTTTACTCCCTCCTACCTCCCGACTTAACCTGGCTCGCCCCCGTCGGCCGCTTGGACAAAGCCAGCGAAGGCCTCCTCCTCTTCACCAACGATTCCGAGTGGAACGCCTGCGTCACCGATCCCACCACACATCTCGACAAAACCTACCATGTTCAAATCGCAACTCTCGCCAATCCGTCCCTTCTCGAATCGCTCGAACGCGGTGTCGAACCCGATCGCAACGAATTCCTCCGCTGCAAACGCGCCACACTCCTCCGCGCCGGCGAAAAAAATTCCTGGCTCGAAATCACACTCGACCAAGGCAAAAACCGCCACATCCGCCGCATGTTCGACGCTCTTGGCATCGAAGTCCTCCGTCTAATCCGCGTCTCCATCGGCCCTCTCCACCTCGGCGACCTCCCCAAATCCGCCAACCGCCCCCTAACCCCGGCTGAACTTTCCGCCCTCAATCGCGCCATGGCACCCCCGTAACGCGCGCCCGCTGGGAACGCCATTCTCCCGAATGGCGCTCGGCGCCGTTCCAAATGCCCGATGGAGGGCCCGCCGACCGTGGCGGGCCGCTCTTCTCTGTGCTCTCTGCCTGCCCTGAGCGAAGCCGAAGGGTGCTCTTCCTCCGTGCCCTCTGTGTTAAAATCCTTCTTCTCCTCTTCCTTCCGCGATAGCAAGTTGATTCAGGTGAGAACTCCAGACTGATGCCGACAAAAAATCCCCTCTGGCTCCAATGGGCCCAACGTCTCCAGGCCATCTCCCAAAACGGCCTCACCTACGCCAAAGACCCATTCGACCTCGAACGCTTCTCCCAAATCCGCCAAGTCGCCGCCGAAATTCTCTCCTCATCCGGCGAATCCGCATCCATCGATTCCGTGATCGAACTCTTCCAAAAAAATTTCGGCTACGCCACTCCGAAAGTCGACGTCCGCGCCGCCGTCTTCGACAACGATCGCATCCTCCTCGTCAAAGAACGTAACGACGGCGCCTGGACCCTCCCCGGCGGCTGGGCCGACATCGGCGACCCGCCGAGCGTCGCCGCCCTCCGCGAAGTCCGCGAAGAATCCGGCTACGAAGCCAAAGCCGAAAAACTCGCCGCCGTCTACGATCACAACCTCCACGACCACCCTCCGTATCCTTTCCATGCCTACAAACTCTTCTTCATCTGCGCCCTCACAGGCGGCGCTCCTAGGCTAAGCATCGAAACCTCTGCCGTGAACTTCTTCCCCGAAAACGCCATCCCGCCTCTCTCCCTCCCCCGCGTAACCCCAACCCAAATCCAACACATGTTCGACCACCACCGTCACCCCGAACGGCCCACCTCCTTCGACTAACCCAGTGGCACAGGCTTTAGCCTGTGTTGCTTCTCTTCTCTGCGAACTCTGCGTCTCAGCGTTAAACTCTTCCCCTTACCCCGTCTCCCGCGCATACACACCGCCACCCCGGGATCATTGGCAAATCTTCCCCCACCTGCGCTACAATCTAGCCGGTTAGCGAGCAGCCCGTACCCGGATTTCTCTTGATTTGAGCGCTCTTTCTGAACGGTGTCCGGCTTCGGTTGCTCAGGGCTGCAAAGCGCTTTGACTCTCTGGCGACTGCCGCCGTTTTACCGCTGCCTAACTTTCCCGTACGGCCGGGGCAGCTTGGGGTGCTTCATGTCCACAGCTCCGAACATCGTCCATTCTCGCTCTCTCCCCGAAGGCCACTCCGGCGAACTGCTGCACTTCTCCCGTGACGCCGTCCAGTGGGAATGGATGAGCATGTCCGCTCGGCGTCTGAATCCCGGCGAAACGTATTCCGCCTCCACGAATGGTGAAGAAGCCGCCTTCGTCCTCCTCGGCGGCCGCTGCACCGCGAATTGGGGAGAAGGCCCCCACTCCATCGGCCAGCGCAAAAATGTTTTCGATGGCCTCCCTTATTGCCTGTATCTCCCCACGAATCATTCCGTCACATTCCAGGCGGAAACCGTTTGCGAAATTGCCGAGTGCCGCGTCCCTTCTCATGCGAAACTTCAGCCCAAGCTGATCACTCCAAATGACGTCGTTAGCGGCCTCCGTGGCGGTGGAAACGCTTCCCGCCAGATCGTCGACATCATCCGCCCGGACTTCCCCGCCGACAAACTCGTTGTCATCGAGGTCTACACTCCCGGCGGCAACTGGTCCAGCTTTCCTCCACACAAGCACGATGTCCACAATCCCCCCGCCGAGGTCGACCTCGACGAAATCTACTACTACCGCATCAATCGTCCGAACGAAGGCTTCGCTCTCCAGCGCCTCTATTCCCCCGATCTCTCTCACGACACAACTGTCCGCGCTCAAGACGGCGACGCCGTACTCGTCCGCTCCGGCTTTCATCCCGTAGTCGCCGGTCCCGGCTACGACGTCTACTACCTCAATTTCCTCGCGGGAACTTCCCGCACCCTGGCCGTCACCGAAGACCCCAATCATGTCTGGCTGAAATCCACCTGGAAAGATCTCGATCCGCGATTGCCGTTGGTGCGTTGAAGCTGTACACTTCCCGCAATTCAAGAGGACGGGCGATGGCCGCAAACCACCCAGGCAAGCTCACCGGAAAGTCACTCGATAAGCGCTTAGAGATTCCTGCGTTTTTCCCCGAGTCTCTCCTGCCACTTCACGCTCAAGCTTGTTCCCTGTTCTGCGCTCCCCTTTCCCGGAGACTATCTACATGACCCGCCGTCTCACCGTCGCCCAGGCCATCGTCGCTTTCCTTCGGTCTCAATTTTCCAGCCGTGACTCCCAGGAGCATCGCTTCATCGAAGGCTGCTTCGGCATCTTCGGCCACGGCAACGTCGTCGGCATGGGCCAGGCCCTCGAGCAAAACCCCGGCCTCCGCTACTTTCTCTGCCGCAATGAACAGGCCATGGTCCACACCGCCGCCGCCTTCGCCAAATCTTCCTTCCGCCTTCGCACCCTCGCCTGCACCACTTCCATCGGCCCCGGCGCCACCAACATGCTCACCGGCGCCGCCGCCGCAACCATCAACCGCGTCCCCGTTCTATTGCTCCCGGGTGACATCTTCGCCCGCCGCAACGTCGCACCCGTTCTCCAGCAACTCGAATCTCCCTCCACGCAAGATATCTCCGTCAACGATTGTTTCAAGCCCGTCTCCCGCTACTGGGATCGCATCCAGCGCCCCGAACAACTCCTCACTTCCCTGCCCGAAGCCATGCGCGTCCTCACCTCTCCCGCCGACACCGGCGCCGTTACCCTCAGCCTCCCGCAGGACGTGCAAGCTGAAGCCTTCGACTTTCCCGAAGAATTCTTCCGCAAGCGCGTCTGGATCATTCCTCGCACCCGTTGCGACAAGGAACTCCTGGCTCAAGCCGCCGCTTTAATTCGTCGCGCAAAAAGCCCTCTCATCGTAGCCGGCGGCGGCGTTCTCTATTCCGAAGCCTCCCGCGCCCTCGCAAGTTTCGCTGAATCCACCGGCATCCCCGTCTGCGAAACCCAAGCCGGCAAAGGTTCCCTCCCTTACGATCACCCGCAGCAACTCGGCGCCGTCGGCGTCACCGGCACGCCCGGCGCAAACATCGCCGCCCGCGAAGCCGACCTCGTCATCGGCATCGGCAGCCGCTACTCCGATTTCACCACCGCCTCCAAAACCGCCTTCCAGAATCCCGCCGTCCGCTTCATCAATATCAACGTCGCCGAATTCGATGCCTACAAACACGCAGCTCTACCGCTAACTGGCGACGCCCGAGCCACGCTCGAAGAACTCCAATCCGCTGTCGCTGGATACAAGGTCGAAACAAACTTCGCCGCCCGCATCGCCACCTTCCGAGCCGACTGGGAAAAAGAAGTCGATCGCATCTACGCCGTCCGTAAAGCCCCTCCCCTCTCCCAGGGCGAAGTCATCGGCGCACTCAACTCCTTCACCGAACCTTCCGACATTCTCCTCTGCGCCGCTGGCAGCCTTCCCGGCGATCTCCACAAACTCTGGCGCACCCGCCAACCCGGCGGCTACCACTTGGAATACGGCTACTCCTGCATGGGCTACGAAATTGCCGGCGGCCTCGGCGCAAAAATGGCCAACCCTAATCGTGAAGTCTACGTAATGGTCGGCGACGGCTCTTACCTGATGATGGCCCAGGAAATCGTCACGTCATTGCAAGAAGGCGTCAAACTCAACATCGTCCTCCTCGACAATCACGGCTTCTCCAGCATTGGCGGCCTCAGCCGCGGCTGCGGCAACGAAGGCATGGGCACCAACTACCGCTATCGCCGCGGTGATAAATACGACGGTGACCCAATCCCCGTGGACTTCGCCGCCAACGCCGCCAGCCTCGGCGCCTGGACCGCGCGCGCCAAAACTCACGACGAATTTCGCAATGCGCTCGCCGCGGCGCGCAAACAGGACCGCACCTCCGTGGTCGTCGTCGAAACCTCCTACGACGAACGTGTCCCCGGCTACGAATCCTGGTGGGATGTCCCCATCGCTGAAGTCTCCGAGCGCGAATCCGTTCGCGCCGCCCGCAAAAACTACGAAGACGCGCGCAAGAAGGAACGTTTTTTCTTTTGAGGTGTGCCCTGACTTGTCATCCTGAGGGGCGCGTTTTTTGCGCCCCTCAGGATCTCAACTTAAGATTCGACCACGAATCCAGCGTCGAGATCCTTCGTCACACCTGAACGGCGTATGTTGTTCGCTCGGAAAAGCAATCGGGCCCCGAAATCTTTTCGCATCCGAAAGAGGCCGCCGTGGAAACAACGACTGGGACACTCGAAGCGGCGCCCCCCGCGCAACCCCGCCTGAAGCGCGTCCTCGGCCTGTGGGACCTCATCTACTACGGCGTCATCCTCACGTCCCCCATCGCCGCCGTCCCGCTCTTCGGCGAAGCCCAAGTCCTCTCCCATGGCCACGCCGTCACCACGTTGCTGCTAGCCATGGTCGCCATGTCCGTCACCGCCGTCAGCTTTGGCCGCATGGCCACCGTCTATCCTTCCTCCGGTTCCGTCTACACCTACATCAGCAAAGGACTCAATCCTCACGTCGGCTTCGTCGTTGGCTGGGCCATGTTCCTCGAATATCTTTTTCAGCCCATCCAAAACGCGCTCTACGCCGTTCTCGCCATCCAGCGCATGGCCCCAAAAATTCCCTTCGCCATCCTCGCCGCCCTCACCGTCGGCCTCATCACCTTCATGACCGTCCAGGGCATCAAATTCACCGCCCGAACCAACGAAGTTCTCCTCTCCTTCATGGTCATTGTAACCGCTGCATTCCTCATCGAGGCCTTCCGCTACATCATCCTTCACCAGCATTTCTCCGGCCTTATCTCTATGAAACCCCTTTACAATCCCGAAACCTTCAACTATCGCCTCGTTGCTTCCGGCACCGGTCTCGCCGCTCTCGTCTTCATCGGCTTCGACGGCGTATCCATCCTCGCGGAAGAGGTCGAAAATCCGCGCCGCAACGTCCTCCTCGCTTCCGTCCTCGTCTGCATCTTCACTGGTCTCTTCAGCGGCTTCCAGGTATATATGGCGCAGCGCGTTCTTCCCGACTACTCCACGTATGCGAATCCTGAAACCGCATTCATGGACGTCGCCCGCGCCGCCAGCGGTCCCTGGCTGTTTCACGCCTACGGCATCATGCTCCTCGTCTCCAGCATCGCCTGCGGCCTCGCCGGACACGTCGGCGCCTCCCGCCTTCTCTTCAGCATGGGCCGAGACGATGTTCTCCCCAAAAAAATCTTCGGCCACATCAGCCCCACAAAAGGCAATCCCATTTACAACGTTTGGATCGTCGGCGTCCTCGCTTACATTGGCGTACTCACCATTCCGTGGGAACTCGCCGCCGAAATCGTCACCTTCGGCGCGCTGATCGCCTTCATGGGAGTCAACCTCGTCTCCCTCTTGCACTTTTCCTTCGGCCTCGAAAACGCCGGCAAACGCAACTTCTTCGTGGACGCCTTCGTCCCCGGCTTCGGTTTCGTCTTCTGTTTTGGATTGTTATTCAGCCTGCAAAACTGGACCAAATGGGCCGGCATCCTCTGGCTAGTGGCGGGAATTCTCTACGCGGCCTACAAAACCAAAGGTTTTACACTCCGACCAAAACTCTTCGACTTCAGCGAAACCTGATTTCCCCATCTGTAGGCCCGACTTCCGAGGCATGCCGCTCTTCTCTGCGAACTCCGTGCTCTTCCTCTGTGTTTTCTGTGTTAAATCTTTTCTCTTTCTAATTTCTATTTTCCAAATTCGCTTCCCCACCCGCCCGCAATCCAAATCCACACGACTCCCGAATCCGCAACTCCGGCTGCAATTTCCGCAGCACCGGCTTACTCGCGTCTCCCGTGATCCGCTTGATCAAAAGCTCCGCCGCCTCCGTCCCCAGCTGATGCTTCGGCAATTCCACCGTGGTGAGCCGCGGCCGGAAAATCCCCAGCCACGGATAATCATCAAAGCTCACCAGCCCATAATCCTCCGGGCAGCGCAACCCCATCTCCTCCGCCGCCTGCAGTAATCCTATCGTCATCAAATGATTCGCCACGTAAATTCCATCCGGTCGCCGCGAAAATAACGCGTGCCCCGCGCGAAATCCGGACTCCAGCCGGTAATCGCCTTCAATCACCAGATCCTCTTCGTACGGCAACCCCTCCGCCTTCAGCGCGTCATGAAATCCCTGCCAGCGTTCTTTCGCATTGCTCACCTTCAGCGGTCCGCTGATCAGCGCAATCCGCTTCCGTCCCGCGCGCGCCAGGTGCGACACCGCTTCATATGCTCCGTGGTAATCGTCAGTGATCACCGCATCCTTTGTTAGCTTCGGATACGTCCGCATCACCAGCACGAACGGAATATCCACTTCCTTGATCATTTGGCGCAGCGGCGGCCGGAAATCCCCCGCCGCCTTCGTCAGCAAAATTCCATCCACCCGCTTCGAAAGCAGCAGCTCGATCTCCTTCTCTTCCTTGTCCAGCGAGTCGTCGCTGTTGCAGAGCAACAAGTTGTAGCCGTGCTTCTGCGCGGCATCCTCCGCTCCGCGCACCACTATAGGGAAAAACGGATTCCCGATGTCCGGCACAATCATTCCGATCGTGTGCGTTCGCTGCTTCGCCAAACTCCGCGCGATCAGGTTCGGCCGGTAATTCAGCTTCTGAATCGCCGCCTCCACGCGTTCCCGTAGCCCCTTGCCCACGTGACTCTTGTTGTTAACCACCGCCGACACGGTAAACACAGACACCCCGGACTCCCGCGCCACATCATAAATACTAGCGGCCCCTCCACTCTTCTTCCGTCCGGCACTCTTCCCAACGCTCATGATCTGCTCTGTGCCCTCTGTGCTCTCCGTGGTGAAATCTTATCTTCTTCCATCGTCAACGAATTCCGTATCTTACGCTAACCGGCGCCCCACTCCTCGCCGACGCATAAATCGCCTCCAGAATAATCATGTCCCAATGCCCCTGCTGCCCATCAGCCTCAACGCGCTTCTTCGTCTGAATCGCCGTCGCAAACGCATCCAGCTCCGGCGCAAACTCATCCACCACCTTGAAGCCCTTCTCAAACCACTTCCCGCCAATCTTTCCCGTCAACCGCCGCTCCTCATCAAACGGAAACGCCGGCGTCAGGCAAGCCCATCCCTTCGTTCCTTGCACAAACACAAACGACGAAATCGCCGAGCTGTACGTCGATGTCCCCTGCACCACCAGCCCGCTTGCAAAATGCATCCGGAACGATATCCCTTCCTCTACGTCCCGAAATCGTTCCAAATCTTTTCTCCATGCGTGCGCGCTAACCTCCACCGGATCCTCTTCCACCAGCCACCGGCTCGTGTTCACGCAATAGACGCCCAAATCCATCAACGGCCCGCCGCCCGCCACTTTGGAATCCAGCAGCCAGGGAATCGACCGCCCCGCCACATGCAGCTCGCTGAACGAAGTGTTGATTACATCAATCTTCCCTAGCTTCCCGCTCTGAATCAAATTTTTCAGGTACAACGCGCTCGGCTCGTAATATTTCCGGTACGCGGTCATCAACTGCACGCCGCACTCTTCGCAGACCCGCACCATCTCCGCCGACTGCTCCGCCCTCACCGCCAGCGGCTTTTCGCAAAGCACGTGCTTCCCCGCCCGAGCCGCTGCAATTGTGCCGCTCAAGTGCTCGCTCTGCGGCGTAGCCAGATAAACTGCATCAACCTCTGGGTTCTTCAGGCAAGCGCCAAACTCCTCCGCCCCGTAAGCCGCCGCTGCCCCAAATTTTCGTGTCAGCTTTTCGGCCTTCCGCTTGTCCCGGCCAACCAACGCTACAAGCCTCGCCTTCTTCGCATTCCGAAACGCGGGCAGCACCGCCCCCTGCGCAATCGCCCCCAGCCCCACCACCGCAAACCCCACCTTTTTCCCAGTTTTCATAGTTGTAGATTCACGTCCCCACGACAATTCCCCGCCAGTAGCACAGGCTTCAGCCTGTGTTCTTGGTTTACTCTTCTCTGCTCCGGCTCTGCGCCCTCTGCGTCTCTGCGTTAAGCTCTTCGCTCTTCTCTTTAACGCTGCCCTCAACTCTCCCGATCCGCCCTACCCAGCCTCTGATTCCGTATCGCCTTATGATCCAACCCTCTCAGCTCCTCAACATTCTCCAGCACCTTGTGCACCGCATCCGCAATATCATCCACATCCTTCGTACTTCCCAAAAAGTGCTGGTGCGGAAACCACACCGCCTCCTGATACGCCGCCCTCTCCGACTCCGGGCACGAATACATCGACCGCAAATCCAAGGCCTTTTCCCGCCCCCAGCTCAACGCCGGAAAATCCGTCGCATCCACCGGAAACAGCGAACTCTTGTAAACCGGCTCGTAAAACAACCCGTCGCAATGCACTCCCTCAAGTTGCATCGCCGCCACAAACGCCGCCCGCGGAAGCTCCTTCACCTTCTCCGCAAAATACTTGATCACATACCCATACGGCGCCAGCCGCGTAATCCGCGGATCCGGCTTCAGCAAGCCGATCCCCGGCGTTTTCGCCAGCCGCGCCTCAAACCGCTTCATATTCTTCTCGCGAATCGCGCTTTGCTTCGCCATACGTTCCAGCTGAGCTCCCAGCACCGCCGCCTGAAATTCTCCCAGCCGGTAATTGAAACCGATGATCCGTTTCTTATATTTGTCCGTCAGGCTCGCCCGCCCGGCATTGATGTAACTCTGCACGAGTTCCATGTACTCCAGGTTGTTGGTAATAACAGCCCCGCCCTCTCCCGAAGTAATCAGTTTGCTCGACTGAAAACTGAACGCGCCCAAGTCTCCCATCGACCCCGCGCCCTTCCCCTTCCACTTTCCGCCATGCGCATGCGCGCAGTCTTCCACAACTTTTAAATTGTGTTTGGAAGCCACGCGCAAAATCTCATCCATGTCCGCGAAGCGCATCCCCAGATGCACCGGCAAAATCGCCTTCGTCTTCGGCGTTATCGCTTTCTCAATCAGCTTCGCGTCCAGGCAATACGTGTCCGCATCCACATCCACAAACACCGGCACCGCGTTCACCAGCAACACCGGCCCGACCGTCCCCTCCCACGTGTACGCCGGCACAATCACTTCGTCGCCCGGCTTGATCCCGATCGCCTTAAGCGCCGCCTGGATCGCCACCGTCCCCGTGTTCACGCACTGCCCGTACTTCGCGGTATGTACCTTCGCAAATTTCGCCGCGAACGCCGCCGCATGTTTTCCCGGAAACGGCTGCCCGCCCCACAGCGTGCTCTCCAGCACATCCTTCAAAGCCGCCGTCTCCGCCTTCGTGGGAATCGGCCACCTCGTAAACGGCGTCTTCCTTAGGACTTTCCCACCCGTAATCGCAAGTTTTCCCACGAGCCCATTCCTCCATTCAAAAATTCAAACTGAACACAAATCCAACGGCGTGCGTTGTAGGGCCCGCTTTCCGAGGCGCGTTCTTTGCGCACCGGACGGTTTTGCGGGGCGGGCCGCTCTTGGGTTTCTCTTCTCTGCTCCGGCTCAGCGTACTCTGCGTCTCTGCGTTAGTTTTCTCTTTTTTTCTAGCTACGCATCCGGATTCGGCAACATAATGTCCCTCACCACTCCATCCAAATCGTGGCAAGCCCCAATAAACTGCCTCAACGTCCGCCGGGTAGGCCCAAACGAATCAAACTCTCCAATCGCAATCCCATTCTCCGAATACGCCCGCCGAAAATCCGCAAACTTCCGCCCCAACTCCTCCACAATTTCCCCAGCCACGGGCTTATCGATTCTCGAAACCACCTCAATATCGCTCCGGTTAAATCGCACCTGCCACGAATACGGCGGCGAAATCACGCACTCCCCGCCAATCATTTCGCTCCAATGCATGTGATTTCGAAACGCCGCAGACAGCAGCCGGATTCGGTATCCGCGTTCCCGAAAAAGTTTGTACGTCTTCTTGAACACCGCCACGCCCGCCCACTCCGTATATCCCGGATCAATGGCCACATTCTCTTTTTCGATCAGCACCTTCAGCCAATCATCCAGCCGCCCGACCATAATCGTGCACACCGGCCCCATGCTCGCGATTTCTTTGCCCTCTTTTTCCCGCCGTTTCAGCCCGCGCTCCACCGCCTCCGCCACCGCCACGCACTGCGGCAGCGTGAAGCACACCGTCGCATTAATGCTGATCCCCCGGTACGTCGCTTCTTCAATCGCCGGAATCCCCGCCGAAGTCACCGGAATCTTCACAATCATGTTCGGCGCTAATCGGCTGAACTCTTCCGCCTGCTCCACAATACTCTTCGCATCCCGATACAGCCGCGGGTCGGTTTGAATCGAAAGTCTTCCGTTCTTCCCGCCTTGTGCATCGAAAACCGGCTTCAGCAGCGCCGCCGCCCGAACGGATATCTCCCGCACCACCTTCCACGCAATCTCGTCTTCCGTTGCGTTCGGAAAGTCCTTCAGCAACGCCTCAATCCGCGTCTTCCAATTGACGAGTTCTTTCTTCAGCACACCCAGCACGATCACCGGATTGCACGTCGCCCCCACGCCGCCATGCTCCATCGAATACTTCAATTCCTCGATCGACGCGGAGTCGTTCCACAAACACGTCTGCGTAGTCTGCGTCATCTTGTGCAGCGGACTCTTGAATGCCGTAGCGGTCGCTTGGGTCATAAACTCCTCCCGCCAACCGAACTTTGCCCAACCAATCTCAAGTTGCCGCTGAGCGTTCCAGCGTCACCTTCACCCCTCTTCCCTGCTTCATCGAACTCTCCGCCGCCACCGCCGTCGCCAGCGCCTTCAATCCATCCTCGCCCGTCACCCGCACAGGTCTGTCGTCAAGCACGTTCTGCACAAAATCCCGCACCTCGGCCAGATACGCGCCCGCAAACCGCGTGAGAAAATGATCCGCCAGTTTTTGCGCACTTCCGTTCGCGCTCAAAAAAACCGCCGGCGCCTGCTCGATGGTTCCCACGAAAACTGCGCCCTTCGTTCCCAATATCTCCGTCCGCACGTCATACGCGTAAATCGCCGAAGCATACGACTCGACATTTCCAATCGCCCCGCCGCGATATTGCAGATTCACTGAACTCGCCACCACATCCCCGAACTTCGCCACTTCCGGCCGCGTCACCGAGGTGCCATACGAATGCACTTCAATCACCTCGTCCCGCATCATCCACCGCGCCAAATCGAAATCGTGAATGGTATTCGTGTAAAAAATCATCCCGTTCACGCCGGAGTGATACGCCGCCATCGGCGGCTCGTCCTTGTCCCGCCCCACCGACTTGAAAATCAGCGGCGTCCCAATCTCCCCCGCCTCAATCCGCTTCATCGCCGCTGCGTAAGCCGGATCGTACCGCCGCATAAATCCCACCTGCAGGCGCACCCCCGCCTTGGCCACTGCATCCAACGCCGCGTGCGCGTCGGTCATCGTCAGTGCCAGCGGCTTCTCGCACAAAATGTCCTTCCCCGCCTTCGCCGCCTGAATCAGCGCTTGCGCGTGAAACTTGTCCGGCGTCGAGATCAACACCGCCTGCAATCCCTTCAACGCCAGCATCGCCTCCAGGCTTCCAAACGCGTGCTCCACCTCCAACTCCTCCGCGACCTGCTTCGCCCGCGCTTCCACCACATCCGCAATCGCCACCAACTCCGCTCCCGGCACCAGCCGCCGCAAATTCTCCGCGTGCCGCTTCCCCATTTCCCCGACGCCCAACACGCCCATCCTAATCTTCCGCATTCCGCTCCTCGGTAGCACAGGCTTCAGCCTGTGTTCTTGTCTTTCTCTTCTCTGCGAAACCTCTGCGTACTCTGCGCCTCTGCGTTATCTTTTCTCTCTTCTCTTTTCCAATTTCTAATTTCAGCCCGCTTTCGCCGCCGCGCTCAACTGCCCCATCACACCTTCCAAATACCGCAAGCTCGCGGCCACACTGTCCTTCGACGGTATCTCCGTAGCCCCAAACTTCACATCCTGTTCAATCACCGACCACCCCGAATATCCGTTCTTAATCAAAGTCCGAAAGAACGCCGGAAAATCAATATTCCCCTTCCCGATCACCGTGAACACCTTGTGTTCAATCGCCTCTTCAAAGGTCCACTGCCTCTTCCGCGCCTCTTCCAGCACCACGTTAGCGCAGTCCTTTATATGCACAAACCGCAGCTTATCCTTATACTTCTCGGCCTCTCTCACCGAATCCCCGTGTCCATACACGCAGTGGCCCGTGTCCAGGCAAAGCCCAATCTTCGTGTGCGAAGTCGCATCGTAAAACCGCTCGCACTCCTCGGGCGTCTCCACATACGTCGCCACATGCGGATGAAACACCAAATCCAGCCCAAACTCCTGCGCCACCTTCTCCGCGTCCGCCACAATGTTTCCCACATGCTTCCACTGCGCCGCCGTCAACGTCGGACAGCCCTCCTCATACACCCGCCCCGAATACGCATTCCGCTCCGGCGATTGATCGTCCGCCATCACCAGAAACGGCGCCTTCAGTGTCGCCAGCAGATCCCCCACTTTCCGAATCCGCTCAATAGCCGCCTTCCCCGCCGCCGGGTCCGTCATCTTCACCGGCACAAACGATCCCAAAAGCTTCAGCTTCCTCTTCTCCAGCTGAGGCTTCAGCACCGCCGGATCCGTCGGAAAAAATCCATAAGGACCAAGCTCCGTCCCCGTGTATCCCGCCTCCACCATCTCATCCAGCATCTTCTCGTACGACTGCTCCCAAGACGGCCCCGGATAATCCAGCACGCCCCAGCTATCCGGCGCACACGCAAACAAAAACCTCTCCTTCAATCCGCTCATCATCTTCTCCCGTGGCGGCCCCGACCTGGTGGGGCCGCCCTTCACATCCGCGCAATCCTCTCCTTCACTTCCACGGCTCCAACACCACCTTCATCGACTCCGCATCAATCGCCTTCGCCATCGCTGCATCCACATCCCGCAATCCATACCGGTGCGTAACAAACTCCCGCAACGGGTACTGCTTCATATACCGCGTCATCTGCCTCATGCTCGGCCCGTACGCCGCCGGCTCTTCCCCTCCCACCGACAATATCCGCGCATTCTTCGCGCACAAATGCCGGTGCGGACTGATCGCCACCTCGCCCAAATCCGAAAAATTCCCCGCTTCCACCAGCAGCCCGCTCACCCGCAACATCTCAAGCGCTTCCGGCACCGCCTGCGGCACTCCCGCGCACTCCACCACCATGTCCGCACCGCGCCCGTTCGTCAGCGATCTCACAAGCTCCAAACGTTCCTTCTGAGACATCTTCCCCGCATGAATCGTATAATCCGCTCCCAGCCGCTTCGCAAAATCCAGCCGGTACTCCGACAAATCCACCGCAATAATCGTTCCCGCCCCCAACATCCGCGCCTTCATCAAAAAACACATCCCCAGCGGCCCGACGCCCATCACCACCACGGTATCGTCGAACCGGAAAGATTCATTCGGAAACGCCGACATCTGCTTCGCCCGGTCCAGCCCCACCGAAACCGCGAAAATCTCCGTCAGCACCGCCACTTCCGACGGCAGATCGTCCGGCACCTTCACCAGAAAACTTCCCGGCACGATATAAATGTATTGCGACCACCCGCCGAACAAATGCGGCGGATTCTTCGCGCTCAAATTATTCCCGTAATCCGTCGTCTTCTCGCAGCAGTAGTATGGAAAATCGTGCCGGCAGTAGTAACACTCCCCGCACGAAACATTCGCGCCCACCACCACGCGGTCGCCCACCCGCAACGCCACGCCCTCAAAATCCGCGTACTGCCCTTCTCCTCCAATCGCCTCGATCGTTCCCACATTCTCGTGGCCCTGAATAATCGGGAATTCCAGTTTCCGGTCGCCGTACTGCGTCACATATCCCTGAAACGTGTGCTTGTCCGTCCCGCAAATCCCGGACATCTCCATCTTCACCAGCACACACCCCGGCCGCGGCTCCGGCAGCGGGTACTCACGCAATTCGTACTGTCCAGGTTTTACCAGTGTTGCTGCGAGTACGCCTTGGGCCGACATTGCCGAGTCTCTTTCGCTTCCATTGGAATTGGCCGGGAGGCCTCGTACTTCTTCAAAAAATCGCGGGGAATCGGCTGGGCCAGGATTCCCCGCTCGGGGTTATTGCCCTTAAACGCTCATCAACAACCTGCTAAAAATTCAATTTCAATCCAAGCTGCGCCAGCCGCGGATCGCGCGCCACCGTCACTTGGCCGAAGTTGGTCAGCGGCGCCGCGGGGGTCCCCAACGGCCCGGGAACCAATCCACTTGGGTTCACGAACTGCGCGTGGTTGAACAGGTTGTAAAACTCCGCCCGGAATTCCAGCGCCATGCTTTCCCGAATCGGCGTTATCTTCTTGAAGGTCATGTTCCAGTTATTGATCCCCGGACCGTGGAAGAACCGCCGGTTCGCGTTTCCTTCTACCCCCAGGGCGCTTTGGCTGAAATTCCCAATGTTGAAGAAGTAGTGGTTCGGGTTGTTCCGCGGATTGGTAATCCCCAACGGAGCCCCGTTGTAATTCGGCGTGTCCACCGGCAGCACGATCGGTCCGCCAAATCCCGTTCCCGTCAGTGCCCGGTCATCCGTCTCCACGATGGTGATCGGCAGCCCCGTCGAGAACGTCGTCACTCCGGCGATTTCCCATCCGTGCGTCAGCAGCTTGGCTGTTTGAATCTTGTCGAACGGCAGCCGGTAGTTGTAGCTGGCCACGAAATTGTGCGTGCTATCGAATGCCGAAAGCCCGCGGCTCAGCCTCGGATTGTACGGGTTGATCTGCTCCCCGTATCCTGAAGAATCGTCCATCGACTTGCTATACGTATATCCCAGCAGCACATATAACGACTTTGCCGTATGTTTCCAGCTGATCTGCGCCGAGTTGTATACCGAATTCCCGATGGTGCTGAAGTACGAATCGTTTCCAAACGGCACGATGAACTGCGGCCCCGTCGGCGTCGGTATCGGCGTATTGATATACGGCGTGCTGAACGGCCCCCGCGTTCCTGCATAGGTGACCCCACCTAGCGTATAGATGTTGTTCTCCCCACCCGGCCCGCAGCCCGCTGATTGCAGTTGCAGGCAAAGTGACGGAATCCCCGGATTCGCCGATATCGACGACAGCAATCGGTGACCTTGCGTGCCAACGTAGCTCACCGTCAGCAGGTCCGAGGGTGTGAGTTCTCGCTGGATTGACAATTCATAATGCTCCGCGTACGGCAGCCGGTTATGATTGTTGAACGCCGGCGAGCTTCCGATCGTTCCGAACGCGTTGAAGAAATCGAACAGATTGTCGTACGGGAACCCTGTCGCCGGATTTTTGGCTGAAAAATTCTTCGGCGGCGGCGCTACAGGAAATGGATTTGAGACCAGGGACCCGCTGCCCCGCTGAAGGAACGGCGACGCGAAGCTCGGCTGATTTTGCCCTGTGTAATTCCCAAACGGCGCATCCCCGATTTCGTTGAAGTCCGTCGCGCCCTCAAACGTGTTGTAGAACATTCCCCATCCTACGCGGACGCTCGTGGACCCCGGCTTACCCACCACCTTCCCCAGCATCCCTTCATGCTCCCCGAAGGAATATGCCAGCCCCAACCTCGGCGCGAAATTGTTCCACCGCGTCGGCGCAAGGCTCCGCGGCACACCGGGATCTCCCGGAAATACCCAGCCGATCGGCGATCCCGGAAACACCACCGACTGCTCCCCCGGAATCAGCGTCTGGATCTCGTTGTACTTTTCACGCCACGGCGCGCTCACGTCGTACCGCAATCCGTAATTGAACGTCAGGTTCGACTTCACGCGCCAGCTGTCCTGCGCGAACGCGCCGAAGTAATAGGTCCGCCCATAGGAGGGGTATGACTGCCCTTGCACGAACTGCGTCGGCGCTCCCAACAAGAAGTCCACGATGTCGCTTCCCGTTTCGCTCGGCTGCCCGCTGAAATTGCTGCCGAAGAAAAAGTTCCCGTTCGCCACATTGAACAGGTTTTCTTCCAACTGGTTGAAGTGATATTGCACCCCGACCTTCAACGTATGCTTGCCGAATACCCGGGTGTAGTTGTCCATCGCCTGGTAAATGTTTTCAGTGATCCGGTTCGGACGGCTGGGCACCCCGATCACCCAGTTGTTGAAGTCGATTTCCGGAACTCCCTGCACGCTGGGTGCTCCCACTGTGACTCCCGGCGAAGTCGGTGACCCTCCCGGCGCGAATCCCAGGCTTGCCAGCGTCGTTCCCGTTCCACCCAGCGGCTGGTTGAACTTCGTGTCCAGCCGGAAATACCCTAGCCGGAACTCGTTCACCGCCGCCGAGGAAAAGGTCTTCGTGTTCCCGAGGTCAATCGTGTGCGTGTGCCCGTTGCTGTCTACGCTGAATCCCGGATACAGCGGTGCGTTCGACGCCCAGTAAGGATCCACTCGGTCGAATTTGTCGAAATAGTAGTACGCCGTCAGCAGCCCGAAATGCGTGTTGGCATCCACTCGCCCGCTGAACTTGTTGTCCGTCAGGTCCAGCTTTTGTGCGCTCGTCGAAAACGTTCCGTTCGCATTGTTCGGCGGCAGAATGAAGGGCAAAAGTTTGGAGGAGATACCATTGAAATTCGCCGGGTTCAACGTCAACGTCGGAAACACGCACTTCGTGGTTCCGCCCGCTCCATCCGCCGTGCATCCCGGGGCGTAGTAAGCTTCCCCGGGGGTAACCGTCTGTCCGCCCAATTGATTCGCAAGCTGGGTCGTCAGTTCGTTCGCCCACGCCGTTCCCTGCACGGTTCCCGTGAGCGCGCTCGACACCGACGAAAGATTCCCGTTCTGCAGCAGCGTCTCCGCCGGCGCATTCGAAATTACCTGCGTTTCTCCGACGACCTGCCGGTTCCCTTGGTAATCTGCGAAGAAAAACAGCTTATCCTTCTTGATCGGCCCGCCCACGGTGCCTCCGAACTGATTCTGGTGATACGCCCCTCGCTGCCCGGCCGCGAAAAAATTCGCGGTGTTCAGGTCCGTGTTCCGGAAAAATTCGAACGCATTCCCGTGGAAATTGTTCGAACCCGATTTTGTCACCACGTTGATCAGCCCGCCCGCATAGTTCCCGTACTCGGCATCCGCGTTATTCGTCAAAATCCGGAACTCTGCAAGCGAGTCCAGGTTCGGAATCGCTCCCGCTCCCGAATAGCCGGACTCCTGCGCCAGCAGCCCGTTGAGGATGAACCCGTTCGCCGCTTCGCGCATCCCATTCACCGATTGCGCCCCGGAATTCTGGTCACCGGAAATCTGCGGCAAAGCAAACCCCGCCGAAATAAAGCTGCCCGCATACGCGCCGGACATCCCGGACGCCGTGTTAATTACTCCAGGTTGCAGGAACAGCAGGTCCGTGAAACTCCGCGTTAGTAGCGGCACATCCGTCATCTGCTTTCCTTCAATCACTTCACCCATCTGCGTATTCGATGTTTCCACGTGCAGCGCGTCGCTCTCCACCACCACTTTCTCTGTACTCTGCCCAACCTGCAACGGGACGTCTACCACCTGCGCGTCGTTTACTTCCAGAACAATTCCCGTTTTCTGGTACGCCTTGAATCCCTTATGCTGCACGTCAATCGTGTATTTCCCCAGCGCCAGTGACTGGAACGAGTAATATCCCTGACCGTTTGTCGTCTGCGTCGTGGCGAGCCCGGTCTCCAGATTCGTCGCGGTCACCGCTGCTCCCACCACCGTCGCGCCGCTTGCATCCGTCACCGTCCCGGAAATGCTCGCCGTTACACCGGCGTTCAGCCGTCCACAGAACAAAACCGCAAGCGCCAACACCAATACCCAAACACACGTGCGAAGTCGCGTGACTTGCATTTTCCCCTCCGAGTGAACTCTTATGACTCCAACCCCGTTTTCGGCCTCGTGGCCCTCCGGCATCCGGCAGCGCACCTGTTCGCACCGTTCCTTTTCCGCTTGCCGTCGGATTCTAACCGGTTATCGCTTGGCACGCGTTATAGTTCAGCGTCCCCGCTTTGTCAAGAAGTTTTGCCGCTTCGCCTTTTGTCTCGGACGAAATCCGACTGTCAAATCGTTTCAATATCCCCTAAATCCCCGTAATATCTGCTCGCCATTACACGGCCCGGCAGTTGCCGGCACGCGCCCGCTGGCCCGCATCACCACCCCGTGACCCTTCATTCCTATAACCGATTAGAACAATGGAAATTTCCGCTACCTCCGGGACTTTGTAGCGGCTGCCTTCTGAAGTCCGGTTTTTGGACCCCGAATGCCTTTGCGGGGCGGGTGATTTTCGCCCACGCCATTAGGTTCTCCCCGTCCTCCACGTTTCACCCACGCCAAACCAAAAACTGCCATCCTGAAGGCTTGCCGTTCGCACCTGAAGGATCTCAACTTCCCAGACACACAAAATTCAGACGCACACGTCCCCCAACGCTTCCGGCAAACGCCAGCCGGCTGCATCACTCAAGAATTGCTTAAAGGATTGTTCACGGATTCCGAGGAATCGGAATCGGGAATTTACTTCAGGAAATCCAGCAACGTTGGCAATCCCAGTACTCGCGCCGTCGCGTTCAACGTCGCCTGGTTCGCCACCTGCGCCTGCGCAAAATTGGTCGCCACGGCCGCCAGGTCCGCTCCCACCAGACTGTTTTCCTGCTGGCTCAAATTCAATTGGTCCTGGCTCAGAAACGATTCGCTCAAGCTGATCTGGTTCAGATTATTTCCGTAGAACACTCGCTGCTGGTTCACCTGGTTCAGCGCGTTCTGCACTTCCGTCACGCTCGCCGGAATATTCGTGCCCGTCGTCAGCGCGCTGTACAGATCCTGCAACGCACCGGTCACGCTCCCCGAAGCATTCTGGAATAACTGGTTCCCCGGCAAATTCGCGCTGATCGAATCTCCGTTCGACAGCTCCACGCTCGTGGTCGCCGAATTGCCGTTGTATGTCACTGTGTTGGTGTTCGGGTCCAGCGTAAACGGCTGCGCGCTCACCTTCGTCCCCGCAAACAAAAATGCTCCCTGGTAATTCGCATTCGCCAGCGAAACCGTCTGGTTTAGCAATCCCTGCACTTCCCCCGCGATTGCCTGCCGGTCCGCGGAGTTCAATGTCCCGTTTGCCCCTTCGGTTCCCAGGCTCAGCGCCCGCGTCAGCGCGGAAACCACGTTGCCCAGCGTACTATCCGCCACCTGATATTTCGATTGCAACGTGCTCAGGTTCTGTAGAAATTGCCCGTCCGCCCCGGCCTGATCGTGATTCTGCACCAGCGATGCGGCCGAAATCGGGTTATCCGACAGTTGGTTCACGCTCCGCCCGCTCGCTAGTTCCTGCGTCGCAACCGTCTCGCTCTGCTTGCTTTCCTGGATGGATGCCAGCAGGCTCGGCAATAGATCCGGATTCAGTCGGATGGCCATGTTCTTAAACTCCCGAAGCCATATTGATCGTCGCTAGCATCAACGTATTGATGATGGAGGTCACTTGCGCCGAAGCCTGGTACGCGTTCTGGTATCTCACCAGGTTCGCCGCTTCCTCGTTGATATCCACTCCCGAAACTCCGCCCTGTAAATTCTGGATCTGTTGCAGCACCAGGCTCCCCGATTGCTGCTGCGTCTGCGCGCTCGAAACGTCGTTGCCTACCTGAAATACCAAACCGCCGTAATAGCCAATCGGCGTTTGTCCGCTCACAATCTGCTGGTTCTGCAGCGCCAGCAGCGCATTCGCATTCGTGTTGTCTCCGGAATTTCCTGGCGCAGGCCCGCCGCTGGCCGCAATTTTATTTGGATCGGTGATCGCCACCTTCGACGCAGCCGCGGCGCCCGCCTGCTGCGTCAAGGGCGTAAACAACGGCCCACCAGCCGTCCCACTCAAGTCATATCCCGCCTGCTGCTGCGTGTTCACCGCGTTCGATAGGTTATACGCCAGCGTATCCAGCGAATTGCGTATGCTGGGGATCTCCTGATCCCGCAGTTGCAGCTGCCCCGCAAGTTGTCCTTCCGTGATCTGCGAGGTGATATTCGTGCTCCCGGAATAAATGTCCTGGAATCCCGTTGTCGCATTCGGCTGCGTGCTCAACGCAAAGCTCTGTCCGCCAACCACCAGGGGCGTGCCGGCGCTCGTCGTCAGCGTCACGCTTCCCCCGCCCGCATCCACCGTGGAGACATCCACATAACTCGACAGCTGGTTGATCAACTGTTGCCGCTGGTCAATGAACGGCCCTGCGTTGGCGCCGGTGCCCGCTGCACCCGCCACCTGCAGGTTCACCTGGGCAATCTGACTGGTCAAGCTGTTGATCTGCTCCACGGACTGCTTCACCGCCAGGTCTGTGTTCTGCTGCTGTGTCGTCAGATTATTCGAAGTCTGGTTTAACGCTTGCGCCAGATTTTGCGCCGACGTTATCACGCTCTGCCGCGTCGTCAGGTCGCTCGGATTCACGCTCAACTGCTGGAAACTGTTGAACAATGCCGTCAGTGGCGCTTGCAATCCTGTGCCGGATGTTTCATTGAACAGCGACTGAATTTGTTGCCCGCCGCCGATGAACGCGTTCAGCTTCCCCTGCTGTTGCGTCTCCTGATTCACTCGTAAATCCAGAATCGAATCCCGCAGGCTCGTCACATCCTGCAGTTGCACGCCCGTACCTAGCGTCAGGTTTCCGACCTCAATCGGCGAAGTCTCCGTCAGATCCGCCCGCTGCCTCGAATATCCGGGCGTGGTCACGTTCGCGATGTTATTGCTCGTCGTTTCGATGGCCCCTTGTTCGGCCAGCAAAGATCCTACGGCGATATTCAGACTCGCGGAAAGTGATCCCATGTCTAGGCGCGCTCCTGTATCGCGCTGCTGCGCACTGCCTGCTTCAATGCTTCCGCGGCATAACTGCCTTCAAGCATGCGGAATGCATTCACCAGCGCATTCACCGTTTTCTGGGAACGCCACAGCACCCCCTGCACTTCCTTGTTCAGTTGCTGCAATATCGCTTGCGCCTTTTGCCACCTCGCGCGCAGTTCCGCAACCGTTTCCTCTTCATGCCCCTCGCCTGCTGCCTGGGGCGACACGCGGCGCATTTCCGCGTGAGCCGTCTCCAACTGCGCGCATAAATGCTGTTGGATCAGCGTGCTCTCCTCTAGTTCTTGGATCTTGCAGGAAACGATTGCCGCTTTCGCCGTCGTCAGTGCGGCCGCAAGCCCATCCAATAGGCTAATCTCCTGCTCCAATAGTCCCCGGTAGGTTGGTTTCTCTGGGCTCATCGCCTAAGCTCGCTCATCCAGTTCGTGCTGTTCCGGCTCCGCCGTCGCCACTTCCACGCGATCTTCTTCAACATTCCCGGGAATCTTCTTTTCGTGCGCCTCGCGATTCTCCTTTCGCTGCTGCTTCCCTTGCTGCTCCCGGTCCTCGGATCGAACCGGCTCCAATCGCGCTGTCGGTGCTGGTCCCATCCCGTTCATCACGCCACCCCGCCGCTTTCCTAATTACCTCTTCGAGGCTTTGCCGCTCTCATCCGCGATCAGGGCGTCGGCCACTCTCTTGCTGTCCGGGTTGTACAGGCCGCTTTCCACCTTCGCCTGCAGCGGCGCAACCTTTTCCGCTCGCACATCCGGCAACATTGCCGCCTGCGCCGCCAGTTTCTGCACTTCCGCACCACGCCCCGAGGGTTGGAATGTATCCTCTGTCTTGGCTGCGGTCGTGCCTGCACTCTTGGCTTGGCCCTGTGCCGGCACTCCGGCACCCGCCGAATTCTTTACCCGGTCGCTCTGCAGTTCGCCGTTCGCCGGTAGTTTGGGGTCGATTTTCATAACCAACTCCTTGCCTTCTCGTTACGAGAGAACCAATAGATTCTCCCTGCCTTTGAAGTACCGATCGATAAAAACTGAGAAAACTTTAATTCCCCAGGGCCCTTGTCTTGGCACCTCACTGTTCCTTATCGGCAGAACTCCTCAATGGTTTAATTCTCAGTTGCCCTTGGCCAACCAGCTGCGGCCCCATTCCCGGGTCTAAGTGCCTTAGAATCAACTTGCTCAAGCCCAATCCACCCGCTCTTCCCACTGCTGTGGACATCGCCTGGATCCCCATATCCTCCAGCGTGTCATGCGCGGGGTCAGTCGAATCCTCGTCCTCGTCCCCAAAACTCCCTTTCATCGATTTCCAAAATGTGGAAAGCATTATCGATTCGAACTCCGCCCCGGCCTTCTTCAGCTTCGCCTCCTGCACCGGCGAAAGCTTCTTCGCGGCAGACTCCGTCCCAGCCGTCGGGGTCGCCTCCGGCTTCTGTGCCGCACCTGCCTCCTGGCCCAAATCGATTCCCGCCATTCCACTCACAAAACCTCCAGATCGGCGTTCAACGCCCCGGCCTGTTTGATCCCCTGCAGTATCGCCACCACGTCTCGCGCCGTCGCTCCCATTGTCTGCAGCCCACGCACCAGCTCTTCCACCGTCGCGCCTTCCCTCAACTGCACCACCTGCACCGGCGACTCCGTCGTCTGCACCGTTGTCTGCGGAACCACCTTCGTATCGCCGTTCTTCGAGAATGGCTCCGGCTGCGACACCTTGAAATCTGTCGTGACCTGGATCGACAGATTCCCATGCAATATCGCGCAAGCGCTGATGGTTACGTTTCCGCCCATCACCACCGTCCCCGTTCTCTCGTTGACCACCACTTTCGCCGCCGGCTTCGTATGCACCGGCAATTCCCCGATCTTTGCCAGCAGTGCGGGTAATTCCCCTCCCGCCGCCTGCAGATCCGCAATTTCAATCCTCCGGCTGTTCACCACCCGCGCCAGATTTCCTCCCAGCTTCTCGTTGATCACCGCCGCGGTCTCTTCCGCCGTCTCAAAATCCGCGTCGCGCAAAAGCACTTCCACCATCTTCATTTGTGTCAGGTCCAGCGAAGCGTCCCGCTCCACCAGCGCTCCATCCGGTATCCGCCCCACCGTCGGATGGTTCACCACCTTCGCATTCGATGCCGGTCCCGCGCTGTAGCCGCCGATCACCAGCGGCCCCTGCGCCGCCGCATAAATTTTTCCATCTGCCGCCGACAGCGGCGTCATTAACAGCGTTCCCCCAGAAAGGCTCTTCGCATCGCCAATCGATGAAATCGTCACGTCAATCTTCATCCCCGGCCGCGCAAACGGCGGCAACGTAGCCGTCACGAACACTGCCGCGATATTCCGCACCTGAATCGTCGAAATCTGGCTCTGGATGCTGATGCTCATCCGCTGCAGCATATTCCCCAGCGTCTGCACCGAAAAAATCGTCTGCTGCTTGTCGCCCGTCCCGTTCAAACCCACCACGAGCCCATAGCCGATCAACTGGTTGTCGCGTATCCCCTCAAAATTGCTGATATCCTTCAACCGCGCCAAATGGGTAACCGGCGCCGTCGGCTCATCCGCGGCGAACGTCCCCGCGGACATCATTCCCGCCACCCCCGCCAAAATCACCGCCGCGATTTTCCTGAACACTGGATTTCTCCTGATCTACTCTTCTCTGCGAACTCTGCGCTCTCAGCGAACTCTGCTTTGATTTTTCTTTCTCCTAAAACGACAACAACTTCACCAGCGCATTCACAATAAAATTCGGCTGCCGCGACGCATCCGCCACCGCACCCTTGCCCTTGATCTCCACCTGCAAATCAGACACCAGCGTCGACGTCACCGAATTATCCGGCGCCAGGTCCCCCGGCCGCACCAATCCCCGCACAAAGACCGTCTGCCGGTCGTTCCCCAGCGTGATATCCCTCGCCGCCTGCACCACCAGCACCCCGTTCGGCAGCGTTTCCATCACTTGCGCCGCCAGATTCAATGTGACGTTCGAACTCATCGACGACTGCCCCTTGCCGTCCAGACTATGGCTCGAGTTCACGTTCGCCAGATTCTGCATCCGGTTGTTGGTCCCTAAAGCTCCAAACAGCCCCGAAACCGCCGAGAGCAGCGAAAACTGCCGCGATTGTTTGTTCTCCCCATTCGTTCCCGCCGTGAAATTGTCCACCAGGTGAATTGTTACCAGGTCCCCCGGCTGTCTCGCTTTGTAATCCCCGGCCATATGCGCCAACGCACTCGAGTCCACCCACAAACTTCCCGCGGTATTCGGCGCCGCCGGATTCATTTCGCGCACCTGTTTGATGTAGTCGTCGTAAACGGTTGAAGTCTGTGGCCCTTTGTCCTTCTTCCACTTCGGCAAAGCCTCGCCCGCAGCCGCAAAAAAGCTCCCGGCCACGGCCACCGCTGCAATCACCAGAATTTTTCTCACCCCATCCTCCTCGCGTAGCGGCCACGTTCAGTGCTTGCCCTGACAAAGGAAGGGTGGCCCCTCTTGCCTTCGTAGCCGCCGCCTTCTGAGGCGGGCGCTTTTTTGACTGTCTCGAATGCCTCTACCGGACGGGCGCTTTTTTCTAAAACGTCGCCTCCAGCGCGTCCGCTCCCACCACACGCGCCTCCACCGTCTTCCCATGCAACGGCAACCTCACGCGAATCCGCTCATCCTTGTGCCCGTTCTGCAGCGCCCGAACTCGCACCATCGTCGCGCTATGCTCCGAGTGCAAATACAAATTTGCCATCCGGTGCACATCCACCAGCACTGGTCCCAGCGCCGACTCCCCGCTGCCGCCACTCACCGTTTCATCGCTTTTGGCTCCAACTGCCGCCCGCGTACCTGCTCCCGCAAACGTGCACCACGCATAAAACGGCGGCGCCTTCCGATTCCCCCTCGAGCGCAACAGGAATCGCGCCTGCCCCAGCCCGTTGTCGAACTTCATCGAAGCAACTATCAGCCCGGTTCCACTGCCCTCCGGAATCGTCACGTCCAGCTCCAGCTCCTCGCTGCACACGCCCTTCGGAAACGCATACCCGCGCGATCCCATCGCCGTCTGAATCGCTGCCAACACTTCCGCCTTTGAAGCGTTCGCCGCCGCCGCGCATTGCGGCAGCAGCATCAGCGGCAGCAGCCACGCAGCGAATTTCCCTTTATTCCTCATACCCGTGTCCTTACGACGTCAGCCCGTTGATCGTCTGGAACATCTGGTCCGCGGCATGCACAACCCGCGAGTTCGCCTCGTACGACCTTTGCGCCAGAATCATTTGGATAAATTCTCCCACCACATCCACGTTCGAATTTTCTAGCGACCCCTGCAGAATGGTGCCCAGCCCTTCGGAGCCGCCTGGCGTCCCGACTATCGGATTGCCCGACGCCGTCGTCTCCAGCGACAAATTCCCTCCCACGCTGTTCAGCCCGCCCGGATTCGGAAACGTTGCCAGTTGTATGCTGCCTACCTGCTGTGCCTGCTGCTGGCCCGGAAGCGTCACGCTCACCGTACCGTCGGTGCCGATCGTAATGTTCGTCGCGCTCGCTGGAATGGTGATCGCCGGCTGTAGCTGGTTTCCATCTGAATTTACGATGATGCCCGTCGAATCCAGGTGGAACGCACCCGACCGCGTGTACGCCACCTCGCCCGTCGGCAATTGCACCTGGAAAAATCCCTGCCCCTGAATCGTCAGGTCCAGCGGATTCCCCGTAGTATTAAAGTCACCCTGCGCTTGAATAATCTCCGAGGCCGCCGTGCGCGCGCCCAACCCGATCTGCAACCCGGTCGGAAAAGTCGTCTGCTGCGTGCTCGCCGCTCCCGGCATCACCAGGTTCTGGTACACCAGGTCCTGGAATTGCAGCCGACGACGGCGGAATCCCGCCGTGCTCGCGTTGGCCAGGTTGTTGGCCACGTTTTCCAGGTTCAGTTGCTGCGTCTCCATCCCGCTGGCCGCTGTATATAGTGCTCGATACATTTTATTTTTCTCCTGGTAATCCCGTGATTAATCTCTCGGTAAATCCTGCGCAGCCGTTTTGTTGAACTCGTTGTGAAATATTGACAGCGCCTTCTCCATCATCTGCGCTGTCCGTTGCAACTCGATCAGCGACACCGTCGCCTTCACCGGGTTGGCATTCGACGTCTCCAGCGACCCCTGCATCACCCGTGGATCCGGCGAAAGCTTTCCCGCCGACTTCGACGCGAAATACGAGTTGCCCTCGGGCTTCAAATCCGTCGCCGACGCAAATTCCGTCACTTTCAGCTTCGCCACCACGCCGCCGTCCACCGATATTGTTCCGTCCTCGCTGATCGTGATTTGCCCCGAAGGAATCTGCAGCGGCCCCTGCTCGCCCAGCACCGGGTCTCCCGTCCCCGTCACCAGTTGCCGTTTCGCATTCAATTGAAAATTTCCGTCCCGTGTGAACCGCACACCGGCCTTTGTCTGCACGTTGAAAAATCCCGCGCCCTGTAGCGCCACGTCCGTCGGATTTTCCGTCTTCTCCAGGTTGCCCGGTGTTAGATCCAGTTGCGCTCCGCCCAACACTCCAAACCGGTTCACCACTTGATTCAGTGGCGTCGTCAGTGACTCCTGCAGCCATGCGGGCATCGCCCGGTAAAACGAAACCTGCGCCTTGTATCCCGTGGTGTTCGCGTTCGCCAAATTGTTCGCCACCACTTCCAGCGCGTCCAGTCGCGTCGAAAAGCCGGTGAATGTTGAGTAGAATCCGCTGTCCATTCGTGTTCTCCCGCGGACTTAGATTGCAAGGCAGTGCCCAAATAAGGATTTTGTCACGCGGATATCTCCTTCCAATTCAATGCTTCAGCGCCCTCTCTGCGGCAATTTTTGACGCCGCAAACAAATCCGGCAATCTCTGCCACCTCCATCCCCGCACTAGGCAAACCTTGCCCCTTCCGCGCGCCGTAGGGCCCGCCTTCCGAGGCGCGTTCTTTGCGCCCCGGAAGGTTTTTGCGGGGCGGGCCGCTCTCTCTGTGAACGCTCCGTTCTTTCTCCGTGTTCTCTGTGTTAGATTTTTCTTCTTTCTTTTCGAATTTCCATATTCTATTTTCCATTTCCATTTTCGCCTTTCACATTACTCCCACGCACACCCGCCCGCTGTCATCCTGAGGGCCGCGTAGTTTGCGGCTCGAAGGATCTCCACTCAGCCAATCTGCAAGTTTGAAAATCCAGGCCGACCTTCCCCGGATCACTCCGCAACTCTCAAAACGAACTGCAACCTACGTGTGCGTCACCAGCGAGAACCACACCGGAAAGCCCTCATACTCCAGGGCAAACTGGAACCCCGAGTTCGGCTGCACCGTCTGCATCACGTAATCTTCCCCCCAAATCACCGTTGGCACGCTCATCATGCAGTGGTCCGCCAGCGACGTGATCTTCGACTTGAAATTCCCCGCCACCATGTTGCAAAGTTCCCCAAGCGCGTCTCCCACCATCGATGGATTTGACTTGGCATCCTCTCCCAACATTTGTGTCGCCAGTTTTACCGCCGCCTCTTTCCGGCACCGCACGGTGATCATTCCGCAGAGCGCTCCCGCGAGGCCCACCATCGCCGTCTGCTCTCCTTGTGGCTGTTCCGGCTGCTCCGCCGGCACCCGCAATTCCGCATTCGCCATCATTCCGAAAACTTCAATTGCCGCGCATTCCAGGATTCCTTTCCAATGCGGATCCAGTTGCGTCTGCGTCTCCGCCCGCCTCCCCAGCATCGAGCTCATTGTCCACCTCTCAGCAGGGGCGTCACCCGTTCCTTCACCTGCTCGGGCGTGAACGGCTTGCGGATATATCCCTTCGCTCCCACCGAAAGCGCTTCCACCACGCGCGCTTCGCTTCCCTCCGTGGTAATCATTACCACAGGCGTTCCTTTTGCGGATTCCACCTTCGCGAGGTTCTTCAGGAATTCCAGTCCGTCCATCGCCGGCATGTTGATGTCGCTTAGGATCAGGTCAAACTTTCCCTTGTTCACTTCGGCCAGCGCCTCCGCACCGTTGCCGGCCTCCAGCACTTCTCCCAGGTCCAGCCCCGCCTGCCGCAACGACCGTTCCACGATTTTCCGCATCACGGACGAATCATCCACGATAAGTACTCGTAGTTTGCCCACGGTTTCGCTCCTCCAGGAAATTTGTTCCACCGGCTTGCTCGGGCGCAATTGCGGCCATGCTCAGCTCCACCAGAGGCAAAACATGCAGGTACTCCGTCTGCAGCATTTCCAGTAATCCCCCGCGTTCTTCTTCCGTCAGGCGCGGAAAACATTGCAGCAAGAATCCCGGCCCTTCTTGTTCCGGCCCTTCTAGTTCATGGGTGTTCGCGGACAGCGCCGCATTCGAAGCTGCGTTCGCATCTGTGGCCTCGCCACCCTGCGTCTCTTCTTCCGGCGGGACCAGCTTCTGCAGAAACTGATCCGCCGCGGAGACCACTCCCGCCAGGTACGGGTCATGCTGCGCATTTTCCGGATCGTGATGGTGTTCGAACACATCCATGAATGACGGCATGAAGTTCCACGCCACCGCCATCCACCGCCCAATTTTTCCGTGGTCTGTCCCGAAATACTCTCGCTCCAGTTTCAGGTTGTCCACCCAGTTGGCCGGTGGCAGCGGCCGGTCTTTCGCGCTCTCTTCCATGATCAGCATCCAAAGCGGCAGTTGACCGATGTCGTGCAACAGCCCGCCCAGGTACGCCTGCTCTTTCTCCGGGTATTCCACCACCCGCGCGATCCGTTCGCTCAACAGCGCGGAAAGAAAACTGTGCTGCCAGAATCCCAGCAACTGCTTTACGGGAACGGTCTTTCCCGCAAACTGCATCACCGAACACGTCAACATCAGCGTCCGCAACCGCTCCGTTCCCAGCAGCACCGCCGCCTGCTCGATACTCAGCACTCGCCGCCGCAATCCGAATAAGGCAGAATTGCACAGCCGCAGCACTTGCGCCGTCAGGCTGGGATCCGTGCGGATCACTTTCCCCACTTTTTTCAAATCCACCGTTGGACTGCTCAGCAGCGCGTTCAAGTCCAGCAAATAAGCCGGCAACGTCGGCAGTCCCTTGCTCAGCAGGTCCATCAGCCGTTTCTTGCGCCGCTCCGCCAGCTCGCCAAACAGATCGCTCGGCCGCTCCGGCACTTTCACATTTCGTACTGGTTCATTCATGCCAGTTTCTCGGCGTCCGGGACGCCATCCTTTCGACTATCGCCAGCAGGCGAATTTCCTTTACCCCGCTCCCGGCTCGCGGCGGCAACGTCCCCGCCCGCGCCCGCCACGCGAAACAACAGGTCTCGCCGGGAATTCTTACGGTAAAATCCCACCCAGATATACGCCCCGGCCCTTACCGTCTTGATCCGCCGGGCTTCCATCTGCATCGCGTAGCTGCAGACCGTCGCCGCCATTTCTCCGGCGTCTCGCACAGTGTCAAAACAAATCTCCGTGCCTGTGTCCCGTCGCCGCAATGTCTCCAACGCTTCCCGCACCATCGAATCTTCCGAAACACACGCAATTGTCCGGCAGCCCAACATCTCTTCCACCGCGTACAGCATCGTGTGGTCAATGCGTTCTGAAAACGCGATGTGCATCTGTTTGCCGCCCAGCGTCGAGTGCACCGGCACCGCCTTCGCCGCCGCCAGAATCGGAAATGGCACGTTCCCTTCCGCCGCAACAAATAAGCTCTGCCCCGTCGGCCGGAACACCGGGCAACTCCACTGTTGCCCCAGCGCCGCCGTCACTTCCGCTTCGTCCAGGGGTACAATCTGCTCCAGCCAATAACTTAGCTTCCCGTAGCCCGCTTCCCGTTGCAGCCGCAATCCCTCTTTTAATTGTTGCGAAGAAATCGCTCCGCGGTTCACCAGCAACAGTCCGAACGGCAGCCGGTGCGCCCGCTCGTGTCGATTCGCGAAGCTCTGCAGTATCTCGCTCAGCCGCGCCGTCAGCTCCGTCCTCAGGCATTCCATTTCGTGATACCACCGGTTGTTGTACTGCACGCCCGAATACTTCGCCAGCAACAACAGCTTCGCCGCCCCTCCTCGTTTGCATTCCGGCGCTCCGCACCGCACCGTCCACCGCTTCCACAACTGCTCCCCCGCGTCCTGAATTCGCCGCCCGTCCCACGCGACCTCGAACTCTTCCGCCTCTTCTTGCATCATGGCCACGTCCTTAAGCAATCTCCAACATCGCCGCCCGCTGGTTCCAGCTCACCACTTCCGTCACCCGCAGCCCGAAATTTCCGTCCACCACCACCACTTCCCCCTTGGCCACCAGCCGGCCCGCCACCAACAATTCCGCCGGCTCGCTTACCAATTGGTTCAGCTCCACTACCGAACCCGGCATCAACCCAAATACATCCTGCAAGAGCATCTCCCTTTCGCCGAACCGGATCGTCGCATCCAATTGCACATCCAGAATCAGGTCCAGGTTGGACGACAATCCTGTTGTCCCTCCTCCAGCAGCCCCTTCCGCCTCACTTTGAGGCTCCTCGGACGCGTTTTCCGCCGCTTCTGGTTTCGTCGCCAGCGACTCCGCCATGCTTGCATCCATGTCCACACGAAACTTCAGCTCTTTGCATTTGTCGCTCGCCAGGCTGAACGTCGCCGTCGAATGCGTTTCGAATTTCGCTCCTGTTTCAGCCTGGTACACAATCTCCGTCGGCTCCCCTCGCTCTTGTTTCCAGGCCATCGCGGCTTCCCCGGCTACTTGCCGCAGAAATTCCAGGTAGCCATCCGTATGCGTCGCGCTGAATTCCGCTGCCGGATCCGGTGCTTCCGACATCAGCAATTGTGCGCACTGCACTGCCGCTGTTTTTTCGCACGTCCACAGCATCTCGCCTTTCAGGCAGCCGCCCCCACTGAACTTCACGCTCAGGATTCCTTCTTGCGTCTCGCCCACCGGCTGCAGCGCCGTGCCATCGGCCTCCGCTGCCGCTGCATTCGTGGCTCCCAACGGCGTCAGCACCTTCACGAACGTTGCCTTCCACACGTCAACGAATGCCGCTATCCCTCCCGTCAACGCGGCGCTCATGCTCCCTCCACTTTCGCGCTCCCGCGCAAACTCACTCGTCTTTCAACTCGCGCCCCGCGATTCGATCCCTGCCGGATCGGATACGCGTGGAACATCGGTTTGCCGGCCACGTTCAAATTAATCGGGTCCTGCGCCCGTTTGGGCAACACCAGCACCCGCCCTGGCTCCAGCTCCACGATTTCCCGGATCGAAAGCGGGCTCGGCGGCAAACTGAGATCCACCGCGAACCGGCTTTCCAGCAGCCGATCCTGCAACTGGCGCCTCAATTCCTGCGACGGGCTTCTCTCCGCATACGACCACTGCACCGATAGTTTCCTCAGCAGCGCGTTCGAAATCACCGCCGGGAACGCCAGGTTCAGCGTCCCGCGCGCGTCCGGCAGCCGGATCTCAAACGTCAGCGACATCACTTTCTCGGTTGGCAGCATTAATCCATGCACTTGCGTATGCTGTTGGCGCTGGTCGAATTGAATGTCCAGCGGCAGCACCGGCGTCCAGGTCGTCTGCAAATCCCGCGCGATCACTCGTACCACCGTTTCAAATATCTGTTCTTCGATTTCCGTCATTTCTCGCAGCTCGATGGGGTCGGCGCCCGATCCGCCCAGTACCAGGTCTACGATCGGGAACACCAGCGACAGATCCGCCTGCATCGTCGCCCGCGCATCCAGGGGCAACACCTGCAGCGACGCCAGGTAGGTCAGCTCCGGCAACCGGCTCAGGAATTCCGAGTACAAAATCTGCTCCACCGACACCAGGTTCATGTCGAATCCCACACGCAAGTAAGCGCCCAGCGATCCGCCCAAACGCCGTGCGAACGTTTCGTGCAGCGTCGTCACCACCCGCACCTGGTCCGCGTTCAACGCTCCCAGTTTGCGCAAGTCACACGCCTGCATCTTGCGTCCAGAAACGCTTCGCTGTGAATGCTTTGCCGCCGCAAACAGGGCGTCAATTTCGTCTTGTGACAGAATTTTCTTCATCCGTCGCCCCAAACGGGATTCGAATCCCGCGAATTCCGATCCTTCGTCCCAATCTTCTCCCGCATCCGCACCCGCAGCCGCAATATCGCTGCCGTGTGAATCTGCGATACGCGCGATTCTCCGATATCAAGAATCAGCCCCACTTCTTTCATCGTCAGCTCTTCCAGGTAATACAGCCCCAGCACGTGCCTTTCTTTCTCATCCAGCTCTTCGATCGCTTTCGCCAGAAACTCACGCATCTCCGTCCGCGCATACTGGTGGAACGGGTCCTCTTCTTCCTTTGCGGTCACCGACACATGTGGATTCTCCGGGCTTTCTTCGCTCGTGCCCGCCTGCAGGCTCCCCAGATCCAGCCCGCGCAGTTCTCCGATCAGCTGCTGGTACTCTTCCAGCGTGATTCCCATCTGTCCGGCTATTTCCGGCTCGCTTCCGGCGCGACCCAGTTTCGCCGCCAGCTCTCTCTGTGCTTCTTCAATCTTCCTCGCCTGCCGCCGCAGCGCCCGAGGTCCCCAATCCATCTGTCGCAAGCTGTCCAGAATCGCTCCCCGGATCCGGAACTGGGCGTATGACTTCAACTGCACGTTTCGACTGGCGTCGAATTTGTCCACCGCATCGATCAATCCCAATATCCCCGCGTGCACCAGGTCGTCGAACGGCACGTGCGACGGTATCCGGTCGTGAATCCGCCGCGCGATGTAACGCACCTCCGGCAGATTCTCCTGCAGCAGCCTCTCCCGCTCCAGGGGATCCTTTGCGGTCGCGCGCCCCTCTTTGTTTGTTGTCGTCGTCAACATGGCTCGCTCTCCCGGGATCCTCTTTCTCTCCTCCCTTCACTCATCGCACCACTCCAAGTGTCTGCACCGAAACGCTCGCCGGAATCTCCGCCGGGGAGAGCACCACAATCCGCGGCACGAACGGCTCCAGCAGCCGCCGCAGGTGATACCGCGACGGGCTGCTGCACAACACAATCGTCGAGCTGAGCGCCACCTTGTCGCCCACCATCCGCTGCAATCCTTCCAGAATCTGCCGCAGTGTCGTGCCCACTCCCCCCGCGCTCTTGTCTCCCGCCGATTGCGGCTCAATCTGTCTCTGCAACTCGTTCTCGATAATTGGGTCGAGCGTCAGCACCTTCAGCTTGCGATCCTCGCCAAGCAAAGGCTGCACCAGAGACCTGCCCAGCGTCTGCCGCGCCGCTTCCACCAGCGCGATCTGGCTCTTGTTCGTCACCGCCGTATCCAGCATCGATTCCAGAATCGTAGTCAGGTCGCGAATCGAAACCTGCTCCCGCAAAAGTTGCTGCAAGACTTTCTGCACTTCGCCCAAACTCAAGAGCCGCGGCACCAGTTCGTCCACCAGCTTCGGTTGCGTTTCCGCCATCGCGTCCAGCAATCGCTTCGTCTCTTGCCTCGTCAGAAGTTCATGCGCGTACTGCCGCACAATTTCCGCCAGGTGCGTCGCCAGCACCGACGTCTGGTCCACTACCGCGTATCCGTTCGCCAGCGCCTGCTCCTGCAGTCCCGGCACGATCCACAATGCCGATGCCCCGAACGCCGGCTCTTGCGTCGGCAGCCCGTCCAGTTGGCCCGCGCTCGGGTCCGAACTGATTGCCAGCAATCGGTCCTGCTGCAATTCCCATCGCGCCACTTCCACTCCTCGCAGCAGCACGATGTATTCCCGTGGCTTCAACTTCAGGTTGTCCGTGATGTGCACAGAAGGCACCAGGAATCCCAGTTGCAACGCCAGGTGTTTTCGCAGCGCGCGGATCCGCTGCAGCAATTGCCCGCCCTGCCCCGCATCCACCAGCGGCACCAGTGCGTAACCCACTTCCAAACTGATTTCGTCCAGCCGCAGCAAGGTTTCCAGCTGCTGCTGCGGATCCACTTTCTTTTTATCCGCCACAATTTCCGCTGTCTTCACTGCCTCAAACGCCTTCGCCGACGCGCGCGATGCCAGGTACGCCATCAACCCCGCCAGCAGGAAGAACGGCATCTTCGGCAGCCCGGGAATCAGCCCGAGCAGCAGCATCACCCCCGCCGCAATCCGCAGTGGAATCTTCCGCCCGAACAGCTGCCTTCCAAACTCCACGCCCACCGTAGTTTCGCTCGATGTCCGCGTCACCACGATGCCTCCCGCCACCGAAACCAGCAGCGACGGAATCAACGTCACCAGCCCGTCCCCCACCGTCAGCACCGTAAACGTCTTCGCCGCATCGCCGATCGGCATGTTCAGTTGCAACACCCCGATCAGGAATCCGGCAATAATGTTGATCGCTGTTATCAGAATCGTTGCCAGCGAGTCCCGCTGGCTGAACCGCGCCGCGCCATCCATCGCGCCGTAAAATTCCGCTTCCTTCGCAATCACTTCCCGCCGCGCCCGCGCCTGGTGCTCGTCGATCAGCCCGGCGTTCATTTCCGCGTCAATCGCCATCTGCTTTCCCGGCATCGCATCCAGGGTAAAACGCGCAGCCACTTCCGCCGTTCTCACCGCGCCGTGGTTGATCACCAGGTATTGAATCGCGATCAGCGCCAGAAAAATCACGAAACCCACCACGTAATTTCCACCCACCACGAACTGCCCGAACGACTGGATCACGCTTCCCGCCGCGCTCATCCCTTCGTTCCCGTGCAGCAGTATTCGCCGGCTGCTCGCCACGTTCAGCGAAATCCGGAACAACGTTAAAAACAGCAGCAATGTCGGAAAAACCGAAAACTGCACCGGCCGCAGAATGTACAAGGCCGACAGCAGCACCAGCACTCCCAGCGTGATGCTCAGCGCCAGAAATATATCCAGCACGATCGCCGGCACCGGCACCAACATCACAAACACCAGCGCCACCGCCGACACCGGCACCAGCATCTCCGTGATCCCGCCCGCTCCGCTTCTGTTTTCCGCCGCCATCCGCTCTCCCGTAGCGGCCACCTTCAGGTGGCCAAGTACAACTCACGACTTACGACTCGCGATTTTCTATTTTCGATTTTCCAATTTCTAATTTCGCCTTACGTCCTCACCCCTGCTCCCCGCATCCTCATTTGGGCGCGATACAGGAAAGCCAACAACTCCGCCACCGCCGCATACAGCTTCGGCGGTATCGTCTGCCCCACTTCCGTCGCCTTGTACAGCGCCTGTGCCAGCGAAGGATTTTCCACAATCGGAATTTCATTCCATCGCGCCAATTCCTTGATCTTCAGCGCTATCAAATTCCGCCCTTTCGCCACCACCACCGGCGCCGCCATCGTCGCCGCGCGGTATTCCAGCGCCACCGCATAGTGCGTCGGGTTCACGATCACTGCCGTCGCCCGCTCCATCGCCTTCCGCAGTGATTTCCGCGCCAGTTCCCGCCGCAGCCGCTTGATCTTGTTCCGGATTTCTGGATTGCCTTCGTTCTCTCTTCCTTCGTCGCGCACTTCCTGCTTCGTCATGCGCAGCGACTTCTCATACGTTCTCCATTGCATGAAATAGTCCAGCCCCGACCATGCCAGAAACACCATCACCGAGCGGTACGCCAGACCCACGCACAGTGATCCGAGCAGCGCCATCAATCCTTCTCCGTGCAGCCGCGTCGCATGCAGAATCGCCTCCGCATGGCTCCGGATCAGCCCAAACGCCAGATACAAAATGATCGACGTCGGCAGCAGCGACTTCAGCACCCGGCTCACTCCTGCCATCGAAAACAGTTGCTTCAGATTGTTGACCGGGTTCAGCTTGTTGAAGTTCGGCACCAGCGCTTCCGTAGCAAACGTCGGCACACCCTGCGCCAGCGTGCCCGCGACCGCGGTCACAAATCCCACCGCCAGCAGCGGCCCGGCCCACAGCAACACCACGCTTCCGGTCGCTGAAAGCAGCGGCATACCTCCCGCGTCCCACCGCGAAGATTCCGCCACATTCAGCAAGCTGTTGAAATATCGCCGCCAGTCGTTCACCCAGATTCCCGGCGACCACGCCATCGCACACACAACACCCAGCAGCGTAATCGCCGACACCAGGTCGCGGCTGCGCAACACCTGCCCGTGTTCCCGGGCCTTTGTCCGCCTCTTCGGTGTCGCCTTCTCTGTGCGGTTGTCCGCCAATCGCTTTTCCCCTTACTTCGCCAGTTCCAGCATTCGCCAGCTCCAGCCCAGCGCGTGCCCGAACTGCTTCTCAAAAAATCCCGGCCACAATCCGAATGCCATGGCCAGCACCACGTACCCAAGCATGCTTTTCAGCGGCACGCTCAAAAACAACGCCGGCAGTTGTGGCGCGGCCTTGCTGATGAATCCCACCGTCACGTCCAGCATCATCGTGGCCAGGATCACCGGCGCGGCTAGCTGCACTCCCGCCACAAACATCACTCCCGCCGCCTGAAACAATGTCCGCACCTGCTCGATCCCGAACGTCACGCTTCCCGGCGGCACTCGCTCGAAACTTGCCTGCACCGCGCGCAGCATCCAGTGGTGCACGTTCAGTTGCAGGAAAATCATCAGCATGAAAAGCTGGTGCAGGTTCGCCAACACCGGCGTGTCCACGTTGGTCTGCGGGTCGATTACGTTTACCAATGAAAACGACAATTGGAATCCGCTGATCTGCCCCGCCATCTGCACCGCTTCAAACACAAACTGCAGGCACAATCCCATCACCAGCCCCAGCATCACTTCGCTCAGAGCCATCTGCGTCACCGTGAACACCGTCAGTCTTGGCGGCGCGAAATGAATCGCCGGGTACATCACCGCCGTGCACACCAGCACCAGCAACGCCTTCACCTGCGCCGGTATCGCCACACTCCCGAAAAACGGCATGAATAATATCGCCGCGCTTAGCCGCAGCCCAATCGCCGCCCCGCGCAGCACCATCATTTCGAGTGGTACCGCCACGTCATCTCCTCACTGCGTGTACAACCGGAAATCGCTGAATAGTGCCCGCGTAAACGTCACCAGGTGATTCAGCATCCAGGGCGTCAATAAAAACACGATGATCCCCACCGCCGTCAGCCGCGGCACCGTGGACACCGTCGTGTCCTGAATCGACGTCAGCACCTGCGCCACGTTGATCACCAGCCCCACCGCCATCGCCGAAAGCAGGATCGGCATCGCCACCCAGAACGCCGCCTCAATCGTCTGCCGGCTCAGTTGCACCACTTGTTCCGGCGTCATCGCCAAGCCTCAAACATGAAAACTCCTCAGCAGCGATCCGATCACCAGGTTCCAGCCATCCACCACCACAAACAGCAATATCTTCAGCGGTGTCGAAATCACCACCGGCGGCAGCTGGAACATTCCGACCGAGGTCGTCACCGACGCCGTCACCAGGTCAATCACCAGAAACGGCAGAAACAGCACCGCTCCGATCTGGAATCCCGTCTTCAGCTCGGAAATCACGTACGCCGGAATCACAATGCTCATCGAAAGATCTTCCGGCCTCGTAGGCCGCGGCTCTTTGCTCATTTCCAGGAACAGCGCCAGATCTTTTTCCCGCGTGTACTGCAGCATGAACTGCCGCATCGGCACCGCCGAGCGGTCCAGCGCTTGCCATGCATTGATCTTTCCGTGCTCGTACGGCGTCAGCGCCTCTTTCCGCACGCTGCCGATCACCGGCTGCATCAAAAAATAAGTCAAAAACAGCGCCAGCCCGATCAGCGTCTGGTTCGTTGGCGCCGTCTGCGTCCCCAGCGCCTGCCGGAGAAAATGGAAAATAATCAAAATCCGCACAAACGGCGTCATCGAAAGCAAAATAGCCGGCAACAATGTCAGAAACGTCAGCAGCAGAATGATCGTGATTGGCGTCGATTCCGTCCGCACACTGATTCCCGGCATCTGCAAAACGTTTTGCTGCCCCGATGCGAAAGTGGACAGCGCCGGCCCGGCCAGGCAGAGCGCCGCGCCCGCCATCCATCGCAGAACCGCCCCGCCTCGAAAAACTTTCATTGATGGCGCGCCTCGTCGTGCAAACCGCCCTCTGTTGATTGCGCTTCCCCCCTCGGCTCCAGCAATGTGATCTGTTGCGGCGTCACTCCCAGCAGTAACTTCTCGCCCTTCCATTCCACGATCGCCAGCATTCGCCGCTCGCCCAGCGACAGCGTCTCTTCCAGGTGCAGCGTATGCGTCTTCCGTCTGACCTTTACGCTCTTCCAGAACGCGGCCACGCGTTCCCACGCGGCTTTCCACGGCCTCCCTGCTGTCATCACCAGCGCGCCACTATTTTTCTGTTCCGCTGTCCACACGTTCGTTTCCCCTACGCCAGTTCGGTCACGCGCAGCGCCAGCCTCTGCCCCATCACTTCAAACTCCGCCCATCCCACCAGCCGCGCGTTCACGATCACCGGCACGTCCGCTCCATTCACGTTCTTCGACTCCACCACCGACCCGGGCTCCAATTGCAGCAAATCCCGCACCGTGAACTCCTTCAGCGGTACGTCCACGCTCAATCGGCACGGCAACAGCGCCGCCTCCTGCCAAAGCTCCTCGCCGAATGCGCTCTTTTTCGCCGTGGTTGCCATCTGCAGGGTCGCCATCGTTCACCGTTGCACCAGAAATTCCGTGAAATAAATCTCGCGCACGCTCATCTCCGGAACTTTCTGGTTAAGCGCGTTTACCAAATTCTTTTTCAGTTGAATTTTTCCGTCGGGGCTCAACAGCACATCGGCCTTGCTCGCCGCAAGCACCCCGATGATCGTGTCGCGAATCCTGGCCACGGGAAGCCCGCTCGCCGGCTTGTCCTTGTCCAAAGGCGGCGGCGTCCGCTCCAGATCCAGGTCTATCGTCACGCGAACAAAATGGCCCTCTTCCGCGTCGGCAAGGTTTACCGTGAATCCTTCCAGGTGCACCACTTGCCCAGGACTGTAGGTCTGCTTCCCTGCTGCGCCCGCGGTGTCGCGCTGCGCAACAAACCACGCTGCGCCTCCGCCTCCCAGTACGGTTAGAAACAGGAATGCCGCCATCATCGGCAACAAGGATCGATTCTCCGCCACGATAGCGGTTCGCGGCGGTGCCCCCGCGTTGTTGTTAGTTACAGACGTCGGTACAGTGTTCTCAGCCATGCCAAGAACACATACTTGCAATTTAAGAACCGTCCAATCGGCTCTTCGGCGCTCTCTTCCCGTTTCTCGCTATCGGCAAGTCGCTGCAAAAGGTTGAGTTAGTTTTTGAAGAATTTCTCGCTTGGTTTCCGCTCGTGCAGCTTTGGAACACCCCTTCGTTTCCGAATCAACTCATGAAGATGTTCTAACAAAGCTGTAGCGTCCACCTTCAGGTGGACGCTACTACCCTTGTAGGGACGGGGCTTGCCCCGCCCTCTTGCTTTTTCGCGTAACCTATTGCTTCAAATTAATCGCCGTCTGCGTCACTTCGTCAAACGTCGTCACCGCCTTTGCATTGGCCTGGTAACTCCGTTCCGCCAGAATCAGCTGCGCAAATTCCGTCGCGATGTCCACGTTCGATTGCTCCAGCGCGCCCCCGCTCAGGCTTCCGCGTCCTCCGGTCCCCGGAATTCCCACGTTCGCCGCGCCCGAAGCCAGACTTGCCAAAAACTCATTCGACCCGTTCCGAACCAGCCCCTGCCCGTTCGCAAACGTTGCCAGCGCAATCTGCCCCAGTGGACTCGTTTGTCCATTGCTGAATATTCCCTGAATCATGCCGTCGCTGCCGATTGTAAAGCTCAGCAACGAACCGCTCGCATACCCATCCTGTTGCGTCGAGGAAGTTGCCGACGGCGCTGCGTTCTGCGTCACCAGCCCGCCGCCATTCGCCCCGGAAAGGTTCCATGCAAACGTCAGTGGATTCGCTCCGTTCGCAAAATTCGAAATCGTCAATCCCGGCACGCTTCCCGTTGGCGAAATCAGCTGCCCGCTGCCATTAAACGCGAGCGTCCCCGTGCCCACCACGGGATTCCCGCCGGCCGCAAGATCCGCCGCCGGCACCGTGATTTGATATTGCCAGGTGTTCGCCGCGCTCTTCGTGAAGTTGTACGTCAGCACGTGGCTCGCTCCCAGCGAATCATGCACCACGATCGAAGTGCTGAACGTTCCCGGCACTACGGGCGTCCCTGTTGGGGTGAACGTCACCGCCTGCGTGCCTGTCGCCGCGTCCGTCAGAGTGTTTGCGCTAAACGTCACTGGCGTTCCGCTCGCTGCGTTTATCACCAGGTTGTTGCCGTTCAACGACGCCGTGTAACTCGGATTTGCATTAATGGCCGTCGCCACGCTTGCTAAAGTATCGCCCGCCACCGTCGTATACGTGAACGCATTCGTTCCATCTGTGAACGACAATTGACTTCCCGTCGCCAACACCGTCCCTGCCGCAATTCCCACGCCTGTCTGCTGCGACGCCGGGCTAACCGGCAATCCGCTCGTCGCATCGAGGTTCAACGCCAGTTGAAGGTTTGTGGTCGCCTTCGGTGGATTAATAAGTCCTGTCGGTATCGACAGCGCGCCAAGCGTGGCATTCGCCTGAACCACTCCGTTCACTGCGTTATATCCCTGTACCGTCGCTCCGTCTTGCGTGAGCAAGTCGCCGTTCGGGCCGGTGCTGAAATTCCCGGCGCGCGTATAGAGCGCTTCGCCGCCCAGGTTCACCACAAAATACCCGTCACCCTGGATCGCCACGTCCGTCGGCACACCTGTCGTCTGGATGCTGCCTTGCGTTTGGATGGAGCTGATACCTGAAACCGACGCTCCAACGCCTTCCTGCACCGCGTTGCCGTCCCCGCTTGTCCCGATCTGCTGATAAAACAAATCCTGAAACGTCGCGGTTTGCCCTTTGAAACCTACCGTGTTCAAGTTCGCAAGATTGTTCGCGATCACCGACAATCCTGTTGAACTTGCGTCCAAGCCCGACAATGGAATCGAAAATGATGGCATGACCTTCTCCTTTTATTGATTCGCCGACCCGGAGGTGGCGTTTAATTTACTTTGAAAAATTGCGTCGTGATTTGCTGCACTCGGCCCGCTTACCATTCTTGACGCCGCTGCCTGTGCGTTCGGTACTGCGTTCGGGCTCGCCCCGCTGTTACCCGTTCCGGTGCCAGTCCCTGTGCCCGTCCCGCTACCCGTTGTGCTGCTCTGTCCCGGATTCACGCCAGTCGCTACCTGCAGGATCTGCTGGATGTTCGTCAGCGTCTGCAACGTGTTCATCGATACCAGTTCGTTCATCATCTGGCTCGGGTCCATCGGGCTCGTCGGATCCTGCGACTGCAATTGCGCCGCAAGCAGTGTGATGAACGAATTCGTTCCCAACACCGAGTTCGATCCGCTCGACGAGCTTGATGAGTTCGCGCTCGAACTTCCCGTCGGCTGCGTTGTCCCGAACAATGGTCCTGATACGCTTCCCATAACTTTCCTCCCCTACGCCCTTACGCTCAGTCTTCCGGAATCATCAAAAATTCCGCTGCCCTCGAAATTCGCGCCAACGCCGGCCTCGTAGGTGGTCTCGTTTTCCGCCTGCTGGTACGTCGACCCCGCCTGCCCGCGCCGCTGCTGCTCCGCCGCCGCATTTCCCGCATCCCCTGCCGTTGAATGTATTGCCCCTTGCACAAGCACCACCTCTCCCATGCGTAGCTGCTGGTCCTGCAGCGCTTGCTGCAACGAAGGCATCTCCGCCGCCATCGCCGCATGCGCTTCCTTCTTCTCCACCGTGATCGCAGCCCCTACCTGTTCCCCGTGCACCGTCGCATGCAGTTCCACCTGGCCCAATTGATCCGTCTGCATCGCTATCCGCACTTGCGAATGTCCCTGGTCTCCCGCCAACTGCGCCACGTTCACAACACGCGATTCAGTCGGTTGCTGCGCCGCATCGTCGGCATCCGCGGTGGTTGGTGCCGCGTTGTTAGAAGCGTCGCCCGCTTTTGCTGGCATCGCGCTTTCCGAATCCTTGCCGATCGTTCCGCTCTGAGCGGCAACTGCATTCGCCGCGCCCGCCGCCAGATTCAATGGAACGTTCTGTCCCGCCGGTATTACCCCATGCACCCCATTCGAATCCCCACCTGCCGCGGAATCTTTGCCGTTCGCCGCGGCTCCCGCACTGCCGCTGCTATTCCCGCTCGAACTCTCTTCCAAGCTCGAATTTCCCCTGACGTTGCTCTCGCTCTTCACACTTCCGGGATTCGCGGGAGCCTGCGCAACCTCCGGCGTCACCGCTTCGGCCTTCACATTCGCTGTCGCTTCATTTTTTCCGTTCGCCGCCGGTTGTGATGCAATCGGCGCCCCGGTATCGTTCGCTCCGCTCTTCCCCTTAATCGCACCCACAAAATCCTTCGCCGCGTTCGCGCTCACCCGCGCCACGGCCTGCGCCTCTTTCCCCGCGAGCGCCGCCGCTCCCCGCAAAATTTCCTGCGCGCCGCGCTTTCCCTGATTCTTCGGCGTGGTTTGCATGTTTGTTGCGCCACCCTCCGCAATCGCCACCGGCAACGTCGCCGCCGTTGCTACAGTCGCCGCGCTCAAGTCCCCCGGCTTCGCTCCGCTCGCCACCGGAGTAGCCTGGTTCCCCGTCGCGTTTCCAGCATTCATCGCCGCGTTCGGAGCCGCCAAATCATTCCCCGCAACAGGCAAACTCTGATCCACCACCGCCGCCGCATCTGCGACGTTCGCCGCGGTCATTACGCTCGCAGAATTTGGAGCCTCCACCAGCCCTGTCGCCTGCGCATTCTTCTGGCCCTCTGTCGCACTCGTTGCTGCAGTCGGTGTAGCAACCAGAGGCGTCGCGCTACTCGTAGGGGCCGTCGCTGGTGCGGACGTTGCATTACTCGCGCTTTCTGTCGTTGGAATCGCCTGCGGGACCGCCACACTTACCGGCAAGTTTTGCGAATCCGCCGCATTCGGGCTTGCCAGGTTGCCCGTTACAGTTCTCTGTTGTCCTACCGTCGCCACGCTGGTCGTCGCGGTGTTCGTTGTCTCCGCCTTCGCTCCCGCGGCATTCGCCGCTGTTACTGCCGCTTGCCCGATATTCGCCCCTCCACTGCTCGTCGTTGCCATTTCCTGCGGCGCCGCATTCCCCGGATCCGCTGTCGTCACCCATGGCATCGTCCCATTCAACCCCGGGAGAATCCCCGGAATTTGTGCCGCTGCCTGGACCGGAACTTGTGCGGCAACTTGCACCGCGGTCTTCGCGGCGCTTGCGTCGGCCGAACTCTTCCCCTTCGCGCTGCCCTTCTTCGGTGAATCCGCAGCTCCGCCGGCCTGGCCGTTCGCATCCGCTGGCGCTCTATCCGAACTCTTCTGCCTAACAGCATCAGCAGTTCCACTCGCGGCTCGAGCTTGTTCCGCTCCGCTCGCCGTCGCAGTTTCCTTCGGTGCGCTCACCGCTGCCTGCTTCTCCGCCATTACCTGCGCAAACGCCGGCAACGTTGAAGCTTTTGCAGTTGCTGCGCTCACGCCGCTGCTTCCGTTTCCGCCCGCCGCTGCGTTCACCGATATGGGTTCTGCGTCCATCGCGCCTGTTCACACTCCAACGCTACCCATGCACAACGCTGGCCAAATTTTTCCGGGGAACCTTCTTCGCTTATCTGCTTTTCAATCCGTCACTTGAGAGGAACTCTGAGGACCAACTCATCTCGCCGCACCGCTCGCTCACTTTTTTTGCCCGGCAAGTTTTGCCCATTCGTCCGGCAACTTCTGTCAACCCTTCCAGTAAAATGACCGCGTCAGGTACATGTCGTCCATCACCCGCTGCGTCTTCCGCAATTCTTCCAGCTCATAAGTGCTTTTCAGCTTCTCCTTCAATCCTTCCAGCACTTCCCGCTTCTGCCGTTCCCCCCGCACTTTCGCCACCTGCTCGTTCCGGGCTGTTTCCGCTTGCACCAGTTGTAACGCGATCTCTTTCTGTTTCCGCCGGGCCGCCGCATCCCACTCCGCAGCCATGCTCAGCGCCGCCCCTGTGCTTCCTTCTTTCAACTCTTCCGACCCGCGGTTCTTCCTGTGTCGCCGCTGTTCTTCCCACTCCGCTATCTCATTCTTCAAAGCAGTGACGCGCGCCGCACACCCCATCAGCAGGTTTTCCTGCTGCTTCTCGATGCTCCGTTGCAACCTTAATAGGGATTCCAGCCGGTAATGAAACGCCATCGGTTCACCCCGGCAGAGCCAGCAGCGCCTTCACCGACTGCTGAAATTGCGCGCTCTCGCCCATTTTCTGCTGCAGAAACGCTGTGATTGCCGGCAGTGCCGCTAGTGCCCTATCCAGCGTCGGGTCTGCTCCCTTTTGATACGCGCCGATCCGAACCAGATCCTCCGACGCCGCGTATGCCGCCAGCAACTCCCGCAAACTTCTCGCCTTTTCCAGATGTTCCTTCGTGCATACCGAGGACATCAACCGGCTCAAGCTGTCCAGCACCGAAATCGGCGGATAATGTCCCCGCGAATTCAATTTCCGTTCCAGCATCACGTGCCCGTCCAAAAGCGCGCGCACTGCGTCCACCAGCGGGTCCTGCTGGTCATCCCCCTCCATCAGCACCGTGTAAAACGCCGTGATGCTTCCCTTCCCGAAATTTCCCGCGCGTTCGATCAATCTCGCCAACAGCGTGAACACCGACGGCGTATACCCTTTCGCCGTCGGCGGCTCTCCCGCCGCCAATCCGATTTCTCTCTGCGCCATCGCAAATCGCGTCAGCGAATCCACCACCAGCAAGACATTTTTTCCCTGCGCGCTGAAATATTCCGCCACCGTTGTCGCCGCCAGCGCCGCCCGTATTCGTAACAACGGCGATTGGTCCGAAGTGGAAACCACCACCACCGACCGCTTCAATCCTTCTTTTCCAATCGCGTCTTCCAGGAACTCGCGAACTTCCCTCCCGCGTTCTCCCACCAGTGCCAGCACCGTCATATCCGCGCTCGTCCCCCGCGTCATCATTCCGATCAGCGTGCTCTTGCCCACTCCGCTGCCGCCGAATATTCCCACCCGCTGCCCGCGCCCGCACGTCAACATCCCGTCGATCGCCCGGATCCCGCATCCTAGCGGCTCTCGAATCGGTTGCCGATCCAGCGGCAGCGGCGGGTCTCCATGCAGCGGCCAATATTCCCGCGCGCGATAATTTAGAAATTCATCTAGTGGTTTTCCCGAACCGTCAATCACCCTGCCAAGCAACTCCGGCCCCACCCGCAACGACGGATGCGTCCCGCGGGAAACGATTCGATCGCCGTACCGGATGCCGCTCGGTCGCTCCAGCGGCATCGAAAGTACCGATCGCCCGCGAAACCCCACAATCTCTCCCGAGAAGACTTTTCCTTCTTCCGTCAGGATCGCACAGCCTTCGCCCACGCTGCAGAACGGCCCTTCCGATTCCACCAGGTGCCCCACCGCTTTGGTGACGTGCCCGGTCCACCGCAGCGTCGAGAAATCTTCCAGTCTGCGCAAATACGCCTTTAAATCGCGCCTTTCCGCCATCACCCCACCCTTGGCCGCTGCTCCAGCAGATCAAAAAATCCCTGTTCGATCTCTTTCAACTGCGTCTCCAGGCTGATCTGCGTCGTCCCCACCTCAGCTTCCAGCGCGCATTCCCCGGGCTTCAGTGCCGCGTCTCCAATCAGTTCCGGATTCCCTTCGCCGCCGCGCTGTGCGAAATATTCATTCCAGAACTCCATGTCTGCGGGATTCGCCTTCAGCCGCACGTGCGTTCCCCCATCCAGCTTTTCCAGCGCCACATGCACCAGTCCCGCCAGTAGCATTGGATCAATCTCCGATTCCCGGTGCAGAATCTTCCGCGCGATCGCCAGCGCCAATTGAACTACTTCCGTCTCAATCCGTTCAAAATATTCGTCGCGCTCCTTCTGAAAGCCCGCCACCGCCTGTCCGATTCCCTCCTGCAGCGCCGCCTCCTTCGCCTCAAACGCCGCCCGCAGCCGGGCCTCTCCCTCTCGCGCTCCACGCTCGTATATTTCCCGCTCGGCCTGTTCGGCGCGGGTCTTCGACTCCTGGGCGTTCCACGGCACGCCGCCGCTCGCCCCGGTTGCTCCGCCATTCTCGCTCGTCGGCACGTACAGAAATGGCTCCGACTGCAACGCCGCGCTCCCTTTCACCGACAACTCAGACGACATACGAATCCTCCTGCTCCTGTTTCAGCACCAGCTTTCCTTCGCCTTCCAGTCGGCGCGCCACCGCCACAATCTCGTGTTTCGCGGTCTGTACGTCCTTTCCACGCACCGGTCCAAGCACGTCCATGTCTTCTTTCAGCATTTCCACCGCGCGCGAAGACATGCTCTTGAAAATATGATTCTTCAAATCCTCCGAGGCGCCCTTCAATGCCGTCGCCAGCGTCTTCTTGTCCACTTGCCCCAGCAGTTCGCGAATTCCCGTCTCCGGCACTTCCAGGAAATCGTCGAACGTGAACATCAGGTTTCGAATCGTTGTCGCCAGTTGGGCGTTGTCCTGCTCGATCGCTTCCAGAATCGTTCCCTGTGCTTCCTGGTCCACCTGATTCAGCAGGTCCGCCACAGCTTTCACGCCGCCGTACGCCCGCCGGCTTTGCGATCCCAGCGTAAGCAGCCGCTTGTGCAGCACCATCGAAATCTTCTTCACCATCTCCGGCGAAAACTGTTGCATCTGCGCCAGACGCTTCACCGCCTGCCCGCGCACTTTTTCCGGCAGCATCATCAGCACCGCCCTTGCCACCTTGGTGTTCAAATGCGCGAGCACCAGCGCGATCGTCTGCGGATGTTCGCCCTGAATGAACTTCGCCAGCTGCGTCGGGTCCGTCTTCTGCAGTGTGTCCAGGTTCTGTGCGTTCGCTTCTTGCGTCTTGCCCACTTCATCCAGCAACTCCTGCGCGGCTTCCTTTCCAAATGCCTTCACCAGCAATTTGTTTGCGTATTCCTGCCCGCCCTGCGCCAGATACTCCTGCGTTAGGGTCAGCCGCTGATACTCGTGTAGCACGGTCGACGCCAGTTCCGGCGAAATGTATTCAAGGTCCGCAATCTCTTCCGTGATAAGCCGGATGTCCCCCTCTGGCAGCGATTTATACACCGACGCCGCCACCTCGTCTCCCAGCAGCACCATCAAGATGGCCGCTTTCCGTTTCCCCGGTATGCTCTGCTCTTCCATCATTGTGTCTTCGGCCCTGTCTCGCGAACCCAGTTCTGCAGCAGCTTGCTTGCCGATTCGGGATCAGCCTTCACTTTGCTCACCAGCTGTTTTTTTAATCGGATGGTATTGGAAACCTCTCCGGCAGCCACCTCGTCAGCCGATCCACCTCCAACCAGTCCTTGCGTTCCACCCGCGCCCGCTGTCAGGAGTCCTGCCGTCTGCCCCCCGCCCAACGCTGCGTTTCCCGGGCTCTTCAAAATTCCCATCACCTGTTTCTGCACCGGGCGCAACACCAGCGCGTAAACCAGCAGGAAGATCAGCAGCAGCGCCGCATACCGCAGCACTCCCGTCCACCGTTCTACGAATCCCATCACCTTCTGCACTTTTCCAACCGGCGCCACCACTTCCGGCGGCGCCTGGACGAACGAAATGTTTTGCAGCGAAAACAAGTCCCCGCGTTGCGCGTCAAATCCAATGGCCGCCTTCGCCAACTCCTCGATCTGCTTCATCTCTTCCGGGGTGCGCTTTCTCCGCGTTTCCTGCGTCTTCCCGCCGTCGGTTTTGTTTTCGATGAAATCATCTACCAGGATCGCCGCAGCCATCTTCTTCACGCGTCCCGCCGGCTCCAGCAGGTGCCGCGTCGTATGGCTCACCGCGAATGTTTTGCTCTCGCTGCGAATTCCCTGCGTCGTGCTGTTCGTCTTCGCCTGCGCTGCCGCCGTCGGATTTGACTGTGAATTTGGCGTATTGCTCGGCGTCCCCGGAATTCCCGCCGGCTCCAGATCGCCCACGGTCTCCTGCGAACTCTGCGAACTCAGCACCGCCGTCTTGTCCGGGTCATACAATTCCTGCGTGCTCTCTCCCGACGTGGGATCGTAGTCCAGCGTGATGCTGGACTTGATGTGTTCGCCTCCCACCACCGGTGACAATGTCTGCACCAATCTCTCCGCCAGCAGTGTCTCCAGGTCCCCGCTCGTTCCGCCGCCCATCGCCAGATGCCCTTGCCCCATGGAGGGAATCTGCCCATCCGTCGTCACCACCGTCACATTTTGCGGCGTCAGCCCGTCCCACGAACTCGCCACCAGGTTCGCCACAGGCATCGCCACTTGTTCCGTCAGTCGTGTCCCCCGCAGCTTCAGCACCACCGACGCCTTCGCCGGCCGTTCTCGCTCCAGGAACAACGAATCCCGCGGCAGCACCAGGTGAACCCGCACCGACTCCACCCCGTTCATCGATTGAATCGTGCGCTCCAGTTCCGCTTCCACCGCCCTCTGATAATTCACCTTCTCCGAAAAATCGCTCCCCGACCAGTTCGGCTTGTCAAAAAGTTCAAATCCCATTCGCCCGCTCGAAATTGGCCCCGCCGCCGTGGATGCCAGCCGGGCCTTGTCCACTTCATCCGCTCTTACCAGCAGCACCGTCCCGTCGCTAGAAACCTCCGCCATTATGTTTGCGCTCATCAGCCTTTGCGACAACGCCTGCGCATCCGCCGGCGCCATCCCTGAATACAGCGGCTTGTATTCGCTCCGCGCGGTGAACGCTACGAATCCCCAAATAATCGCACCCACCAGCAGCGTGCCGCCCACCAGCACCACCCGCTGCCGCGCCGTCAACCCCCGCGCAAAACTCAATATCTGATCGAGAAATTTATCCATTCCCTATCCGCTGTCATCTCTCTTTTTAAGGTGGCACAGCCATTCCTGGCTGTGCTCTTGGGTTGGTCTTTGCAATCACTCCACGACTAAAACTGCATCCCCGAAACCTGCTGGTACGCCTGCACAATCTTGTTCCTCACCTGCACCATCATGTCGAACGCCAGGCTCGCCTTCTCCACCGCGATCATCGCCGAATGCACGTCCTGCCCGTTCCCCGTCAGCAGTTGATTCACCCGCGTGTCCGCTTGGTTCTGCAGATCGCCCACCTCGGACATTGCGTCCTGCAGTGATTTCACAAAATTTCCGGAGCCTTTCTCCTCGCCGCTGTGCGATAACGTCGACGTCACGCCAAAATCCGCTACCCCGCCCTGCAAACCCTGTATCGGATTGCTCATTTCCTCCGCCTCCCGTAGCGGCCACCTTCAGGTGGCCACGCATTCTTACTTGCTAATTCCCACCGTTCTCCTGCCCGCTGTCTCTTCCTAACTCAAAATCGTAATCGACGCCTGGATCATGTTCTTTGTGCTGGCCACTGCCGACGCATTCATCTCATACGCCCGCGCCGCTCCCATCAGATTCACCATCTCCTCCGCAGGATTGATCGCCGGATACGCCACATACCCCTGTGCATCCGCATCGGGATGCCCCGGCTCAAATCGCTGAATCGGCGGCGTCGCGTCCGCTGCCAACCCAACCACGCGCACATCTTCCGCATGCATGTCCGCCACGGAAGCCAGCATCATGCCGTTGAACCCGTTAATTCCCACCGGCCGGGCGCCAAAAACCACATTCATCCGTTGATACGGCCCGCCAGTTTCCGTCTTCGTCGTTTCTGCGTTCGCCATATTCGCCGCCGTCACTTCTGCGCGAATTCGCTCCGCCAGCAACGCCGATCCGCTAATTTCCATCACTCGAAAAAGATTCATGATTACGCCCCCTCATGGATCGCCGAGTGAATCTCGGCGAAACTTGACCGCAAGATTGCCGTCGCCGCCTTGAACTGCAACTGAACCTCGGCCAGCAACATCGATTCCCTGTCCACACTCACATTGTTTCCGTCTGGCCGCGCCAGCAGCCCGCGAACCGGCATCACAAACGGGCTCATCCCGTCATGCGCATCCCCATTCATCGCCCGCGCCATTTCTCCGCGGAAGTCAACGTCCCGCGTGTGATAGCCCGGCGTGTCCACGTTCGCCACGTTCGTGCTCACCAGCGTCTGCCGCATCGCCGCCACGTCCAGGAACCTTTCCAGCATTCGCAAATCCCCCCCGTTCAGCCAGCTCATGCCGTCCCCCTCGCTGCCAATCCATATTCGCGAATCTTGTTCCGCACTGTCCGCAAGCTCACTCCCATCAGCGCCGCCGCCCGCGTTCGGTTTCCGCCCGTCGCCTGCAGCGTCGATTCCAGCAATTGCTTCTCGACCTCTTCCAGCGTCGTCCCCGGTTTCATCTTCTCGCTCGTGACTGGCGTCTCCATATCGCATCCCAGGGTCGCTCCGGATCCCTCCAGCGTCGTTCCCACCGCGAATGCCAGTTCCCTTCGAATCGTGTTCTCCAGTTCCCGCACATTCCCCGGCCAGTCATAAAGCCGTAACTGGTCCGCAAGTTGCGCCCCGATGCGGAACTTCCCCCGTGCGTCATTCGGCTCATACTTCTTCAGGAAATAATCCGCCAGCGCCAGAATGTCTTCCCGCCTTTCGCGCAGCGGCGGAATCGAAAGCGGCACCACGTGCAACCTGTAAAACAAATCGGCGCGGAACCCGCCATTCTTCACCAGTTGCGAGAGCGATCGGTTCGTCGTGGCGATAATCCGCACATCCACCCGCATCGACTTCGTGTCCCCCAGCCGGTCCACTTCGCGCTCTTGCAGCACCCTCAGCAGTTTCGGCTGCAAGTTCAGCGGCATCTCCGAAATCTCGTCCAACAGCAGCGTCCCGCCCTGTGCCAGCTCAAACTTTCCCGCCCTCGCGTTCTGTGCTCCTGTAAACGCTCCTCGTACGTGGCCAAAAAGTTCGCTCTCCAGCAAATTCTCCGGAAACGCGGAGCAGTTCACCGCTACGAACGGCCCGGTATTCCGTCGGCTGTTCTCATGAATCAGCCGCGCCATCACCTCTTTCCCCGTTCCACTCTCCGCTTCAATTAAAATGTCTGCTTCGCTTCGCGCCACCCGGCGCGCCTGCTCCATCACCCGCCGGAAGCTCGTCGACTCACCCACCGCTTCCACCGTCTTGCTTCTCGCCGGCAGTTCCACGTCCACCAAGAATCTCTCCGCCGCGCTCTCCAGCTCTTCAAACGAAATCGGCTTCTCCAGGTAGTCGCAAGCCCCTCCTTTCATCGCCTGCACCGCATCCGGCACGCTTCCATACGCCGTCAGCAAAATCACCGGCGTCTCCGGCAGATACTGCCGCACGCCCTCCATCACCTGCCATCCGTCTCCGTCCGCCATCCGCATGTCTGTAATCACCAGTCGGCTCGGCGTTTGTCGGAACGTAGCGAGCGCTTCTCCTACGCCGCTCGCGCTCTGCACTCGCCAGCCCCGCCGCTGAAAATTCGCCGCCAGTGCCGTCCGCATTCCCGTTTCGTCATCCACGATCAACACTTCTTTCATGCTTTCGCTCCCGTGGCCTGCATCTGGCCCGTCGTCGCCAACCCGCCCGTCACTGGTAACACGATTGTGAATCGCGTGCCTTCTTTTTGCCGGCTCTGCACCGTAATCTCTCCGCCGTGCTGCTCCACTATCCGCTTGCAGACCGCCAGTCCCAGCCCCGGGCTTCCCGGCGTCGTCGTGAATCCCGCCTCGAAGATCCGCTCCTGCAATTCCTTCGGAATCCCGCGCCCTTCGTCTTGCACTTCGATTTGCGCCAGCCCGCCTGGGAATTGATCCGCCCACTTCAACCGAACTCGCAACGCCCCGCCCGGCGGCATCGCCCGAAATCCATTGATCGCCAGGTTCAAAAACACCTGCTTCAAACGGTTCGCGTCCGCCTGCGCCAACACTTTTCCGATTCCATTTTCAAACTTGATCTCTTGCCCGCGCTGCCTCGCCACCGGCAAAAGAAATTCGGCCAACTCGCCCAACAATCTCTCCAGATCCACCGGCGCCAGCTGCACGCCGGCTTTCGCATGAAACTGCAACACGTTGTTCACTGTCGCCGAAAGCGATCTCAACCCCGCTTGCAGGTGTGTCGCCCATTGACGCGCCTCCGGCATCGCCGCCACCGCCTCCGTCAGCAATCCCGTAAACAATTCCATGCTGCCCAGTGGATTCCGGATCTCGTGTGCCAGCAACGTCGCAATTCCCGCCAGCGCCCCCGATTCCCGCGCCGCCTCTCGCTCCATCGCCAGTCGCTTCTCTTCTGTCACATCCCGCACGATCCAGATCCGGTCCGTCGAACCGTTTCCCGCGTTCTTTCCATTCAAGTTCGCACGCAAAATGCCGATATACCGATTGCCGCCTCTTCCGCTCTCGGTCCATTCCTGCTCGCAAGCCGCCTCTTCCTTTGCCCCTTCGCCCTTCAATTTCCCCAGCAGTTCCGGCTCCGCCACGCCGCCGTTTTCATTCCACTCCGGTGGAATCTGCAGCAGTCTCCGCGCCTGCGGATTCATCACTTGTACCGTTTGCGCCGCTCCCCCGATCACCACCACCCCGCACGGCAAATTTTGCAGCACCTGCGAAAGGTAATCCCGCCAACGCGCGTTTTCTTCCAGGCTCCGGTCCAGATCCGTGTTCGCTTTTTCCAACTCTCCCCGCAACCTCTCCACTTCGCTCTGCAGCAGCGTGTACGATTTCTCCAGCGAGCCCGCCGCCTGTGTGAATGTTTCGAACGCCTGCGCCAGTCCGCTTTCGATCGCTTTCCGCTGGACCGCCGGCATTCTTTTTCCCGACTTCATGATCAGATAGGTCACCGTATCCCTCGCTTCACATTCCTCGAATCGTTGCTTCAGGGTCCCCCACACTTCCGAGTGCCCCACACGCCGCCCTTGCGTGGGGGTCTTGGGTTACTCCGTGTTACTCTCCCTACCGCACATCCCGCCGCACCCACTCCCGATGGGCTGCTTCCATCGCAGGCCGCGGAAAATGCTTCGCTTCCAGCAATTCATCCTCGCCGCTCAAAATGAATGCCCGCTCCATCGCGTGCTGCAGTTCCCGCACGTTTCCCGGCCACGCCCGCCTCTTCAGCAGCACCTGCGCTTCTTCGCTCAACCGCTTCGCTGGCATCCCGCTCTCTTCGCTCAGCAACCCCAAAAAGTGCCCCGCCAGCTTCTCGATATCGTCCTCGCGCACCTGCAGCGACGGTAGCCCGATCGGAAACACTTCCAGCCGGTAATACAAATCCATCCGGAACTGTTTCGCTTCCACCAGCGCGCTCAGGTTCACATTCGTCGCGCAAATCACCCGCACATCCACCCGGTGCAGGTCTGCACTGCCCAGCCGCTGCACTTCTCCGCTCTGCAGGAATCGCAGCAATTTCGCCTGCATCCCCAATGGCAATTCCCCAATCTCATCCAGAAATAGTGTCCCGCCCTGCGCCGTGTGAATCTTCCCCAACCGCGATTGCACCGCTCCCGTAAACGCTCCGCGCGCATGCCCGAACAACTCCGCCTCCAGCAGCGCCTCCGGAATCGCCGCGCAGTTCACCACCACGAACGGCTGCTTCACTCGCGGACTTAGCTTGTGCACCGCCTCCGCCACCAGCTCTTTCCCCGTTCCTGTCTCTCCCGTAATGAGTACCGTTGTATCCCGCTTCGCCACCATCCGCGTCAACCGGTACACTTCCTGCATCGCCGCGCTCGTCCCAATCATTCCCGGCAGCGTCTCCTGCCCCGGCGCCTCGCGTTCGGTTTTCCACTCCACAATCTTCGGTTTCGTGCTATTCGTAACCCTTCCTTCGCCTTCGTCCCTGCCTTCGCTACCCTCGGCCTCGATCCACAACACTTCAATGTCCGGATGCTCCCGCTGGATCATCGCCGCCACCTCTCCCGCGTCCAGGTCTGCCAGGTTCCGGTCCAGCATCACTCCGTCGCACGTCACTTCCCGCAGCTTCGCCAGCGCCGCCGCGCCGCCGCAGACTTCCATTCCTTCCCGCCCTGAAAATTCCGGGGCATCCAACACCCGCCGCCTCACCACCGGGTCCGAACTCGCCACCAGAAATCGCCCCGTTGTTCCTATTCCCGACCAACCCGCTGTCGCTCCGGCTGCCATCGCGTCACCCCGTTCGTTTCCTTCTCTTCGAACCCGGCAAGTTCCCGCTTGCAAACTCCTGCCACTGGGAAAACTCTTCCCTCGCCGTGCACACTTCTGCAATTGCGTGTTCATAGCCATATATAAATTGTGGAGTTGATTGAAAAATCAGAAGTTACACAAACGAGGAATGCACGCACTGCGCCACACAGGCACACCATGCGGTATAAACACAAAAAGTACTACGCACTTTCTGCCTATTCTCCAATGCAGGACGCGTTCAACGCAGCATTGCCAGGCCGCAAAGACGCTCGTTTCCGTCTCCTGAGCTCTCGCTTGGTCTATCGGCAGGTCCTTCAGGAACTTTAGTCCTCATTTCTCCCAACGCGCTTAATTCTTCATGCGTTTCCAGTGGGGGCATCGCCAAAGTGGCACAGTCACTCCTGCTTGCCCTGAGCTTTGCCGAAAGGCCCGTGCTCTTGGGTTTTTCTTGCCTTCGTAGGGACCACCTTCCGAGGCGGTCCGCTCTTGGGTTGTCTTGCTTTTGTAGCGTTCGCCGCCTGCCCTGAGCGAAGCCGAAAGGTCTGCGGCGGGCGCCGTCTTGATACCCCCGCTAGCGCAAAATTTCAACAGCGGGATGTTCCACCTTGGAAGAGAACACCGCGTCCACCAAGTGCTGCACCTTCGGCAGAAACGCGTCCAGATCCATCGTGAATCGCGCCAGATCCATGCTCGCCAGTCGCGGCCCGTGCTTCATCAATCGCTCCCACGCCGGATCTGACGCCAGCTCCACGCTTCTCCACTCCTCATATCCATATCCCAATCCGCGACACCTGCATAACAAATCTCCAATGTGCACCAGTGCCACCAGTGGATTGTCCTCTGGCGCACGATCCACATCATGGTGATCCGCGATCACGTCAATGATCACCGTCGGCAGTTGCCACATCGTCCCCAGAATGCTTCCGCTTTCAGCGTGCGTGAAGCCCAGATCCTTCATCTCCTGTTCCGCCAGCGGCACGCCCCCTTCCCGCGCTTCGGCAACCACCTTGTGATATTCCTCCGGATACGCCAGCGAATTCACCAGTATCCCCAGGTCGTGCAGCAATCCCGCCAGGTACGCTTTCTCGGGATCCCGGAAATCGATCCTCTCCGCAAGTTCCCGGCACACCGTCGCGCAACCCAGCGAATGCCTCCAATACACTTCCGGATCCGTCGCCCACTTGGTTCCCGCGCTGAACTTGTGCAGGCAACACGTCAGCAGAATATCTTCCACCCGCTGGATTCCCAGGGTCACAATCGCCGCCTGGATCGACTCCGTCTCCCGCGACCTCCCGTACAGCGGCGAGTTCGCAATCCGCAGGCACTGCGCCGCAATCGTCTTGTCGTAGGAAACCAGCTCCACCACTTTCTTCAAATTGATCTGCTCCGGCTCCAACCGCAAAAGTTCCAGCAGCGGTTTCAGCACCGCCGGTGACGACGGCAGCGTCCGCACCTTCTCGATTCTCTTCCGCAATCCATCCCGCAAACTTTCGCTCATGGCTTGACCGCTCTCCCCGCATCCGGTCCCGGCTTCCGGTACGCGGTCGTTCCCGGCAGGTGCACCAGCCGAAATTGGTCGTTCACCTGGTACAGCGACTCCGCGTGCCCCAGGAAAAAGCAGCCGTTCGGCATCAGGTTCGAAAAAAAGTGCTGCACCACCCGTTTCTTCGACGTCATATCGAAATAAATCAGCACGTTGCAGCAGAAGATCAGGTCCATCCCCTTCATAAACACCATCCGGCTGTCGTCGTTCAGGTTCAGCCGCTGAAACGTGATTTTCGCTTTCACTTCATCCTTCACCTTCAGCTTGCCACCATCCGCCACCCCAAAATATTTTCGCTTGTAATTGTCCGGCGTATTCCGCAGCGCGTAATCGCCGTAGACTCCCGCTTTCGCCGTTTCCACAGACCGGTCGTTCAAATCCGTCGCCTGAATATCAAACGTCCACCCCTTCAGCAACGTGTCCTGCTGCTCCATCAGAAACATTGCCATTGTGTACGGCTCTTCCCCCGTCGAGCATCCCGCGCTCCATAACTTCAATTTTTTCAATCCGATCTTTGCCCGCTCCGTCGCGATCTCCGGAAGCAGCACATTTTTCAACGCATTCACCTGCGGCATGCTTCGGAACAGGCAGGTCTCGCCGATCGTAATCTCGTTCAGCAGCGCACGCGTCTCCGTCTCTTTGTACGCAATGCTCGTCAGCGCATCCAGGTACTCCTTCGCGCTCGCCGCCTTCACTCCCCCGCTCGCCAGCCGACGCTTGCAAGCTGCCACCAGCAGGTACAATTTTTCGTCCGAGTGATAAATTCCGCAGGTCTGATACACCAGATTGCGAATCCGCAAATACACCGGATCGATTGCTTCTTCTCGCTCCTTCGCCGCCGTTCCAGCCGGTGTCCCGCTCAACGTCGCGTTCAGCACCTCACCCGCCATCGCGCTCCTCGTTTCATTCTTCAATTATGAATTTTCACCGCGGGCCGCTCTCCAGGCACTCTTTCCCGCCAATCCAACCCCAACCGGCTCGCCTGCACGCGCCGCTCTATCTCGCTCGCCATCTCCGCAAGCGGAAAAATTCCATCCGCCCATCCCGCCGCTGCCGTCTGTCCCGGCATTCCCCAAACCACCGAACTCGCTTCGTCCTGCACGATCACCTGGCCTCCGGCGGCTTTTATTTCTTCCGAACCACGCACTCCGTCGCTTCCCATTCCCGTCAGCACCACCGCCAGCACATTCGGTCCGTATGCCTGCGCCACCGAACGAAACAGCACGTCCGCCGCCGGGCGGCACGAATTCTCAGGCGGCTCCTGCCCCATCTTCAGTTGCACCGCCTTGCCTCCCGTTCTCGCCACTTGCATGTGAAAATCACCCGGCGCAATCCACGCCAGGCCCGGCTTCAGCAGTCCGCCCTCTTCCCCTTCACGGATCTCCACCTTCGATTGCTTGTTCAATCTCTCCGCCAGCAGCCGCGTGAACACCGGAGGCATGTGTTGCACGATCACGATCGGCACAGGAAACTCTTTCGCCAGCCCCGGCAACACCACTGCCAGTGCGTTCGGCCCGCCCGTCGAAGTTCCTACCGCCAGCACATCCACCCTCGCCGCGGTTCCCAGCCTGCGACTCGCCATCCGCGGCGCCGCCCCTTTTGGCGGCGCCCCGAATTGCGGTTGACCCGTTGCCTTCCGGCAAAGCTCCTTGATCTTCGGGATCAATTCCGCCTGGATCTTCGCCCGCGTCTGCTCCAGGCTTCCCGAGTTGCTCGGCTTCGTAACGTAATCGCTCGCGCCCAGCGATAACGCGTCCAGCGTCACCGCCGCCCCTCGTTCCGTCAGCGTACTGAACATGATCACCGGCAATTTCGGATAAAGTTTTCGGATCTCCACCAGCGTTTCAATTCCCGATTTCCCCGGCATCTCCACGTCCAGCGTGATCAGGTCCGGGTTCACCTGCGGTATCTTCGCCAGCGCGATGTTTCCATCCGCCGCCGTGCCCGCCACCTCGATGGACGCATCCGTAGCCAACGCCTCGGCCAGCACCTTCCGAACCACCACCGAATCATCCACCACCAAAATTCGTATCGCCCGCATCCCCCGCGTCCCTTCCCGTAGGGGCCACCTTCAGGTGGCCCAGCCCTCTTCCTTCCCCGTAGCGGCCACCTTCCGAGGCGGGCGCCTCTGAGTGCGGAAGCGCAGCTTCCGCTTTTACGGTCTAATCCCCTTCACCCAAACTCCACCTCATCCCGTCCGTCTCCACTCCTGTAGCACAGCCATTCCTGGCTGTGCTCTTGGGTTTCTCTGTGCCCTCTGTGCTCTTACTCTGCTCTCTCTGTGTTAACTCCTGTCTCTCTTCACTTGCCGCTGGCCACTTCCCCTAATACCTAAACCTCCCCGTCAACTCCTTCATCTCATTCGCCATCTTCGCCAGTTGCTCCGCCGCCTTCTGCGAATCGCTCGCTCCATGTGTCGTGCTCTGCGCCGCTTCGGCAACTCCAGCGATGTTCTTGGTAATTTCGCCCGAGCCCCGCGCCGCATCCGAAACGTTCCTCGTCATCTCGTTCGTAGTCGCATTCTGTTCTTCCACCGCCGAAGCGATCGTCGACGAAATATCGTTCACCTTGTTGATGATCGTGCTGATCGAGCCGATCGCCTCCACTGCTTCGTTCGTGTCCTTCTGGATGCTCTCGATCTTCCGGCTGATGTCCTCCGTCGCCTTCGCCGTTTCCTTCGCCAGTTCCTTCACCTCATTCGCCACAACCGCGAACCCCTTCCCGGCTTCTCCCGCGCGCGCCGCCTCAATTGTCGCGTTCAGCGCCAGCAGGTTCGTCTGTTGCGCAATCGACGTAATCACCTTGATCACTTCCCCGATCTCCGCGCTCGATTCCCCCAGCTTCATCACCGTCTGATTCGTCCTGTCCGCCACGCTCACCGCCGAGTTCGCCACCTTTGCGGCTTCCGTCGCGTTTTTCGCAATCTCCTTAATGCTCGCGCCCATCTCTTCCGCGCCCGTGGCCACCGTCTGCAGATTTTTGTCCACCTGCTCCGCCGCCGCGCTCACCACGTTTGCCTGGCTCGACGTCTCCTCCGCCGCCACGCTCATCTGCTGGCTCACCGCGCTCAGCTCTTCCGAAGCCGACGCCAGCCCCTGTGAATTCCGCGCGATCGCCGCCACACTCTCCCGCAAATTGCTGATGAAGTTCCCCAGCCCTTCGCCCATCTGGCCGATTGCGTCCTCGCCCTTCACGGTCACTTCCTGCGTCAGGTCACCCTTCGCCGCCGCTTGCACCACGCTCAGGATCCGATTCACCTTCTCCCGCAATTCCGCCTGTGCTTGCTGCTCCTTCTCCGCGGCTTCCTGGTTCTCGGCCACCGCTTTCTTCATTGCTTCGACTCGGCCAGTGAACTCTCTCGCCATCTGGTTCACCGAGTCCATCAACTGCCCCATCTCATCCTTCCGCTCCGTGGCCACTTCGACGTTGTGATCTCCCCTCAGAATCCTATGCGTCGCTTCCACCGCTTCATGAACGGGCTGTGTGATGCTCCGCGTCGTCAACGTACTAATGCCCCCCGCGGTGAAAAGCGCGACTAACACAACCCCGAAAATCATCAGGCCGACGCGCTGCGTCAGCTTTTCGGTGGCCTTTTGCCGGTCGGCAATTCGCGAAACCCGCTCCGCCGATTCCTGCCGCAGGTGATCTTCCACGAAGTGGATCGCGTCTTTCGCGGATTTCAACTCTTCGTTGGCCTGCGTGGACCGGTTCGCCGCGACCGCGTTCCCTCGGCCGGGGCCGCCGTTCTCCGATTCCATCTTCTGCATCACTCCTTGGAATCCCTGCTCGTAATCCTTCAGTGCCGCGCGGACGGAATTGAACGTGTCCTTCTCTTCGCTGCTCGCCGGAAGCTTTCCCAGCTCATCCATGCTTTCGTTCATCCGCTCGTCGATTCCCTTCCAGTTCTCCATTGCTTTCGCCAGACCGTTCCGGCTCTCCAACGCCAGAATCGCGTCTTTTTCGTAGCGCCGCAGCTCCAGCGAATACAATGCGCCGTTCGTGTACATCTGTTGTGCCTTTGAATCGGTCTGCAGCAGGTCCATCATCGTGTTGGTAATCGTTTGCGCCCCCCAATACCCCGCTCCGGCCACGCACACCAACAGCGCAATCAATACGCCAAAACCCAGCGCCAGCCGCTTCCCTATGCGCATATCTGCGAGCGCCCGACCGATCCAATTCGCCTTTGGCCTCGCTTGGCCGGCTTCGGCCTCCGCTGATTTACGGCCTCCACGCCCTTCACCCATTCCCCGAAGCCCCTCGCGGTCGCCTCGGTGATTTCGGCCGCGGGACTCGCTCTGTCCCTCCTGCTTCTCTTCGCTTTCCTTTAAGTCATGCGCGCTTGGCATACTTGGTTTCCTCCGCCTCTCGATCAAACTCGTTTCCCCACCGGCCTCGGGCTCGTCTCATTCCGCCGCTTCTTTTCTTCCGGAATCCCCGGTCTGCACGCATTTCTCCGCGTCCAGCACGTGCAGCAATCCGTTCGGCAGCTTGTACACACCCGCCACCAGCTTTCGCGCTTCGCCCTGCAGCGTCTCCGGCACATCCTCAAATGCTTCCTCGCTCACTTCCAGCACATCCCCGATCGCGTCCACCAGGAAGCTCACCGTGTACGCCTTGTTGCTCACCACCACGTTCATCAGCGGCCCCTTGATCCTCTCCTCGCCGAGCCCCAGCCCTTTCCGCAAATCGATCGCGGTCACGATCTTTCCGCGCAAGTTAATCAGCCCGCGCACAGCGCTTCCCGCCAGTGGCACTCGCGTCATCGCCTGCCCCCGCATCACTTCCTGCACCTCTTCCACCGGCACTCCATACAGCCGTTGCCCCATCCAGAATGTGCAGAACTGCCGCCGCTCGCTCACGCCTTTATCCCTCTCCCACAACGCTTTCTTTGCCGCGATTCATCCGTATCAGCTCCATCACGTCCAGCAAATCCGTCACCTTCTTCTGGATCACCATCGTTCCCCGTACTCCCGGCCGCTTCGCCGGCTGTTGCAGCACCACCTTCTCTTCCACGATGTCCAGGATCTGTTCCACCACCAGGCCCACCGTGAGCTCTCCGTCCGTATACACCACCACCTGCACGGGTCTCTCGCCCGCCGCGTTTTTTGTCCCCGCATTTTCCGTTTCCAGCATCCCTTCCACGCGAATCAGCGGCATAATCTTCCCGCGGTATTGCACCACCTCCAGTTCCCCCGTCTTCTCAACGCTTTCCCTCGGAAACTCTTCCAGCCGCGCCACCATCGAAAGTTCGATCGCCATCCGGCTCCCCGCCCTGTTTTCAAACACCAGCAGCGACTGCTTTTCCGGACTTCCCATGTCCGTCATCTCACTCTTCAATTCGTGTTCCGCTTCCTCCTCGTGCCGCACGTCCAGGATTCCCGCCGATTCCGCCAGCCCCCGCACATCCAGGATCAGCGCAACTCTTCCGTCGCCCAGAATCGTCGCTCCCGCAAACGAGCGAATGCTCTTCAACTGCTTGTTCAGCGGCTTCACCACGATCTCCTCCGTGTCGTTCACCTGGTCCACCACCAACCCGAAATGCCGCGCGTCCGCTTGCAACACGATGATGTTCACTCCCCCGTCTTCCTTCGTTTTCCCTCCTTCCAGCCGCAACTCGTCGTTCAAATTCACTAGCGGCAGCAATTGCCCGCGTAACCGGTAGACCGGCGCGCCCTGCACACGCTCCAGTCTCTTCTCTACGTTCTGCTCTTTGATCCGCACCAGCTCCAGCAGGTTCACCTGCGGAATCGCGAACCGCTCCCCCCCGCTCGTCACCAGCAGCGCCGGAATAATCGCCACCGTCAGGGGTATCTTCATCTTCACCGTCGTCCCGGATCCCGCCCGCGTCTGCACTTGCACCGTTCCGCCGATCTTCTCGATGTTTGTTTTCACCACGTCCATGCCCACGCCTCGGCCGGACACGTTCGTCACCGCCTCCGCCGTCGAAAACCCCGCCAGGAATATCAGGTTGCAGGCTTCGTCCTCGCTCATTCGCTCTGCTTGTTCCGTGGTAATCAATCGCCGCTGCACTGCCTTTTTCTTGATCTTCTCTGTGTTCAGTCCCGCGCCGTCGTCCCGGATCTCGATGTTCACCTGCCCGCCCTCGTGGTACGCCCGCAACAGCAGTAATCCCTCCTCGCTTTTTCCCGCCTGCACGCGCTTTTCCGGCGTCTCAATCCCGTGGTCCACCGAATTCCTGACCAGGTGCGTCAGGGGATCCTTGATCGCCTCGATGATCGTCTTGTCCAGCTCCGTCTCTTTCCCTTCCATCTCGATTCGCACAGATTTCCCGCAGCTCATCGCCACGTCCCGCACCGTCCTCGGGAATTTGCTCCAGATATTCCCGATCGGCTGCATCCTCGTCTTCATTACCCCTTCCTGCAACTCCGAAGTGATCAGGTTCAACCGTTGTCCGCTCGCCGCCAGTCCCGCGTCCTGCACTCCCTGCGTGTGCAGCAATATCTGGTTCCTCGCCAGCACCAACTCTCCCACCAGGTTCATCAGCCGATCCAACAACACCACATCCACCCGAATCGAAGATTCGCTCACCGCGCTTCTCGCCGCCAGTTGCACCTGCACCGCCGCCATCAGGTCCTGCGACTTCAGCATCCCGCGCTCCACCAGGATTTCCCCGATCGACCGCTTGTCCCCTTCCAGTTGCTTCTGGACCGCGTACGCCACGTCTTCCGGCGTCACCGTCCCCATCTCCACCAGAATCTTCCCCAACTGCTTCGGCGGCCCGGCCGCCTCTTCCCTCTTCTCAGCGTGCTCCGCGTCCTCTCCGTTTTCCGTTTTCGAAACCGCAACCCTAACCGGGCTTTTTTTCTCCTTTACTTCATTTACTTCCTTTACCTCAGAATCCTTCTGCAATCGTTTCAACGTTTCGATCAACTCCCCATCATTCCGCCCCCCTTCATTCCCGCTCCTCTCGATGCTCCCCAGCATCTGCCGCACTGCATCCACCAGGCTCAGCAGCGCCGTCGTCCGCTCCGGCGTCAATTCAATCGCCCCGTCGCGCAACAAACTCAGCAGACTCTCCCCCGCATGCGCCACGCTTTCCAGCTTCCCGAAAGCCAAAAATCCGCATGTCCCCTTGATCGTGTGGATCGTCCGGAAAATGCTCGAGAGCGTCTCCCGGTTCCTCGGGTCCTTTTCCAGACTCACCAACTCGCGGTCCAACCGGTCCAGATTCTCGTTGCTCTCCAACAGGAATTCGCGGACGATTTCGTCGCCCATCCCCTCTTCCTTCACTTGTTCCGCTTCGGGACGTGCAACCGCCTGCTTCTTCCCTTCGGCCCCGTTTTTCCTGTTTTTTTCCTTTGTGCCCATACTTGGCTTCTCGCAAACGCGCCCGCGCCCACTTTCACCGTGCACCTGACCTTCCAGCACAATCTTTCCCGCCAGTTCGGTTCCCGAAAGTTCTTCAATTTGCATCCCAACTTTCTTCTCCCGCCATCCCTCCTCTTTTGTTCAATTCAACTCCCTTCGCATCTCCCTTCTGTTCTCTCCGCCTCCCCTCTTTCTCCATGTCCTCGCACCCAATCTCTTCAACTCGGCAGCTTCGCTTCATTCCGGCACACCCCCTTCTCATTCCTCTAATGAGCCTTTTCTAAGCGGACCTCCCATCCAACCGCGCCGCACCGCGCAATCCTTTACCTCCTTTACTTCATCTACCTCCTTAACCTCTTTTGCGCTTGACAAACCGATACACTTCCCCCATACTCCTCCCGTAGAGAAGTGCGCCTCGCGGAATCTTTTCCTCCCGCAAGGTTTCCCAAATATCTAAATTAAATTGTGGAGATTTCCATGCCCTCGAAAATCGCTCAGGACCGCGCGTCCCTGTGTTCGTTCCTCTTTGCCGACGGCCGCCAGTGCCGCATGCTCAAGAAAAACAAAACCTCTCCGTTCTGTTACTTTCACCAACATAACGCGGATGTGGTCGATGACACCATCCGAGCCGGCGAACACATCTCTTCCTGTTTAACCGCCGATTTCGTCAGCAACTGCTCCCTCACCGCCGCCCTTTGCCGCACCTTCATCTCTGTCGCCCGCGGTGACTACGACCTCAAAACCGCACGCACCCTCGCCTACCTGGCCCAACTCATGGCCAAAACTCTGCCTGGAGCCAAGCACGAACTCGCCCTCTCCGTCGGCCGCGACAACATGGACCGCGTAGTCGAGTACTGCCTTTCTCGGGTCAACGAAAATTTCCGCCCCCCGCGCGAATCCTCCGCCCCACCAACTCCCACAACCCCTGTTGTGGCCGACCTTTAGGTGGGCCATCTCAGCCGGGTGCCCCACACGCCTCGTTGCATGTGGGTCTTGGGTTCTTCTCCCCAATCCCAGAAAATCTCCAATTCACAATCTCGGGCATGCATCCAATGCCGCTCCTGCGAATCAAATATCAGCAATGGCTCTTTTACTCGTCGCCGTGGTGACCATCCTCCTCACCGTCATTATTCATGCGCTCATTCCACCATTAATCCTCCAGGGCATTCGCCACCAATTTGCGCGAGGCCGAGCCGGCGTCTGGTTCTGGGACGTGATCCTGGTAATGTTCTTCACGCTGCTGGCGCTCGCCGCCCATTTAGCCGAGATTGCCCTCTGGGCCCTATCGTTCCTTCTCTGCGGCGAGTTTTCAAATTTTGCCGCCGCCCTTTATTATTCGGGGAACACGTACACAACACTCGGGGATAGCACCACCGTCTTATCGGCCCGGTGGAGAATGTTAGGGCCCATTGAAGCAGCCGACGGAATGCTCATGTTCGGCGTCTCCACCGCCATCATCTTCGCCGTAATTCATCGGTTGATCGAAGCAAAATTCCGCCCGCAAACCGATCCACCAGTTGTAAGTTCGTAAACGTCCAGTACCGATCCACCACTCACCCGCAACATCCCCACAATCAACACTTCCAAATCTCTATCAAAACAATCACTTTCATCTCCATTAAAATCACACACTTTCAAAAAACAGGGGGAGGGGAGGTCACTCGCTCGCCAACATTCTAGTACTCGGATCAAGGCCACAACGGTGGCAGAGTAGGTTTCCCAGTAGCGGCCACCTTCAGGTGGCCCAGCTTGCATATCTATATCGAGCGCACGAAACGCTCCTCGTCCACGGAGCCATGCCAGTTTTAGTTCTTATTATTTATTGGCAGACCGCTGTTCTACCATCACCATGGAAACCGCAGCCGAAATCTCAAAACAACCCCGCCGTTTCAAACGGCAACCCCACATAATTCTCCGCCAGCGACGTCGAAGCCGCCCGCGAACTCGTCACATACCCCAATTCCGCCAGATGGATCCGATGCGAAAATCCATCCTCATTCGGAAACCGGTGCAGCATCGAAGTCATCCACCACGAAAACCGCTGCCCTCGCCACACCCTCCGCAAACACCGTTCCGTATACCGCTCCAGCTCCTCGCGGCTTCCCCTTTTATAAAATTCCACCAGCCCGCGCGTCAGCACCCGCACATCCGCCACCGCCAGATTCAATCCCTTCGCCCCCGTGGGCGGCACGATATGCGCTGCATCGCCCAGCAAAAACAGTTTCCCGAACTGCATCGGCTCCGCCACAAAACTCCGCATCGGCGTGATGCCCTTCTGAAATATCGGCCCGTCTTTTAGCACAAATCCGTCGCGCGTCGCCATCCTAGTCCGCAACTCCTCCCATATCCGCTCGTCCGGCCAGTTGGCGATATCCTCATCCGGCGCGCACTGCAGGTATAGCCGCGAAACTTCCGGCGACCGCATGCTCATCAACGAAAACCCGCGCTCGTGATACGTATAAATCAGCTCATCCGAAGCCGGAGGCACGCGCGCCAGAATCCCCAGCCACGCAAACGGATACTGCCGCTCATAAAACTTAATTTGCCCCGCCGCCACCGCCGGCCGGGATATCCCGTGAAACCCGTCGCACCCCGCCAGAAAATCGCACGCAATCTCGTGTTCGTCGCCGTCCTGCACGTAATGAATTCTCGGCCGCGACTCGAAATCCGAAATGCGCATCGCCTCCGCCTCAAAAAAAATCGGCGCATCATACCCGAACCGCGCGGCGATCAAATCCTTCACCACTTCCTGCTGCGCATACACCGTGATCGACTTCCCCACTAGTTCCTGAAAATCAATCCGGTGTCCTTCCCCGCCAAATCGCAACTCCACTCCCTTGTGTTGCAATCCTTCTCTCTCCATCCGCGCGCCAACGCCTGATTCCCGCAGCATATCCGCCGTGCCCTGTTCCAGCACGCCCGCGCGCACGCGGCTTTCCACGTACTCCCGCGTGTGGCTCTCCAGCACCACGCTCTCAATTCCCTGCAAATGCAAAAGGTGCGCCAGCATCAGGCCCGCCGGCCCGGCGCCAACAATTCCAACTTGTGTACGGACAATAGCCATGGAAAAGTTGCGTCCCGCTTACGAAAACTTCTCGATCACTTCTTTCGGTATCGCCTGGCCCTTCACCTTGGAAGGATCGCCTGGCTCGCGCACCGTCCACACGCGCTTCTCGAATCCCTCAACAGCCAGCACCTCCCCGCGAAACAACTTGTGCGAAAGCGAAAAACTGCTGCTGCCCCATTTCGTCACGTTAGATTCCACCGTCACAATATCCCCAAACGACGACGGCACCTTGAAATTGCAGCTCGCCTCCACCAGCGGAATCCCCGCGATCTGGAATCGCCGCAGCATCTCCGCCTTGGGATAACCCAACGCGCGATGAAACAATGCGTTCGTGCACGCATCAAAGTATTCGAAGTAGCGCGGGAAGAAAACGATGCCGAAGGGGTCGCAGTCTCCCCATTCGATCTGGATTTCGCGTCGGTTGGTCAGCATTTTATGGGTTCGCTCTGGCAGGCCAATCTGGCCTCTCAGAGTCTACCTCACACCGCGCGGCCCGCGCATACCGTTTGGTTTTCCGCGGTGTGTTTACGGTAGACTGTGAGCCAGGGAATGAACTACACGAAATGACTATCGCTTACATTTGTGACGCGGTTCGCACGCCCATCGGACGCTACGCCGGCGCTCTCTCCAGCATCCGAACCGATGACCTCGCCGCTCTTCCCATAAAACAGTTGGTCGAACGCAATCCCACCGTCGACTGGGGCGCGCTCGACGACGTCCTCTACGGCTGCGCCAACCAGTCCGGCGAGGACAATCGCAACGTCGCCCGCATGGCCGTGCTCCTCGCCGGCCTGCCCAAGGAAGTTTCCGGCGCTACCGTCAATCGCCTCTGCGGCTCCAGCATGGACGCCATCGCCGTCGCCGCCCGCGCCATCAAAAGCGGTGAACTGGACCTGCTGATCGCCGGCGGTGTCGAAAGCATGTCCCGCGCCCCGTTCGTCCTCGGCAAGGCCGATGCCGCGTTCGCGCGCAACTTGAAACTCGAAGACACCACGCTCGGCTGGCGCTTCGTGAATCCCGCGCTCAAAGCCAAATACGGCACCGATTCCATGCCGGAAACCGGCGAAATTGTAGCCGAGGAATTTCACGTCTCCCGCGCCGATCAGGACGCCTTCGCCCTCCGCAGCCAGCAGCGCGCCGCCGCCGCGCAAAAAGCCGGACGCCTCGCCGAAGAAATCTTCGCCGTGCCCATCCCGCAGAAAAAAGGCGATCCTCTTCTCGTTTCCGTGGATGAACATCCACGAGCCGACACTACGCTGGAAGCTCTCTCCAAATTAAAGGGCGTTGTGAAACCCGAAGGCACCATCACTGCCGGCAACGCTTCCGGCATCAATGATGGCGCCTGCGCGCTGCTTCTCGCCTCCGAAGCCGCCGTGAAAAAACACGGCCTCACACCGAAAGCGCGCGTCCTCGCCTCCGCCACAGCGGGCGTCGCTCCCCGCATCATGGGCATGGGCCCTGCTCCGGCCAGCAAGAAACTCCTGGCCAAGACGGGCCTCACCATCGCACAAATGGACGTGATCGAACTGAACGAAGCCTTCGCATCCCAAGCTCTCGCGGTTCTGCGCGAATTGAAAGTGCCCGACGACGCGCCCCATGTAAATCCCAATGGCGGCGCCATCGCCATCGGCCATCCGCTCGGCGCCAGCGGCGCGCGCCTCGTCACCACCGCTCTCTACCAGTTGCAACGCACCAAGGGACGCTATGCTCTCTGCACCATGTGCATCGGCGTGGGCCAGGGAATTTCGATCATCATCGAACGCGTTTGACAAAGGAGAGCTGCCGCATGAAGCCCCTGCTGGGTTATCGCAAGCCGGCTCCCGGAACGCAACCCAGTTACCTGCATTCGCCCTATGTGTCTTCGATCAAGCGTGCGCCGAAACACCCGCCGATCCCGATTCCCGTGACGCTCTCCGAAATCACCGGCCCCTCGTTTCCAGAGAACATCGTTTCGCCAAACTCTTTCGATTTAACTCGCCAGCACAATGGTGAACCGCTCGGCGAACGCATCGCTGTCAGCGGACGCGTCCTCGACGAAGATGGCCGCCCCATCCGCCACACCCTCGTCGAAATCTGGCAAGCGAACGCCGCAGGGCGCTACCTGCACAAAAATGACCAGCACGATGCCCCGCTCGATCCCAATTTCACCGGCGAAGGCCGCGCCTTCACCGACGAAGACGGTCGCTACCGTTTTGTCACAGTGCGGCCCGGCGCTTACCCGTGGAAAAATCACTTCAACGCCTGGCGTCCTCAGCACATTCACTTTTCCCTCTTCGGCCCCGCGTTCGCCACACGGCTGGTCACGCAAATGTATTTTCCCGGCGATCCCCTGCTCGAGTTCGATCCGATCTTTCACAGCGTCCCCGAAGAGTCCGCGCGTCGGCGCCTGATCTCCTCGTTCGACTGGCTGACCACGGAGCCCGATCTCGCGCTTGGCTTTCGCTTTGATATCGTGCTTCGCGGGCGCAACGCCACTCCCATGGAACCCTAAGATGCCGACCCACTCCACACCGTCGCAAACCGTCGGACCTTTCTTCAGTATCGGCTTCGATTGGGTGAATCGCCGCGAAGTTGCCGAAGCTAGCGCCGGAGAACGCGTCACGATTCACGGCCACGTCCTCGATGGTGACGGCCAGCCGGTCCCCGACGCCGTCCTGGAAATTTGGCAGGCCGATGCCAACGGCCGTTACCATCACCCCGAGCATGCAAACCCACAAAACGATGCAACTCCATTCTTCGGTTTCGGCCGCGTTCCCACCGACGAACTCGGACAATTTTCCTTCACCACCATCAAGCCCGGGCCCGTCCATGGCCCGGATGGCAAACCGCAGGCACCACACCTGCAAATTTCGGTATTCATGCGCGGCCTTTTGCGGCAACTTGTGACGCGCATCTATTTTCCGGACGATCCTCTGAACGATTCCGACATTATTCTACGGGCCGTACCCGAGTCGCGGCGCGCAACACTGATCGCGCATCAATCGGCGCCAACGGAAAATGTGCTGGTCTGGAATGTCTACTTGCAAGGCGAGGACGAAACGGTATTCTTTGACTGCTGAAGCCCGGAGACGATCCCCACGATGAAGCTCTTCGACAAGCTGTTTCGTTACGAAGCAATCGATCGGATCTTCTCCGACCGCGAATATCTTCAAAGCTTGCTCGATTTCGAAGCCGCCCTCGCTCGCGCCGAAGCGAAGGCCGGGGTAATCCCCGCCCCGGAGGCGCAGATCATCTCCGCCGCCTGCCAAGCGGACCAGTTCAACGTCGAAGAATTGGCCGCACAAGCCGCGCTTTCCGGCAACGTGGTGATTCCGCTCGTCAAACACCTCACCGCACTCGTCGCCAGCCAAAACAAAGATGCCGCGCGCTTCACTCACTGGGGCGCCACCAGCCAGGACGCAATGGATACCGCCGTGATGCTGCAACTTCGCCGCGCACTTGAACTCGTCGACCAGGATCTCGCGCGTCTATCCGCAACTCTGGCCAGCCTCGCGGACAAATATCGCGCCACGCCCATCGCCGCGCGCACCTGGATGCAACAAGCCTTGCCGACCACGCTCGGATTTATCGTCGCCGGATGGCTGGACGCGATTCTCCGCCACCGCGCGCGCCTTTCGGAATTGCGCGCTCGCAATCTTGCGCTGCAATTCGGCGGAGCAGTTGGAACACTGGCCGCTCTTTCCGGCCGCGGCCCGGCCGTTGCGAAGGCGTTAGCCGAAGAATTGCAGTTGCCGCTGCCGCCGATTCCCTGGCACACGCACCGCGACCGCATCGTGGAAATTGCCGCCGCCCTCGGACTCTGCACCGGAACTCTCGGCAAAATCGCCCGCGATATTTCGCTGCACGCCCAAACCGAAATAGCCGAACTCGCCGAACCCGCCTCCGAAGACCGCGGCGGCTCCTCCACCATGCCGCAGAAGCGCAATCCCGTAACTTGTGCAACCGTTCTTGCCGCCGCCCAGCGCGTGCCCGGACTTCTTTCAACCGTGCTCTCCTCGATGGTTCAGGAACAGGAACGCGGCCTCGGCGGCTGGCAAGCCGAATGGGAAACGCTTCCGGAAATCGTTTCACTTTCCGGCGGCGCATTGCACCATCTCACAGAAATGCTCCCGGGTCTCCACGTTGACGCAAAACGCATGTTGAAGAATCTCGACGCCACCCAGGGGCTGATTTTCGCCGAAGCCGTCACCATGGCCCTGGGCGAGCGCAGGGGAAAATTGCTCGCGCACACGCTGATCGAGCTGGCCTGCAAAAAGGCCCGCCTCGAAAATCGCCACCTGAAGGATGTTTTGCGCGGAGAGCCCGAGATGAACATCCACCTGCCCCCCGCGGAGATTGAAAGACTCTTCGACGTCCGCAACTACCTGGGCAGCGCCGAAGAATTCGTGCGACAGGTACTGGCGGAAGTCGGCAGCACAGCAACCGTCAACTGAGCAAAAGGAACATTGCCATGGCTTTCCTCAAACTGAACGACGCACAACTTTTTTATCAATGGGACGGCCCGGAAAACGCGCCGGTCGTGGTCTTCTCCAATTCGCTCGGCACCACGCATCGCATGTGGGATCCGCAGCTCACCCCGTTCACCCGCGATTTCCGCGTGTTGCGCTACGACGGGCGCGGCCACGGCCAATCGAGCGCCACGCCGGGACCCTACACGATCGCGCAGCTCGCCGCCGACGTCGTGCAACTCCTGGACGCGTTGAAACTCGACCGCGTTTATTTTTGCGGCCTCTCCATGGGCGGCATGATTGGAATGTTCCTCGGGGCCGCGCATGCCCCGCGATTCCACAAAATCGTCCTTTGCAACACCGCCGCGAAGATCGGAACTCCCGACGTCTGGAACGCGCGCATCACCACCGTGCAGCAGGGCGGGATGAAAGCAGTTGCCGGTGGGGTGATCGATCGCTGGCTTACCTCTGCGTATCGCGCGACTCATCCCGGCGACACCGCGCAGGTCCTCTCGATGCTCGAAAGTTGTGATCCCGCCGGCTACACGGCAAGTTGTTGCGCCGTGCGCGACGCGGACTTCCGCCAGAAACTCGCAGCCTTCCATGTACCGGTGCAGATTATCGCAGGGGCGCACGATCCGGCGACCCCGCCAGGTGATGGCCGCTTCCTGAGCGAACAGATTCCCGGCGCAAAATACGTGGAACTCTCCGCCGCACATCTTTCCAATATCGAAGCGCGCGACGAATTCAATCGCGAGGTGTTGGCCTTTTTGAAACCTCAGGGAGCAAACGAATGAATGACCGCGAGCGGCACAAAAAGGGCATGAAGGTCCGCAAAGAGGTTTTGGGCAAGGCATATGTGGAGCACGCGGAGGCGAAGAAAAACAAATTCAACGCGTCTTTTCAGGATCTGATCGCTCGCTATGCCTGGGGTGAGATCTGGACTCGCCCCGGCCTCCCCCGGAAAACGCGCAGCCTGATCACCATTGCCATGATGGTGGCGCTGAACCGCACGGATGAGCTGCGGCTGCATCTCCGCGCCTCCGTCAACACCGGCGTTTCGCGGCAAGAGCTTCAGGAAGTTCTGCTGCAAACCGCAATCTATTGCGGTGTTCCCGCGGCCAATCACGCGTTTCAAATCGCGGAGGAAGTTTTCGCGGAGTCCCGAACCTGACAACGCCTTCAGGCTGTCACCGGAACTTCGGCCAGAATATCGCTCACCCAGCGTACCGATTGCACATACAGGTCCGGCAGAAAATTCTCGTGCAACCCGCAGCGCCGGCACGACTCTTCCAGCTGTTCCCAGGTGGCGGATTCGTAGTCGAGAACCACCTCGAAGATCGGACGGTAGCGGCTGGTGCGGCCCAGCAAGGCATTTTTGATTTCGTCGCCCACCGCAATGTCTTGCATGACCACGGCCATCGGAACGTTTAGCAGGACGTCCATGACCGAAAGCAGGCCGAGCAGGAAGAGTTCGTTTACCTCGCGGATCATCCCCACCTTGATGCCGATTAATTCGCAGAACATCGCGCGCAACAGCGGCAGACGGAGCAGGCTGTCGGCCACCGCGTCGCCTAGGGCCGCCACGCTGACCAGCGAGACCCACTTGCGCATGGAGATTTCGCCCAGGAGGCTCAATGCGTGCGGGATAGAGTGAATTTCCGCGCGGAACGCGAAGGCTGCGGAATTCAGGTAGCGCAGCAATCGGTAGCTGAGCGATACATCCCGCTTGAAAATGTTGGATATTTTCTGGAGGTTGAACACAGGTTCGTTAGCCGCCTGCAGCAATTGCAGGTAAACCGTTTTGTTCGCAGGCACGCTGCGGCGCCCCACGATCTGCGGCCGGCAGAAAAAATATCCCTGAAAAAAGTCATAGCCGATTTCGCGGCAGCCCCGGAACTGCTGCTCGGTCTCCACCTTCTCCGCGATGGCGGGAATGCCGCGCTTGTGGCACTCGTGCACCACGCGCTTCTGTTCGTCCACGCTCATCAGCAGCACGTCCACTTTCACAAAATCCGCGATGTCCAGCAGCGCCCGTGTCTCCGGCAGATCGCAATAGTCATCCAGCGCCAACCGGTAACCCAGGTCTTTCATCCGCTTGCACGCGTTCAGAACCTCGGCATCGGGGACCACCGTTTCCAGAATTTCGCCAACCACCAGTTCGCGCGGCATCAGCGTCAGGTAATCCTGAACGAGAAACTCCCGCGTGCAATTTACAAATGCGGGCAGGCCGTCGGTCATCGTGCGGATGCCTATCAAAAACAGCTCATCCATCGCATTTTCAGAAATGGCGGCACCCGGCTTCGGCCGGCAATAATTTTCCGGTCCGTAACGGGAAAGAATTTCGTAAGCGTACAGGCGTCTCTCGTGGGTCAGGATCGGCTGGCGCGCCAGAAAGCGGTTAAAACTCTCGGAAGTGGCCATAGTCGTTAGTGGATGTACCCGTGAATTTCAGGCTTTTTCAACTGCACGAGACGGGCCATTGCGATTCGCTTCCCAATCGCGATCCCGAAATCTTCTCGCCTGGAAACTACGCCCAACGCGCACGCCCGATGGCAGTTCTCGGTGTCCCGGCCAAAAGCTGGCGAATGACAAGGACTCGCCGTCTCCATTGAGTGAGTCAGAAAAGAATGACCTGTTCAGCTTTGGAACACCCAAGCGTCACAGCCTCCCCATTTCATCCCTTTTTCTGGCACCTCGCGTGCACATGCAACCCTGGGCAACTGCGTGGACTGGGAATACGCATGGGAATCCAATCTTGTTCCACGCAACGCCGGTTGCGACGAGGTGAAGGCGTGAATCCTGTTACCTATGACATCCTGACCCAGCGCATCAAACAACTTGGCAACCTGCCCGCCATGCCTGCAATTCTTTCCAGACTTTGCGAAACATTGAGCTACAAGAGCAATCAAATTGATGTTGATAAGGTGGTTGAACAAATTTCCTACGACAAATCCCTCGCCGCGCAATGCCTCCGCCTCGCCAATTCGGCGCTCTTCCGGCAGCGCGGCGATGTTTCCTCCGTGCGGGAAGCGGTGTTCGCTCTGGGCTTGTGGCGCATCCGAGATCTGGCGTTTTCCTGCAGTCTCCCCATGATGTTTGCGAATCTGAAATCCACCGTAGGCAAGGAGGTCTTCTGGCGCCACGCCTTGGGCACAGCCCTTGTCGCGCAGGGATTGGCCCACGAACTCGGCGTGAAAGGAGCGGAAGAAATCTACCTGGCGGGACTTCTCCATGATATTGGAATCCTTGTCAATGGTGTCCTGTTCCCGGACGAGTTTCCCGACGTGATCGAGGAGGCCACTCGAAAAAAGGCACCTATAGAAGAGGTGGAAATATCTGTATTAGGTTTCTCGCACGCGGAAAGTGGGCGCATCCTCGCAGAATTATGGCGCCTGCCTGCGGAATTAGCGGAGGTGATCGAGTTTCACTGCCGCCCAGGCGATCAACAATCACCCAATGAAATTACCCTGCTGGTCCACACGGCGGATCTCACTTGCCAGAAACTCGGCATGGGATACGGTTACGAACTCGCGTCCAACGAAGCAACTTCACTCACTCGTATCTGGGAACCGCTTGGCGCGCGACATTCGCTGGCACGTTCTTTCAGCGAAGAAACCTATACTCACTTGCTGATTCACCTGGTTTCCGAGGCGGACATTTTGGCGGACCATGTATTTACGCCGGCCATGGCCACAAAGCACGATGCGCGTTGAGACAGCCATTCGCATTGTTTCCAGTGCCGCACATCAGTCTTTGAAAACATTTGCACGCAGCGAATGGGAACTCAGCACTTTCCCGCAATTCCCTTGCTCAACCACCGGGGAGCCTGCGTCACACCGCAATGTTCATTTCTCTAGTTGGCCGCCTCCCACTCCGTTTCGGCCGGAGGCAGCTTGTCCGTGTCTCGCGCAAACGTTACGTACAATGTAGGAAGCATATAGATGCTCAGGATCAGCGCCGCCAGCAATCCCCCCACAATCACGATGGCGAACGGGCGCTGCGAATCCGAACCGATGCCGCGCGACAGCGCCGCCGGCAGCAGCCCCAAAGTCGCCACCAGCATGGTCATCATGATCGGCCGCAGCCGCAGCACCGCTCCTTGCACCGCCGCATCTTCGATGGAACTCCCCGCAGCGCGCAGATGATTGATGTATTCCACCATGATCACGCCTGTCTGAACGGACACGCCGAACAGGGCAAGAAAACCGACGCCGGACGAAACACTCAAGTGCTCGCCCGTTATCAGCAGCGCCAGAAGTCCGCCAATCGGCGCCAAAGCAACATTTCCCAGCACCAGCAGCGCCCACTTCGGCGAACCGAACATGCTGTAGAGAATCACGTAAATAATCAGCAGGGTGATGGGCAGCACAAACAGAAGACGCCGCTCGGAGCGCTTCTGGCTCTCATATTCCCCTGCCCAATCGAGCCGATAGCCCTCCGGCAACTTCACCTGGTTGCGCACTTTCGCGATGGCCTCTTCCACTGTGCTCCCCAGATCCCGCCCCCGCACGCTGTATTTGATGGCCACGTAGCGGGAGTTTGCTTCGCGATAAATTTCGGACGCCCCGTCGAGCGTCTCGGAACGAGTGAGTTGCGCCAGGGAAACTCTTTCCCCGCTTGGCGCGACGATGCGGATATTTTCGATGGCTTCTTTCGTATTCCGGAACGGCGCCTGATAACGAACCACTAGATCGAATCGCCTCTCTCCTTCCAGCACCTGGCTCACGGACTTTCCTCCAACCGCGGTTTCGATGGCATCCTGCACGTCGGCCACATTGATCCCATAGCGCGCGGCCTGTTTACGATCCACGGTCAAATTCAGGTTTGGCTGGCCCAGCACGCGGAACAATCCCAGGTCCTCGATTCCTCTCACAGAGCGCATCACCTTCACAATTTCATCCGCTTTGGCTTCCAGCGTCCGGAGGTCGGAACCGTACATCTTTACCGCCAGTTCGCCTTTGACTCCGCTGACTGCCTCTTCCACGTTATCAGAGATGGGCTGTGAAAAATTCCATAGGACGCCGGGAATTTTTTCCAGCTCCTTGTCCATGGCATCGATTAACGCCTCTTTGTTCTGACGGAAGACGGGCCGCCACTCTCCCTTCGGTTTCAGATCTACAAAATATTCCGTATTGAAGAAGCCCGTCGTGTCCGTGCCGTCATCCGGCCGGCCAACCTGAGAGACCACCTTCGTCACCTCTGGGTAGGAAGCAAGCAGCACGCGCGCCTGGTTCATGATTCGCGTGCCTTCGGTGGGACCCGTGCTGGGTGCGAGCGTGCCGCGCGCCCAGATGGCGCCTTCATCCAGGTGAGGCAGGAATTCAGAACCGATAACCCCGCTGTAGAACACTGCGAGCGTCAGCAAGGGAACGCAAGCGCCGATCGACAACGTGATCGGCCGGTGTTCGATGGCCCAGCGTAGCGAGTGACGGTAACGCTCGCGCAGGAAATCCATGACCGGGTTGTGCCATTCTTTCACACCCTTGCGAAAGAGCACTTCCGCAAGAACCGGCGCAATGGTCATCGAAAAGATCAACGCGCCGAGCAACGCAAAGGCCACCGTCCACGCCATCGGCCGGAACAGTTTTCCTTCCACGCTCTGCAACGTGTAGATCGGCATGTACGCCGTGATGATGATCGCAATGGCATAAAAGACGGGGCGCTGAATCTCGTGCGCCGCATCGCGAATGCGCTCCAGCGGCGTCTTTTCGGCGGAGCTGATCAATCCGAAATGCCTCACGATGTTTTCGATTACGACGACCGTGCCGTCCACCACCATCCCGAAATCCAGGGCGCCAAGCGACAGCAGGTTGGCCGGAATTTTATTCAGGTCCAGGCAAATCGAGGCGAAAAGCAGCGAAAATGGAATCGTCATCGCCACAATCAACGCTCCGCGCACATTGCCGAGAAAGAAAAACAGGATCACGGAAACAAGCAGCACGCCTTCCGAAAGATTGTGCAATACGGTGTGCGTCGTGTAATGCACCAGGTCGCTGCGATCCAGGAAAGGAACGATCTGCACTCCCTTCGGCAGGATATGCTCGTTCAACTCCTTCACTTTTTCATGAATCCCGTCGAGTGTGCTGTCGGAATCCGCACCCTTCTGCAGAAGCACAATTCCCTCGACCACGTCGTCGTTGTCGATCACCGTGCCATCTTCACGGCGGACGGCCTTGCCGATCTGCCCGAGGCGGATTTTGGGCCCTTGCGTCACGGTGCCGATGTCCTTCACGCGCAGCGGCGTGCCGGTCTGGGTTTTCAGCACGGTCTGCTCGATATCTTCGACGCTCGTCACCAGGCCAACCGCGCGAACGTTGATCTGCTGCAAGCCGGATTCGATGAAGCTTCCGCCGGCGTTCACGTTGTTGTTGGCAAGCTGTTGCTCCACCTGGCCGATCGTCAGCCCGTACGCGACCAGCCGGGCCGGGTCGACACGCACCTGATATTCCCGCGTCGTCCCGCCGAAGCTCGACACGTCCACCACGTTTGGTACAGACTTGAACTCTTTTTCAAGCGTCCAATCCTCCAGTGCCTTCAATTCCATCAGGTCGTATTTCGGATTGGTGCTCTTCAGCGAATACCAGTAAATCTGGCCGACCGGGCTAAAGTCCGTCCCCATCTGCGGTTGCAAATTGTTCGGCAGAGTCACTTGCGACAAACGCTCGAGCACCTTCTGGCGATTCCAGTCATTGCTGGAGCTGTCGTCGAATATCAGCATCACGCTGGAAAGCCCGAAGAGCGAAACGGAGCGCAAATGCGCCAGGTGCGGCAGCCCGTTCATCTGGATCTCAATCGGAATGGTGACTTGCTGCTCGACTTCTTCAGCAGCGCGCCCCGGCCACTGGGTGATGATCTGCACATAATTGTTCGCGACGTCGGGATACGCCTCGACGGGAAGATTGTGGAATGAGACGGCTCCCCAAACGAGCAGGAGCACGGCGATCGCCAGCACGATGAAGCGATTGTCCAGCGCAAAGTCGACGATCGCGCGAATCATCGGATGGACCTGCGTGTCGTTTTGAAATTCATCGGTCCTCTATTGCTCCGCTGCATTCTGCATCACCAGCGCATTGGATACGACCGGCTGCCCGGGCTGGATGCCGGAAAGCACCAGCTGCATTTTGTCGGGAAGAGTGGAGCCTCCCTTCACTTCTACCCGCCGGAATTTCTTCTCGCCGGCGGGCACGTAGACCCAATCGCGGTCGTGCAGATGCAGAATCGCGCTGGCGGGCACCATAGCCAGGCGTTCTTTTTTCTGCCCGTGGAACGTGGCATTTACGAACATGCCCACGCGCATCAAACCGCCGGAATTGGCCACTTCCACCCTGACTTTCGCGGAACGGATGCTGGGATCTAGAATTGGGCCGATATTGTTGATTCTTCCCGCCAACACTTTATCCGGGTACGCGACCAGCCGAACCTCCGCGGTTTCCCCTATATGTACGTTGGCAAGATCGTTTTCGTAGACGTCGCAGAGTATCCAGACGTGGGAAAGATCGGAGATAGTGAACGGATTCGCGCCGGCAAGCCCCTGCACGCCAGACGCGCCGGTCACCTGTTGATCCGTAATGACTCCGGAGACGGGCGCCTTGATGTCCACAATCCCGCCGGGGTGGTCTTTATCCACGCCCAAAACGTGCAGATGCTCCTGCGCAGTTTCCAGATCTACTTTGGCTTTGGACTCAGCATCTTCGGCAACCTGAAAATCGTTGAGCGATATGGCGCCCTTGTCGTACAAGATCTGCGCACGATCGAACTGCTTGCGTACCAGGGCTTCGTCGGCGGCGGCTTTGCGATAATCCGAGAACGCCGACGCGATGTCGGGGCTTTGCACGCGCAGAAGCACTTGCCCCTTTTGCACGGTGTCGCCGAGGCGCGCGCGAATTTCCACCACGCGGCCGCTGGCCAGCGAAATCACCGGCACGGTGCGACTGACGTCGGGACTGACGACGCCGGTGACCGTGAGCGTAGGCGCAAGCATGGTCTCGTTGGCGTTCACTAGCGGGAATTGTTCCGGATGCTGCACCTGCAAAAGACTGACGTCGGTTTCCTTCTCCACGTTTGGCCCTGGGGGAGCGCCGTCGCCCGACGCGGCCTTTCCGCCGCATCCCGACTGGGTCACCGCGTACGCGGATACGAGAGCGAAAATTAATGCAGGCTTGCGGCTCATTGGAGGACCTCGCGTCCGACAGCCAGATTCAGCTGGGCCGCCGCCGTCAGATAAGAACCAATCAAGTTCAGGTAACTGAGCTCCACCGTGCGGTACTCACTCTGCGCGTTCAAAAAATCGACCAACGAGGCCCCGCCATGCTGGTAGGAAAAGGCGACGGTGTCGCGCACCCGCACCGCCTGCTGAAGATACTTCGTTTTGTAGGGCTGCAGCAGGATCACATTACTGTTCACAACGGCGTAAGCGGAATCAACATCGCTGAAGACCAATGCTTCCGCCGCGCCCCTCAGCTTTTCGTTGCGGTCGATGTCCAATTGCGTGCGCAGCTTTTCCCCCTGGTTGCGGTCGAAAATGCGCAAGGGGATGTTGACGCTGACACCGAATGTATTTATGCCGAACGGATTGTTGTTGGACGAGTTGTGCGTGTACCACGCGCTCAAGATCGGATCGGTTGAGCCGTTGGCCACCGCGAGCTTGTGATCAGTTTCCGCTTTATCCACGGCTTCAACTGCTGCCTTCAAGTCCGGGCGGGTGTCCAGCGCAATCTTCCTGAACTCATCCTGCGGCATAAGCTGGTCGTTGAACTCAAACAGCCCCGTGATGTCGAACTGTTCGATTGGGGTCCTGTCGTTCAGCAAGGTGAGCAGCTGGATTTTCGCGGTGCGCAAATTCACTTCGGCGGTCTGCACGTCCGATTCGTATTGCACCCGCTGCAATTCCAGCCGGTCCAGATCGATTTGCGCAATGTCGCCGACGCTGTAACGAGTCCGGCTGATGTCCAGAAGGTGATCGTAGTAAACGAGGTTGTCTTTGGCCAACTGGAGCACCGCTTTTGCCTGCAAAGTTGCTACAAAAGCGCCGCGCAAGTCGAAGAGCAGCGTTCTCTCCAGATCGGAATGGCTCGATTCGGCGATCAGCGTCCCTTTCTCGGCGCTTTCCAGCCGCAATTCCCTCTTGTGCTGTCGTTCGTGGAGATAACTGATCGTCGGCGTCTCATACGTCCCTTTGGCAGGCTTCCACACCCCACTGTAAGGAGCGATTTGCGTGCCATCCACTGCCAGGGTAAGTTGGGGGTTGGGGCGCAGATACGCGGTGATCTGTTGCGCCTTGGATTCGTCGATGCTCACTTTGTCCGCCAGCAGAGTGGGATTGTTGGCTTCAAAGCGCGCGCGCACTTCGTCCCAAGTCAACGCCTTCTGAGCACTGGCGCCGCTTGCGAATCCTGCCGCAAGCAGAGCGGCCAGGCACACGCACCGCATGATTTGCCGCATAACTCTACCTCGCCTGTTCTTACTCCCTGAAAATCGAAAGCCTGCGTGGAGCTATCCGCTTCCGGGCTCGCCGCCAGGAAGTTACCCAATGCCCGACACGTGTGGCGTGCCCATTTGGACGGTACAAGTACTCCCCTTGGGAAGTTATAACGATTGGTTAAGAGAAATATGTACGGCGTTTAAACGAGAGGCGGGGCACGGCCTGCGCTTGCAAGAGCGAGCACGGAATTCGCCGCTTGGAGCAAATCGCGCTGTCCGCCCAGGGACATTTCCCGGGGCTTCCGCCAATCCGCTGAACTGCCCTCGGCTCCCGCTGTGTTGCGGCTCAACTGGAGGGTGAGATGTTCCCTGAAGGCGTCGCCAAGGCCCGATAAAGTTGTGTCGGCTCGTTTTCCCGTGGCGGGAAAGTCGGTTGCGCTGGCTGGCGTGAAGTTTCCCTTGCCGTCATTCAGGAGAATCGCAACGAACTGCGCGTCCAGAACCGAGGTGACCACCAGATCGGCGAATTTGTCCCCATTCACGTCTTGCGGCGTAATCTGAAGTCCACCCGCCGGTCCGCGGATACCGATTGCCGGACGCGGCCCGGAGCTGAATTTCAGGTCGACGGAATATTCCGTAGTCGAGGCGCCGGCGCGGATCGCGCGGATGGAGGCCATATCCGGCTGCAAATCGCCGTCAAAATCGGCTATAGCAAAATGCGTTGCGCCTTGCGCCACGGCCATTCGCACCAGGCGAGAGACCGGCTGGCCTACGTTGTCGTTTTGGTGGCGCCCCATCCAGTGGAATGCGCCCAGGCAGAGGAGCGCGATTGCAGCGAGGGGGAGTCTATTGAGGCGGGTCCGCGGGATCATGATGAAGATTCAGTCTACCGCACTCCACCCGTGTTTTGGCAACTCCCGAAAAGCAAGAAATCGACGGTTGTCCCCGATTGCTTCGAGTAAAAAAACACGCTCGTTAAGCTACGGACTCGTACGGCGCGTGACGTATGTTTCAGGGTGTTAACCAATCGGCGGCAGCAAGCCCCGCCTGGAATCGCTTCTCGATGGATCCCGGTTAATATGTAGTTATTAGACGGAAAGCCTGTCCCCGGCCCCGAGAACATTGGAGCACCAATGCGAAGCAGTGAATTGCCACGTCTATACGCCAATTCAGATTGAATGAAGAAACTCAACCGCCTGGGCTGGGCGGAAGGCATCGCCGTATCCGCATTCGGGGTTCACACGGGAATCCGCGTGAGCACAGCGGGAGTGTTGCCCCGAGTTCTCCCGTTGCTGCCCCCTGGATGGAAGAAGTCCCGCAGAACTACCGTGCAGCGGTTGTATTCGCTGGTGGTTCAGGGAACTAGTCAACGTGCGGGATTGCGGCGGATGAACATACTCTACGAGGACAATGTGCGGATTGCGCGCGACACCGACCTGGATCAAGTGCTGGCGGCTCTGGAAACGGACCTGCACCGCTACACCGCCGAAGCCGCCCCGTCCGTCACGTTCCTGCACGCCGGCGTAGTCGGCTGGCAAGGGCGCGCGATTCTGATCCCCGGCCGCAGCCTGAGCGGCAAAACCACTCTGGTCCGGGAGATGCTGCGTCTCGGTGCAACCTATTATTCCGATGAATTCGCCGTCGTGGACGACTTCGGAATGGTCCATCCGTTCTCAAGGCCGCTGGGCATCCGGGAAGATTCCACGTTCGCTCAGACCCAATACCGCGCGGAAACATTCGGCGCAGCGTCGGGCGAAAAACCCCTGCCGCTCGGCACGGTTGTGCTCTGCAAATACAAGGCGGGCGCCCGGTGGAATCCGGCTTCGCTCTCCCCTGGACTGGGCGCGCTCGAACTCATGGGCAACAGCATCGCTGTAAGAACCGAGCCGCAACATACCCTCCGCAGAATCCAAGAACTGGTGAAGGGTGTGGTTTTCCTAAAAGGAGCGCGCGGGGAAGCATGTGAATCCGCGGCGTCCATCTTGAACATTGCAACCACGGATATCGGGCGGGAGACGGAATGAAAGAACAGCAAAATCCTAAAGCGCGAGTGGATTGCCTGTCGCGCGAATTCGGCGACGAGACTCTGGTCTACGACAAGCAACGCAATGTGGGTCATTGCTTGAATTCCACAGCCGCGGCCGCCTGGAAGTTGTGCGATGGCAACAGGAGCACCTCGGAAGTCGCGGGGATTCTCACGCAGCAACTCTCCGCCCCCGTCGACGAATCCCTGGTACGACTGGCGGTCGAGGAGTTGGCGAAAGCCCGCTTGCTTGTCGAACCGGAAGCACCGCGCCGGCGCACCTCGCGACGCGACGTGATCCGCACTCTCGGCATCGCAGGCGCGATCGCCCTGCCGCTGGTTACTTCGCTCGTGGCGCCAACCCCGGCCCGCGCGGCGTCCTGCTTGAAGAACGGTCAGCCCTGCGGCAGCAACGCGCAGTGCTGTTCGGGAAAATGTGGTACCGGGGGTCATTGCGGCGCCTGAACCTCGCGCCGTCGCACACTCGATTTTCCGCCCGATTCGACACTCCCCTGAGCCCTTGTGACAAATATCACAAATCGCTGTGACGAAAGACGCGGACGCTGGTAAGCCCTAGCCCTTACCTTTCCGGCGTCGTAGAGTGGCAAGGTAAGAAAAATGGACCTGGAGCCGTCGCCGCGTGGAAGAAGTTATTAGAAACGAATCCCGCCTGCCCGAACAAGTATGCGGTTCTGCAGTTGAGAGCACAGGCGCAACAGCGCTGACCGCTCGCGCTGTCTGCCCGAGTGACCCCTGTGAGGGCGCTTCGCTCGCGGGGATGACCGCTCAATGAGCGACCGTCGGAACAAGGCCGTCATCGTCGGCGCCGGGCCCGCAGGACTTACGGCCGCTTACGAATTATGCAAAAACGGACAACCCGTGGTGGTACTGGAGAGCGATCCCCGATATGTCGGCGGAATTTCGCGCACCGTTGAATTTCACGGGTACCGGTTTGACATCGGCGGCCACCGGTTCTTCTCCAAATCGCGGGAGATCGAGGACCTTTGGACGGAGGTTCTGGGCGCGGACATGCTGGAACGGCAGCGCTCGTCGAAAATCTGTTATCGCGGAAAATTCTTTTCGTATCCACTGAAGCCGTTTGAGGCTCTTTCCACGCTTGGAGTGATGGAATCCGCCCTGTGTGTTTTGTCTTTTTTAAAGGCTCGGATGATGCCGGTGCGCGATCCGAAATCCTTTGAAGATTGGGTGGTAAACGAGTTTGGCGAGCGATTGTTCCGGATTTTCTTCAAGACCTACACGGAGAAAGTTTGGGGGATGAGCTGCAAGGAGATTTCGGCGGACTGGGCGGCGCAGCGCATCAAGGGGCTGACGCTGGGTGGAGCGATCGCGAATGCCTTGCGGCGAAACGGAAAGCCGAAGGATCGCACGCAGGTTGTGAAGACGCTGATTGATACGTTTCGCTACCCGCGTCTTGGGCCGGGGATGATGTGGGAAGCCTGCGCGGAAAAGGTTCGCTCGCTGGGTGGCGAAGTGCTGCTGGGGCGCAGCGTTGTGGCCTGCCGCTTCGACGAAGCAGATTCGTCCTGGACGGTTACCGCGCGATTGAGCGATGGAACACTTGAGAACTTTCGAGGTGAGCATCTGGTCTCTTCGATGCCGATCCAGCAACTGGTACCGCAGATTGAGCCGCGGCTGCCGGAAACTGCGCTGCGCTCCGCCAGTTCCCTTCGCTACCGGGACTTTCTGACCGTTGCGCTAATCCTGCCGGAACGCCATCGTTTCCACGACAACTGGATTTACATTCACGATCCGGACGTCACAGTCGGGCGGGTGCAGAACTACAAATCCTGGTCGCCGGAGATGGTGCCGGATCCGGATTTTTGCTGTTATGGCTTGGAGTATTTCTGCTTTGAAGGCGACAAGTTATGGTCAATGCAGGATGCGGACTTGATCGCGCTCGCGGGAAAAGAACTGGAACAAATTGGGCTCGGCGGAGCTGCGGAAGTAGCGGACGGCTGCGTGATCCGGCAGCCCAAGGCTTATCCGGTTTACGATGACGATTATCAGCGGAACGTGGGTACGATTCGCCGTGAATTGTCCGCGCATTTCCGCAATTTGCATCTAGTGGGGCGCAACGGCATGCACAAATACAACAATCAGGATCATGCCATGATGACGGCGCTTCTCGCGGCGCGGAATATTCTTGCCGGCGAAAACAAATACGACGTCTGGTCGGTGAACGAAGACGGGGAATATCACGAATCGGGCCGGGCAGGCGAGCAGTCCGTTGCGGCTTTGGAACGCGCCCCCCGCACCGAAACCGGCCAACAAAACGAGACGGCGAGCTGACGATTTATGGTTGCGCGCGGCTCTCCCCCGCGCTGGGCGTTTTGCGTGATTTTCCCCGAATGTGTTGGGATAACCTTCTGCATGGGTGCAGCCATCTAAATAAGAGTGGAGGTTTGTGCTTGCGCAATCCCGTTGTTCTCTTTCTCGTTTCCATTGCCTGCTGCCTGGTGGCGGCACTCACGTTGAACACTTCCAGCTACGGCGTTGAGCCTTCTTCTCCGCTGGAGCATCACCTGCGTCTTTATCACACGCACACCGGCGAGCGGATTGACATCGTTTACCGGCGCGGCGACGTGCTTCTGCCCGAAGCAGAGGAGCAACTCGATCATTTTCTGCGCGACCACCGCACTGGCGAAGTGAAACACTACGATCCGCGCGTATTCGATATCCTTTCGCAACTCACCAGCGCCGTGGGCCGCCCGGACGCGGAAATCGAAATTATCTGCGGCTATCGCTCATCAGGGAGCAACGAGTTTCTCCGTTCGCGATCCCCCGGCGTGGCCAAGAACAGTCTGCACATGCAGGCGCACGCGATTGATATCCGCATTCCGGGCGTAAGCACGTTGGCGTTGCGCAACGCGGCGCTGGCTATGAGGCAAGGCGGCGTCGGTTACTACCCGCGATCTGGATTTGTGCACGTGGATACAGGGCGCGTGCGGACATGGTGCTATGGATGCGCTTCGGGTGGCGCGCCTCGCGACTGATTTTCTCTCGAGAAATATCCCCGATTTATTTCGATCTACTTCCGTGAGGCGTAGGCCTGGCTGAACAGGGTTGTCAGGCTCTTGTCGTGGCCGTAGATATCTTCAAAAAAATAGACCTTGCCGTCCTCCGGCGCGATTGCCGTCCCGTAAACGAGCAACACAGGGATTTGTTTCGTCAGATTGACCTGCTGCGCCTTCTCCGCTTTGAACGCGGCATCCACGCGTTCGGGCGTCCAACCCGGATTGTTTCGCAGCACCCATTCCGCGAGCTTCGCAGGCTCCTCGACGCGCACGCAGCCGTGGCTGAAGTCCCTGCGGGTCTCCCCGAACGCGGCTTGTGAAGGAGTGGAATGGAGATAGACGTTGTTGTTATTCGGGAAAATAAATTTGATCAGGCCTAGAGCGTTCTTGGGGCCCGGCTTCTGGCGGACCATCAGCTTTCCCGCGCGCAATTGCGCCAGCACGTCGTCGCTGATGATTCCGTCGGTAACCACCTGCCCGGAATTCGTGGTCACTTCGAAATCATTCTTCTGAATATAGGCGCGGTCCCTGGTAATCTTCGGGACAATCTCATTGCGCAAAATGCTCGGCGGAACGTTCCAGTAAGGCCAGAAAATCAGGTACTTCATGTCCTCTTCCATCACCGGCGTTTCTGTGCGCAACGCCCGTCCCACCACCACGGGCATGCTGACCGCCATCTTGCCTTCTTCGTTGTAAGCCCGCAGCCGAAATTCCGGGATGTTGACCAAAATCGGGGGCTGATCGAAATTGTGTGGCAACCAGCGATAGCGCTCCAGGGTTAAGCGCAACTGTTCCACGCGGGCGCTCAGCGGCCGGTTGAGCTCCGCAATGGTTTGCGCGCCGAGTTTCCCCTGCGCGTCCAGCCCGTGGCGGGCCTGAAAGCGCTTCACGCCCTCGACGACGTCCCCCTGATAAATTTGCGGATCGCCCGTTGACGTTGCGGAGGCTGTCGTTGCGCCGGCTGGCAAATCTCCCAGAAATTTCAATCGCGCCACCAGTTGAGGCACACCTGCATAGGGTTGGCCGGATGAAATGGGTTTGGCAACCGTGGGCAGGGGATCCAATCTCTCTTCACTGGCCAACTTCATATAGTTCTGCATAGCCAGCAGTGTGCGTTGATAACCAAGGTACGGCGGCTCAAGCTTCGCAAAGGCGTCACTGACGTGGGCTGCCGGCACCACGTGCTTCAGCAGGAAATCACACAAGTCATATTCGTTTCGCTCGGGCTCAAAATCCGTGTGCAGGGTGCGCGGATCCACTTTTCCCAGGTGCAGATCCGAAGAGTAGCGCAATCCAGAGACCGTCATCGCGACGTCGAAGCTCACCAGCGCGTTTTCGTCTTTGGACGAAGCAGCCGAAAGCGCTGTCACGCGTGCGGGCCAGCGTTCGCCATCGTAATCCTTGCTGTCCAGGCCTTTATTTCCGGCCTGCTGCAGGATGCCGATCAGGTCAAGCGCCTGCTGCGTGGGTTTCCCTCCCCTACTCCATTCGAGAGCGTATCCGGCTTTTTCGTAAAACTCCTTGATCTGCGCGGAGTAATCGGAAAAATTTGGCCACTGCAGTTCTTCCAGGCGGTCTTTATCGAGAAGCGCCCGCAATTGTGCCTGGCCGCTCGGGCTGAGGGACTCCGCGGGAGAGTTAGCGGCCGACGGAGTTTGTTGCGTTGCGGCCCGGTCAACCTGCGGCGCCCCGAGCGAGCAACCGGCGGCGCCCAACAGAAGGGCCACACAAACAAACTTTATTCTGCGTTTTGCGTTCATGGATGCACCTTGCCAGTCAGGAGTTTATGCGAAGCACCGCTGCTCCGCGAATCGCGTCGTTCTTTAGCGCGTTCAGCGCTCGATTGGCTTCCGCCAGAGGGTAGACTTGCACATGCGTGCGTATAGGAATTTCCGCGGCCAGGCGGAGAAATTCACGGCCGTCTTCCCGAGTGTTGTTGGCCACACTGCGAATCACACGCTCCTGGTACAACAGCTTATAGGAAAAGGCGGGAATATCGCTCATGTGAATCCCGCCCAGAATCAGGCGGCCGCCTTTCTTGAGATTCGCGAGGGCCGCGGGAACGATTTCCCCCGCCGGCGCGAACACGATGGCCGCATCGAGTTTCTGCTGCGGTTCATCCAGCGCGCCGCCCGTCCAGACCGCGCCCAACTCTTTCGCCAGCTTTTGATGCCGGAGATCGCGAGAGGATGCGTAGACTTCCACACCCCAATGTCGAGCCACTTGAATCGCCACGTGGCCGGCGGCGCCAAAGCCGTAGAGGCCCAGCCGGGCGCCCGCCTTCACGCCGCTTAAACGCAGGCAACGGTAACCGATGATTCCCGCGCAGAGGAGGGGAGCGGCTTGTTCTGCGGGCAGATCTTCCGGCAGTGGGTAGACAAAATCCTCCGGCGCAACAAGATATTCGGCATAGCCACCGTTCACCGTGTATCCCGTAAACTGCGGTGCGTCACAGAGATTTTCTTCGCCCCGGCGGCAATATTCGCAGATGCCGTCGGTTTTGTGCAGCCAGGCTACGCCGACGCGGGAACCGATCGCCAGACGTTCCGCGCCGATTCCGGTTGCGGCCACATGTCCCACCGCTTGATGGCCGGGAATTACGGGCGATTTTTTGGGAGGGAGTTCCCCTTCGATAACATGCAGATCCGTCCGGCAGACGCCGCAAACTTCGACGCGAACGAGTATCTCGCCGGGGCCCGGCTCAGGCTTGGTCACGTCGCTGAATTCGAGGGGATTCGTTTCAATTTTGGCGGGTGTGCGGAGGAAACAGGCTTTCATGATCAGCCTTCAACGCGGAATTCCTCCGCACACCGAATGACGGCCAACACACGTGTTGGGGGAACCATACACAATCTCAGTGGGGAAGAAAAGCCGATTTTTCCGCGCGGAACGCCTGGCGATTCCCGGTTATGGGCCAGTTTCCGATTACCGCTGCCAGGCACTTGCCGAACTGTCGGTGTTAAGGCGTGTTTTTGGATATTTAGCTAGGAAAGCACTAACCTCGAATATGGAAAGGAGCGAAAAGTCTCCCGCACGGAGAGCTTGAGCGTCGAGAAGACGGAGGACGCGAATCGATTTTGTCTACTCCGGCGCGACAGCCATTGGTTTACAAATGGTGGCGGCGCAATAATCGAGCTACCTTCGGGTTTCTGGGCGAGCGTTGTGACGCCTGTAAGGAATCGGGTCGTCGAATCGATACAGGAAAAGGAGAATCAAGAGCGTGCGCTTTCTTTCTAATGGTTTTGTTTTTGGGTTGCTACTGGCTGGGGCTACCCCTCTTGCTGCCCAGACGGATCTCTTCAACAACTGGCCCACAGGGAGCTCTCCGCAAGAGGTGGGCAAGCGGGTTGCCGAGCACTTTGTCACCAGCCCACATCAGGGCGACGGGACTATTTTTTACGGCGAGGCAGCAGCCTGGTACGGAGCCTTCACCTTCGCTCAGTTGACACACGACGACGCCCTGCGCGGAAAACTGATCCACAGGTTCGAGCCGCTGATGCCAGGCGGAGCGGAGGCTGCCAGGATACCGATGCGCCATCATGTGGACGACTCGATCTTCGGCATCATTCCCCTGGAGATTGGGATCGAGACGAGGGACCCGAAATATCTGGCCTCTGGGCAAGCATGGGCGGACCGGCAATGGGAGAATCCCCAGACTGATGGGCTCTCGGCGGAGACGCGGTATTGGATCGACGATATGTATATGCTGACGATCCTGCAGTTGGAGGCCTACCGGGCAACCGGCGACAGGAAGTATCTGGACCGGGGTGCGCTGGAGATGGTGTCGTACCTGGATAAACTTCAGCAAGGCAATGGCCTCTTCTACCATGCTCCCGATGTGCCGTTTTTCTGGGGGCGCGGAGACGGATGGGTAGCCGCGGGCATGGCGGAGATGCTGCGCGATTTGCCCGCGGATCACCCGCAGCGGGCGCGCATTTTGAAGGGATACAAGGCGATGATGGTCGCGTTGCTGAAGTACCAGGGAAAGGATGGAATGTGGCGGCAGTTGATTGATCGTGAAGAGAGTTGGCCGGAGAGCTCGAGTTCGGCGATGTTCAGCTTTGCCATGATTACCGGGGTGAAAAACGGGTGGCTCGATGCAACAACGTACGGTCCCGCAGCACGGAAGGGATGGATCGCGGTTGCCGGATATATCGATCAGAATGATGACGTAACCGGCGTCTGCGAGGGGACCGGGAAGAAAAACGATCTGGAGTATTACCTGGAGAGAAAGCGCCGAACCGGCGATCTTCATGGACAGGCGCCGGTTCTATGGGCGGCCTCAGCGCTGTTGCGTTAGGGCAACACGTTGAACCGTAGTTGGATTCCTTCTCTATCGCATTCGGGGCGAACGCTCCGATGTCGGACTGACCAGCACCCTACTTGATTGCATAACAATGTCGGCTCCAGGTACTGATGGCTCTTGCGATATGATTCCTGGACTTGACGAGATTTTCCGACTGGCCGATATGGCTCCAGATGATTGTTGTCGTTCCGCACGGCGTTTTACTTTTCGTTGCTACTTGGTTCTGGTGGCCAAAGTCGAATAAAGAATCACTCAGATTCTTTTTCGTATTCGCATACTTGGTTACTTTCTATCTGACAATGCACTACGCATTTCATTTCTCGCTCGCCAGCACAGGTAAGTGAGTTGGTTTTTTGTTTTCCGCTCCTGGTTGGTCGCCTTACCGGACAACTGCCGGAAGAACATTCGAGGTGGGCCGTAGGAGAGAAGCTTGTCAAAACTATGGCGCGGAAAAACTAGAGCTACAGGTCGAACATGGAGTTGACGCCAGCGCGCGGGGCCTTCACAAAAGGCTCTCGGAGCTCAAGCGCAGGAGGTGAAGCCTGCTGAGCGGCCGGCGGCGGAGTCACGGGCTGTTGCACGTCTGGCTGAGGAGCGGGGGGCGTGGCAGCCGCAGGAGTTGGAGTTGCGACTCTCGGGGTAGGAACGGTCGGTTGGGCAGCAAGCCTCTGGAGATAGGCGAGATCGCGAGGCTCTTCCGTGCCCGGCTGAACGGCGGGGAATGACAAACTCATTTGATGCTCCATTGCGCTGGCGATACGGTGCAACTGCCAGATGAGCTTTTCAAGTTCTTTCGAACGGCCAAGATTCAAGTTGCGGTCCCATAGAAAGCGGATGGACAACACTACAAGAATAGGCAGGCCGATGGCCAGTGTGGCGAGTACGATGCTGAAGAGCAGCGAGTCGAGGGCTGTAAGGGATTGGGTCAATGGCCGCCTCCGAATGCAGGCTTCTGAACGCAGCATACAGCAGCGTGAGAGCGGTGACAAACATCTCGTTGAAATGTCCCGGTAAGCCGCCTAACCGGACATGTCGCGCCTAGTACTCCCTCTTATGGCTGAGATACAGAGGCCGGAATTGTGCCGGGTCGACGAGCGTGGCAACGGAGTCGAATTTCCATTGCGGAGAATGGGTATAATTTCTGGATTCACTCAACACGTAACACAACAACGGAGGCCACATGCCGCGAATTCTCTCTTTCTGCGTGCTCCTGATGGCAGCGAGCGCGTTTCGCGTCTCAGCGCAAGTGTACCCATACAGAGACGGAACTCCCGGCGTCACCGGATACCGCTCGGAAGTTTTGGCTGAAGTCATGATCCAGGAAAGCGAATTTGTCCGTCTCGCCGAAGCTATCCCCGCCGATAAATATACATGGCGTCCTTCCCCAGACGTTCGCACCATCGCGCAGGTTTTCCTGCACGCCAGCGCCGCCAACTTCAACCTTTACAAACTTGTGGGCACCCCCACTCCCGCCGAGGTCGACACGAAAACTCTCGAGGAGTCCACCACCGACAAAGCAAAAGTCATCGCCACGCTCAAGGCCTCGTACGCCCACGCCAAAGCAGCTATCCGCGCCATGCCAGACATCGAACTCGAAAAGACTCTCGACTGGAACGGCGGGAAGATCACCGAACGCGGCGTTCTGCTCTACATCGTTCAGCACATCGCACAGCACCTCGGTCAGCAGGTCGCTTATGCGCGCTCGATCGGTGTCGTGCCGCCGTGGACAGTGGATCCGCCACGGAAGAACTGACCTCGGGAAGGGCTGTTTTTCATCTCTAGCGCCTGGTAAGCCGGCTAATCGGAGACTGACCCACGACCGGATTTCGGGGCGGCTTGCTTTCTGTGGGCGGAGACCCTAGGCTGAAATACTTATGAATGATCTGACTCCCGAAGCGCTGATGATGGGTTTTATCTCGTATATGGTTTTTCTGTTTTCCACGACGTGCCATGAAGCGTCGCATGCGCTGGCGGCAAAAATCGGCGGGGACTCCACGGCGGCAATGGGCGGGCAACTGAGCTTAAACCCGATTCCTCATATCCGGCGTTCGCCGTTCGGCATGGTTGTCTTTCCGCTGCTGAGTTTTTTTCTGAGCGGCGGCGGCATGATCGGCTGGGCCAGCGCGCCGTTCGATCCGCTGTGGGAGCGGCGGCATCCGCGGCGGTCGGCGTGGATGGCGATGGCGGGACCGGCGGCCAACTTCACGCTGATGCTGCTGGCCGTTGCGGCGCTTCGAGGCGGGATGGCGTTGCAGCTTTTCCACCGCGATCCGGTCACGGGCGCGCCGAGTTTGCTGGGAATCACGCTGCGGATCGTGTTCTTCCTGAATCTGCTGCTGGGAACATTCAATCTGCTGCCGGTGCCGCCGCTCGATGGCAGCACGGGCATCATGCTGTTCATGAGCGAAACGCAAGCGCAGAAATACCTGGACTGGATTCGCGGAAGCAGTTTCGCGATGGCGGGCTTGCTGGTGGGCATGCTGGTCTTTCGCGAGGTGTATCCCTACATCGAGGCCATCGCCATGAGGGTGTTTTTCTAGGCGGCAACAAAAGCCTGCTCCGCAGAGACTCCCTGAAGATTTTCCAATATCAGCCCAGTTTGGGCCACGAGTGGCTGCGTTGTCTCTTCCCTGCACACCGCGCGCGCTGCGCAGGATTTAAGTGCTTTTCCCTCGCAGAGTTGCCTTGACTCCGATGGCCGATGAACTGCTCTTTTCCCTGCGGAGGCGATCAATGGCCAATTCGGGGACGCAATCGCTCGCCCAGACCGACCAGGTGGAAGTATCCGGTTGGGACGAAAACGAGGTTTTCTTCGTGGAGCGGTCGGAGCTCGGCTGGGACGAATACGCGGGAAAGCACGTGACGCTGACGCGGATGCTGTCGGAAGGCTCCATCATTTTTGTGCGGCCGATCCAGCCGACAGCAACGCACCGCGCCAACCCGATTGCGTACGAAGCGGAATTCGTGGGCTGCAGCCCCGAGGGGAACCACCAGTTCCGGTTGAACGGAGTGCAGCCGCGGCACAGCCGTGAGAGTTACACGGTGAATTGAAGAGCAAATCCCAGCCACTTCGGGACAAGGGCCCGTTTTGGCAAAGATTTTCAAGGTTTCTATGCTTTGTCTCACGCTTCCCTTTCTCTTCCGCGCCTCAACAATTTCCGGGTGCGCTCGTTCCACAGCATTGAAAGAGTTCCACTTAGTGAAGACTCGCCGCTACAGGATCTACGATTCCGTTGCCTTTCCAAGCGCGCGCGGATGGAAAACCTCTTTGGCACAGCGTTTGCCTCTTTGTGGGACATGGCTTACGCAACTTACAAATCTGTGGCGGTATCCCCTATACAGAGTTCACTCACACCTTGTATCTTCGACGACGACCCCAACGAGCGGGATTCGCTCGCGCACCTGATCACGGACATGGGCTATGAACCGGTCTCCACGCCGGACGCGGAAGAGGCGCTGCGGCTAATTCGCATGGGCCGTTGCCGGGTGGTGTTTGCCGGCACCCATTTGGAAAAACCCGATCCATTTGATTTCCTGGACCGCGCGCTGCGGTGCGACCCCGGCGTGAATGTGATGATCATGACCGCGCAATACACGCTGGAGGGCGCGCTGGAGGCCATCCGGCGCGGGGCGGCGGATTTCCTGCCCATGCCGCTGGACCACGTTCGGCTGAAGCGCACGCTGGATGACCTTGCGGCGCTCTATGACCAGCGCCGGAGGGTTCGTTCGCTGGAAGAGCAGCTTTTGAAGGACCTGGAATTCCACGGCATTGTCGGAAAGAGCCCGGCGATGCTGGAGGTTTTCGACTTCACGCGCAAGGTGGCCCGGCACTATACCAACGTGTTGCTGGTGGGGCAGACGGGCTCGGGGAAAGAGCTGGTGGCGCGGGCGATTCATCAGATCAGTCCGGTGGGCCAGCACCGGCTGGCGGTGTGCAACTGCTCCGCGATGGTGGATACGCTGCTCGAGAGCCAGTTGTTCGGCCACGTGCGTGGCGCTTTTACCGGCGCCACGGACACGCGCCCCGGGCTGTTTGAATATGCCAACGGCGGCACGGTCTTTCTCGACGAAGTGGGCGAAACTTCGCTGGCGATGCAGGCGAAACTGCTTCGCGTGATCCAGAATCGCGAGATCCAGCGCGTGGGTTCGCCGGAAGTGAAGCAGGTGAACGTGCGGCTGATCGCGGCAACAAACCGCGATTTGCGCGCCGAAGTCCTTTCCGGCAGGTTTCGCGAGGATCTCTTTTACCGGCTGAGTTCGATCCAGATCCGCATTCCTTCGCTGGCGGAGCGCCTGGAGGATATTCCGCTGCTGGTGCAGTTTTTCCTGAAGAAATACAACGATTCGTACGGGAAGAATATCTCCGGACTGACCCGCCGCGCGCAGACGGTGCTGCTGCAGCATCCTTGGCCGGGGAACGTGCGGGAACTGGAAAACGTGATCTCCACGGCATGCATCACCGCCACGGGCGACTTCATCGATATCAGCGACCTGCCGGAGCACTTGCAGCACCGGACCCCGCGACTGGCGGGAGACGAAGAGTGGCGCCCGCTTTCGCTCGACGATGTGCGCAAGGTGCACATCCAGAAGGTGCTGCAGATGTGCAACGGCAACCGGTTGCGCGCGGCGCAGATTCTGGGAATCGGCCGCACGAGCTTGTACCGCTATCTGAAGCGCGACGGCTACGACGTTCGCCCGCACTCCGCCGGCGCCGCCGCCTGATTTTTTCCTCTACCCAAGACAAGGGGTGGGCCGCCTGTGATCTTTCAAGAGGTTGTCCATTCGATTTGACTCGGAGAAGCTGGTTGTGACGAGCAACTAGGTTTCTTTGGAGGAATCGAATGGACATTCATAAGAATGCCCGACTCAGCTTCCGCAGTCGAGAGAGTCTAGCCAGGTTTGTGATCGAGCAGGGGGCCACGCGGAAGGCGGCTGCAGCCGCCTTCCGCGTCAGCGCCAAGACGGCCGCCAAATGGATTGTCCGGTTCCACGTTGCTGGCCTCAATGGATTACTGGACCGCAGTTCACGGCCTCATCGCAGCCCGCGCCGTTTGCCCGACAGTCTCGCCCACCACGTCGTCCAGTTGCGCTGCCAGCGTTTGCCCGGCTATCTGATCGCTCACCGCACCGGGCTCAGTCCGGCATCGGTCAGTCGCATCCTGCGCCGCGCCCGGCTCAGCCGATGGCGCGACCTCAACCCGCCGCCACCCGTGCAGCGCTATGAGCGCGAAACTCCTGGCGAGTTACTGCATCTCGATATCAAAGGCATGACCCGCTTTTCTGAAGTGCGCCTGCGCGGCGATGGCCGCTTGCGCGGCAAGCAAAAGCACCCTGGCTTTCTAGCTCTCCATGTGGCCATCGATGACCACTCCCGCATCGCATTCACGCAGATCCTGCCCGATCAGAAAGCCGACACCACCATCGGCTTCCTGCACGCGGCGATAGAGTTCTTTGCCACGCACCGAATCGGCATTCGCGCCCTGCTCACCGACAACGGCTCCTGCTACCGCTCCGCACAGTTTCGCGAAGCCTGCTCGCGTATGCGGATCAAACATCACCGCACCAGACCCTACACTCCCAGAACCAACGGAAAAGCCGAGCGCTTCATCCAGACCGCTCTCAGAGAGTGGGCCTACTCCCAGCACTGGCCCAACTCCGACCAAAGAGACCTAAAACTCCAGCCCTGGACCGACTACTACAACCACGAGCGACCCCATGGTAGCCTCAACTACA
>Ga0210387_10000032_pt1 | contig 132717 bp, 118 predicted proteins | sample IncBWC7OmetaG_FD_160108 | JGI IMG/M metagenome (GOLD analysis project Ga0210387, IMG submission 160108) | Forest soil microbial communities from Barre Woods Harvard Forest LTER site, Petersham, Massachusetts, United States - Inc-BW-C-7-O ...
CGATGTCGGTTCGTCACATCCTGGGGCTGGAGAAGGTCCCAAGGGTTCGGCTGTTCGCCGATTAAAGTGGCACGTGAACTGGGTTCAGAACGTCGCAAGACAGTTCGGTCCCTATCTGTGATGGGCGCTAGTAAATTGAGTGGACATGACTTTAGTACGAGAGGACCGAGTCGTATGTACCGCTGGTGTATCGGTTGTGCCGCCAGGTGCAATGCCGAGTAGCTACGTACAGCAAGGATAAACGCTGAAAGCATCTAAGCGTGAAACCTTCCACAAGATGAGTTTACTTTTAAGGGCCGTTGTAGACTACAACGTTGATAGGCTATAGATATACAGGTGGTAACATCAAAGTCGAGTAGTACTAATTACCCGTAAGCTTTATTTTTTTATTTTACTTCTTATTCAACTTCCCAATATGTACATTATTTGGTTATAACCTGAACAATTATAACTGTAAGATCTTATGGTGGTTTTGCCAAGGGTGTTCACCTCTTCCCATACCGAACAGAGAAGTTAAGCCCCTTATGGCCGATGGTACTGCACAACAATGCGGGAGAGTAGGTAGCTGCCATATTCTTTGAAACCCTCCAATTTATTGGAGGGTTTTTTTATGCCCCTACACCAAGCTATTTATATTACTTTACTATTATAGTTTTTAAAATTTGACTATCAGCAATTTTGCTTTTATATATTTGCACAAGACCTGTTATCAGATATGAAGAAGAACGTACTACTATATGCACTCATCATCGGAGTTTTTTCTTGCCTCATTTGGTTCGTTATCAATAAAGGGAAAAACCTTGTTCCTAATACTCAGCTGATCTCTACAACAACATCTCCGTTAAATAAAATAGTTGATAAATCTGCACCCGTTGTTATTAGTTCGAATGAAACTGTTGTTGAACAATTTTTACATAATATTAAAAGCCCGTTAGGATTATTATTGCTGCAGATCTTAGCAATTGTTCTTGTGGCAAAATCATTTGGAGCTATTTTTTCTAAACTCGGACAACAAACAGTTGTGGGAGAGATGATCGCAGGGATATTTTTAGGTCCCTCAATAATGGGATTTTTCTTTCCTAATTTTTCCGCTTTTTTGTTTCCGCTAAATTCAATGAGTAATCTTCAATTCTTAAGCCAGATAGGATTGGTATTTTTTATGTTTATTATTGGAATGGATCTGGATATAGATAAATTAAAAAATAAAGCGCATAATGCTTTAGTGATAAGCCATGTAAGCATCGCCTTCCCTTATTTTTTAGGCGTATTGGTTTCTTATTTTATATACCAGGAATTTGCTCCGGCAAATGTTAGTTTTTTGGGTTTTGCATTATTTATAGGAATAGCGATCAGTATCACCGCCTTTCCGGTACTGGCAAGGATCTTGCATGAGCGGGGATTAACAAGAACAGCACTCGGCGCCATTGTGCTTACCTGCGCAGCTGCTGATGATATTACCGCCTGGTGCATTCTTGCTGCAGTTGTTGCCATTGTAAAAGCCGGTAGCGTGTTAAGTGCCATGTTCACTATTCTATTGGCGTTGATCTTTGTGTTCATCATGCTAAAATTAATACGTCCGTGGATCAATAGCATTAGCAAAAGATACGATGATGAAGAAGGCCTGAACAAAAGGCTGGTGATGATCGTTTTCTTTATTTTAATAGCATCAGCATACGTCGCAGAGATAATTGGTATCCATGCTTTGTTTGGTGCATTCTTAGCAGGAGTTATCATGCCGCAAAGAATACAGTTTAAAACATTGCTGGCTGATAAAATAGAAGATATAAGTGTGTTATTATTATTGCCGATCTTCTTTGCTTTTACAGGGTTAAGAACGCAGATAGGGTTATTAAGCGAAGGACATTTATGGGCAAGCTGCGGACTGATCATCTTTATCGCCGTATTAGGAAAATTTGGCGGCAGCAGTATTTCTGCAAAATTAGTAGGATACTCCTGGCATGATTCGCTTTCCATTGGCGCATTGATGAATACGCGTGGATTGATGGAACTGATCGTTTTAAATATTGGGTATGACCTTGGCATATTATCTCCCGCCATATTTACGATCATGGTTTTGATGGCGCTTACAACGACTTTTATGACGGGCCCTTTATTGAATTTGATCGGATTAATTTATAGAAATAAAACTTCAACAGAAGAAATACCTATTACGCCAGTTGAAAAATTATCGGCTTAATTTTATCTGGTAAGTAAAATAACCTTCCGCTGCTTTTTGTTTTTCAAAGCCTATATTTTCGTATAATGTTTGCGCAGTATAATTATCAATAGCAGTCGATAGCTCCACAATTGCCGCACCATCTTTTTTTGCAAAGTCCATGGCCGTTTGAATTAATTTTTCGCCAATACCTTTTTTACGATGATCGATTTCAACATACAGGTCATTTAGTATCCAGTATTTAATCGCACGAACGGAGGAATAGGCGGGATAGAGTTGTGTAAAACCAACAGGTAATTTTCTATCATTGATCGGTTCAAACGCAACAAGAATTATTGATTCATTATTATCTAATCTTGATTGAATAAATTTTTTGGCTGTGATCATGTCTGATGGCTGTTTGTAGAAGACCCTGTATTTATTGAACAGGTCAGCTACCAATTTAACCTCTTGTTTATTTATTCTTTTTATTTCCATAAAGATATTATTTAGCTGTCTTGGTATTCGTAAACATTTGTTCCAGCAATGTATATAATTCAGGATGGTGTTCTTTTAATGCTTCTGGTTTTTCAAAGAAATATTCAGCTACTACCGCTAAAAACTCCGCATCGTTTGTTGCGCCGTATAAATTGATATCTGAATGATTATTGCTTTTCATCTGGCTAATCGTTTCATGAATTTTATTGATCCAAGGCATAATGTATGGCTTGGATAATAAATATTCGGGAACGCCATCTGTTGTGCCATCTGCTTTATCGATCAGGTGGACAAATTCATGTATTACCGTATTATGTCCGTCTGTTGCATTTTTAAAAGATGTCCGTATCGAAGGTTGCGATAATGCCATTTGGCGTTGCATGGCGCCATCGCCTACCATGCCTAAAATATTTCTTTGGTTACCATCAGTCTTATAGTCTTCATTAAAAGTATCCTTGTATAAAAGCACTTCATCAATATTCGTATACATCCAATCAGGAAAAGCAAAAATTGGAATGATCGCGCCGGATGCGATCAGAATATAATCCAGATCGCTTGCTGTGGTATTAACTCCGGTTATTGTTACTGTTTGTAAAAATTGCTTGATGCGATTTTCGAAAATCGTTTTATTCTCATCATCAAGCGTTTGGTAAAAAGCTACATTATCGGATAGTAATTGTTTAGTGTTAGCAGGCATTTGAAAACTGCTAACGGCCTTTCTCCTCCTTGCGAAGAATAGGATACTACAAATAATAATAATGATAAGAATGATCAGCGGAACTATTGAGGTAGAAAACATTATATTTTACGGTGTTTTTGATGTTATACAAGATACACTTAATTTTAATTGTCATAAAGCAACTACAATACTATGAATATTCTTAGAGGCATCAATCGGCTTGTGGCATTTTTACTGGAATTAGTATTGGCCGTTTCGTTGGGCTATGGCGGCTATTCTGTGGTAGAAAATGTATATTTGAAATATACACTTGCTGTGCTATTGCCGTTGACCGCAATTGTGTGTTGGAGTATTTTTGTGGCACCAAGATCTACATCTAGATTAGAACAGCCCTGGAGATTGATAGGTAGATTGTCACTGTACCTCGCTTGTTCGCTCCTGCTTTATAATATAGGAAGAACAACTGTTGCCATTAGTTTGGCAAGCCTGGCAACGGTTAATGAAATAATTGCTTTTATCTTTAACGACTAACTAACATAACTCATGCAAAACAACATTGTAAATTTTCGCTTTTTGAGCGAACCATCGGATGTAAATTTTGGCGGCAAGGTACATGGAGGTGCAGTAATGAAATGGATCGATCAGGCTGCCTATACTTGCGCCGTTAACTGGAGCAGTCAGTATTGTGTAACGGTGTATGTTGGCGGGATACGATTTTTTAATCCGATCATGATCGGGGATATTGTTGAAGTAAAAGCAAGATTGATCTATACCGGTACCACCAGCATGCACATTGCTGTTGATATCAGCACGATAAATCCAAAAACAAAAGTTGAAACAAATGCTACGCATTGCATTATTGTATTTGCCGCAGTAGATGATTCGGGTAAAACGATTCCTGTGCCAAAATGGAACCCGCCGACTGAAGAAGACAAAAAGTTAGAGCAATATGCAATTCGTTTGGGTGAAATGAGGAAAGAAATTAATGAAGAGATGCAGGATTATTTTGAGAAGAAGAAAGGTTGATTGTATCATTTATAGCCTCTTTTGTCATGCTGAGGAACGAAGCATCTTATTCAGGCTTTTGTCTAATTTATTTTACTTCAGATCTTACTTTAAAATACTCGTCATAAGTAAAAAATATATCTAAATCTTTGACATCGGCACCTTCTTTAATTGAAACGATAGCTTTGCTTTTCGAATAGTTATTCATTTGATCAAAACTCAAATCAAAAATTTCCTGAATTCCTATTTTAAATTCTGCTTCTTCTTCGGTTATAAAATTATCTTCATATATTTTTGATAACTCTAAAGCTATTGTATGCTCAACATCTAATCTATTATGAAAAAAGAAATCACCGGATTGGATTCTAAACACAGTTTTTAAAAACTTAATATCTTCTCTTTCATGAATGGTAAGAATGCCATCTTCTAATGAGATTTTGATATATGCAAAAATTAGCTGTAGAAAATCAACTTTCGATATTGAATCATTAATATCATAGTCAAATAATATTGCATCAATTCTTTTCGAAATAGAATCTCCTTTATCTATAATATTACATATCTCTTGTAAATATTGAGGGAGTGTTATTTCAGAATTTATTTTATTAAATATAGAAGTAAGATGGCTGGTTTTCATAATAGTTATTCGTCCATTTGAACATTTGAAACATTCCCATTCATATCAATATCGCAATTAACTGTGTGCATCATTAATGCTCCAAAAGCATTCTTTGCACGAAAGGTTGATTTAACTTCAAATGAACTATCCTCGTTCATTCCAATAAAAAATGACTTTACAATTTCCAAGCTTTCAGGATCATTTAAGTTTCCTTTAAGATAATCATATAATGGTTTATATGTTCCTAAATATTCATCATAGTATTTACTCTTAAATTCCTCGTTTATTCTACCTAGTCTCTTGCTATCATAAGTTAATGGCTTTTTATAATCACCTTTTGCAAATGAATAGTCCTTTTTGTAAGCATAGAGACTAACGCCATCGATTGGATCTAAGCTGTCTAAATGATAAGTTTCATTGAAATAAAAAGTGGTATAGTCTTTATCTTTTATAGTATTATCTCTATTGGTAAATGCAATATTAAAGCTGCTATCCTGACTATTGTAATACACATCTTTTATATCATATAGACTATCTTTTTTCACTATAGCAATTAGGCTATCCATATTAATAACAGGAGCTTGATTAACAACAGAAGTAGCTGGCGTTGCTTTATCATCTTTAGGAATGATCAAGGTTATTATCCAAATAATAATAATCGGAAGGATTAAGAATTTAAATATTTTCTTATTTGTTTTTTTTCTTTTTTCGAGTTGTTCAGGAGTTAATACTTTTTTCATAGTAGGAAATTAATAATTAATAGATTTTCAAATATAGTAACACTATTTGAGAAATTTGATCAGGGCAATTAAAGCTCATTAAAGATATATAGTAGAAGTATGCGACGTAATAATGCTCAACAAAGAACAAATGCCGGAAACCAAACTAATCCTCCATTTCTTCTTTCAGTTCCGGTGTAATTGTCACCAGTAATTTATCAATACGCTGGCCATCCATGTCTACTATTTCAAAAGTAAAACCGCGCCATTCGAATTTTTCGGCTGTTTGTGGTATGCGTTCCAGTTGGTTAAGTACAAATCCTGCAAGGGTATCAAATTCATGTTCGCCTTCGTTCATCCAGTCTGCTTTGTCGAAGTGCGTCAAAAAATCATAGAAAGGTATTTGTGCATCTATTAAGAAAGTGCCATCCGTTCTTTCTACTACTTCATATTCATCCTGTCCCGTTTGTGGCACATCGCCAACGATCGCTTCCAGGATATCATTTAACGTGATCATGCCTTCGAGTGTGCCATATTCATTTACAATAAAGCAGGAGTGGATCTTTGTCTGCTTTATTTTTTCCAGCAATTGGTAAGGCGTATTGTTTTCAGGAACGAATAAAGCTTTTTTTGCCAGGTCCTTCAATTGCATTTCGGGTGTAACCTTCAGCAGGTCCTTTATATAAATGATACCTTTTACATCGTCAATTTGTTTATCACAAATAGGATAAGTAGAGTAGGGTATCAATTCAAATTTATCTTTTACCATTTGTACCGTATCATTCATATCGAACCAGATAATATCGGTGCGGTGTGTCATTAAAGACGTAATATTTCTATCGCCTAAATGAAGGATACGCTCGATGATATCTTTTTCTTCTTCTTCGATAGAACCCTGTTCGGTTCCTTCCGATATCAATGCTTTTATTTCATCATCTGTAACGGCGTTATCGGGTGTTGTTTTTTGTACGTTAAAAAGGTTGATGGTTAAATTGGTAATAGAAGTAAGTAACCAGATGATCGGATGAACGATTTTTGATAATACATTCATTGGCCCCGCTACAAAACGTGCAATATTTTCTGCACGCAACATGCCAAATCTTTTGGGGATCAGTTCGCCTAAAATGATGGAAATAAAAGTGACGATGATCACAACGATACCGGTGGAGATATCTGCCGCATATTGTTGCAGCAGGTAAATATGTATATGTGCAATATATGGTTGTAGGTAACCGCCGAATTTTTCTCCGGAATACACACCGGTGAAGATGGAAATGAGTGTGATGCCTATTTGCGCAACGGATAAAAATTTTTCAGGATCCTCTGCCAGTTCGAGTGCGGCTTTTGCTTTTGCATCGCCTTTGTTGGCCATGGCTTCCAATCGTGGTTTTCGGGCACTTACCAATGCGATCTCGCTCATTACGAAAAGTCCGTTGAGCAATATTAATAACAATAAAATGACGACCTCTGACATGGGACTAAGCTAATGCAATTTTTTTGTTGAACAATGTTCCCGCCAAATATCCGATAAGTATTCCAATTATCGCACCGCAGGTGACATCGATCGGATAATGCACACCTACATACATTTGCGCGTAACAAATACTTAATGCCCATACAAAGAACAGGAGCGCCCATTTGCCTATTTCATCTTTCAAAACAAGGAATAAAAAAGTAGCCATGCAAAAATGATTGGCCGCATGGGATGAAACGAAACTACTACTCTGCGGACGATAAGGGACCAATACTCTTAGCCAGCCGGCAAGATCCGGATTATTACAGGGCCTTAAACGGGCTATATTTTCTTTGATCAGGTTACTGCTTACATAATTGGTTAAAACAACCGTTAAGGCAATGGATACTATACACCACCAGCCGGTCTTTTTATAGTTAGCCAGAATAAAAAGTCCTAGAAAAAAATACAAGGGCGCCCAGGCTGTTGCATTGCGTAGCCATGGCATCAGGAAATCAAAAAAATCGTTTTGCCATTGGTAGTTAATAAGCTTCAGTAAAGCATGATCCCAGTGTAGTATGGTTTGCATATTAATAAGTTAACACAAAAATAATTAATATAACTTTGCCAGCACCTTTAAAATCATATTAAGTTATTTATAAATTAACGCTATGTTATTGTTCAAACGCATACCCAAACTACTAAGCTGGATACTATCTGTAATGATCGTCTTTTTATTGGCGATGACGATCTCCCGGTTTGTTTTTTATTGGAAATTTGATCCGCTTAACAAACCTTTTTCTATAGCAGCATTCATTATGGGACTACGGTTCGATCTGAAGTTCTTATGTATGCTGGGAGCATTTATGATGGTCGTATGCGCATTACCTTTCATCAACCCTTTTAAAAATGACAGGGCCAAAGGTTTCTGGAATTTATTATTGCCGATCGTATTTACCTTATTGGTATTTATTTATGTGGTGGATTATTTTCATTATTCTTTTATTCAGCAAAGATTAAATGCGTCTATACTTAGTTATTTTCAGGATGCCGCTATTTCATTGAATATGGCGTATCAAAGTTATCCCTTGGTGAAAGCTATCATTTTATTGATACTATTATTGATTGCAGCAACGGTATTCTTTAAAAAATTATTATCTGCTTATCAGCAAAGAGAAAAAGCAAAAGGCCGTGTATGGGCATGGTATGTGGGAATTTTTCTGCTTTTTGCATTGGGTGTGTTTGGGAAAATAGGACAATTCAATTTACGCTGGAGCGATGCGTTTACCTTAAACGATAATTTTGAGGCCAGCCTTGCATTAAATCCTTTGCAGAGTTTTTTTAGTACGTTGAGTTTCAGGGATACAAAGCCTGATATCAATAAAACCAGGGCAGGCTATGCTTTAATGGCTTCTTACCTCGGCGTACAAAATCCTGATAGCGTTAAACTAAATTATGAACGTCATTATACTTTTTCAGATTCGTTGACCAGCAAACCAAATGTGGTAGTCGTGATCTGTGAAAGCTTTTGTATGTATAGAAGTACGATGGGTGGTAATCCCTACAATACCACACCCTATTTTGATGAGCTGTGTAAAAATGGTGTTTTTCATGACCGTTGTTTTACACCGTCTTTTCCTACGGCACGTGGTGTATGGGCCACTGTTACGGGCATACCGGATGCGTTAGGGGATAATAACCGCACGGCAAGCCGTAATCCTGAAACGGTTGATCAGCAAACGATCATCAACGATATAAAGGGCTATGATAAATTTTATTTTTTAGGAGGAGATCCTACCTGGGCCAATATAAAAGGCTTATTGCTGAATAACATTGATGGACTGCATTTGTATAGCCAGGATGATTTTAAAGCGAAGAAAGCCGACGTATGGGGTATTGACGATATGAGTCTTTTTTTAGAAGCTAATGATAGGTTGGCGCAGGAAGACAAACCATTTTTTGCTATTATTCAGACAGCGGATAATCATGGGCCGTATACGATCCCGGCAAAAGCTTTATCGGAATTTAAAGAAGTGGAATACCCGATGGATAGTTTGAGGAAATATGGTTTTGATAATAATCCGCAGTTAAATGCTTTTCGATATACAGATTTTTGTTACCGTAAATTTTTTGAAGCGGCACGAAAAGAAAAGTACTTCGACAATACCATTTTTGTTTTTGTAGGAGATCATGGTATACCCGGCAATGCAGATCAGATGTATCCAAAAAGCTGGTCGGCCCTGAATATGACAAGAGAACATGTGCCTTTATTATTTTATTCGCCCAAATTACTAAAACCGCAGGTAGTACACAATGTATGCTCGCAGATAGATATTATGCCATCTGTAGCATCACTGCTAAAAGTACCTTACAGCAATAATGCCATGGGAAGAAATTTATTTGATACGGCAATGATCAATATTGAAAATGCTTTTATTATTGACCACGAAGCAGAAACCATTGGTACGGTAACCAATCAATACACGTATCAAAAAAATATCAAAACGGGAAAAGTATATTTTGAATCTGTGATCAATAATGATCCGATACCGGAAAATGCGCAAACAGATAGTATTAAAAACTACCTGGCAATGTTTACAGATGATTATTATGAGACAGCGAAATATTTGTTGTTTAATAATAAGAAGAGATAAAATGGCCATCGGCGACAGAAAGGGAACTGCGATGAACATTTGACTTTATTGGTGGCCGATCTTTCTCGCGATCATGATCAGTCGTTGGGAGCTGTTTACATCATACGGTGAAAAATTGTAATCGCCGTATACTTCCTTTATTTGCAGGCCTTGCTTTTCAAACATTTCAGTAAAATCTGCCAAAGAAAATTTAGCCACCATCTCAGTGTATTGTAAAGGCTTTGGTAGCGCTTTATCGGTCACAACTATTTTTTTATAAAAGAAAGATTCGTCGAACCATTTGGTGATAGCATACTGTACACCATTGATTTCCTTTTCTATGTTATTGATGGCGTTGGTCTGCGTGCATTGTGTGTTCAGGTAATCCATTACAAAATGGCCATTTCCATTGATCGATTGTGCAATCGTTCTGATGGCATTATCATTTTCCCTTTTTGTTTTAAAATAGCCAAAGCTGGTAAAAAAATTAAAAGCGTAGTCGAAATAATTTATCCAGAAAGGCAAACGCATATCATGGATATAGAAATGCAGGTTGTCCGTTTGATGCGTCAATGCTTCACTGATACTTGCTTCACTCAGGTCAATCCCTGTTACATCGAACCCTTTTTCAGCAAGGTGTATCGAATGGCGTCCTTTGCCACACGCAACATCCAGCATGGTTGCGCCGGGCGCAGGTTTCAAATGATCGATCAGTTTATCGATGAATGCAGCCGCTTCCCTGTCGTCTCTGTTAGCATACAACAAATGATAATATGGAGAATTGAACCAATCTTTAAACCAGGGATGGTCTTCCATAATCGATTAATAAAAGGTTTTTAAAATTAAGATCGCTATGCCGTAAATGCCTGTAGCAAGAAAAATGCCCTTGGCGGTTTTATCGATATGCTTATTGATGTAATAAGTAAATATGACTGCATTAGCTAAAAGCGATACACTCAATGCTGCCGACAAGAGCGCATGTTGTTGTATAACAGCTGTAAGTACTTCCATAAAAGGAATACCCTGAAAGCGTGTGTATTTAAAAATAATGAATCCAAAAATAGGAGCTATCAATCCAAGTGCAAATCCAAATATGTAATTATCTTTTTTTAGTATCATTTAATTTCCAGTTTTTTTCTAATTGTTGTTTTAGTGAATAGTTAGTAAGGTCAAATTGTATCGGCACTACACTTACATAATTATTGTCCAGTGCCCATACATCCGTATCTTTTCCTTTATCAAAGTTTACAAATTCGCCGGTCAGCCAATAATATTTTCTGCCGTGTGGATCTTTACGTTCCTGAAAATCTTCTTCGTATTTGGCGTATGCCTGTCGACAGATCTTGATACCTTTTATTAATTCCGGCGGAACCGAAGGAATATTTACATTCAATAAATAATGTTTTTCTTTTTTTTGTTTTAAAACTGCCATCACCACTTCTCTTACATAATGCCTGGCAGCAGTAAAATCGGCTTCAATGCTATCATCTAATAAAGAGAAACCAATACTAGGGATACTTTCAATAGCGGCTTCCATCGCAGCGCTCATCGTACCGCTATAAATAACATTGATCGAGTGATTAGCACCGTGATTAATACCGCTTAAACAAAGATCAGGTTTTTTGCGAAGTACCTTGTTTACGGCAAGTTTTACACAGTCTACCGGTGTACCATTTGTCTCCCAGGCTTCAACACCTTCAAATAATTTTTCCATTTTGGTCAGTCTTAACGGATGCCCAATAGTGATCGCGTGTCCCATGCCGCTTTGAGGTTTATCGGGTGCAACAACCACTATTTTACCAAGATCCTTAACTGCTTCAATTAAGTTGCGTATACCCGGTGACGTTATACCATCATCATTTGTAATTAATATAGTAGGGAGTACTTTCTTTTTTGCTTTCGTCATTCTAATAAAATTGATCTGTATATCTCTTCCTGTTTATATTAATTGAACCATCTGAACCATTGGTGAGATCCAAGCTCATGCCTAAATGGCCAAGGCACAGCAGCAATGATCAAAGCCATTACCAAACCAAAAAATAGTAATGAGCGTTTATGTTTTGCGGCATCTCCCGAAGCGTTTTTCACAGCTACTCTGCCAATATGCACCAATATCCAGGCAATTAACATCATAACAGCATGTTCCATTGTGAAAAAGCGGTCGTAGGAATCTTTCATATTATTGCTGAGGTCTTTCAACTTATCGAACCATGGGCCATTGAAATACAGTATCAATCCTATAATCAACTGAATGTCACAGCTGATAGAGAAAAAAAGGCTGGTGCGGTTATCAGAAGGAGTATAGGCTGTTTTTCCTAAAACCCCATTGAGTGCATTCAATACTGTCCATAAACCAAACAGCATAATTGCCCAGCGAACCAAACTGTGTAATACCAATATAGATGACATATAGATTATTTTATGCAAAAATACGGGCTATCTATTTTATGTGTAAATATTTATTCACACATAGTTAAAGGAGAACCGGGAGATGATTTTTTACGTAATTAAGCATTACAAGAGCATATTACTATATAATATTCTCAACGATTAAGACTCAACGGGCTGTAGTTTCCACTACGGTCCTTTTTATTTAATTAAAAATAAATTTTGTAAAACTAAAAAAATTAGTATATTTGTGCTAACCAAATTAGTTTAGCTATGTCACAAGCCGGACAAAATCTTAAATATTTACGTAAACTTCGAGGTTGGACGCAAGAAGAGTTTGCCATTAAATTGGGTATCAAGCGCTCTCTTATCGGTGCATACGAAGAAGAAAGGGCTGATCCTCGTTTAGAAGTATTGGAAATAGTTAGTGATACTTTTAAACTGAGCCTGGATGACTTGTTATTAAAAGATCTAAGCAATACGGGTAATAGTTATCTCGCAAAACGCAGACAACAAAAAATGATGGTTGCAGACCGTAACGTTATTCATTTTGTACCTGTTAAAGCAGCGGCAGGTTATTTAGCCGGCTATGCAGATAGCGAGTTTATTGATGAACTTAATACATTCACATTGCCGATGCTGGCTGGTGGTAACTATCGCGCCTTTGAAATAATAGGAGATAGTATGTTACCGACACCAAGCGGCAGTATCATTGTCGCGGAAAAAGTGGATAATGCAGACGACGTAAAAAACGACCAGGCATATATTGTTGTCAGCCGAAATGAAGGTATCGTGTATAAAAGATTAGTGAGGAATAATCGCGCTAAAAACAAAATAACGATGGTGAGCGATAACCCGCAATACCAGCCTTACCAGGTTAACGCCGAAGATGTGGTTGAATTGTGGCAGGCGCAAATGATCATCAATAAAGTCAGCCAGCAGCAGCGTTGGGATGTGAATTCTCTGGCCAATATGGTCAATAATCTGCAAACACAGGTAAGTACATTAAAAAAGAAAATGAATTAAAATAATTATAAGTAAAAATTTAAAAGTCAAAAGCAGAAAGTTTTGATTTTTTACAACCCGTACCCCCTAAAAACCAGATTAAAATTCTTTAACCGTATTACTTAAAGATTATTTACTTTTTGTTTTTAACTTTTGATTTTTTATTTTAGAACGCAAAACCAGATACATCGATTAAACATTAAAAAAACACAGTTATGATTAAATTACAAATTGTAGGTAATCTTGGAAAAGATTGCATCGTAAAAGAAGTTAATGGAAAAAACGTAATTAACTTTAGTGTAGCACACACAGAGCGCTATAAAGACGCTCAAGGCAACCAAAAGGAAAGAACAACCTGGGTTGAATGTGCTTACTGGACAGACAGAACAGCTGTTGGCCAGTATTTGAAAAAAGGACAAATGGTATATGCGGAAGGTTCGCCTGAAGCAGATGCTTACACTAACAAAGAGAACCAGCCTGCTGCAACATTGCGCATGAGGGTTTCTAATCTTCAATTATTAGGTAGCGCGAAAGACGGAGTTGGTGCAGGCAGTGGTAATGTTAGCAATACAGGATCAGGTGTTTCGCCTGTAGTAAAAACCAGCTCAGTAGCGAGTAGTGTTGATGCTGACGCAGATGATCTGCCTTTTTAAATTTTGAGCATATATATTTGAGAGTATATATAATAAGCGCCTCGTTTTTACGGGGCGCTTCCATTTAGTTAATCGCTAACTATTTTGATTGTCCGTAGGGGTCAATTTAAAATTTGACAGAATGGTTAAATAGAGATTTGCATTACACGGATCGGTATTGACCGCTATGCAAAAATCAGCAACCAATTAAATTACTTTTCGGGATTACGCAATTTACTATGATACCTGCTGTAAGTAAAATAAATAACCAGTCCTATGGCTAACCAGGCAAACAACCTAACCCAGTTTGTCCAACCTAATCCGCACATCATTAATACACAAACAACAACTCCTAGTATTGGAACAAAAGGAACCCATGGTGTTTTAAATTCTCTTTTTAAATTCGGTTCTGTTTTGCGAAGAATGATCACACCAACGCACACTAAGCTAAAAGCAAATAAAGTTCCGATACTCGTCATATCACCAACGATATCTCCCGGAACAAATGCGGCGAACAATCCAACCAAAACTAAAATGATAAGATTGGCCATATAAGGTGTTTTATATTTTGGATGAACCTTACTAAATACTGCAGGTAATAAACCATCCTTACTCATCGAATAAAAAACACGTGATTGTCCTAATAACATCACTAATATAACAGAAGAGAATCCGCCAAGAATAGCAACCGTCACCAATTTACCTAACCAGGCATAACCGGTCATGTATTTATTGATCGCAAAAGCAACAGAGGCCTCCTTTCCGGATGTCCTGAAATCCTGAACGGTTGCAACACCAGTAAGTACATGTGCAAACAAAACATATAAAACAGTACAAATAGCGAGTGAGCCTAAAATACCAATGGGCATATCGCGTTTGGGATTTTTAGCTTCCTGCGCAGCAGTACTTACTGCATCAAAACCGATAAAGGCAAAAAATACTGTTCCGGCAGCGCCGATTATCCCCCAAAAACCACCAAAATTGTGACTGATGCCCTGCGTGTCAACATAGGTAGAAGCCGGGGGAATATATGGTGTATGATTAGCCGGATTGATGAAACCCCATCCGATCACAATGATCAAAACAACGATCGTAACTTTGGCAATAACGATCAATCCATTTACAACAGCAGATTCCTGCGTACCTTTTATCAGTAAAAGGCTTAATACTATAACAATTCCAAGTGCTGGCAAATTCATGATGCCATGTGAACCATCCATATGTTCAAAAGGAGAATGGCACCATTCATAAGGAACAGGAGGACAGTGCAATACTTTTACCAATAGATTATTTAAATATTCGCTCCAGGCAATACCAACGGTAGCGGCGCCTACAGCGTATTCAAGCACAAGGTCCCACCCAATTATCCAGGCAATTAATTCGCCCATTGTGGCATAAGAATAAGTGTATGCACTTCCTGAAATTGGAATAGAAGAAGAAAGCTCAGCATAACATAGTCCTGCTAAAGCACAACCAAAAGCGGCCACCAAAAAGCCTAAGGTCACAGAAGGGCCGGCACTTTGCGCAGCAGCAGCAGCAGTTCTTACAAAAAGACCCGCGCCAATAATAGCACCAATTCCCAACGCGATCAGTGAGCCCGCGGTTAACGTTCTTTTTAATCCTTTTTCTGAATCGGCAGCATCTGCCATTAACTGACTAAGCGGCTTCTTTACAAATAAACTCATGGTATGCAAATAAGTTAAAGTAGAACAATAGGTGGAAAATAAGCAATAATTTGTTAATTACGAAGGCATTGATCATTTTTATAAATGAAGTATTGATAACAATGATTAAATATTATCTTGCGAACCTAATTTTGATAATATTATTATTTAAATAATTTATTAGCGCAAAAAACGTTAGAACAAGATAGATATGAAACAAATACTATACTGCCTGGTTTTTAGTTTTTGTGCTTTGGTTGTAAAAGCTCAGGATTCTATTTCCATTAGAGTAAGGGTAACTGATCAATATCAACGGGAAGTTGAAGGCGCAACAGTTACTTTGCCTGCGCTCAATATTATAGATACTACCAATAGCTCCGGCGAGGTAACACTTGTATATGTGCAGATCGATTCAGCTGTACAATTACCTCCTGTTGATATTAGTAAAGATTCTGTTTCTATTGTCAAAGAAGGATATGTGACAAAATCTTTTGCGATTAGCAATTTTAAAAAATTCAAACCGCTGATCATCTATAAAGATTTTAGTTACAAAGATCTGTTTACGCCGATGTTCTATATTATCAATGGCGGCCTTTGGCTTTTGTTGCTAATAATTTTTGCAGAGACAGGATTGTTCATTGGTTTTTTCTTTCCCGGAGATTCGTTGTTATTTGTTGCAGGAATTTATAGTCATGAGTTGGTTGAAAAATTTACCACTCACCATCCTTTTATAGACCTGATATTCCTGACAGCAATGATCAGTATCGCAGGGATTTTAGGAAACTCTTTAGGATATTATTTTGGTAAAAGAATTGGCCCCGCCATGTTCGGTTGGTCAGATAGATTTTTATTTAGAAAAAAATACCTGATACAGGCAAATGATTTTTATCAGAAGAACGGCGGCGCTGCTATTATCTATGCAAGGTTTGTGCCTATTGTACGCACGTTTGCGCCCATCATAGCCGGTATCGTGAATATGGATAAAAAGAAATTCGGTTATTATAATATCATTGGTTGTATAGCATGGGTGGCCAGTATGATATTTGGCGGGCATTATTTACAACGTTTTGTTGAAGTGAAATTTCATTTCAATTTAAAAAAGCACCTTGAACTGATCGTGTTAGGTATCGTGGTCATTACAACTGTACCTATAATTTTTAAAGTATTTTTTAGTAAGAAAAAGAAACATCTACCTAGTTAAATCATTTATGGAAAAACAGTCCAAGTCTAATTCGATCTCCATTTTTAATATCGCAGTTTTCGTAGCAGCCCTGGGCTATTTTGTAGATATATACGATCTGCTACTCTTCACTATTGTAAAGAAACCAAGTATGCTGGCAGTAGGCTCAACAGATAAGAGTTTATTGACTGATAGTACCAACGTGTTGAACTGGCAGATGTACGGTTTATTAATAGGCGGTATTTTCTGGGGAATTTTAGGAGATAAAAAAGGAAGGTTATCGGTTTTATTCGGATCGATCATTTTGTATTCGCTGGCCAATTTTCTTACAGCCTATGTACATACAGTTGACAATTATGCGATCTGCCGTTTTGTAGCAGGATTAGGGCTTGCGGGAGAATTAGGCGCAGGCATTACATTAGTGAGCGAGTTATTGCCAAAAGAAAAAAGAGGTATTGGAACTTCTTTAGTAGCTGGATTTGGATTGTTGGGAGCCATTGCAGCATTCTTTACCTATCAATCTACGGGTGATTGGCGCATGTGTTATATGATTGGCGGAGGCTTAGGAATAGTATTACTTTTCCTGAGAATTAAAGTAGCGGAATCAGGTATGTTTAAAAGCGTGAAGGATCAAAATGTTTCCAAAGGAGATTTTTTTATGTTCTTTACCAATGCCAAACGGTTTAAAAAATATATACTCGCCATTTTGATCGGATTACCTACCTGGTATGTGATAGGTATTTTAGTAAATCAAAGTGATCGTTTTGGAAAAGAAATGTTTGGCAGCACTACCATTAATTCCGGTAAAGCGATCATGTTCGCTTATGCGGCGCTTTCTATTGGCGATATTGCTGTTGGATTAGTAAGTCAGTATTTTAAAAGTAGAAAGATCGCTTTACTACTATTCTACTCGCTTTGTATCGTTTCGTTGATACTGTTTTTCAGTAGTTATAATAATTCAGACACATCAATGTATGTGATATGCACTGCATTAGGGTTTAGTACAGGGCTATGGGCGATATTCGTAACTATGGGTGCAGAACAGTTTGGTACTAATTTAAGGGCAACTGCTGCCACAACAATACCTAATATGGTTAGAGGCGCATTGCCATTGATCAATTTATTATTCTTAAATCTTTTTCAAAAAAGCTGGCACTGGACGCTTAGCAAAAGCGGGATCATAACCGGAGTTATCGTCATCAGCATCACTTTACTTGCCTGCTTCTTTACTGAAGAAACTTTTCACAAAGACCTTGATTATATTGAAGCGTGATCATTTGATGATCCGTTGTTAATAAAAGTTTAAAGTGTTCTTTTACTTTGTACAATGAGTAATATTTGTAGTCTGTAATTTTATTAACAACTTGTCTATGTATAAATATTTTCTGCTTTCCGTTTTATTTATTTCGGTGTTTGGTGTTGCGCAGTCGCAAAAATTATCGGTTACTGTTAAATATGTGACAACGCATGGCCCTGCAGATAAATCAACTATCTATTATGATGGACAACGCAAATTAACCTGGGATGATTTTCAGGGCAATCCTGATAATAGTGTTGAGTATGCAGCACTCACTTCATCAGGCTTTGGTATCGATCTGGAAATGCATGGTAACAGCAGTAGCGCTTCTATGACCATTATTGTATTTTGTACCTTCTCCAAGCCTGAATCATGGGTAAAGCCGGATCAAAAATCAGATTATATTTTAAATCATGAGCAGCATCATTTTGACCTTACTTATATTTATACCCAACGTTTTGTAAAGAAATTACAAGAGGCAAATTTTACTGTGAAGAATTACCAGGATCTGATCAAAAGGATTTATGATGATGCAGAAAGAGATCTGCACGATGAGCAAGCTAAATATGATGATGAAACGCATCATAGCGTCATTAAAGCGCGACAGGAAGAATGGAACAAAAAAATAGATGAGGAGTTGGCCGCATTGAATGGTAACTAGTATTTAAATGTTTACGATCAATACCGGTATTTTTAGTTCGTGCCTTACCGTGTTAACCGTTTCGCCATAAATAAGATCTTTTAGGCCACTATGGCCATGAGCGCCCATTACAAGTATATCTGCATTATATTCTTTAACCAGCTTTACTATTTCTTTTGCCCTGTTGCCAAATCCTAAATAACCGTTTGCTTTTAAATTTCTTTGTGATAATTCTTTTACAAAGATGTCGATTCGTTCTTTGTCTTTCCTTGTTTCGTAATCATCACTTTCACTGCCTAGCAATTTTGCGGAAGCGCTTTCTACAATATGTATGAGAATATAATTCGTATTTTCTTTTCCTTGTCCGATTGCAAAGGATAATAGCTTTTCATCATTCTCACTAAAATCCAACGCCACAGCAATGGTTTTAAATTCAGGCGAATTCAATCCGCTTAATTCATTTTTAGCGGGATGTATTTGTATAGGAGATATCTTTTTATTTTTTACCAATAAAGGATGTAAGATGATATATACAAATAAGGCAATAAATAATAATGCCAGCAATCCTAATAAGATCTTTGGAAATATTGATTGATCATAAAAGATCCCGGAAGATCCATCAACTAATAATTTTATATTTAAAAATACCAGCACTGTTGCAATGAGCCATGCAACAATTTTTGTAACAGGAGTAATTACAAATTTACCCATCGTTTTTTTATCGCTCACAAAATGAATGAGTGGGATAATCGCAAAACCCAATTGCATGCTTAATATGACCTGACTTAAAATGAGTAATGAATCAACTTTTTCTTCGCCATATAAAACAATAACGATCAACGCCGGGATGATGGCCAGAAGCCTTGTCAGCAAACGCCTTACCCAAGGATTAATACGCAGTTGAAGATACCCTTCCATTACAATTTGTCCGGCGAGGGTGCCGGTGATGGTACTGCTTTGGCCGGCTGCAATTAAAGCAATGGCAAAAAGGGCAGGGGCAAGCCTGCTGCCTAAAAGCGGCGCTAATAATTTATAAGCATCTTTTATCTCTGCCACTTGTGAATTACCAGTTTTAAAAAATACGGCCGCAGCTAAAACCAGGATAGCCATATTTACTAAAAAAGCAATATTCAATGCGATGCTACTATCGATGCGATTAAACTTTAAGGCCTGTTTAATTCCCTCATCGGTGCGATCTATTTTTCTTGTCTGCACCAATGCAGAGTGTAAGTACAGGTTATGAGGCATCACAGTAGCTCCGATAATACCGATGGCAATGTACAATGCTTCACCATTAAGCACATGTGGAATAAACCCCAACGTAATTTCTCTCGCATTTGGGTGAGCGAAAATTATTTCTACTAGAAACGATGTAGCAATTACCGCAACCAGTCCAATGATAAATGCTTCCATTTTTCGCATGCCCATTTTTTGCAGGTAAAGCAATAGAAAAGTATCGAGTACTGTAATCGATACGCCCCATATCAAGGGTAAGCCAGTTAGTAATTGAATCCCAATGGCCATGCCTAATACTTCTGCAAGGTCACAGGCTGCGATGGCTATTTCTGCTAAAATGTATAAAATGAAATTGATCGATCTGGGATACGCTTCCCTGTTAGCCTGTGCAAGATCTCTTCCTCGTACAATGCCCAATCTCGCTGAAAGGCCTTGTAACAATAATGCCATGAGATTGCTCATTAATAAAACCCATATCAATGAGTAGCCGAATTTACTACCCCCCTGCAGGTCAGTTGCCCAGTTGCCCGGATCCATATAGCCTACGCTGATCAAATAAGCCGGCCCTAAAAAAGTGATGATCCTTTTCCACCCTATTTTCTTTTGCACGGTGGTATCGATACTTTGATGTACCTCGCTTAATGACGTATGGTGTGAAGAAGGCTTAGTCATGCTGCTTAAAAATATTTTCTTGAACTACAGAATGCGCTTGATAGTCTGTAATTTGAATGAATCTAAACTTATTTTTTTTGTTTTTAAAATTTTAATCGGTTTCTTTTAATAAATTTCTTTTGCAAAAGATAGCTGCAGCTTTGCAACAATTAGGATGTTCATTAAACGATGCAGTAAGAACAAGAATATTTGCAAGAGCTATTTCAAAATGGGAAGGGATAGGAAAACTGCCCGGAGAATTTTTTAAAAACACACCTGTGGCTACATTGGTAGATGTCAGCCGGCTTATTAATAAAGATTTGTTGATAGAGATTGAGGACAGCCTAAATGCACTGTTGATTGAAGGGTAACTATTTTATCTCAAGCTGTAATAATTTTTCGTTTTCAATAAAGGCTTCCAGTTCATCGCCTACAACACATTCACCTACACCAGCAGGTGTTCCGGTAAAAATAAGATCACCAATATTTAAGGAAAAGTAACTTGATACATTTGAGATAATGGTATCAAAATTAAAAAGCATACCCGCCGAATTTCCTTCCTGTACTTTTTCTTTATTTTTTTGTAAGCTAAAACTGATATTCTTTTTATTTAAAGTGGGGGTAATATCTATGAACTTCCCCACAGCAGCAGAGTTATCAAAAGCTTTTGCTTTTTCCCATGGCAATCCTTTTGCTATTAATTCGTTTTGAATGTCACGCGCCGTAAAATCGATGCCGACAGTAATACCATTATAATAATTTGCAGCTTGTTTCTCCTGTATATATTTTCCATTCTTACATATTCTTAATACTAATTCACATTCATAGTGTAACTCGTTTGTAAAATCAGGATAATAAAAAGGAATATGACTTTGTTGTAAAGCACTTTTTGGCTTCATGAAAATTACGGGCTCATCGGGAATTTGGCTGCCAAGTTCTTTGGCGTGTTCGGGGTAGTTTCTTCCAATACAAATTATTTTCATTGTAATGATTATTTTTGTTAGTTAGGGAGCAAGCGGTGGGTTTTGTTAGTGTAATATAAACGAAACGAATAATATAAAAAAATATTGTAAGGTTTAAAATACGTTGTTTAAAGGGTAATAGATAGCTTATTTATTTCATTCATCGTATGTTCTATACCGCTAGTTGCAAAAGATTCTATCGTTTCTACAGATTTTTCTATTTTTAATCTTACAATGGGTTCTTCGTTTTTTAACCACTTGCTTAAAACGAAATCAGCCTGCATTCCTTTGGGGTAATTATTCCCGATCCCGAACCTAAGTTTTGGGTATTTATCGGTCCCCAGAATATTCTGTATATCTTTTAGTCCGTTATGCCCTGCGTCTGTGCCATTTGGCCGCAAACGAAGTTTATCCAGCGGGAGCGCAAGATCGTCTACAATTGTCAAAGTATTGCCTAATTCTACCTTTTCTTTTTCCTGCCAATATTTAAATGCCCTGCCACTTAAATTCATAAATGTAGTGGGACAAATACATATAAACTGCTTCCCTTTCCACTTTACTTCTGCCACATAAGCGAGCCTTTCGATCTTAAAACTGCCACCATGCTTATGTACAAATGCGTTTACCACGTCAAACCCAATGTTGTGACGCGTGTTGGCATATTCATTACCTATATTGCCCAGCCCTATAATGAGAAATTTCGACATTCTTGGCACGAAGATACTAGAAATGACTATTCGGTTGGGATAGATGCGATCGTATTATTTAACAGGAGCCTTTTGGTAGGTTTTATAGCTGGTCAGAGGAATCAGATTTTTCCCGGGCTTTGAATAATTGGTCTAAAAAAACAGCTATAGTTGATTTTATTTTATCCGAATTATTGGCAACTATCTTAGCTACGCCAAATTCCAAAGTGGTGCCCAAAAGCTGTCTGAAAATATTGTTTGAGCCTCTTTCATATATTTTTTTAGATAACAGGCCTGCGCCGAAACTCATGGCCGCTGTTACAGCATCGGGTTGTATTGCTGAAAGGTCTGTTAGTTTGCTTAATTGCTTTTTAATAATATTGGCCGGTTGTAAATTTTCACAGGTGTTATGGAACTGGCCAATCATTGCTTGTCTTTTTATTTCGGCCTCCAGTTCCAATTGTAATATGGCAGCCTTTAGTTCACGGTTATTTTTAATAGGCATGATTTGCAATTAATGAAGTAGTTTTTTGATAATTAGATTGCTGATGCCTGTTTTTAAAACTTTATTTCTGAATAGGTATAATATCAAACTACAAATTGAATAGAAGCCTGCAACGATAAAAAATCCATAATACGTTTTCCCTAATAGATGACCTATCCAAAGAGCGATGCCTATATTCAGGATAAAGAAAACCATTGAGACTACTATCGCAATAAGTAACATGCAAACAAGAGAGGAAACTATATCAGCTATTTTATCAACTGCATGAAGTTTCAACAGATCTATTCTTGTCTCTATATAATCGGCGGACTTTTCAAATAATGATTCTATATCACTTTTCGGGTTTTCCATGGATATTGTTTAGTCAGCTTTGTTATTTGATTAGACCATAAACAATGTAGTGTTACGCTTCCTTGGCACTCTCATATTTTTCTTTAACGCTATCTACAAATTCATTGACCTTTTCTTTCAAATTGTTTTTTAGGTCTTCGCCTGCTTCTTTGATTTTCTCTCTCGTGACAGAACCTTTATCAGGAGCAAATAAAATACCCGCAATGGCACCAGCCGCCACGCCTAATAATACTGCCGCAAGGATTTTTTTTGATTTCATAATTATATAGGTTTATTCGTATAAAATATGGGCTATAGTCTTAGAATATATTATCCTAAGCTAGCATATTTTATTTAGTTTGTAATTTTAAATCGTAACTATTATCTAAAAAAATTCTGCGTATAACCGCTTTCGGTACCTGCTTTGTAATAGGTTTTAAAAAATTCATCTGCAGAAAGAAAGCCGCTTCCTTTGATTACAAATATCACCAAAAGCAGCAATGTTACAATTGACAATATCAATTCCTTATTGCTTATACTCATTCCTCCCTGAACATTTGCAAATACTACAGCTCCTACAATAATAGGGATTTGTATCAATGCTGTCCATCTTGTAAAAAGTCCCGCTACAATAAACAGCCCGCCCAATAAATTAATATAAGGTATTATAAAAGTCAGCGCCTTTATGTTTCCGTTTAGAACATGAAAGCCTGAGTTTTGAAGCATGCTCTCTAACCGGGATGAGTCCTGAATAAATTCGATACCCTTCCAAAAAAGAATGAATCCTAACACTATCCGAATTAAGGTTAACCATTTCGGTTGGTTGTTCGAGCTTTTTTTGAGTATTTTATGATCTAGTTCCATAGTAGTAATTTTTATGGTGAATAATAAAACAGACAGCAATCGTTACGGCTAAATGAAGTTGCAATTAACCAAACTCCTCATTTACCTTAGATAGTGCACAACATCTGTGCCAAGCTTACCGTGATAAATTTCAAAACTAATTGATATACAATATTTTATAAAGAAAGGATAATTTGATTTTAGGGGAAGTATTGGAGTATTCATTTAGCATCTTGACATCCCTCATATATTAGGGTATATCTTTACTAAATTTTTATCTTTATAAACGGGCAAGGGCGCAAATATTCAAATGAAAAACACCAACGATAAAATCATTTCCTGGGGCATTATTGGCTGTGGCGATGTTACCGAAGTAAAAAGCGGACCTGCTTTTAATAAAGTCAAAAATTCCAGGTTGGTAGCTGTTATGCGCAGGGATCTTGCAAAAGCTGCAGACTATGCTAAACGTCACGGAGTTGCTACATGGTACGATAATGCAGCGGCTTTGATCAACAACTCCGATATTAATGCCATCTATATTGCAACACCGCCCAAATTTCATGAGGAATATGCCATACAGGCGATGCAAGCTGGTAAATATGTGTATGTAGAAAAACCTGTTGCGATCGATATTGCTTCCTGCAAAAGAATGATAGATCATAAAACGACATTAAAAAGTAGCATAACTGTTGCACATTACAGAAGAGCCTTGCCGAAATTTCTTGCCATAAAAAAAATGATCGAAGAAAATAAAATCGGTAAGGTAAAGTTGATCCAACTCAACATGATGCAACCGCACCAATCCTCCCTGATTGCTTCGAGTGAAAAAAACTGGAGGGTAGATCCGGCCATTGCAGGAGGAGGATTATTTTTTGATCTAGCGCCGCATCAATTGGATATCATCACATTTATTTTTGGCAATTATATCTGCTGTTCCGGGATGTCATTGAACACAGCGAAATATTATGAGGCAGAAGATACTGTTGTTGGATATGCCCAATTACCAAATGATATTGTATTCTCCGGTACATGGTGTTTTACCGCGCCAGCGAATATGGAGGAAGACAATTGCACGATCATCGGAGAAAAAGGTTCCTGCAGTTTCCCATTTTTTGGGGATGAGCTGGAAGTAACTACCAATGAAGGAAAACAAAATTTTTCGTTTGAAAAACCCGCTCATATACAAGAGCCAATGATCAATAAGGTAGTGCAATATTTTCTTGGGAATGAACCCAATCCCTGTTCATTGGAAGAAGCGTTGATAAGCCTGGAAATTATGGAACGGTTTAAATTAGGGAATCCTTCGGCTAATTTATAAGTGCGGAGACTAAGGGATTCGAACCCTTGATACAGTTTCCCGTATACACACTTTCCAGGCGTGCTCCTTCAACCACTCGGACAAGTCTCCTTTTTTAGGATGGCAAAAATACAGTATCAATATTTAGAAGGAGAATATTTTTTCAGCATTTGCTGTAGTGATAGCTGCAACTTCCTCAGTAGATACTTTTTTTACTTCAGCAAGTTTTGCGGCAATGTATTTCAGGTAGCTGCTTTCGTTCCTTTTGCCTCTAAAAGGAACCGGTGCGAGGTATGGAGCGTCTGTTTCCAGCACCAGATATTGAAGGTCTATTTTTTCCAATACTTCAGCAAGCCCGGATTTTTTGTAGGTGAGTACACCGCCAATGCCCAGATAAAATCCTGCATTTATGATTTCCATAGCATTTTCGTATGTGCCACCGAAACAGTGAAATATGCCTTTTATGCCTTTTGGAACATATTCTTTAATTACGTTGATCGTTTCCTGCATGGCATCTCTGGTATGAAGTACAACTGGTAAATTATATTGTAATGATAATTCTATTTGAATTCTGAAAGCCTCGAATTGCTGCGTGGTGAATGTTTTGTCCCAGTAAAAATCCAGTCCTATTTCACCCACTGCTGCAAATTTTTCTTTGGAAAGCCAGTGTTGAACAATTTGTAATTCCTGCATATAATTTTCTTTAACATAACAGGGATGGAGGCCCATCATTGGGATAAATTTTTCGGGTACCTTTTTACTCAAAGTCAACATTGATTCAATCGATCCGCTATCTACCGAAGGTAAATAAAAGCGGTTAACACCTTCAATCTCTGCTCTTTGTATCACCAGGTCCAGGTCTTCTTTAAATTCATCTGCATAAAGATGGCAATGGGTATCAATTAATTTCATCGATGATTTAGTATTAAAAATTTATGGCATTTCATTGTTTAAACAATAATTTATCAAAAGAAATAATTTGTCGCGATCTTCTATTTGATAAACTTTAAAAATGAGAAAATATTTTTCAACATTACTTGATATGTTTTTTCAAAAAAAAAATTGCTTTATAAAAAGAACAATGTAAATTTGTTCCAGTTTTCATAGGGTACGGATTAAAAACGGGCCGGGGTTTCTACCTCAGGCCCAATTTTTTTTAGCTCACTTAACAAGCTGCTGTCTATCTCTTTGTAATTTGTCCGCATCTATTTTTTCGAAACTAAATCCTCTTGTTGAAAAATATTCTAATACTACCGGTAACGCATATCGCAATCTTTCAAAAGCTTTCTCACTATCATGAAATACAACGATGGAGCCATTTTTAGCATTATTTATAACGTTAGCTAAACATTTCTCAGGGGTTAATTTTTTATCAAAATCCCCGCTTAATACGGACCACATAATGATGTGTGATTGAATTTTTTTGGTAGCCAACCGCTTCAATTGAGATTTTTTAATTCTTCCATAAGGAGGACGAAATAGCGCTGAATCAATATGTTTTTTTGCTTCGGCAATATTTTCTACATAAACATCATCATTCGTCTTCCATCCATTAAGATGGTTGTGGGTATGATTTGCAATTGTATGGCCCTCTGTAGTAATTCTTCTATAGATATCGTTGTACTGCACAACATTTTTGCCAATGCAAAAAAAAGTAGCTGTGGCCCTGTATTTTTTCAACTCATCCAATACAAATGGAGTAATGGTAGGATGCGGCCCATCATCAAAAGTCAAATAGATAATCTTTTTCGTATCTTTTACCTGCCAAATACAGGTGGGATATAATAGTTTTAACCACCAGGGCGTCTTTACAAAATAAAACATATTGCAAATTAATTTAAATCGCGATTAAACCCTTAATAAAGTATCCCGTCTTAACTCCTGAAAACAATAAATTAATAATATTAAATAACCGATTAAAACTTGACGTATGAAAAAGAAAAACCTTGTAATAGCGCTAGCGGTTGCCACAATTGCCATCAGCTTTACAGCTTGCAAAAAAACTTCCGGGGACGCTGAAACAGCTACTTTGGCCAGCCAGTCTTCAATATCCGACAATCTTACTGAAGATGCAAATAATGTATTTACACAAACTGTAAATAATGATACTACCGGAACACTAGGTGCAGCAAGGCCTGCCCCATATTATAATGCAACAGTTACCATTAGCCCGGCGGTAGGCTTTCCAAAAACGATTACCATTAATTTTGGAAGCGGTACAACATCGCAGGATTTAATTTACAGAACAGGTGAAATTCAGGTCGTTCTTTCAGATTCATTCAGATTGAATGGGACAACAGCTACGTTAAGTTTTTTGAATAACTATACTGTTGATGGTTACGCAAAAACCGGTACAATAACCTGGACCAATCAAAGCGTTGGCGATACATTAAAATGGACAAGAGTGGATAGCGGAACAGTTACAGCGCCTGATGGCTCTTACTGGCATCATTCGGGCCAGAGGGTTGTAGTTCAAACCGCAGGTTTTGGAGATAACAATTTATTAGACAATGTATACTCAATAACAGGAAACCATACGATCGTAAATTCTGAGGGTATTACAGGTACTTCAATTATACTAATACCTTTGGAAAAGAAAGCTGATTGTTTCTTTATTGATGCAGGACAGATAAGAATAAATGGCCCTAAACATTATGCTGTTATCGATTTTGGTAATGGAACTTGTGATGACAATGCCACTTTTGCTCTTGATGGAGGTACTGTGTATGGCTTCAGGTTATGGTAATACCTTAATATAATAATTTATATAAAACCGCCCTGACTTTATCGGGGCGGTTTTATTTTATACGTAAATACCGCTGCCTTAAAAAAATAATCGGATATTTAAAATATAATACCTCCTGATTCGTCTACCTATACATACATGGAGGATGTACTGACCATACCAACTATAATGAGCGCAGAACGCAGCAACAATATATCAGGCACTATCAAGGCTTACAGCAAACAATTGTTTGGGTTTATAAAACAACGTGTTTCAAGCAATGAAGATGCGGAAGATATTTTGCAGGATGTTTTTTTTCAATTTGCCGGCAATGAAGAACCCATTACACAGGTTACCGGTTGGTTATATAAAGTGGCACGCAATAAAATTACAGATAGCTATCGTAAACAAAAATTGCCATTGATAGATGATATACAATCTGCCTCCTCCGGTGAGGAAGGATTTGATTGGAAAGAAATACTATTGGCTGCGGATGATACACCGGAAACAAGTTATATCCGAAACTTGTTTTGGGAAGAACTGCAGCTGGCGCTGGATGAACTGCCCGTGGAACAAAGGGATGTGTTTATTTTAAATGAGATAGAAGGTATTGCTTTTAAAGATATTGCTGAAGAAACAGGTGTTAGTGTGGCCACATTAATTAGCCGTAAACGTTATGCAGTATTACACTTAAGAGACAGGCTCAGTGTATTGAGAGATGAGATTTTAAATTACTAAACTTAAAAAATTACATACAATGAAAAATTGCAGAATCAGAAAATTTTTTATGATCCTAGTTTTCGGTATCGTAGCTATAACAGTATTTAGCACGGTAGTGATGGGATTATGGAACGCTATTTTGCCAGCAGTGTTAGGCGTTAAAACGATAACCTTTATCCAGGCATTAGGTATTTTATTATTGAGTAAGATATTGTTTGGAGGCTTTGGCCCGAGAGGTGGTTGTGGCTGGCACGGTGGAAGGGCATGGAAAATGAGAATGAAGGAGAAATTTAAAAACATGACACCTGAAGAAAGAGAAAAAATAAAAGCAGCCTGGAAAGATCGTTGCGGTAACAGGTGGAAGATGGATGAAGAGGATGATACGAATATAGGCTAGTCAATAGGCACACAAGTTTCTTTTTGTTATACCAAAACTATTTTATGGAAGTACTTGTTTTTAAAACCAATCTTACTGATAATACCCGGATCAGGGATGTTGAATCTTATTTGGATATTCATCCGAATATACAAAGATGGAACGTTGACCTAAAGGATTGTGATAATATTTTACGGGTAGAAAGCAACGGTGTTGCGGGAACAGAAGTAGAAAAAATATTATTCAATGCCGGATATTATTGCGAGGAGTTATAGGTGTAGATCTAACAATTGATTAGAACCCGGATTTCATTATTGCTTTATTCTCTGTTTGAGGTCAGGAAATAAAGTAACTGAAATTTGGGTTTTTTGTTTTTTGGACTTTGTTATTTGCTTTTTGTTATTTTTACCAATATAAACCGCTACATGCAATTGGTAATTGAGGATATAAAAAAACTATTTCAATCATTCAGTAAATCTGCCGTTACCAGCATTGACAAAATCCCACAAAGTGGAAGTGACAGGATTTACTTTAGAATTATAACCGATACGTCATCTTATATAGCTACTTACAATACCAATATTAAAGAGAACGATACTTTTTTATATTTCAGCAAACATTTTAAAGAGAGTAGTAATCCGGTCCCCGAAATTTTTGCTGTTAATGATACCCATTCAATTTATATACAGGAAGATTTTGGCGATAGCTCATTACTCAATGAGATAGAGAAAAATGGTCCTAATGATCAGGTATATGATCTGTTCAAAAAAACATTACAGGCTTTAGTCCAACTGCAAATAAAAGGTGATGAAGGATTGGATTACGATAAGTGTATTACCAGTAAAGAGTTTGGCAAGCAGGCCATCCTGAGCGACCTGCTCTATTTTAAATATTATTTCCTGGATACTTTAAAAATACCTTATGACAAAGAAAGATTGATCGATGATTTTGAAGCTTTCAGTACCTATCTATCTCATGTCGATCATAAATATTTTATGTTTCGCGATTTCCAAAGCAGGAACATAATGGTGAAAGATAACGCCATTCATTTTATAGATTACCAGGGTGGAATGAAAGGCGCCTTACAATACGATGTGGCATCTTTATTATGGCAGGCAAAGGCAGAACTAAGCGGTGAGTGGAAGAATAACTTGTTGCAATATTATATGTCTTGTGTAGAAGAAGTGTTAGGCAAAACAATCGATAAAAATCAGTTTGAGAGCCAGTACAATGGGTATGTATTGATAAGATTATTACAAGTATTAGGAGCGTATGGTTTTAGAGGTTTGTTTGAACGGAAGGCGCATTTTTTAACGAGCATTCCTTTGGCATTAAAAAATATACAATGGTTTATTGCTAATAAGCAGATTGGGCTTAGTTTGCCGGAGTTTGAACGATTGTTGAATTTGATGACGACCGATGAGGTCATCAATCGTTTTGAAGCGATCAAGGCTACGCCAGCTACTCCGTTGGTTGTTAAGATCAACAGCTTCTCTTACAAAATAACCGGCTATCCAAAAGATGAAACAGACAATGGAGGCGGCTTTGTTTTTGATTGCAGAAGTATTTTAAATCCGGGCAGGATAGAAGCGTTTAAGCAACAAACAGGCCGGGACAAAGCAGTTAAAGATTACCTGGAGCAACAAACTGAAATGCCTGAATTTTTAAATAGCGTATACAATATCGTAGACATAGCGGTCGAAAATTATATCAGCAGAAATTTCGAGAGCCTGATGATCAATTTTGGCTGTACGGGTGGCAGGCACAGAAGTGTGTATGCTGCTGATGCGGTTGCGAGGCATTTAAGAAATAAGTACAACGTTAAAATTGACTTGAATCATTTGGAACAAAACATCCACGAAATAAAAAATTAAACGTACTGATAATGAAGGCAATGATCTTTGCAGCGGGATTAGGGACACGGTTTAAACCCTGGACAGATAAGCATCCTAAAGCATTGGCTATTGTTAACGGCAAATCCTTACTACAAAGAAATATTGAGTACCTGCAACAATATGGCATTACGGATGTTGTAGTAAATGTGCATCATTTTGCTCCACAAATTATAGAGGCTGTAAATACAAATAAAGGTTGGGGAAGCAATATTGTGATCAGTGATGAAACAAATGAAGTATTGGAAACAGGTGGCGGCTTACTACATGCAGCAGATCTGTTAGCAGGCAATGAACCTTTTGTTACATTGAACGTAGATATTTTAACGAACCTTGCTATTGATCAACTACTTACTTTTCACAAGCAGCAAAATCCGCTAATCTCTTTTGGTGTTAGCAATAGGACCACTTCCCGCTATTTTTTATTTGATGATGATAGCCGTTTATGCGGATGGAGAAATGTAAAAACAGGAGAGGAGAAAATTTCTAACAGTAAAGAAAAATTGCATCCAAAAGCATATAGCTGTGTCGTAGTATTTCAGCCCGAAATATTTTCTTTGATTCGCCAGAAAGGCAAATTCTCTTTGACCGAAACATATCTTGATCTTGCTGCTAAGCATTTGATCATGGGATATGAGCACAATGCAAATGATAAATTTGTTGATGTTGGTAAACCGGAATCAGTAATTATCGCGGAGCAATTATTTAAATAATAAGAAAAAAACGATTGCTGGAATTGTAGTTTCTTCACACTCAGCGATATCCTTTGTGTACTCAGTGGCTCAGTGGTTTAACTTAAAAAGATATCCTTTAACTATTAATGAATTATTAAAACCTTTTTGGTAGTAATGTTATCGTCATGGTTTATTCTCAGGATATAAGTGCCATTAGGAAAATTGGCAGCATTGATCTCGATAGAAGAGGTATTCATTTCCGCTCCCATTAATTTTCTTCCGATCGCATCGTATAATTCTATTTCACAATTGCCGGTAACCCCGTATGGAGCAATTACTTCAATAATATTGCTGGCAGGGTTAGGATACACAACATATTTAGTCTGATCGCTATTGTTATTTAATAAAATGATCCTGCTGTATACATATGAGCCGTCATCATCAATTTCTTTGATACGATAGTAAATATCCCCTGACGGAATATTAAATTGTTCGAAGCTAAAATCGCTTTGCGTGTTGGATGTGATATCAATAGTTCCTGCAGTGGTCCAATCTTTACCGTCCGAGCTATATTCCACTTCAAATTTATTGGCATTTAGCGTTGGCGTTGCAACCAGCCAATGTATGTATGCTGTATTATCATTCAGCAATGAAGCTTCGGCATTAATAAAATTAACGGTCAGTACGATCGGAAATACATAAGGAGTTGGCACATTTTCTCCAGGATCACCGGGATTATTATTATTGTTAGGATCTACAACTAGCGGAGAACCATTATTGGATGAATCTGTGATATTCGCAAAGCTCGGCCCAATTCCTATATTACCATTGCCAATAGCAGAGTTGTAATAAGTCACGCCCGGAACGAGGTTTGTAACCTGACATTTTATTTGAATAGTGGCGAAATAATTTGTGTTAGTTAATATCCGGTTATTGAGTTTTTGGCCGGGGTTTAAAAGGCTGGTAACTGTTGTTCCGTTGTAGGCCGTGTTAAGTGTTAAAGCAGCCGGATTGCTAATAAAACTTGTTGTAACATTCGATACATTTCCGGCACCAAAAGCTGCTGCCAGGTCATCCGTAACATTGATGTTTTTAATAATGACATTGCCCATATTTTTTACATATACAACATAGGTAAGATTAGCAGTATTGGCATTTACTACCGAACTACTTACCAATTGTTTAGTAGTACCAACTACAGGAACAAGGGCCGTATTATCAATAGGAGCTAAACCGTTTTGGTAAGTTGTTACCGGTCCCAACGTATTACTCGCGATATCATACGGAAAATAATAACAGCTGTTGGTATAGTTAGTACCCGTTATCTCCAGCTCTCCGTTTAAAAAGGCCATCCCATAACAATTGAGTGGCATGGTTTGTAAATAGGTTGCCGTGGCACTACCGAAGCCTGTTGCATAGTTAGTGATCTCGTATAGTTGAGAAATGGGCTCAGCGCCTAAAGTGCAAAATAATCTTCCGTTCGGTAATATAGATAGATCGCCATTTAAAATATCAGTAGGAAAATGTCCCGGCGGGAACACGACTAATTTTGACGACAAGGTAGTACCGGTAGTCAGGTTGAAATTACTCAGTTTGCAGGTGCCAGTTGTTGCATTATAATTGCTGAATGCCCAAAGATTTCCATTATTATCAAATTCAAAATTATTGAGGATATAATTGAATACATAAGTCGATGTAACGGGAATAACTGCAGGACAAACAACGGAATCAGGCAGGCCGACATCTAAAACCCAAACATGTGAGTCAACCCCATCTCTTATCGTAGAAATATAGATCTTATTATCTTTTGGATTATACGCAATGTAGGTAGAAGTATAATCAGGAATTTGAGCAGAAAAATTACAATCTGCCAGTAAAGTTGGCGTAGAAGTTAAAGGATCTTTTATAATAGAGAAACTGGCATCGAAAGGATTAGAGCACGTGCTGCTCCCTAAGTTAACCAACATCGAATTTTGTGAAAAAGATTCAGTGTAAGAAAACAATAGCAGCAATAACGGTACAAAGTATTTAGTAAAAAATCCTTTCATTTCTCATCAAGGTTGTTGTTTGATATATGTAATCAATAAAAGACCTTAAATTGTAAAATTATGATGCCTCGGGAATACGTATTTAGTTTTCATATAGGGCAATTGACTGTAGCAATTACACTGCAAAGTACGGCTATTTATTGCAATTTATTATTATATAAGTCTTTTTTATCTACGACTTTCACCTTATCACCCTCTTTCAGCAATTTGTTGACCGTATCGTAGGGAGACGTAACTACTTCATCTCCTTCATTAAGTCCGCTGGTAATTTCAATATAATTAATATCCTGAATATCAGTTTCTACCGCTACTTTTTTTACTTTATTGTCTTTATCCAGTACAAATGCCACTACGTCAAGGTCGTCATTATTAGTTGTATTTCCTGCAGCCAGGCCGGTCGTTTTTTTATTGGTTTGCGAACTATCGCTTTTGTCCCTTGTTGTTACTGCATTAATTGGTACACTCAGTACATTGATATGGATTTTAGTTTGAATATCGGCACTGGCACTCATACCCGGGCGAAAAGGAAATGCTCCTTTGCCTATCAGGTCCATATAACTTTCCGGCAGCATTCGAATGTACACTTTGTAATTGGTCACATCAGTACTGGTGTTTGTCAGATCGCTTTGTGTGGAAGCTCCGTTATTGCTGCTGGATATCTGAGTAACAATACCTTTGAATTTTCTGTTGTTATAAGCGTCTATGCTGATCACAGCGCTATCGCCTAATTTTACTTTTGGTATATCACTCTCGCTTACATCTACGCGTACCTCAATTTGTGACATATCTGCAATACGCAACATTTCAGTTCCGGCCATCATATTACTACCCACTACACGTTCTCCTTTTTTTACACTTAACAGACTTACAACGCCATCCATAGGTGCCAGTACAGCGGTTCTGCTAAGATCTTTGTTGGCTTTATCTAATTGAGATTTGGCATTTTTTACGGCCGCTTGTCCGCCGATGATGCCTTGTTTGGCAGCATTGTAATTAGCCAGTGCGGTTTTATAATTGGCTTCTGCAACATAAAATTCATTTTTACTAATTACCTGCTGATCATATAATTGCTTTTGCATATCATATGTTTTTTCAGATTGATCGAGTTGCGCCTTCACTGCATCTATTGATGCCTGTGAGTTAGCAACCTGCGCCTGGCTTTGCAATACGCCTGAAGAAGCTTCGTCGCGTTGAATGCTGTATATGTCTGCATAAATTCGTGCTACTACCTGTCCTTTTTTTACCGTATCACCTTCCTGAACAGGCAGGTCAGTGATTTCGCCGCTAACATCCGGGCTCACCTTTACTTCTATGGCAGGGTAAATTTTTCCGCTGGCATTAACCACTTCTATAATGGTGCGTTTCTGCGCTTTTTCCGCTGTTACTTTAATCGTATCGTCTTTACCGAAAATACCGGCAACTTTTAAAATGGCCACGATTACAATCAATCCTATCGAACCGAACAATATCCATTTAGTTGTCTTACTCATACTAGTTATGTTGAATGTTGAATTTTAAATGTTGAATAAATACGCTTGCATTTAAAATTCAGCATTTAAAATTTAAAAAAATTTCTTACAGTTTTAATCCCTGTCCTTTATAAAATTCCAGCACTTTCATTTTAAAAACATAATCGAATTGGTCCTGTACGTATTGCAGTTTAGCCGTAAACAAATTGTTCTGATTCGTGATCAATTCGAAAGTCCCTATCATACCCACATCATAACGTTTTTGTGAAAAGTCAAATGTGCGTTGAGAAGCATCCACTGTTTTTTTGCTGGCATTGAATTTTTCCATGGCTACAACAGCAGCGTTATATGCCTGATAAATATTTTGTTTTAATGTTTGGTTATCGGCATCTTTTTGTAATTCTAAATTCCTGGTGTTGAGTTTGCTTTGTTCCCAGGCACCATGTAAACTCCAACCGCTAAAAATTGGTATGGTAAGACTTAGTCCTGCTGATTGACGAAAATTATCGGAAAGCTGTGTGCCAAAAGGATCTGACTTAGCATAACCGATTTTATTGCCATTGGTAATAATCGGGCTTTGCACAGTATACGAAGTTCCGCCAACATTTACAGAATACGGAGTAGGATTGTAGCCAACAATGATCGGGTCGTACAAAGCAGTTTTATAATCGAGGTAACTTGAATTTAAAGTTCCGAAGGCCGCCAGTGTAGGATACATGGCATCTTTCGCGGCGTCAGCGTCTTTTTGTGCGGCTTTCAATTTAAATTCGTTTACGCGTTGCTGTGGTAAATTAACGATAGCAAGATTGTATACATCTTCGGGTTGCAGATCAGCAAATGATTCAATCGGAATTAATTCCGCCGGCGGCGAATCAACATCAAAAGGCGTTGCTGCATCCACATTCATATAGGATTTAAGCACCAGTACATTTTGGTCAACAGCACCTTTGGCATTTATATAATTGGCCGTATCAGTGGCAACCTGGGCCTCGAGTTCGGCAGCATTTAATTCGGGTAAAGAACCTGCCGCCACTAATTTTTTTGTATTGCTTAATTGCGCTTCTGACAAATGTAATTGCAGTAATGCAATATTTTGCTGCGCCTTACTTAACAAAATTTGTAAATAAGCATTTGCAACAGATAATACAATATCGTTTTTTAATTTATCTACAGAAGCTTTAGCGGCATCAGCTTCCCATCTGCTGGCGATGATACTGTTTTGCTTACTGTACCAATTAAAAATGTTAGCGCTTGTCTGCAATTGAAAACCTGCAGATAAATAACTCTGTGTAATTAAAGAGAAAGTAGTAGGATCCTGATTACGGCCTGAATTGTATGCTCCATCACCGGTAAAATTTGCGGCGGGATATTGGCTCAGTTTATTTTCTTTATATTGAAGCTGCGCAATTTTGGCTTGTACATCTGTTTGTTTGATGGAAATATTATTCGCCAGCGCATAATCCACACAGTGCCGAAGATCCCATTTTTCCTGGGCTTTTATTGACGTTGTAAATAATAAAATGATAAGAGTGTAAAGTCCATATCTCATAATGCAAAAATATAATATACTAGCCGAAAAGGGTGCGGTAAAATTCAGGAAACCTGATCTTTACAAAATTTTATACATTAGATCAAAAAAGGTATGATCCTTTTGGTTTTTGCAGCGTAAGCCCTATATTCAGGGTAGGCTGTTAGCAGGAATTTCTCTTCTATTAAGGCTCGTCCAATAAGGCATATGGTAATTACAATAGCTGCTGCTATTGTTTCTACGGAAATATATGAAAAAACACCTGCCCAAATAAAAAAGATGAGTGAAGTATAAATAGGGTTACGCGTCCATTTATAAGGGCCGCTCGTAACAAGTTCACCTGCAGTTGTATTGGCAGCTCCATGAAAACTTCTGATCCCAAAAGTGACCCTTGCCCATATCATTAATAATAATGACAATACCTGAATCGAGATCCCAATAGGATTTGTAGAAAGAATTTGATGGGTTTCCGCAAGAAATAAGCCGCATGCTATTACGATAACCACTAAAATAATAGAAGCTGTCTTTGAGTTCATAGAATGAGTTTGAGTACAATTTACATAATTACTTTAATGATTTGTATTGTCAATACAAATCTCCGTACTACATTTGCAAAAAATAACCGACAACCTATTCATGCGGATTGTAATTGCATCCATATTATTCATTGCATTACTGGCTCAGACTTTCGATAGTGCTTTTATTACATTGGGTTATTATGTGAACACGGCTGCCTATTCGAAGACTTGCGAAAATAAGGACAAGCCAATGCTGCACTGCTGCGGTAAATGTCAGCTCAGAAAAAAATTACTGCAGGCAGAAAAAGATAAACAAGCAGCAGATAAAAGGGGTGAAAATAAAAATGAGATAGTCCTTTCATCAAAATCTTTTTTTGCTACCATTTCCCCAATAGCTTCTTACGAATTAAATATACAATATCCTCAATACTCCGGGGGTAAAGAAACAAAAATGCCGCGTTCTGTTTTTCATCCACCAAGTGTATAATAATTTTATTGAATTAGTGATGCGATAGTATTTGCATCTAATCGTATCTCCCGTTTTTCGGGGAGAGTACACGTATTCATTTCTAAAATTAATTGCATGCTGAAATTAATCATTTCATTCAGCTTGTTATTTATTACTGTGTGTTGCCTTGCACAAAATAAATTGACAGGCAAAATAATTGACAACAATACCAAAGAACCAATAGAATATGTGGTTGTAAGTGTTGCGAAGGGAAAGTCTGTAGTAACAGATAAGCTAGGAAATTTTGAGGTGACTGTCCCCGTTGATAGCAATATGATCACTATCTCATCGATAGGGTATGTTTTTCAAAAAATACAAATAACAGATAGTACAAAACATTTGATCATTCAATTAAAAAGAGGGCCGGTTGATATGAGCGAAGTGTTGATCACTTCGCACTCAAACAACATTTCTTTTCATACAACAAGTAATCTGGATCTTAATTTACGTCCGGTCAATTCCGCACAAGACTTATTAAGATTAGTGCCGGGGCTATTTACTGCACAGCATATGGGTGGGGGTAAAGCAGAACAAATTTTTATACGTGGGTTTGACGCAGATCATGGTACCGATGTAAATATTTCTGTAGATGGAATGCCTGTAAACATGGTATCACATGCACATGGCCAGGGCTATGCCGATATGCATTTTATAATTCCTGAAACGATTAAGCAATATGATTTTGGCAAGGGCCCGTATTATACAGGTTACGGTGATTTTACAACAGCAGGGTATGTCAATTATACGACTGCTGATGTGTTGGAAAAAAGTTTAGTCAAAATTGAAGGCGGACAATTCAATGATGCAAGGATCGTTGCAGCTGTTAACTTGTTAAGCGATAGATCAAAACTCCGCGGACAAAGCGCTTATATCGCCGGTGATGCAAATTATTTTGACGGGCCTTTTACTTTCCCCGAGCATTTCAGCCGGCTAAATTTATTTGGGAAATATATTACCCGGTTAGGCGATAATAATAAATTGACGGTTAGCGCATCTACTTTTAGCACGCAATGGAGGGCTTCAGGTGAAATACCAGAACGGGCTGTAGCTACCGGCACTATTGGGTTTGATACGGCCGGGAATAAACTCACATTAAATGCCCCACCTGTTATTGACCGGTTTGGTACGATCGATAGTTTACAAGGAGGTTACTCGAGCAGAACAAATGCGATTGTGAAATTAACATCAAGCCTCCACAATAATTTCATCCTGGAAAATGAATTGTATTATACTTACTACAATTTCCATTTACATGTGAACTCCACTTTTTTTGCAGAAGACAGTGTCAATGGTGATGCCTTTCGCCAGCGGGAAGAGAGGAATTTGTTTGGATATAACGGCAAGCTTACTAATAGAAAATGTTGGGGTAATAACATGCTTACTTCAAGTATAGGATTAAGCGCAAGGATCGATAGAACAAATAACAGCGAATTCTCAAATACTGTTGATCAAAATACAGTCATTCATTACAACCAGTTAGGTAACATAAGTGAAGATAATTTTAGTATGTATCTAGATGAAACAATTGAAAAAGGTAAATGGTTATTGAATGTTGGATCACGGGTTGATTATTTTTATTTTAGCTATGCCGATAAGTTGAATCCTCAATTGCCATCACGCAGTAATGTGATCGCAAGTCCTAAATTGAATATTCAGTATACTGTGAATTCAACTTTGCAACTCTATTTAAAATCGGGCAAAGGCTTCCACTCAAATGATGCCAGGGCTGTGGTATTTAATGATGGATTAAAAACTATGCCTGCAGCCTACGGCGCAGATCTTGGATTTATATGGAAGCCATTATCACGCTTGTTGATCAATCCTGCAATTTGGTATTTATATTTAGAACAAGAATTTGTGTATTCAGATGATGGAACAGTAGAACCTGGTGACAGAACAAGAAGAGTAGGAGTTGATCTTTCTGCACGTTATCAATTAACGGACTGGTTATTTGCAGACGCGAATGTGAACCTTGCTAATCCGCGAGATGCCCAACTTCCAAACGGACAAAACCATTTAGCATTGGCACCTACCTTTACTAGTACAGGCGGTATAGACTTTAAATTAAAGAATGGATTTAATGGTGCTATCAGTTATCGTTATTTGCACAAACGTGCAGGCAATGCTGATTATTCTTTAACCGCAGATGGCTATTTTGTTTCGGACCTTACAATAAATTATACACAGAAGAAATATGAACTGGGAGTGGCTATAGAAAATCTGTTCAATACAAAATGGAACGAGTTTGAAGCAGAAGAAATAACAAGAATGAAAGGAGAGCCTCAACCTGTTGATCAGATGAGTTTTACTCCGGGTACGCCATTTTTCGCTAAGCTAAAGCTAGCTGTATTCTTTTAATACCTTATAGATACGTTTTAAAGAGGGCCGTTTATTCGGCCCTTTTTATTTATAGGATTTAAAACTTACATTTGCACTGATCTTGGTTTCCGAATGTTCGGAATTAAAAGGGAAGTCCGGTGTAATTCCGGCGCTATCCCCGTAGCTGTAAAAGAGCCTTAATCTTTAAAAAGATGAAGGAAGTTTTGATCTTCACGCCACTGTTTTTATAATGGGAAGGCAATCAATACTTACTCTTGAGCCAGAAGACCTGCCAGGTAAACTTTTCATCGCTAAAGCTTTCGGGTCGAGAGGCAAGCGGGGTATTCTTATTTTATATCCCTTTTTGGCATTTGCCGAATCGCTTTCGATGAATTATTATTTATTATACCAGCGTATAAAACAATATGTTTATCAGGCAACCGGCATACAAAATGATGAGGTGTACTCTTTGCAGTACGTTCCTTATTGTGTTGCTGCTTGTTATTATTTCGTCAGATATTTTCGCGCAGGCCATTACCGTAGACAGCAATAGCGTATTGAATAAAGTTATCGTCACGTCCAATAAAAAACAGAATGTTTATACAAAAGCAGTACCTGTTCAATTATTGAATAACGAAACACTCCAACAAATAAATGGTTATTCAATAGGAGATGCGGCAAGTTATTTTTCGGGCGTTTTAATAAAAGATTATGGTGGTATCGGCGGATTAAAAACTATTTCAGTAAGAAGTTTGGGCGCATCAAATACAGGTGTGTTATACGATGGGATACCGGTTGCCGATGCGCAAAGCGGACAAATAGACCTCAGTAAATTTTCTTCCACTTTTGTACAAAGCTTAGAGCTGGATCTGGCCAATCCACAACAAATGCTTTTACCTGCAAGGGCTTATTCGTCCGCTGCTGTATTGTCTATTACTTCCAACACGTATACTGCTATCAATTTTACACAAAAAAAATGGCTGCTTGGCGCTAAGCAAGGATCTTTCGGTTTATGGCAACCATTTGCTGGTATGTATTTTCCTGTAACTAAAAGTTTTGTGATCAGTGCCAATGCGGAAGCTACCTGGGCAAATGGCAATTATCCTTACACAATAGAGAATGGGGTGCTTACACAAAAAGTTACCAGGAGTAATTCGGACGTAACGGCTTTTCAAGGTGAACTGAATGCTGTTAAACAATTTGCCGATAGCTCCACTTTGCAAACTAAGATCTGGGGGTATGCGTCTGAAAGAGGTTTACCGGGAGTGGTTATTTTCTTTAACAATAATATTTCTGTTCAGCGGTTACAGGATAATGATCTTTTTGTGCAGAGCCGTTATCAGGCAAAAATCAATATGACTACTTCTTTGCTGATCGCTGCAAAATATAGTTATGTGTATACAAGATACCGTGATCCGAACTTTTTCAATGGTACAGGTGGCCTTGATGATAAATATACACAGCAAGAAGGATATGCCAGCATAGCCCTTAGCAAACGATTTGGAAAATATATTACAACATCTATTGCTTCAGATATAGCAGTAACAGGACTTACAGCCAATATCAATAATTTCCCCACACCAATTCGTACCAATTTGTGGAACAGCATTGCGATCCAGTTCACTCAATCACTTTGGCAAATAAATGCTTCTTTATTGAATACAAATAATAGTGATCAAACCAAAGTGGGACCTTCATTAGAAAATAAAAATGAATTCACGCCTACTATCGCGGGCAGTTATAAAGTAAATACCAATAGCCCTTTTTTATTTCGCGCCTTTTATAAAAAAATATTTCGGATGCCCACTTTCAATGATGTGTATTATAATTATATCAGCAGCATTGATCCTAAACTCCGGCCTGAATATGCTGATCAATATAATATCGGAATTACTTATACTAAAAATTTTAATTTAAAAATAAAGCAGGTCAATATTAGTGTTGACGCCTACTACAATAATGTAAAAGATAAAATAGTAGCGGTTCCATCACAAAATCTTTTTATGTGGACAGTTATGAATGTTGGAAAAGTTGATATAAAAGGAATTGATGTTACGGCTGATGTTACCGGTCTACTTACAGCAAAAATTAGTTGGTCCGCAAGAATTGCGTATAGCCTGCAACAGGCGCTGGATGTAACCGATCCATCAAATGGAGAATATAAAAACCAAATACCCTATACGCCTGTTAATTCAGGATCAGGGTTGATGGCATTTATGTACAAAACCTGGACTGCAGGTTATACTATGTTGTTTTCGGGTTACAGATATTCATTAGGTGAAAATGACCCAACGAATGAATTGCCAGGTTGGATAACACAGGATGTATTTGTTTCAAGATCAATACATATTCATCAGGTACAAGCAAATATAAAGGCCGAAGTAAAAAATATTTTCGATACACGTTATGCTATCGTTCAATATTATCCCATGGAAGGCAGGTCTTATAAAATAAGTATATTATTCAATAATTTATAAATCAACAAAAATGAAACAAATCAAATTCCCTTTTATTGCAATTGCTTTGATAGTCGTTGCGGTTTCCTGTAAAAAAACTAATTCGGGTACTGTGCCTCCCATAACAGATGGCTTGCTGGTATTGAATCAGGGTAATTTCGGCCACAACAATACTACGCTTACTTATTATGATCTCGCTACCAGCAAGCAATACACAGATTATTTTGCTGATATAAATCATTTTGGATTAGGGGATGCGGGTAGTGATTTTATAGTTTACGGAGGTAAAATATATATAGTGATGAATAATTCGGGCAATGTAACAGTAGTCAATTCTTCTACCGGTAAATTGGTCGATACAATTGGTTTTACTAACGCAGGTGTTAACAGGCAGCCTGAAAATATTGTGAGTTACGGAGGTAAGGTTTTTGTATCTTCTACTGATGGTACGGTAGCGGTTATTGATACAACAACACTTACTGTGAGCCAATTCATTACGGTCGGTGCTAATCCTGCACAGATGGTAGTTTCAGGAACTAATTTATATGTGAGCAATACAGGAGGATTCAGCGCTGAATTTGATTCTACCGTATCCGTGATCAACCTTACCACACTTACAGAAACACAAAAGATAGTTGTAGGTGTAAATCCCGGTTCGCTCGCTGCAGATAATTCAGGTAATATTTATGTTGCCTGCACAGGTGATTACAATACAGTGGCTCCTTCATTGGTAAAAGTTGATATCTCGACCAATACAGTTATAAAATCTGCAGATACAACAGTTGGTACTGTCCGCTTTTACAATGGTAATTTGTACGTGACCGGCGGTTATCTCGGGGCTCCTGTAGTTCGAATATTAAGTACGACGGATTTTAGTCTTATAGCTAATTTTATTACTGATAACACTGCTATAGAAAATCCTTACGGTGTGGATATAGACAGTACAACAGGTGATGTGTACATAGCAGATGCAAAAGATTATTCATCTGCAGGAGAAGTTTTCAGCTTTGACAATACAGGAAAACTGAGGTTTTCATTTAGTGTAAAACCTGGCATTAGTCCTTGTAAAGTGATACCAATATCTCATTAAATATAATTGCTGGGTATCAGGTTTTGTATGGCCTGATACTCAGTATTTAATTAATAGCTGCTAGTATGCATAAACACGAACATAAATATTGTCCAAGATGTAACGTTCTGTTTGAATGTAAGGTTGGTAATATTACGCAGTGTCAATGTTATAACATTCATTTAAAAACAGAAGAACAAGCCTATATAAATGGAGTCTATCCCGATTGCCTGTGTGCCAATTGTATAAAAGAAGTAAGATCAGAATATAACCGTAGCCGCTTTTCAGCACGATTAAAAAAACTATTTGGTTTCAGGTAAGTAAAGTGTAACATCTAATAAGTTTTATTTATATTTATTATATGTTTGATCTTGCCGGCATATCGCTTAGAGAAATTATCACAATAGCATTCACCTTGTTTGCTGTGATTGATATGCTGGGTTCCATACCGATCCTGGTTTCTTTAAAAAGTAAAATTGCCGGCCCGATAAAATCAACGCAGACAACACTGGTATCAGGAGGCTTGATGATCCTGTTCTTGTTTTTTGGGAAACAATTTTTAGATATACTAAGCCTGGATGTCAGATCATTTGCAGTAGCAGGTAGCATTGTAATTTTTATACTTGGACTTGAAATGATATTGGGTATCGAATTTTTTAAGCAGGATAAAGATGATAAAACAAGTAGCGTTATACCCATTGCCTTTCCAATCATTGCAGGCTCCGGAACCCTGACTACCATTATGAGTTTACGCGCCAATTATGCGGTCATTAATATATTGATCGGTATTTTAATTAATTGTGTCGTTATTTACCTGGTATTAAAATCATTGACCTGGATAGAAAAAGTGCTTGGGCCAAGTGGATTATTAGTGATACGCAAATTTTTTGGTGTAGTATTATTAGCGATCGCTGTTAAAATATTCACTACTAATATTATACAATTCGAAAGGTGATTTTGGTCCCTATAAAGTTATTCCGGTATTTACTAATTAGCCGGAAGTGATAATATCTCTTCTTCCATAGCCTGAGTTTCCTGCGGATCGTTTTTATCATTATTTTTTGAGTCGGCTCTTTCAGCTCTCATGGCTTTTAGCTTTCCCCACTGATCATCTGTAAGTATAGCGTGTATGTTTTTAACCGTTTCTTTACGAAGCTCTTTCAGCTGCATTTTTTTCTGATCTTCTGTAAGGCTATCATTTGACAATATTGTTTCTCTGGTAGCTTTATTGGTTTGTCGTATTTGCCTCAATTGAACCCGCTGATCTTTAGTAAGATCCAACGCCTGCATTTGTTGCCAGAATGATTGTTTATTACTTGTACTTGTAGAATCTGATTGTGCAACACCTGGCAACGGAGCATCCCGCTGAACTTGTGCAAATGAAGCAAGTGAAATAAAAGATACGATCGTACTAATGATAATTTTTCTCATAGCAGCTTTTGGTTGGTATAGATGGAAAATTAATCAATAAGTTTAATTCACCGGGAAAATTATTGAAAAGAAAAATGGCCGCATTTTATTGCGGCCATTTCTTATTATTTACTTACCTAAAATTTATCTTAAGAAAAGCATTTCTCTGTATTTAGGTAATGTCCAGAAAGAATCATCTACCAAAATTTCTAATTTATCAACGCTGTAACGAATTGAATCAAAGTATTTGCCTTTGATATTTTCGCAATAAGCAATTGCTTTATCCCTGTTATTAGAAATAGTGTTTATTTTCTTTCTTTCTTCGATCATGTGTTCAACACCTGAACTCATTTTACCGATGTGCTCACTTACTTTTTTCAAAATGTTCAGTTGGTTAGCGTAAGTATCTGCCGGTAAACCTGCATCTTTTAAGCCTTTGATATTTTCTAATAATACATTTTGATATTTAACTGCGCAAGGTAAAATAACCGTTGTAGCTAATTCGCCGATAACTCTTGCTTCGATCTGTACTTTTTTAATGTACGCTTCAAGCATAATTTCATGACGGGCTTCTAATTCAGAATGGCTGTATATTTCATTCGTTTCAAAAAGATGTTTCGCTTTTTTAGTAACAAAAGCATCCAAAGAAAGTGGTGTGGTTTTTACATTAGGCAAACCTCTTTTTTCTGCTTCTTTAGCCCATTCTTCGCTATATCCATCTCCTTCAAATAATGTCTTCTTACTATCAACCACATATTTTTGGATGATGTGCATGATGGCAATTTCTTTCTTATCACCCTTATCGATCAAGGCATCAACATCTTTTTTGAATTGTTTTAATGTTTCTGCAACGATAGAGTTTAGAACTGTCATAGAGATAGCACAGTTAGCTGCAGAACCTACCGCACGGAACTCGAATTTGTTTCCTGTAAATGCGAATGGAGAAGTTCTGTTCCTATCTGTATTATCCAACATCAATTCAGGGATGGTCTTATGAATATCCAATTTAAGCATTGCTTCATCCTGTTCATCAAACTTGCCACCAACGCGTGTTTCAACCTGGTTTAATACTTCAGTCAGGTACTTACCGATGAAGATAGAGATGATCGCAGGAGGAGCTTCGTTTGCACCCAAACGGTGATCGTTACCCGCACTTGCAATAGCAGCTCTTAATAGATCTGCATAATCATGCACAGCTTTGATGGTATTAACAAAGAATGTCAAGAACATCAAATTGGTCTTTGGCGTTTTACCAGGCGCTAACAAGTTAACACCGGTATCAGTTGCGATACTCCAGTTATTATGTTTACCACTACCGTTAATACCGGCAAATGGTTTTTCGTGTAGTAGAACGATCAGGCCATGACGTTTAGCAACGCGTGTCATGATGTCCATTAATAAAGTATTATGATCAACAGCCAAGTTCGCTTCTTCGTAAATAGGAGCGCATTCAAACTGAGAAGGAGCAACTTCATTATGACGTGTACGTAGTGGAATACCTAGTTTGTAAGCTTCATCTTCGTAATCTCTCATAAATGCGTACACTCTTTCCGGAATAGCACCAAAGTAGTGATCTTCCAGCTGCTGGCCTTTTGCAGGAGCATGTCCGAATACAGTGCGGCCGGTCATGATCAGATCAGGACGGGCATTTACCATACCAGCATCAATAACGAAATACTCTTGTTCCCAACCTAAAGTAGCGGTAACTTTTGTAACGTTTTTATCAAAATACTGACAAACATCAACAGCAGCTTTATCAAGTGCTACCAATGCTTTGATCAAAGGAGTTTTATAATCCAGCGATTCGCCTGTGTAAGAAACAAAGATCGTAGGAATACATAATGTTCTTCCTTGTCCGATTTCCATGATGAATGGCGGTGAAGATGGATCCCATGCGGTATATCCACGTGCTTCAAATGTTGCCCTCAATCCACCATTCGGGAAAGAAGAGGCATCCGGTTCTTGCTGGATCAACGCTGTTCCTTCAAATTCTTCAATCGGCGTACCATCACCTTTTAATGTAAAGAATGAGTCATGTTTTTCCGCAGAAAGATCAGTTAGAGGTTGAAACCAGTGCGTGTAGTGAGTAACACCTTTAGTTTCTGCCCAAGCTTTTAAACCATTAGCAATTTGGTTACCCATAGAACGGTCAATTTTCTTGCCGCCTTTAATAGATGCTATTAGGCTTTTATATCCTTCATCACTTAAAAACTGACGGGCTGTTTTTTGAGAAAAAACATTTTCACCAAATATCCCTGTAATCTTTTGTGATATTTTTCCTTGGATGTCTCCAGGGTTTGTGCTTAAATTGTCGATTGACTTAAAACGAAGTGATTGCATAATGGTTTATTATTTAGATGGTACAAAAAAAAGGAATTTATTTCAATAAATCAATTATAGTTTGCTGAAAAACAAAATTTTTAACAAAAAAAGGTAAAAATGTAAATATTCAATTAAATTTTAATATTTACGATAATTTAGCCTTTTCCAGCTAATAGAGCACAATATGGGGGATAAAATAAAGGGTAAATAGATAGACCGGTACCTTATAATAGCACCAATTATGGGAATGGTATAGCCTATTATCATTATGAGAGAAAGGGAGAAAAAAAGTCCGAAAAGAATAAAGGACCTGTCATTTATGGAAGCCGGGATGCCCCGTTCACAGAAAAAAATAAAAACAATCAATAGTAACTGATATACAATAAACTCAATTGTAAAAGGGTATAAAAATGGAGCAGCAGCCCCATCACAAATATAAGGCCTCATGGCACCATGATTAAATGCCTGCGGCCCATTTTGTATAAAACTTATAAAAGAAGGATGTAGCGTATCAATAGGAATAGTAGAACGTGCTTTTTTTAATTCAAGGAAAGAAGATTGTTTTTCCACAACATACTGCGGCAGATCTGTTGTACCGGCAATCATACCGGAGGTAAAAAAAATAATCGCTCCTATACTATATACAATGGCGAAAGTTTTTAACGGGCGATATTGTTTGACGCTAACCAGCACCCACGCAAAGAGCGCAGGCAATAAAGCGATCAAAATAAAATTGCGTTGCAGGAAGATATATAATAAACAAAAAAATATGGCCGATATACCGGTAATGGATATACGCTTTTTATTGAGGCTATTATATAGTATATAGGTAGCAATACCCAGTGCAGATAAGATCAACCCTTCTTTATGAACAGAACTGGTAAATAATAAAAAAGAGGGCAACAAGAAACAACTGATAAGCAGGATATTTTCTTTTCCTTTATAGATGGCAGCAAATACTTTATATAAAGCCACATTTCCAAATAACACTATAAAATTGAAGAAGATCACATTGGTATAATAGTTACCTCCGCTGAAAATGTCAAAAACGGATAACAGCTTAATGATAAGATTGCTTTTAAGGTCATTCCAATAGGAGTTGGCAGAATTGAAAAGCCCGGAATAAGGGGATCGGTAGCCCGAATGAAAGATATTCAGAAAATATTCTTTTGGGTCAATAAAAAGCAGGCGGTATTCTTTCAATGCTTCTCCATGATATTGCCAGGTGTCAGCTCCATTGAAATAGTGAAGCATTATCCATCCGCTGGCTATACCTATTAGTCCTTTTAGTAAAAAAATACCCGTTACTATTTTAAGATTGATGCCGCTGCTTATTATAAACCGGCTGTTGATCAACAGCCAGCAGAAGATCAGTAAATAGCTGATAAAGAGGAACCAGGTCAAATGGAAAAATTTAGTGTGGGAAGTTAGTTAAAATAATAACTGCCGATGCTTCATTAAAAAAGAAATGCAGTTTGTACTTTTGCGCTTTATTTTTACAATTATGGATATTACAGTAAAGACAGCAGAACAGTTAAGATTAACTGCCGAAGAATTTGAATCGATCAGAAAAAAACTTGGCCGAACGCCCAATTTTAATGAGTTGTGCTGCTTTAGCGCTATGTGGAGCGAGCATTGTAGTTATAAAAATTCTATCAAATGGCTAAAAACATTGCCAAGAGAAGGGAAGAAAATGTTGGTGAAAGCCGGAGAAGAAAATGCGGGTTTAATGGATATTGGGGATGGTTACGGCGTAGTGTTCAAGATTGAAAGTCATAATCACCCAAGTGCCATTGAACCATTTCAGGGTGCGGCAACAGGTGTGGGAGGTATTCACCGTGATATTTTTACGATGGGCGCAAGGCCGATAGCTTCCTTAAACTCTTTGCGTTTCGGTAATTTAAAAGAAGCTAAGACACAACATTTGTTAGCAGGTGTTGTACACGGTATCGGGCATTATGGAAATTGTTTTGGCGTACCAACGGTAGGCGGTGAAATATATTTTGAAGATTGTTATCATACTAATCCTTTGGTGAATGCCATGAGCGTTGGTACATTGAAAAATGGCACCACCGTTTCTGCTATCGCAACAGGAAAAGGTAATCCTATATTTTTTGTTGGAAGCGCAACAGGTAAAGATGGAATTGGCGGTGCATCATTTGCTTCTGCAGATATCACAGCGGACAGCGCTGAAGATTTACCTGCGGTTCAGGTAGGCGATCCGTTTCAGGAAAAGAAATTATTGGAAGCTTGCCTGGAAGTTATAAAAACAGGAGCAGTTGTAGGCATGCAGGATATGGGGGCGGCTGGTATCATTTGTTCTACTGCAGAAATGAGTGCAAAAGGCGAAGTAGGCATGAGGATCGACTTGGATAAGGTACCAATGCGTCAAAAGAATATGAAGGCATGGGAAATTTTATTAAGTGAGAGCCAGGAAAGAATGTTGATGTGTGTAGAAAAAGGTAAAGAGAAATTAGTGTTGGATGTTTTTGAAAAATGGGATCTTCCCTGCAGCCAGATCGGTGAAGTAACAACAGATGGCAAACTACAATTTTTCATGAATGGCGAATTGGAAGCTGAAGTACCTGCATACGAATTAGTATTAGGTGGTGGAGCCCCGGTGTACGACAGATCATACAAAGAACCAAAATACCTGGTAAAAATAAAAGCGTTTGATCCTGATACAATTAAAGTTCCTGTTAATCTTAAAAAAACTGCGGAAGACTTAATTCAATTGCCAAGCATTGCATCCAAACGATGGATATATGTGCAGTACGATAGCATGGTTGGTGCAGGTACAACAGGCACAAATCAACCAAGTGATGCAGCAATAGTATTGGCTAAACCAACTAATAAAGCATTGGCACTAACAACGGATTGTAATAGTCGCTATGTTTTTGCAGATCCACATAAGGGAGCAATGATCGCTGTTGCGGAAGCGGCCAGGAATATTGTTTGCAGTGGTGGCGAACCTTTAGGTGTTACGAATTGTTTGAATTTTGGAAATCCTTATGACCCCGAAGTATATTACCAGTTCGTAAACGCGATCAAAGGAATGGGAGAGGCTTGTGTTAAGTTTGATACGCCTGTTACTGGCGGTAACGTTAGCTTCTATAATCAATCACCTGATGGCCCGGTGTATCCAACACCGACAATTGGTATGGTAGGCGTACTGGATAATGTGAAAGATAAAATGACGATGGATTTTAAAAAGGAAGGTGATGTTATTTATTTAGTAGGCGCCAGTAAAAGTGATATTAACTCATCTGAATATTTGCATAAATTACACGGTGTAGAATTTAGCCCTGCTCCGTATTTTGACCTGAACGAAGAATTTATTTTACAACAGGCCATTTTAAAATTGATCAAAAATAAATTGATCGCATCTGCGCATGATGTAAGTGAAGGCGGTTTATTTGTAACTTTAACTGAAAGCGGCTTTAACCGTGATCTTGGCTATACAATAGAAACAGATAACAGTATTAGAAAAGATGCGTATCTTTTTGGTGAAGCACAAAGCAGGGTAGTAGTATCAGCGGATGCAGCTAATACGACAAATGTAGAATCAACTTTAAAAGCAGCCAACGTTCCATTCAAAAAGATCGGGACTGTTACAAAAGGAGATATTAAAATAGACAATACAGGCTGGGGCTCAATAAAGGAATGGAAACAAAAATATGATTGCGCCATCGAAAATCTTTTAGCAGGTGAAGCCGCCGAACAAGCGTTAAGTGCGCTATAATACAAAATACCATGAGCAAAAAAATTGCAATAATCGGTGGGGGAAATTTGGGTACTGCGATTGCAGAAGGCTTATTAAAAAGCAAGTTCTGCAAACCGGCGGAGATTACCATCACCAAAAGAAATCTTGGTACTTTAAAAACACTGAGTGATAAAGGCGTTAAGGTAACTAGTGATAATACTGCGGCTGTGCGTAACAGCGAGTTAGTGATATTTGCTGTAAAGCCTTTTCAAATTGCAGAAGTATTGAGTGAACTGACAACAGTCATAACTGCCAAACATATATTGATATCGGTGATCGCGGGTATTTCTACAAAAGAGATTGCGGAGATCGTGAAAAAGAAAGTGGCTATTTGTAAAGCCATGCCAAATACGGCCGCTGCGATACAGGAAAGCATGACCTGCCTCAGCTTTAGCAATGCAACCGCAACACAGATCAATTATGTAAAAGAATTGTTTTCTACCATTGGTGAAGTTGCCGTGATAGAAGAGAAGTTAATGGATGCAGCAACGGTGTTGGGCTCATGTGGTACTGCTTTTGCCTTGCGTTATATCCGTGCCAGCATACAGGGAGGTATTGAAATAGGCTTTGATGCAAAAACGGCGGCACTCATTGCTGCTCAAACTGCCAAAGGCGCTGCAGATCTGTTACTACAAAAAGGAACGCATCCTGAACAGGAGATAGATAAAGTAACTACGCCAAAAGGCCTAACCATTGCAGGCTTAAACGAAATGGAACATAAAGGTTTCAGCTCTGCCGTTATTAAAGGGATCGCCACCAGCTTTAATAAAATAGGTAAGAACTAAACGAATTCCTGTTTAATCATCTGTACCCTAAATAATGTTTATATACTGCTGATTTTGAGTAAAACAGTGGTTAATAAGCCAATAATTGCTCCTTTTTATTTTGTTTAGCAACTATTTATATTATGTATATTTGGTATAACCAAAACTGCATATATGAGAACAAAATTCATTCTTTCAATAATCATTGTCGCAACATTGTTTGTTTCCTGTAAAAAGAATAGCTCTTCAGGAGGAGGGCTTACTTATCTTATAACGCAGGATAGCGCATCTGATGGTGTGAATATAAATAACAATGTAGTCAGGCATTTTGCTTACAACGCTAATAAAAAACTGGTTAAGGTTAGTTATGAATATGGAACGAGTGGTAATTTTAATCAATATGATACGCTATATTATAATCCGAATGGTACCGTTGAAAAAGTTGAAAGCTATGATGGCGGCCTTTGGAGAACAAACACCTATACTTATACATCGGGCCTTTTAACTTCAGTAAATGAAGTGGGCACAAATGATAGCGGGGCGTATACGCGTAACCGTGCTTATACATACAATGGTAATAAGCTAGCTACACAATCTTTGATATACAGCGTAGGAGTGGCAGAGGCAAATGGTGGTCCGGAAAATATAGACTCAATCGTTTATTCTGGAAATAATTTTCATACAGCTTATTTGATTGATATGAGCACAGCGGTAACGCTTACTTTTGATCAGACAGCTGCTAATCCTTATTACGGACTTAATTTTGACAGTGACGATTTTTTAGATATGTTTAATCCCAATAATCTTACGGAAGCATATGCAACAGCTACGCCGTCTACGATTTTTGCAAATAATACTTACACCTATAGTTCTGGCAGAGTTGCTACTATAACAGATATTACCAGAACACCCAATGTTGTTACAACCGTTGTCTATACCGGACTATAGTTGGATCTATTTATTGATAATAAGCCGCTTCATTTAATTGAAGCGGCTTATTTATTATTGCGTCTTTTACAAGCTGGTATGACAGGCTAACAGGGACTAAAAAAATTATACCAAGGCATAATTTTATGATCTTTTCATCATAATAAGCATATTATTCTGGTAATTGTATATATTTAATGGATTGTATTTTTATGAAACAACTATTTTCTTTACCGATACTTCTTTTATTTATTTTGTACTCTTGTTCAAATAACGAGCAAAAAAAGGTGACTGTAAGTGTAAAAAAAGACACTGTTGTACAAATAAAACAAATTCCCCAAACTGATACTCTCGTATCTCTTCCACCAGAAATAATGCTGGATACATTTTCAAAAACGCCGGCTGATACGATCGGAGGTTGTACCGCCACTTTTTCTACCGATTCTTTATACTATGAAAAAAGAGGCTATGTTTTTATAGCTGATTATACAGGGTTTTCGGCCATTAAGGTCGATAATAAATTAATATTCCTGCATGCTATTTATAAGGGCCAGAAAGAGACAATTGATAATGAAAGTACTTACGAAGGCACATTTGAAGGCGAGGGGTTTGTGGTTAGGATAAAAACAATGATCGCTAAAGTGGAAGGGGATGAATATTCAACCTATACAGGAACAATGGAAGTATCTAAGGGAAAGCGAAAGGTCATTTATAAAATATATGGTGCCGTTGGCTGTTAACCAGTAAGGGAATTATTTAGGTGCTTTTTTATAGATGTAAAAAGCCACTCCGGCAAAAATGATATTCGGTGTCCAGGCAGCAAGTATAGGAGGGAAATTTCCTTTCATTGCAAATACAATGGATAGCCTGCTGCATAATACATACAAAGAACTGATTATTAAACCAAGCGCTAATTGAAAACCACTGCCACCACGCACTTTGCGGGATGATAAGGATACGCCGATGATCGTTAAAACAATAACAGAAAACGGAATGGCATCTCTGTTATATCGTTCCACTAAAAGAGTTCCTATTTGTTCGGATCCTCTTAACTGTTCCATCCTTATGTATTCGTTTAGTTCAGGAGTAGACATGCGGTCTTTTAAATAATCATCCTTTTTCAGATCCAGGGGTTTAAAACTGTATTCTTCTAGTTTGCTGCTGCTTCTCTTTATTGTAAATTTATCGCCGCCCAGTAAAAATCTTTCAGCTACATTATACAGTTGCCATTTTTTTGCAGTCGTATCCCAGTTGATGGTTTGTGCCCTTAAATCATATACCAGCTTATTATTAATGATCTTTTGTACAAAGAAATTATCGCCACTTTTATTTGCTGAATTGTAATACCTGATACCCGCATAAGAGGTAGAATCTATGCGGAAATACGTATTTTCCTTAACAGTACTGTTGTCAAAATCACCTACATTGGAATCTATATATTTTGTAGTAAAGTTGCCCCATTTTTCATTCGCTCTTGGTACTACATACCTGTAACCGAACCATAATAAAGCAGCAAGAAAAAAGCCACCCACCCAGTAAGGGTATAAATATCTTTTGAAACTAACACCACTGCTTAAAATAGCAATTACTTCGGACCTTTCTGCCATCTTTGCGGTGAAGAATATAACAGAGATAAATGCAAACAAAGGAAACAGCAAAGCATCGATACGCGGAATAAATCCGAGATAAAATTGTGTGAATATCTGCCATGAAGAAAGTTTTGATAAAGCAAAATCATCTGCATGCTCACTTATATCTATTACTACTACAAGGGCTGTAATTAATAATATACAAAAGAAAAAAGTAGACAGGTAACTCTTTAATATGTAACGATCGATCTTCTTCATAAAATGTTTCCGCGGCAAAAGTAACTGAAAAGCAGCAGCCTTTAAAATGAGTGTAAATAGCTATGCATAAAAATGGTACAATTAACAAAATATAAATAAAAAGGAGCCGTCTTCACAGCTCCTTTTTATTATAGTATAGTGAAAATATTAATCCAGTAATTTCACTTCCATTCTTCTGTTTTGTGCCCTGCCTTCAGCCGTTGAATTATCGGCAATAGGATCTTCCATGCCAAAGCCTTTAGCTGTAACCCGGTCAGGAGAAACACCCTTCATTAAAATATAGGCTCTTACTGTGTTTGCTCTTGCAAGAGATAATGTTAGATTAGAGGATTCGCTTCCCACATCATCTGTGTATCCATCTATCTCTATTTTAACATCTGTTTTTCTGTTCAAATATTCAACAAGATTGTCAATTACGGGATAAGATTCTGGTTTTAGATCAGATTTACCTGTTTCAAAATTACAACCATTGAAAACATATGATTTAGGTCCTTCAAATTGGATAGGAACAACAAAAGGATGTTTGTCGTCATATCGGGCATTGTTTGCTAAGGCAGGGATATCCAAAAGAATATTTTGATTACTAGAATCCTGGAAACCAAGAATGTATAGATCATATTTCGAACCTACAGGTAATCTCAAAGAAAAATTTCCTGTAAGATCAGATAGGGCCTGAAATTCAGTTCCATTGGCAGAGCTTTTGAAAACTATTATTTCATTGCTAAGAGCTTTTCCACTTCCTAGATCTGTCACAGAGCCGATTACTAATGCATCTTTCTGTCCAACGATTGCTTGTGCCTTTAAACAAAAGGGAGCGAGCATAATAAGCAGACCGAATAAAATTTTTTGCTTCATAATAGTCAAGTTTTATTTTTCATCTTAAAGATATTAAAAAATCATTACCAAAACACAATTTCTACACTAGCGGTATGTATTTTACTATTATAAGCGTTGCTGTAATTGTTCTACCATGGTTGTTTTCCACCCGGCAAAGTCTCCGGCAATGATGTGTTTTCTTGCTTCATCAACCAACCATAAGTAAAAAGCGAGATTGTGAACACTGGCTATTGTCAACCCCAGATACTCCTGGGCCTTCATCAAATGGCGCAGGTAAGCCTTGGTATAATAATTACTCACTTCACAATCAATACCATCATCAATAGGACTAAAATCTTTTTCCCACTTTTTATTATCTATGTTGATGATCCCTTTGCTGGTAAGAGCATGGCATTACGGCCATTGCGGGTTGGCATTACACAATCAAACATATCAATACCTAAAGCAATACATTCTAAAATGTTCCAGGGTGTACCAACACCCATTAAATAGCGTGGTTTTTGTTGCGGCAAAATATCACAACAAAGCTCCGTGTATTCATACATCATTTCTGTTGGTTCCCCAACGCTTAGTCCCCCGATGGCATTACCCGTTGCACCTTTTGATGCAATGTATTCTGCTGATGCGGTCCGTAATTCTTTATAGGTGCTGCCCTGAACAATAGGGAATAGATTTTGTGTATAGCCATATTTATCGGGTGTTTCATCGAATCTTGTAAAACACCTGTCTAACCACCGATGGGTTAGTTCCATACTTTTTTTAGCGTAGGTATGATCACTGGGATAGGGTGGGCACTCATCAAAAGCCATAATGATATCGCCACCGATGATACGTTGTATATCCATCACTTTTTCTGGCGTAAACAAATGTTTGCTGCCATCAATATGGCTTTGAAATAAAGCGCCCTCTTCAGTCAGTTTTCTGTTATTGGCCAATGAAAAAACCTGGTAACCGCCACTATCGGTCAATATTGGTTTTTCCCAGCCATTGAATTTGTGCAAACCGCCGGCTGCTTCCAAAACTTCCAGGCCCGGGCGGAGGTATAAATGATACGTATTGCCTAAAATTATTTGAGCTTTTACATCCTTTATTAATTGCTGTTGTGTTACAGCTTTTACGGTACCTACGGTACCAACGGGCATAAATATGGGCGTTAGTATCTCACCATGATCGGTCGTTATTTTCCCCGCTCTTGCTTTAGTGGTAGTGTCAGTATGCTGAACGTCAAATGATAGTGCTGCCATATAATGCGCAAAAATATTGTTTATTTGGCAATACGGCTTTGGCATAATTTTTTCCGCATATTTATCAAACAAAAATTAAAAAAATGAAAAACAATATAACAGGCAGGGTGAATATCATTATTGATGCACCTGTTTCAAAAGTTTGGGAAGCATTAACCAAACCCGAAATAATCAAGCAATATTTTTTTGGAACTGATACACATACCGATTGGAAAGTAGGAAACCCAATTCGTTTCACCGGTGAATGGCAGGGAAAAAAGTATGAAGACAAAGGAACTATTTTAAACTTCGAGCCTAATAAGCAAATTAAATATAGTTATTGGAGTTCTATGTCGGGAATAGAAGATAAGCCTGAAAACTATGTGACAGTTACCTACGATCTGGCAAGAAATGACGAAGATACAATGGTAACCATCACGCAGGATAATATCCCGGATGAAAAAATGAAAGAACATTCAGAACAGAACTGGGGTAAAGTGCTGACTGATCTAAAAACATTGCTGGAAAAAGAAACGGTGGCTTCTCTATAGATTAGCTGCTATGAATTGTTGGCAATATTCTTTTATTTGTTGTCGCACATCGCGAAACGATTGAAGAATATTGTCTTCTGTTCCAGTTGCTTTTGCAGGATCGGGAAAATTATGGTGAAATTTAATTGCCTTTGAAGGAAAGAAGGGACAGCGTTCTTTAGCATTATCACAAACGGTAATCACAAAGTCGAAATCGATATTTCTATACTCTTCAATATTGTTAGAGGTTTGTGATGAAATGTCGATACCAACTTCTTTCATAGTTGCGATCGCTCTTGGATTTACGCCATGCGTTTCAATACCCGCGCTGTATACTTCGGCTTTATCTTTCGCAAAAGATCGAAGATATCCTTCTGCTATCTGGCTTCGGCAACTATTGCCCGTGCATAAAACAAGTATTTTTTTCATATCAATTAGACGAATAACCAAACAATATTTATAATGGTAAATTTTGGGTCAAAACCAAAAACGATATCCAAAATAATAATGGAAAGCGTTATTATGATTTTCTTTTTGTGGTTGAGTATTTTTTTCATTTGATATTAACAACAGCCACTATTAGGTGAACAACATGCTGCTTGATTTTGTAATGTTGCTAATTGAACTTTTTGTTTTGCAGGAGGAATGCCACAATTGTCCTGCGCCAGACAAGCGGTTTGTTTTGGTGTAAGTTCAAAGCCGTTTCCATTAAAATGTAGGCCATATTTTCCAATCGTGTCAGACTGGTATTCTACTTCGATCTCCAGGTCTTCTGCACCCAATATTTTTTCTGAAAGCGCGATGATAGCTAATAATTTTTGTGGTTGCAACCGATGTTCCAGATCAGCTGCATTCCAAAGTTGAAGGCTGGCCACTTTTTCAAACCGCTCTGTGCCGCCACAGTCTATAAAATGTTTAGAGACAAGCCCGATTTCTGTCACATGAAAATGTTCGGGAACATACGATCCTGATGGCAATCTGAAGTTTACTGTTTCAATAACCGCAAGATGTTTTTTTATTTCTGACAATTTCATTTGACTTATTTTAATGCTAACAACAAGTGTTATTTTTCTTCTCTATTTTGATTGAGATATTCGTGAAATAGGCTTGTAATTTCGATAATACTTTTTCGTCGATACAATAGCAAATGGCATTGCCTTCAATATTGCCTTTTATGATACCTGCATTTTTTAATTCCTTTAAATGTTGCGAAACAGTAGGTTGGGCGAGTGGTAATTCATTGACAATATCGCCGCAGATACAGGTATCTACTTTTAGTAAATAATCAATAATGGCGATCCTTGCGGGATGTCCCAATGCTTTTGCCAATGTGGCGATAGCATTCTGCTTATCGGTAAAATGATCTGTTTTGGTTGCGCCCATAATAGTAATCTAATATTGCAATATTACGATAAATAGATAAAAAATAAAACTATTTTTTTACAGTCGCTGTTACATGGACTAGTAATGCAATGATATCCCACAAAAAATGAAAAACAATTATCAGTTTTATGTTTCTATATTTCCAATAATAATAAGCAAATGCTAACCCGATGATGAACGGGCCAAGTACATTATATAGGGTGCCAAATGAAAAATGCATCAGGCCAAATAAAAGAGAAGAAATAAAAATGGCCAGGTAAGAATTTTTAAAAAGCACTTCCAGTCGTGGTAACAAATATCCCCTGAAGATCAGTTCTTCTGCAATGCCAGCCGTGATTGCTGTAAAAATGAGTAACGGTATATTGTTTTTAAAAATGGCAATGATAGCATCCAGCTTTGTACTATGTTCTTTATAATGCATCGATAAAAAGATCAGCTGTATCAGAGCCGTTCCAATAAGGATCGCTGTAAATATTGAAAGCATTGCTATAACATACTTTGAAAATGTATAGTTCCTTTCTTCCCAAATTAAGAATGGTTGCTTTTCTACTTTTTTTGTGTAAAAAAATATCACTAGCAAGATGCACCAAAAAATTAGTCTTGAGATAAAGAACAGGGTGCCATTTACTTTGGATAATCCAAACAAGTGGAGCACAGGAGAAGAGCCAAGAAATGGGAAAGCAAATAATAACAGGATGGTCAATAGTATACCAATAACAATATGTGATCGTTTTGTTTCCTGTGAAATTATTGTGCTCATGTGTTAGTTCTTTGTTACATATACTGTTGAAGGTAGCGAAAGGTTGGGTGATATATTGTCTGTCATTAGCCATATAAAAAACGCCTTAATCATTTAAGGCGTTTTTTATAACATATGTAACTTTTTTTAATTAACAAAAACCTTATTCAGTAGTATCGTTGCTCCTGCAGCGTCCACTACTTTTACGATGTAAGTGCCACTTGCCAGTTTTGTAAGTAATTGCACTTGTACCGTTTGTTCTACGGTGCCTGCAAGAATTACTTTTGAAGATTGTATACTACGCCCTTCGAGTCCGGTTAATGTAACCGTGTAATCACCTGCTTTTTGTCCGCTTAACGATATAGAGAAAGACGTTCCTGTAATTGGATTGGGATAGATCTTTGAATCTTCGGGTGCCGCATCATTCGATTGAAGCGTTGCACTGATAGGAGATGTAACCGTATTCTGAAATAATAAATTGCCGCCTGCTAAATCGGAAACCGCATAACTCGTGTCAGCATTTTGAATTTTAGTTGCAGAAAGATTATTGAAATCAACCGTATAAAATCCTTTTCCTGTAGCACTGCCCACTATAACATTTCCTTCACCGTCAACAGCAGCGCCATTGGCGGGGAAATTAAATGGCAGGCCAGTTATCGAACCCATTAAAGTGGCAATTTTTGTAGTTACATCAATGCTGAACACAAAGTGATTGGCAGTGATCAGGTATAATTTTCCAAAAGCATCAGCGATCATATCGCCGCCCCAGCTGCTACATTGGTTATGTACGGATGTGCCGCCATTATTAGCATCATCTGTCAGGCTGCCCAAATCAGTAATGCTCGTATTGTTGGTAGTAAAGGAGTATAGATGGTTGCAGTCATTGCTGATAGCATATCCTTTACCATCTGCGCCAATACACATTCTTGTTACGTTATCGCTTTGGTCATAAATATTATTGGTGGTGCTGAAATGCTGGCCTTGTAACTGGTTTTCATTCAACTGAAGACTATTGTCGCTAAAATTTACCCACTTTAATTCGCCGGTTTGCATGGTACAGAAAAACAGCCTGTTATGTGTTTTATCATATGCCGCTGCTGCTACAAGATCGCTGCTGCCAATGGCAGGCACATCTTTTATTAATTTACCGGTAGCCGTATTGATCACACGGATATTTTTCCATAAAGAATCATGTGAATTACTTCCTGTAATGGCATAGGTTTCATCCTGTGCCGAAGCAAAAAGAGAAATAGCGGTAAATGTTGTAAGGAGTAAAATTTTACTATTCATGTGAGCAAGGTTTAGCGTTAGAATTTTCAGTAGGAAAGTTACTAAAAATTACTCATATGAACCAAGAGTTTTACTAAAAAGGTACAATCAGCTCAGCATCAGCTATGGTATTTAACCAGGCCGTCCATTGGGTTCTTTAGAACCTTCCCTAACTGCAATTCATATACAGCACACATGTCTTTCAGTACATCTTTAAAGCCATACGCCACGCTGCCAATAAAATGCAGGGGAAGTGTCCAGCTTTCCCTGTATTTGTATATATGATTAAAGAAAAAATCATTAAAACCGTCTTCAATAATATTCTCGATCATATAATGGCCACGGTTTTCCACTAAAAAAACAGTAAAAGACGCCAGGTAACGATTGGGCAAAGGATTTTTATAAACGGCATCTAAAATTTCAACAGCATTGGTATTGAATTTGGCATTGAAACGGTCCATCAGGTCGGCATCAAAAGTATTGTACAAATAATATTGCACTACCTTTTTACCAAGATAAGCACCACTGCCTTCATCGCCTAAAACATAGCCCAAACCCGGACTGTTTTTAATGATCTTTTTTCCATTGTAATAACAGGAGTTTGAGCCTGTGCCTAAAATACAGGCAACACCCTTTTCATCACCACACAATGCCTTCGCAGCGCCCATCAGGTCATGGTCAACACTGATCTTTGCTTTGGGAAAAACTTTGCTGATGGCCAGTTTTACTGTCTTTATATTGGCAGGATTACTACAACCTGTTCCGTAATAATGGATCTCAACAGGAACAGCCTTGTTCATTTTAGGCAACAATTCGTATTGAAGTATATTTTGTATTTGCTCCGCAGAAAGAAAATAAGGACTGATGCCCTGCGTATAAATGGTTTTCTTTTTTTTGCCGTCAACCAGGCACCATTCCGCCTTGGTAGAACCACTGTCTGCTATTAATTTGATAGCCATATAATGAGTTGAGATGAGTTGAAATTCGCGTTTAAAAGTAACATAATAATCGGTATGTACCGGTAGATAATAACCGAAATTGAAACAAATTTTAATTAATACTGCCAACAACCAATATTTATCGACAATTTTGCACCAATTAAATTAGTCAATTGGCGCATTATTAAATAGTATGAATAGAAATAAGAATCTTAAGGTTTGGCAACCACTGCTTTTTAGTTTGACCATGATAGCAGGAGTTTATTTAGGCTATAGCATGCGGGATAATATGCCCGGCAAATCTTTTTTCTCGATAGATAAAAGCAGCCCGTTGCAGGAAGTAATGAGCCTTGTCCAAAATAAATATGTGGATGATGTAAAAGTAAACGCGTTAAGCGATACTGCCATCGTCGCCATATTAAGCAAGCTTGATCCGCATTCTGTTTTTATACCCGCGGCCGAACTGCAAAGTGTAAATGAAGAACTGGCGGGTAATTTTTATGGGATCGGTATTGAATATAGCATATTGAATGATACCGTTAATGTGGTCAATGTATTGGCTGATGGCCCGAGTGCAAAAGCAGGTATACAGATCGGCGATAAATTGATAAAAGTGGGTGACAGTTTGATCGCGGGCACCAAAATAACATCCACTGGAATAAGAGCATTATTGAAAGGAGATGCCGATTCTAAAGTAACGGTCACCCTTTTGAGAAAGGGAACAATAAAGTCTTTCACAATAGTTCGTGGTGTGATTCCCGTTAGTAGCGTTGACGCCAGTTATATTATAGCGGATAGTATTGGGTATATCCGGCTGAATAAATTTTCTGAATTAACCTACAGAGAATTTATGCTATCAATGGAAGCCTTGCAAAAACAAGGATTAAAAAGTTTGATACTTGATTTAAGGGGCAATGGCGGCGGTGTGTTAGAACAGGCAACAGCTATTGCCGATGAGTTTTTAGATGGCGATAAACTGATCACCTATACAGAAGGCGTTCACTCGCCAAAGAAAGAATATCGCTGTATGCATCCGGGCGCATTTGAAGAAGGTAAATTAATTGTACTGGCAGATGAAGGAACAGCAAGTGCCAGCGAAATATTAATTGGCGCATTGCAGGACTGGGACAGGGCAATCATCATCGGCAGAAGAACTTTTGGTAAAGGATTGGTGCAACAGCAATACGACCTAAGCGATGGCAGCGCACTAAGATTAACGATTGCCAGGTATTATACACCAATAGGCAGAAGCATTCAGCGGCCATACACCGATGGAGATAAGGCATATTATGATGAAATCAGCAATCGTTTTCACGATGGAGAAGTGCTGAGCGCTGATTCTGTAAAAAACGATACGACCAAAATATTTAAAACAATACATGGTAAAACTGTGTATGGCGGCGGCGGTATTACGCCTGATATTTTTATTCCGTTAGATACTAGCGGTTTTTCATCAAGCGTTGCAGCGATCTATATAAAAGGTATCATCAGTGATTTTGCCTATCTGTATTACGTACAAAATAAAGATCGTTTGAATGGGTATAAAACAATTGCAGCTTTTGATAAACAATTTTCTTTTACGGAAGATGACTGGCAATCTTTTGTAACCACCGTTGCTAAAGATTCTATTTCTGTAAGTAATATTTCACCGAAAGAAAAATCGGATATTATCCTTCGTATACGATCATCTATTGCCCGTGAGATATGGCACAATGAAGGCTTTTATGAAACGATGAACACGGATGATGATGGCGTAAAAAAAGCAATTGAAATAGTAACAGGTCGCAAGTAATAGGTAGTAAGATTTAATTCATGCTACTTGATTCTCCGTACCTGATACGCGTACATACCTTAATAAATTAAAATAACGCATATGTGGTTAAATAATATTCTTGAAACCATTGGTGATACACCATTGATCAAATTAAATAAGATCACAAAAGATCTGCCTTGTACTGTATTGGCTAAAGTGGAATATTTTAATCCCGGCAATTCTATCAAGGATCGCATGGCCATTAAAATGTTAGAAGTGGCAGAGAAAGAAGGAAAGATAAAACCTGGCGGGACAATAATAGAAGGTACCAGCGGCAATACAGGTATGGGCCTTGCTTTGGCAGCTTGCGTAAAAGGATACAAATGTATTTTTACTACAACAGATAAACAATCAAAAGAAAAAGCAGATATACTCAAAGCGGTAGGAGCAGAAGTAATTGTTTGTCCAACCAATGTTGAACCGGAAGATCCGCGTTCATATTATTCTGTATCAAAACGCCTGGCTACGGAAGTGCCGAACAGCTGGTATGTGAATCAGTATGATAATCTGGCCAACCGGCAGGCGCATTATGAACAGACAGGCCCTGAAATTTGGGAGCAGACCGAAGGGAAAATAACGCACCTTGTTGTAGCATCAGGTACAGGCGGAACTGTTGTTGGGACGGCACAATATCTAAAAGAAAAAAATCCAAACATTCAGGTATGGGCCATTGACAGTTATGGTTCTTTACTAAAAAAATATTTTGATACGGGCGAGCTGGATCATAAAGAGGTCTATCCTTATATCAGCGAAGGATTCGGAGAAGATTTTATTCCCGCAAATTATGATATGAGCGTGATCGATCTGTTTGAAAAAGTAACCGATAAAGATGGCGCTATCATGGCCCGTCGTATTGCTAAAGAAGAAGGATTGTTTTGTGGATACAGTGCCGGCAGCTGTCTGCAGGGCATGTTGCAGTTAAAGGATAAATTAAAAAAAGGGGATGTTGTTGTATGCATTTTTCATGACCATGGTAGTCGTTATGTAGGAAAAATTTATAATGACCAGTGGATGATGGAGCGCGGATTTTTAGAAGTTAAAACCTTTAAAGATCTGATCAGCGGAAGAGGAAGCAACCCTTTGATAACGGTGCAACCGGAACAATTGGTTTCTGAAGCGATAGCGATCATGAAAAAATATGATATTGAAAATATCCCTGTCATTAGAGGAGAAGAAAATGTTGGCGCGATATCAGAAAGTGGTTTGTTCAATAAAATAGTAACCAACGGAGATATTAAAATGCAAACGATCGCTTCTGTTATGGAAAAACCATATCCGGTAGTTTCTTTTGATACACCGGTAGAGCGGTTGAGTTCTTTTATCACCAAAGAAAACGGAGCCGTATTAAGTAAAGATGAAAGCGGTGGTTATCATATTGTAACAAAATATGATATTATACAAAGCCTTACCAAATAATCGGCTGTTACAGGAAATGAATAGCAGGGTAAATGTCTTATTACCTGCTACTTTTGTCTTGAGGCTGGACCTTCACAACCTATGCTGGCAGGCGATATCTATCAAAATTCCCCAATTATTTTTTATGCCGTATATTGCACACCTAATAATTAAAAAACACTAAAAAATAACACATGAGTAAGTACACAGCTGGCGTATTATTTGGTAAAGAATTGGAAGCCTTGTATAACGACGCGAAAGACAACAAATTTGCAATACCAGCAGTTAACTGCATCGGTACTGATACCATTAATGCGGTTCTTGAAACAGCAGCTAAAGTTAATTCTCCGGTTATCATACAATTTTCAAACGGTGGTGCACAGTTCATCGCTGGTAAAGGAATGCCGAATGATAAATTACAAGCAAATATCGCGGGCGCTATTTCAGGTGCTATGCATGTTCACGCAGTAGCAAAACATTATGGAGTTCCTGTTGTTTTACATACGGATCACGCTTCTGCAAAATGGCTACCATGGATCAGCGCGTTGATCGATGCAGGTGAAAAACATTTTAAAGAAACAGGTTCTCCTTTATTCAGTTCTCACATGTTGGATCTTTCTGAAGAACCAATCGAAGAAAATATTCATACATCAGTTGAGTTCTACAAACGTATGGCTCCATTGGGCATGAGCATCGAGATCGAATTAGGCGTTACGGGCGGCGAAGAAGATGGTGTTGATAACAGCGATGTTGATAACGATAAATTATATACTCAACCGGAACACGTTTTATATTCTTACAAAGAATTATCTAAAGTAGGTAAGATGTTTACTGTGGCTGCTGCTTTTGGTAACGTACATGGTGTTTACAAATCTGGTAACGTGCAGTTAACGCCTGTTATCTTACACAATAGCCAGGTGCATATTGAAAAAGAATTGAAGACAGGTCCTAAACCAGTTTACTTTGTGTTCCACGGTGGTAGCGGTTCTCCTCAAAATCAAATCAGAGAAGCGATCGGTTACGGTGCTATCAAAATGAATATCGATACAGATATGCAATGGGCATTCTGGGAAGGAACTTTGAACTTCTACAAAAAGAACGAAGCCTTTTTACAAGGACAATTGGGAAATCCGGAAGGCCCTGAAAAACCAAACAAAAAATATTACGACCCACGTGTTTGGTTGCGCAAAGGACAAGAAAATTTCATCAAGCGTTTAGAAGTTGCTTTTGATGATTTGAATTGTATGAATAGAAATAAATAAAAATGTAAAAGTCAAAAACAAAAAGTACTAACTACTTTTTGTTTTTGGCTTCTTTTTTGTTTTGAATTGTAACTTTTGAATTTAACATGCTATGAGAAAAGAAGAAGATTTTGACGCCAACCTTGCCGGTGAAGATGGATTAACGGAAGAGACGAAAAGAAGATGGTTCAAGCGGATAAAAAAAGGAATTCTTACTGCTACTAAAGACAAGGCAGATGCACCGGAAGGTATCTGGACAAAATGCCCATCCTGCAAACTAACCTGCACGGTTAGTGAGCTTAGAGAAAATAGATTCGTTTGTCCGAGATGTGAATACCATCATCGTATTGGCAGCGGAGAATATTTTGATATCATTTTTGATGAAGGTGTTTTTGAAGAATTGTTTGCCAATATCGTATCGAAAGATTTCTTAGGTTTCGTTGATCTTAAGCCTTATGCCAAAAGATTGGAAGAGACCTACGAAAAAACAGATATTCATGATTCAATAACCGTGGCACATGGACAGGTTGAAGGCAATCATCTTGTAGTAGCCTGTATGGATTTTGAATTTATCGGTGGTAGTCTGGGTAGCGTAATGGGAGAAAAAATATCCCGCGCCTGTGATTATTGTATCAAGCACAAGATCCCGTTTATGATCATCAATAAAAGCGGTGGTGCGAGAATGATGGAAAGCGCTTTCTCCTTAATGCAGTTAGCTAAGACCTCGGGTAAATTATCGCAGTTGGCCGATGCAAAAATTCCTTATATTTCTTTATGTACCGATCCTACTTTTGGTGGAACCACTGCATCTTTCGCGATGTTAGGCGATATCATTTGTGGTGAACCGGAAGCGCTGATCGGTTTTGCAGGCCCGCGTGTTATTAAAGAAACAATTAAAAAAGATCTGCCCGATGGCTTTCAGCGCAGCGAATTTTTATTAGAACACGGCTTCCTGGATTTTATTATTCCCAGAAAGGACCTGAGAAGCAAGTTGGCAACCTTGCTGGTGTTATTAAAAAACTAAGTATTCATTGAAATTGATAAAAAAAGCAGCCTGCAAAGGCTGCTTTTGATTTACAGGTATTGGTACTTTCAATAAATAATATCACTACATATAATAATTTTGAAACTATAAAAAATTCCGTTATTTTTATAAGGATTGGCTTGCTTCTCTAACACAAAACAATATAGATAAATTATGGCCATACGAGTAGCGATCAATCACAAAACAAGTTATACCTATGACAGGGCAGTTACTTTGTTTCCCCACATCTTTCGTTTAAGGCCCGCGGCACATTCCAGGACCGCCATTGAATCGTATTCACTAAAAATTTCTCCTAAAGAACATTTCATCAACTGGCAGCAAGATCCATTTGGCAACTACCAGGCAAGAGTTGTTTTTAATGAACCAACAACACAATTAAAAATTGAAGTGGAAATTATTGCAGACATGATCGCATTAAATCCATTTGATTTTTTTGTGGAAGAATATGCAGAAAATTTTCCTTTTAAATATAGCGAGCTTTTACAAAAAGAACTAGTGCCCTATCTTGAAATAAAAGATGACGGGCCTTTATTGAAAGAATGGATAAAAACAATTGATACGAGTAAAAAAACGATCAACGATTTTTTAGTTTACTTAAATTATAAATTATACAAGGCCATCAACTATTCCATCCGCATGGAAGCAGGTGTGCAAACATCTGAAGAAACATTAACTAAAGAGTTAGGTTCTTGCAGAGATACTGCCTGGTTGTTTGTACAGATATTACGTCACTTAGGTTTAGCTGCGCGATTTGTATCAGGTTATTTAGTACAATTAAAATCTGACCAGGAATCTTTGGACGGGCCATCAGGACCAATAGAAGATTTTACAGATCTGCATGCGTGGACAGAAGTCTATATCCCCGGCGCAGGTTGGATCGGGCTTGATCCTACCTCAGGGTTATTTGCGAGTGAAGGGCATATACCTTTAGCTTGTACACCTGATTATGCAAGCGCTGCACCGGTTGTTGGCGCAACAAGCAAATGCGAAGACACAAAATTTGATTTCTCCAATATTGTAACGCGCATCCATGAAGATCCGCGCGTAACAAAACCATATTCGGAAGAGCAATGGATCGCGATCAATGCGACCGCATTAAAAGTTGATAAGGATCTGCAGAATTATGATGTGAAGATGACGATGGGTGGTGAGCCTACTTTCGTTTCTATCGATGATATGGAATCTGCGCAATGGAACACCGCTGCAGATGGAAAAGAAAAACGAGAATTATCACACGATCTTATTTTCAGGCTGAGAGAAAAATTCGGTCCGACCGGTATGATACATTACGGGCAAGGCAAATGGTATCCCGGTGAACCTTTGCCACGCTGGCAATTAGGATTGTTCTGGCGCAAAGATGGCTATCCGATCTGGCGTGATGTTAAACTGATCGCACACGAAAAGATCGAAAAAAAATACACGCATGAAGATGCAGAAAAAATTGCGAAAGAATTAGCGAAGCATATTGCAGTAAGTACAGATAATGTAAGCGCTGTTTATGAAGATGTGTTTTATTTTTTATGGCAGGAAGGAAAAGTGCCGGTTAATATCGATCCTACAAAAGCAGGATTAAAAGATTCAACAGAACGCAGAACATTAGCACAGTTGCTTGATAAAGGTTTAGACAAACCCGCAGGTTTTGTATTGCCATTAAAATGGAACTACTACAACAGCCAATGGCAAAGCTGCAAATGGATCATGAATCGCGAGCAGATATTTTTATTGCCGGGAAACTCACCAATCGGTTTGCGTTTGCCTTTAGAATCTTTACCAGCAGTAGCATTAGAACCACAAATTGTTGAACGCAGTTTGTTTGATGAATTACCTGAACTGGAAGAGTATCATGAAAGTATCACAGAACGCTATGGTTCTATTACTGAACATCCAACAGAAAAAAGAACCAAAGTAACCAAGACCGCAGACGAAAAAGAAAAAGACAAAAAGAATAAAATAGAAGAGAAAGAAGAAACGAAAATAACTTTTGAAGTGCCTGTTATTAAAACAGCGCTTTGTGTTGAAGCGAGAGACGGCGTTGTGTATTTATTTGTTCCGCCATTAGAATATTTAGAACATTATTTAGACCTGATGGCTTCAATAGAAGCAACAGCTAAAAAATTAAATATTCCTGTTAGAATAGAAGGATACGAGCCACCAAGAGATTACCGTGTTGAAAGATTAGTGGTATCTCCTGATCCAGGTGTTATTGAAGTAAACATTCATCCTGCCAAGAATTGGAAAGAGATGGTGCATAATTTAGATACGCTTTATGATGAAGCATTCTTAGCAAGATTGGGAACAGAAAAATTCATGTTGGATGGAAGGCACACAGGCACCGGTGGTGGTAACCATATTACCATCGGTGGCGCAACACCCGCTGAAAGTCCGCTATTACGCAGGCCCGATCTGTTGCGTAGTTTAATTACTTACTGGCAACATCATCCTGGTTTATCATATTTATTTTCGGGGTCGTTCATTGGGCCAACAAGTCAGGCGCCAAGAATCGATGAGGGCCTTGATCAGAAATTATACGAAATGGAAATCGCGTTCGACCAGGTTCCTGAAAAAGGATTTATTCCTTTCTGGTTAACGGATAGATTGTTCCGTCACTTGTTAACTGATCTGACAGGTAATACGCATCGTTCTGAATTCTGTATCGATAAATTATATTCACCTGATTCATCATCAGGCAGATTAGGCATTTTAGAATTCCGTGCATTTGATATGCCACCTCATAAAGAAATGAGTTTGGTGCAAATGTTATTGATACGTGCTTTGATCAGCAAGTTCTGGAAGAAGCCATACAAACACGATCTGGTAAGATGGGGAACAGAATTGCATGATAAATTTATGTTGCCTCATTATGCGCAGGAAGATATGAGAGATATTGTGAGCGACTTAAATGATGCGGGCTATCCGTTCCAGATGAGTTGGTTCGATGCATTCTTTGAATTCCGTTTTCCGCATTACGGAACGGTTAAAATTCAAAACATCGAGATGGAAATTCGCGGAGCAATAGAACCATGGCATGTGTTGGGTGAAGAAATGTCGAGTTCAGGCACGGCACGTTTTGTTGATTCATCTTTAGAAAGAGTACAGGTAAAATTAAAAGGCCTAAATGGTGATCGTTATATTTTATTGTGCAATGGCACACGTGTTCCATTAAGAGAAACACATGTAAAAGAAGAATTCGTTTGCGGTGTACGTTACCGTGCATGGCAACCACCATCAGCCTTACATCCAACGATCGGTGTTGATACGCCATTGACATTTGATATCATTGATACCTGGAACAGTCGTTCTATAGGTGGTTGTACTTATCATGTATCACATCCTGGTGGAAGAAGCTACGATACCTTCCCGGTAAATGCATACGAAGCTGAATCACGCAGAGGAAACAGATTTGAGGATACATCGTATTCGCAAGATGTATTATTACCAAGAGCATATATCTCAGAAATAAAACATTATATCGAACCGAATGCCAAGAACGTTCCTTACGATCCACCACCTATTGAAGTGAGTGGTGAATATCCTAATACATTGGATATGCGACAGTTTTGGAAGAAGAAAAAATAGATTTAATCCCTGAGCTTGGCTTGGGGATTTTTTGTTGTGTTATAAAAGTTTCGCATATTTTTGAATGCCTTAATCACCTAGTACCTGCAAAATCACGACCATTATGACCTACAATAAATTTAATACAGGATCCGAGTGGAGAAAATGGGATCTCCATGTCCATACCCCCTATTCTTTAGTTAATCATTTTACGGGAGCTACTGATGATGAAAAATGGGAGCTTTTTATAAAAGACTTAGAGTCATTACCTGAAGAATTCAAAGTATTAGGGATTAATGATTATTTATTTATTGAAGGGTATAAAAAAGTTTTAGAGTATAGAAAAAAGGGAAGACTTAAAAATATCGAGACTATTTTGCCTGTAGTTGAATTTCGTATAAAAAAATTCGCCGGTCACAAAGATTTTAAACGAATAAATTTTCATGTAATTTTTTCTGATGTGTTAGAACCTCACATAATAGAAAGCCAGTTTTTAAATGGCTTGAATGGAAAATATAAACTCACGCCAGGACTTAATGGAATAACTTGGAATGGGTTAATAACAAAAGATAGCCTAATTGACCTAGGTATAGCTATTAAAAAAAGCGTTCCATCAGAGCAATTGCCGAGTTATGGAAGTGATTTAGAAGAAGGATTTAATAATTTAAATCTTGATGAAGAAGATATTTTAAAATTATTAAAAGATAATACATATTTAAAGGGTAAATTTTTAACAGCTGTTGGCAAAACCGAATGGGAAACTCTGTCATGGAATGATCAAAGTATTGCAGAAAAAAAAGATATAATTAATAAGGCCGATTTAGTATTTATCTCTTCAGCGAATGTAGATGCTTGTTATAATGCAAAAAGAAAACTTACGGAGCAGGGAGTTAATAATTTGCTTTTAGATTGTAGCGATGCGCATTATAATATTTCTTCACTGCAAAAAGATAGGATTGGAAAATGTTATACTTGGATAAAAGCAGATCCCACTTTTGATGGTCTAAAACAAATTGTTTTTGAACCTTCTTCGAGACTTTTAATTCAGGACGAACAGCCAGAAACAAAAACTAATTATAATGTAATTGAGAAAATTAGATTTATAGCTAATGAAAATTCTGATCTTTTTCCGACGGATTTCATTCAATTAAATCCAAATTTAAATGTAATTATAGGTGGTAAATCTTCTGGGAAGTCGTTACTCCTATTTCATATAGCCAAAACAATTGACCCAGATCAAGTTGCAGAAAAGCTTGGTGTCGTTAATGAAAATGAGTATGACTTACGAAGTAAAGTAGAGGGATTCGACTTTGAGGTAGATTGGAAAGATGGGCTTATAAATAAACTTAATGATGATTCAGATGGGAAAACAAGACAAATCACATATGTACCGCAGATGTATATTAATCATTTAGCAGAGCAAAAAGGAGAAAAAAAACTTACCGAGCTTATCGATAATATTCTACTACAAAACATAGGATTTAAACAATTTAAGGATGCTCAACACAAACGAATTCATGAAATAAATCTAGAGACTCTACTAAATGTTAATGAAATTTTTACTTTAAAAGAAGGCTATCAACAAATTCAACAGCAATCTAAAGAGTTGGGGGATAAGCCAGCTATTGATGCAAATATTTTGAGAATTAATGCCGAAATAATAGAATTAAATCAAAAAGCTGGGTTTTCTCCAGAAGAAACTATTGAGTATTCTCAATTGCAACAAAAGCGTGATAATTATATAAATGGTAAAGAAAGAATCGAGGTATACAAAGAAAAATTGCAAGAATATATTATTTTGATAGAAAATAATAAAGTGGAAACGAAGCAAAAAATAGAAAGTATTTCTTCTAATTGGTATGAATTTTCTGACGATAATATTGCTAATTTTTTCATAGCGAAGAATAAAAAAGAAGATAGTCTAACTATTGATGTTACATTTGATGCCATAATTAAAAAGTATCAAAAAGTTGCCGTAAACGTAGAAATATCTAGGCAAACAAAAATTAAAAATATTGCTGCGATAGATATCAAGCTTCTTCCTTTTGCAGCAAAAATTACTAATCAAGGCCTATTAGGGAAATTAAAACTTCAATTAGCTAAAGATCAAAGTACATTAAAGCAAATTGAAGAAAAACAAAAACAATTAAAAGGTATAGCAGACGAAGGGGCAAGATTAAGAAGCGAGATATTGGCGGGAACTATTAAATTATTTGATATTTATAAATTAATATTGGAACAAATAGTCAATCCTGAACTTTCTGAAATAGGCAATGGCTTAGCTTTAAAGACAACTTTAGAGATTGATATAGCCAGTTTCCAAAATGGATTTTGCGGATTATTAGATGGGCGATCAAATTTCAACACATTATTTGGAGCATCCTTTGATGCAAGCAATAACTATATATATTCCGAAGATACTCATATACAAAATATAGAATCAATTTTTGCAAAGGTTTGGAGTGCGGAAAGAAATCAAATTAAATTTAGATCTGGCTATGATTCCAAAGATGCAATTCTACAATTATTGAAAGACAACTTTAAATTTAAGTATAATATTATTTATAATGGAGATAATATACTTCAAATGTCTCCTGGAAAAAGGGGACTAGTTTTAATGCAAATAATTTTACATCTTAGTAATGCAAAGCATCCGATTTTAATTGATCAACCCGAGGATAATTTAGATAATAGAACAATATTTAATGATTTAAATGAATTTATAAAAGATAAGAAAATACAAAGACAAATTATTCTAGTTACTCACAATGCAAATTTAGTAGTATCAACTGACGCAGAACAGGTTATAGTGGCCAACCAAAACGGGCAGGATAAAGGAAAGACAAATGAAAAATACCAATTTGAATATGTTACTGGATCGTTGGAACATACTTTTAAAGCTGCTGGAAATTCAGGTGTGTTACAGCAGATGGGAATAAGAGAACATGTTTGTGATATATTGGAAGGAGGCGAAGATGCTTTTTTGTATAGAGAGAGGAAATATGGGTTTAAATAAATAATTATGAAATATATAAGAATAGGAGTACTAACAATCCTCGCAGCAGCATACTTACTAATGCTATCCGATACATTCTTATCCGGAACAAAGTCCACGCAAGAAGTATTGGTTAACAATAACGACAGCGCAAAAGTTGTAACAGGTAAAATACTCTGGACCTATTATTTATATTCAGCTTCCGGTAAAACTTATATCGTAACCTCAGAAGTGTATCATGATCTGAATATCGGCGATAGTTTTATTGTTGAACGTACCAATATCTTAAAAAAAGCAATTGCTATTCAGTACAATAAAGATCCTAATTTGGCAGAGCATAATATTGGGGCGTTGTATACTTCTTTATGGTTATTGTTCTTTGTACTTTTGTTTTTAGGGATTGCATTGTTTATTTTGATATCACCTCAGAATTTTCCGGTTGATAATTTGTTCTTTGTTGCACTGCTGTTGTTTGCGGCAAGTGTTTATCCTTTTTATTTGTATTTTGTAATTCAGCCCTGAGCGATATAATGGAAAGAGATATCACAAAGACACTTTTTGCACTTGCTTTATTTTTAGGCATTTTGGTGATGGCCGATAATTTTCTGTTCCCTAAAATCAGGGCAACTGAGGTATTGAGCAATACTGCCTTTGGCGGATCTTACGCAGGATCTGATGATCCTGTTGGTTATTTTATGACCACTTCAAATAAAGAGTATTGTGTTCCCAGTGAGGTTTTTGATGGTGTTAATGTCGGCGACACTTTTATTGTATGGCAAACGCCCGTTTTTAAGCAGGGTATTCGTATTCAGCATAAGTATAACGGAAATACCTATGTTGACAATATACGCTGGATGAACTTTCCTTCCACTGCCTTTTCCTGGATTAGTTTTATGATCCTGCTGAGCATCTTCAATTTTTATTATCCGCAATTTAATAATGACCCTAATACGCAATTAAGGCTATCGCTGGTGTTTCTTGCGTTTACTTTGGCAGGTATATTTGTTTATATGTACGGATAATTATTCCCGCAGAGGGAAGGTGAAAGCAACAGTTTTGAATTGAAAAGGGTCTATATAGTAGCGTAACTATGCCAATTACATTAACTTTATATCTACAATTAAGTAGTAAATTTTAATTATTTTTAGTACGGCTAACATTAAATAACTGCTATGAAGGGCTTTGGTCGGATTTTTTTTATGACTGCGTTTACTGTACTATTAACCTGTTGTGCTTATGCTCAGGTCGATTCTGTTACACAAAGACTCAAGCAGCTTGGTATTGATTCAACTATCATAGCGCATTCTTTTCATACCGATGATGGCATTCATTATTTTAAAGTAACCATGAATGCCGTTTCTCCTACAACCAATAATTATACAGTGATCGAGTATGACCCACAACGGGATGAAGCTGCGCGCTGGCAAATGCTTACGTTCAACAATAACCCTGTCTCCGAAGGTTGGGCACATGATTATGCCAAAGAGGTCAATAAAAAAAGAGATAGCACCGTAGGTATTTATGCAACAAGTATCAAATCCGAAGACACGGCCAGTATTGTGATCTCATTTAAATGTAATAAAACCAATCTTCCTGACCGTTATAAAGATTTGTCGCGTTGTACCGGCCTTGCCTATATCAATAAAAAGACAAAGCAAATCGATAAAGAAGAATTTACGGATAGTTCATCATTCAGGTTAGAAAATATGGATGTTTCTACTTATACGATGGATAGGAATTTTTCCTTCAATGAAGATGAACAATACAATCAGTTGATATCTGATGATATCCTGATGGATGTTTTTATAAAAGATAAAAAAGGCAGAGTAGCGGTTACTTATATTTACTCAGACTACAAAAGAGTGAAGTGAGTTATTTTCAATACTGCCATAAAAATAAAAAGCCGATAACAATTTTGTTATCGGCTTTTTATTTGTTTACATTATTTTATGCCTGAGGCAATTCTGTGTTTGTTCCTTCATGTTCTTTTTTCAACTGCGCTAATTTTTCTTTGCTGTAAGTTAATTTGGCAATACCTACAAACAATACCGGCACAAAGAATATGGCGATACCCGTTGCAGCTAACATACCGCCTAATACTGTGTAGCCGATCGTGTTTCTGGCTACCGAGCTGGCACCGGATGCTAACGCTAACGGCAATACGCCGAGGATAAATGCAATAGATGTCATCAATATCGGGCGAAGACGTAATTTAACTGCATCCAATGTGGCAGCAATAATTGGCATGCCCTTATCAACTCTTTCTTTGGCAAACTCAACAATTAAGATGGCATTCTTTGCAGAAAGCCCGATCAATGTGATCAACCCAATTTGTGCGTATACGTTATTGCTTAATCTTGGTATCAACGTTAATGTTAAGATAGCACCAAATACCGCTATCGGCACAGCCAACAAAACCGAGAAGGGTACTGCCCAGCTTTCGTACAACGCAGCCATCAATAAGAATACAAATATGATTGATAAGGCGAAGATATATACCGCGCTGTTACCCGATTTTAATTCCTGCAAACTCAAGCCCGAAAATTCATAACCATATCCTTCAGGAAGCGTTTTATCTGCTACGCGTTGTAATGCTTCTATCGCTTGCCCGCTACTGTAGCCCGGTTTAGCACCGCCATCCACTTCGGCACTTCTGTAAATATTAAAATGGGAGATAAGCGGCGCGCTTTCCGTAACCTTATAACTAACCACCGTGCTTAACGGAACCATTTGCCCGGTATTATTTTTTACATAATACTGCCCGATATTTTTTATGTCGTTACGGAAGGTTGTATCTGCCTGCGCCACTACATAGAAGTTTCTTCCGTAGATAGTTAGCTGGTTAATATACGTACTACCCATGAACATTTGCATGGTATTATATACATCGGCGATATTTAATCCTAAGCGTTTACATTTATCCCTGTCGAGATCAACTTCATAACCCGGTGTATGCGCGCTAAAGAAAGTAAATGCGTTGGCAATTTCAGGTTGTTTGTTGGCTTCAGCTACAAAACCATTTACTACTTTTTCGAATGTTTTAATATCATCGTTCGATTGCCTTTGTTCTATCTGGATACTGAACCCGCCGGCATTACCCAAACCTGGAATAGCAGGCGGCGGAATTACAATGATCTTCGCTTCTTTGAGCGCGGAGAATTTTTTATTCAGCGCCATAATAATGCCTTGCATTTTCAGGCTATCGGCTTCTCTCTCATCCCAGGGCTTCAACTGCATAAAGATGGTACCGCTGTTAGATTTAAAACCACTCGTTAACGCATTGTATCCACCTAAGGCCGCAACGTGTAAAACACCCGGTGTGTTTTGTGAAATTTTCATTACGCTATCCAATACGTTTAAAGCTCTTGTAGTAGAACCCGCTTCGGGTATCTCGAATGAAATATACAAACGTCCGTCATCTTCTGTCGGAATAAATCCTGTAGGCTTATTATGAAAAAGAAATACATCGCCAACAACAATACAAGCCAATAAAATAAGTGCTAAAGGAGTTACTTTAATAAATTTCCTTACGCCGATCGTATAATTGAGACTGAACTTTCTATACCATTCATTGAACTTATAAAAGAATTTATTTAAGCCTTTTGAATTTTCATCAATATGTTGTGGTTTCAACAACAACATACACAATGCGGGTGTTAACGATAAGGCGATAAATGCAGATATCAATACAGAGATCGCGATCGTGATGGCAAACTGTTGGTATAATTTACCAACGATGCCAGGGATAAAACCTACGGGAACAAACACCGCTGCTAATATCAGGGCAATGGCAATAACCGGTGCGGTAATATCGTGCAATGCTTTATTGGTAGCGTCTTTAGCTGATAAACCTTCCGTATCAATATAATGTTGTACCGCTTCCACCACAACGATCGCATCATCCACCACAATACCGATTGCCAATACAAAACCAAACATGGTCAATGTATTGATTGTAAATCCTAACGGGATGAAGGCAATAAATGTACCCACGATCGCCACAGGAATAGCCAATACAGGGATCAATGTAGTGCGCCAGTTTTGCAGGAAGAAAAATACTACCAGTGTTACCAATCCCAACGCGATCAATAATGTTTCTACCACATCAGAGATAGATACTTTAACCACGGTCACAGATTCAAAAGGCACAACATAGTTTACATCTGCGGGGAAATACTTTTTCATCGCATCCATTGCTTTGTAAACACCTTCGGCAGTTGCAAGGGCATTACTTCCCGGTGCCTGGTATACCAACAAATAAGAGGCTCTTTTGCCATCTACAAAAGAATTGGCTGCATAACTTACTTTTCCTAATTGTACGCGGGCCACATCTCTTAAATAAACTACCGAGCCATCTTGTGTGTTGGAGCGGACAATAATATTACCGAAATCCTTTTCTGTCGTCAATCTGCTATTGGTAAATACGGTAAACTCAAAGGTAGAAGAAGAAGCTTGTGGTGGTGAGCCAACAGAGCCGGCAGCCACCTGTAAGTTTTGTTCGTTGATCGCGTTCTGAATATCGTTTGCGGTTAATCCCAGTTGCGTTAGTTTACTAACGTCTAGCCATATACGCATGGCAAAATTATCTGCCCTGCTAAATACGTCTCCCACACCCGGCACACGCAATAACTGATCACGTACATAGATATTAGCATAGTTATCCATAAAAGGAATACTATGTGTTCCATTGGGTGCATACATTGCCACCAACATTAAAATACTTGGATTACGTTTTAAGGTAGTGATACCTAATTTTTGTACCTGGCTTGGTAATGCAGGCGTAGCAATACCTACACGGTTCTGAATATCTAACGCAACAATATTTGGATCTGCATTGATATCCAGCGTAGCTGTAATACTAGAGTTCCCGCCGTTGGCGCTATTGCTTTGCATATAAGCCATACCCGGCACACCATTCACCTGCGTTTCAATGGCAGTGGTAGTGGTCTGTTCAACTGTTTGCGCATCAGCGCCGGTAAAATTGCTGGTGATAGAAACAGTCGGCGGCGTAATATTCGGATACTGGCTGATGGGCATATTCAATATTGCCAGCGTACCAACCAATAAAATTACCAGTGATATAACAATGGCCGTTACAGGCCTTCTTACAAATATATTTGATGACTCCATAATTATTTTTTTTGAGCCCGTCTGTAGTTTTTTAATTCAACTCCAGTGGCAGGTTCTCCCTCAATGTGTTATTTATTTTTTAACAGCAGTAATCTTAATAGCAGAGCTGTCTCTTAATTTTTGTACACCTTCGGTGATCACAGTGTCTCCTTGTTGTAAACCATTGCTGATAACGATCTTGTCATTTATTTTTGTGCCCAGTGTTATCTGGTGTTGTATCGCTTTATTATTATCTGCGATAAATACAAAATATTCTCCCAGCTGTTCAACGATCGCTTTGTAAGGAATTAATAGTTGGTTGCCGCCACCGTTATTTCTAATGCGTACATTGCAGTTCATGCCGTCGCGTAACATATTATTGGGGTTAGGAAAAACCAATCTTGCTTTGATCGTTCCTGTTTGTGGATCTACCGCTCTATCTAAAAAAGCGATCTTTCCATAATAAGGATAAATGCTTTGATCAGTCAGTACCAATTGAAAAGTGGAATCTTTTGGATCTGCTTTTTGTTGTAGTTTAATGAAATTTGGAATTTGTCCTTCATCAACATTTACATCAACAGCTATTGGCCCGTCGCCGGAAATGGTGTTTAATACTGTTTGTCCGGGTGTAACTACGGCACCTACTTTCACCTGTGAAATACCGATCGTTCCTGTAAGTGGGGCACTGATATCAGCAAAGCGAACATTGTTGCCTAAAGAAGAAACACTTGCTTTAGCAGCAGCTACCTGCATTTTTGCAGCTTGCAGATCAGCTATTGCATGGTCCAGCGTTTGTTTTGCGATCGCATCATTTTTTGCTAACTCTTCATAACGGTCGGCATCTTGTTGCGCTTTTGCTTCATTCGCGTTAGACACGCTTAAATTAGCAATAGCCTGATCGTAATTAGCAACATATTGTTGTTTATCTATTGCGTATAATTTTTGTCCCTTGGTCACATGCTGACCATCCTGAAAATAAATACTGGTAATATAACCCGACACCTGCGGACGGATATCTACCGATTGTAACGCGGTGATCGTACCGGCATAATCATCATAATAAGCAGCAGCTCCTTTAGCGACAGCGTATACCGATACATTCACCGGCGGTGGTGGTGGCGGTGGTGGCGCACCTCCGCATGACGACAATATAACCATACTAATTAACGCGTAACCAAACTGCATTTTCTTTTGTAACATATCAGGCATTTTTAATATTGAATAGATCCTAAAGCTTTTTCTACATCGAACTTGCTGCTTAATACATTGTATAAAGCGTTGGTGTAATTTACTTCAGAGCTGCGTAAGTCGCTCTCTGCAGTAATTACATCCAGGTAAGTTTTAATGCCGGATCTATATTGTAATTGAATAGTATTATATACATCTGTTGACAGGTCCAGGTTATCTTTCAACAAATTGTAATCGGTCAGGTCGCTTTTGTACGTAGCCATCGCTGCCGTAAATTCTGTGTTCACTTCATTGCGTAAATTTTTCAAGTCATAATCGGTACGTTGCAATTGTAACTCGGATACTTTAGTATCATTGTATCTTTTACCGCCTTGAAAAATAGGTAATGATAAGGTCAGGCCGGCATAAGGATAATTATAACTGGTATTATACAATGGCGGAAATTCCTGATTCAGGTACTGCCAGTTGTATGCAGCAAAAGCAGACAAGGTAGGAACATACCCCCATTTATAATATTGTACACTAATGGATAATAATTTTCGTTGTGTTTCCAATTGTCGGTATTCAATGCGGTTTTGAAAATTAACCACCTGGTTGGTGTCTATCAAAATATCTTTTGCCATTGTTGTGCTATCATATTGCAACTGTAATGTTGTTGTATCAGCATATCCCATTTGCTGATACAGATAAGCATACTTTTCCTTTAAGCTCTCTTCATATTGTTTCTTTTGCGCTTTCGCATTATTTAAAGCGATGGTAGCGCGTTTATAATCTATTTTATCTACCACCCCAAATTGGTATTGGTTGTAAGCATCTTTCAAACTACGTTCCAAACGATCGATATCACTCTGCGTTAATTCAATTTGTTTCTGCGTTAGCAATACATCATAAAAAGCTTTGGCCACGTTAACGGTCACATCTATTTTACTGCTGACAGTATTTTCTTTTGCCTGTTCGCGAATATCATGTGCGGTACGACTCGCGAAGATCGCATCTCTGTTAAAAATATTTTGTGTACCTGTAAACCCGATGTTGGAATTGTTATAAGCACCTTCCTGTAACACATCTCCATTAACAGCTGCGGCCGGCAATTCAAAATTAATTTGGTAACTGGCACCAAAATTTATTTGTGGATACCAAACAGATAGCTGACTTTTTATCTGACGATCAGTAATTCGCTGATCGATCAAAGATTGCTGCACGGCAGGTTGATGCGTTAAAGCATATTGCACACAGTTAGCTAATGTAGCATTGGTCAATGTATCAGTTTTGGCAGGAGCCTGTGCTGTACAATTATAAATAATGCCAGTTAATAACGTTACTAAACAAACGATGTATTTCATACTTTCTAAAATAATAAAGACGCTGGTTTTGCCCGGCTTTGGGGAGACAAAAATTGGTACTGCAAATTTATACCGTTTGGTATTCTATTCAAAATCTTATTTGATCTTTTGTTACAAGCGGTAAAATAATGACATAATAATTACCGTTTGGCTAAAATTGTGACAGCTTGCATTTGCGCTTGTAAAATAGGATAATTTTTATAAAATAAAATATACCGGCTGGACGGTAGGATGGCAGTGGGTTTCATGGCCTTCAAAATAGATTGTTTAAGTTTATTCACCTGCTTTATTTTTACAATATGAATTACTTTGAATTATTTGAAATTCCTGTTAGTTTGACGATAGATAAGGCATCGTTATCTAAAAAATATTTTGAGCTGCAGAAAAAATTTCATCCGGATTTTTATTCACAATCATCTGAAGAAGAAAAAGCCGAAGCGGAAGAAAAATCATCGCTCATTAATAAAGCTTTAAAAACTTTACAAAACCAGGATGAAACAATAAAATATGTATTGCAAGAAAAGCAATTACTGGAAGCAGAAGAAAAATACACCTTACCATCGGATTTTTTAATGGAGATGTTAGAGCTCAATGAAGCCGTAATGGAAGAAGAGCCTGCGGCTGTTACAAAAAAGATAACAGCCGTTGAAGCAGAATTATACGAAGAAGTAAAGGCGATTATCGATAACTACAAAGAGGGTATTACAACCAATGAGGAATTACTACAAGTAAAGGGATATTACTACAAGAAAAAATATTTGCAAAGGATTTTGGACAGGATGGAGGGATAGCGTAATATTGCAGCCCAATTAAGAGCAGCCCAGATGGCGGAATTGGTAGACGCAGCAGACTCAAAATCTGCCGTTCGCAAGGATGTGCAGGTTCGATTCCTGTTCTGGGCACAGAGCCACCTTTTTAAGGTGGTTTTTTTATTACTATAAATGTTTCAGAATAAAATTACTTAGTCAACCCATTTGATGATGCATTAAGCTTAGCCGAAGCATCCGTAAAACCTCCTTTTGCATTGGGTTGATCAGGATTAATTTTCAGCGCATTCGCAAAAGCGGATCTGGCATTTTTATAATCTCCTTCACTAAAATAAGCAGCTCCTATATTGCACCAGGCATCGGCATTGTCCTGATATGTAATAGATTTTTGAAAGTAAATAATTGCTTTTCCCGGGTTATTGTTTTTTTCTGCCATATCCAGGCCTTTTTTCAAATAAATCAGAGAAAGAAAATTATCATACTGTTTTAATCTGTCATCCTTGGGTGAAATTATTCCCGCTTTCTCCCAATATATCTCTGCTGTATCAAGATTACCTGATCTTTGATAAATTATGCCCAGGTTCAGATAGGAGTCAATCGTTGTAGAATCTATCGCAATAGCTTTTTTCAAATACGGGATGGCCGCATCAAAATATTGTTTTTGTAGTGTTGGATCTTCCTCTGAAAGAGTAATGTATTCTGCTCCTGCATTCATATTGGTTCTTAGGCTGTTAGAAGAAACCTTTACATCATGAATATATAATTCTTCATTATTTTTCCAATCGCTGTTCCTTGCAATTGTTATGTAGCCGCATAAAAGTGTAGCGGATATCAATGTTATTCTAAATGCCTTTACATTATTCTTGATAGTAAAAAGATTGGATAATATCAGGCCAAAACAGATAGCAAACCCCACAGACGCCTGGAATAAAAAACGCTCACCCATTGGAGCGCCAATATCAACCAAAAAATTGGACACGATAGAGATGCTTATTAGGTATATTAAAATGCCATAAGCAAGTATGTTTTTTTTCTTGAGATTTATTATTGCAAAAATGGAAAGTGCAGCATATGCTATTATGGTTATCCATACATATATATTAGAAAATGTTACGTAAGGGATTTGATTATAAGAATAATCATAGCTCAGCGGGTAAGGGATGAAAAGTAGTATAAGATATTTCCCCATGATCAATATTTTGGTAGCGATCTGCTCTTCAAAAGTAGCATGGAGAAAAGGTGCGTTTAACGTATCTGTTAAAGTTCCTGTTGCCCGAAAAGCTGTAAATCTTATTGCTAAATAAAATAAGCCAACGATCAAATAAGGTAAATAATAAAAAAAGATCTCCTTAAATGTTTTTTTAGTCAGGAAATAAAAGGATAAAGGAATAATGGCTAAAAAAGTTATACCATTTTCTTTTGAAAGCAATGCAAAAGCATAGCAGACTAAAGATTTAACCAGGTTCTTTTTATTTGAGTTGTCATTAATGTATTTGAAAGAATAGTAAAGCGTTGATAACAATAATAATAATGAAAGAATTTCATCTAAACTTTTGATATTGGCAACGACTTCCGTATGAACCGGATGTATGGCAAAAATTAAAGTAGCTATAAATGCAGCTAAGTGATTAGATGTAAAAACAAACTCTTTGAGAAATTTAAAAAGTACTACACAGCAAAAAATATATAAAAGGAAATTATTCAAATGATATATACCGGGATTGTCGCCAAAAAATTGGTATTCGATTGCATATACTATTAGAGACAATGGTCTCCATCGCCCTCCCGAAAGATCGCTGCCATTGCCGATATAGCCGTAAAAGCTATCTTTTGTCAGAATATCGCCGAGGCCTCCAATGCCTTGTTTTACAGAATTGTTTCCTGTTAGAACCATCACATCATCCAGTGCAAATTGATTGGATAATGTATTGACGTAAAAGACAGCGCATATAATTATAATAATCCAGGTCTGAGTTTTAGACGATAAAAAATTATTAGTGCTTAAATTCATTGTATTGTTAGTTCATATATAGATCTCTGTATGCAATTTCAAAAAAAGACAACAGGAAAAAAAGAATAGAAATTGCCAACGTAATATTAAAATAGCCAACTCCTTTTTTGAAATATTCCTCATCATGCTTATCAATTCCGATCAATTGAAATTTGTAGGCTTTATACTCAATAATACAATATAGGATACTTGCGGACATTTTAAATATGGCAAAAACAGGTACGAGGCGATGATAAAAAAAGTAATGTTCTTTTATGGCAACTTTATTAATAGGAAGAGAAAGAGCGTTATACCAATATAGCCAATCAATTATAAAATAAATTATAGAAAAAGCCAGGATGATAGAAACGAGAACAACATTTCGTCTCATCAATTTTTTTGTTTCTTCGTTTATTGTAAATTTTGAAAGTTGATCCGTATCCATACAACAGTTTAAGTGATTAAGTAACACGCCTGATCATCTATCGCCTGAAACAACAAACATTACCGGTTGAATTTTACGTGAACTGACAATCTCATTAAGTTCTATAGCAGGCAGCCAATTAGGTGATTTTTTAATTATTCTGATCACTTCGTTTTCCATTCCATATCCCAAATGTGTCAATGCTCTAATAGACGAAATGGTGCCGTCTTTATTTACAGTAAAACTAATTTTAACTTTATAGGTGCCGACAGGTGCACCGTTGTCTACCGGTACATCAGGATTCAGGTTTTTACGACAGAACATCGACCAATCTGCGACCCCACCCGGTAAACTTGATTGCCGTTTGTAAATAAAATTGTTTATTTTTTTTCCGGTTATATCGTAGGCTTCAGTTATTTCTTTCTTTTGCGTTGTGCTATAATAATAATTGACCCAAAGGTTTCCATTTTCATAATAGTGACGGGCATATAGGCAATCCCCTCTATCACTATACACACTTGAGTCTGCGAGTTGTCCGCTTTTATAAAAATTATAAGCTACTTCGCTACCTGTTGGAGTATAATATACAGAATCTTCTATACTGCCATTTTCATAAAAAGTGCGCGATAGCCCCTTTGGTTTGTCGAAGGAAGAATCTGAGTAAGAATTAATGGATTTTACTTTATTTGATCTTACCCAATAAGAGGTACGAGTGTATACCGTATCCTGTTTAGTGAATTGAGAATAATAAAAAGCAGAATCTTTTGACACATCATCCCAGGAAGAATCGTAATATTTTATGGTGTTAGTTTGAGCGATAAGTGAAGCGCTCATAAAAAGGCTTATCAGGAAACAAAGCGATCGTATGCATGTACTATTTTTCATTCGAATTATTTAGGGGTGTATTGTAACGATGATAATTTATTGAAGGAAGATAAAATAAATTATTGAATAGTCAATTCTAATAATTTAAATAACTTTAGCCTATCAATACCATAAAAATGCCAACACTGAAATTATACATGCTGCTATTAGGTTGCAGGCCCAAAGGTCGGCATACCGAACAACACGACATTTTTTTCAGTGTCGCCAACAGCCTTAAAGAATTGATACCCGAAATAAAACAATTTTGGCCCGAAGTAAAAGGCAATATACATATTGATGCCTGGCGCGAAGTAACAGCTGTTGACGGTTATATCATTTCAATTATACCAAAGCAACAAGCAGTAAAAGATCAAAAGAACAAGAAATTGTTTTTTATTAACCTGGGTGGTTATAGAGAAAATGAATTTGATGAATTTCATTATAAAGTGTTGACAGTAGCAGATAGTACATCCACGGCAGCTGCGAAAGCAAAGAAGACAACCTTTTACAAACAGGCAAGTTTGAAGGATAGTGCGAATCATCAGGAAGCCTATTCTCATGTGGATGAAAAATTCGGCATTGATGTAGATGAGTTATATGATGTAAGAGAAATATTATCTCCGAACGTTAAAGAAAAGTATATCATTCAGATCACAGAAGGGCAGGCGCCGGAGGATGCTTGTCATTTAGGCTATACAAAATTGATCAGCCTTAAATAATTAATTAGCCCGGTAATAAAAAAGCCCTGAAAATTTTTGCTTTCAGGGCTTTTTGTTTTGTCGTTACTATTTATTGATTTTCAAAATTGATATTGGTGATCGTTTTATCAGGATGTACTACTTCAAGTATATAGAAACCTGCAGCAAGGTCCTTGCTCAGCATAATAGGCTTTGTTTCGCTTGATGTGCCGTGATTGATCGCTGTAGCTAAAATAACTTGTCCGGAAGTATTCATGATCCGTATATTGTATTCTCCGGCCGGCAGCTCATTCATTTGTAATTGTAAAGTATTATTTGTTACAGGGTTTGGATAGATTGCCAGACCTGTAATTATTCCCTTGCCAATAACAACATCTACTGTCTTACTGTATTGAACGTTGCCCGTATTATCTATACTGCGTATGCGGTAGTAGTTGTCGCCGGTAACAGCTTTTTCATCCAACCAGTTATAAGTAATGGTAGAAGTGTTGTCACCCGTTGCGATCGTTGTGTCTACCGGATAAAAATTTTCATTGTCAATTGATTTTTCCAAAACATATTCTTTAATATTCAACTGGTTGTTGACTATCCATTGCACGGCAATATTTTTATCCTGTTGTGTGGCGGTAACGGCGGTATACTTTACTGATCCCGGCGCATATTTAAATGAGATATAAAAACGATTGGTTGCTTTGGTAGCAGCATCTGACGTTATCGCAAAGTTTACCACGGTATTTGCACTGTCTCCTAATGTGATAGGTGTTCTGGTGTGTGTGGCACTATCAACCAATATGGCATTTAAATCAGGCCGGTTGAAATTTTTGGCCGTGATATTAAATTGATAAGAAGATTGTGTTAAACTCTTATCATATAAAAAGATCGTGTCACCGCTATTTACCGGTGCGCTTTTTTCAATGGCTATCAGCTGCCCGCTTTTTAAAATAGCGAGGTTCTCATTTGTATTAGTAGCTTTCTGTGCATCTTTATCCCAGCTTACATCGTTTGAAAATTCACTGCTGAATACATTTAAGGTTCCATCTGCCGCATACACGGGCACATGCGTACTATCTGTTGTAGTAGCATAGAGTGCAGTGCTTAACATAGCGGGCATAGGAGCAGTTGTTGTAACAGCAGTATCATTGCCGGATGTGGGCCTGAACAAATAAGTTTCACCTGTATTGGTCAATACTTTGGCAGCTTCATCTATTGCTATATGTCCTGCTGTTGCAGCATTCACCATAAAAGCAGCACCCGATTGAATATTACCGCTTATATCAAACCCTCCATTCGCTGTTGCATCAAAAGTTCCACCCGAGGAATAAACTGTAGCAACATACACTGATCCAACTCTTGTTAGCGTTACCCAACCACCAGTGCCACTGGCCACGTTTGCTGCCGATGCTATATTAGGATCCCATACATAAAAAGTATTGGCTATGCCACTAGTGCCACTATTGGTGAGCACGGTATTTAAATTAATGCTTGCAGGGTAGGGGTTGCCTATAATATTAAAACCAGCAGTGGTTGCTATACTTTGTAAGCCTGTCCTCACCGTTCCGACGGTACGCAATGTGGCATTGGTTGCAACAGTAAATTGTGTGGAAGAACTAATGGTGTAATCTCTTCCCCCACGTATAAATATCATGTATCCCTGGTAGGCTGTTACAGCGGTACTTATTGTATTAGGAATACTGAACCAGCTGGTAGCATTGCTGACAGTTGCAATAGAAGCACTATTGGTGGGTGTTTGGTCATATCCTAAACCGCTTCTGTAGGCGCCACTTGTAGGCCCGCTGATATGTGTACCAAAACCCGGATGTGGATTAGGATTTGATAAAGGTGTTGTTGTGCTCACGGCGCCTTCCTGCCACGCAGCATTAATACTTTGTGTAGAAGCAACAGGAGCCGTGATCAGGCGCCATCTTCTATGATTAGGAAAATAGCGTTGTACGGTAACGTTACCTGTAATAACAGCTTTTGGTACACCGCCTGTTTCTGCTATCTGTCCTATGCTCGCGGTCGTTATAGCATTAGAGACCAATACTAATACATCATTTGTTTTTAGTTTGGTTGATGGGGTAGTAGCAAAGCCCATCGTGCCTGTTACATATAAAGAATCGGCTATGGTCAGGCCAGTAACCGTATTGGTATTGCTGTCTGTTAAATTAAAAATTGTTTTGCTGTTGAGCATGTTTCCACCGATGCTTTGTGCTGTTGTGCCTCTCATCTCTATTGAGCCGCTGGTAGCAGTAATGCCGCTGGTACTTGTTATCGTACCAAATACGTTTAGTCCGCCATTAACAGTTAGTGAAGCACCACTGTTGATGGTTATATTATTTACAAAAGCTTGTTCGGTAGCGCTGATCACAGGAAAGTTTGTTACACCGCTCGGTATCACAATATTACTGGTTGATGTTGGAATGCTTCCGCAGGGCCAGTTGCCGGTATTGTTCCAGTCGCTATTTACACTTCCCACCCATTGTCCTCCTGGTTCTATAATTACGGTACTGGTAGAAGTAGAAGTGCAGGTGTGGCCGCCGCCCGTACTAACAGTTACTGCATTTTGTATGGTATAAGTTCCTGTAGCAACTGCGCTTACTATAATCTTTCCGGTACTCGTACTCAGGTTGGCCGTACTAATTGAAGGCGTAGCCGAAAAAGTACCGGATGAACTTGTCAATCCGCCAGCATTAATTAATGTTACGGTAGCATTACTACCCGATGTGCAATACGGTGAATTCGCATAATCAAATGTTGAGGCAACGCTGCAGGATTTTAATGTGTAATAACCATCAGCCAGTGCAGTTGCATTTAGGGTAAACTGAATTTGTGTACCTACGATAGCAGTAGCCGATGATGCAACAACTGTACTCGAACTGGAAAATGTTCCGTTGGTAGAATAAATGAGTTGATAACTACCAGTCGTATTGCTCGGTATTGTACCGCCACTAAGCATTGCGTAATCGAAATATACTGTTACGTTACCGCCTGCATGTGATCCTGCATCCGTTTTATTAATGTACCAGATACGATTCAAGCGTGCGATGTTTCCACTGCTAATAGTTGTGCCATCTGCACCATTATCGATAGCCGTTAAGTAATCGCCGTTGTCCTGTAAAAATGTTGTCCCCGACGAAAAACCGAGGCCATTGGTACTGCGTGTAGCTGCCACACTATCGGTAGCGCTTACACGCCCGATACCTACAAGATCATTTGTATAACCACTGGAACCTGCCGCCGTTTTATGAGGATGCCCGTTTGCCAGATCTCCTTGTCTGCCCCATTTCCAAGCGAGGTAACCTTCTTCTAACTGGCGATAAGTTGTAGACAAAGTATTGCTGGTCAATATAACTTCGTACATATTTAAATTCTGCGATTGTCCGCTGTTGTTAGCGTCTCCTGCATGATAAGTAATACATAACGGTTGCATAGTAGATGTTCCTGTAGAGACGCTAGTGTTACCGGCGGTACCATTGCTATAAAAATTATCTGATGTGCCCGAACGAACCAAAGACATATTTAAATATTGACCGGAAGTAGGTGTTGTGATTCCCGATGCAGTAGAAGCAAGATTACCTGCATCATCTCTTATTTGTTCAGAGAGCGTGCTGCCAATAAATTTAATGGAAAATAAAGGTGTACCAGATACAAGATCAGGATTCCTGTCAAAAAGATATGTTCCTTGTCCGTCGCTTCCGCCACCTGCCGTGCTAAAAGAATTGATCTGTGTAAGAAAAACTAAAGACCGGTCACCAGTAATTCCATAGGTAGGCGTTCCGCTACCCTGAAGATACTGAGCTGTAAGATTGGTGCCTGTATTGGTGAAATTGATATAAGATAACCCTCCTGCGGCAGTCACATAAGATGGTTCGTTAGCGCTGGTAATTTCAGTGCTTACGAAATTTGCCAGAACAACCGGTGATTTCAGGTCCCTGCCTGTTCCTCCGCTTTTGTCTGCCCATTTACTGATGCCTAATCTGTTTATAGTTACGTTACTATAACTTCTCATAACATTTGGTGAAACCTCTAAATAAGAGGTAGTAGCATTTGTTACTGTGTACACATCAGTGCCTACTTCTATCTTAGATCCTATTGGAATATTATCACTTAGGTCAGCACTGGTCGGTAACCTGTCGGGATCCAAAAATAGTCCGAGTGCGCTCGTTGTTGAAGTAACTCCGGTGCTGACATATCCGCTTGTTATGGTAGCAGCGTCCGAAGCATCCAGCCATGTGGCAAGATTCGCGTTGCTCATACCACCGGGGTAATATATTTGAGAAAAGCTTTTAGATGGAAATAAACATAAACATAAACATAGGAATACTAATAGTACTCCCGCTTTTGGCAGGTAAAGTTTACTCATACGTTAGTCAGGTCTTAGTTAGATTATTATAGTTTGCTTCAGGGCAAGCAATCGGAGTAGTTAGTTCATAAAGTGAGAGACGATGTACTGCCCAAAACTAACGGATTGAGGGTACTTAAAAAAATATTTAGTGGTTAAACATGGATTCTAATTTTAATGGTATGATTTACAATGTATTACAGTTTATAGTAAACATCTAAAAAAATAATACATTTGCACCAGAATATTGTAAACTTTCTATTTAGTGATACGAATATTCGGTTCAAAACATAAAATGTAATTTATTATGGCAGCTTTATTTGCTAACCAACAAGGGACAAAAAGACCCATCTTTATTGTGGTTATTTGTATACTTAGTTTTATTATGAACGGGTTTAGCTTTTGTAATAACCTGTCAGTATTTACTAATCCGAAGGAAGAAACAACCATGTTATTGACCGAGATACAACAGCAACAACAAGCTATCCCAAAGACTACCGACAGTGTTACCAGGGATCGGCTCATCAACATGTTTACTTCATTGGCAAGTACGATCAACAATGAGGCGATCAAAAAGCTATGTTTAGCCAGTGTGGCGGCAGCTTTTATTTGTTTGATGGGTACCTCGTTGATGTGGAGACGAAAAAAATCAGGTATTCATTTTTTCATCGTGGGCACCTTGGTGGGTATTGTTGCTCCCTTTTTGTTATTCGGGGGGAACGGGGTTTCACTGTTTATTGCCGGCATAATGAACTTTTTCTGGCTCATATTTGTCGTTTTGTTTGCTGTGAACCTTAAATACATAGAGTAAATTCCATTGGTTTTAAAGGTTTTCTAATAATAAAGCGCTTTTTATAATAAATAATACTATTCGATACCTATTATACAATACTTTTTACCTACCTTTGCAAACACTTAAAAAAAGAAAATTAACAAAGACGTTAAAAAATTAAAGAGATGCCGTATTTAACAACAGAAAAGGTAGCAAAAATTTTTACAACTTATAGTGGTAAAGCTACTAACACAGGATCAACAGAAGGTCAGGTTGCGCTATTAACAGAGCGTATCAACGAGATATCTAACCATCTTAAGACAAACAAAAAAGATTTCTCCTCTCAGCGTGGATTAATGAGAATGGTAGGTCAACGTAAACGTTTACTAACCTACTTAAGCAAGCACGATCTAACAGGTTACAGAGCTTTAATTGAAAAATTAGGTCTTCGTAAATAATTAAAATCAACAATGCCTGAATAATATTGATTCCCAACTTTCTATTACAGAGTTGGGAATTATTTTTATTAGGGTACGTTTTATACATGGGCGGATACGCGTATTCCGCTTCTTTCAAAAACATTATAAATAAAATTAAACATGAGTTTTAATATCAATTCAGTAACATTCGATATAGGTGGTGGCAGAATGGTTACGATCGAAACGGGTAAAATGGCCCGTCAGGCAGATGGCGCTGTTACTGTTCGCCAGGGAAATTGTATTATTCTTGCAACAGTTGTTGCTAATAAAGAACCAAAAGACGGACAGTCGTTTTTTCCTTTATCAGTAGATTACCAGGAAAAGTTTTCATCAAACGGTCGTATCCCGGGATCTTTTTTCAAAAGAGAAGCAAGGTTGAACGATTATGAAATATTGACAAGCCGTTTAATTGACAGAGCGTTACGTCCTTTATTCCCTGAAGATTATTTATGCGATGTACAGGTTTTAATTTCATTGATCTCTTCTGATAACGAAGTGATCCCTGATTCATTGGCTTGTTTAGCTGCATCAGCTGCATTGGCTGTTTCAAATATTCCTATCCAGGAAATTATTTCTGAGGTACGTGTTGCAAGAGTGAACGGCCAGTTTATCATTAACCCAACCCGCACACAATTAGCGGAATCAAATTTAGAGTTCATCATTGCTGCCACTGATAAAAATATCATGATGGTGGAAGGTGAAGCAGACGAATGCCAGGAAGATGATCTGATCAAAGCAATTGAATTGGCACACGATGCGATCCGTATTCAGGTTGCTGCACAAAGAGACTTGCGTGCAAAGGTTGGTATCACTGCTAACAGAGAATACAAAAAACCTTACCGCAACGAAGAATTATTCGAAAAGATCACAGCTTTTGCTAAAGATAAAGTGTACACTATTTCTGCTTCTGCTTCTGCAAAGCATGATAGAAGTGATGCATTTGCTGCAGTAAAAGAAGAAATAAAAACATTCTTAGGTGAAGAATTACCTGTTGAAGATAAAGCGTTGATCGGCCATTATTATGGCGAATTACAATACAATGTTGTTCGTGATATGATCTTAACCGATAGAAAACGTTTGGATGGCAGGGGTACAGAAGATATCCGTCCTTTAAGCATGGAGATCGATACATTACCTACTCCGCATGGTTCTGCTTTATTTACAAGAGGCGAAACACAATCTTTAACCACGGTTACTTTAGGTACGCCTTTAGATGAGTTGTTGGTAGAAAGCGCTTTCAAATCTGATTATACAAAATTCATCCTGCATTATAATTTCCCGCCATTCTCAACAGGCGAAGTGAAAATGATGCGTGGTGTTGGCCGTCGTGAAGTGGGTCATGGTAACTTAGCAATGCGTTCATTGAAAAAAATGATGCCTGGCAGCGAATACGCTTACACGGTAAGAGTTGTTAGTGATATCCTTGAATCAAATGGTTCTTCATCAATGGCTACGGTTTGTGCCGGTTCACTGGCATTGATGGATGCAGGTGTTCCTTTAAAAAAACATGTAAGTGGTGTTGCAATGGGCCTTATCGCAAAAGACGGCAAGTTTGCAGTACTAACTGATATCTTAGGTGATGAAGATCATTTAGGTGATATGGATTTTAAAGTAACCGGAACCAGAGATGGTATTTGCGGTGTGCAGATGGATATTAAAGTGGATGGTTTAAGCATGGACATTATGCGTCAGGCTTTATCACAAGCTAAGCAAGGTCGTTTACATATCCTTGATGCGATGTACAAATGTGTTGATGCGGCAAGAGAAGAAGTGAAGCCACATGCGCCAAGAATGGTTAAGCTAACAATTGATAAAGAATTTATCGGTGCGGTGATCGGGCCAGGCGGTAAAATTATACAGGAAATTCAACGTGAAACCGGTGCTACAGTAAATATTGAAGAAGTAGGCAACTTTGGTGAAGTGAGTATTTTCTCTCCACAAAAAGAAAGCCTTGACAAAGCAGTAGCATGGGTGAAAGGTCTAGTGGCAGCTCCGGAAGTGGGTGCTACTTATGAAGGAACAATTAAAAGCATTAAAGAGTTTGGTGCGTTTGTAGAGTTCTTACCTAAAAAAGAAGGCTTACTGCACATCAGCGAAATAAGCTGGAAACGCTTAGATAGTATGGAAGGTATTTTCAAAGAGGGCGATAAAGTAAAAGTAAAATTGCTTGAAGTTGATCCACGCACAGGCAAATTTAAATTGAGCAGAAAAGTTTTGATGCCAAAGCCTGAAGCACCTGCTAATAATTAATATTTAATTTCTGGAAAGAAAATATATTTGTACTCCGAAGGATTTCTTCGGAGTTTTTTTTGATAAAAATTTAGCCTGCTTAAAAAGCAAAACAACCATTAAACAATTATAAGTTGGATACTATTTATTTGCAATTTGATTTTGAAACGGATGGGGAAGAACAAACAGATCAATTGATCGCATTGTTAAGTCAGCAGGGATTTGAAGGTTTTGAGGAAGAAGCCGATAATTTTTTAAAGGCATTTATTCCTGAGAATATATTTAGTGAGGAAGCATTCGAAGTACTAAAGAATTTTCTGCCGACATTTCGCTATACAAGGTCTACCGTAAAAAATATAAACTGGAACCAAAAGTGGGAAGAAGATTTTGAACCCGTGATCGTGGGTAATTGGGTTGGCATTAGGGCGGGCTTTCATCATGCATTACATACTGTGCGGCATGAAATTATTATCACACCTAAAATGAGTTTCGGTACCGGTCACCATGCGACTACCCACATGATGGTAGAACAAATGGAACAAATCGATTTTAGAGAGAAGTCTGTCATTGATTTTGGAACAGGTACGGGCGTATTGGCCATATTGGCTGAAAAGGTTGGAGCCAATATGGTTTTGGCGATTGATAATGATGAATGGAGCATTAACAATGCTACAGAAAATGTTGCACTCAATCATTGCACAAAAATTAGGGTTGAATTACAGGATGCAATGCCGGCAACGGAAAAATATGATGTCATCTTAGCGAATATAAATTTGAACGTGATCCTTGCGAATCTGACGGAGATAAGTTCAGCTTCAAAACCCGGGACTAAAATATTATTAAGCGGATTTTTAAAGCAAGATGAAGACGCTATTAAATTAGGATTGAGTCAACATGGATTAAAATATATATCAACTTTTCAAAGAGGAGAGTGGATCATGATCATTGCAGAAGCTTAATCTTACTTCAAAAAATAAGCATCCCTTATAAAATTACTCAATTCATTGGCATCTGCTTTTGTTGAGATATAGGCGATATAATTATCCGGCCTTACAACAATGACAAAACTATTAGGAAGCCCGATCTCTTTTAGATTAGTATGATTCGCTTTGTTTGCTTCGAGTGCTAATAAGGTAAAGAATGGTGTATCTAATTTTGCAAAACTATCAGCAGGTAAATTGTATACTACAACAGTAAATGGATTGATAGCTTTTTCTTTTATCAAATCATAGATCGAAACAGCTTTATTATTTTGTGTTACAAAAAAATAAGGTAACCTCATGCCGCCCTTTATCTTGCCTGCTTTTCCTTTTGACAAAGAAGAAGATAAATAACTGATCTGTATTTGAGAGACTGTAAGGAACATTTGCCTGCGCACAAATTTTAATTTAGTGATCAGTGGAACAAGAAACGGCACAATATATAATCGCAGAATGCGGTGATAAAGATCATCCGTAATCATTGCAGCAAAAAGCTTATCGGTTGTCTTTAACAATGCCTGCGCTACCGGGTCTCTTTCTTCGTGATAACTATTCAATAGAGTAGCTGTAGCTTTTCCTTGTTGCACTAATGCTAATTTCCATGCTAAATTATAGGCATCTTGCAAGCCGGTGTTCATTCCTTGTCCGCCCGCCGGACTGTGTACATGTGCCGCATCTCCTGCAAAAAAAATATTGTCTTTACTGAACTGTGTTACTTTTTTATGGTGTAGCTTATAAGTAGAATGCCAATTGGTATCATAAAAGCTCATCGGCTTTTTGATCTCTGTTTTTATATTGTTCATTATTTCTTCGAAGGGAATATCATTGCGGTTATAATATTCCTTTGGTAAAATACCCAGCACTCTATAACGATAGTTACCCTGCATCGGAAAAAACATGGTAATGGAACGATCGCTAAAAAACAGTGATAATTTTTCAGCGCTAAGTCCTGCGTTCACATGTGTATCCGTCACATAGAAAACATCTTCATAAGTACCACCTGTAAAAGGGACCTGTGAAAAATCTCTTACTATACTTTTACTACCATCACAGGCTATTAAATATTTGCATTGAAAGGTTATATCATTATTCGCTTGTGTGGCTTTTAAAGAATAGGTATCGTTTTCTTTTGTAATGCTATTGATCGTTGTGTTCCATTGTACGGATATATTCTGTGCCAGTAAATTATTATAAAGAAGCGTTTCATTTTTACTTTGTTCATACATCATCATGAAGGGAAAAGGGCTTTTGTTTTCACCAACATTAGTAAGGTTAACAGAGCCGGTTGGTTTGCCATTTCTATGTGGTACGATACCGCCATTTTGCATGCCATCCTTGAGTATTTGATCACTTAGTCCCATTTGCTGATAGATCTCCATGCTTCTTGCATGTACCACCAATGCCCTGGATTGATCTGTTGGTCCTGCTTTTTGATCGAGAATTATATAGTCGATACCAAAACGTGTTAACTGGTTAGCGAGCATTAAACCTGTTGGTCCTGCACCTACTATAATGATGTCATTGAATTGTGTAACCATCCCTTGGAATTTTGATCATTAAAGCTAATAGAAAATTGTGGAATTTAAACCACTGAGACACTGAGGGTACAAAGAAACACTGAGCGAGAATTTTATCTCAGTGAAACTCGATGTTCTCAGTGGTTAGAAACTACTTAAATGCCGGATGAAACTGCTGTAAAGTTGTCCGTAAAAAATCTCTATCCAAATGCGTATAGATCTCCGTTGTAGTAATGCTTTCATGCCCCAGCATTTCCTGCACGGCACGCAGGTCCGCGCCGCCTTCCACCAGATGTGTAGCAAATGAATGGCGGAAAGTATGCGGCGATATATTTTTTGAAATACTTGCTTCCCGGGCTAAATGTTTAATGATCAAAAATATCATTACCCTCGATAATTTAGCACCCCGGCGGTTTAAAAATAAAATATCGTCATTGCCTGGTTTTACCGGTACATGCACACGGATGTTATTTTTATACAGATTGATATATTTTATAGCATCGCTGCCAATGGGTACCAATCTTTCTTTGTCGCCCTTGCCAATTACTTTTATAAAGCCTACATCTAAAAACAGGCTGCTGATGCGCAGGTTCACTACTTCGCTAACACGCAATCCACAGCCATATAAGGTTTCTAAAATAGCTTTATTGCGGCCACCTTCAGGTTTGCTGAGGTCTATTTGCGCAATGATATTTTCTATTTCTGCAAAGCTCAAAACATCTGGTAGCGCTCTTTTTAATTTGGGCGATTCAAGCAGGGTAGCAGGGTCCGTTGTTACGATCCGTTCTATTAAACAATACTTAAAAAAGCTTCTTAATCCTGAGATGATCCTTGCTTGTGAACCCGCGGTCATGCCGAGTTCCATGATCCATTGTACAAATTTTTCGAGATCCTTCAATTCGATCTGCTGGGGTGTTTTTAAATCATTGCTGACCTCCAGATAGGCTGTTAGTTTTTCAATATCATGCAGGTAAGCTTCAACTGAATTATCACTTAATGATTTTTCCAGCTGCAGGTATGCTTTGAACCCTTTTTTATATGCTTCCCACATTTTTGGTTTAGTAGTTTATTGTTTAGAAGTTTAGTTAACAATTATGTACTATTTTCGATTATCCAAAATTCGATAATAGTTATCAATATTCAACATGATTGAAATTAATCTCCGGTCGTTCAAACAAAAGGTAAGGTACAACGCAAAAGCGTTTAAATCTTTTTTAACTAAAGTAGAAAAAAATCCCCCTAAAAATTTACATGCGATCGTTGATGCCATTGATAAAAAAATATGGGCGGAAACAGACTGCTTAAGCTGTGGCAATTGCTGTAAAAAGATGACACCAACCTTTACTGTTAAAGATATCAAACGCATATCCGAACACCTGGATATGACGCCTGCCGGATTCAAAGACAAATACCTCGTTTACATAAAAAAAGATAAAGATTGGCAGAATGTTAAACAGCCTTGCCAGTTCTTAAATTTAACTGATAATAAATGCTCTATCTATGCAGTACGGCCTGCAGACTGTGCCCAATTTCCACATTTGACCAAAAAGAAAATGACGGATTATATTCATGTGCACAAACAGAATATTTCTTTTTGTCCGGCTACATATAATATGGTAGAAAGAATGAAGGAAGAGATAAGCTTCACCAAGAAGTAAGCATTTAGAAGATAGAAGCTAGAGGATAGAATAATAAGCAACTTTTTACTTCTAACTACTAGCTTCTTTTATAAATAAACATCCTCAATTAAAAAATACTCCACGGCCTCATTTTTGATCATCGAAATAGCGAGGATATTAAATTGTATGCGTTTCCATTCAGGATGTAAATGCAGGTATTCTGCTGAGGCATTAATTAAATATTGTATCTTCTTTTTGGTTACGTTTTCCTCCGGTAAACCAAATTTTTTTGTTCTGCGGGTCTTTACTTCTATGAAATGCAGGATATTGTTTTTTGAAGCAATGATATCAACCTCCCAATGCGAATGCCGCCAGTTTTTTTCTATAATAGTATAACCGGCGTTGCTGAAATAGTCTGCAGCCATTTGTTCTCCTAGGTGTCCGGTAGTATTGTGGGTAGCCATCGGGTAAAGATATTCAATAAGGATTTATTATAAATATTGCGTATTTTTGGGGTACAAAATAACTCAAATGAAGATCGATAAATCAACCATAGTAAGCTTTATTTTATTAGTATTGATCGCTTCACTTTATCGTGTAATGCCAGGCAGGCTTTTTGGTTTTGCACCACAGATAGCCATGGCATTGTTTGCAGGTTCTGTAGTAAAAGATAAAAAACTATCTTTTTTATTACCGATTCTATCTTTATTCATTTCTGATATTATTTACGAAGTTTTGAATAGAAATGGTTTGTCAGCTATCGAAGGCTTTTATCACGGACAGTTATTAAATTATATTTTATTCGCAGCCATTACAATTTTTGGTTTCTTTATACAAAAGGAAAATATTATTGAGATAGCATTGGGTGCGATTGCAGGCGCTACGGGGTATTTCATATTATCTAATTTTGGTGTTTGGATATCCGGCGGATTGGATATTAATAATATACCTTACCCAAAAACTGTGTTAGGGTTGGTAGAATGCTTTAGAGCAGCTATTCCTTTCTACAAAATGAGCATCTATTCAACTTTGTTTTTTAGTGCCGTTTTATTCGGAGGCTATTACCTTGTAAATAAATATGTAGCAAAGCCGGTGGCCGTAGCATAATTATTTTACACTTACTTCTTTCTCGTACACCTCATCAATTAATAAGTGTTTGCCGTCGGCGGCGGCAGTTGCTAATTCATCGCAGCGATTATTGAGCGGATTATCTGCATGGCCTTTTACCCATACAAATTTTATAGTAAATTGTTGAGACAGCTGATGATAGTGCCTCCAAAGATCACTGTTCTTTTTACCGCCTTTAAAATTAGTGGCCATCCAATTTTTTAGCCATCCTTGTTCCACAGCTTTTACCACATACTGACTGTCGGAATAAACCGTAATAGGAAGGTCATTCTTTTTTACCGCTTCTAATCCCGCAATAACCGCCATCAGCTCCATTCTGTTATTAGTAGTAAAGCGATAGCCCTGTGATAATTCCTTGCGGTGAGTACCCGATAATAAAATAGTTCCATAACCGCCTGGCCCTGGATTTCCTCTTGAAGCGCCGTCTGTATAAATTTGAATAGACATTAAGGTAATAGGTTAAAAGTCAAAACCAAAAAGTAAAAATACAGAAAGCAAATTTCAAAAAACAATAAAACAATTTTCAATTGACAAGCGTTTTACGTTTACCATTTATCATTTACAATTCACCATTATACTTGTACTACCCCCATTTTAAATTCAGCCATATCTTTATTGTGATTGGCTGCATTGATCCCTTCTGAAATCAGCATTCTTGTTTCTGCAGGCTCAATGATCGCATCAACCCATAAACGTGCGGCGGCATAATAAGGCGTTGTCTGATCGAAATAACGTTGCGTTATTTCATCTAATAATTTCTTTTCATCTTCAGCAGTGATCTCTTTGCCCTTTGCTTTTAAAGAAGCTATTTGTATTTGCAGTAAGGTCCTGGCAGCTTGTTCGCCACCCATTACAGCAACTTTTGCTGTGGGCCATGCATAAATAAAACGAGGGTCGTATGCTTTGCCGCACATTGCATAATTACCCGCACCATAACTGTTGCCTACGATGATGGTAATTTTTGGAACGACAGAATTGGCGACTGCATTCACCATTTTCGCACCGTCTTTTATAATGCCGGAATGTTCGCTTTTGCTGCCTACCATAAAGCCCGTAACATCCTGTAAAAAAACCAAAGGGATTTTTTTCTGATTACAATTCATGATGAAGCGGGCTGCTTTATCGGCGCTATCATTATAAATAACGCCGCCTAATTGCATTTCGCCTTTTTTATTTTTTACTACCAAACGTTGGTTGGCAACAATACCAACCGCCCAACCATCAATGCGGGCATAACCGCAGATAATTGTTTTGCCATAGTCTTCTTTAAATTCATCAAAGCTATCGGCATCGGTAACGCAGTCAATAATATCTACCATGTTGTAAGGTTTTGTATTCCCTTCACTCATGATACCATAAATATCTTCTTTCTTTTTCTTTGGCGCAATAGTGGGGATACGATCGAAGCCTGCATTTTCAGGACTCCCTAATTTGCTGATTATTTTTTTTATATGATCCAGGCAATCTTGTTCCGTTTCAAATTTATAATCGGCAATGCCGCTGATGGCGGTGTGAGTCTCAGCACCACCAAGGGTTTCTGCATCTACCTCTTCACCGATGGCAGCTTTTACCAAATAGGGGCCTGCCAAATAAATAGACCCATTGCCTTCTACCATTAATGTCTCGTCACTCATGATCGGTAAGTAAGCACCACCCGCTACACAGGCGCCCAGTACCGCTGCGATCTGTGTAATGCCCATGGCGCTCATCTTTGCATTGTTACGGAACACGCGGCCGAAATGTTCTTTATCGGGAAAAATTTCATCCTGCAACGGTAAAAAAACACCGGCACTATCTACTAAATAAATAACGGGCAATTTATTTTCCATGGCCATTTCCTGCATGCGTAAATTCTTTTTGCCTGCAATAGGGAACCATGCACCTGCTTTTACCGTTTGATCATTCGCAACAAGGATACATTGCCTGCCACTCACGTAACCAATACCACTCACAATACCCCCAGCCGGACAACCACCATATTCTGCATACATATCGTATCCTGCAAATGCGCCCATTTCAATAAATGGTTTATCGGCATCACATAGATAAGCAAGCCTTTCTCTTGCAGTAAGCTTATTTCTTTCGTGTTGTTTTTCAATGGATTTTTTTCCGCCGCCTTCGTAGATGGTCTCGAGGCGTTGTTTAGCCTTGCTCCAGGCTAATTTCATGGCATCTTCGTTTTTGTTAAAAGCTTCGTTCATTTTGGTTAGGTATATGGCAACAGTAAGTTACTACAACAAATATAAATGAACAATATAAAATTTGCCAAAGGATATTATCATCAACTTTTATACCTTTAATAAGCATATGAAATATTGTCTTTTTCTTATTGTATCTTTTTCTTTCGGTACTGCTGCTTCAGCGCAAACCTATAATATACTTGCTTATGGCGCGATAGCCGATGGTAAAACCATTAATACTAAAGCCATACAAAAGGCAATCGATCAATGCGCGCAAACAGGCGGAGAGGTGATAGTGCCTGCGGGTATTTATGTAACAGGCACACTGTATATGAAAAGCAATGTGCATATTGTTATAAATGATTTGGCAACAATAGTAGGAAGTGGATCGTTTGATGATTATCCAAATAATATTGTACAATATAAAAATTTCTTCACGCATTTTCCGGATGGAAGTTTGAGGACAAACAAAGCATTATTCTTTGCAGAAGGCGTACATGATATTTCTATCACCGGAAGGGGCACAATCAATGGTAATGGAAAAAGTGCAGCCTTTGATCTGGGTGATGATGCATCTTCAGCAAAAAGCAAAGAACGTCCGTGTACCATCCTTTTTGTGGATTGTAAAAATGTAACGTTGACGGATATTTATTTAACGGATCCTGCCTATTGGTTGCAGAATTATCTTGGATGCGATAGTGTACATTTAAAAGGCCTGACTGTTTACAATCATTCCAATTTTAACGTAGATGGTATGGATATCGATAGCAGGCATGTATTGATTGAAGATTGCAATATTGATGCGGATGACGATGGTATTTGTTTTAAGAGCCACGATCGAAATAGAATTTGTGAGAATATCATTGTTCGTAATTGTTCCATCGCTTCGAATTGCAATGCAATAAAATTTGGCACTACTTCGATCGGAGGCTTTAAAAATATTACGATCTCGCATTGTAGTATTTCAAAAGCGGCAGAGAGCCCTGTTTATAACTGGCAGAAAATATTAAAGGGAGTAGATGAACCTGTTACTGATATTGCTGGTATCGCAATAGAAATGACGGATGGTGGTGCGATCGATAGTATTACTATTTCAGATATAAAAATGCAAGACGTGCAAACGCCTATCTTTATTGTTTTAGCAAACAGAGGAAGAAAACAGGTTGGTGATACAGTAGCCTCACCGGTTGGGTCAATAAAGAATATTGTATTAAATAATATTACCGCAACCGGGCATAGTAAAATGGCAAGTTCCATTACAGCCTTTCCAGGTTATTATGTCGAAAATGTACAGCTTAATAATATTACGCTGAATGATATAGGTGGAGGTACTCCGGATGACGCAAAGATAAATCTGCCGGAAAATCCTGCTGCTTATCCCGAAAACAGAATGTACGGACAAATATATCCTTCCAGCGGTTTATTTATCAGGCATGCCAAAGGAATTGTATTAAACAATGTTATACTTACAATAAAAAATAAAGACTACAGGCCTGTAGTGATAATGGATGATGTGATTGACAGTAAAATTATCGGATTGAAAGCGGATCCTCCATCCGGCGGAGCCGATAAGATACAATTGAGCAATAGCAGTAAAATAATTGTTGATCAAAAATTGATCAACTAAATTCTTGCATGTACTCTTACCGAGAAAATATTCACCGGGCCTCTGTCCTGATTATAACCGGGATTAATAACAAACTGATAAGCTCCCGATAAATAAATACTATTTTTCACCACTTCAGCAGAGTAGTAAAATTCTGCCAGGTGTTCGAGGCCATAATTTAAATTCCCATCACCTAATATAAAACCTTTGCCGCCATCTTGTAAATAATCGCGGTGCGGTTTGGATATACCGGATGTTACAAAAGCCAGTCCTACATTATCACCGGTACGTTTCCATTTATTTCCTATCACTGACACACCGGCACTGATGCTACGGTCAATTTCTGTAAAGGCCCATGTTTCTGTATTGCCATCGTTCCAGCTTCCTCTTACAAAAAAGCCTGCATCTTTGGTGATCTCTTCTTCCATGTTAATACCGAAACCATATTTTACACGGCCGTATTCCCTTGTTGCTGTGATATCGGGAGCTGATGGATTTAGTGCAATACTTTGGTCGTAATTACCCATATCCGTGGTTGTCAAAAAAGAAAGAAGCCTTACCGTACCTTTTCTTCCATCCACTGTTATATAGTGATGTGTAAATTCAAGTGTATTTGAATTTGACTTGGCGATGTTCCAGTTCATATCATTGCCGTTAGCAGTTAAAGGCATTAATGAAATGGCATAACGTAATTCATTTTTAGGTGTAACATATTCTAACACTACACTTGGCGTATAACCGCGTGTGTTGGCCGGATAATCCCATGCACCGTTGGCCATTAATCCCCAGCTCATAAATTGTGTGCGTGGGTCATGACTATAACTGTTGGCATCAAAAAAATCCGTCACACCTATTTTGCCTACCGTTATAGCAAAATATTTTGTTGGCTCATTACCTGCCAATGTATTGAAGTCTGATGATTGATACGCAGTATTTTTATCTAAAGAAAATTTTTGTGTAATAAAAGCCCTCGCCAGGTAAATAGCGGGTGTGCTGGAACCGATGCGAAATGTTTCACCATTTGTTGCGTCCGCAACACCCAATGCACCGCTTAATCCGGAGCCGCCAGCTATTTCAGGATTGACGTAAATAGTGGCGCCTTTCCATAATTTAGCTCCCGCATAAATCGTAGAAGTGATAGAGGTTTGTGTTTCTTCTTTTGGAGAAAGGCTATTAGCGCCCGAATATTTTGCCTGGAAACCTGGCTTATATTGCGTAATGACCGTTGCCTGAAAATGGCAGGAGAATTTTTCATCTTTCGCAGTATCTGCCTGCTGTGCGTTTGCATTAAACGCTGTAAAGATGATCATCAGTGTTAGTATGGTAGTATTTTTCTGCATGCCTTGATCCTCCGAAATTTTAATCAGCGTGCAAATATATAACCACTTTGTAATGTAATTGTTAAGTCTTTCTGTAGTACGGTTGCAATTTTAGAGATCGGTATTAATAACCGCGCTGGTTTTCGCCACAGCTGTTTTTTGCGATTGATAAATACCTGAGTGTCCGCTGAAATAATACGCAGTAAAACACGCCACTGCATAATAAATAATATTTGCGCCGCCGAATAATTCGATGCCCATTAATGTACAGGCTAAAGGCGTATTAGTAGCGCCGGCAAATACAGCAATAAAACCAAGGCCTGCAAAAAGATCGATGGGTGCGCCGCTGATGGTTGCCAATGTATTTCCTAAAGCTGCACCGATAAAAAATAAGGGGGTTACTTCACCGCCTTTAAAACCCATCCCTAAAGTGATGGCTGTTAATAATAATTTCCAGAACCAGCTAAAATAGGTGGCGCCATCTGCATGAAATGCGTTAACGATACTTGGGCCGCTATTTGGATTAGTTACACCCAGACCTAAATAATTATAACTGCCAATACAATAACTGATACCAACAATTAACACGGCACCAATAATTGGGATGAGCCATTTGTTAGGGATGAGCTCGTTGCTTTTATTTTTAATAAAATGTGTGAGGTTAGCGAATAAAAAACTTGCCAGGCCAAACAAAACTGCAGCGACGATAACTTTCAGCAACAATATAATATCAAACGAAATATGGGGAAAAATATTGGTGCCTGTATCTGTAAATGCAATGGTATAATGTGTATGATGAATACCGCAGGATAAGCAGGTAATATGCGCAATGATGCTGGCGATCAGACAAGGGACCAACGCATCATATTTTATTCTGCCGATCGCTAATACTTCTAACGCGAAGATGGCTCCCGTTACAGGTGTTCCGAATACCGCGGCGAAACCTGCGGCCATACCACACATCAGCAAAATACTTTTGTGTTCATCAACCAGTTTAAACCATTTGGCAAATAGCGAAGCAACACTGCCACCCATTTGTACTGCTGTACCTTCACGGCCTGCCGAACCTCCGAATAAATGTGTGATGACCGTTGTAAATAAAATGAGCGGTGTCATTTGTGGAGGAATACCGCCACCAGGTTTATGTATCTCATCTATCACCAGATTGTTTCCTGCGGCAGAGCTTTTACCGAATCGATCGTACAGCCATGTAATAAAAATACCGGCTAGCGGTAACAAGAAAATAAGCCATATATTTTGCTGACGTGTTTTTGTGGCAATATCTAACAACCATAAAAAAAATGCTACCAATACACCTACCAATACGGAAACAGGAAAAATAAGTAATGTCCAGCGAAGAAGCTCCTTTACAATATTAAATTGCTCGAAAGAATATTTTATTTTTTTCATCCTACAAATAGTTTTACAATGTAATAAAAAAATTACTATTCGTAGGCGCCATTAGTCTTTGGATAGACGGTTAATGAGGAAGACACCATTTCCTTTGTATAACAAAAATAAGCAAAAAACCGTATTGATGTATGATTTGATAGAAATCTTCCATCAGCAATTAATCAATAACGTAATCGCCTTTTTTATTTACTAAGATAACAGGAATTTGCTTTTTCTCTTGAAAGTAATCGAATACTTCTTTTAAGGTAAGGGCGAATTTTTGCAAATTTTGGTCATATTGTGAAACCTTGGAGAGATAATCGAAAGATTTTTTTTCGTCGTATTTAACCGGGAACACATGTACCGGTATAAAATCTTCGCCGTTGCTTTTCACAATACTTGCCAACACATATACTTCTTCAATAGGCTCATCATCAATAGGGATGCAGCCGGTTGATACCCTGTTGCCATGAATATAAATATCTCCACCCGGGCGAAGCGAGTCGCTTAAAATTTTATCTGAAGCATTGGGATAATTCAGGCCAAGCGCTAAATGATAATTACTGTTGGGGTTAAACTCATCAATATAATAAAATCCTTCAGGCACCTGGTAATCGCCTTCCATTCGTTTTGGCCCCAACACACCACTTTCCATACACACTTTGTACGTTTTGAAAAGCTTATATGTTCCGCGTGCAGAATCTTTTATCCATACTTCCAGTTTACGATCCAGTTTAAAAGAACGGACATACATTTCTAACGGAGGGAACTTTAATTTTTTTGCTGCAAACTGTTTCTCCAATGTATCCGTGATCGGCGCTAGGGGATAGGGGATCCTGATAGTATATTTTTGTGCACTTGTAAAAGATGTTTGCGCCATAACAGCATGGTTCGCAACAATTGCGAAACCGATCAACAGTATCTTTTTTATAAAACGGAGGTTCATTCTGAACAGTATTAAGAGACATCAAAATTATAAATAATTTAGGTGCCCTGTTGTTAAATATTGACTTTAAAAGCACCATTTTTACACATATTTAGGTCCAATAGTTTCAAACCCAACAATTTTTACATTTATCTATATTTGCACCATGAAAAAAGTCGGCATTTTAGGTGGTGGGCAATTAGGCAGAATGTTATTACAGGCTGCGGCCAATTACCCTGTAGAAACTTTTGTAATGGAAAATGACGGCGCTTGTCCGTCAGCACATTTATGCGATCATTTTACAAAAGGAAATATTACCAATTTTGATGACGTGTATAATTTTGGAAAAGGTTTAGATGCGATTACCATAGAAATAGAAAGTGTGAATGAAGCGGCACTTGAAAAATTAGAAAGCGAAGGTGTAAAGGTTTATCCAAAGCCTGCTGCCTTAAAAACGATCAAGGATAAAATATTGCAAAAGCAATTTTATAAAGCAAATGGAATTGCTACAAGTGATTTTATTGTGACAAAAAATTTGTCGGAATTACAACAGCATAGTGATTTTTTGCCTGCGGTGCATAAAATAGGAATGGGTGGTTACGATGGGAAGGGTGTGCAGGTGATCAGAACAAAAGAGGATATCAGCAAAGGTTTTGATGCGCCCAGTGTTTTGGAAAAGATGGTTGTCATTAAAAAAGAGCTGGCGGTAATTGTTGCGGTAAATGATAAAGGCGAAACAGCGATATATGACTGTGTAGATATGGTCTTTGATCCTGCATTAAATTTGTTGGATTACCAAATCAGTCCGGCAGCTGTATCCGAAGCGATCGAGAAGAAAGCGGCAACTATTGCGCGGCAGGTAGTTACCAAATTAAATAGCCCTGGTATTTTTGCAGTAGAATTATTTGTTGATGAACAAGATGACGTATTTGTAAATGAAACAGCGCCAAGGGTGCATAACAGCGGACATCATACTATTGAAGCAAATTATTCTTCTCAATTTGATATGTTATGGAGGTTGATGCTAGGCTATCCGCTAGGAAATACAGCACATATTTTACCGGCAGCCATTGTAAATCTTTTAGGCGCTGATGGATATATTGGAGCCGCTCAGTATGATGGCCTGGAAGAAGTTTTAAAAAGCGATAATGTATTCGTTCATATCTACGGAAAAAAAGAAACAAAACCCGGACGTAAAATGGGGCATGTGACTATTTTGCATAAAGACAAAGCCGAGTTGTTGAAAAAAGCTGCGCTTGTAAAAAATTCGTTGAAAGTAATTGCAGGGTAAGTTTTAGTTCTTTTTTACAATCTATAAACCCCATTAAGTGAAAATCAATAAAGGGAAATTCTGGTTACTACTTGTTTTTAGCGTATTCCTTTCTTTAGGATATGTTGGCTGTAAACTTGTTTTAGATTCAAACCTTAAGCCTATTTCACCACGCACACTGAAAAAAAATTACTTGTACTATAAAGTTGGGTACGATAGTGTAGTGGCTTTGTCTATTAAGATGTATAATAATTCCGGCGGAACTTTTAAAAGTTTTTCTAATGACGAATATAAATTTGACATTTCGGGTTATAAATTAAACGATACCCTTGCAAGGTATGTATCGAGTAATGAATTTATACATGATAAAAGCAGGCTTGCTTATTATCTGTATAAATTAAGCATAGTGTATGATCTTGTCGATTCAACAACCGTAATACTATCCGAAAACCAGATTTTACAAACAAATTTTTTAGCAAGAGAATCTCAATACGAAGAATATGTATTTCTTCGAAATGGGAAAGATACTTTAGATCATGCTGTATATTTATTACCGAATCTCTATTATCGTCACGAATAAAATATTTACCGAATCTCAATTCTAATACTACTATTTAGTATCATCTTCACCTAAATGTTTGTCCCTATCAGCTTTATTGGCTGCGTTTGATTGGGCTATCTCATATTCCAATTCAGGATCAATATTCTGTGCCTCTACTTTTTTAGCTTTCTCCAGCAATTCTTCATGATGATCTTGTAACCACGCTAATTGTTTTTTGCCGTAGGCCAGACGGGTAAATAAAACGAATAACACAGGTACAATAAATATAGCGATCGTTGAAGAAGCGAGCATACCACCTAAAACGGTAACACCAATAGTTGTACGCGCATTGGCGCCCGCACCTGATGCAAATACAAGTGGCAGTACGCCTAAAATAAATGCAAGGGAAGTCATGATGATCGGGCGCAAACGTAATTTTACGGCTTCCATTGTGGAGGCAATTAACTCTTCCCCACGATCAACACGGATCTTTGCAAATTCAACAATGAGGATCGCATTCTTGGCAGACAAACCTATCAAGGTGATCAATCCTATTTGAGCATATACATTATTGGTAAGTGGTGGTATACAGGTTAGCAAAAGGATGGCACCAAATGCACTGATAGGAACAGCAAGCATTACGGACAGTGGAACAGACCAGCTTTCATACAGAGCCGCAAGGAAAAGAAAAACAAACGTGATCGATAATAGAAAAATATAGATCGTGGCGGAACCTGCTTTTATCTCTTCATAACTTAATCCTGAGAATTCATACGTATATCCTGCCGGCAAAACTTTTGCTGCAGTTTCTTTCAATGCATCTATTCCTGCACCGGTGCTATATCCTGCAGGTGTGGCTCCATCTACTTCTGCAGAGCGGAAGATATTGAAATGCGTTATCAATGGAGCTGTCTCCGTTGGTTTATAACTGATCACAGTGCTAAGCGGTAACATTTGTCCGGCTGCATTGCGGACATAGTAATTATTCAGGTTGGCTATCAGCATGCGGAAGGCAGTGTCTGCCTGCACTACCACATGATAGGTCCTGTTGTATAAAGTAAAATTGTTGACAAACAAGCTACCCATATATGCCTGCATGGTAGTAAATACATCGGAAGTGCTGATGCCTAATTTGGCACATTTTTCTCTGTCGACGGTTACCTCATAGCTTGGTGTATGTGCTGAATAATAACTGAATGCTGTAGAAGTAGCCGGATTCTTTTTGGCAGCCGCTACGAATTTTTTTACAACCGTTTCAAACTGATGTACATCATCTGTTGTACTACCTTGTTGTATTTGCATACTAAAACCCGCTGCCTGTCCAATTCCACGAATGGGCGGCGGCGGAATAACAACAACCGTTGCATCTTTTACATTTGCAGCAGCTATTCTCTTTTTTATCACATTAATGATGCCGGGCATTTTTTGATCAGGCGTTTTGCGTTCATCCCAGGGCTTCAAGGTGACGAACATCGTACCATTGTTTGAATTACTTCCGCCATTCAAAATATTCAATCCAGATAAAGCGGCATAATGACTTACACCGGGTACAGAATCCAATATTTTCATTAGTTTTTGTATTACGGCAACAGACTGTGTTGTGGAAGAAGCTTCAGGTAATTGATACGTAACATACAAACGGCCATCATCTTCCGGAGGAATAAAACCCGATGGTTTTTGTTTGAACATATATACCGCAGCAACGCAAATACAGATCAATAGAATAACGACATAACGGGCTCCTTTGATGCTACGTTTTACACCGTTGGAATATTTTTCTGTAACACGTTCAAACCAGGCATTGAAATGGTAAAAGAATTTTCCAAACCATTTTGATTCTTTATTGATATGTGATGGCCTTAATAATAAAGTACATAAGGCAGGTGTTAATGATAGCGCAATGAATGCAGAAAGCATTACAGATATAGCAATCGTAATAGCAAATTGTTGGTATAATCTTCCTACAATACCCGGTATAAATCCTACGGGTACAAATACAGCGGCCAGTATCAATGCGATGGCTACGACCGGCGCGGATATTTCTTTCATTGCCTCGTAGGTCGCTTCTTTGGGTGACATATGTTTCTCATCTATATAATGCTGCACTGCTTCTACCACAATAATGGCATCATCAACCACGATACCGATCGCTAATACAAAACCGAACATGGTCAATGTATTGATCGTAAATCCTAAAGGAATAAAAAAGCAGAAGGATGCCAATATCGACACAGGGATGGCCAAAACTGGAATTAAAGTAGAGCGCCAGTTTTGTAAAAATAAAAATACCACGATCGTCACCAATCCTAAAGCCTGCAACAAAGTTTTTATTACTTCATTGATAGAAACTTTGATGATGGTAACCGATTCAAAGGGAACTTTATAATCTACATCAGCAGGAAAAGATTTTTTTAATTCATCCAATTCTTTGTACACATTATCGGCAGTTTGTAAAGCATTGCTTCCTGGTGTCTGAAATACCTGTATATAAGAGGCGCGTTTACCATCAACGAAAGAGTTGCTTGAAAAAGTAAATTTTCCTAATTCTACTCTTGCTACATCTTTTAAATAAACAAGCTCACCGGTGGATGGAATTGTTTTTACCAACACACTATCATATTGGGCAGGCCTGTTCAATTGTCCGTTTACTAAAATACCTATTTCGGAAGTCTGCGTTGAAAATTGTGGTGATGCCCCAACAGAGCCGGCCGCTACCTGTACGTTTTGTGCATTTAAAGCGGCGACAACATCTTTTGGTGTTAAGCCGTAAGCTGCCATTTTATTAGGATTCATCCATACACGCATACTGAAATTATCTGTACGTGTTGTGATATCGCCTACACCAGGTACACGCAGTAAAGCATCTTCAATAAATACATTGGTATAGTTATCCAAAAAAGTAATATTGTGAGATCCCTTTGGAGAATAAACAGCCACCAGCATTAGCATGCTGGGGTTACTGGCACGAACCGTTAATCCCAGCTTACTTACCACGGCAGGTAACTCAGGACCGGCAATACCTACACGGTTCTGAACATTTAATGCCGCGATCTGCGCGTTGGTACCAATTTTAAAAGTAACACGAACATTCATTGAGCCGTTATTCGTGCTGGTGCTTTGCATGTACTCCATGCCGGGCGTACCGTTTACTTGTTCTTCAATTGGAATGGCAACATTCTGTTCAACGGTTTGCGCATCTGCACCGGTGTAGGATCCTGAGACAGACACAGAGGGCGGCGTGATATTGGGATATTGGTCAACCGCCAGGTTAAAGACACAAATTGTTCCCGAGATCATTAGTACCAATGATATAACGATAGCGGTTACCGGCCTTTTAATAAATGTATTCGCTATCATTGCTGATCAGGTTTATGCTCGCCAGAAGTATTTTCATCGGTTGCATGAAGGTCCCTGGATTTTTGTATTTCATATTCCAATTCTGCGTCAATATCCTGTGCTTCTACTTTTTTAGCTTTTTCCATTAATTCGTCATGGTGTGCCTGTAACCATTCCAATTGTTTTTTACCGTAGGATACGCGTGTTATCAATACAAATAAAACAGGGACAATAAATATTGCCAGTGTTGATGCTGCTAACATACCACCCAGTACGGTAAAACCAATGGTTCTTCTGGCAACGGCACCTGCGCCTGTTGCCAGTACCAATGGTAATACACCTAAAATAAATGCCATCGATGTCATAACGATAGGGCGTAGACGAAGACTAACCGCTTCTAAAGTAGATTTGATCAATTCTTCACCACGGTCCACACGCACTTTTGCAAATTCAACGATCAGGATCGCATTTTTTGCAGCTAAGCCTATCAGTGTTATCAAACCAATTTGTGCGTATACGTTATTTGTTAAGCCGGGTAAAAATATTAAAGTAAAGATGGCGCCGAATGCACCGATCGGTACAGCCAGCAATACTGAAAAAGGTACCGACCAGCTTTCGTATAATGCTGCCAGGAAAAGAAATACAAAAGTGATCGAGAATATAAAAATATAGGTTGTTGCCGAACCTGCCTTTATCTCTTCATAACTTAAGCCTGAAAATTCATACGCATAACCTTGTGGTAAAACCTTTGCGGCAACATTTTTCAATGCATCGATGGTTTGTGTACTGCTGTATCCCGGAGGAGAAGCGCCATCTATTTCTGCAGAGCGGAAAATATTGAAATGCGATATCAGCGGGGCCGTTTCAGTTGGTTTGTAACTGATCAATGTTCCAAGCGGTAACATTTGTCCGGCTGAATTGCGTACATAATATTTATCCATATCCGATATCATGCTACGGAATACAGTATCTGCCTGAACAACCACATGGAACGTACGATTGTAAGTAGTAAAATCATTGATGTATAAACTTCCCATAAATGCCTGGATGGTTGTAAAAACATCGCCGATATCCACGCCTAATTTTTCACATTTATCACGATCTACTGTCAGGTTATAGCTGGGTGTTTGCGCTGTATAAAAACTATAGGCTCCTGAGATAGCAGGATTTTTATTGGCTTCGGCGGTAAACTTATTAACCACTTTTTCAAATGCATGAACATCATCATTTGTATTGCGTTGTTCTATCTGCAAATTAAAACCGACCGTTGCACCGATACCCGGAATAGGTGAGGGCTGTATCACTTCTATATTGGCGTTGTCTATTCCTGCATCGCGAATGCGCTGCTGCATTACGCTGATAATACCCGGCACGCGTTCCTCGGATGTAGAGCGCTCATCCCATGGTTTTAACTGAACATAGACGGTACCACAATTGGAATTGGTGGCGTTGTTGATCACATTCAACCCCGACAAAGCTGCGTAATGCCCAACACCAGGCGTAGAGGCCACAACTTTCATCAGCCTTGTCATTACATCAACGGATTGTGATGTAGAAGACGCAGGTGGTAATTGAAAGGTAACATATAAATTACCATCATCTTCCGAAGGAATAAATCCGGATGATTTGTGTTCAAATAAAAATATTGCGGCAACGCAAATACAAACCAATAAAATGACGATATATTTTGAAGCAGCGATACTTTTCTTTACGCCTTCAGTATATTTATCTGTTACGCGCTGGAACCATTCGTTGAATTTAAAGAACCATTTATTTAAACCTTTAGCGCTGTCCTTAATTTTGGTTGGTCTTAATAACAGCGTACACAAAGCCGGTGTTAATGATAAGGCGATGAATGCAGAAATGATAACAGAAATGGCGATCGTGATGGCGAACTGCTGATACAATCTGCCGACAATTCCCGGAATAAAACCAACAGGAACGAATACGGCAGCGAGTATCAATGCAATGGCCACAACCGGGGCGGATATATCTTTCATTGCCAGATAGGTAGCTTCCTTAGGCGACATATTGTTATGATCGATATAATGCTGCACCGCTTCCACTACAATAATGGCATCATCCACTACGATACCGATGGCCAATACAAAACCAAACATGGTTAATGTATTGATGGTAAATCCTAATGGAATAAAGAAACAAAATGTGCCGAAAATGGAGACAGGAATGGCTAATACGGGAATCAATGTCGATCGCCAGTTTTGTAGAAATAAAAAAACCACGATGGCAACCAGGCCTAAAGTGATGAGTAATGTTCTCACCACATCCGTCATGGAAACTTTTACAACGGTAACCGATTCAAACGGAACTTTATATTCTACATCCGCAGGAAAAAATTGTTTTAATTGTGCGAGTTCTTTATATACACCATTGGCAGTTTCCAGGGCATTGCTTCCCGGTGCCTGGTAGATCAATAAATAAGAAGCACGTTTTCCATCAACGAAAGAATTGCTTGAAAAAGTAAATTTCCCTAACTCTACTCTTGCTACATCTTTTAAATAAACCAATTCACCCGTTGCAGGAATTGTTTTAACAACGATGTTTTCAAATTCAGAAACTTTATTTAATCTTCCGTTTACCAAAATACCAATTTCAAAGGTTTGGTCCTTGGGTTGCGGAGGTACCCCTGCTGAACCTGCGGCCACCTGTACGTTTTGGGCGTTTAATGCCGTGATAATATCCTGCGGTGTAATACTGTACGCAGCCATTTTATCAGGGTTCATCCATACGCGCATACTGAAATCATCTGTAAATCTGTTGATACTACCTACACCGGGTACACGCAATAAGGCATCCTGTACAAAAATATTAGTGTAGTTATCAAGAAAGGTAATATCGTGTGTTCCTTTTGGTGCGTAGAGCGCCACCATCATCAGCATACTTGGGTTCAACGCACGCACGGTTAACCCGAGTCTGCTTGCTACAGAAGGTACCAAAGGTGTTGCAATGCTCACACGATTCTGAACATCCAATGCGGCAACGTCAATATTGGTTCCAATATTAAACGTAACATTCATCGACATTAAACCGTTATTGGTGCTATTGCTCTGCATGTATTCCATGCCGGGCGTACCATTCACCTGTTCTTCAATTGGCGTTGCTACTGTTTGTTCAACAGTCTGTGCATCGGCACCGGTAAATTGTCCGTTCACCTGAACGATTGGCGGGGTGATATCAGGATATTGATCTATTGGTAAATTAAGGATACAAATAGCACCCGTAACCACTAATACGATGGATATAACAATAGCTGTTACGGGCCTTTTGATAAATGTATTAGCGATCATGTGTTGATTGTTCTTTAAAATATAACACCTCAAACCCCTTTAGGGGATTGGGTATCCCTTAATTATTTTTATTGCCAGTGCTATCTTTTCCAGAAGGATGTTTATCCCCAACAGCGATCGGAGAGCCATCATGTACTGCCTGCACACCATCAATGATCACTTTATCTCCTACAGTAATTCCTGAAAGGATCACTATGTTTGCTCCAATCGTTCTGCCTACCTGTACTTTTTGTTCAATAGCACGAAGTTTAATTCCTGCATTGGCCGTATCAGCAGCTTTTGACGGATCCGTAGGCGCATTGCCTGTTGTGTCTTTAGCAAGGAATACAAAATATTCTCCCATCTGTTCTACAATTGCTTTACCCGGTATCACCATTTGTGGTGCTGCGTTTTGATTGTGTACACGTACGATACAGCTCATACCTACTTTTAATGTATTAGCAGGATTGGGAAATATCAGCCTGATGCGGAGAGAACCCGTCTGCGGATCAACCGCACGATCTATCACTGACATTTTTCCTGTGTAAGGATAAATGGCATTATTAGGTAGAACAATACTGAATAAAGAATCAGCTTGTTGTTGTTTCGTACTTTGAAGTTTTTCAAAATCTGCCAGCTGTTTTTCACTGATCAAAAAATCAACGCCTATCGGATCGTTGGTAGAAATGGTGTTTAAAACTGTTTGGCCTACTGTTACCAGATTTCCTAATTTTACCTGACTGAATCCGATCGTTCCATCAAATGGAGCATAGATAATAGAAAAATCAAGATTGGTCTTTGCCGTTTTTACTGCTTCTTCGGATGACTGTACCTGGTTCTTGGAATTTTGTAAGGTGATCACTGCATGATCATACAATTGTTTTGCAACAGCATTCTGACTATTTAGATATTCGTAACGGTCCGCATCTTCCTGAGATTGTTTCAGTGTGCCCTGTTGCACTTTTAAATTAGCTACCGCAGCCTCATAGTTTTGCTGATAGAGTGTTCCATCTATCTGATATAATTTTTGTCCTTTTTTTACAAAGGTTCCTTCCGTAAAAAATATGCCGGTAACATAACCTTGTACCTGCGGCAATAAACTTACCTGGCTCAATCCTTCGGTTGTAGACGGATAGGTATCATAGTAGGAAACAGGTTGTGCTGCTACGGTATACAAATTAACCGGTGTTGGCGGCGTTGGCGGCGGCTGTTTGTCTTTACAGGAAAAAAAAGCCAGACAACTTATCAAGGCCATACTTACTATTACTCTATTCATAAGAGGTAATTTATTTTGCGTTTAAATTTTTTTCAGTTAATAAGAAATAACACCCAAAGATTTTTCCAGGTCTATTTTGCTTGATAATAATTGTGCTAAAGCATTGATATATCCAATCTGCGATGATATTAAATTAGATTCTGCCGTGATCACATTCAGGTAGGCTACTATGCCTTGTTTATATTGTAATCCAACTACAGCGTACACCCGGTTGGCCATTCTTACATTATCTCTTAAAACATTTAAATTATAGAGATTGCTTTTATAGTTTGCTAACGCAGATGCATACTCGCTATATATCTGTGATTGTAAATTAACACCGCCCCAGTCAATTATCCGCGCCTGTAATTTAGCCCTGTGCAAATAATCTAATCTGGCAAAGCCCGTAAATATCGGGATGCTTACAGATAAGCCTATAAATGAATTGGGATAAGCATTATCAAAAAGATGATTGAAATCATTGTTCTCATATTCATAATTATAATTGTAAAAGGCAGACAATGTTGGCAGAAAAGAAAAACGGTAATAATTAACTAGCTGTAACTGTATGTCTTTTTGCGTTTTGAGTTGTTGTATCTCTATGCGTTTATCATATTTCAATTGTTGCGTTGTATCAAAAGCAACATCATTGATCATTTGAGCCGTATCATAACTGACATTAAATTGTTTTTCGGGAGGATAGCCCATTAATTGTTTAAGGTCCGCATAACCGGGAATAATGTTTTCAGTGGCCTGTTTCAATTGCGCTTTGGAATTATTAAGCGTGATAGCCGCTTCTTCATAATCCGTTTCATCTACAATGCCGCCCACATATTGATGGTAAGCGTCTAAATAATTTTTGGTCAGGCGTACCGTATCTTCTTTTAAAACATTGATCTCTTCCAGTGTAAGCAACAGGTTGTAAAATGATTTGCTTACAGCAGAAACTAAAAATATTTTAGTGCTATCGGTAATTTGTTGTGCTTGTTCTACATACAGCGGAGCAGCATGTGCAGCATATAAAAGCTCCGGACTAAAAATAGCCTGCGTAACCCCTATGCCGGGAATAGCGGTATTAATAACACCTGTTTGTTGTGGCGTTGGTGTAGGAGGTGTGCCCGTATTGACAAAACCCGTGGGCTGCTGAATATAATGCGTAAGGTTTCCTGTAACAGCAACCTGCGGCAACCATCCTGCTAAATTTATTGCATTAGTCGCTCTGGCAACTTCTACATTGAGCTCTGATTGCATTAACGCCGGTTGATTTTTAAGGGCATAATAGACACATTGTTTAAGCGTTAAAGACTGTGTACTATCATTGGTAGTTTGTGCAAAGCCTGAAGCCGATACACAAAGGCATATAAATAATAAAAGAGGAACTATTCCACTTGAGAATGGCAGGAGCCTTTTTACGGCCGGACGCTCAACGATCTTGACTGGGTTAAACTGCATTAGTAATACTTTGGTAATTGCAGGCAAAAATAGGACCATTATATTTTTGCTGCTAATAGTTATACATGAACGGTAGTTATGTAAAAGTTAAGGTGCAGCACCAATATACTGGTAAGATTGCCTAAATCAGCACAAGAAGTTTGTGTTTTTTGTCTTTTCTTTGTAAAAATACTTTGAAATGAGTGTATTAGTAGGAATAATAATGGGTAGCGAAAGTGACCTTGATATCATGAAAGGCGCTGCAGAAATGCTCCGTCAGTTCGATGTTGAGCCTGAGTTAACGATCGTTTCGGCTCATCGTACGCCAGATCGCCTGCGGGAATATGCTTCAACGGCAAAAGCCAGGGGCATTAAAGTTATTATAGCCGGTGCCGGCGGTGCCGCTCATTTACCAGGTATGGTGGCCGCTCAGACCATTTTGCCTGTTATCGGTGTTCCGGTAAAATCATCTAATTCTATTGATGGATGGGATTCGATCCTTTCTATTTTACAAATGCCCTATGGCGTACCGGTAGCAACGGTGGCTATGAATGCTGCAAAAAATGCCGGTATTTTAGCTGCGCAGATATTGGCATTACACGATACCACCATCGCAGGCAAGCTCGAAGCCTATAAAGAATACATTGACGATATCGTAATGGAAAGCGTTAAGAATGTAAAAACGCTTGGGTTTAAGAATGAATTTGATAAGTAGTATGCTTTGTCGTCATGCTGAGGTACGAAGCATCTTATTTTTAAACTTGCAGACTGGTGGTTACAAATTAGATTCTTCGCTTTCGCTCAGAATGACAAAAAGAAAAGTTATTTCTCAGTCAGTATTCCAAATTGTTGCTCTAACGACAACGAATTCTCATACAAAGCGTTTATAAAATCTTTTCCCTGGTGTGCATAGTAGGGTAGTATGCTATCAATCCTTTCCTGTAAATTATTATGCGGGAATAAAGCAGTTTTTATTTTATGTAACTGGCGCTGTTGTGTTTGAAATTTTCTTTTCTCTGCACGCAGCATTTTCTTTTCTAAGGCTTCTAATTTTTTAATTGTCTGCAAATGCAATGATTGAACATGTTGGTTCAATGTAGTATCAATAGGCGCTACAACACTTTTGATATCTTTATAGATAGCGCAGATATTTTTCTTTTCTTTTTCTAAATTCAATTGTTGCTCCGTATCACGTTTTACCAATTCATTTAAAAGATCCGTTTCTTTTTTAAAAAGATCAAGATCGTTGAATTGTAATTTTTCGGCCAATGCTTTTATTTCTTTGCTGATCACTACAAATGAATTGCGTAAGATCAATATTGGATAAGGTACATTCACCGCTTCAAAAACTTTCTTCAATTCCAGCCAATAAGCGATCTCTCCGCCGCCGCCGATAAAAGCTATATTGGGTAAAATAAATTCCTGGAACACAGGGCGCAATATTACATTCGGACTAAATCTTTCCGGATACTCGTTCAGCTCTTTTATGATTGCCGCTTCAGAAAGCTTCAATTGAAAATTGAGAATTGAAAATTGAGCATTGAGCATTTCAATTCTTTCTCTCTTATCATCTTTTAAATAAAATAGATTCAACTCTCTTCCGCTAGCCTGTACTTTATATTCATGCGGAAACGCTGCAACTGTTTCTGCAACTGCTTTATGAGAGAATTCTGTTTTTAATTCTTTTTCTATTACAGGGATAAAGCTTCTCTTCAGATCAGCGTTGTCCGGCAATAATATGATCAAACCATATTCGGCAAATAAGGCATTCACTAATTTGAAAGTTGCTTGTTCGATCGTTGTCCCTTCGGTATAAAAAGATCTTGTTAGATCAATGATCTCTTTACCAAAAGGATAAATTAATAATTGTCCTTCTATGCGTTGAATTAATTCTATCAAAGCAGCATCAACTTTCATCCTGCCAACAGCGCCCGTTTGATTGGTTTTCCATTCAAATTTTTCTCCGTCGATATGAATATGCCCTAATTCATCAAGGTCCGCATCTTCGCTGCCCATATAATAAACGGGGACAAATTTATTTTCGGGTAATTGTTTTTGTAAGGTCTCTGCCAATTTTATTGTGTGCAGTATCTTATAAATAAAATACAAGGGCCCGGTAAAAATATTTGGCTGATGTGCAGTGGTGATGGTGAAGGTATCTGTATTGCTTAATTGCTGGATGTTTAATTGTTGTTTTGCAGTAAGCTTAAGACCGCTGTATTGTTTGGTCAAAACATCCACTAATAATTTTCTATCGGTATTGATTTTTTTTCTTTGTTGGATAGCAGCCTTAACACCGTCAATAGAAACAGGATGCTGATAAAATGGCTTTAATCCTGCATCCCCTGCAATGTAATCTGCGACTGTCTTTGAGAAGAAGCCGGTTTTTGTATAATCAATAAATTCTGAAGAAAGATTCATTTCATTAATTTGAAAAACTACTCAATAACAATTGAGCAATTAAACCATGTAACAATTAAACAACTTCGCCTTCAATATCATAATCGTAAGCTTTTGTAATTTTTACATTCACAAATTCGCCTACGGTCAATTTCTTTTTGCTTTGGATGATCACTTCGTTATCTACTTCCACACTATCAAATTCTGTTCTGCCTAAATAGCGACCCGCTTCTTTTTTATCGATCAGTACTTTGAAAGTTTTGCCTACTTTTTCCTGATTCTTTTCCAGACTAATCTCTTGTTGCACCTCCATTATTTCCTGCGCACGTTCTTCTTTTTCTTCTGCAGAGATATCATCAACCATATCATGCGCGCTTGTATTTTCTTCATGACTGTAAGTAAAAATACCCACCCTGTCGAAACGCATTTTTTGTAAGAATGTTTTTAATTCTTCCACATCATCTCTTGTTTCGCCCGGGAAGCCTGCGATCAATGTTGTACGCAAGCATATATCAGGAATTTTATTTCTTATCTCACCCACTAATTCTTCCATTTCTTCACGTGTTATCTGTCGCTTCATGTTCTTCAACACATTGTTGGCAGCGTGTTGTAGCGGCATATCAAGGTAGTTGCAGATATTATCCCTGCCCTTCATCGTATCAATAATATCCAGCGGAAATTTTGAAGGATAAGCATAATGCAGGCGGATCCATTCCAAGCCTTTTACATCTGCTAAAGCATCTAATAGTTTTGGTAGTTCTCTTTTCTTGTAAATATCTAAACCGTAATAAGTTAATTCTTGTGCTATCAACATTACTTCTTTAACACCACGGTCAACCAAACGTTTTGCCTCATCAACTAATGATTCAATAGTCCGACTAACATGTTGTCCGCGCATTAAAGGAATGGCACAGAAAGAACAAGTGCGGTTACAACCTTCGCTTATTTTCATGTAAGCATAATGCGGCGGTGTGATCAATAATCTTTCACCAATCAGGTCTGCTTTATAATCCGCATCAAACTGTTTTAAGATCATTGGCAACTCCATCGTACCAAAATAAGCATCCACTTCAGGTAGCTCTTCTTCGAGGTTATTTTTATAGCGTTCGCTGAGGCATCCTGTAACATAAACTTTATCCAGTTTACCCCTGCGTTTCAATTCTAATTGATCTAAAATAGTATTGATGCTTTCTTCCTTTGCTTTTTCAATAAATCCACAGGTATTTACGATCACGATATTGTGATCTTTTTTACTGCTTTCGTGCACTGTATCGATATCGTTAGCCAATAGCTGTCCGCTTAAAACCTCGCTATCTACCATGTTTTTACTGCACCCAAGCGTTATAATATTAACCTTGTCTTTATGTAATGACTTTGTCTTCATAAATAATGGATGCAAAGGTAACTAAAATCACAGGTTTAATATATAATCGTTACCCGCGATTATAAAACAATAAATCCTTTACATTTGGCTGGTAATTAGAAGCGAATGCAGGATATAGAACCATTTTACAACTGGCGCCATTTATACGTAGCGGAAGAGGATAAACGCTCGCCCTTTTATGGCCGTAATTATAGCGAATTCGAGTTTACCAATACGGTCTATAATTATTATATTCACCCGCAATGGGATGATTTTGGCTCCAAGACCTTATACATGAAACTGCTGTTTGCAGATTACGAACAGAATTATGCCATCATAGAATTAATAGGAGAGTGGAACGACGCGATAGAGAACGATATCATGACACTGCGCCGGGATGTTACCGATCATTTGTACAGTCAGGGTATTAATAAATTTATTTTAATTGCCGAGAATGTACTCAATTTTCATAGTAGTGATGATAGTTATTATGAAGAATGGAATGAGCAGGTAGCAGATGATGGCGGCTGGGTAGTAGTGGTAAATATGCCGGAACAAAGTCAGCATGATTTTAAAAGAACCCGCTTAACAAATTATGTACCGCTGATTGACCTTCCGCAATGGCGCACAATGAAGCCGGAGCTGGTTTTCCAATATATAGACAACTGGATGATCAAATACCTTGAATAATAAACAGGGTTGAATTGCTATTTCCTTTAATTTTGCAAATAATTTATAACTAACTATTTTTTATGACCTGGAAACAGTTTTTTACATCCTCTTTAGGCAAGAAATATATAATGGGCCTAACGGGTCTTTTCCTGATCTCCTTTTTGATTGTACATGTGGGTGTTAACTCCTGCATTTTTGTAAATGACAATGGCGAAACCTTCAATACTGCAGCTCATTTTATGAGTCATAATTGGGTAGTACGTATTTTAGAGATCGGTTTATTTGCCGGCATCTTTTTACATTTTATTCAGGGTTTATTGTTATGGAAACAAAATAGTGCGGCAAGGCCAATTAAATATGCTGTGAACGGTGCCAGTGCTAATAGCTCTTGGTACAGTCGTTCAATGGGTTTATTAGGAACACTGTTACTGATGTTTTTGATCATCCATTTATCTCATTTTTGGTATGCGACTAAGAAAGATCTTTATTTCGGAGACGACAATGAAAATACTTACGAAGGAATAAAAGCGGTATTCAGCAAATGGTACTTTGTAGTGATCTATTTGTTGGGTATTATTTCTTTATTCTGGCATTTGATACAGGGTTTTCAAAGTGCTTTTCAATCTTTAGGGATCAATCACAAAAAATATACGCCGATCATTAAATGTGTTGGTGTAGCGTACTCAATTATTGTGTGTACTTTATTTGCATTGATGCCGATATTGATGTTCTTCGGAATAATTAATTAAATAATAAGTTAAAAGTTAAAACCCAAAAGTGAGCGTTCACTGGATGCTGATTTTACTTTTTGGTTTTCACTTTTCACTTTTGAATTTGAAAAAAATAATCTAATAAATTAAACATACCATACTATGGCTTTAGATTCAAAGATCCCACACGGCGAAATGAAGGAAAAGTGGGAAGATTATAAAGGGCATGTAAAGCTGGTAAATCCTGCTAACAAACGTAAGATAGAAGTGATCGTAATAGGTACAGGCTTGGCAGGTGCATCAGCCGCTGCTACGCTTGGTGAGATGGGCTATAAAGTAAAAGCATTTTGTTTTCAGGATAGTCCGCGCCGCGCACATAGTATCGCAGCGCAGGGCGGTATCAATGCTGCAAAAAATTACCAGAATGATGGTGACTCAGTTTTTCGTTTATTTTATGATACGGTAAAGGGTGGTGATTACCGTGCAAGAGAAGCGAACGTTCATCGTTTGGCAGAGGTTAGTTCTGCGATCATTGATCAGTGCGTAGCACAAGGTGTTCCTTTTGCAAGAGAATACGGCGGATTATTAAGTAACAGAAGCTTCGGTGGAACACAGGTTCAGCGTACATTCTACGCAGCCGGACAAACAGGACAACAATTATTATTAGGAGCTTACAGTGCGTTAGAAAGACAAGTTACTTTAGGAAATGTAGAAGTGTACTCTCGTCATGAGATGTTAGACGTAGTTATCATTGATGGCAAAGCACGTGGTATTATTGCAAGAAATTTAGTAACGGGAGAATTGGAAAGACATTTCGGACACGCGGTACTGTTAGGTAGTGGTGGTTACGGAAACGTATTTTATTTATCAACCAATGCTATGGGTAGCAATGTTACCGCAGCATGGAAAGCACATAAAAAAGGCGCCTTCTTTGGTAACCCTTGCTTTACACAAATTCATCCAACCTGTATTCCTGTAACCGGCGATCATCAAAGTAAATTGACCTTGATGTCTGAGTCCTTGCGTAATGATGGGCGTATCTGGGTACCAAAAGCAAAAGACGACAAAAGAAAAGCCGTAGATATTCCTGAAGAAGAACGTGATTATTATTTGGAAAGAAGATACCCTGCCTTTGGTAACCTTGTGCCGCGCGATGTTGCATCAAGAGCTGCCAAAGAAAGATGTGATGAAGGATATGGAGTAGGTACAACTAAGTTAGCGGTGTACCTGGATTTTGCTGACGCGATAAAACGTTACGGAAAAATTGAAGCAGGCAAACATGGTGAACATCATGCAGATGAAAAAACATTGATCGCTTTAGGTAAAGATGTGGTGAAAGAAAAATACGGTAACCTTTTCGATATGTACGAAAAGATCACCGGTGAAAATCCTTATAACCAACCAATGAGGATCTATCCTGCCGTACATTATGTGATGGGTGGCTTATGGGTTGATTATGAACTGCAGACAACTATTCCTGGTTTATACGCATTGGGCGAAGCAAACTTTAGTGACCATGGTGCTAACCGTTTGGGTGCATCTGCATTAATGCAAGGTTTAGCTGATGGCTATTTCGTTATTCCATTGACGTTAGGTAATTATTTGGCTGATGATATTCGTACGGCTGAAATTCCAACATCTCATCCTGCATTTGTTGAAACGGAAAACGCAGTGAAGAGCAGGATCGAAAAATTAATGAGTATCAAGGGTAAACAAAGTGTAGAAAGTTTCCACAAACGTTTAGGAAAGATCATGTGGGATAAATGTGGCATGGCGCGTAATGAAAAAGGTTTACAGGAAGCGATCGCTGAGATACAGGCATTGAAAAAAGAATTCTGGAGTGATGTTAGAATTCCTGGAACTGTAAACGAGATGAATCCTGAATTAGATAAAGCCGGCCGTGTAGCGGATTTTATAGAATTGGGAGAATTGATGTGCAAAGATGCATTGAACAGAAGAGAAAGCTGTGGCGGACATTTCCGTGAAGAATCTCAAACGGAAGATGGGGAAGCAAAACGTGATGATGCCAACTTTAGTTATGTATCGGCGTGGGAATTCAAAGGTGAAAGCGATTGGAATTTAGTTAAAGAAGAATTGAATTTCGAGATAGTGAAACCTACGCAACGTAGTTATAAATAGTTGTATTGTTCAATTGATAAATTGTTGTTTATCGACCCTATTAAAAAATATCTTAAACTCAATGACATTGAGGCGTATAAAATTGCGTTTCATTTGAGTAATTATGTTTGGGATGTTGTATTTGTAAAATGGGATGTATTTACAAAGAAGACGATAGGAGCACAATTTGTAAATGCAGTCGATTCAATATCAGCAAATGTTGCAGAAGGATTTGGTCGCCACTTTAAAAAAGATAAAGTAAATTTTTACAGGTATAGTAAAGGTTCTTTAAAAGAAAGTTTTGATTGGAACGAAAAAGCGAAAGTAAGAGGATTATTAACAGAAGAAGAATATAAATATATTTTTAGTGAACTGGATAAATTGCCAAAAGCTTTGAATTCACTGATAAAATATACAAACGAAAAATTAGCATTATAACAATTAGCAATAAAACAATTAAACCATTTAACAATGGAACACTATAACATGAACCTCACATTAAAAGTGTGGCGTCAGAAAAACAGTAAAGACAAAGGACATTTTGATATACACCAGGTAAAGGATATTTCTTCAGAAATGTCTTTCCTTGAAATGTTCGATGTGTTGAACGAGCAGTTGGTGCATGAGGATAAAGACCCGATCGCATTCGATCATGATTGTCGTGAAGGTATTTGCGGTGCCTGCAGTATGTACATCGATGGGCGTGCACATGGTCCATGGGCAGAAAATACGACTTGCCAGCTACACATGCGTGCCTTTAAAGATGGAGATACCATTGTTGTAGAGCCTTGGCGCAGTAAGGCTTTTCCGGTTATAAAAGATTTAGTAGTGGATAGATCTGCTTTTGATCGCGTGATACAAGCAGGCGGGTATGTTTCTGTAAATACCGGCAATGCACAAGATGCAAACAATTTGCCGATCGATAAAAAAGATGCAGATGCGGCTTTTATGGCGGCAGCCTGTATCGGTTGTGGCGCCTGCGTTGCGACTTGTAAAAACAGTAGCGCTATGTTATTTGTAAGTGCCAAAGTAGCACAGTTATCATTGCTGCCTCAGGGCCAGCCGGAAAGAGAATCACGTGTATTGAACATGGTGGCTCAAATGGATAAAGAAGGATTTGGTAATTGCAGCAATACTTATGCCTGCGAAGCGGAATGTCCTAAAGGTATTTCTGTTGCCAATATCGCAAAAATGAACAGGGAATATTTAACTGCGGGATTAAGTACCGAAGAATAAATAATCATCATATATCGTTTCAAAAAACCTTCCCTAGGGAAGGTTTTTTGTTGCAGCACAAGCCCTATTGAACGCCTCTTACTAATAAGTGTTAATTTAGTAACGAATAAAATCCCAACTTGAAACACACAAGGATATATTTATTGTTGCTCAGCTTGCTTCTGGTTCAAGTATCCCTTGCGCAGCAAAATCCTTTGTCAAATTTGCACACAAAATATATCAGCACCAAAAAAGCTGTTGTAAAAGTAGATTCACTTAGCCTTGTGCCGGGGTCTGTAATTATAGCAGGCATACCTTCTTCAGATTATACAGTTGATGAAGTGAATGGTAGTATTAAATGGCTCACTAACACTTTACCGGATAGTGTGAGAATCACGTATCGGCAGTTTCCTTATAAATTAAATGCGGTCGTCAGACATTTTAGTTATGATAGCGTGCGGAATAATCCGATGGTGGAAAAACCTTTTGTCATAAGTTTTGCCAACAAAGAAGCCAGCAGCATATTCGATTTCGGTAACCTTAACTACACAGGTAGTTTTGGTAGAGGAATTACTGTAGGTAATACACAGAATGCAGTTTTAAGTTCAAGCTTAAACCTGCAGCTGAATGGATTTATTGGCGATAGCCTGGAACTGACTGCTGCATTAACAGATAACAATGTGCCCATACAACCCGAAGGCAACACACAAAACTTAAATGACTTTGATAAGATATTTATCCAGGTAAAAAAACATACCTGGCAATTGAATTTGGGAGATATCGATATCCGCCAAAGCAAAAATTATTTTCTTAATTTTTACAAACGAATACAGGGAGGATCTTTTATAACTGATAATAAAATAGGAAGTAATATCAACAACTCTTTATTGTTGAGCGGATCAATAGCCAAAGGAAAATTCACACAAAATACTTTAACGCCATTGGATGGAAATCAGGGGCCGTATAAGTTACAGGGGCTCAATGGAGAGATTTATTTAACGGTATTGGCAGGAACTGAACGTGTATACTGGGATGGCGAATTATTGCAAAGAGGAGAGGATCAGGATTATGTAATTAATTACAATACTGCCGAAGTAACGTTTACGCCTAAACGATTGGTGACCAAAGATTCCCGTATTAAAGTGGAATTTGAATATGCCGATAGAAATTACCTCAATTCAAATATCTACGTAAATGATGAAATGGCCATTGGTAAAAAATTATTGGTTAGTATGGCTGCTTTCTCCAATCAGGATGCAAAAAATTCAACCATTGATCAATCGTTGACACCTGATCAGATACAGTTTTTGGCTAATGTAGGTAATGGGATTGATACGGCATTTTATAAGAACGAACCGCGGGATACTTTTTCTTTGGGAACTATTTTATATAAAAAAATAGATACTGTCTATAATGGAACGCTCCATGACTCTGTTTTTGTGCTTTCTACAAATTCTACCGATAGTTTATATAATCTTACGTTCACCTTTGTGGGTCAGGGCAAAGGCGATTATATACAAGCGCTGAGTGCTGCTAACGGCAATGTGTATCAGTGGGTATCGCCCGATGTAAATAATATCAAACAAGGACAATGGGCACCGGTCATATTATTGGTAACGCCTAAAAAACAACAGCTTGTTACAGTGGGTGCCGATTACCAGTTCAATAAAAAAACGAGCATCAAATCGGAGTTGGCGTTAAGTAATTATGATGTCAATCTTTTTTCAAAAATTGGAAAGGGCGATGATGTGGGACTGGCAGCGAAATTTCAATTTGATAAGCAGGATAAAAACATATTACTTTTTAGTAAAGCATTAAAGCTGGAAACATTTGCGGGATACGAATATGTACAAAGTGAATTTAAACCGCTGGAACGATTGCGCAACGTAGAGTTTAACCGCGACTGGAGCTTAGCTGATAGCATATTGTCTGCCAATGAACAATTGATCAATACCGGCTTTAAAATAAAGGATCTGTCGGGCGGCAGTCTTAATTACGAGGTTACCAATTATATGCGCAGTGATACTTTCAATGGTTTCAGGCAATTGTTAACGCACAACACTGAAATAAAAGGATGGCGTATTACTGATCAGGTTAGTCTTACGAATACCGCAGGCACAATGCAAAAAGTTGTGTACTTCAGGCCAACGATCGATATCAATAAACAATTTAAACACTTACATAATTTACAGATCGGTGCAAATTATTCGAGTGAAAATGATCAGCAGCGTAGTAAGTCAACCGATAGTTTGTTGTACAATAGCTTTGCTTTCAATACCTGGCAGGCATATATAAAATCTGATGACAAGAAACCGAATAAGTGGGGTATCACTTATTTTACGAGAACAGACCTGAGTCCGCTTGGTTCAAAATTCACCCAGACAGACCGGAGCGATAATGTTTCTGTGTTTACCGAGTTGTTGAAGAATGAACATCAAAAACTACGATTTAATTTTACCTATCGTAAACTGCATATCCTCGATTCCGCGTTAACAACACAACAGGAAGATGAAAGTCTGCTAGGTAGAGCTGAATATTCTGTAAATGAATGGAAGGGATTATTAAAAGGGAATATTTTATACGAAGTAGGTTCCGGGCAAGAACAAAAATTAGAGTACACTTATGTACAAGTAGCAACCGGGCAGGGGATATATGTCTGGAACGATTACAACCACGATGGTGTGGCTACTTTAAATGAATTTGAAGTAGCGCTCTATCCCGATCAGGCGAATTACATAAAAGTATATACACCAAGTAACGATTATGTAAAAACAGATTATGTACAATTCAATTATAGTGTAGATCTGAATCCGCGTGCAGTCATTGATGTTAGCAAAGCACATGGCTTTAAAAAATTCCTGGCAAATTCAAGTACGTCTTCTTCATTGCAGATCAATAGAAAAAATGTTTCCAATAACCAGTTTGAATTAAATCCTTTTAGTCAAAATTTATCGGATACAACTTTACTTTCGTTGAACTCATTTTTATCCAATACTGTTTTCTTTAATCGGCTTAATACGAAATGGGGAATGGATGTTACGCATAGCATCAACCAGACAAAATCTTTACTGACCTATGGTTTTGAAAGTCTTAGAACAAGGACCGTTAATATAAAAGGAAGATGGAACATGAGCCGATTCATTAGTACAAATATTACATTGCGTTCGTTGCAAAGTGTATCTGACGCGCCTGTGTATGAGGATCGGGATTACCAGATACAGGAACAATCCATCGCGCCATCGGTCAGTTATACGCATGGCACTAATATCCGTGCTACGCTTACGTATATGTTGGATGGAAAACAAAATGGTATTGGCTTTCATGAGCAGACAAGCGATAATGTGGTAACGGCAGATATTAAGTACAATGTATTATCGAGCAGTACCATCACAGCAAGTTTTTCTATTAACAATATCGATTTTAAGTACGATGTTGGAGGGTCTGATAATTCTACAGTAGGGTATATTATTTTGGATGGCCTGTTGCCCGGACAAAACTATTTGTGGAATATTCAATACACCAAACGGTTATCAACTAATATAGAAATTAATATTCAGTATACCGGCCGCAAACCTAGCGGTACGCCAACTATCAATACCGGTAATGCTTCTATCCGGGCATTCTTCTAATAATGGGTAACAATAAATATTATGCTGTTGTAGCAATTAACTGTTAACTATTTTTGAAACACGTTTGCCTAATAGCTCAATGGCCTGCAATAGTTTTTCATGCGGTAGCGCTGCATTGTCCATCTGAAAAGTAATTCTTGATATCCCACCCAGCGCATTGCTGTGACGAATAATTTTTTCAGCTATTTCTTCAGGTCCACCGATCAATAGTGCGCCTTGCGGCCCCATTTGAGCATCGAACTGTGCACGTGTTACCGGGGGCCAGCCTCGTTCTTTTCCTATCCGTGTAAAGGTTTCAGCATAACCGGGATAAAAATCATCAATGGCTTCTTGTGTAGTATTTGCTATATAACCGAGAGAGTGTAATCCTACCTTTAATTTTTCAGGAGCGTGGCCGGCTTTTTTTCCTGCCTCCCTGTAAAGGTCCACCAGCGGTCGAAAGCGATGTGTTTCACCACCGATGATTGCCACCATTAACGGTAATCCGAGCATACCCGCACGAACAAACGATTGTGGCGTGCCACCAACGCCCAGCCAAATAGGTAGTGGATCTTGTACCGGTCTTGGATAGATGGGTTGATTATTTAATGCAGGCCGAAACTTGCCTGACCAGGTAACAAATTCATTTGCACGGATATTGAGCAGGAGATCTAACTTCTCAACAAAGAGCTCATCGTAATCTTGTAAGTTCAAACCGAATAATGGATAGGCTTCTATAAATGAACCGCGGCCCACAACCATTTCTGCCCGTCCTTGTGATATAAGATCCAGTGTAGCAAAATTTTGAAATACCCTTACCGGGTCAGCGGCGCTAAGTACTGTAACGGCACTCGTAAGACGAATGCGTTTTGTTCTTGCTGCGGCTGCGGCAAGGATCATTGTTGGTGCTGAATCTAAAAATTCTTTGCGGTGGTGCTCGCCAATGCCGAATATATCCAGGCCGCACTTATCAGCAAGTTCTATTCTTTCCAGCAATTGGGCCATGGCAGTAGCGCTGGCGGTAGTGTTAGAGTCTGCGGCAGCAAAACTATCTATTCCGATTTCCATACTATATTTTTACTTCTTACGAAGTTACATTTTTACTCATAAGTCTGCTGGTCAGTTCAGGAAAGCGTAAGGCTGCGGTAATCCATATCACACATTCTACGATCACCGGCATTACAACAGGAAACTGGTGTTCTACATGTGTAGCGATGGCGCCGCCTATATAAGCCGCCAATAACAATGTGCCTAAAATGCCGGTTCTTGGGATGATAAAAAGCATTACTGAAAGCAGTTCAATGATGCCAAATAATTTTACTGTATTGGCAGAGATATCCATTAATGCAGCACCTTTCACGGCATCTGCACCACCCAATAATTTAGTGCCTGCGCTGAAAATAAACAGCATTGCTAATAATACCGTAAGGACCCAACCGATGATTTTTTTTGTTTTTAGTGACATAGCGTAGTTTTATGTATGTAATTGAAGTTTGATCTGTAAGGTATATATTTTCATGCTAACTTTTATACAACTATTATGCCCTTGATTTAACAGGTACCCAAATCTCTTCTTCAGAGTTGGGATCATTGTTTTTGTATTTATCACCCAGTATTTCAAAATGTTCCCGGTTATCCAATACATACTCCGAATTGGGCAACCAATCGTTGAATATGAATTGAAATGTTTTTGGAAAATCACTGGCCATTCCTTTGTGAATAAAAACAGCATATAGTCCGCCTTGTAAAATATATCCTTCCATACCGGCAGGAACGATGCTACAATCTGACACTTCTATCGCGGCCCATTTTTCAAATACGGTATCCTGATTAAAATCACTGAACGTTAGTGATGGGTCGTAACGTTGCATGCTGATCAGATCGGTTGTAATATTATTTTTAATATCCTTTTTGCTGATCATAAAGCTGTGCCATAATTCATAGGTTTTATTATCGGCTAAAGACATGGTGAGGTGTTTGCCCATTAATTTCTTTTTCAATAACAACTCAATTCTTGAGTACATATAATTAGTGTTTCAATGCAAAGTAAATATATTAATTACTTTTTTCGGCTTTACCTATTCAGGTTTTAACAGTTGTTCTTTACTGTCCCAAAGTATTCTGCGCGACCAATAGTTAGCCGAAAAAGGATCATCTTTTGTTGGCCTGCCTGTTTTGTCTTTTATACCTGCAGAGCGGGAAAGATAATTTTCTCTTCTTTTTTCATCGCAATGCTGCGTATAATCTTCCATACCTTTCATGCCAAACTTAACTAACTTGATATCACCTTCGTATTTTACCAGCACCGCTTTTTTATGTGTATCTTTTGCATGTGCTTCGACAGGGATATTATAACCCGGGAGATTATACCCACGGTATGTTATTGATACAGGTTTTTTCATGGTGTGATATTACTGAAGGTTTGTAAATTCTTCAATATGCATGATATAAGTCCGCACAATATTTGAGTTTTCAATTTCGTCATTATTTTGAATGAAGTCTTAATAGGTAGCTATATACCTGTTAGGCTATGTTGATTTAAAAAATTAAGTGCATATCCATTCACATATAAATGCCCGTATTTATGGGTCGTTAGATTTATCATTACGTTGAAGAAACATTCTCCCCCATCTAAAACTTGAACAAGACTTTTTTTCCAATAATTAAATTCATTGTCATATCCACTACAGAAGCAGTTTACATAGACCTCCTTTTCACCTTTTAAATTAATATATACAACGTATTGTCTTTTATATTTTTCCAAATCAAGATCTCTATCGTTGTTTTTTAAGCACTTAGTTAAAAGTATTTCAACTGTTCTAACATCTTCTGTTGTTAATTGAGCAACTCTTAAATTTTTAAATCGAGGTTGGTATATATCTGTAGTATCAATTGGGATAATTGCAATATTATTTGTATCAACTGAAAATTTATTTTGCGCATTAGTAAAGAAGGCACTACAAAATAAAATGCAAAGTATAATTAAGTGTTTCATATTTCAAATGTAATAAAAAAGGCTGCTATTATGTGGCCTTTTATTACATTTGATTTATGATCAATGATTCTAGGTTTATAATTATTGCAATATTCGCACTCTCTATTTTAGCAATTCTTCAATACAAAGAATACAGAAACGATAAAGTTATTAATAGAAAAAATTGTGAAACTATTAAAATGTCAATAAATGGAGTTATAACTGAATCATGGGGTAGAAACTCATATGCTTATATCTATGTAAACAATATAAAGGATTATATCGGAGTTG
>Ga0210387_10000033_pt1 | contig 125738 bp, 122 predicted proteins | sample IncBWC7OmetaG_FD_160108 | JGI IMG/M metagenome (GOLD analysis project Ga0210387, IMG submission 160108) | Forest soil microbial communities from Barre Woods Harvard Forest LTER site, Petersham, Massachusetts, United States - Inc-BW-C-7-O ...
CTCTTCACTTGGCGGTGAAGGAGGCAGCCTGAGACCAGGCACGGACGGGTTCCCCGGCCGGGGAACCCGTCCAAACCTCAAAGACCTATCGAGCCCCCAACTGTCGGGAGCACCCGGAGACAGCCCACCTTAGACGCCTGGGGTCTCGCTGCTGAATGGGGGCAGGTGGCGGCCAGCGATGGCGGGCCTGTCAGCGTCGTGCTTCCCTGATGCCCCGTTCCATCTCGCGCTTGGAGTCGCGCTCGCGCATGGTCTGGCGCTTGTCATAGAGATCCTTGCCGCGAGCCAGCGCGATCTCGACCTTCGCGTGCGGGCCCTTGAAGTAGATGCGTGTCGGCACGAGCGTGAGGCCGCGCTCTGAGACGCGCCCGGCGATGTCCTCGATCTGCGAGCGGTGCAGCAGCAGCTTGCGCGGACGCTCAGGATCGTGATTCTCACGCGAGGCTGGCAGATACGGGGGAATGTGCACCGACTGCAGCCACAACTCGCCGTCGCGGATCGAGGCGTAGCCGTCCTTCAGCTGGGCGCCGGAGGCACGTAGCGCCTTGACCTCGCTGCCCTGCAGCACGATGCCGCACTCGACGCGGTCGGTGAGCTCATAGCGGTAGGAGGCGTAGCGATTGCTCGCCACGTCCCCGGCGCCGATCTTGCGCTTCTTGCCCTTTGCCTTGGCCATCGGTCGAGCCTATCCAGACCGCCTTCGCGGCGCGGAGCGCCACGAAGAACCACGGATGTTTGGGAACGCCGATCGGACGCCCCGCGACACTGAGCGCCTCGGGGGACACGCAGTTGATGCTCTAGCCGGCCGGAGCCAGATCGACCCGCCCGGCTGAGGCGTCGACCCTGACGACACGCACGTCTACCGGATCGCCGAGCCGTAGCATTGCGCCTGAGCGCTCGCCGCGCATGATCGTGGACTGCTCGTTGAGCGACCACCACTCGCGCTCCTCGCCCGTGCTGAGCAGGCGCACCGGCAGCATGCCCTCGTAAATAGGACGCACCCGAGGCTCGCCCTGCACCTCCGAGGCTTCCTCTGCAGCTCTCGAAGCGGCATGCCCCCCGCGCGCGCGGGGGGCATCGCCAAATGCGACAAACGCCCCCGCCCCGATCAAGCCTGTGACCTCGCCCGCGAAAACCTGGTCGTATCCCCCATCCAGCAGGACCTCCTCGAGCAGGAAGCAGGCCGCAATGTCATCGCCCTTGTGCTCCAGCTTCGCGGCGTCGCGCTCGCACTGGGACGTCCATTCCCCCAGCTCGACCAGCTTGCGCGCGCTTGTCACACGTTCCCCTGCGCCGACGGAGGACAGCAGCGCCCGGTGGCAGACGAGGTCCGGATAGCGGCGGATCGGCGAGGTGAAGTGGCAATAACAGGCCGAGTGCAAGCCCGCGTGGCCGGCGTTCTTCGGCGAATAGCAGGCCTGCTTGAGCGAACGCAGCACAAGCGAGGAGAGCGCGATGCGACCCATCCCACTACGGCGTACGTGAGCGTTGACCCGACGCGAGATCTCCCCGACCAACTCGGCTGCACGTGCCGGGAACAGCGGATCTGGCAACGGTGGTGTGGAGACGCCCAGCGAGGCCAGCTGGGCGACGAGCGTGCGGATGCGCTCGGGGTCTGGGCGCTCGTGGACGCGGTACAAGCAGGGCACCGAGGCCTGCGCAAGCTGTCGCGCGACGGCTTCGTTTGCGGCGATCATCAGGTGCTCGATCAGGCGATGGGACTCGGTTTGCGCACGCGAAAGTATCTCGGTGACGTTGCCGCTCTCATCAAAGGAGAACTCGGGCTCCTCGGAGTCGATCGCGAGCGCCCCGCCGGAGTCGCGCGCTCGTTGCAGCTCGGCGGCTGCGGCACGGGCAGCCGCGAGCGGCCCACCCCATGGTTCTGGCGCAACCTCCTCTCCGACAAATACCCGATCGACCTGCTCGTAGTCCAAACGCATGTCCGAGCGGATCAGCGAGCGGCAGAAGCTCGCGGAGAGGACCTTGGACCCCCGCAACAGCATCTCAACGGTCACGGCCAGACGCTCCGCTCCCGGCACGAGCGAGCAGGCGTCGCTGGAGAGCGCATGCGGGAGCATCGGCTCGACCGTGCCCGGCACGTAGACACTTGTCGAGCGTCGGCGCGCCTCGATGTCGATCGCCGAACCCAGCGGCACATGGGCAGCGACGTCGGCGATGTGGACCCAAATGCGCACCGTGCCGTCGGGCAGAGCCTCAGCGGAGATGGCATCGTCGAAGTCGCGTGCGGTGGATGGATCGACGGTGAAGGTGGGCAACTCGCGCAGGTCGCGTCGCTCCCCCTCTCTCAGCTCGACCTCAGCCCTGGCCCAGGCGCGCGCTCCCGCCTTGCGTGCTTCGCGCTCGACCGCCGAGTCGAAGCGGAGCGCGTGGCCGGCCTCGCGCATCATCTGCTCGATGGCGTCGCGAGCTGTTTCGGTGCGCTCCTGCGGCGGCCACACGACGCGCGTGTTCGACGATCCGCCCAATCGTGGTGCTACGCGCTTGCTTCGCGTGCTGTCAGGCGCTCGTGCACCGGAACCGTCCTTGCTGGGAGCACTTGACTTCGCTGCGCGTGCACCGGATGTCTTTGTGCTCTTGCGCGCACCGCCCGCCTTACCGTTCTTGCCTTTCCCTTCGGCCTTACCGCCGCGCTTGCTTTTCCCTTCGACCTTGGCCCGTTTGCTTGGCCCTCCGCGCGAGCCGCCACGCGGCGGGCTCATTTGACCTTGGCCAGCAGCGTGTGCAGCGCGACTTCGAGGCCGTGTTCCGTGTCCACACCGCTGGGCACTCGGACTTCTGGGGTGATACCCGCGCCCTCTTTGACGCCTCCTCCCCCCAGATTGCGACCGTTGGGAGTGAAGTACTCACCAACCGTGATCTTGATTGCGCCGCCGCCGGAGAGTGGCTCGAGCTCTTGGAAGACGCCCTTGCCGTAGGTGTGAGTGCCGATTACGGTGGCGCGACGATGGTCTTGCAGAGCCGCAGTGACGATCTCCGACGCCGAGGCGGTGTCGCGGTCGACGAGCACCACCATCGGAACCGAGTTGGGGATCGCACTGCCCGCCGCGGTCAGCACGGTCGTCGGCTGAGAGCGTCCGCGCGTGGTCACTATCACTCCCGATGGTATGAAGATCGAGGCGATCAGGCGCGCTTCGCTGACGAGACCGCCACCGTCGGCGCGCAGGTCGAGCACGAGGCCGCGCGCGCCTTCCTTGAGGAGCTTGTCAACCGCCGAGCGCACTTCGACCGCTGAGCCTTCGCTGAATGTCGCGAGATAGACCCAGCCGAGCTTGACCCCGTGAACGCTGCGCATCATCGAGGCTACGACTGGCTCGGAGATGATCGCCCGCGTGACCGTGAGCTTGTGCGGTACTCCGTGCACCGGCTTGACGGTCAGCTCCACATTGGTGCCCGGCGGCCCCTTGATCAGTGCGGTCGCGGTGTCGGCAGGGACACCGTGCAGCGGGCGCGAGCCGACGGCGACGATCGTTTCCCCCGACTTCAAGCCCGCCCGTTGGGCCGGCGAGGAGTTGAAGACGTGTACGACTTCGAGACCCGCTGTCTTTGGGTCGACCGAGACGCCGATCCCGGCGAAGCTGGCCGGCTGATCGAAACTCGTGAATTCCTTTGGGCTGAGGTACTCGGAGTACGGGTCATGAAGGCTCGAGATCAGTCCCGCGACCGAGGAGTTCGCGAGCGCGCTCTTCGAGACCGGTCGGTAGTAGTCGTGGGAGACGCGTTCGATCGCTTCGTCGACGACCTGCGTGCCGTTGTTGGCGACGAAGGCTTTGCGCGCGAAGCTTGGGAGATTGCTCGGGTGGCCGCCCAGCCAGATGCCGACGAGCAGCAACAGCACTGGTAGCAACACCGCTAGAGCGGCAAACAGGACCTGCCGTGCGCGGGAGCTCATACCCCCACCCTACGCACTCCCCAAGGCTTCTGAGGCGCTCGGCGCCATGTCCTAATGCTGGACTCAGACTCGCAGGAAACGCCGCAGCGACAAGCCTGAGCCTGCAGCAGAGACGGCGATGGCACATGCCATCAGCACCAGGATCAGCAGGCGGAAGTCGATCATGTCGGGCTGGGAGATCAGCTTCACCGTGCCGGCCAGGGGATCGATCAGCGTGATCTTGGCGACCGCGAGCAGCCCGATCGCGCATACGCCTCCCAGGGCACCCAAGAACAAGCCCTCGATCACGAACGGCCAGCGGATGAACCAGTCGGTAGCGCCAACCAGCTTCATCACCTCGACCTCGCGTCGGCGCGAGAAGAGCGACAGGCGGATCGTGTTGGAGACGAGCAGGATCGAGGAAAAGACGAGCAAGGCCGCGAGCAGCGCCATCGTGATCTTGACGATGCGTGTCGCGGAGAGAATCTTGTCGGTTTGGGCTTGGCGATCTTGGACGTCGGCGATCGCGGAGTCGGTCACCAGGCGCTTGGCCGCTGGGCTCGACTGGTTCAGCTCGGCTTGGATCGCGTCAGCCCTGGCGGGATCGGTAGGCGTGATCCTTAGGATTTCCGGCAGCGGGTTGTAGCCGATCAGTTGGAAGGCCTGCGGGTCGATCTTGCGCTCCTGTTCGTAACCCGCCTGCTTGGAGAGCACTTCGATGTGGCCGACGTAAGGGGCGTGTTCGATCTTGTGGCGTACGCGCGCTACTTCGGCGGCGGTAGCCGTCGTGTTGAGGTCGACGTCGACGACGACGCGGCCGCGAATCGAGTTGGCTGCTCCGTTTGTTGCCTGGACTACCGGGATGAAGACGCCCAGCACGAGCGTCGTCACCAACACGCACGACAAAGCCGCAAACGAGGGGGCCGGGTTGCGCCGCATCGAGCGCACCGCCTCCTTCAAGAAGAATCCGAGTTTCATCGACGTGCGCCGCCCCTTGGTCGAGGGGCCTCTTCGGCAGCCGTTTCGCGCTTCAACCTCTCTGCCAAGTCGCCCGTCGTCTCATCCTGTGCATACAGGCCCGTGGCCTCGTCGCGGATGATGCGCCCGCGACGCAGCTCGATCACACGGCGGCGCATCTTGTCGACCAGCTCGTTGTCGTGGGTTGCCACGATCACCGTCGTGCCGGCTCTGTTGATGCGGTAGAGCAGCTGCATGATGCCGATCGAGGTGTCCGGGTCGAGGTTGCCTGTGGGCTCGTCGGCCAGCAAGAGCGGCGGGTGCGAGGCGAAGGCGCGCGCTACTGCAACGCGTTGCTGCTCGCCGCCGGAGAGCTGGTGGGGGTAGTTGTGCAGCTTGGTCGAGAGACCCGTCAGGCGCAGGATGTCCGGGAGCGAGGAGCGGATCTGCTTGCGCGAGGCGCCTGTCACCTGTAGGGCATAGGCGATGTTGTCGTAGACGGTGCGCGTTGGCAACAGCTTGAAGTCTTGGAAGACGACGCCAATGTTGCGACGGTAGTACGGGACGTGCTTGTGGTCGATCTCGCCCAGGTGGCGGCCCGCGACGCGGATGATGCCCTCGCTCGGATCGAGCTCCTTGATGAGCAGGCGCATGATCGTCGACTTGCCCGAGCCGGTGGCGCCGACAAGGAAGACGAACTCTTGGCGGTCGATCGCAAAAGTCGCCCGCTCCAAGCCGACGTCGCCCGAGTCATAGCGCTTTGTAACGGCGCGGAAGTCCACGACGGTGTTCGCGCCCGGCGTGCTCACCGGCGTCTTGCTCGGAGCGTTGCTCGGAGATGGAGCCGCAACGGGTGGCCGTACGCTTGCAACGACCCGAGCGTGGCTCGGGTTCATATGCCGCGCGAGCGCGCGGCGCGGGATCGTACGTGCCGGACGAGCGTTTTTCTCTTGGTCGGCCATGGCGGGGCACAGTAGCGATCGGAGCCCCGCGAGGTCGCACTTTTGCCTGCATGCAAAGCCTTTTGCACGACGCAACGCACAAACCACAAAGAGGGGTTCGCGACAACGCGGCGAGTGCGACACGCCGATCGCCTATCGTGGCGTGCGCATGACCGACATCTCGACAACCACCGTTGCCGGCAATGGCCTGCCCGTGTACAACGTGAGCCTGCCAGGGACACGCGCACTGACGGTGCTCGTCGCCTTCGACGCCGGGGCCCGCACCGAGCGCGTCGAGGAGAACGGGATGGCCCACTTCCTCGAGCACCTGGTGTTCAAGGGCGGCGAGAAGTACGCCACCTACAAGGACGTCAACGAGACGGCCGAGCGGCTTGGGGGGATGCTGAACGCCTATACGAGCCACGACCTCGTCGCCTTCCACATCACCGTGCGCGCGGAGTCGGCGCCGGAGGCGATCGATCTGCTCAGCGACTTCGTAGCCCGCCCCAAGCTCGACGCCGAGGAGCTCGACCGCGAGCGCGGCGTGGTAATCCAGGAGATCAACCGTGCCTACGACCAGCCCTCGACCGTGGCCGAGTACCTGATCGACAAAGCTGCCTTCGGCGACCATCCGCTTGGGCGCACCGTGCTCGGCCCCGAGGAGAACTTGCGCAGTTTCACTCGCGAGGGAATCGTCAGCTTCCGCGAGCGCCGCTGGGCCGGGACTTCCGGCGCGGCGTTCTTGGTTGGGAATATTGAGTTCGTTCCCGGACCGGACAGGCTGGCAGAACTGTTCACCCGTTTTCCAACCCTGCAGGCGCCTGAGCCATACGCGCCGGCACCGAAGTTCAGCCCCGAGACCTTGGTGGAGCAGCGCGACACCAACCAGTCGCACCTGCGCATGATCTACCGGCCGCAGATCGACGTGGGCAACGTCAAACAGCGGGCGGCGCTGTCGATCTACTCGACGCTGCTCGGCGGTTCGATGGGCTCGCGGCTGTTCGAGGAGATTCGCGAGAAGCGGGGGCTTTGCTATTCGGTTTACGCGATCGCTCACGCTTTTGCGGACGTGCCGATCCTGCAGCTAGGGTCAGGACTCGACTCGGAAAAGTGCATCGAGGCTTACACGCGTATGCGCGAGATCGTCGACGAGCTGCGCGCGGACGGGCCGACCGAGGAGGAGGTGCAGCGCGCTCGCGCTTACTCGGCCGGGCGGCTGGTGCTTGCCTTCGAGAACACGAACGCCGTCGCCCGCTATGGAGCCAGCCAGAAGATCGTCTACGGCGAGGACGTCGATCCTGACGCGGCGATAGCGGCACTCGACGCTGTCACGTTCGATGAGGTGCGCGAGGTCGCGGCGGACGTGGCCGATAACCTAGCGGTCGCCTGCGTGGGGCCGCACGAGGCTAGCGAGTTTTAACCGAGCGCGACCATGCGGTCTATTGGCACTCGCGCCCGCTCGGCTATCTCCGGCGCTACTCGCACCTCGAACTTCATATCGCGCAGGGCGTCTCTCAGCTTCTCCAGCGTGATCATCTTCATGTACACGCAGCTCGCCTCGGCGTTGGCCGGGATGAACTTCACATCGGGAGCGGCCATTTCGAGCGGGTAGAGCATGCCGGTCTCAGTCGCGACGACCGCCTCGCGCGGCGACGATGCGATTGCGCTCGCCTGTCCGTTGACCCGGCCGCCCGCGAGCTTCTCCAGGTCATCGGCGTAGCGCAGCATCCCGCCTGTGGAGAGCATGTGCACGCCCTCTGCCGACACGTCGCCCGCGGCGACATACTCCATGATCGAAGTCGTACAGCCGCACTCCGGGTGGATCAGGAAGTCGGCGCCCGGGTGCGCGGCGCGTGTGGCGTCGATGTCCGACGGGCGGATGCCGGCGTGCACGTGGCACTCGCCGTCCCACACGTGCATGCGCTTGCCCAACTCCTTCTCGACGTAGGCGCCGAGCCACATGTCCGGCCCGAAAAGGATCTCGGTGTCCGGGCCTTGCGTCTCGTAGATGTGGCGCACCACATCGACCGCGTTGGCCGATGTGCAGCAGTAGTCGGTCAGCGCCTTGACCTCAGCGGTGGTGTTCACATACATGACGACCACGCCACCCGGATATGAAGCCCTCCACTCGGCCAGCTGCTCGGCGTCGATCGAGGCCGCCAGTGAGCAGCCCGCGTCCAGGTCGGGGATCAGCACGGTCTTCTCCAGGCACAGGATCGAGGCGGTCTCGGCCATGAAGTGCACGCCGCAGAAGACGATCGTCTCGGCGTCGGAGGCGGCCGCCTGGCGCGAGAGCCCGAGCGAATCGCCGACGTAATCGGCGACATCCTGCACCTCGGGCACCTGGTAATTGTGCGCGAGGATCGTCGCGCCCCGCTCAGCCGCCAGCGCACGCACCTCGTCGTGCAGCTCGGCGATCTCCTCCGCCGTCAGATCGGGGAGTGCGCCCTGGGTAGGGATCATCGGCAACGTCTTCATCTCGTCACCTCCAGAATCAGGGACAGGTCGAGAGCCGGCGCGGAGTGAGTGAGCGCGCCTACCGATATGAAGTCTACCCCGGTCAGCGCGCGCTCCCGGATGTTCTCGAGCGTCACGTTGCCGCTTGCCTCCAGCGTGGCGCGACCGCCCACTTGGGCGACGGCTGCCGACAGCTCGGCGACGCTCATGTTGTCGGGCAGAAGACGTGGAACGCCCGCCGCGAGCGCCTCATCGATCTCACCGGGATTGCGTACCTCGACCTCCAGTGTGGGGGCAAGCTCGGGGACCGCCTCGCGTACGCGAGCCACCGCCTGGGCGATCCCACCGGCCGCCGCGATGTGGTTCTCCTTGATCAGGATCGCGTCGAACAGGCCGACGCGATGGTTAGTGGCGCCCCCGGCCGCGACAGCCGCCTTCTCAAGCTTCCTCAACCCTGGCGTCGTCTTGCGTGTGTCAAGCACGACCGTCCCAGTCCCCTCGACCTCGCGCACGAAGCGCGCCGTGAGTGTCGCGATACCCGATAGGCGTCCGAGGAAGTTGAGCGCCGTGCGCTCGCCTGTCAGCAGCGCGCTGGCCCTTCCTTCGATCGAGAGCACCGGCCCACCCTGCTCTCGCCAGTTGCCCTCCTGAACCAAGCGCTCGAAACGCACATTGGGGTCGAGTAGCGCAAAGCACGCTTCAGCGGCGTCCAAGCCGAAGATCGTGCCCGGCGCCTTCTGCGTGATCAGTGCCCGCGCGCTTGCATCCGCCGCAACGGTCGCGCTTGTCGTGACGTCACCAGCCCCCACGTCCTCGGCCAAAGCACGCCCCACCAGCTCGGTCAGCTCGTCGCCGCTCACTGCATGGACGAGGCCGACTTGAGCAGATAGGCACGCACGAATCCATCCAAATCCCCGTCGAGCACGCGCTGCACGTCGCCCATCTCATAATCGGTGCGATGGTCCTTGGCCATCGAGTAAGGGTGCAGCACGTAGGAGCGGATCTGCGAGCCGAAGTTGACGTCTTGGGCCTCGCCCTTCTCGCGCGCGATCTCTTCCTGGCGTTCGCGCTCCTGCTTCTCCACGAGCTTGGAGCGCAGCATCGCCATCGCGGTGGCGCGGTTGGAGGTCTGCGAGCGCTCGTTTTGGCACTGCACCACGATCCCTGACGGTCGATGGGTGATACGTACGGCCGAGTCGGTCTTGTTGACGTGCTGACCGCCGGCGCCAGAGGCACGATAGGTGTCCACCTGCAGGTCGTCCTCGTCAATCTCGACCTCGCCACTATCCTCCACGACCGGCGCGACCTCGACGCCCGCGAAGCTCGTTTGGCGGCGGTGGGCGGAGTCGAACGGGGAGAGACGCACAAGCCGGTGCACGCCCCGCTCGGCGCCGAACAGACCGTAGGCGTTTTCCCCCGAGACCTTGAAGGTGGCCGACTTGATGCCCGCTTCCTCACCTGGGCTCACCTCCAGCAGCTCAGCTTTGAAGCCGCGTCGCTCGGCCCAGCGCATCATCATGCGCAACACCATCTCGGCCCAATCCTGCGCGTCGGTTCCCCCCGCGCCCGCGTTGACGCTGACGAGCGCGTCACCCGCGTCATAGGAACCCGAGAACAGGCGCTGCTCCTCCAGTTCCGCCAAGCGCTGCTCGACCGAGGCCAGGTGCTCTCTGACCTCCTGTTCAAGCTCGGGCTCCTCCTCGGCCATCTCCACGAGACCATCGAGATCGTCCACATCGGACTGCAACTCGGCGAACGTCTGTAGACGCTTGCTTGCCTTGGCGTGCTCGGCCGAGACCTTCGCGGCTGCTTCGGCGTCGTCCCAGAAGCCGGGGGCTTGCATCTGCGCTTCGAGCGCCTCGACACGCTCGCTCAGTTGAGCTGGGTCAAAGATAGTCCGCCAGCAGTGTGAGCTGCTCGCGGATGACCGCAAGGCGTTGCGGCGTCGACTCGCTTGGGGGGGCTGTTGTCATCGAGTGCAACGCTATCAGTAGCATCGGGCACAACCGCGCCTCGGGAAGACAAGCTGCCTGCGCTTCGACCCTCGTGCGGATGCCCCCGGGGCGACGTCTCAAAATGCCGAGTCGCTCATTTGTCAACCCAGTTGCAAGACACCCGTACTCGTGTACGCTGTCGTCATAGCTGTCATCCGCCATGCTGCCAGCCTCCGCGAGGCTCCCCGACGCTTCATCGTGCACAACACGCACGAGCAGATCCAGCTAGCCGCCGTGCGCGTGGTTGCTGCCAAGGGTTACCACCAAACCAGTATTCGAGACATCTGCGCCGAGGCAAACATCTCCGCGCGCTCCTTTCACGAGCACTTCGCAGGCAAGGAGGAAGCTGTCTTCTCCGGGGTCGAAGCAGGGGTCGATCGCGTGATGGGCTTTTGCCAGGAGGTGTACCGCAACTCGCCGAGCTGGCCCGACGCTGTCTGGGACGGCATGTACGCCTACACCGAATGGGCAAAGAACGAGCCCGCATTCGCTCGCACGGGGATCGTCGAGCTGCTCTCGGTCGGGCCCTCGGCCCAAGAGCTCGTGAAGTCGCTGATGGAGGCCTTCATGATCTTCCTGCAGCCCGGCTACGACCTGCTCGATCCGGCGGCCGCCGGAAGCCTCGACGAGCCCGTGACCCAGCGCTTCTTCGAAGTGCTCTACCTGCACGTCAGCCAGAACTCCGTGGAGACGGTCGCAACGATCATCCCCGAGCTGGCACGCACCCTGCTCACCCCGTTCATCGGCACACAGGCCACCGAGGAGTTCATCGCCAAGCGCGAATCGGAGCGGACTACGCTCCGTGACAGCGCTTGAACTTCTTACCGCTGCCGCACCAGCACGGATCGTTGCGGCCGACTTCGTGCTCTGAGTCTGTGACGCGCTGCTCCACGACCGGAAGCGCCTCGACCGGTTCGCCTTCGCCTTCGTAGGCTCCGGCGGCGGGACCCGCGGCGGCGGCGGCTGCCGCGATTGCACCGGCGCCCATGGCGCTCGAGCCCCCCGAGTAGGAGACGCGTCCGGCGCGCGTTGAGTTGCCCGATGCCGCAAACGCTGGGACCGGCGCTCCCCCTCCCCCGCCGTTCTGGCCGTCGACGCTGACCTGCACGTTGAAGATCATGCGCGTGAAGTCCACCCATACGCTGTTCATCAAGTCACCGAAGAGGGTGAATGCCTCGTTCTTGTAGGCCACCAGCGGGTCGATCTGGGCGAAGCCGCGCAGGTGGATGCCCTCACGCAGATAGTCCATGTCGTACAGGTGCTCGCGCCAGCGTTCGTCGATGATCTGCAGGATCAGGAAGCGCTCGAGCGCACCAATCAGCTCCTCGCCGAGCTCCTGCTCGCGCGCCTCGTATTGCTTGACCGCGGTCTGGGTGATCTCCTCGGTCAGGTAGCCGCTGTCGATCGTCTCCGGGTCGAGATCGTCCTCGTCGAGCTCGACCGGGAAGAACTGTCCGAGCGCGGTGAACAGACCGTCGAGGTCCCAGTCCTCCATGTAGTCGCTCGGCGTGTACTGCTCGACCGTGCGCTCGATCGTCTTGACCACCTGTTCGCGCGCCTCCTCGCCCATCTCCTTACCTTCGAGCACCTCGTCGCGGTAGGCGTAGATGATGCGCCGCTGCTCGTTCATCACGTCGTCGTACTCGAGCACGCGCTTTCTGATCAGGAAGTTCTGTTCCTCGACCTTCTTCTGAGCCTTCTCGATCTGCTTGGAGAGCATGCCTGCCTCGATCGGCTCCTCGTTGCCTTCCTCGTCCACCCCACCCAGCCGATCGAGGATCTTGTAAATACGGTCACCCGCGAACAGGCGCACGAGGTCGTCCTCGGCCGAGAGGAAGAAGCGGCTCTCTCCTGGATCGCCTTGGCGGCCTGCGCGCCCGCGCAGCTGGTTGTCGATGCGCCGCGACTCGTGGCGCTCGGTGCCGCAGATGAACATGCCTCCCGCCGCCATCACGCGTTCACGGTTGACCTGCACCTGCTGCTCTATCTCGGGCAGCAGATCCTTCAGGCGCTGCGCGTAAGCCGGGTCCTCGGGATCGATGTTCTGCTTGGCAAGCTGCCGGCCTGCCAAGTGCTCGGCGTTGCCACCAAGCTTGATGTCCACGCCACGGCCGGCCATGTTCGTGGCGATCGTGACGGCGCCAGGCTGGCCCGCCTCTGCCACGATCTCCGCCTCGCGGGCGGCGTGCTCGGGCTTGGCGTTGAGCACCGTGTGGGCTATCCCGCGCTTCTTCAGACGATCGCCGAGCAGCTCTGATACCTCGACTGAGATCGTGCCGACCAGCACTGGCTGGCCATTCTCATGGCGCGCGGCGATCTCTTTCACGACCGCCTCCCACTTGCCCTCCTTGGTCTTGTAGACCTGATCGTTGCGGTCGTCGCGGACCATCGGCATGTTCGTCGGGATCTGGACCACCGGCAGCTCGTAGATCTTCATGAACTCGGTGGCCTCGGTCAGGGCCGTGCCGGTCATGCCGGAGAGCTTGTCGTAGAGGCGGAAGTAGTTTTGATAGGTGATCGAGGCGAGCGTCTGGTTCTCCTCTTGGACCTTCACGCCCTCCTTGGCCTCGACCGCCTGGTGCAAGCCCTCCGACCAGCGCCTGCCGTCGAGGATGCGTCCGGTGAACTCGTCGATGATCTTGACCTCGCCGTCGATCACGGCGTAATCGACATCGCGCTTGTACAGAGACTCGGCCCGCAGCGCCTGGATCAGGTGGTTGACGAGATGTCCGTTCTCGGCTCTGTAGAGGTGGTCGATACCGAGGAAACGCTCGGCCTTGGCGACACCGAGCTCTGTGATGGCGACGGTCTTCTGCTTCTCCTCGACCTCGTAGTCGAACTCAGCCACGAACTCCTTCTTGCTGCGCGGGTCCATGCCTTCTGGGGTCTTACCCGCGATCATGCGCGGAGCCAGACGAGCGAACTTCACGTAGAAATCTGCAGCCTGTTCGGGGGCGCCGGAGATGATCAACGGCGTGCGCGCCTCGTCGATCAGGATGTTGTCGACCTCGTCGACGACCGCGAATGGATGGCCGCGCTGCACCTTTTCGGCGAGATCCTTGGCCATGTTGTCGCGCAGGTAGTCGAAGCCGAACTCCGAGTTGGTGCCATAGACGACATCGCATGCGTAAGCGAGTTGCTTCTCCTCGTAAGGCTGCTGGTTTTGCAGTACCCCTACGCTGACTTCCAGGGCGTTGTAGATCGGGCTCATCCAGGCAGCGTCGCGGCGAGCGAGGTAGTCGTTGACGGTCACGACGTGCACGCCCTTGCGTTCGATCGTCTCAGAACCGGTGGCTCCCTCCCGCGGGGCCAGCGAATTGAGCACGACCGCGAGCGTGGCCGTCAGCGTCTTGCCCTCGCCGGTCTTCATCTCGGAGATGCAGCCGTCATGCAGCGCCATCGCCCCGATCAACTGTACGTCGAAGTGACGCATCCCCATCGTACGCTTGCCGGCCTCGCGCACGATCGCAAAGCACTCTGGCAGTAGATCCTCGAGTGACTCCCCCGCGCGTGCGCGCTCACGCAACTCGTTCGTGCGCTCACGCAACTCGTCGTCGGTCTCGAGCTCCAGCTCGGTCTCATAGGCGCTGATCAGCGCGACGCGCTTCTCGTAGACTTTGAACTTCTTGCCCTCGCCGATGTTCAGCGCACGATCCAAAAGCGACATGCGCTCAGGGTACCGACTACGCCGCCGATGGTCGCCACCGATTGGCGCAGGGCGCGGTTCGCCTCAGGTTTGTCTCGGACTCAAGCGCGCGACAAGCACTCGCCCATCGACGGGAACGACTATTCGATCGCCGGCGAAGGCCGCACCGGCGTCGCCGCAGCCGCAGCGGCCGCATGCGCCTCGCGGCGATGACGGCGCTTGTCGCGATGGCGCTTGACCTGGCGCGCCAGCTCGTCGACGACCAGGTTCAGCGAATGCAGCATCTGCGGCGAGGAGTCGCGCGCCCTCAGCGTGACACCCTTGAGGTAGAGCGTCGCCTCGGCCACATCGCTATCGGCCACGCGCGGGTTTGGCTCCCTGAATATCTCGAACTCCAGGCGGGCGAACTCGGAGACTTGGCGGGAAATCTTCTCCAGCCGGCGCTCCAGATGCTCGCGCATGTCGTCGGTGACCGGGACATTACGGCCCTTGATGTCTATCTGCATCAGGGACTCCCTTCACTCGGAGACGATGTGCATTCATCGTACCCCTGTTGAGCGCTCCCATGTGTCGGTTTGCACAGATGTTCGAGCACGTACAATTGACCCGGTCAAGGGACTGTTCTCGGGGGCCTGCTTAGCGGGCCCCCGACTTATCTGGGTCGCAGACTCTCCAGGATCCCCGCGTGCCCAGCGATCGCGCCGATCAGGATCGCGCCTGGGGCCACCTCGGTTCCTGGAAGCAGGATGCTGTCGCGCAGCTGGGCTCCCTCGCCGACGCGCGCTCCGTCGCCCAGAACGAGCGGGCCCGTCAGGCGCACGTTCTCGCCCAGCTCGACGTTGCGGCCGATCCAGACCGAACCCTCGATCTCTGCGCTGCGCGGCACGACGCTCTCCCCCGCCACGATCAGGCCCGGGGCAACCTCGCGACCCTCGACCTGCAGTCGCAGCTCGCCGCGCAGCGCGTCGAAGGTGCCTTGGCGCAGCTCCGCCAGCGAGCCAACGTCGTTCCAGTACTCGCGCACCTCGTGGATATGGAACGGGATGTCGCTCTCGAGCAGGGTCGGGAACACGTCTTGGGCCCAGTCCACGAAGGGACGATCGGGGAAGTAGTCGAAGATCTCCGGGCTGAAGATGTAGATACCGCAGTTGCCGAGGTCCGAGAGCGCTTCCTCGGGGCTCGGCTTCTCCTGGAAGCCGGTGATGCGCCCATCGCGGTCGTGCAGGACGACGCCGTACTCGCGCGTGTCTGAGACCTTCTTGACGGCAAGCGTCGCGATCCCGCCCGCCTCGCGGTGGCGAGCCGCGAACGCACTCAGATCGATGTCGGTGAGCGCGTCGCCTGAGATCACGACGAACGAGTCGCTGCCGAAGAAGTCGGCACAGCCGCGCACCCCGCCGGCGGTGCCGAGCAACTCCGGCTCGAAGCGGTAGCTCAGGCGCTCGCCGAAGTACTGCTTGATCGACTCGGGAAAGTAATGCAGGTTGGCGATCACATCCTCGAAGCCGTGATCTTCGAGCAGATCGAGGATGTGCGCCATCACCGGACGGTCGAGGACCGGCACCATCGGCTTGGTGATCTCGTTCGTAAGTGGGCGCAGACGGGTTCCGAGACCCGCGGCGAGGACCATCGCTCTCATTGGCAGCGCAACCTATAGGAAACGGAAACAACGAGAGAGGCAGCGTCTACAGCCACCCAAAAATGGCTGCGCGTCAAGATACCCCCTTGTGTGGACTGGGAGGATTTATTTGGGTACCAAACCTTTATCTAAGCCTCCACATAAGGGGGGTATGTTGGGGATCATCCAAAATGAGTTGCACGACCCAGCGTCCACGGCTAATGAGCGCTCCGCCCGACAGCCCATTTGAAGGCCTTCCCTATGCTCCGTGTTCCCAGGAGCTGCGGTAAACACGCTGATCCTCGCGCAGCTCGTCGATCTGCACGCCGAGCGACTCGAGCTTCAGCCGCGCCACCTCCTCATCGATCCGATCGGGGACGGGCAGCACACCCGTGGGTAGGCTGCCGGCGCTCTGAACCAGGTGCTCGACGCACAAAGCCTGGCCGGCGAATGACATGTCCATGACTGCTGCCGGGTGGCCCTCCCCAGCCGCCAGGTTGACGACGCGCCCCTGAGCCAGGAGGTTCAGACGCCGCCCGTCCACCAGCGTGTGCTCCTCGACGAGCGGCAGCGCCTCACGCCGTCCGCCGACGGCGAGGGCACGGAGATCCTCCAAGCGTATCTCGACGTCGAAGTGTCCGGCGTTGGCCAGCAGCGCACCGTCCTTCATCCGCTCGAAGTGCTCGCGGCGCAGCACGTCGCGCCCACCGGTGACCGTCACGAACACGTCTCCGCGCTCGGCAGCGGCGAGCGCTCCCATCACCTCATAGCCCTCCATGCGTGCCTCGAGCGCACGTAGCGGATCGACCTCGCAGACGACGACTGAGGCGCCCGCGCCGCGTGCCCGCAGGGCGACGCCGCGCCCTGTCCAGCCATAGCCGAGCACCACGACCGTGCGTCCGGCGAGCAACAGGTTGGTGGCGCGCAGGATGCCGTCGATCGTGGACTGGCCGGTGCCGAAGCGATCGTTGAAGGCACGCTCCGTGCGCGACTCGTTCACGGCCAGCACCGGACAGGCGAGCGTGCCCTGCTCGGCGAGCGCCCTCACCCGCAATAGCCCGGCGGTCGTCTCCTCGGTGCCGCCCAGCATCTCTGCAGCATGGCTCGGATTGCGCTCGTGGATCGCGCCGATCAGATCGGCGCCGTCGTCGACCGTGACCTGCGGTGCACTTTGAACCAGCCTCTGCACGTGCTCGGCGTACTGCTTGGCACTCTCGCCGCGCGCGGCAAGTACCGTGGCGCCATGGCGCTCGGTGAGCGCCAGCGCCACGTCGTCTTGGGTGGAGAGCGGATTGGCTGCGCACAATCCAACCTGCGCGCCGCCGGCGATCAGAGCACGCACGAGATTGGCTGTCTCGGCCGTCACGTGCAGACAGGCGGCGACGCTCACGCCCTCCAGCGGACGCTCGAGCTGCAGGCGCTCGCGCACCTGCGCAAGTACGGGCATTTGCGAGTCGGCCCAGTCGATGCGGGCCTGGCCGCTGTCGGCCTCGGAGGCGGAGACGGTCAAGCCACCCCCGCCTTGCTTTGTCCGCCGTCTTGCAACGCTTGCCGAGCAACGCCTGCGGGCCGCACGTCACAGCTCCGTCGCGGGCGCCGGCTGTCGGCTCTAGTAACGGTAGTGATCGGCCTTGTAGGGACCGCCGACCGGCACGCCGATGTAGGTCGCCTGCTCCTCGCTCAACTCGGTCAGTTTCACGCCGAGCGCGTCCAGATGTAGGCGCGCAACCTTCTCGTCGAGGTGCTTGGGCAGCACGTATACGCGCTTCTCATACTCGTCGTTCTTCGAGTAAAGCTCGATCTGGGCGATCGTCTGGTTGGTGAACGAATTGCTCATCACGAAGCTCGGATGGCCGGTGGCATTGCCGAGGTTGAGGAGGCGTCCCTCGGAGAGCATGATGATCGCGTGGCCGTCTGAGAAGACCCACTCATCGACCTGGGGCTTGATGTTGATGCGCTCGATCCCGGGGGTCTTCGTCAGGCCGGCGATGTCGATCTCGTTGTCGAAGTGCCCGATGTTGCCGACGATCGCCTGGTGCTTCATACGCGCCATGTGGGCGGCGGTGACGATGTCCTTGTTGCCGGTCGTCGTGATGAAGATGTCGCCGCTCTCCACCACGTCCTCGAGCGTGTTGACCTCATAGCCCTGCATCGCCGCCTGCAGCGCGCAGATCGGATCGATCTCGGTGATCACCACGCGCGCGCCCTGCCCGCGCAACGATTCGGCACAGCCCTTGCCGACGTCGCCGAAGCCGCACACAACAGCCACCTTGCCGCCGATCATCACGTCGGTCGCGCGGTTGATGCCGTCGATCAGCGAGTGGCGGCAACCGTAGAGGTTGTCGAACTTCGACTTGGTGACCGAGTCGTTGACGTTGATCGCGGGGAACAGCAGCTCGCCGCTCTCGACCATCTGGTAGAGGCGGTGCACGCCGGTGGTGGTCTCCTCGGTGACGCCCTTGATGGCCTGGCCGATCTTCGTCCAGCGCTGTGGGTCTTCCTCCAGCGAACGTGTGAGCAGCGAGAGCACGACCTGGAACTCCTCGGACTCGGCCGAGGCCGGGGCTGGGACCGCGCCGGCAGCCTCGTACTCGGTGCCCTTGTGCACGAACAAAGTCGCGTCGCCGCCGTCGTCGAGAATCATGTTGGGGCCGGAAACGCCAGGCGTTCTGTCCTCGCCGGGCCAGCGCAGCGCGCGGTCCGTACACCACCAGTACTCCTCCAAGCTCTCGCCCTTCCACGCGAACACAGGCACACCGCGTGGATCCTCGGGTGTGCCGTCGGGCCCGACGGCGATGGCTGCCGCGGCGTGGTCCTGGGTGGAGAAGATGTTGCAGCTGCACCAGCGCACCTGCGCCCCAAGCGACGTGAGCGTCTCGATCAGGACGGCGGTCTGGATCGTCATGTGCAGCGAACCGGTGATGCGCGCACCGGCGAGCGGCTGAGCGGCCGCATACTCGCGCCGAATCGACATCAGTCCGGGCATCTCGTGCTCGGCGAGAGTGATCTCCTTACGCCCGAACTCGGCGAGCGAGAGGTCGGCGACCTTGAAGTCTGTGTCGGTCAGCGTTGCGGTGGGGGTCATGCGATCTCCATGGTCGTAGTGTGTGGCTTGGCAGCGACAAGCAGTTGTTGATGCTTTTCTTGCTCGAAGCGCAGCCAGTCGGCGGCGCTGACGTCCTCCGGACGGGAAGGTTCCGCAGCGAGCCACTGGTCGATCGCATCGCGCAATTGCGGATCGCGCTCGAGTCTCAGCGCAAAGCCAACCTCCGCGAGCTCCAGTCCATGCTCCTCCAGCAACTCTCGCAGCGTGCTCAAGCGCTGTAGCTCACCCGGGCCATACAGTCGGTATCCGGAGCCGGAGCGGCCCGGCTCGACCAGCCCGATGCTCTCGATGTAGCGCAGCATTCGCGCCGACCAACCGGTCGTCTCAGCTGCCTCGTTGATCGTCAGGGCATCTACAGCAGCAGTCTGCATCGAGCAGACCTTATCAGAGCTATGTCAAGGTTGAGACGGTCGTGGGCCAAGCGGGGCAATGGATTGGGACCCCACCCACCCGCGAAATGTGCTCTGCACACAAGCCGCCGAGGACGCAGCACCGGGCCGCGCCCACAGTCCTCTCAACTGACGAGATCGGCCTTGAGCTGTTGGATCAGCTTGACCGGGCCCGGGTCGACTCCACGCAACGTGGCTAGGTAGATCGAGACCAGATCGCCGAGCAGCACCAACGAGATTACCCGCTCGATCGTGGTCTGACCTCGCGTCTCCAAGCGGAAGCTTGCCGAGGCGTTGCCGGCGATCAGCTTCTCGGTCAAGTCCATGCGCTCCTTCACGCGTGGATGCGCATCGGAATCGTCGAGGAACACGGCCGAGAAGCGACCGACGTCCAAGGCCCCCTCCCAGCCCTCGAGCTCGTTGTGATCGAGCTCGGGCAGCTCGTGAGCGAAGGCCGGCTGCTTGGAGTTCTCGTTGATCTGGGTCTTCCAGCGATAGGCGATCGGGACCGTGAGCCCCGCGCCGGCGATCACCGGGGCGGTACCGAGCAAGCCCCGTGCTGTCTGCTTGGCCAGGGAATCCTCGGGCGCATCAGGACCCCACTCGGCGACAAGCTGCTCAGTGTGAGAGGCAGCGACGTCGATCTCTGAGGTGAGGCGCGGCCCGGCGCCACACAGGGCCGCTACCTCCAGTGCCGCAACGGTCATGTAGGCCACGGCCGCTCTGGGCTGGAAGCCTCCTGGTAGCGGTATCACAGGGACGCCGTCGGCACGCGCCATCTCGCCAAGACGGCCTCCGGTGGTCACCACCACGCGCTGGGCGCCAAGCGCCCCCGCCGACTCGTAGCAGGCAAGCGTCTCCTCGGTGTTTCCCGAGTAGCTCGCGCACAGCACGGTCGTCTCGGGCGTCGTCCAAGGCGGAAGCCCATATGCCCGCGTCACGAAGATCGGGCGCGAAGCGTGGTCGCCGAGCGCGGCTCGCGCCAACGCACCACCGATTGCCGAACCTCCCATACCTGCCACCACGAGACCCGCCGGGGTGTCCCACTCGGCCATGATCGCCGACTCCACCCGCCACAGCGCGTCGCGCAGGTGCTCGGGCAGGGCCAGTATGTCCGCCAGCTGGCTGGAAGCGTCCACGCGGGCGATCGCCTCGCGCGAGAGCACGTCGGTGGTCGGGGTGGCAGCGCCGCCGCCTTGGCTCATTTACTCGTCTCCTGTTGGGGGTGTGACAGTGAGGCTCGCGCCAGGATACCTGTCGCGGTGGACCTGACACATCGCGCTTGCTCGGACACCCCCCTTGTCCCGGGCATGCCTCCACCTCAATACCACGCAGCAGGACTCACCGTGCCCAGAAGTCGGCACCCATGGGCGCTCGAGCGACCTAGAACTTGATGGCGCTGTCGGGCAGCGTCATACCGGGGAAGATGCGCGCGCCGCCCGCGATCGTGTTGTCCGCCCCGACGGTGACTCCCTCGCCCAGTACGGCGCCCTCTTGGATGTGGGTGCCGTCGCCTATCCGGCAGCCGGCGGCGACGATGCAATTGCGAAGCGTGCAGTTCCCGCCGATCTCGCTGCCGGCGAGGATCACCGCGCGCTCGACGGTCGAGCCTGCTCCGATCTTGACGTCGCTGCCGAGCACCACGAGGCTGCCGACATGGGCACCCTCCGCGACATACGCGCCCGCCTCGATCACGGCCGGCGGAATCGCCCGGCCAAGTATTTGCGCACCCTCTGCCACCGATAGGTAGCTGTCGCCGAGCCGCTTGTGCACTGCCGTGCGAACGTTGCCCTCGAGGATGTCGAACGTGCCCTGCAGGTAGCGCGCGGGCGTTCCGATGTCCAGCCAATAGCTCTGCGAGGGGAAGCCGTACAAGCCCTCGCCGACCAAACGCGGCCACACTTCGCGCTCAATCGAGACGTTGCGGTCCGGCGGCACGAGCTCGAGGATCGAGCGCTCGAGCACGTAGGCGCCGGCGCTGATCAGGTTCGTGTCGATGCGGTCGGAGCTCGGCTTCTCGACGAACTCCCTCACCGCATGGTCGTCCTCAAGGTGAACCAGTCCATAAGCGCTCGGGTCCTCGACCGGCACGAGCGCAAGCGTTGCCTTTGCGCCGGTGCGCTCGTGCTGAGCGATCTGCTCGGTCAGGTCGATGTCGGTTAGCACATCTCCATTGAGCATCAGGAAGCGCTCGTCCAGCAGCGACTCGGCGAACTTCAACGCACCGGCCGTACCACGCGGGTCGGGCTCCTCGACGAAGCGCAGCCTGATCCCGTATGCCGAGCCGTCGCCGAGCACGTTGCGTACGCTTGTCGCAAGGAAGCCGCAGGACATGATCACGTCGTCGATCCCGTGCGCGTGCAGCCACTCGAGCATGAACGAGATGAACGGCCGGTCGACCAGTGGGACGACCGGCTTGGGCACGGTCGAGGTGAGCGGACGCAGACGCGTGCCCTCCCCGCCGACCAGGATCACAGCTTGCATCAGCGCCTACCTATTCCCTCGTAAGTGAGGCCCGCGGCGCGCACAGCCTCGCCGTCGAGCGCGTTGCGACCGTCGATCACGAGATTGCCACCCATCGACGCCGCGACCTCGCGCCAGTCGAGCTCCAGGAACTCGGGCCACTCCGTGACAAGCACGACCGCATCGGCATCTGTAGTTGCATCCATAGCGGATTCGGCGAAGCGAAGCCCGCTTATCAGGCTGCGCGCCTCGCTCTCCGCGACGGGATCATACGCGCTGACGATCGCGCCGTCGGCATTGAGCCGTGCCGAGAGCACAAGCGAGGATGCCTCCCGCATATCGTCGGTGTTCGGCTTGAACGCAAGTCCCAGCAGTGTGATGCGCTTGCCCACGAGGCCTCCAAGATGCTTCTGCAGCTTTGCGATCACGCGGCGCTTCTGCAGCTCGTTGACCTCGATCACCGCTGTCAGCAGCTGGAAGTGGTAGCCGGAATTGCCGGCCAGCTGCTTGAGCGCATCGACGTCCTTGGGGAAGCAGCTGCCGCCGAAGCCGATGCCAGCCTGCAGGAACTTCGGCCCGATGCGATCGTCCAAGCCCATGCCGCGAGCGACCTCGACGACGTCGGCGCCGGTCTCCTCGCAGACGTTGGCGATCTCGTTGATGAAGGAGATCTTGGTGGCAAGGAAGGCGTTGGATGCGAGCTTGACCATCTCGGCGCTGGCGATGTCGGTACGCACCAGCGGCACTCCGAGGGGGGCATAGAGCTCGACGACCGCATCGCCCGCCCAGTCTCCGTTGTCGCCGACGACGACGCGATCCGGGTGCATGAAGTCCTCGACGGCGGAGCCCTCCTTGAGGAACTCGGGACAGGACACATAACGCAAGCCGTCCTTGCCACGCTCGCCGAGGATGCGCTGAATCGCAGCGCCCGTGCCACACGGGACCGTCGACTTCATGACCAGTGCGTGGCTGTCTGAGCCTGGGATCGCATTGACCACGGCGTGCACCGCCGAGAGGTCCGCATCGCCCGAGTAGGTTGGTGGCGTCCCCACGGCTACGAACAACAAGCGGCAGTGCTCGAGCGCTTGACCAAGGTCTGTAGAGAAGTGCAACCGCTCGGAATGCTCGGCCAGCAATCGCTCGAGTCCGGGCTCGTAGATCGGGACCTCGCCACCTCGCAGACGCTCGACCTTGGCGGCGTCGATGTCCACGCACCACACCTCGCTACCCAGGGCGGCGAAGCCGGCAGCCGTGACAAGTCCCACATAACCAGTGCCGATCACCCCGATCGGCTCGCGCTCAGCGCTCATGCTGCTGCGCCTCGGCGCCCGTGGTTACTCATGACGTCGCGAAGGCTAGCTTGTGTGGGCACGCGAGGCAGGGACGCGAAGCTCGGGCGAGCGCGAGGTTTGGACGCGACGCGAGATGCCTCAGGCCGATACAGCGAGGAACGCCTCGTAGCGCTTGATGTCGCGCAACGCGCGTGCCTGCTCCTCAGAGCCCTGCTCGGCACGCTCGGCAGACGCGCGAGCGTCGGAAAGCTGTGTCTCGATCGTCGGACGATCGAGCGCATCCGGGGCGATCGCCTCCTCCACGAGCACGAGCGCGCGATTCTCGGCGAACTGCAGATAGCCCTCGGCTTGAGCGAAGCGGACGATCTCGGACTCCGAGCGGTAGAGCCGCAGCTCGGTCGGCTCCAGGCGAGCCAACAGCGGCTCGTGGTTGGCAAGGATGCCGATCGAGCCGACCGTCGTGAAGGTGGAGAGCATCTCCACCTCCTCTGAGAAGACCTCGCCCTCGGGTGTGAGCACTTCGACTGGGAACTTTGTGTGCGCCATGATCTATTTCTTGGCCGCCTCGACGACCTCGTCGATCGTGCCCTTCAGGAAGAACGCGCTCTCGGGAACCTCGTCGTGCTTGCCGTCGATGATCTCCTGGAAGCCCCTAATCGTCTCCGCGATCGGCACATAGGCGCCCGGCGTACCCGTGAACTCTTCGGCCACGAAGAACGGCTGGGAGAGGAAGCGCTCGATCCTACGTGCGCGCTGCACTGTCAGCTTGTCCTCATCGGAGAGCTCGTCGATACCGAGGATCGCGATGATGTCCTGCAACTCCTTGTAGCGCTGCAGGATCTCCTTGACCTGGTTGGCGACACGAAAGTGATCGTCGCCGAGCACGTCGGCCTTGAGGATCGTCGAGGTCGAGTCGAGCGGGTCCACCGCAGGGTAGATGCCCTTCTCGGAGATCGCCCGGGAGAGCACCGTGGTGGCGTTGAGGTGCGCGAACACCGATGCCGGCGCCGGATCGGTGAGGTCGTCGGCGGGCACGTAGATCGCCTGCACCGATGTAACCGAGCCCTCGCGCGTCGAGGTGATGCGCTCCTGCAGTTGGCCCATCTCGGTCTCGAGCGTCGGCTGGTAGCCGACCTGCGAGGGCATGCGCCCGAGCAGTGCCGAGACCTCGGAGCCGGCCTGCACGAAGCGGAAGATGTTGTCGATGAACAACAGCACGTCCTGACCCTGGTCGCGGAAGTATTCGGCCATCGTCAGACCGGAAAGGGCGACCCTCATGCGTGCTCCGGGGGGCTCGTTCATCTGGCCGAAGACGAGCATCGTCTTGTCGAGGACGCCCGACTCCTTCATCTCCAGCCACAGGTCGTTGCCCTCGCGCGAGCGCTCGCCCACGCCGCAGAACGCCGACAGCCCGCCGTGCTCCTTGGCCAGGTTGTGGATGAGCTCCTGGATCAGCACTGTCTTGCCGACGCCCGCTCCACCGAACAGCCCGACCTTGCCGCCCTTGGCGTACGGCGCGAGCAGATCGATCACCTTGATGCCCGTCTCGAACATCTCGGTGGTCGGGGTCAGGTCCTCGGCGCGCGGGGCCTCTTGGTGGATGCCGCGGCGCTGAGTGTCCTTCGGCAGCTCCTCGCCGAGGTCGATCGTTTCCCCCAACAGATTGAAGATGCGCCCGAGCGTCGCCTCCCCGACCGGCACCGTGATCGGGCCACCGGTGTCGATCACCTCGGCACCGCGCGCCAGGCCGTCGGTCGTATCCATTGCGACTGCGCGCACGCGGTCGTCGCCGAGGTGCTGCTGGACCTCGCACACGAGTACCTCGCCGCCGGCCTCCGTGCTGACGCCCTCGGCCTCCTCGGCGGCCGCGGCCGCCGGACGGGCAACCGTGATCGCATGGTTGATCTCGGGCAGGCGCTCGGGGAACACGGCCTCGATCACGACGCCCTGGATCTCCTCGATGCGCCCGACGTTGCGCGAGGTTGTTCCGTTCGCTGCTGTGGCCGGGTCTGTGGTGGTGCTGGGTGGCATTAGCTCTCTGATCTCCTGACTATCTGTTCAAGTTCGTTTCGTAATGGCTGCACGCGGCGGGTGGGTTTCCTAGCTGAGACCCTCTGCTCCGGCGACAACCTCCATGATCTCTTGGGTGATCTCGGCCTGGCGGGCACGGTTCATTTGCAGTGTGTACTCCGTGATGATTTCGCCGGCGTTCTCCGATGCGCTGCGCATCGCCGTCATCTGAGCGCCGAAGAAACCGGCCGCCGACTCTACGAGCGCTCGGTAGATCGATATCTCGATGTAGTCGGGAACCAAACGCCTGAGAATTTTCTCGGGGTCCGGCTCGTAGTCGACCGGCGTCGGCTTCGAGGGGGCGGATGCCTCCCGTGAGCCCGTCGAAGCATCCTCCTGATCACCGACGATCTCCTGGTGGGAGAGCGGGAGCAGCCGCTGACGTGTGACGTGCTGCGTGAGCGGCGATACGTATGAGTTGTAGAGCATCTCGACGCGATCGACGCGGCCGTCCACGTAAGCCTCGATCACCTCGTCGGCGATCGTCCGCGCGTCGGCATATGACGGTCGATCGGAGAAGCCTGTGTAGCTGCCGCTGAGCTCGTGCCCGCGGAAGGCGATCGAGGAGACGCCGCGACGCCCGGTCGCATACCAGAGGCTGCTCAGCCCCTCGCCGGTCAGCTCGGCGGACAGGCGCACGCCGGCACGGATGATCTGGGAGTTGAAGCCGCCCGCAAGGCCACGGTCGCCGGTGACGAGCAGCAAGCCCACGTTGCTTTCAGACTCGTGCTCACGCAGCAGCGGCAGGTTCGCGGCCTCCGAGCCGGCCGCTTGCGCGGCCTGGCGCGTCATGCGCCCGATGGCATCCGCGTACGGACGCAGGGCGGAGATGCGCTGCTCTGCCCGTCTCAGACGGGCCGCGGCCACCATCTCCATCGCCCGGGTGATCTTCTGGATGTTCTTCACCGAAGCGATCTTGTTCTTGACGTCGCGTTGAGATGCCATGACGATTGACCTTGGCCGGCGCTAGGCCGCCTGGGGCTCCTGCTCGGCGGGGGACTCGTCCTTGCGCAGCGGCGCGTCCTCGTCCAGCGGCTGACCCTCCTCGTCGAGGTCGTAGCCGAAGTCCCGTGCGAAGGCCTCGACGGTGTCGCGCACCTCTTTCTGGGTCTCATCCGACCAGTCGCCGCCGTTGATCTTCGCGCGCAGCTCCGGGTGCTGGGAGTGCAGCCTTTCGGTGACCGCGAGCAGGAACTCCGGCACCCGCTCGACGTTGAGGCGGTCCAGATAGCCGTTGGTCGCGGCGAAGATCTGCACGACCTGATCCTCGACCGCCAGCGGTGCGCGCTCGTGCTGGTTGAGCGTCGCCACCAGGCGTTCGCCGCGGGCGAGTGTGCGCTGCGTGTCGGCATCGAGGTCCGAGCCAAACTGGGCAAATGCCTCCAGGTCACGGTACTGGGAGAGCTCGAGCTTGATTCGTCCGGCGACCTTCTTCATCGGGCCGATCTGTGCGTTACCACCCACGCGCGAGACCGAGATGCCGACGTTGATCGCTGGGCGCACGCCCGAGTTGAACAGCTTCGACTCGAGGAATATCTGCCCATCGGTGATCGAGATCACGTTCGTCGGAATGTACGCGGAGACATCGCCGGCCTGCGTCTCGATGATCGGCAGCGCGGTCAGCGAGCCGCCACCGAGGTCGTCGTTGAGCTTGACCGCGCGCTCCAGCAGACGCGAGTGCAGGTAGAAGACGTCACCCGGGTATGCCTCGCGTCCCGGCGGGCGGCGCAGCAGCAGCGACATCTGACGGTATGCGTAGGCGTGCTTGGTCAGGTCGTCGTATACGCACAGCGCGTGCTTGCCGTTGTAGAGGAAGTGCTCGGCCATCGCGCAGCCTGCGTAGGGAGCCATGAACTTGATTGGAGCGGCCTCATCCGCGGGAGCAGCCACGATGATCGTGTTGTCCAGGGCCCCGTACTCCTCGAGCGTCTGCGCAAGCGCCACGACAGTCGACATGCGCTGGCCGATAGCCACGTACACCGACACCACCCCGGTGTCCTTGTTGTTGATGATCGTGTCGATCGCGATCGCCGTCTTGCCGGTCTGGCGATCGCCGATGATGAGCTCGCGCTGACCGCGACCGATCGGGATCATCGCGTCGATCGCCTTCAGGCCGGTCTGCATCGGCTGCTTGACCGGCTGGCGCTGCACGACGCCTGGCGCCTTGAACTCGGCTGGGCGCTTCTGATCGACAACTATCTCGCCCTTGCCGTCGAGCGGACGGCCGAGCGGGTCCACGATGCGCCCAAGCATCTGCTCGCCGACGGGGATCTCGAGCAGCGAGCCGGTGCGCTTGACGGTGTCGCCCTCGGACACCTTCTCCCACTCGCCGAACAGCACGGCGCCGACGTTGTCGGACTCGAGGTTCAGCGCCAGACCGGTGACACCGTGGGGCAGCTCGAGCATCTCGAAGGACATGCAGTTCTCCAGGCCGTGCAGGCGCGCGATGCCGTCGGCCACGCTCAGCACGGTGCCGACCTCGGTCAACTCGGCTGTGCCGCTGTCGAGTCCCTCGATGCGGCTCTTCAGAATGCTTGTGATCTCGTCAGGATTGATCTGCATGTCGTTTTAAGAGGCTCCTTGGGCAACGTGCCTGCGCAGCTGCTCCAGTCGGTTGCGAATAGAGGCATCGAGGATCGAGTTACCGACCCTGATGACGATGCCGCCAAGAATGTCCGGGTCCACGCGCGCGGCCAACGTGACCTTGCGTCCAGCGCGCTCCCCGATCGTCTTGCCCAGGCTCTCGGTGGTTGCCGCATCGAGGGCGATCGCGCTCGTGATCTCCACCGGCAGTGTCTTGTTCTCCTCGTCCCACAACCGCTCGTACTCTTGACGGATGCGGAAGATGACGGGCATACGGTGGTTTTCGATGAGCAGCTTCAGGAAATTGTCCAGGATCTCGTCCGCCCCGTCGAGCAGCGTCGAAAGGGACTGCTGCTTCTCGATGCTCGAGAAGTAGGGCGAGAAGAAGAACACGGCGAGCTCGCGGTGCTCGTCGAGAGCATCCGCGAACTGACCGACCTGCTCGCGGATCTCATCCAGGCGTCCCTTCTCCAGGGCGACCTGAAACAGCGATCGTGCATAGACCTGGGCAAGCTCCTCCATCAGGAAGGCCCTCCTGGCGCACTCGTCCGCGCTCCGGTCGGCAGGGCACAGCTAGGAGCCGGGATCGCGATGGTTAGTGAGCGAGTGGACATGTCGATCAGTTTTGAGATCCTGAGGAGAGGCCAGAGAAGTCGAGTTCGCCCAAGGCCTCCTCGACCAGGCGCCGCTGATCTGCGTCATTGAGGGTCTTACGGGTGACCTTCTCGGTAGCCATGACCGTCAGGTCGGCGACCTCACGACGGATGTCGTCGAGGGCGCGCTTGGTGGCCGCCTCGATGTCGCGCTCGGCACGCTTGGCGGCTTCGGCGAGAATCTCCTGGCCACGCTCGCGGGACTCGTGCTCGTGCGTGTCGGCGGTTTGGCGGGCGCGCTGGACGATCTCCTCGGACTGGGCGCGAGCCTCCTTCAGGCGCTCGCGGTACTCGGCCAGTAGCTCGTCGGCGTCCTTACGGGTCTGCTCGGCGGCGTCGATGTCGCCGTCGATCATCTTGGCGCGCTTGTCCAGGGCTTCACCGATGACGGGGAACACTGTCTTGCGCAGGATGAACAGCGAGATAGCGAACACCACGATGGTCCAGATCATGATCCCCACATTTGGGGTGATCAGGAAGGAGCCGCTGGAAGAAGCGAGTGGGATGGCAGCGTGCATCTCGGCCTACAGGAAGAAGGCGATGAAGCCGCCGACAAGGCCATAGAAGAAGCACGCCTCGGTGAGCGCGAAACCGAGCCACTGGTCACGCTCGACCTCGGCACGCAGCTCAGGCTGGCGGGTCTTGGCCTGGATCGAGGCGTTGAACACAGCTCCAATGCCCGCCCCGGCGCCGGCGGCGCCGCCACCGGCTCCGACGCCCAGCGCGATCGCGCGACCGGCATCCTGGCTCTGCTTGATGATCGGTTCCACGACACCCAGCAACGGGTGAATCGCACTCAAGAGGTGTAGAAACTGCATTGCTCGATAGCTCCTTGTTTGTTAGTGACTCTCGACCGCTCCGCCGAGGTAGATGGCGGTCAAGATGGCAAAGATGAAGGCCTGTAGGCCGGCGATCAGGACGGCCTCGAAGAGGAAGATCGCGACTCCCGCCGGCAGCAGGAACCAAGACACGAGCTGCAGCCCGACGAGCACGCCCAGCTCGCCGCCCATGAACGCGATCAGCATGTGGCCGGCGAGCAGGTTCGCCCACAGCCGCACCGTGAGGGATATGAGGCGCAGGAAGTTGGAGAGGATCTCGATCGGGAAGATCAAGAGCACTAGCGCCCCTTTGACGCCGCCGGGCATCAGGCTCTTGAGGTATCCGATCGGACCGTGGAACTTGACTCCCTCGTAGGTGAACATGACGAAGACGCCAAGCGAGAGGATCAGCGGGAACGCGACATTGGTGTCGGCCGCGTAGATCTGAAACGACGGGATGTTCACACCGAACAGCCTGAACGTCTCACCCGAGTTGACCGGCAGCGGGATGTAGCCGATCAGGTTGCTCACCAGGATGAACACGAAGATCGTGGCGATTAGCGGGAAGTACTTGCGTTCCATGTCTTCATTGAGGTTTTCCCTCGACATGCCGCGGGTGAAGTTGTAGAACATCTCGACCGCGACTTGAAGGCGTCCGGGGCGCTGTTGCAGGCGCCTTGAGATGTAGAACATCACCCCGATGGTGAGCCCGACCGTGATCAACAGATACAGAACACCCTTGTTGAATGCGACCGGGCCGAGTTTGAACCAGGTGTCGAGCTTGAACTCGTCGGTCGGGGAGAAGGCGCTACTGGCGACCGCCGGGGCCTTGTGGGCGGTCACGCCGAACAGGATCACGAACAGCACGATCCCGCCGAGCCAAACCCCCAGGACCGAGTAGAGGACCTTCCGCCCTTGGGTCATCCCCTGTTTGGGGGAGGCGGGTGCTCCGGCGGGCGCCGCCGCCGCTACCGCGCTCATCGCTGCGCTCCCTGCGGCCGTCCACTGACCACACGCACGACGAATGCGACGGAGTAGGCGCCGAAGATCATGAGTGCGGCAGTCAGTCCGTCTGAGCGTCCGCCGATGAGAGCAGCGATCACGATCGCGCCCGCAAGCAGCCAGATGCGTCCGAACCCGTCGAGGAGACTGAGACCGAAGCGTGCATTCGATCCCTGCTTGGCGATCCAGCTTTTACCAACCCGGGCGACCGCGTACTGCAAGAACCACGCTGCCGCGCTCACGACAACGCCCACCGCGGGCGCGCCCAGCGCCAGCGTAACGGGCACCGCGACCGCCACCAGGATCAGATCGAGATAGCGCAGCACCGCCCCCAGACGGCTCGGGTCGGGGCGCGCATCGGCGCTCCGAGCCGCTGAGTTCGTGCGCGCGGGAACGGTGACATCGGTCATTGTCGCTAGTCGGTCGGGCATATTCGATGGTGAGCCACCCTACAGATGCAAACGCCCGCACGCATTGACGCGGCGGGCCCTGTCGCTCCCCTCAGAGCGTGTCATCAGTGGCAGCGGCGAGTCTACCGGTTCTGCGACTTAGTAACAACTTTGTGACATGCGCCACGGACGCCAGCCGCACCAAAGCGAGCGCCAGCGCGAACGTCAAGAGGCCTCCGATCAGGTCCAGCACATAGTGGTTGCCGGTTGCCAGCACCGCAAACGCCGTGACGCAGGGGTAGACGAGCGCCAGCACCCGAACCCACGCTCGCGAGGAGATCTTCCACATCACGAGACTGCACCACGCGGCCCAGGCGATGTGCAGCGAGGGCATCGCAGCGAACTGGTTGGCGTCGGTGGCGAGAGTGCCCGTATGCCATGAGCCGATCGTGTGCGACGAGGCAACGACGTCGGTGAAGCCTACGAGCATCCGTGGCGGCGCTACTGGGTAGCGCCAGAACACGATCAGCCCGATCACGTTGATCATTACGAGTGTGCTGCGAAGCGGTCGGTAGATGTCCGCTCGCTTCCACCACAGCCAGCCGAGCAACCCGAGGGTCACGATGAAGTGGGCGTTGTCGTAGTAGTAGGAGAGGATCGTGCCGAGCACGTGATGGGCCACCAGCCAGCGATTCAGGGCCAGTTCGGGCGCGACGTGCAGCGACTGCTCGAAGCTCAAGATGTCGCGCGCATGCGCTAGCGCCAGCTTTTCGCGCAGCGGTGCGAGGTTCGTGACGATGTCGTACAGCCACGCGAGCCACGCGATCACAAGCAGCTCGCCCCACCAGCGTGGGCGCCGGATCGGCTGCTCAGGCGGGGCTGGATCAGACAAGCAAACGATGGTATCCGGCGCCGCAGCGTAAATCGTGCTCACAGCAGCACCGTCTCGATGCGGCGCTCGGCGAGCACGTCCAGCACGCGTGGCAACGCGTCTGCCGTCCGTTGCCACGAGCCAGGGGCGCTGTAGTCGTCGGCGTCGTGGAGCAACAGGATCGAGCCCTGACCCACGTCCTGAGTCACACACGCAGCGATCGACTCAGGGGTGGCGCGTGCCCGCCAGTCGCGGCCCCAATGGCTCCACAGCAGCGTACGCCTGCCGGCGCGCCGCGCTATCCGTAGGGCGCTTGCGTTGAGAATCCCATAGGGCGGTCGGTACAGCGCGGGCGATACGCCTGTGGCGTCCTCGATCGCCGCCTGCGCCCGATTGACGTCATCGCGCACCTGCCACGGGGCGAGGCGCAGCAGATTGCGATGGCGATGGCAGTGCAGGCCGACCGCGTGACCGCCGGCCGCGATCTCTGCCGCCAGCGCAGGGTTGCGCAGCACCTGCTCGCCCACGAGAAAGAACGTAGCCCGCGCCCCACGCTCGGCAAGCACCTCGAGCACGGCCGGCGTTCCCTGCGCGTGCGGGCCGTCGTCGAAAGTGAGGGCCGCGCCCTCACCTGTGGCGGTTTCGGTCTCGACTCCCAGTGCGCCGCGCAGTGTCCGCGAGTAGAAGGCGAGCGCCGGCAAAAGGTAGCCTGCCATCGCCACGCCCGCAAGCGCTCCCGCTAGCGGACTGGCCTGGCTGCGATGATCGTTGGGGTAAATGGTCGATCTCATCCTGGGAATCGCGGCGGCCGTGGCCGCGTCGGCGCTCTACAGCCTAGGGGTCGCGCTGCAGGCGATGGACGCCAAGCGCACTCCTCACACCGAGCACCTGCACCCCGCGCTTGCGCTGAACCTGTTGCGCCGCACGCGCTGGTTGGCAGGAACCGGGCTTTCGATGCTTGGCTGGCCACTGCAGGTCGTTGCCTTGCTGCTGGTCTCGCTCGTGATCGTGCAGCCGACGATGGCCGTCGGCCTGCTCGTGCTGCTGTTCTTCGGCGAGCGCATGCTCGGCGAGCGTGCCGGGCGGCGCGAGCACCTCGCGATGCTCGCGATCATCGTCGGCGTCGTCGGTATCGCCCTGTGTGCCCCCGACCGCAGCACTGGGCACCGCGACAATCTGATCGTCACGATCGTGCTCGTGGGGCTCGGGCTGCTTACGCTGCTCCCATATGCGGTCAACCGCGTGCGCCGGCCTGCCGCGTCGCTGACGATGGTGGCCGCGGGTCTCGGCTATGCCTGGAGCGGTGTGGCGACAAAGCTGTTCTCCGACGACCTCTCCCGGGGGCGCCTGTGGTTTGCGGTCGCCTGGGGGCTCTCGACGGCAGGGGCCTCGGCGGTGGCGGCGCTCAGCGAGATGAGCGCCCTGCAGATGCGCCCGGCGATCCAGGTCGCGCCCGTGGTCTTCGTGACTCAGACGATCGTGCCGGTGATACTCGCGCCGCTCTTGCTCGGGGAAGATTTCAGCTCCACCCCGCTCGGCGGCATACCGCTCACGGTCTCGTTGGCCGTGCTCGTGTCCGGGGCTGCCGCACTTGCCCGCTCACCGCTCTTGCTCGCCTTGATGGAAGGCGAGGCTGTCAGCGAGCCCAGCGGCTCCACCGAGAGTCCCTCGGAGCGCAACTGCGAGACGATCCGCTCGACGCCGGCGAGCGAAGAGGCGGAACCGTCCACCGACACCACGAGCACGTCGCCTGCACGCATACGCCCGTGAGGCATCGGTCCAGTCGCGTTCAAGCGTTCTGAGCCCGCGACCGGAATCGCATCGGCGGTCCGAGCTAGTACGAGTTGGCCCACTGTCAGGCCTTTCGGTGGCTGCAGAAAATAGAAGCGGTGATGCAAGCCGAGGGCGCGCGCTTGCGAGCGCAGCGTCCCACGTGTGCGCACCCAACGGAAGGGCGAGCCCGAATGGGGTAGTTCGGGCAGGAGTTCGTCGTGGCGGGCGCGCAACTGGGCGATCGTGGTGGACGCGTCCGCGCCGTTGTCGGCGAACGACACGCGGATACCGGCGCCCGCCAGCTCGCTTGCGATCAATGTCACCTTGCCTGCGGGGGCCCGCACCACCAAGCCCACCTCGGGCGTTGAGGTTTCCACGCGCTTGAGCGCGTGCCCTCCCAGGAACAGCGAGGCGAACGCGGTTACCTCGTCGGTGGACATCAACCAGGTGCTGACAACCAAGAGCAGCGCCATCTGCGTGACGAACGCGATCATGCGCAGACGCCACAGCGGGATCGGGCGTACGCGGTGGGGAGCGTCGAGCACGAGGTCCACCGCCGCCGGGTCGAGCCGTGGCTCGGGTGGCTGGGATTCGCTTGCTCCGGCCTCGTCCGGTCTCTCCACACCGTCGGCCAGCTCGGGGGCGGCGACCGTGTTCTGGCCGGCGACCGCCAGCAGGCCCTCGCGCGGATGCTCGCCACGGCCACGCAGCGCGTGGTGTTCGGCGAAGCTGGCCTGCACGTGCTCAGACAGCTCGTCCGTGTTGTTGGCGAGCCGCAGCAGGCCGAGATCGGCCATCGCACGCGTGTTCAGGCGCGCGTGTCCCACCGGCAGGCCGTAGGAGACGACCGGCGTGCCGGTGGCCTTCGCCTCCAAGCACGTCACGCCGCCGGTTGAGTGCACGAGCGTGTCGGCAGCCGCCAGGATCTCCGGCATCCGTTCGGTGAAGCCGTACACGCGAACCCGCCGCTCGTCGGCGAAGTCCGACTCCAGACGCTCACGCAGCTGCTCGTTGCGCCCAGCCAGGCAGACGATCGCGCTCACGTCGGGGATACCGGCAATCGCATGCACCGCACCCTCGATGTCCCCCACTCCCCAACCGCCTCCTGAGACGACGACCATGCGACCCGCTTGCGGCAGGTCGAGCGCCTGGCGGGACTCCATCTGGGGACGCTCGTCGAGGAACTCGGAGGAGATCAGCGGGCGTACCAGCTGTGCGCTGCCACGCCCAGCGATGCGCTCGACCGAGCTCATCGACTCGCCGTACATCACCAAGTGGCTGTCGATGCCCGGCTGGGCCCAGAAGAACAGGCCCGTGAGATCGGTGATCGTCGCGACCGTCGGACAGTGCACCTGCTGAGTGCGACGCAAGCGCGCGAGCACCACCGTCACCGCTGGATATGTGGAGACGACGACGTCGGGCTCGTGTTCGGCGATTCGTCTTGCCAGCGGGCGCGAGCCGAACAGGCACAGCAAGCTGCGCGCCAGCACTCGCACCGGGGCGACGGACTCCAACAGCCAGTAGATCACCGTGTAGGTCCACGGGAAGAAGCGCAGTTGCACGCGATAGCCGTCCTCGACTACGGGCTGCAGCAGCGGGCCCATTGCCGCAAGTCCGTCGATCACCGTCACCTCCGCGGGCTCGGGGGCGCTCTCGATCTGTCGGGCGAGCGCGCGTGCGGCCGCGGCGTGGCCCTCGCCGACGTCGGCGGAGAGAATCAGCACGCGCTTGGGCCCGGGGCGCCGGCGCGATGTCGATGTGCGGTGGCGGCGTGGCATACAGTTCAAGCCTTGCCCGCCCGGCGGACGGAACGGCCAGGTCGCAAGCTTGGTGAAGATGCTCTCAGCGCAGGCGACATGGAAAGCGTAGCGGCCGCGGTGCACGGTCGCACCTCGGCGAACCGTTCCTTGCGTTCCTCGACCGCCTTGCGAGCGGTCGGCACGGCCGGCCTGCTTGGCATCGTCGTGAGCATCTTTGGCGTGGCGGCCGGCGCCGCGGGCAATCCCACGCCCTATGTGCCGGCTCGCATCGGAGGCTGGCCGGACTGGCTGAGCGGGCCGCTTCACGGACTCGGGTTTGGCATCGGCTCCTCGAGCTTCCAGGCGCTGACGCTCGTGATGTGCAGCGGCTATATTGCCGCGCTGCTGACCGCCCGCGCTTTGCCTGGCAAGGCGATCGCACTTGCGATCCTGGCAGCCAACCTGCTGTTGCTGCTCGGTCCGCCGCTCATCTCTCAAGATGTCTTCGGTTACCTCGAGTTTGCTCGCCTGGGTGTGCTGCACGGGCTCGACCCCTACACCCATGTCGCGGCTGAAGCTCCAACGGACGCTGTCTTTCCGTTCATCGGCTGGCCGTTCCAGCATTCCCCCTACGGGCCCCTGTTCACGCTTGGCACGTATCCGCTTGCCTCGCTCGGGCTCGGCGGCGGCCTATGGGCTCTCAAGGTGCTGGCTGTCGCTAGCAGCCTCGCGGCGGTGGCCCTGACTGCGAGCGCGGCACGCATGATGGGACGCTCGGCCAAGGTGGCAGCCGTGTTCGTCGGCTTGAATCCCGTGCTTCTGGAGCTTGCCGTCGGTGGCGCGCACAACGATACGCTCGTGCTGCTCGTCCTGGCCGGGGCGCTGGCGCTCGCGGCTCGCAAAACCGGCATGCCCCCCGCGCGCGCGGGGGGGGGCGCCGTTTCGATGAACCCCGCGGACCTCCGGGCGACAGCCGCTCTGCTCGTCGTCGGGATCGGCGTGAAGGCCTCCGCCGGGCTCGTGCTCCCGTTCGTGGTGCTTGCCCCGAGGGCGTGGCGGGAGCGGGGGCGTGTGGCTGCGAGCGCGCTGGCGGCGCTCCTGCTGCTCGCGGTCGTGGCAGTTATCGGCTTTGGGACGCATGCCTTCGGCTTCTTGGGCGCATTGGGTGAGCAGCAGCAACTGATCGCCACCCACAGCCTGCCGGCGGAGACGGCCCGCTGGGTCGGCCTCAGCGGTTTGCCGGCCTGGTGGCGCGACCTGTTCGTCGCGGGCTTTGTGGTTGTGCTGGTGCTGACGCTGTGGCGCGCGGCGCATGGGGCCGAATGGCGGGCAATGGCCGGTTGGGCCACGTTGGCGCTGCTGCTCTCGACCGCTTGGCTACTGCCCTGGTATGCGATATGGGCGCTGCCGCTGGCCGCGCTCGCCGACAGCCGCCGTCTGCGCGTCGCAACGCTCCTCTTCTGTGCTTACGCGATCTTGATCCACCTGCCGCTCGCCGATCCCCTGCTCAGTCCCGCCCGCCACGTCACCCACCAGCGGGTCGGCTTGCACCGAGGAGCCGCCTCGCGCGGGCGGGTTGCCGGCGATGACGACGGCCTCGTATTCGCCGGTTTCCAGGTGATGCGCCACTCTGCGCTCGATCTCCTCGGGCGAGGCCTCGGGGCGCAATCGACGTAGCCGCAGCGCGTCCAGTCGGCGGAACTTGAGGATCTCGAGCACGTATACGAGGTAGACGCTGGCAGCGACGACCAGCACCGCCAGTCCCACCATCACCAGTGTCCAGCCTAGGTACAGCTGGCCTTTGTGGTCGGAGTAGGGCACAAAACGCAGTGCGAGCGCGAAGCCGGCCAGCATCAGCGTCCACGCGTACAGGTAGGCGATCGTGCGTCTACTGGAGAAGCCGATGCGGGCCATGCGATGGTGGAAGTGCTCGCTGTCGGCCGCGTAGATCGGGCGCTTGTACTTCAAGCGCTTGAGTACCACGAAGGTGGTGTCCAAGAACGGCACGGTCAGCAGGATCAGCGGCAGTACGAAGGACACGACAACTGGCTTCTTGACCGCTGCCTCGACGGCCACCACCCCCATCAGCAGGCCCAGCAGGTTGGCCCCGCAATCGCCCATGAAGCTCGAGGCGGGCGGGAAGTTGTGGATCAGGAACCCGAGCGCAGCGCCGGCCGTCAGCGCCGCCAGCACGCCCGGTGCGGCGCGGTCGAGATCGAAGGCGATGATCGCGAGTGTTCCGGCGATGATCACGCAGACGCCCGCGGCGAGGCCGTCGACGCCGTCTGAGAGGTTGACGATGTTCATCATCACGACGAGGCCGATGACGGTCAGCGCCGGGCCCGCGTTGGTGGGGCCGGCGTTTGGAAAATGCAGGGTGCCGGCGAACGGCAGTGTGATCGACTTCACCGCGACGCCGAAGTGCACGACGATCACGGCTGCCGCGATCTGGCCGACCAGCTTTACGAGTGGGGGCAGATCGAAGCGGTCATCCAGTGCCCCGACGAGCGTTATGAGCGCGGCCGCGATCAGCACGCCGTGCCACATCTCGCTGCTCGAGCCATAGCCCGCCGGCAGGAAGGCGAGCACGGCGACGAGTACTCCCGCGAAGATCGCCAGGCCGCCCAGCAGCGGTGTGGCTCGGTCGGAGAGTCCGCGCTCGCGCGGTTCGTCGACGGCGCCCACCGCCCTGGCCAAGCGCATCGTGAACGGCGTCAGCAGCGCGGTCACGGCCGCTGCGGTCAGGAATGCGTAAAGCGCGTCGAGCTCGTTGAGTTTGGCCATCGGCTCGCGCACAGCATCGCAGGCGCGGGCGTCGGCAGTGCCAACGCGAATGCGTTGCCCGAAAAACACCCCCCGTGCTCGCACGACACCCAACATTTAGGCACCAAATCTTTCGGTACCTAAACATCGACCGGCGTCCCACTCAAAGGGGTGCTTTTTCGAATCTGAGCTTTCGGACAAACGAACACCCGCGCCAGGACACTCCTGCCGACCGGGAATACCCCGCAGAGAATGGCCACCCACAGCAATCAAACCCCATATATGGGACCGGGGCGCGCATGCGCGCCCCGGCGGGGCGGCACATGTGCCGCCCCGGACAGCGGCGCATGCGCCGCTGTCAACTACAACGGTGCGCCAAGTCGTTTTGACGACGCTAGGCCGCAGCCACAGCGTTCAAATGCTCGTAGAGCGGATAGCGCTCCACGATCGCCTGCACTCGCTCGCCCAGCTCGTCCCTGCGCGAATCGAACTCAGGCGTGAGCGCCGCCGCGACCACCTGGCCGATCTCGGCGAAGTCCTCGACCCGTAGGCCGCGCGTGGCCAATGCGGGCGTGCCGATACGCAGCCCCGAGGCCTCCATCGGCGGACGCGGGTCGAACGGGACGGCGTTGCGGTTGACGGTCACGCCGATCTCATGCAGGCGATCCTCGGCCTGGCGTCCGCTCAGCTCAGGCTCGCATGCCCGCAAGTCCACGAGCGCAAGGTGCACGTCGGTGCCACCTGTGAGCACGTTGACTCCATGACCGGCCGTCAAGAGCTGCTCGGCAAAGATCTTGGCGCCTTCCACCGTGCGCCGCTGACGCTCGGCGAACAGCTCGCTTGCAGCAATCCTCAGGGCTACCGCCTTGGCCGCGATCACATGCTCGAGCGGGCCACCCTGTTGGCCTGGGAACACCGCCGAGTCGATCTTCTTGGCGTACTCCTGCTTGCACAGGATGATCCCCGCTCGCGGGCCGCCAAGCGTCTTGTGCGTGGTCGTCGTCACCACATCCGCGCCGTACTCGACCGGATTCGGGTGCAAACCAGAGGCGACGAGACCGGCGAAGTGGGCCATGTCGACCATCAGCAGCGCTCCGACCTCGTCGGCGATCTCGCGGAAGCGCGCGAAGTCGAGCTGTCGCGGGTAGGCCGACCAGCCGGCCAGCAACAGCTTTGGGCGATGCTCGCGCGCGATACGGGCCACCTCGTCCATGTCGATCCTGCTCGTCTGGCTGTCGACCTCATACGCGGCGATGTCATACAGCCTGCCGGATACGTTGATTTTCATGCCGTGCGTCAGGTGGCCGCCATGGGCCAGCGACAGGCCCATGATCGTGTCGCCCGGCTGGAGCAGCGCGTGGTAGACAGCCGTGTTGGCCTGGGCCCCTGAATGCGGCTGAACATTTGCGTGCTCAGCCCCGAACAGCGCCTTCGCCCGGTCGATCGCCAGCTGCTCGGAGACGTCCACCCACTCGCAGCCGCCGTAGTAGCGCCTGCCCGGGTAGCCCTCGGCGTACTTGTTGGTGAGCACCGAGCCCTGGCATTCGAGCACTGCCTGCGGCACGAAGTTCTCCGAGGCGATCATCTCGAGCGTCTGCTGCTGGCGCTCCAGCTCGCCGCGCAGGACGGCGGCGACCTCCGGGTCCACCTCGGCGAGCGGACGGTTGAAGTAATCGGGGCTGAGATCGGACATGGGCGCGCTCCTGAAGCTTGTGATCGCTATGGGTGCCCAGGCGCGCGGCTATGATCGCAAAGCCGCTTCCCGATGGTCGATTCCACCTCTCGCGCCAGTCGCGGCTGTGCTGCCAGGCTAGCACGGCGGCCAAGGCGTTAGCCACGCCGCGACGGCACGCCATTCGGACGGCACTTTACGTCATGTGACGAGGAACAAGCCCTTGCTACGGTCGGCGGAAGTGGCGTGCGAGCAACATGCCGATCGCGATAGCAGTCAGTACGACGCCACCGTACTCGCCGGCTTGCCACTCGGTCGGAAAGCTGGCGGCGCTCATCGTGAAGCCGACGGTCGCGATACCCAGCTCGAGCACTTTCTCCACGCCGCCGTCCGTCGTCAAGTCCGTTTCCCTTGCGAAGAGGTGCCCGCAAATGGCGGCGGCAAGCTCGCCGGCGTCGGTGTCCAACTCGCTCGCAGGATCGGCCTCACCCGCCGCCAGCTCGAAATCGAGCGTTTGCGTGTGCCCCTCCACCGCATCCCCGCGCGCAGCGATCACAAGTTCGCGCCCATCGTCTAGGCGGGTGTGCATCCGCAGCACATCGTCAGAACCCCGGACCACCGCCTCCATGCAGAGCCAACTTGGAAGATGTCGCGCAAGCCGATCAAGGACGAGCACCTGACGGGCACGAATCGTCGAGGACTGCTCCGCACCAAGCTCCAGCCGATTCAACAGTTCACGCAAGCCATCGAGCTTGCCAGTACGAATCGCAAGCCTTAGCGCGGCATCCGCCGCCGCCAGTTCGCGCGGCCCGACTTCCCGCGCAACGGCGTCGCGACGCGCGATGAACTGGGCCAATTGCCGAGCCGCCGGCACGCGACCGGTCTCGAGCTCATCCGTTCGCACCCGTACACGCTCCTGCCGTGCCCGCTCACGCTCCCTGAGCATCGCATCCCGGCGAGTCGCGAGTTGCCTCGCGATCTCCGTGCCGGGTCCGATCTCGATCTTGACTGTGGTTGCGCGCACCCGCCACCTCCATCCTTCGCCTCGCTTACCGATCGCGCAATTGTCATCGTCCAAGGCAAAGCAGCTACCGTCAACCAGTTACTCGAAAAGCGTAAGCACGCTAGTCATTCCAAGGCAAACGACGGCAGACCCTGAGCATGCTCGGGCCGATCCCACGCCGCAGCGCAAACCCCAGAGCATGCTCCATCAACCCAAGACAAACCACGCCATGCCCTGAGCACGCTCTACCCGATCACACACAACAGCGCCAAACCGCGAGCACGCTCCACCAGCGCCGTGCCGACAAGCGCGAAACTCATGACCGCCAACCCCAAGAAGGCTGGCGGGACGGCTGTCCGGGCACGCCACTGGGCGCGCTCAGAAGCGCCTCCCGGGCGCCTTCTGTTCCCACTGCGCCGCAAAGTAGGTGACGGTGTGAATGTGCTGGGAGCGCTCACGACTGAGCTTCTGTGCCTCTCGGACGAAATGCTGGAGATTAACTATTTTCGCCGCCAATACCTCTACCACTGCGTCGAACTGACCAACCGCCACGGCCGCAGTCAACATGTGTATGTTCCCCATGAACATCGTCCGCTTGGACACTGTTTGAAAAAGGTGCTGCAATTCCGGTTGCCCTGGAGTGCCAAGCGCTTGCACGAAGATCGTGGCCCAGAAGTAGTCTTTGTCGAGGTGCGCACCCTTGAAGTCCTGGTCGATGTAAGCCGGAAGATCGTCACGGAGAGGTATCGTCTCTATCGTCCGGAGCGCACCGGTAGCAAACATTTCGTCCGAGTGCTTTAGCACGGTCGTGTTCTTAGGCGTAGTAACTCGTGCGACCACGTCGTGCCAACCGAATACAACCCCAGATCTCGTTGCTGCCTTTCCTATCCGGAACGGAAGCTTGTGCGGGTCGGTCGGTGCAGTGAGCAACACCACGGCACGCCGCATCGACATGCCCGTGCTCAGATGGATCTCTGCCGCTTCTGTTGCGCAAAGACTGCCCTCCTCTTCGCCGTTAGCCCTCTCAAGGGCGCTCCTCTCTTCTACGTTGAGCTCTATCGCTGCGGCGAACTTCAGGAGTGAACCACGGCGAATTTTGGCGTCATCGCGACCTAAAATCGCGCGCTCGGCCCATTGGTGATTGAGACCGGCCTGCTCCGAGATCCACTTGTAATCCGGCTCACGTAAGCCTCGAACCTCGAACGCCCGTGCCACCGCTGCACCGACGCTGTCTCGTGTGCTCATCTGGCCTTACGGCGCTCTGTGGAAGTGGGAGAAACTCTTGGTCCAGCGCTCGCCAAGCAAACCACCACTGTCCCCCTGCTCCCCATAAAGAGAAGAGTACCAGAGATTCGGATTTAGGTTCCACAATGGCGGCTGCGAACTGTCCCGCGACAACACCTGCATTCGGCAGGCCTGGCGTCGTTGGCAAAGCTCAATTCAATGCGCGGGCCAATAGGTCCGCCGCGACCGGTCCCTCGCGAACGATCCGCCACAAGCCGGTCGCCTCGTACCCCGACATATCGACCACTGTGGACGCCGTCCCCGCCAGTTCTCCCCCATCAAGCGTCAACTCAGCTCCTTCGCGCAACGGCGCAGGCACCTCCGCGAGCGTGCGCGGGTCCGGCCCCCCCGCGAAGTTGGCGCTCGATTGCGCCACGGGAAGGCTGAGAGTCACCAGCGCGGCCAGGTCGCCCGCGAGCACCGGAACGCGCAGGCCGAGCAGCCCGGGACCATCGCCACCAGGCGCGCAGGCCCCGGGATAGCGGCCCAGTGGATTCGTAACCAGCAGCGTTACCGGTCCCGGCAGCAGCGCCTTCGCGGCCGCACGAGTGCGTGGGCCGAGCTCGGTGAGAGTATCCAACACCGCCTGCAGCGAGAAGAACATCACCGCTGCGGGCTTCTGCGGTGGGCGTCGCTTGAGCTCATAGATGCGCCGCAGGGCGGTCTCGCTGTCGGGGTTGCAGGCCAGGCCGTAGACGGTATCGGTGGGGATCACCGCAACGCCGTCGCCGGTGAGACATTGGCGCAGCCGTGCTGCGTCCTCGGCGGCGACGGTCGCAAGCGCATCAGTGCCCGGCCGGCTCGGCTCGCGCGGAGGTCGATCGTCTACTCGATTGGTCATGCCCGCCGACCCACGACCACGCGCTCGATCCCCGCGAGGTCGCGCTCGGCTCGCGCCTCGGCGAAGCCGGCGACTCGCATCAGCTCGGCCACCACGCCCGCTTGACCGGCGCCGACCTCCAAGGCCAGCAACCGCGCCGTCGGGCGCGCGGAGGCCTGCGCCACGAGCGGACGGATCGCGTCGAGCCCGTCCGCGCCCGCGAACAGGGCCGATGAGGGCTCGTGGCGCAGGATCTCGGGCGCGAGCGTGACCCTGTCGCCGTCGGGCACATAGGGCGTATTGGAGAGGATCGCGTCGTATTCGTCGGGCACACGGTCCAGGAGGTCCGCCGCAAGCCAGCGCACGTCCAGGCCAAGCCGCTCCCCGTTTGCACGCGCCAACGCCAGAGCCTCCCCGCTCAGATCGCTACCGGTGACATGAAGATCGGGGCGCTCGTCCTTCAAGGCGAGCGCGACGGCGCCGCTGCCGGTGCCAACGTCGAGCACACGCGCCCCGGTGGGCAGGTCGAGCGCGATCTCGACGAGCAGCTCGGTCTCCGGACGCGGGATCAAGGCGCGCGGGTCGACGGCCAGCTCCAGATGCCGGAAGTGGCGGCCGCCGAGGATGTAGGCGACCGGCTCGCGCAGCACCGCGCGGCGACGCACAAAGTCCTGGAAGACGCGAACCGCTGTGCCCTCCACGGTCAGCTCGGCCTCGCCCCCTCGTCCGGATCCCATGAACAACTGCTCGCGCGAGACACCGAGCGCCTGGGCTAGCAGCAGTTCAGCGTCCAAGCGCGGCGTTTCGCAGCCGGCGGCGCCGATCGCCGTGACGGCACCATCGAGCGCGTCGCGGACCGAGGTTCCACGAGCTAGCGGTCCGACGGGCGAGGGAGGCATTTTCGGGAGGTCGTCTTTGCTGGAAGGTCGTGCTCGCGAGATCAGACGTCCGTCTGGGCCTGCAGGCGACGGCGCTTCTCGTCGGCCTGCAGGGCGGCGGTGATCTCCTCGAGCTCGCCTTCGAGAACCTGGTCGAGGTTGTGCACGGTGAGCTTGATGCGGTGGTCGGTGACGCGACGCTCGCCGTAGTTGTAAGTGCGGATCTTCTCCGCGCGATCGCCGGTGCCGACCTGCGAACGGCGGTCGGCGGCCAACTCCGACTGCTGCTCGGCAAGCGCGCGCTCGTATAGGCGGGCGCGCAGCACGCGCAATGCCTTCTCGCGGTTTTGCAGCTGTGACTTCTCGTCCTGCATCGAGACGACGATGCCCGATGGCTTGTGCGTTATTCGTACCGCCGAGTCGGTCGTGTTGACCGACTGCCCGCCTGGGCCGGATGAGCGGTAGACGTCGATCTGAAGATCTGAAGGGTTGATCTCGACGTCGACGTCCTCGGCTTCGGGCAGCACCGCGACAGTGGCGGTCGAGGTGTGGATGCGACCTTGGGACTCGGTCTGCGGCACTCGCTGAACGCGGTGGGTACCCCCCTCGAACTTGAAGATCGAATAGGCGTTCTCGCCCTTGACCGCGAATGTGTACTTGCCCTCGCCGATCTCCAGCGGCTCGGGCTTGAGCCCGACACGCTCGGCGTTGCGGGTGAGCATCCGGTAGACGTCGCCCGCCCACAGTCCGGCCTCATCGCCGCCGGCGCCGCCTTGGATTTCGACGATCACGTTCTTCTCGTCGTTCGGGTCTCGCTCGATCATCGCGAAGCGGATCTCCTCTTCGAGCTGCTCGATGCGCTCGCGCGATGCGCTCAACATCTCGCGCAGCTCGGGATCGTCGCCGTCTTCGGCGATCAGCTCCTCTGCGCCGGCCGCATCGTCGCTGGCATGCCGCCACTGCGCGGCAAGCCCGGCGGCCGGCTCCAGCTGGCGGTATGCGCGACCGACCTCGGCGTAGCGTTCGCGGTCGCCGATCACCGCAGGGTCGGTCATCTGCTCGCCAAGCTCGGCGAAGCGGGCCTCGATCTGCTTGATCAGCTCCTCGATCATGCGGCCAGTCTATGTGGCCTCGCGGAACTCCACCGAGGCTGAGAACGTCTTTCGAGATGATCGGCACGCCCGGATCCGTTTCTGGAAGGCGATACGCGAGCGTACGGCGGCCAGGTGCCTACGCAACAACCTCAACGCCGACCAGATCGGCGGCGTCCATGCTTCCGGGAGTCTCGAGCTCGAGCACCGCCTCCAGCGCGGCGATCGCGACCGCCAGCTGGTCGAGACTCGGCTCCTGCGTGGTGAGCAGCTGTAGCTTCAAGCCAGGCCACATGACCGCTTTGACCCAACGCCTGTTGCGGTTGCGCCCTGCGAACTTGATTATCTCGAAGGAGATGCCGGCGATGATCGGCACACCGAGTATGCGTGAGGCGACCAGCAGGTACCACGCAGGCAAGCCGACAGCCCCGAACACGAAGATCGAGACGACCATCACGATCAGTAGGAAGCTTGTGCCGCAGCGCGGGTGTAGACGCGAGAAGCGCTGAGCGTTGGCCGGCGTGAGCGGCAGGCCCGCCTCGAAGCAGGAGATCGTCTTGTGCTCGGCGCCGTGGTACTCGAACACGCGTCGCAGGTCTTTGATGCGCGAGAGCAAGACCATGTAGCCGAGGAAGATCAGAGTTCGCACGATGCCCTCGACGATCCAGAACAACGCCGAGGAGCCCAGTTGTCCCTTGATGAGACTTGTCAGGCCAAGTGGCAGCAGGAAGAACAGGCCAATCGCGAACACCATCGCGACCACCACCGTCCCGACCCAAACACCGGTACCGATTTCCTGCGCATCTTCATCTGCCTCGCCCTCGGGCAGTTGCGCGTTGGCGGAGATGCCGAGTGCTCTGAAGCCGATTGCCAGCGACCCGCCGAGCGCAACGATGCCGCGCAGGATCGGCAGACGCAGCCAGCGATGGCGCACCAGCGCCGAGGTGAGCGGGAAGGTGACGACCTCGATCTCACCGAGCTCCTCCAATTGCCCTTGCTCCTCCTCGCGGCCGAGCTCTCCCTCCCGCGCGAACGCCACCTCCAGCGAGTGGGAAACGTCTCGTGCACTGGCAGTGTGCTCGTCCTGGGACACGGGGCGCTCGTCATGCGACCCGCCGATGCCGGCAGACGATTCGGCGCTCTCAAGCGAGTCACCGTCGTCCTGTGTGTCGGCGCCGGCGCGCAGCGGCTTGCGCACCGCCACCGCCCAGTGGCGCACGCCGCGCATCATCACTCCCTCGAGCACCGCCTGGCCGCCCAGTGGCGCGTCCCGCCTTGCCGTCAGCTCGCCGTCGGGAAGTTGACCTACGGCACTTCCTGGGGTGCCAGGGCTGGGCGAGGGACGCACTACCTGCGCGGTCGCGGCCGCCTGAAGGTTGCTTGCTTGGACCCTCCCACCGGCACCCGGGCGAGAGGACATCGTCTTACTGGGGGCGGGCCTGCGCCTGAGTGCCGCCTGTCTGCGCGCCCAGCTGACGTCCCTTGGCGACCCGGCGTTGGAAGCGCTCCACACGTCCCCCTGTGTCCACGAGCTTCTGCCGCCCGGTGTAGAACGGGTGGCAGTTGGAGCACACCTCGACGTGGATGTCCTCCTGCGTGGCGCGCGTCGTGAATTCGTTGCCACACATGCAACGCACGTGCGCCTCGACGTAATTTGGGTGGATCGAAGCCTTCATGGTCCAACCATTCTAGCGACCTCAGGAGCCGGTGGTCGGCGGGGTCTGCGTGACCTGCCCGGGCAGGGTCGGCTGGACGCAGCGGGAGGTGTGCAGTTCATCGCGCTTGAACACGTGTCCTCGTTCGTCGATCCAGCGGAAGCGCACCATCACGCGATAGGCGGCGGGGGCGTCGAGGTTGGTGACCTGCTTGACGTACTTGTAGATCTCCACCCCGGGTTCTGAGGTGCGCCACACGCCAAAGCCCGGAGCTGCAAGGTTGTGGAATTCGCTTTCGCCTTGACTACGCTGCTGCAATTCGATCCGCATCGCCATCTTCTGTGTGGCTGCGGTGGCGGTCATCTGCGCGGTGAAGGTGGCGGAGCGTTCCGCTTGGACTGTGGAGGTGACGCACTGTTCGATCCCGAGCGAGGCCATGCCATCGGCTGGGGCCGGCGCCGACGTGCGCGGACCGGTGTCCGCAAACGCGGCCTGAGCCCAGGCGAGCAGCACCGATGCGCCTACCAAGGCAAACGCCACTCGCGCGACTCGCGCGTGCTTGAACATCGTCCCTCTCATTCAAAAGCCTCTAACACCGGCAAACCCACGTTGTTTCGCACAAACCCTCTGCAGAATGCTCTTTCGTAGTAGCCGTCCTGAGCGTCAGCGACCAAGCAGGGCAAGGACGCAGGCCGCGCCGTGTACCGATCGTCGATCAACGGGATCGACGATCGGCCAGCACACAAGCGGCCGAGGACGCAGCCATGCGCAGCGTCGCTGGCGCTCAGGTGATCTGATACAGGGGGCCGTCGCCTCCCTCGGGAACCGTGAGGCGTCCACCCTTGGCTGTGATCGCGCCGCACTGTACGCAGTTGGTGTAGTTGACGATCACGTCTACAGAGCCCTTCTCCGGAGCGTCGTCGGGGATCTCGTACACCCCGGCCGGACACATCCAGCGCCAGGTTTCGGCTACCTCGCGCGGGACGTGTTTCTGCACGCGGATGTGGTTGGGCGCGTCATCGCGGGTGGCATTGCCCGTGATGAACACCGAGGAGAGCTTGTCGAAGGTGTACTTGCCGTCGGGCTTGACGTACACGTCCTTGGTGTTGCCGACGAACATCGGGATCGAGTCGTTGCGGTGCCAGTCGGCGCGACCCGGCAGCTTGCCCTTGGTGATCTGCTGGATGCCCGAGAGCGGCCCACCCAGGAACAGGCCCTTCTGCAGCGGCTGGCGCGCGTTGCGCACCTCCCACAGCTCTTTGCCGACCGACGAGTTCTCGATCGCTTGCTCGTAGTCGGACAGGTCGCTGCTGCCGCGCTTGATCGCCGCGTAGATCGACTCGGCCGCGAGCATCCCCGACTTGATGCAGTGGTGCACGCCCTTGAGCGCCATCGTGTCGACCATGCCGCCGGAGTCGCCCACGAGCAGCGCGCCGGGCATCGAGAGCTTCGGCATCGACCAGTAGCCGCCGCCGGGCAGCGCCTTCGCGCCCCAGGCGACGCGCTCGCCGCCCTCGAGGATTTTGCGTACGAGCGGGTGGGTCTTGAAGGTTTGCAGCAGGTCGTGTGCGGAGGTCGTCGCGTCCGCGTAGTCGAGCTCTACGACGAAGCCGATCGAGACCATGTCCTCGCCGGTCTTCTCGTTCTTCATCGGGTAGATCCAGGTACCGCCGATCTGGCCGTACTTGGATGAGATTTTCAGCGGCCAGGGACCCATCGTGTGGATCAGGCGGTCGAGCGGCTTTGCGACCTTCCAGACCTCCTTGACGCCGAGCTCCCATACCTGCGGCTCGCGGCCCTTGGCAAGATCGAACTCGCGGATCGCGGCTCCCGTCAGGTGCCCCCAGCAACCCTCGGCGAGCACGGTCGCGTGCGCCTTGATGTCGGTGCCGGGCTCGAAGTTGCCGAGCGGCTCGCCGTCCTTGCCGCGGCCCTTGTCGCCCGAGCGCACGCCTACGACGCGGCCGTCCTCAACGACGAGTTGGGTGGCGGCGGTCTCGGTGAGGATGTACGCGCCTGCCTCCTCCGCCTGCTGCTGCTGGTAGCGGGCCAAGGCAGAGACGGAGACGACCTCGTTGCCGTGGTTCTTGAATGGAGGAGGCGTGGGAATGCGCAGCGACATTTTGGAGGTCGGGGTGAGGTAGACGGCCTCCTTGGTCACTTCGCCGAACGCGAAGCCCTCCTGGCGCCACTGCTCACGTGTCATGTCCGGGAACAGTTCTTCGAGGGCCTTGGGCCGCATAACGGCGCCTGAGAGGTTGTGCCCCCCGCAGGTCTTTGCCTTCTCGACAACCGCTACGGGTACTTCACCGAGGCGCTCCAGCGTCTCCGGATCATCCGCGAGGAGCTGGAGCAGGCGGTTGGCGCAGGCCAGGCCGGCAGTACCGCCGCCGACGATGGCCACACCAACCTCGATCAGCTCGTCCTCGGCGTCAAGGCCGCGCTTGACGAACTCCTTCTGCGTGTCCACGGGCGGTGGAAAGGCCGCGGGAACGACCTTCCCATTGCTTGAGCCGTTTTCAGATGACATCGCTTGACGCTCCTTTTCGCTCACGCATCCGCATCCACCGCCCGCGACCCACTACTCGGCTTTCTTGGCCTTCACGGCCTCGGTTAGCTTGGGCAGGATCTTGTTGAGATCGCCCACGATCCCGAGGTCGGAGAATTCGAAGATCGGCGCGTTGGAGTCCTTGTTGATCGCGACGATGTTCTCCGAGGACTGCATCCCGACCTTGTGCTGGATCGCGCCGGAGATGCCCGCCGCGAGGTACAGCTTCGGCGAGACCGTCTTGCCCGTCTGGCCGATCTGGGCGGCGTATGGGTACCAGCCGGCGTCCACGACCGCACGGGTGGCTGCCACGGCGGCGTTGTTGCCAAATGCCGCCGCCAGGTCCTCGGCGAGCTGGAAGCCCTCGGCCTTACCGAGGCCTCGCCCACCGGCGACGAGGATCGAGGCGCCCTCAATGTCGACGTCGGCACCGCGCTGTTCGCCGCGCGTGACCATCGTGGCCTGCTTGGCGTGGGCGCTCAGCTCGAAGCTGAGCTGCTCTACCGGAGCGGCACCGGCACCCGTCTCTTTGATCTCGAACGCGTTGAGACGCCCGATCACGATGCCCACATCGGAGCGGTATTTGATCTCAGAGATTGCGGAGTCGCCGAGAATCGGACGCTCTGCGATCAGCTCGCCGCCCTCGGCGCGTACCGCGGTGACCTCCATCGCCACGCCGGCTCCGAGCCGTGCGGCCAGTCCAGCGCCGATCTCGAAGCCGAGCAGGCCGCCACCGAACAGTGCGTATTTGTAATCGCCGGCGGAGATTGCCGCGCCCATCGCGTCGACGACCGGCTGTGCGAGCCCTTCGGGACCCTCGGCGATCAGCACCTTCTTGGCGCCGTAGTTGCCAAGCGATGCCGCCAGATCCTGCGGGACTCCTTCGCCCACGAGGATCACATGCGCCTCGCCGCCGAGCTCGGCGGCCAGCTTTGAGCCCTCTGAGACTGCTCCGAGCGAGTTCTTGTTGATCGCGCCTTGGTAGTGAAGGGCGTAGACCAGAATGTTTGCCATGTCTAGATCAAGTTCCTTTCTGGTCTATATGAGCTTGCGCTCGTCGAGCCAGGACACGATCTTTTCGACGGTCTCGGCGGTGTCCTCGTCCTCGATGATCTCGCCGGCAGCCTTTGCCGGAGGGGCCTTCGCAGCGATCCACTGGGCGGCGGAGTTGTCGCCACCGACCTTCGAGGGGTCAACGCCGACATCCGCAGCGGTGACCGTGTCGAGCGGCTTCTTCTTGGCGCCCATGATCGCCTTCAGCGACGGGTAGCGAGGCTCGTTGATGGCATCGCCTACGGAGATCACGGCGGGCAGAGCGATCTGCACCGTGTCATAGCCGTACTCGGCCTGGCGCTCGCAGCGCAGGGAGTCGGCGGCGACGTCCATCTTGATGACCTGGGTGAGCGAGGGCATGCCGAGATGCTCGGCGACGACAGCACCGATCGTGTAGCACTCGCCATCGTCCGACTGCTGGCCGAGTAGCACGAGATCTGGTTTCTCGCGGTCCAGGGTCTGGGCCAGGGCGTAGCCGGTGGCGGCCACGTCCGAGCCGGCGACCGCCGGGTCGGAGAGGTGCACCGAGCGGTCGGCACCGAGCGAGACCGCCTTGTGCAGCGCGCGCACGGCGCTCTCCGGGCCCATGGTCACGGCCACGATCTCCTCCACGGGGGCTACGCCGCCCTCGCGAACCTGCATCGCAGCCTCGATGGCGTGCGTGTCATACGGGTTGAGGTTCTTCTCCCCGCTGCGGTCCATGCGCCCCGTCGAGCTGTTGATGCGCTTCTCGACGGCGGCGTCCGGGACCTCCTTCACCAGGACGCAAATCTTCATTCAGCTACTCCTTAGGGGGTGTCGATGGGCCAATCCTACCTCAGTTGACTGACGAGTCAATCAGCCGCCCCTGCGGGGGCGGCATCCGCGTCACCTTGACGCGGACATAAAGACATGATGCTGGCGCGAGTCTCGCACTATTGAGCGCTGCGGGCGACGGTCGCCTCGCGGATGAAATCGACGATCGCCTGGGTGGGCGCGCCGGGTGTGAAGACCTCGGCCACACCGAGGCTCTTGAGCTCGGGGATGTCTTCCGCCGGGATCGTTCCGCCAACGGTCACGACGACGTCGTCGATCGACTGCTCGTGCAGCAGTTCCACCACGCGCGGCACGAGGGTCATGTGAGCACCGGAGAGGATCGACAGGCCCACCGCGTCGGCGTCCTCCTGGATCACCGTCTCCACGATCTGCTCGGGAGTCTGGTGCAGTCCGGTGTAGATGACCTCCATGCCGGCGTCACGCAGCGCGCGCGCGATGATCTTCGCGCCACGGTCGTGGCCGTCGAGGCCGGGCTTGGCCACGACGACGCGGATCTTGGATCGGGTGGGACTCGATTCGTCCGCGGCCATCTCAGACCTTGATGATGAAGGCGTCGCCCTGACCGCCGCCCGAGCAGATCGCGGCACAGCCGAGGCCGCCACCGCGACGGCGCAACTCGTAGACCAGGCTGCCGATGATACGCGCGCCCGAGGCACCGATCGGGTGTCCGAGCGCCACGGCGCCGCCGTTGACGTTGACCTTGTCCTCGTCGATGCCGAGCACTCGGATCGAGTTGAGCGTGACCGAGGCGAACGCCTCGTTGATCTCCCACACGTCGATGTCCTCGGCTTTCAGGCCGGCCTTCTCCAGCGCCTTCTTGGCGGCCGAGGCCGGGGTGCGGGCGAGATAGGCAAACTCGTCGGCGGACTGGGCATGGGCGACGACCTCGGCAAGCGCCTGCTTGCCGTTGGCCGAGGCCCACTCATCCGAGGCGACGACGAGCGCGCCACCGCCGTCGTTGACGCCCGGAGAATTGCCCGCCGTGTGCGTGCCCTCCTTGTCGACGAGACCCGGCAGTGCGGCGAGCTTCTCCAAGGACGTGTCGCGGCGTGGCCCCTCGTCGATCTCGACGACGATGTCTCCCTTGCGGCCTTTGATCGTGACCGGGACGATCTCCTCGGGCAGGCGCCCCTCGTCGGTGGCCTTCAATGCCAGCTGATGGGAGCGCAGCGCCCAGCGGTCGAGGTCGGCTCGTGTCAACTCGAGCTCGTCGCCTACCTCCGTGGCCTCGACGAACATCTGCTTGCCGGAGAAAGGGTTGGTGAGGCCGTCGTGGACCATCGCGTCGAGCGCCTTGACGTCGCCCATGCGGAAACCGAAGCGCGCGCCCGGCAGGAGGTAGGGAGCTTGGGACATCGACTCCATGCCACCGGCAACGCCAACCTGTACATCCCCGGCGCGAATCGCCTGATCGAGGATCACGGTGGCGCGTACGCCGGAGGCGCATACCTTGTTTACGGTCTCCGAGGAGACCTCCTTGGGAATGCCTGCCTTGATCTGGGCTTGGCGCGAGGGGATCTGACCTTGGCCGGCCTGCAGCACCTGACCCATGACGACGTGTTCGACCTGTGCGGGCTCGACTCCCGAGCGCTCGAGGGCGGCCTCGATAGCGATCGCGCCGAGCTCGGTAGCTTCAAGCGTTGACAGGCCTCCGCCCATCTTGCCGATGGGTGTGCGCGCAGCACCGAGGATCACAGTCTTGGGCATCGAGGCGATTCTCCTAATTTAGATTTGTCCCACCCACCCGGGCCAGCTTGCGGCCTAGGCATGGCAATCCTACCGGGCCGCTGACGCCATGTACGTGACGATCAACACATCCGCCGTTCAGGCAGAAGGCGTAGCGGGATGGCGATCCAAAGCTCGACCTGCCCAGAGTCCTACCAAAACGACGATGCCCCCGCGCGCGCAGGGGGCATCGCCCGCCGGAGCAATCCCAGCGTCCGCCACCCAACGTCCACCGCCTCTACAAGCTCCGTCAGCTGTCGCCCGGTATCGTGCTCGGATCGTGAACGTGTCGTGGACCACCGATCCAGCTGCGCAGACGGCCGCCGACACCGTGGCCATCGGCCTCTTCGAGGGCGAGGATGCGCCCGCCGGCGCGCCCGAGCAGGTCGGTGGGTTGCTCTCGAGCGGCGAGGCACGTGCCTCGTTCAAGTCGCTCGGGTTGACGCACGCCGAAGGCAGGCGCTGGCTGACCGTGGGGCTCGGCACACGCGAGGATTTCACGCCCGAGCGGGCCCGCGTGGCGGCGGCCGTTGCTCGCGAGCGCGCGAGAGAGCTGTCGACGAAGGTGCTCTGCTGGCAGGCGCCTGACACTCAGCAGGACGTCGTCGCTGCACTTGTGGAGGGGACAGGGCTGGCGGACTACAGCTTCGACAGTCACAAGTCTTCGCCAAAAGGCATCCAAACGGGCGCCCCCCATGAAGGGGGGCAGGCAGGCAAGGAGGGCTCGGACGCGAAGCCGAAGCATCTCGACGGTTTGATCGTCGCGGGCGACGGCGATCTGGCAGCCGTTGTCGGCAACGCGCAGATCGTGTCCGATGCCGTCAGCGAGGCACGCGATTTGCAGAACCGGCCGGCCAACGACCTGACCCCGACCGCCTTGGCCGAGCACGCACGCAAGCTCGGCGAGGAGATCCAGCACCTGTCTGTCGAAGTAGAGGGACGCGATGGCCTGCTGGCCCGCAAGATGGGCGCGTTCGCGGCTGTCGCACAAGGCTCCGATCAGGAGCCGGCGCTGATCACGATGCGCTACGAGCCGCCGGATGCCTCCGGCCCGCTGCTGGGCTTCGTGGGCAAGGCTGTCACGTTCGACAGCGGCGGCATCTCGCTGAAGCCCGGGGCGAAGATGGCCGAGATGAAGTTCGACATGTCCGGTGGGGCTGCGGTGATCTCGGCGTTGGCCGCGATCGCTCGGATCGGCCTTCCCGTGCGGATCGTCGCGGTTGTGGGCGCTACCGAGAACCTGCCGAGCGGCCGTTCGGTCAAGCCCGGCGACATAGTGACGGCGGCCAACGGCAAGACGATCGAGGTCAACAACACCGACGCAGAGGGCCGGCTCGTGCTGGCCGACTGCCTTTGCCATGCGATCTCCCTTGGCGCTGAGCACGTCGTGGACCTGGCGACGCTCACCGGCGCGGTGATCATCGCGCTCGGCTCGACCTATGCCGGCCTGATCTCGAATGACGATGCCTTTGCCGCCCAGGTGACCGACGCCGGCGAGCAGACGGGCGAGCTCGTGTGGCGGCTGCCGCTGCACGAGGAGTACGACGAACTGGTGAAGGGTAAATACGGCGATCTCGACAATGCCCCCGAAGGACGCAAGGCGGGCACGATCACGGGTGCGACGTTCCTGTCGAACTTCGTCGGGGACACACCCTGGGTGCACCTGGACATCGCCGGCTCGGCCTGGGACCTCGGACGCGCCTACGCGCCCAAAGGTGCTGCCGGGTACGGCGTGCGCCTATTGGTTCAGCTGGCTCGGTCCTCCCGTACCTAGCGGTACGCCTTTGCAACCGCCCGGCCCGGTTGGCCCACGCCTGTCGCCAAGCGCGGACGGCAAAATGCCGGTCTAGGCGACTTGGGTGGGCAATCTGTCGCTGCGCATGTAGCCGCCGAGGCGACTGGTGACCGCAGCCCAGGCCTCCCCACGGGGGTCGATGTGGGCACGGTGCCTGCCGGCCTCACCCTCGATTTCGACCAACTCGACCGTACCGCCGGCGGCGCGCTCCGCGCTCTCGTATTTGCGGCTCAGCTCCACGGACACCGTCTCATCCTCGATCCCGTGCACGAGCAGCACGGGAATGCCCAGCGGCACATGGGCCATCGGATCGGCGATCGCGTAACGCTCGGGAAGCTCCTCGGGCCCACCTCCCATCAAGCTCTTGACGGGACCCTCCGGGATCCTGTGATAGCCGTCGGCCAGATCGCATACCCCGGCCTGTGAGATCACGCGACGCACACGAATTGGCGCTGGCGTACCTGGTGCTCCCTGGGGAAGCTTCGTGCGGCCCGCGGCCCACAATGCCAGGTGCCCGCCGGCGGAGTGGCCGAGGATGCTCACACGCTCGAGGTCGATCGGGGCGTCGAGCGTCGTGAGACGATCGATCGCGGCGGCTACGTCCTCGAAGGTCTCGGGCCAACCGCCGCCGTCACCCACGCGGCGGTACTCGATGTTCCACACGGCCCAGCCGCGCCGCATGAGATCGCCAGCCAGACCGCGCATCACGATCTTGCCATAGCGCACCTGCCAGGAGCCACCGTGGATCAGGACCATCACCGGGTGCGGACCCGCGCGCCTGGGTAGATAGAGGTCGGCGCGCTGTGATTGATGCGAGCCATAGCGGTGGCGCTGCCGGGGCGCGAGGACATCAAGGATCAGGCGCATGCGAGCCACGGACTGGCAATCCTAGAGCGGAATCCCCGATCTTCGAACCGCATCCTGCGGATTGACGACGGAGTCTGTGGGACATCGCCCAAACAACAGGTCTCAGCAACACCAGTATTTTTGTCGACACCCAAGATAGTTTGGTACCGAATCTTTAGGTCTCCCTACGCTTACGCCCAATCTTTTTGGGACCGTACGCTGCGCAACTCACGCCGCGCAACCCACGTATCGCCTGTGCTCTGTGAGAATGCCCACGATGGACTTCGACCTCTCATCCGACCACGAGCTGATCCGCCGCACGGTGCGCGAGTTCGCCGAAGGCGAGGTGGCGCCGGTCGCCGAGGAACTGGACCGGACGAAATCGTTCCCCTATGAGATCGTCGCCCAACTCGGCAAGCTTGGGCTGATGGGGATCCCGTTTCCGGAGGAGTACGGCGGAGGAGGAGGCGACACGCTCGCCTATGTGCTGGCAGTTGAAGAGCTGACACGTGTTGACTCCTCGGTGGCGATCACACTCTGCGCACATACCTCGCTTGGGACGCAGCCCATTTATCTATTTGGCTCGGAGGAGCAGAAGCGCGAGTGGCTGCCGCAACTGTGCTCGGGAGCGAAGCTCGGCGCGTTCGGCCTGACCGAGCCTGAGGCGGGCTCGGACGCGGGCAACACACGTACGCGAGCGCGCGCAGAGCACGGCGAATGGGTGATCGATGGGGCCAAGCAGTTCATTACGAATGCGGGAACCGACATTTCAGGTGTCGTGTGCATAACAGCGGTCACCGGCGACTCGGGCGATGGAGACAAGGAGATCTCGAACTTCGTCGTCGCGAACGGGACACCTGGCTACGAGCAGGGCGAGCCGTATCGCAAGATGGGCTGGAACGCCTCGGACACGCGCCCGCTCAGCTTCACCGATTGCCGCGTGCCGCAGGAGAACCTGCTCGGGCCGCGCGGGCAAGGCTTCAAGCAGTTTCTGCACATCCTCGACATCGGTCGCATCGGCGTGGCGGCGATGGGCGTGGGGCTCGCCCAGGGGGCGCTCGACGAGGCGCTTGCCTACGCCAAGGAGCGCCGGGCGTTCGGCAAGCCGATCTCCAAGTTCCAGGCAATCCAAGCCAAGCTCGCCGACATGTCGGCGGAGATCGAGGCGGCACGACTGCTCGTGTACAAGGCCGCGCGCGAGAAGGACGCCGGGCGCAACTTCACCTTGACCGCGGCCCAGGCCAAGCTGAAGACTGGACGGCTGGCGGTGCGCTGCACCGAGGAGGCAGTTCAAATCCACGGCGGCTACGGCTACATCGAGGAGTATCCCGTTTGCCGCTTCTACCGCGACGCGAAGATCCTCACGATCGGCGAGGGCACCGACGAGGTGCAGCAAATGGTGATCGCCCGCGCGTTGGGGGCATAGCCGCACTCAATCAATGATCGCCGGGCGATTTTTTTGGGAGACAAGATCCGCCTGGCCTCGTAACGGCGCCCCGTCTGGCCGGTCGCGACGCCCGCGCAGTCGAAGGAGGTTTTTCTCAGCGCGGCTCGAGCACTACGAGCGGGATCTGTCGCTCGGCGCGCCGCCGATATTCTTCATAGCCGCCGTAGACTTTGACCGCGAGCTTCCACAGGCGGTCGTACTCCTCGGGCGTCGCCTCCCGCGCATGCACCGGCATGTGATTGGAGCCAATCTGAATCGTCGTATCGGGGTTGGCCTTGAGGTTGTAGAACCACGCCGGATTCTTCGGATAGCCACCCTTGGAGGCAATCAGGATCACATCGTCGCCGTCACGTGCGAACACGAGTGGCGTGTAGCGGCGCTCGCCGCTCTTGGCGCCGACGTGATCGAGCAGCAGCATCTCCGGGGCACCGGGGACGCGGTGGCCGATCCGCCCGCCCGTGGCACGATAGATCCTCGCGTGCCCACCCATCAGGCGAATCAAGGTCGGCCAGGTACGATCGGCCAGGTTGAGATAGTCGAAGGCCATCGCGTCGCACTGTACACACAAGCCCTGGCCCGCAGCGCCCGGCTCGAGGACCTTGAAGCGCGATCGATCGGCGAGTGTCGGCCTCGCGGAAGGGTCTATACGGACGTCGCCAGCTGCCCGGCGGCAACCTGTGGCCAGGGAGCGGCTGGACGACCCAGATAGAAGCCCTGCACCAACGGAACGTCCAACTCGATCAGCGCATTCAGCTCCGACGGCGTCTCGATGCCCTCAGCGACGAGCAGGCTTCCAACATGGGTGGCGTAGCCGACGAGTGCGCCTACCAGTGCCTGGCGATCATCGTCCTCGTCGATTCCCGTGATCAGCGAACGATCGAGCTTGAGATAGCTGGGGTGAACGGTCGTGATCTGACGCAAGCCCGAATAGCCCGCGCCCATATCGTCGACGGCCAGCTTTGCACCCCGGACCAGCAGCGGTCGCATCGCCTGCTGCAGCTGAGATTCGCTCTGCACGAGCGCCTCCTCGGTCACCTCGATGATCAAGCCCGAGAGGTCGGCCGGCTGCTCCAGCAGCTCCAGTGTGCGCCGGTCGAGCAGTACCGGAGCGGATAGGTTCACCGATAGCAACGTGCCGGGCGGGCGCGAAGCGAACAGCTCGAGTGCCGCACCCAAGCACGCCCGCTCGAGCAGGTCGCGCTTGCCGAACTCCTCGGCCACCGCAAGCCAGTGCAACGGGCTGTCGGTGCTGCGGCGCCCGAAGCGGGCAAGCGCCTCATACGCGTGGATCGCTCCGCTTCTGGGGTCGAGGATTGGCTGTACCGCCATCGAGAGGCCCTTGCCTTCGATCAGGCGGTCCAGCGTGCCACGGGCACTGCGCTCGCCGGTGCCGCTGAGCGAACCGCCCGTATAGGCCGAGATCTGTCCTGTGAGCCCGCTGCGCTTGGCGACACGCAAGGCGATGTCGGCGGCGCGCAACAGCGCTTCGCCGCTGTCTCCGTCGGCCGGGGTTTGCGAGATGCCGACGCACGCGGAGATTGGCCTTGGATCGTCCTCGGAGCGTTGCGGGAGCATCTCCAACAACACCCGCGCAAGTGCTATGGGATCTGTGGTGCGCGAGATCACGGCAAACTCGTCGCCGCCGAGGCGCCCGACCGCCCGCTCGGAGCCGGCGGTGGCGAGCAGCCGCTGCCCTACGGCCGCGAGCAGGGCGTCGCCGGCCGCGTGACCGTGCGTCTTGTTGACGATCCCGAAGCGCTCGAGATCCAGCAGCAGCAGCGAGACCGGTGCCGATCGCTGCGAGGACTCAACGGTTTGCTCCAGCAATGCCCGGAAGGCGGTGTAGGAAAGCAGCCCCGTGAGATCGTCGTGGTCGGCGTCGTAGCGAGCCTGCTGCAGCAGATGGTTGAGCTCGCGCGTGAGGCGTCCGCTCGTCAGCAGCAGGCCGATCGTGGCGCCAAACAGTGCTGCGTATTCGAGGCTGAGATGGCCCGTGCGCAGGATCGGCAGAGCGAGGGCACATAGCACCACCATGCGGCCGATCCAGTGGACGCGCCCACCACGTGCGAGAACCCCGCTTGCAACCGCTGCCAGCCAGATGATGCTGATCACGCTGACTTGCTCGGTCTGCACACCGATGATCAGGATGCCGGCCACACCCGAGATCGACTCCTCGGTTCGCATCCACGACAGGCGCGGCGCCGAGAGCTGGACGGCCGCGGTCACGACGATCACTGCGAAGCCCGCCATCCCGGCCGTCGGATGGGCCAACAGGCCGCTGTCGGCGACTACCAGCGCTACTCCCATCAGACCGAGTCCGGCCCGAGTCCATGCGGCCGTCTTGCGTGCCCTCAGGACGTGAGCGTCGGTGTTGTAGTTCGGCGGCATGTCGTCAAGGACTTCCTTGTCCGAGCGTGGCGGCCCACCCGGGGCTCGCTCACGTCTTCGACAAATTCGTTCGATCCCTTTAGCTGGGAGGGCCCCGACCATCCGTATCCTAAACCGGCCTGGCAAAACGCTGGTTTCACGAGCGACAAATACAACCTGGTGCATGCACCAGGTTGTGCGTGGAGAAGCCAAGCACGTAGCATTCCTTCCGATGTCACGGGCAACCACCCAAACCGAGGAACTCACGGGAGAGCAGAAGCCGGACCCGCTCACGGCGCCCGCACAGGCTGTGCCCGCGCGTGCGGGCAAAGGGATGCTGACGCTCGGCGATTGCGCCCGAGCATTTTGGAGACAGCCCTCTCCTCCCTATCTCCTCGGAGCCGTCCTGGTCGCACTTACAGCGCGGCTGGTGCAGGGGGGATGGAGCTGGCGCGACCTTGTCATGGTCGCCGGGCTGATCGCGGTGACCCCATTCGTGGAGTGGGCGATCCACGTTTACATGCTGCACTCGCCACCCTTCAACCTGTTTGGCCGTCGCGTGGAGATGCTCACGGCACGCGAGCATCGAGCCCATCACGAAGCGCCCGGGGTGCTCGATGGGGTGCTGCTGCCGGTCTACGGCGTACTCGTGTTCCTGCCGATGATCGCGCTCGCGAACTGGGGTATGTCCTTTCCGATCGCGCTCGTGCTCGGAGGACCTCGACTTGCTTACGCGACGACCGGGGTCCTCACCAGCTTCACGATCCTCGCGCTGTACGAGTGGAGCCATTTCCTGATCCACACTCCCTACCGACCCAAAGGACGCTATTTCAAGGCGATCTGGCGCAACCACCGCTTGCATCACTTCAAGAACGAGCGCTACTGGTTTGGTGTGACCTCGACCGTTGGCGATCGTGTGATCGGCACCTTGCCCGACCAGCGCACCGTCTCCCGCTCGCCCACCGCCCGTTCGCTGCACAGCGAGGACTGAAAGCCAAACCGTTCCAACACGCGTCCGCTACCAACAGGCCGTGTTTTCTTATAGAAACCTGCCGCGGCTATGCCGCGTAGGGAACGATCGTCCTGTCGCTGCAACCCACCAGTCGGTAGTGACGATTCGTAGAGAGCTTGCGCATCACAAAGATCTTGCGCCCGGGGCCGTTGCAGTAGACGACTCCGTGACCGTAGACCAGGAGCACGTGGTCTGTGCCAGCTCCGGTCCAGATGTAGTTGGTGCCGTGACTTGCGTAGATCCAGTCGTCGCCGGCACCACCGTAGAGACGGTCGACCTGCGTCGTGTCGTTGCCTTCGGCGTGTGAGTCTCCCCAGATCACGTCGCCGGCCGGTCCGGCGTGGATCGTATCGTTGCCGTCACCGCCGAGTAGCTCATTGTGGCCGATGTTTGCAGGCACCAGATCTGTCTGTTCGTACTTCGCGGCGCAGGCTGCGGGCAAGCCCGATGGCAGGGATACAACCGAGGTATCGAGCGCCATCTGGAACATGAATCTGGACAGTAGCTTCTGGAGCGGTGACTTCCTGGGTCGCGACGGGCCTTCGGGTGATGTGCCTTCCGAGGATTCGGTTTCCGACGGGGCGCTTTCCGGTGGGGTCGCTTTGGAGCGTGCGGCTTCCTGCCGGCATTCTGCCTCCAACTGGGACAGCACCGTGAAGCGCGGGCCATCGCTGATGCCCGGGAAGCCACAATCGTGGTAGAGGCCTCCTGTATCTGCACCGTCGCACGAGTAGCTGGGGTCCGTGCCGTCGAATGGATCGTGCCCAGGCCTACCATCCAGCGGCCTGTTCTCGTTGTTCGAGTTCTGCAGCAGCATGCCCGTGATCGTCGGCCAGCCCAGGTGACTGGCCTCTGCAGTGCGCGCCCGCACGCTTGTCCGGCCCTCGGCAGAGCGGGCGGAAACCGCTGCGCCGAGTGTCAGCGTTGCGGCCAGCAGGCACGTATAAACCGCGATGTGGCTGTTTGGGCGCGCCTGAGTCATCGGCATAGCCTGGTCAGCCCCGGTGTTGCTCGAGCAAAGCTGTAGCGGCACTGGCCGGGTCGAGCCGTCGCTCGACCACCTCCTCCAGCAGGCGCTTGAACTCGGCGTCCTCGCGCAGCTCTTCCTCCAGCCGCCGGCGCATGCGTGCTGTTGCGATCGCCAAGACCTCGTTGCGCAGGTTACGCCCGCGACGCTCCTGCAGCGTGCCCTCGCCGAGGATGTGCTCGCGGTGCTCGTCGAGGCGCTCGATCAGCTCACCGACTCCCTTGTTGTGGGCGGCCTCGGTCTTTACGATCGGCACTCGCCAGCGCGGACGGGCGGGACTCGATTCTGTGTCCCCGCTGACGTTGGCCAGCGACAGGACACCGCGAATCTCGCGCACCATCGTGTCGGTCAAGGGGTGGTCGGCCTTGTTGATGACGATGATGTCGGGGATCTCCATCACACCGGCCTTCAACGCTTGGATCGAGTCGCCGGAGCCTGGCATCAGCACGAGCACGATCGTATCGGCGTGGTCGATGATGTCGATCTCGGCTTGGCCGACTCCGACGGTCTCCACGAACACGTCCTCGCGGCCCGCCGCGTCAAGCAGCAGGGCCGCCTGCAAAGCCGCCTCCGAGAGGCCGCCCAGCGCGCCTCTGTTGGCCATCGAGCGGATGAAGACACCCTGGTCGAGGAAGTGCTCGGTCAGGCGGATGCGGTCGCCCAGCAGCGCGCCTTGAGTGAAGGGCGAGGAAGGGTCGATCGAGAGCACACCAACTGAGCGGCCCGCTTCTCGTCTTGCCTTGGTCAGCGCGCCGATCAGCGTCGACTTGCCGACGCCCGGCGGACCCGTGAATCCGTAGACCGCCGCTTTGCCTGTATGGGGGTAGACCTCGCGCACGAGCTCCCAGCCCTCGGGGCGGTCGTCCTCGACGAGCGTGATGGCACGCGCGAGCGCACGGCGGTCGCCATCGAGTAGACGTTGGGCGAGCGTTGGGGTCACGCGCGGAAGTATCTCGGAAAGCCACTTGGACCACTCGTCGCCCAACGTCCTGGAGCTGAAGTCCCGCATGCCGGGGCCGGAGACGCGCCTGACATGCTCCGCCGCGCCCAGCCGCCCCCGATGCGACGCGTAGCTCTAGGATGCGCGCTCGTGAAACAGCTCAAAGAAGCCTTGCGCACATGGCGGTGGATGCGCGAGCACAACATGATCAATCGTCATTTCGCTCTGCTCGGAGCGCGCTGGCTGCTACTGAAGCTCCGCTACGGCAAGCGCTTTCAGACTGACGGTATGTGCTTTATCTGCCCGCGCGTGAAGTTCGAGATCGGTAGGAACGCCACTCTGCGCATGGGTCGCTGGTCGTGGATCGGCCACGACTCGAAGATCCGCGTCCACGAGGGCGAAGTCTCGATCGGGTCCAAGACGGTGATGGGCCAGGAGTGCACGATCTCCGCCTACCAGCACGTGTCGATCGGACGCGAGTGCATCATCGCCGATCGCGTGATGCTGATCGACTTCGATCACGGCGTGGTCGAGGTGGAGCGCCCGATCCGTCTGCAGGGCATCTACAAGCGCGACGTACGTGTCGGCAGCAATGTTTGGATGGGTTATGGGTCGTGCGTATTGAGAGGAGTGAGCGTCGGGCACAACAGCGTGGTGGGGACGAATGCCGTGGTGACAAAGGACGTGCCCGAGAACGCGGTCGTCGGGGGCGTACCGGCACGGGTACTGCGCATGCGCGAAGCGCCGCGGCAGTTGCGGTGGGAGTAGGAGCAGCGTTGCCCAGGAGCAGGGCTAGCCTCGTTTGTGCGGTGGGTGAGGCGTCCAACCCCTCAGCACAGGCGCACCCCGATGTTGGGCGGTGAGGTCGAACAGCTTGCCGTTTCCTTCGCCTGAGGGAAGGCGCCGGTAGCTGAGCAGATTGCTTTCGAGCGCTGTGGGATGACCGGGGAGCGTGGCATCGATCACCCGCTCGACAATCGGCAGGAACGTCTTCGGGGCTACCAGCACGACGAGCCTCGTGCGGATGGCGATCCTTCTGCCATTGGCGTCGTAGCTGGTGGGACGACTTTCCAGCTTCCACAGCGACTGGCCCTCGCGATGCTCCCGACCCACGAGCCTCATCATGCCTTCGCGGTAGAGCGCACGATAGAGCGCTATCCCTTCGACTCCGTCGAGGGTGCCCTCCACAAACGCCACCCTGGGATTCAGGTCACGAAAAACCATTACCCGAGGGACCGTGCTGACTTCGAGGCGCCCTCGATACCACGTTTCGTGGCGACCCGGCGCGGACGCCGATTCGCTGACGCGCGTGTTGCTCTTTCCGTCGTGGACTTCGGTGAACGTCACACGCTCCCGTCGCAGTCTCATACCGGCGTCGTCCCATTCACGTTGACGCAGAACGCTCCCGGCCTGGATGCCGCGCTCGATATGCGTGACAAAGACCGCTTCGACGATCCCCGGCTTGGGCGAGGTTGCCGCGTAAGCCGCCGCCGCCACATTCACCCCAGGCCCTGAGGAGCCGGAGGACAGCACCACGCCGACCACACTCGCGACAGCGCACAGGGGCACCACGATGAGCGCGCGACGACGCAGCCGCGAACTCTTGCGAATAGGCGAACGCCCACCGTGCAACTCGCCGAAGTCGAGCGCGGTTGCGTCGTCTTCGATCAGGCAACGCAACCGCTCGGGCGACTCGACTGCCGGCGGGTCGATTACGGGATTCGCCGCCGCGAGGCGGGCCATCGCGTCAACGCTCATGAGGATGCCTCCATCGATAGGGACGAGCAGGTCGCTGGGTCCGAGCGCTCGCGAGAGAGCGCCTGAGTCAGACGTCGCCGAGCGCGCAACAGGCGCACGCGCGCGGTCGCCGGCTTGATGCCGAGCGCGGTCGCTGCCTCGGCCGGCGAGAGGGCCTCCCACGCGATCAGCAGCAACAGTTCGCGATCGGCGTCGTTCAAACGCGCAAGAGCGGCGGCGAGCACTGGATCGGTAACACCCGCAAGCGCGGCCTCGCCTGGGTCACGGCTCACTGAAGCCGAATTGCTGGCGAGATCTCCAGCTATGTCCGCGGACGTCCATGTAGCGAAGTCCGTAGGCGTCGCCGCGACGAAATCCTCCGGCGCATCGCCCGCATCCCCGCTGAGCTGTCCGGCGAGGCGTTCGTGCAGCGCCCCACGCCTACGCTCGCCACGCCGCTGGGTGCTCAGCACCCGTCTTGCGACGCCGAGCAGCCAGGGCAGTGGGTCGACCGGGACCTCCTCGAAGCGCCGCCAGCAGACGACGAACACCTCGGCGACGACGTCGTCAGCCGTCGAGGCCGCAGCCCGGCGAAGCACATAGGCCTTTACTGCCGGGGCGTGCTTCACGTAAAGCAGCTCGAATCGCAATCGCCTCTCCATGCCCTATAAGTGGCCGGATAGCCATTGAGCGTTACACGCTCTGACAAGTCCCAATCACTATCGGCGAATCGCAATCACTCAAGGGGTCCGGCACAGGTCCCCCACTACTTGTGTTTGCTCTTGCCCTTCGCTGGAGCCTCGCTGAGGAAGACCGAACCGCTCAGCGTCGTCCCACCGACCACAGACACTGAGACCTTGGCGGCAAGCTCATGGTGCTTTGCTTTGGCGAGCGCGGCTCTTCCAGTCGCCGTCAGGTGGATGCTGATCGTGGCGCTGTGTCCTGCCGCCAGCGAGTAGGAGGCCTTGCCAAGAACGACCGTCTTCTTCTTGACGATCGTCTTCTTGCCCTTGTGCGTCTTGACGACTTCCTGCTCGGTCAACTCGATCGTACCCGAGCAGTTGGCGTCCGTGCAAGCTATCGGCACCCGTGCGACGCCGCCGGAGGCCACGAGCTTGGAGCCCGACAGGGTGACGGTGGGTCTCGGCGGAGCCGGCGGGCTGGTTGTCAACGGGAGCGGCACTGTGACGGTGTTGCTGGTGGCGCTGACGCTGCGAGTCACTTCTGCTTCGATTTCGTTGGTAGCGGTGACCACGCAAGCCAAGCCGCTTCCCTGATCGGCCGTTTGAACCGTATACGTGTTGGCATTCGCACCGGCGATGGCAGTTCCGTTGCGCAACCACTTATATGCGTATGTGAGCGTTCCGATGCCGGTCCAGGAGCCGTTTGAGCAGGAGAGGGTCTGTCCGACGGCCGGCGTCCCCGAGACGACCGGCGCCACTTTGCTCGCCGGTTCCTCGCGCACCATCGCGGCGCCGATTCCAGAGGTCGTATTGGGGATCGTCACTTCCACGGGCAGCGCGCCGATGAACAATTCCTCGACGCTCGATATGTGTTCAGGGAAATCGTCTTCCTTGTAGAACTGCGGTATGTACCTGACTTCGCCTGGCTTTACCTTGCCTTCGGTGAGCTGCTGAAAGAGGACATCCACCGAGCCGCTACCGAGGCCCGCCAACGTGTAGTGCCCGTTTGCGTCGGTGGAAGTCCTGGCTTCCAACGTTTCCGCGCCCCCTGGAGCTACGGCGATGACAGTGATACCGCTCAGCGGTTGAGACGTCGCGGCATCTATCACCGTTCCCGAGATCGAAGCGCCCTGCACCAGTTTCGCGTCGATGCTCGACTCTTCCTCACCTTCGGTGACGGATACTGCGCCGGCTTCCAGAAACCGCTGCTTTTCGGGGAAGAACTGTGGCGCATAGTCGAGGTTGGAGCCAAAGGCGACCTTGAATCCGATCACGTACGCGCCCTTGAAGAGACCTGCCAGCTTGTAGGAGCCAAACTGGTTTGTTTCGGCGTGCTCGATGGCAGCATTGGGCGCCGTCTTTTCGTATGCGGTCACTTCTATGTGCCCGATTTCCGAGTGCGGCAAAGCCGCACTCGTTACCGTCCCCGAGATCAATGCGCCTCGCGCCAGAACCGCACCTACAGATTTTGTTTTGCCTTCTTCCACCGTGACCTGCGTCGCAGCGGCATACGAGAGCTTTTCTTTGTAGTACTGGGAAACATATTCTGAACTTGCGGGAGGTACGAACTCGACCTTGAATACACCGGCTTCGGCGTTTATGTCTTTACCGTATTCACCATTGCTTTCGGTGAAGAAGCGTCCGTACCGGTCTTCGCTGGAGTAGTAGCGCACTTCGACGCCTTCAATACCTTCATTTTTAGCGTTGGTCACCTTGCCGGCGACCGTGGCCGCCGCGGCAACCGCCGGGATCGTGGCAAGCAGCGCCAGACAACCCAGCAGAACAACAAGCGCCCAACGGCCCATACCTCTTCCCCATATGCTCATCGGCCGCATCGTAACAGGCGGTCTCTGGGCCCATTGCGAGTCTCACGGCGCGAGCAGCGCGAGCGGATCGGCGTGCACCGCCAGGTTGCGCAGAGCGCTGAGGTCCGCGTCTGGGCCGGCCGCAAGCGCTTGCTCGAACTCGGCGCGGTGGCCGGCAAAGCGCTCCTGCGCATATGGAACAGCCAGGCCGCGAGACACCATGAACGCCCAGTCGGAGGCCTGCAGTGCAAGCAGCTCACGCAAAGCGGCGCCACCCGCCTTACGGCCGGCGGCCAGCGTCTCGAGCTCGGCGGCGCGGGTCGCAAGGGCAATGTCTGACACGGCCGGGCCCGACCAGGTCGAGAGGTCGCCGTCTGTTCCCCAGGTGCTCACACCCCACTCCGGTGAGCCAAACGGCACGGGCTGTGCCATGGCCGTGGCTTCATCGAGACGCACGAGCTTCAATCCCTCTTTCGCACACTCCGCCACGACGGCTCGCAGCCACGCCACGCCCTCATACCACCAGTGCCCAAGCAACTCGGTGTCCAGCGCACACACGACCAACCCGCCGCCGGGCAGCGCGTCCCCGCCCTCGACCGTCTCGTTGGCGGCTCTGAGCCGCTCGATCGTGTGGACTACGAACTCCTTGGCGTGCTTACGTGCGAGGCCCAGAGCCAGCTCGTGGTCGTAGGTGCTGCCGTCGTTGGCCCACGGTTGATGATGGTGGACCGTGTGATGGTGATAGTCGCGATAGCTGCCGTGCGCCGGATAGCCGCCGTCGCTCCACACACGCGCAATCGTGACGCGATCGATCGGGACGAGCACGACGCCCGATTCGCTGAGGAGCGGGCGCAGGTGCTCGCGAGCGCCAAGGCCGTAGCGGTTGGTCAACTCCACGCACGTCGCACGCACACCGGCTTCCTCGAGCAGCGGCTCCAGATGGGGAGCATGGGCGCACTCGGGTAGCCAAAAGCCTCCCTGCCAGCCGCTGCCAAAGCGCGCCCGATGGGAGTCCACGCCGGTCTGCACCTGTGCGCGCACGCCTGCGTCCGTTGCCAGCAGCGGCAGCACTGCGTGCGTGGCCGACGAGGTCCATTGAGCGTAGCGTCCGAGCGCGCCGAGCAGGTCTCCCCCGCGCTCGCGGAAGCGCCCTAGAACACGCTCGTACTCGGCCCAGGAGCGCTCCAACTCGCGTGCAAGCTCGTCAAAACCGTTCTCGCGCAGCCCAGCTATGTCTTCGGCGTGCGTGCGCCGACGGACCTCGTCGACGAAGGCCTCGAAGCGCTCGCCCACGCCCGCTGCTTCCAGTTGGTCGCACAGGACCGGTGTCAGCGACAGAGTCAGCGGGGCGCCCTCGTCGAGCAGGTCGAGCAGCGGCAGGTAGCTGCCGGAGATCGCCTCCCACAGCCACTCCTCGCCAAAGGGCCAAGTGCCAAAGCCCTCCACGTAGGGCATGTGCGTGTGCAGGACGATCGCCAGCTCCCCAACGGGGGAAGAACGTCTCATAGCCCGGCGGCTATGAGACGTTGAACAGAAGATCGAAACGGGTGGTTCACGACCTGACGGCCGTGGCCGGTATGAGGGCGTCGCCCCTCATGGCCGACAAACGGCGATGAAGTCGAGCGCCTCATCGAGATCGCTCTCGCCAGCCGAGCGCAACGCGAAGTCGCTTGCAGCTATCGCCGGCGTGAACCAGTCATAGAAAGGCTTGGTCAAGCGCAAGCGTGGATGAACCCGATCCCAGCCGAGCTTCAGCGCCAGCGCATGTGCTTGCAGCTTGCGCGCGTGGAAAAGGCCAAATATCTCGACCTTGGCGAACGTCCCCTCGCACAAATCCTGGAACTCGCGAGAGCGGTACTCGTGCACGTGCCACGGATTGTCCGAGCGCTCGGCGCCCTTGGGCGCCAGTGTCAGGACATTGGGCGTTGAGACGAACACGACGCCCGTCTCCCCCACGAGCGAGCGGAAGTGAGCGAGCACCGCGGCCGGGTCCTGCAGGTGCTCGATCGTCTGCAGGAACACGACCGCATCGGCCGACTCGGGGAATGTCTCGACCAGATCGCGAGCGAAGCGCAGATTGGCGCGCTGATAGCGCAGGCGCGCGTGCTCGTGCGCCTCTGGGTTGGCGTCGACCCCGACGACCGACGCTGCGCTGCCCGCGAGCACGTCCGAGCCGTAGCCCTCGCCGCAGGCCATGTCGATCGCGCGCAACCCGACCACTCGCGCGGCGATCCATTCGTAAACGGCCAGGTGGCGCCTGAACCAGTAGTTCTCCTCAGGCACGTCCGGCAAGGTGCGCTCGCCGGTGAGCGCGAGCGGCGGCACGCCCTCCGGCTGGTTGTCCTGCAGAAAGAGTGGCGCCGGGGCAGACGTACCCTCTGGGGCAGAAGCTGAGGGACCGGACACGGGGCGCGAGTATACGTGTCGCCGGTGTGCTCCGGCAGTGCGCATCGTCTGTGCCGGTGCCTTATTGTGCCCCGCCGTGACACCCCTAACCGACGCGGAGGAGATCCGCGACGTCAATACCCGCTATCACGACGTGGCGGCCGATCACTACGACGCCAAGTGGGGCATCGACTTCGGCGATGTCGGCCAGGCGCAGGTCACCTCCAAGGTGCGCAAGGCACTCGGCGGCGAGCCCACTCGCTTCGAGCGCTCCCTGGAGATCGGCTCGGGCACCGGCTACTTCACGCTCAACCTGATGCTCGCCGGGCTGATCGGCAAAGCAACCTGCACCGACATCTCTCCCGGAATGCTGGCGGCGCTGAGCGCCAACGCCAAGCGGCTCGACCTCGATGTGACGACGGTGCCCACCGACGCCGAGCGTCTGCCGTTCGCGGACGCAAGCTTCGACCTGGTAATCGGCCACGCGATCCTGCACCACATCCCCGATCTCGCCCAAGCATTCCGCGAGTTCGCACGCGTGCTCGCCCCCGGCGGCACCGTGCTGTTCGCGGGCGAGCCGTCGCGCTACGGCGACCGCCTGGCGAAAGTCCCCAAGCGCGCTGCCGGCGCCGTCGCGCCCCTGTGGCGCCGGGCGATCGGCGCGCGCCCCGCGCCCCCCGCGGACGGAGGCGCACCGGAGGCGTCGCTGGAAGGCTTCGTCGACGTACATGCCTTCTCCCCAGCCGAGCTCTCCGGCTTTGCAAGCCAAGCGGGCTTTACGGACATTCGCGTAACCGGCGAGGAGCTGCTGGCCAATTGGTTCGGCTGGACCAACCGCACGCTGGAGGCCACCGCCCATCCCGAAGACGTGCCTTGGGGCTGGCGCAACTACGCATACCGCGGCTATCTGACGCTACAGGGAGTGGATCGACGCCTGCTGGAGTCGCGATTGCCAGCGGCCATGTTCTACAACCTCATCGTCACGGCTTCCAAGCCGTAAAGGCATATGGGTCCCAAGGACCCATATGCTGAGCTTGAGTTAAATGGGAAGCCCTAGCCATCCGCGAGGGTCGTCCGTGGCGCGTCCATACGACCCGCTGCCCCTGTTTCGCGGCACCCGCCCACTCAAGCGTTGGCGCTACGTGGGGGTGTTCGGCGAGCAGTTCATGATCTGCGCGGCCTCCGTTCATGTCGGGCCCGCACCGCAAACGTTTTGGGCGGTGTTCGAGCGTGCGAGCGGCGCCTTGACAGAGCGCACGCGCATGATTCCGCTTCGTGGCGCGCTCGACTTGACTCCGGGGCGCTTCCGAATCCGCGACGACACCGTCCTGCTCGACCTCGCGTTCGCGGAAGACGACGGTATCGAAGCAAAGTGCCCTAACGGCAAAGCATATGTATGGACACGCAAGCAGGCCGGCGTACGCGCCCATGGCCAATTGGTTCTCGGTGCCCGCCCGCCGATCGCCATCGACTCGCTCGCTGTGATCGATGACACCGCCGGCTACCACGCACGCGTCACGGAGTGGTGGTGGGCCGCCGGCGTCGGCAACGGCCAAGATGGCACCCCGCTCGCATTCAACCTCGTGCAGGGCGTCAACGACCCGCCGACCGGCAGCGAGCGCGCCATATGGATTGCGGGCGTCCCCCACGAGGCACCACCGGTGCGCTTCTCCGCCGACCTGTGCTCGATCTCTTCAGACGACGGCTCGGAGCTGCGCTTCATCCCGGAGGCCGAGCGCAGCCGCCGCGACAACCTGCTGCTTGTGCGCAGTGACTACCGCGCCCCGTTCGGCACCTTCAGCGGCACGCTGCCTGGCGGTATCGAGCTCACGCATGCCGTGGGAGTGGTCGAGCACCACCGCGCGCGCTGGTAGCGGCGGATACACAAGCAGCCTTTGTCCAACGGGCCTGTACCCGAGGCGAGGCAAGCCGGATCAGGCGCCCAGACCGTGACGCGCGGTAATCAGGCAGGCAGCGTGCCCGGCCCGACCTCCAGACCCCCACACACGGTCTCCACGACCATCTGCTTGGCGCGCTCCAGATCCTCATCGCTCTGCGGCAGCAGCCCGAAGATCCAGCCGGTCAAGACCTGCTCGATCGCACCGTAGAAGGTCATCGCGGCAAACTCGGCGTCGATGTCTGCCTTGAAGACGCCTTCCTGCTGGGCCTTCGTGACGATCTCGCCGATCAGGCGGTAGGCCTCGCGGATCTGGCCCAAGTGCGTCTGGCCGAAGGAGTTGGCCGCGCGTGTGACCTCGACGATGATGACCTTCATCAGGTCGGGGTCGTGACGGTAGCTGTCGACGATGAACGAGGCAATCGCACCCAGCTTCTCGCGCACCGGAACCGGCTTGCGATCGACCTCGCGGATCATCTCGAGCATCACGCCCCAACGCTCCAGAAAGAGCGTGTTGAGCACTTCCTCCTTGGAGGGGAAGTAGTGGTAGAGCAGGCCGTAGGCCACGCCGGCCTCATCGGCGATGTCCGACACACGGCAGGCGTGAAAGCCCTGGCGCGCAAACACGCGCACGGCCGCGTCGAGGATTGCGCGGCGACGGTCGGGCACTGCCTTGGCCCTCGTAGAGCTCAACCTTGGATCTCCTGAGACGGGGTGAGGGTGACGCTGTCCGCATCTTGAGCCCGAACAGAGGCGTGAGCCTGCCCCGATGAGCGGTGATACAGCTTCGGACGGCGGTGAGAGAGCAGCGGCACGCGCTTGCGAACGTCGTCTTGGTGCTCGAAGTCGAGCTCCGCGACGATACGTCCAGGCTTCTCGCTGTCAGCACGGGCAAGCACCGTCCCCCAAGGATCCACAATCAGCGAGCTCCCACCTGAATGGTGCCCCCCTGGGTGCTTGCCGACCTGATTGGCGGCAACGACGAAAACCTGATTCTCGATCGCCCGGGCCTGTAGGAGCGGCTCCCAGTGATCGCGCGTGGTCGGCTGCGTGAACGCCGCCGGCAGCACGACGATTCGCACGCCACGCAGCGCCAGCACACGGAACAGCTCGGGGAAGCGCAGGTCGTAACAGATCGACATGCCCAGCTTCGTGCCATCCTCCAACTCGCTGACGACGACCTCTTCGCCCGGCTCGTCCGTATCGGACTCGCAGTAACGCTTGCCCTCGATCTCCACGTCGAACATGTGCAGCTTGCGATACACCGCCTTGATCCCGCCGTCGGGGCCGACGTGCACGGAGGCATTGGAGAGCTTCTCACGCCCCTCAACACGCTCGGCGATAGAACCGGCTACGAGATCGAGCTCCAGCTCTGCTGCCGTCGCCCGCGCCCAGGCGATTGCGCTTCCGTCGAGCGGCTGTGCGCCGGCGCGCAAATCCTCCGGGGTGCCCATCACCGTCCACTTCTCGGGCAGCACGATCAGCGTCGCGCCGTCGGCCGCGGCGGCGCGCACCTGCTTGTCCGCGGCTGCGATGTTCGCATCCACGTCCGCACCGGAATTCAGCTGAACGGCGGCAGCCTTCATGCGCTCCCTGAACTTCCCGGTGTCCCGGTGGGTGGATAGATTGACTGGTCAGTCAATAAGCGAAGAATAGCGCTGCCTCGGCTTGCGTCCACGCTTCGCCGAACACGAACGCTCCGATGCATCTACCGCCCACGCTCGCGCTGCGAAGCCAGCTCCGCCAGCAGCAGCTTCGAGTGGATCGCTCCGATCAGCTCGCGTAGCGGTTCCGCCCCCGCCGCGATCATCTCCACGGCCCGCTCCACCTCCACCTCTCCCACAAGCCGGTCGAGCAGCGCGCGCACCTCCTCCTCCACGAGCGGGCCGAGCGCCTCCCGGTAGCGCAGCGTGTCGTACACGGTGAAGCCAAGCGCCTGCTCGTAACCCCCAGCGCGGAAGCGTGAGATCGCCTCGATGATCTTCACGTCGTCCGGGTCGTAGCCGCCGCGGCCGGGCGTGAGTACGCCGATCTCCTTGAGGCGCTGCAGCACGTTGCCTGGGATCTCGTAGCGCTCGCGGATCTCCCTGGCGGACACGCGGCCGTGCTCGGCGCCGGCGAGCGCACGCTCGAGAATGCTGTCCTCGAGCTCCAACAGGGCGGTGACGCGCTCCGGGTTGTCCTCCAACACCTCCCTGATCACCCGCAGCGGCATGAAGCGCTCTTCCTGCAGGCGCTTGATCAGCTGGATGCGCTCGACCAGCTCGGGGGGGTAGTAGGCCATGTTGCGGCTCGTGCGGCGGATGTCCTCGCCGTCGCCGAGCAGACCCTCGCGGATGTAGTGGCGGATCGTGGGGGCGCTCACACCTGAGCGCTCCGCCAGCTCGCTCATCTTCAGCGACGCCTCCGAGGCCGCCATCAGATCGTTCCGCCGTGTGCGCTCTGCCGCAGGCCGGCGCTCATGCGAGGAAGGCGCCGTTGCCTGCGCCATCGCTCTGGGCGGCGACGGCGCCCCGCTCCAGCAGCTCCGCCACCTGCTCCTCGCTGTAGCCGGCGGCGCGCAGCACCTGCTCTGTATGCTCGCCGAGCCCAGGACCGGGCAGACGGTTGTGCTCGCCCGGGGTGCGGTCGAGCTTGATCGGAATCCCGAGCTGGCGCACACCGTCCTCTACGCCTGGTTGGTCGAGCGTGACGACCATCTCGCGCTCCCCCACCAGATCAGAGCTGAGCGCCTCGTCCAGATCGAGCACGGGCTCCAGGCAGCAGTCGTTTTCGGTGGCGAACTGGGTCCACTGTGCACGCGTGCGGCCCTTGAAGATCTCCACCACCTGCTCGTGCGCGTCGGAGCCCGGGTGCTCGAACTGCTTCTCGATCAACTCCTCCCGACCCACGCCTCGGCACCACGCCTGCCAGAACTTGGGCTCCAGCGCGCCGAGCGAGACCCAACCATCGGAGCACTCATATGGTCGATAACAGATCACCGCGCCGGCCAGAAGCTGCTCGCCGCGTTTGGGCACCACGCCGTCGGCGAAATATTGGCCGGCCACCATCGCAAGCCACGAGAGCGCGCCGTCGGCCATCGACACGTCCACAAACTGGCCCTGGCCGGATCCAGTTCGGGCGGCCGAAGAGTCACCACCCCCGGCTGGGGTGGTGTGCGTTGAGGCGGAGCGGATAGGAGCACCATCGCGCTCGCGCAGCGCGGCCAGGATGCCGAAGGCGGCCATCAGCGCACCCCCGCCGAGGTCTGCGATCTGACCGGCTGCTTGTGTGGGACGCCCGCCCACCTCATCGCCTTCGCCCGTCAAGCCAAGCAGCCCGATCAGGCCGAGGTAGTTCATGTCGTGGCCGGAGGCGTCGCGCTTGGGACCGGTCTGGCCGTAGCCGCTGATCGCGCAGTACACGAGCCCTGGGTTCTCCTGGCGCATGCGTTCGTAGCCCACGCCGAGACGGTCGAGCACACCCGGGCGGAACGACTCCAGCACCACGTCGTAGTCCCGCACCAGCCGCAGCAGCACCTCACGCCCGGCCTCGCTCTTGAGGTCGATGCGGATCGAGCGCTTGTTGCGGTTCAGCGACAGGAACATCGCCGACTTCGCGCTGTCCTCAGCCCCCTCGTAATACGGAGGCGCCCAGCGGACGTAGTCGCCCGCGCCGGTGTCCTCCACCTTCAGCACCTCGGCGCCGAAGTCGGCGAGCAGCAGCGAGCAGAAGCCTCCGGGGAGGAGCCGCGAGAGGTCCAAGACCCTGATGCCTTCGAGCGGAAGGCTCATCGAGCCTCCCACGATGGGATCGGGAGTTCGGGAAAGCTCATCGCGCCTGCTTCGACATGGTTGGGAGAGCCGGCAGGCCCATCAGGCGATCCCGAGCAGCCCGCGCGCCTCGGCGACCGTGGCCGGGCGGCGGCCCACGTCTTCGGTCATCCTGCGTGCCTGGGCAATCAGATCGCCGTTGGAGCGGGCCATTTCTCCATTGGGCAGGTACAGGTTGTCCTCGACGCCCGCGCGGATCGAGCCGCCGAGCGTTAGCGCGGCGGCGATCAAGGTCCACTGGTCACGACTGATCCCAATCACGCCCCAGTGGTGTTTGGGGCCATTGCTCGGGACCGCCTCGATGTTCTCGACCATTGCCGCGAGGTTACGCGGGCGCGGCGGGATGCCACCCACGACCCCCATCACGCAATCGACGTGCAGCGGCGCCTTGAGGATACCCATGTCTACAAGCGGCTCCAGCGAGCCGACGTGGCCGATGTCGAAGCACTCGTGCTCGGGCTTGATGCCCAGCTTGTTCATCGCCTCGAGCAACTCGATGATCTCATCGAACGGGTTCTGGAAGACCATCTTGAAGACGAAGTCTTTGCGCGTGCGCGAGTACTTGGCGTAGTTCATCGAGCCCATGTTCAGCGCCGCGACTTCCGGACGGCAGGCGCGCAGGTACTCGACGCGCTTGGCCACCGGGACGCCGACCGTGCCGGTGGAGTAGTTGACGATCACATCGTCCACGGCGCCGCGGATCGCCTCGGTGATCGCACTGAAATCCTCGATCTCATAGCTCGGTGTGCCGTCCGGTTTGCGCGCATGGATGTGGATCATCGACGCGCCCTCGTCCACGGCGCGCTTGGCCTCGGCGCCGTACTCCTCGGGCGTGTAGGGGATCGCGGGGCACTGCTCACGGTTGGCGATTACGCCCGAGATCGAGCACGTGATGACTACCGGATCGTCGAGGCTCATATGGCCCTCCGTGGCGTCGTGGGGACAGGCGTGGTCGCGGTCATACAGGCACCACTCCTGACTTCTTGTAGGGACGCTCGATCTTCTTGCCCTCGGCCATCTCCAACCCGCGGCAGATCGTGGCGCGGGTCTCGCGCGGATCGATCACGTCGTCGACCAGATCGTTGCCGGCGGCGATGTAGACGTCGAACATCTTTTTGAAATTCTCGACCAGCTCGGCCTTCTTGGCGACGGGGTCCTCGGCCGCGTCGACCGCCTTGCGGAACGCGATCTCAACGACACCCTCAGCGCCCATCACGCTGATCTCCGCGCTCGGCCACGCAACGATCAAATCGGGCTCATACGCGCGCCCGCACATCACGTAGTAGCCGGCGCCGTAGGCCTTGCGCGTGATGACCGTGATCTTGGGGACGGTGGCGTTGGCGACCGCGTAGAGCATCTTGGCGCCGTGGCGGATGATGCCGGCGGCCTCGACCTTGGTGCCGACCATGAAGCCAGGGACGTCCTGAATGAACACGAGCGGGATGCCGAACGCGTTGCACAGGTTCACGAAGCGCGCGGCCTTGTCGGCGGAGTCGTTATCGAGAATACCGCCGAGCTGCTTGGGCTGGTTGGCGACGATCCCGGCAGGGCGTCCGCCGAAGCGGGCGAAGCAGGTGATGATCGTCTTGGCCCACTGGCCCTTCATGTCGAAGATCTCGCCGTCGTCCACGATCCGCTTGATGACCTCATACATGTCATACGGCTTGCGGTTGGATTCGGGCAGCACATCGAGCAGCTCCTCGTCGCCGCGCTCGATCGGATCAGATTTGGTCCCACCCACCCGGACCGGCGGCGGGAGCTCACAGTTCTGGGGCATGAACGACAGGTATTGCTTGATGCGTTCGATGCACTCCTCGTCGGAGGCGACCTCCATGTCGCCGACACCGGACTTGCGGCAGTGCACGCGCGAGCCGCCCAGTTCCTCCTGGGTGACGTCCTCTCCCACCGCGGCGCGCACGAGGTGCGGGCCGGCAAGCGCCATCGAGCCGCGGCCCTTGACCATCGGCACGAAGTCGGCAAGACCGGGGATGTAGGCCGTGCCGGCGGCGCATGGCCCCAAGAGCGCCGCCACCTGCGGGATGACGCCGCTCATAATCACCTCCTCGCGGAACAGGTGGCCTGAGCCGGCGAACATGGCACCCGCGGCCTCCTGAACGCGCGCGCCGGCGGAATCCAGCAGCCACACGAACGGAATGCGCTTCGTCAAAGCAAGCTCACGTAGGCGCGTGACCTTGAACTCGCCGGTCATGCCCATCGAGCCGGCCATCACGGTGAAGTCGTATGCGCACACAGCCGTGAGGCGGCCGTCGACCTTGCCGTAGCCGGTGACGACGCCGTCGGCTGGCGCATCGACCCCGTCCATCGCGCGCTGGGAGGTATGCGGCTTGCCGTGGATGCCCAGCTCCACGAAGGTGCCCTCATCCACCAGCAGCGCGATCCGCTCGCGCGCGGTGAGCGCACCCTTCTCGTGCTGCTTGTCGATCTTCTCCTGGCCGCCCCCGAGACGAATCTGCTCGCGGCGGGCGTACAGGTCCTCGACCAGCGGACGCAGCAAAGAGGTCATCGCCCCTTCCATTCAGGCTCCCGCTTCTCGAAGAAAGCGGTCACACCCTCCACGATGTCCTCGGTGGAGATGGCGAGGGTGAGTTGGGCACGCAGATAATCCAAAGCGTCGTCAAGCGGCATGTCGAGCTGGCGGCGCATCGCTTCCTTGCCGAGACGCATGATCAGCGGTGACTTCGACGCCAGCTTCGTGGCCCACTCCCCCACCGCGGCGTCGAACTCCCCGGCCGGAACGACCTTGTTGACGAGTCCCGCCGCAAGCGCCTCGTCGGCTGACCAGCGCTCGCCGAGTAGCAGCAGCTCGTTGGCCTTCTTGCGCCCGATGTTGCGATAGATCAGCGCCATGATCATGAACGGGAACGCGCCCACGTTGATCTCGGGCGTGCCGAACGTGGCGGCATCGGAGGCCACGATCAGGTCGCAGGCGAGCGCAATCCCCAAGGCCCCGGCGAGCACATGCCCACGCGCGGCGCACAAAGTCGGCTTGCCGAGCCCGACGATCAGCTTGAACAACCCGACGAAGCGGTCCGAGCCGAAGTGCTTGTGCACGAGCGCCACGTCGGCCGCGAAGCCACCGAGGTTGGCTCCCGATGAGAAGACCGTCTCGTGCGAGGAGCTGAGCACGACCACGCGCACGGCCTCGTCGTCGCGGGCGCGCTCGAAGCCGAAGATCAGGCCGTCGAGCACCTCACCCGACAACGCGTTGCGCGTGGCGGGCTCGTTGAGCGTGATCCTCGCCACGCCATCGGCAGCCTCATAGAGGACTTTGTCCGCTCGTGCGCCCGCGGACGGCGCAGGCTCGGACGGGGTCTGCTCGTTGCTCACGAGCGCATCCTAACCCGATCTGGCGTCAGTGAGAAGTGAGAAGTCCTACTGTTTACTTTCTCGCGTCCGTGCGTTAGCGTCATCGCACAACAGAGAGCCCACGAAACGAGGCGTCCGCCGGGCGCCCAGCACACGAGGAGACCAGCCCGATGGCAACCGCCGAGAGCGTCCTGAAGCCCGACCACCAGAGCAAGCGCAAGCACTTCATCTTCACCGACGAGCACGAACAGTTGCGCGAGTCGATCCGCAACTTCGTCACAAAAGAGCTGACGCCGCACGCCGAGGAATGGGAGGAGACGACCTTCCCCGACTCGGTGTTTCATCGCATGGGCGAACTCGACCTGCTCGGCCTCGACAAGCCCGAGGCATACGGCGGCCAGGGCGGCGACTACTTCACGAGCCTCGTGCTCGGCGAGGAGATGACGGGCGCCAACTCCGGCGGGCTGGCGATGGGCGTTGCCGTGCACACCGACATGGCGATGCCGCCGATCCTCGCCTTCGGCACCGAGGAGCAAAAGCAGGAATGGGTCGTGCCCGCCATCAAAGGCGAGAAGATCCTGTGCATCGGCATCACCGAGCCAGACGCCGGCTCGGACGTCGCGGGGATCAAGACGCGTGCTGTCAAGGATGGCGATGAGTACGTCATCAACGGCTCGAAGACCTACATAACCAATGGGCACCGCGCCGATGTGATCGTGCTCGTGACAAAGACCGACCCCGACGCAGGGTACGGCGGCTTCACGCTGTTCCTCGTGCCGATGGATGCGCCCGGCGTGATCCGCGAGAAGAAGCTCGAGAAGCTCGGAATGCACGCCTCCGATACCGCACTGCTGGCCTTCCAGGATGTGCGCGTGCCCGAGACTGCCGTGCTTGGCGAGGTCGGCAAGGGCTTCTACCACATCATGTGGGAGCTCCAAGGCGAGCGCCTGATCGGTGCCGCCGGCTCGGTTGCGGGCGCGCAGAAATGCTTCAATCGCACGCTCGACTACGCCAAAGAGCGCAAGGCGTTCGGCCGCGAAATCGGCAAATTCCAGGTGATCAGGCACAAGTTCGCCGAGATGGCGACGAAGATCGAGAGCGCGCGCCAGATGGTGTACGTAACCGCGTGGCGCTTCGCCAACGGCGAGTATCCCGTGCGCGAGATCTCGATGGCCAAGCTGCACGCCTCGCGGATCGCGGTGGAAGTGGCGGACGAGTGCATCCAGATCCACGGCGGCGCCGGTTATATGAAGGAGTACGGCGTGGAGCGCGCGTGGCGCGATTCGCGGTTGAATCGGATCGGGGCCGGGACCGACGAGATCATGCTGGATGTCATAGGTCGTTCATATGGTCTTTGAGACAGGGGCGCATGCGCCCCTGTCCCGACGGCGCATGCGCCGTCGGCCGACCGGCACATGTGCCGGTCGGAACTGCCAAATGAATTGATGAGTAATCCCACTCCCCCATTTGGCGACGAGCATGAGCGATTGCGCGAGTCGATTCGGGGTTTCCTGGACCGCGAATTCGCTCCGCACTCGCAGCAGTGGGAGGCAGAGCGCTGGTTTCCCAACGAGGTGTTTCCAAAGCTCGCAGCACAGGGCCTGCTCGGCCTGAAGTACCCGACCGAGCTGGGTGGCCAGGGCGGCGACTACCTACACGAGGCGGTGCTCGTCGAGGAGCTCTCGCGGATCGGCTCGGGCGGTACCGCTGCCGGGATCGGCGCACACATCAACATCGCCACGCCTCCGATCTGGAAGTTCGGCACCGACGAGCACAAGCAGCAGTACCTCGTGCCCGCGATCAAGGGAGAGAAGATCGGAGCGCTCGCGATCACCGAGCCCGACGCGGGCTCTGATGTGGCCGCGCTGCGCACCAAGGCCGAGCGGGTCGACGGCGGCTGGGTAGTGAACGGCGAGAAGACCTACATCACCAACGGCGTGCGCGCCCACTTCATGGTGACAGCGGTGAAGACCACCCAGGAGGGCGGCCACCACGGGATCTCCTTCTTCATCATCGACCGCGGCGAGGGCGTGAGCTCCTCCAAGCTCGAGAAGCTCGGCTGGCACGCCTCCGACACCGCCACGATCTCCTTCGAGAACGTGTTCGTGCCCGAGGACAACCTGCTCGGCGAATTGCACGAGGGCTTCAAGCTGATCATGGCCAACTTCCAGTGGGAGCGCCTGGCGATGGCGCTGGGGACCGTCGGCGCGATGCAGCTCGCCTACGAGCGCACCGCCGAGTACGCGCGCGAGCGCAGCACTTTCGGCCGGCCGCTCTCAAAGCATCAGGTCATCAAGCACAAGCTCGCCGACCTCGCCACGAGCGCCTACACCGCGCGCTGCGTCACCTACGACGCGCTGCGCCGCTTCGTCGCCGGCGAGGAACCGATCAAGCAGGTGACGATGGCCAAGCTCATGACCCAGCGCGCCTCCTTCGAGCTGATGGACGAGTGTCTGCAGATCCACGGTGGGATGGGCTACATGGGCGAGCACTGGGCCCAGCGCGCCGCCCGCGACGCCCGCCTCGGCCCGATCGGCGGCGGGTCGGATGAGATCATGCGCGAGATCCTGGGGCGCCTGCTGGGGTTGTAGTCCTGAGCTCAGACGCGGCGCGAACACGATTCGGCCGCTTGTTCCTCGCATCCTCGTTTCGCGCACCCACGTGCGCCGCTCGGGCTATGGCTCACCGCCGGTCAGTCGTGCCGCGGGGCCATCGACTCCAGCGTCTCCCCGCCGTCTCGCGCCATCGGCGGCCCGTTGCCGGCCTTCTGCTCGGCGAAGTGCTTGCTCAGCATCGTCTCTTGGCCTTGGTAGTTGGAGCCGATGTCCTGGCCATAGAGCACATCCGGGATGGCTGCCATCCGCTCGAACGCCAGCTTGCACACCGGCTGGCGATGCTCGACCATGAACGGCACATCGCGCGCGCGCACCTCGAGCGCCGCACGAGAGCCGTGGTTGCGCTCACCCTGTGAATAGCCGAAGCCGGGATCGAAGAAGCCCGCGTAGTGCGTGCGCAGCTCGCCCGCGGTCGGGTCGTAGGCGAGCATCTCGGCCGCGTAGGACGGCGGGATGCTGACCCCCTCGGCCGAGAGCAGCAGGTAGAAGACCTCCGGCTCGAGCACTATCCGTCCCCCACGCTCTGGGTGCACCGGCTCCCAGTAGTCCTGCCATTTGAGCTTGCCGATCTGCTCGAGATCGACCGGCAGGCTGTTGCGCTTGGCGCGATATCCCACGATGTTCTCGGGGCTGCCCTGGATGTCGAGGCTCAAGAACAGGCCGTCGGCCAGCGACAGCTCCGAGGCGCGCAGCGCGTGGCTGTCCAGGTAGAGGAGCGGGAACTCTTCGTGCACGGTCACCAAATCCCGATCGCTCAGCCGCGCGTCGCCGTGGCTCAAACGCACCTGGTTGAGCGAGAGGCCCTGCTTCACGCGGATCGCGAACGAGCGTGGGACGACCTCCAGGTAGAGCTTGCCGTGGTAGCCGGCGGCGATTTCGTCGAAGCGGTGGCTGCGGTCGGTGATCACGCGCGTGAACACGTCGAGCCGTCCGGTTGAGCTCTTGGGGTTGGTCTTGGCGCGAATCTCCTGCGGCAAACGCAGCTCCTCGATCAGCGGCACCAGGTAGGGCCGATCGCGCTCGAGCGTTGCACCGTCGCGCAGGTCGATCTTGTCGAAGGCGAGGTCCTCGATCTTCTCCTCGACCGTCGAGCCGGAGTCGGGCAGAAAGCTGCAGCGCAAAGCCCAAGCGAACTCGCCAAGGCGCAGATCCACGCTTGCGGGCTGAATCGACTCCAGCGGCACGCGCCAGTCCCCAGCCGTGATCCACCCGTGCGTGACCGCCTCGCGCAAACGCTGAGCGGGTAGCACCCCGCGCGCCTCGGCAACCTCGGTTTCGAGGCCGCTCGGCTGAGTTGCAGGATCGCTCGCCATATGAAGCTGAGTCTATGCGGTGGCTGCGACGAATTGACCAGGCAGCGCTCGTTTGGGCACCCCTCGCGAAGAGCGTGATGTGTCCAACTCCAAGCGAACGGTCGGATCAAGCGATATGGCCCGCTGTAACGACCTGTCTCCACAAGGCCCGTCAGGCGACGCATGCCCACAGGTGACAGGTGACAGGTGGTATAGTGACACCCCATGAAGAAGACCAGCATCTACCTGGACCCCGACGTGGACCGAGCGCTCGGCCGCCGCGCCGTAGCCGAGGGCACGACCAAGGCCGCCCTGATCCGCGCTGCTCTCGCGGAGGCGGCGGCGGTCGGACGCATCCGCAAGCCGCGGGCGGTCGGAGTGTTCTCCGGCCCCGGCGACCTGTCCACCAACGTGGACAAGTACCTAGAGGGGTTCGGCGAAGATTGATCGTTCTCGACACGTCTGTCGTGCTTGCCATCATGGACCGCCGCGATGTCAACCATGAGCGCGTGCGGGTGTGGATGGAGGGTGTGCGGGACGAATTGTGCACAACGCCCTTGGTGCTCGCCGAGCTCGACTATCTGGTCCCCAAGCGAGGCGGCTCCACGGCCGCACAGGCGCTGCGCGATGACTTCCAGGACGGCGCCTACCTGCTCGAATGGTGGCGCTCGGCACTGCGCGAGACGATCGCGACCGCGCGCCGGTACGAGTCGATCGACCTGGGCCTGACCGACGCCTCCCTGATCGCCCTCGCGGCACACCTGGAAACCACCCGCGTTGCCACGCTCGACGAACGCCATTTCCGGGCCGTGCGGCCGCTGAGGAGCGACACCGCCAGCTTCACGCTGCTGCCGGCCGACGCTGACTGACGCGAGCCCGTTTCCCCCGGGTGGGCACGAGGGTCGCTGACGCGAACTTCGTGCCTGCTCGCAGCAGCTAGCACTGGCACTTACCGAGACGAGTTTTGCTCCGGCTGCCCTGAGCATCCGGTCCAGCGACAGCACCCGCCACTAAGCCGCGGCGGCCTTCTTGCCGATGCATGAAGCGTGAACCGCTGCCTTACGCTAATTCTTGCTGTCGCGATGACCGCGCTGACGCTCTTCCTGCCCGCAACCGCGGGGGCATCGCGCACGCGTTCGAAGAGGGGCAGCGTGCATGTCCGCCACATCACGATCCATCATGCGCCTCGCAAAGGCTCCAAACACGGGCACAAACACAAGCGCAAACACCATACGCACAAGCGCACCGTGCACCATGCGCACAAGAAGCACTCCGCAACCGCCGCCGACGAATGCCCAAACGCCAACTTGACGCCTTCGGCAAACAACACCGAAAGCGTTGTCGCGGCAACGCTGTGCCTCGTCAACGACGAACGCGTCCGCTTCGGCGAGTCGGCGTTGATCGAAGATCCACGCCTAGCGGGGGCTGCCGTTGGGCACTCGCGCGACATGGACGCGAACGACTATTTCTCACACACGAGTCCCAGTGGCCAAACGCTGCTGATGCGCATCCAGGCGAGCGGCTTCATCCCCAACGCCAACGTCGGCTACACGCTCGGCGAGAACATCGCCTGGGGCACGTTGTGGTTGGGCACGCCGCGCGCGATCGTCAAGGCCTGGATGGAATCTCCTGGACACCGCGCCAACATCCTCAACGGCTCCTACCGCTACACCGGCATCGGCGTCGACCCGGACCTGCCGAGCTCGATGTCCGACGGCCAGACCGGCGGGATGTACACCCAGGACTTCGGCACGATCATCGCCTGACGCCACACTGAGCGGGAGCTGTGCTTTCCACGAAGCGCGAGACGGTTGTTGGGGGAGCATCGGCCTGGCCGGGCGGATAACCTCCCGCGACCGACCACTACAAGGAGAATCGAAGCCATGGGAGTACTCGACGGTAAGTCCGCGATCGTGACCGGCTCGGCGCGCGGCATCGGACGCGCGACGGCTGAGCTGCTGGCCGCGCAGGGCGCGCAGGTGCTCATCAACGACCTTGACGGCGACGTCGCCGAGCAGGCGTCGCAGGAGATTGCGGGCGAGACCGCTGTGTTCTCCGGCGATTTGACGAAGGGCGATGCGCCCGAGAAGCTCGTGCAGAGTGCGATCGACGCGTTCGGCAAGATCGACATCATCGTCAACAACGCCGGCTACACGATCGACGCACCGATCCACAAGATGTCAGACGAGCAGTTTCAGGCGATGCTCGACATCCACCTGGTGGTGCCGTTCAAGGTGATCCGCGCCGCCGCGCCGCACCTACGCGAGCCGGCCAAGAAGGAGCGCGAGGAAGGCAACGAGGTGTTCCGCAAGATCGTCAACATCTCCTCGATCTCGGGTACGATGGGCAACGCCGGGCAGGCCAACTATTCCTCTGGCAAGTCGGGCGTGGTAGGGCTCACCAAGACGATCGCCAAGGAGTGGGGCCAGTTCAAGGTCAACGTCAACGCGGTGGCCTTCGGCTTCATCGACACGCGCCTCACGGCCGCGAAGGTCGAGGACAACACGATGGAGATCGGCGGCGAGAAGGTCCAACTGGGCATCCCCGAGCAGATGCGCGGAATGGCCTCGATGCTGATCCCGCTTGGACGTCCCGGCACGGCCGAGGAGGCCGCCGGCGGCGTCTTCTTCCTGTGCTCGCCGTGGTCCAACTACGTGCACGGCCAGGTCCTCAACGTCACGGGCGGACAGTTCGTCGGGATGACCTCCTGAGACCCGCTGGGAGTAAGGCTTGCGCCTAGGCTCCCAATAGTCCGCAGAGCACGATGCCCCCGCGCGCGCGGGGGGCATCGTTCTTTTTCACCATCTACACCCCTCCCGCGGAGGGACCGCCCGCCGCGGCTGGACGACCTCAGGCTGTCGCGGCGCCCTTGGCCTTCATGGCGGCGCGGCGCTGTTCGCGCGCCCGGCGCAACATGCCCTTGCGGCCATGTTCCTCCAGGCCGCTGTACAAAGCCTTGATCTCTGTCAGTACCTCTTCGGCGACAGCCTGCTGCTGCTCACGCGTGGCGCCCTCGATCGGCTCGAAGCGAATCGCGTCGCCGTACTGGATCGTGACCTTGGGGAACTGAAGGCGCTTCCAGTTGCGGATCTTGCTCGATCCGTGAATCGCGATCGGCACGATCGGGGCGCCTGTTTCCAGGGCGATGCGACCGATGCCGGCCTTGGCATGCTCGGCCAGTTTGCCGTCGCGCGAGCGGCCCCCCTCGCAGTACATCGTGATCGCGCCGCCGCGCTTCAGAATCGCTTTGGCGGTGACGAACATCTCTTCGTCGCGCGCTCCCCGGCGCACCGGGAAGACGCCGCCGTGGGTGTAGATGAACTGCATCGGCCCGCTGAACAGCTGTGACTTGGCCATGAAGCGCACCTTGCGACGGATGTAGCAGCCCATCAGGAAGTGGTCCATGAAGCTGAAGTGGTTGGGCGCGAGGATCACCGCTCCCGAGCCCGGCACCTTCTCGGTCGAGATCGGGCGCGCGCGGAAGAACGTGTAGGCGTACAGCGAGGTGAGCAGGCGCGTCGCCTCGTAGGCCCAGTCCGGTTCGCGTGTACGGGCGCGCTCGTGGAAGCGGTCGAAATACTCCTTGGGGCGCGGATCGGCGTAAACCTGTTCGCGCATCGGCGCAAGCTCGCTCATCTGATTGCTCTACATCGCCGGCGCGGCAAAGTTACGCGGGTTGGCTGTCGCTCTCTGTCTTGATGAAGACCGTGTCGCATGCGACACGGTCCCGGACGGTGCATGCACCGTCCGGCCGACCCGTACATGTACGGGTCGGAACGGGGACGTACATGTACGTCCCCGCCAGTCGGCGCATGCGCCGACTGGAACAGCATCATCGAGACCTTGTCCGCCCCAGCGCATCAGCCCACCCGACAAGCAGCGTCTCGCGCTCGTCCTCGCTCATGCGCGGCTCATAGCGAGCGCCCGCGCGCCAGCCGTCGCGCACGTCGGAGACGGTCCACGCGCCGACCCCTACGCCGGCCAGGTAAGCGGCGCCAAGCGCGGTCGTCTCGGCGATCTCCGCCACCACCACAGGCACGCCGAGCATGTCCGCCTGGAACTGCATCAGCCACGCGTTGGCGGTAGCGCCGCCGTCGACGCGCAACTCGCTGAGCGGCTGCGCCGATGCGTCATTCATCGCTCGCAACGCATCGACCGTCTGGTAGGCGATCGCCTCCAGCGTCGCGCGGGCCAGATGCGCTCGGCCCGTGCCGCGCGTGAGTCCGACGATCGTGCCCCGCGCGTGGGGGTCCCAGTGAGGCGAGCCCAGTCCCGTGAGCGCCGGTACGAAATACACGCCGTCGTTGCCGTCGAGTGAAGCGGCCAGCGCCTCTGTGTCGCTGGCCCGCTCGATCATGCCGAGGCCGTCGCGCAACCACTGCACGGCGGCGCCCGTCACGAAGATCGACGCCTCCAGCGCATACGTGGTCGCACCGCCGATACCCCAGGCGACCGTGCTCAGCAGACCAGACTCCGGACGGGGCGCTGTGAAGCCTGTGTTCAGCAGCGCGAACGAGCCGGTGCCGTACGTGTTCTTGCCCATGCCCGGGTCCACGCATGCCTGACCGAACAGGGCGGCCTGCTGGTCGCCTGCCACGCCAGCCACCGGCACGACGTGACCGTGCAACGCCTCGGAGCGTGTGATTCCCAGCATGCCCGCGCTCGGGAGCACACGCGGGAGCGCCCGCTCGGGGATGTCGAGCAGCGCCAGCAGCTCCGTGGCCCAACGGCCGGCGGCAATGTCATAGAGCATCGTGCGCGAGGCGTTCGACGGGTCTGTCACGTGCTCACCGCACAGCCTGAAGATGAGCCACGCATCGATCGTGCCAAACACTGCGCGCCCTGCTTGCGCTCGCTCGCGCAGCCCCTCCACATTACGCAGCAGCCACTCGATCTTCGTGCCCGAGAAGTACGGGTCGAGCACGAGTCCCGTGCGCTCGCGCACGAGCTCCTCATGACCGGCCGCGCGCAGCTCCTCGCAGCGCTCGGCCGTGCGGCGGTCCTGCCACACGATCGCCCTGTGCAACGGCTCACCGGTTGCCGGGTCCCAAACGCACACCGTCTCGCGCTGGTTTGTGATGCCCACCGCGATCAGCTCCCCGGGGCGGACTTCGGCATCGGCGAGCGCTTCGCCCGCGACGGCCTGCGTCACCTCCCATATCTCCTGCGCGTCGTGCTCCACCCATCCGGGCTGCGGGAAATGCTGGGTGAACTCGCGATAGGCGCGGCCGACCGGCTCTGCCCGCTCGTCGAAGACGATGCAGGTCGTGCCCGTCGTGCCCTGGTCGATCGCCAAGATCATCGTGGCGACCCTATCTCCTGGAGATATAGACGCGCACGAAGTCGATCAATTGACGACCTCGATGCAGGAACCCTGCCACTGTCTTGCCGCTCGCGCGATGCGACAAATCCAAATCGATCTCTCCCACGCGTGCGCCCGCGCGGACGGCATCGATCGTCATACCGATCTCCATGCCAAAGCCATGCGCGAACGGCAGCACCTGGGCGAGCGTCTTTGCTGTCATAGCCCGCTGCCCAGATATGGGGGCTCGCAGCTCAAGGCCACAACGCCGGCGAATTGCCCAGTGTGCAAAACCGATCGCCAGCCCGAAGCCACCGCCGACACGTTTGGAGAAAGCTGCCACCGCGAGGTCCACCTCGTCTTTTTGCACAGCATCGACGAGTGGCCCCAGCTGTGCCGCCGACTCGCCCAGGTCCCCGTCGCACAGCAGCGCTACCGATCCCTTAGACGCCAACGCCTCCTGAGCCGCGAGCGTTACCGCTCCGCCCTTGCCGATCACCCGCTCGCTACGCACGACTGTGGCGCCGGCGGCTTCGGCGACAGCCCCCGTCCCGTCGGAGGAGCCGTCGTCGGCGACCCACAGCGAGGCACCCGGAAACGCTTCGGCGAGCGAGACAAGTGTTGCCGCGATGCGATCAGCCTCGTTGTAGGCGGCAACTATTACGAAGACATCCGAGGTCATGATCGATTGGCCACGGCGGGTATTGTCCCCGCTGTTATCGACATCGGCATTCTCGGAGGTTCAGCGTGGCTGAGGTAGAGGCTCACATCACCGGCACGGTTTGGAAGATCGAGTGCGCCGTGGGCGACGAGATCGAGGAGGGTGACACCGTTGCGATCCTCGAGTCGATGAAGATGGAGATGCCGGTCGAGGCCGAAGACGCCGGCAAGGTCGTCGAGATCCTCTGCCAGGAGGGCCAAGCCGTCAACGAGGGCGACACACTCGTCGTGTTGGAGTGATCGGCGCTAGCCGTCCATCCTTGCCGCTCACGCTCAGCTAGCGTTCGGTCTGAAATGTCCTCCGATTCCCCACCACGCGAGCTCGCCGACGGCAAGCTGCTGATCGACGAGCCGGCCGACGGCGTCGTTCGTCTCACGATCTCCAATCCCGCCAAGCGCAATGCGCTGGATCACCCGATCCTCGACGCGATCGCGGCCACCCTCTCCGAGCTGGCCTCCGACGCCGCGGCAACCGACGGGGCGCCGGGGCGCTGCGTGATCGTGACCGGCACGGGCGGCATGTTCTCCGCCGGCTATGACATCGGCGAGATCCCGGACGAGGAGTTCGAGGAGCGCGCCGAGGCGCTCGTGGCGCATCCCTTCACCGAAGCGATCGAAGCACTCGAAGCCTTTCCCCACCCTACGCTCGCGGCGCTGCCTGGACACACGATCGGCGGCGGGCTGGAGCTTGCGCTCGCGTGCGACCTGCGTGTGGCCCGCGCGGAGATCAAGCTTGGGATGCCGCCCGCCAAGCTGGGTCTCGTCTACTCGCACACCGGCCTACGCCGCTTCATCGACGCGATCGGCGCCGCGCGTACACGCGAGCTGTTCCTACTCGGGCGCTACATCCCGGCCGAGGCGGCGCTGCAATGGGGACTCGTGAATCGGGTGGTGGCAGAGGAGCAGCTCGATGCGTGCGCCCTGGATCTCGCCGCAGAGCTCGCCGGCAATGCGCCGCTCTCCCAGACCGGCAACAAGCGCGTGATCGCCGCGCTGCTCGACGCGCGCGACGGCCTCTCCGCCGATGTCGAGGCCGAGCTGATCGAGCTGCGCCGCGCCTCCTTTGCCTCACAGGACATGCGCGAGGGCATGAAGGCCTTCGCCGAGAGACGCCCGGCGCGCTGGCGCGGGGTTTAGCTCGGACCGCCAAGCCCGACGCCCGCTGGTCGCACCCGCCTGAGAGACACACCGGTGCGAAGCGGCGAAGGCCTACTCGACGCTCATCGCGATTGCGGTCAGCCCGATTCCCTCCTGCACCAGCCATCTACCTGAGAGCGCTCGCAACGGTCCGTCTGCCAGGGTGGGCCCGGTCGTCAACAGCCGAGCGAGGAACGTGCATCTGGAAGGGTCGAACGCGATCGATACCTGCTCGAAGCCCAGCCAGCGCCTGGAGAGCGGGTAGCAGGCCTTATAGACGGACTCCTTCGCGCTGAACAGGAGCCTATCCCAGTGCAACCGCGGCTCCTCCGAGCAAAGCCGGCGCAACACCGCGAGCTCCTCCGCGCGGGCAATCTGCTCGAGCACTCCGTCCGGCAGCTGGGCGTGGGGCTCGGCGTCGATCCCGACCGTGAGGATCTCGCTCGAGCGCGCGACAGCCGCCGCCCGGTAGCCGTCACAGTGGGTGATGCTGCCCACCACCCCCTCGGGCCACAAAGGCTCGCCGCGAGAGCCAGGCAGGATCGCGGAGGCCGGATGGCCCAGTTGCCGCAGCGCCGAGCGGGCGCACATGCGTCCCGTGGCGAACTCGCGCCGGCGCTTGTCGATCGCGCCTTCGAGCAGCGCCTGCTCCTCTCCGAAGAGCAGCTCCTCGGCAGAATCGTCTCTTGCCTCGACGGCCGCCACCTGCCCAGGCAGGATCTCCTCGATCATGGCTTTGAGCCTATTCGGATACTGTCTCGGCAGGTCCCTAACGTCCAAGCATGAAATGACCGGAGGTCGCCGCAGATGCCGCCGCTGATAACTCGCGAGGAAGCGCTCCAGCTCGGCCAGCTCGAGGACCACGCCGAGATCGAAGCACTCGTCGATCGCGCTTGGGTGGCTCGTGTCGAGCGCTTCTCCGACTCGACCGACATGTGCTCGCTGGTGAACGCCAAGTCCGGCGGGTGTGCTGAGGACTGCGGCTTCTGCGCGCAGTCGCGCTTCGCCGAGGCCGAGACACCCCTGCACGCGATGATGGACCCCGAGCAGATCCTCGAACACGCGCGCGCCGCCGAGGCCGCCGGCGCCCACCGCTTCTGCATGGTCACCCAGGGGCAGGGCCTGTCAAAGCGCGACTTCGAGAAGATCCTCGAAGGGGCGAAGCTGGTTGCCGAGAAGACCAATCTGAAGCGCTGCGCATCGGTCGGGCACATGTCTCCCGCGCGCGCCAAGGCGCTCAAGGAGGCCGGCATCCAGCGCGTGCACCACAACGTGGAGACGGCTGAGAGCTACTACGACGAAGTCTCGAGCACCGTGCGCTACGAGGGACGGCTGCGCACGATCCAAGCTGTGCGCGAGGCGGGCCTCGAGACTTGCGTCGGTGGCATCCTCAACCTCGGCGAGAGCCGCGAGCAGCGCGTGGAGATGGCCTTCGAGCTGGCCGCGATCGACCCGACGAGCGTTCCGATCAACCTGCTCAACCCGCGGCCCGGGACGAAGTTCGGAGACCGCGAGTACATCGATCCCTGGGAGGCGGTCAAGTGGGTTGCGATCTTCCGTCTGATCCTGCCTGAGGCGCTGTTCCGTCTGTGCGGCGGGCGCGTCGAGAACCTCGGCGAGCTGCAACCGCTTGCGGTCAAGGCCGGACTCAACGGCGTGATGATGGGCAACTTCCTGACGACGCTCGGATCGAGCCCCGAGGAAGACCGCGGGATGTTCGAGGAGCTTGGCCTGAACGTCGCTCGCCAAAGCGACAATGGCACCAACCCGCGCCCCGACAACCGCTCCGGCTGGCTGGACGGCGAGACGCCGGATGTTGTCGAGGAGCTGCTGGGCAGCAGCGACGGACAGGCCCCCGCACAGGAGGGCCTCGAGATCCGTATGTGGGACCCCTCGACACAGCTGCGCTTCAAGGCCAAACGGGGCGTGCCGTCGCGGCCCGATGGGGCGCGCAACGCGGTGCCTGCCGGCTGGGGCGACTGACCCGGTCGGGGCGACGGCACGGACGCGCGGCCATGAAGCGCTGCTATCACCGCGATCGGCACAGGCGGGTTTTGACCACGAGCGAGAGATGCCTGCCGAGCGGCAGCGCCGGGCAGCGGCGATGAGCGACGTCGAGGAGCGCCTGGCCGAGCTCGAGCGACTTGGCTTGCACCGGCGTCTGCGGACGGTCTCCGGACCCCAGGGGCCGCATGTCCTGCTCGACGACGAGCCCGTGTTGTTGCTCTGCTCGAACAACTATCTCGGTTTGGCCGATCATCCACGGGTCCGCGAAGCGGCGGCTGACGCGGCGATGCGGCTGGGCGTCGGGGCCGGAGCGTCGCGACTGGTGTCGGGCACGATGACGATCCACCGCGAGCTGGAGCGGCGACTCGCCGCATTCGAGGGCAGCGAGGCCTGTCTGTTGTTTGGATCGGGCTATCTCGCCAATCTCGGCGCGATCGGCGCGCTGGCTGGGCCCGGCGACACGGTCTTCTCCGACGAGCTCAACCACGCCTCGATCATCGACGGCTGCCATGCCTCGCGCGCCGAAGTGGTTGTCTACCGTCATCTCGACACCGATCACCTGGAGCGCTGTCTGCGTGAGCACGGCGGCAAGGGTCGGCGCTTGATCGTGAGCGACTCGGTGTTCTCTATGGACGGGGACGTGGCGCCGCTGGCGCGGATCGTGGAACTGGCGCATGAACACGGTGCGCGGACGATCGTGGACGAGGCGCACGCCACCGGCGCGCTCGGAGAGAGCGGGCGAGGAGCCGTTGCTCAAGCCAGCTTGCAAGGCAAGATCGACGTGTTGATCGGCACGCTCGGCAAGGCACTCGGCTCCTACGGCGCGTATGCGTGTGCGAGCGAGGAGATGGTGCGGTTCCTGATCAATACCGCCCGCCCGATGATCTTCTCGACCGCCCCCTCCCCGCCTTCGGCCGCCGGCGCGTTGGCGGCGCTGGAACTGCTCGAGGCGGAGCCCGAGCGGGTATCTCATTTGCACGAGGCGGCGCGCACGCTGCGCGGAGCACTCGCCGAACAAGGCTTTGCGGTGCAGCGCAGCGACATGCACATCGTGCCGCTCGTCGTCGGTGACAGCGAGGCGGCGATGCGCCTCTGCCAGAGCGCGCTGGAGCTTGGCGTGTTCGCGCAGGCGATCCGTCCCCCGACCGTGCCGGACGGTACCTCCAGGTTGCGGCTCGCCGTGATGGCCTCACACACGACAACTGAGCTGCGCGATGCAGCCAAGAGCCTGGCCGAAGCGACGCGCGAAGTGGGTCTCGATCCGACAACGCTCGGCTCGCGACCCACCGGCAAGCAACGGCTCGCCGTCGCTTAGCGCTGCATGTCGTGCCTGGGCTATTCGTAACCGGCACCGGCACCGGCGTCGGCAAGACGATTGTGAGCGCCGCGCTGCTCGCGGCGATGCGAGACGCCGGCGAGCAGGTGCGTGCTTACAAGCCGGTTGTCACGGGGCTTGCCGAGCCTCCAGGTCAGTGGCCACCGGACCACGAGTTGCTGGCACTCGCCGCCGGTATGGTCCCAGAGCAGGTCGCACCGTTGCGCTTCGGACCGGCGGTCTCCCCGCATCTGGCTGGCTCGCTGGCGAACGAACCGATCGACGCCGTCACGCTGGTCGAGCGCGCAAGGGTAACCGCAGGCGCCGCCGAGACACTGATCGTGGAGGGCGTCGGCGGCCTGCTGGTACCTCTCGCCGACAACTTCACGGTGCGCGATCTTGCGGTCGAACTGGCTCTGCCGCTGCTGATCGCCGCCTCACCGGAGCTCGGCACGATCAATCACACGCTGCTCACGATCGAGGCCGCCCGAGCGGCCGGACTCGATGTCGCTGCCGTCGTGCTCACTCCCTGGCCGAGCAGGCCATCGCAAATGCAGCAGTCCAACCGCGCGACGATAGCTCGGCTCGGAGCAATCGAAGTCGCCGCGCTCGATGAAATCGTCAACCGCGACACCGACGGCTTGGCGCGCGCAGGCAACTGCATGCCTTGGCGCAACTGGTTGGCTAGATAGATGAAACGCGCTGACGATGACAGCAAAGACGGCCCCGGCGACCGTCAATCAGTTTAGCAGACAATAGTCGTCATCGACTTGCTGCCGCCACGATTGTCTTAGCCACGCGACCAAGGTCGTCCTCGCCAGTCACATACGGCGGCATCGTGTAAATCAGATCGCGAAACGGTCGCAGCCAAACGCCGTGCTCCACCGCTATGGCCGTAGCAGCGGCAACGTCCACCTCGTGCTCCAACTGCACCACACCGATCGCTCCCAGCACGCGTACGTCGAGGACGCCCGGCAACTCGCGCGCGGGCTCGAGCCCAGCGCGCAGACCGCGTTCGATCCTCACCACATCCTCGCTCCAGCCACCGTCGGCGAGCAGGTCGAGCGAAGCCAGCGCGACCGAGCAGGCGAGTGGGTTGGCCATGAAGGTGGGGCCGTGCATCAACGCGCCGCCCTCTCCCGCCGAGATCGCCCCAGCAACCTTGCTGGTGCAGAGAGTTGCCGCGAGCGTCATATAGCCGCCGGTGAGCGCCTTACCGACACACATGATGTCCGGAGCTACACCCGCATGTTCGCAAGCGAACATCGAGCCCGTGCGCCCGAAGCCGGTCGCGATCTCGTCCAGGAGGAGAAGAAGTTCGTGCTTGTCACACAAACCTCGCAACAGAGAGACACAGGCAGGCGAGTGAAAGCGCATCCCGCCGGCGCCCTGGACGACGGGCTCGACGATCACTGCCGCCAGCTCGTGGGCATGACGGGCGAACAGGGTGGCCACGTGCTCCGCCCATGCCTCGTCCAGCGAAGCATCGAAGCCGTCGGGTGGACGCTCGGCGAAGACGTGCTTGGCCAACACGCCGCCGAACATGGAGTGCATCCCGCCAACCGGGTCGCAGACCGCCATCGCGCCGAACGTGTCGCCGTGGTAACCACCTCGAACCGTGAGCAGGCGGGTGCGCTCGGGATGGCCTGCGGTGCGCTGGTACTGCAAGGCCATCTTGATCGCCACCTCCACCGACACCGAGCCGGAGTCGGCGAAGAACACATGCTGCAAGCCCTCAGGCGCGATCTCAACCAGACGCTCGGCGAGTCGGATGGCCGGCTCATGGGTCAAACCACCGAACATCACGTGGGCCATGTGCTCCAGCTGCTCGCGCACGGCCGCATCCAAGGCTGGGTGGCGATAGCCGTGGATCGCACACCACCATGAGGACATGCCGTCGATCAGCTCGCGCCCGTCGGCTAGGCGCAGGCGCACACCCTCGGCGGAGACCACCGGCAGCGGCCGCTCGCCTGGCAACGCCGAGTATGGGTGCCACACGTGCCGCCTGTCGAGCTCCTGAAGCTCGGCCCAGTCGGTCAGCGTGTCAATCCTCGTACAGGGTGAAGTCCCGCTTACGGGCTCCGCACACGGGGCAGAACCACGTGTCGGGGATGTCCTCGAAGGCCGTACCGGCTGGGATGCCCCCGTCGGGGTCGCCCTCCTCCGGGTCATAGATGTATCCGCAGGACTCGCAGATCCAGCGTTGCAGGGTTTGGGTCGCGCTCATGCACGTAAGACTACCTGGCGGTAGGGTCCTTGGCATGAGCAGCTCGACCCCCAGCGGCGAGGAGGAGGCTGGGCAGGAGCTCGAGCTCGACCGCCACAGCGGGCCTGGCCAGACGCTCAACCTCGGCTCCGCACAGGAGCCGGGCCAGGGACTCAACCTAGGTGAGGCAACGCCACCGCGACAGGCGGCTACCGTGATCCTGCTGCGCGGCGGAGCGCAAACGCTGGAAGTGCTGCTCGTGAAGCGCACCGAGCAGGCGAAGTTCATGGGCGGTGTGTGGGTGTTCCCTGGCGGCGCGGTGGATGCCGGCGATCCTTCAGCGCCAGGTCTAGGCGGCATCGACGCGCATCGTGCAGCAGCTGCGCGGGAGCTCGCGGAGGAGGCGGGCATCACACTTGCCGACCCAGCCGCACTCGTGGAATTCTCGCGCTGGATCACACCCGAGGAGGTGTCTATCCGCTTCGACACCCGTTTCTTCCTGGGGGAGTTGCCCGACGGGCAGGAGCCTGTCGTCGACGGCCAGGAGTGCGTCGATCAGGGCTGGTTCACGCCGCAAGGGGCACTCGACGCATATGCGCGCGAGGAGATCCTGCTCGTCTTCCCCACGATCAAGCACCTGGAGCAGCTTGGGGTGTTTTCGAGCGTGGCCGAGCTATTGGAGTACGCGCGGGGTCGCGAGGTGCTGCCGGTGCAGCCGAAGGTCTGGTTCGACGGCGAGGTTGCGCGCGTAGCGCTGCCGGGCGAGCCAGGATACGCCTAGCCCAGATCTGTGCCGTCCCGCACGGCGGACCTCAGCGCTGAATCGTACCCATCACGTGCGTGACGGCGTTGATCAGCGCCAGATGCGTGAACGCCTGCGGGTAGTTGCCGAGATGCCGGCCGCTGGAGGCCTCGAGCTCCTCCGCGTACAGGCCCAGCTCGGATGAGTAGCCGAGCAGCCGCTCGCAGAGGCGCCGGGCGTGCATGTGCTCGCCGATCTCACACATGGCCGAGACGAGCCAGAACGAGCAGATCAAGAACGTGCCCTCCTCGCCGCTCTGGCCATCGTCGGTCTCGTCTGTGCGGTAGCGCAGCGCCAAGCCGTTCTCGGTCAGCTCGTCGCGGATCGCCATGACCGTCGCCCGTACGCGCTCGTCGTCGGCAGGTAGGAAGCGCATCAGCACGATCAGCAGGTTGGAGGCGTCGAGCGCATCGGTGTCGTAGTGCTGACGGAAGACGCCGCGCTCGTCCAAACCGTGCTCGAGGACGTCAGTCTTGATCTCATCGGCAACCCCCTGCCACTGCTCGGCCAACTGCTCATCGCCGTGGCGTTCGGCCAGCCGCGCGCCACGGTCCATCGCGACCCAGCACATGAGCTTCGAGGAGACGTAATGGCGGGGCTCTCCACGGGCCTCCCAGATGCCCTGGTCTGGTTCGCGCCACACCTTGGCCGCACATTCGACTTGGTCGACGAGCACCGGCCACAGACGCTCGGGGATGTGATCGCGACGCTTGGAGTGCAGGTAGACCGAGTCGAGCACGGCGCCGTAGACGTCGTTCTGGCGTTGGTCGTAGGCACCGTTGCCGACGCGCACCGGGCGCGCTCCCTCGTAGCCCTTGAGGTGCTCGAGCGTGGACTCGCTGAGGTCCTTCTGGCCCTTGATGCCGTACATGATCTGTAGCGACCCGTCCTCGTTGCGCTCCATGTCGGCGACGTACTGGATGAAATCGTCGGCCTCCCAGTCAAGGCCGAGCGCGTGCAGAGCCCACAGCGTGAAGGAGGCGTCGCGCATCCAGCAGTAGCGGTAGTCCCAGTTGCGCGAGCCGCGCGGCGTCTCGGGCAGCGAGGTGGTGGGCGCCGCCACGAGCGCACCGGTGGGCATGAAGGTGAGTCCCTTCAACGTGAGCGCCGAGCGCTGCAGGTGCGCGCGCCACGGATGGTCTGGGTAGTTGCCTTCGGCCAGCCAGGTACGCCAGAAGTGGCTCGTGCGGTCGATGCGCGCCTCGGCTTCTTCGACGGTGCGCGGGCCGCGCAGCTCTCTGGTCCAGGAGATCGCGCAGAAGCGCTTCTCACCCTCTGCCATCGTGTGGCGCGAGTGCGCGCGATTGCCCTCGATGCCCATGCGCGTGTCGCTGTACAGGCGAAACGCGGTGCGCTCGTTGGTTGCGTCCAGGCCGTGGCCGTACTCGTCTTCGACGTGGCTCCACTGTGCCGCTGTGACACCGAAGTCGAGCATCGGCTCGCACACCATCTCCACCTGTACCTGACCCTGGATGCATTCGACGATTCGTACGAGCAGATGGTCGGCGTCGAAGTCGGTGGGCGGGCGCGTATGGCTGGTGCCGCGGTCCTCGTCGTGCCAGTCGCTGATCGTGAGCGCATCCACCACGCGCAGCCAGCCCTGGGGCGTCATCCAGGTCGTCTCGAGCACGTTGGTGCCCGGTAGGTAGCGTCGCCCGACGGGCACGTACATGCCGTATGGCCCGACCCGGAAGCTGCCGGCACTGCGGTCGAGCATCGCGGCGAACACCGAGGCGGAATCGAAATGCGGCAGGCACATCCACTCGATCGCGCCGTCGGAGGCCACCAGAGCGCCTGTATGGCAATCGGAGAGGAAGCCGTAGTCAGCGATCGGTGGGAACGGCGAATCTTGCGCTGGAACGGGAATGCGCGATCCTCCTGGCTGCACCACCTGACCGTCTACTGCGGCTTCACGACTCGACGAAGTGCTACTCATCGAATGCACGCCGGCTTCACTCGATCCGCGCCCACGACGCCGGCAGACTTCGAGGCGGGAGCGCTCATCGCGCAAACGGTAGCGGGAGGCGGCCCTCTTCGGCGAGCTTGTCGAGATGCGCGGCCAGCGTGATGGCCGCGAGCGGGCGCAGCTGCTCGGGCACATCCGACCATGCGGCGTCCAACAGCGCCCGCTCTCCGCGGCGGCCTTCGGCGATCGCCTCGAGCAGACGACGCTCGCGATCGAGGCGATGCTCGATGTATTCGCCGATGCGCTCCCCAGGGGTCCAGATCGGCGGGCCATGGCCTGGACAAAGAACCTCCAGCTGACGTTCTTGCAGTCGCCGCAGGCCATTCAGGTAGCCGGCGAGCGCTCCTGGGTCGGGGGCTACGAACACGCTGCCCTCTCCGAGGATCGCGTCACCGGCAAAGCAAGCCCTGCCTGCGACCAGGGCGAAATGATCGGGTGCGTGACCGGGCGTGTAGAGCGCCTCGAAAGGCCCGAAGCGCACCCCGTCGGTCAACTCCACGTCGGCGCCGCCACGACCGGCGGCAAGCGGCGCGGGAAAGCGCTCGCGCAGTGCCGCCACCGCCTCGGAGTGATCGATGTGGTCGTGGGTGAGCGCGATCCCTCCCAGTCCGCCACGTTCTTCAAGCGCAGTGGTCAGGCGCTCGAGATGAACCGCCAGTTCAGGACCCGGATCGACGACCCAAGACGGATCGCGTCCCACCACCCAGCTGTTGGTGCCAGACATCGTGAGCGGACCCGGGTTCTCGGCCCGGAGGCGAAGGATGCCGAGACCCTCCAGTCGCTCGTCCTCTGATGTGTCGGCACTCATCGACGCGACGTTAGCCGAGCTGGGCCCACCCGGCAAATAGTTGCAACCGCTACTTGGGCGTGCGCAGCCTGTTAAGGGAGTAGGCAGCACCATCCCAAGGAGATGAGACATGGCCAGATCCGAGCACGCCAACCCGAGCGCAGCCCACAGTCCCAGCGGCGATCCACAAGCGCACGAGCGACGCGCGCGGAACCATCGATTCGCCCGTCGCGCCAGGTGCTCCCCCACGCTCAGCCTCATCGTGGGCTTGGCCTGTCTGGCGATCGCCGCCGTTAGTTTGCCGGCAGCCGCTTTTGCGGCTCCGCAAGTGACAGTCAAGGCAAAGATCCTGCCGGTCCTCAAGAATCCTGCCTCACCCAAAGGCGGGTCCTACCCCAAAACAGGCAACATCCTTGGTGCTGGAGCGTCCGTTGAAGCGCAAATGACGATCAGCGGCACCGAATACGGTGGCTTTCCTTCACCGCTGACAGGGGTAGTGGTGTATTTGCCCTCCGGCACCAAGCTACACCCCCAGGGCTTTACGACTTGCTCGAATGCGATCCTCGAAAGCCACGAAGTGCAGAACTGCCCAAAGAAGTCGATTGCGAGCCCGAAGGGCGAAGTGCTCGGAGTGGTCAGCTTCGGCGCCTCGCGCGTGCAGGAGAAAGCGACCGTCCAAGCATTCTTCACGCCGGGCGGCAACATCGCGTTCTTCACCGAAGGTAGAGAACCGACGGTGATCGAAATTCTCTCCACCGGCAGGTTCTCCGGAGCCTCCAACCCGTTCTCGCAGAAGCTGACAGCGGTCGTACCGCTCGTCTCGACGGTGCCTGGAGCTCCCTATGCCTCGGTGCTTTCGATCAAGATCAGGGTCGGCGCCGCCTTCATGCAGGGCAAAAAGCTGATCTCCTACGGCACCGTCCCGAAGAAGTGTCCGAAGGGCGGCTTCCCGGCCAAGACCGAACTCAAATACCTCAGCGGGGAAACCTCGACGGTCAGCATCAAGGTTCCCTGTCCGAAGAAGTAACGACCAGTCCACCCAACGCCGAATGCGATCCAACTCGGGTTGCATTCGGGCCGGGTGGTGTCGGCAAGCTTCCTGTCTGCTGGGGACAGACAGGAAAAGGGGAGGACGGGAGAGGACGAGCGCGAAGAAGCCTCCCGGGCATTGACTGCCCGGGAGGCCGTCTACCGGGGGAGGCGCTCCCCAGTAGCCGTGTCGCGCGACACCCGATAGCCCTCTGGCGGGGTGCGTGGAGGTGGGCCCTCCTAAGTGGTGTCACGATCGAACTCTGTGTCCGGCGGAATATTCCCCCAACCGAGCACCTTCAACCGTAAATCTTGCAGCGCCGCCACCCATGCGAACATATGTTCGTGCGCTGGAGCGATCTGACCGAGGAGGCCGACGAGCAGCGCCGCCTGCCCGGCTACCGTGACGAGGCCGTCGTGCGCCATTTCGACGCGCCCGAGGCACTCGATACGCGCTTCTACGAGGTCCGCGCCCGCTCGGTGCTGAACCGCGTGCCGGCTCGTTCCCGCATGCCGTTCAGCTGGACGATCAATCCCTATCGGGGATGCAGTCATGCATGTGTTTACTGCTTTGCCCGACCCACGCACAGCTATCTGGGCTTCGACGCCGGGCGTGACTTCGAGCGCGAGATCGTCGTCAAGGTCAACGCGCCCGAGGTACTACGCCCGGAGCTTGCGCGTCCATCATGGAAGCGAGAGCACGTAGCACTGGGTACGAACACCGACCCCTATCAGTGGGTCGAGGGCCGCTACCGGCTGATGGTGGGCATCTGGGAAGCGCTGCGCGACGCCGCCGACGGGGCCGGCAATCCCTGCTCTGTGCTCACAAAGTCGCCCCTCCTGCTGCGCGACCTGCCGTTGATGCTGCAGATCGCCGAGCGCACCGCGATCAGCGCGAGCTTGTCGATCCCGACACTCGACGAGCGTGCTTGGCGCGCCACCGAGCCTCATACCCCCAATCCCCGCGCCCGCCTGGAGGCGGTCGCGGAGCTCAATCGTGCCGGCATCCCGACGGGCGTATTGATCGCGCCGCTGATGCCCGGTATCAACGACAGCCCCCAACAGCTCGAGCCGCTGTTGCAGGGTGCAATCGAGGCCGGCGCGAGAAGCATCGGGGGAGTTGCCTTGCACTTGCGCGGCGGGGTCAAGGACGTGTTCATGGACTGGCTGCGTACTCAACGCCCGGAGCTGGTGAGACGCTACGAGAGCCTCTATGCAGGCGGCGCCTATGCACCGGCGGATGAACGCAAGCGCCTGGCCGGCCTCGTGCGTATTCCCGGAACCGAGAGTGGATCCAGAAGATTGGCCGGCCCACGTGCCGGCTCGCCGCACCCACCGGGCGACTCCCAAGGGGACTCCCAACAGAGCTTGTTTTGAGCACCTTCGGAGCGACATTCGCCTACTCGAGAGAAAGTCGCGGCATATGCTTTCGCGACAACTACCAGGAGGGCGAGGATGAGCGAGCCGACCACATACACGCTCGACGGGCCGATCGCGACGATCACGATGGACGACGGGAAGGTCAACGCGCTCTCGATCGTTATGTTGCGCTCACTTCACGATGCCTTCGAGCAGGCGGAGCGCGACGAAGCCGCTGTTCTGCTGAGCGGTCGGGAGAAATGCCTCTCCGCGGGGTTCGACATCAACGTGTTTGCCGGAGGCGGCGGGCAACTGCTCGAGATGCTCACGCTCGGCGCCACGCTGTATGAGCGCATGCTCTCCTTTCCGAGGCCCGTGGTCGTCGCCTGCAACGGTCATGCGATCGCCGCGGGAGCCTTTCTGTTGCTCTCGGCGGACGCGCGGATCGCCACCGACGGGCCCTTCCGCATCGGTCTCAACGAGGTCAAGATCGGTTTGACCGTTCCGTGGTTTGCGATCGAGCTGGCGCGCCATCGCCTCACGCCCGCCCACTTCGATCGCGCCGTCGTCAACGCCACGATGTATACGCCTCGCGAGGCGGCCGCCGCTGGGTTCGTCGACCGAGTCCTACCGGCAGAGGATCTGCGAGCCGCAAGCCTGGAGGCCGCCACCGAGCTCGCTGGGCTCAATCCGGTCGCCCACGCGGCGACCAAGCTGCGTGCCCGCGCGGCGGCGCTCGGCGCTTTGCGCGCGGCGATCGAGACCGAGCTCACGGTCCAGGACCTGGGAGCCGCACAGGAGCCGGCCTGAGACACGGGCTCGACCTCGTTCTTGCTGCGCCTCCGGCCGATCCGCGCCGGCCGATAGATTCACCCGATGGAGCGCGAGGTTCAGATTCGCGATGAGACGATCAGGCTCGGTCAGCTGCTCAAGCTCGTTGGGATCATCGACAGCGGCAGCGAAGCAAAAGCGTTCCTCACGCTTCAGTCGGTCCTGGTCAACGACGAGCGCGAGACGCGCCGTGGGCGTCAGTTGCGCCGCGGCGACACGATACGCGTGGGCGAGCAGCAATTGTTGGTGACAAATACCGACTGAGCGCGAAAGCGCCACACCCGACGACGTCCGGCTGAGATGCCACCCCAAGCTCTAGCCCTCGCGCTCGCCGCCTCCATCTACCCACCGGCGGTACTGGCGGTCATCGCCCTCGGTCGAGGCTCAAAGGTGCGCTCGCGAGTACTCGCCTTCGTGCTGGCCGCGGCTGCGATCACCTATGCGGTCGGCACCCTCGTGCTGTTCCTGCTGGACGAAGTGGGCGCCACCGGACCGCACCATTTGACCCCAAGCGCCGCACTCGACCTGGGCTTCGGCGTGTTGTTGCTGGGATTCGCCGTCTATCTGCGCCGAAAGCAACCGCCCCCAGAGAAGCCGAAGGGCACATCCAAGATCGATCGGTATCTGCAGAGCACTCGACTGGCGTTCGTGCTCGGCATCACGCTCTATGTGCTGCCCTCGCCGATTTACATCGCCGCGGTCAAGGAGGTCTCCGATGCGAAACTCTCGACCGGCGGCAAGCTGCTCGGTCTCCTCGTCACGGTGGCGGTGATGCTGTGGCTGATCGAGCTGCCGATGCTGGCGCTACTGCTGTTCCCTGCCCGTGCCTCGGACTCGCTCGAGCGGATCAACGCCTGGTTTACGCGACGCGGACGTCTGCTGGCGGTGCTCGCATGCGCGGCAGCCGGCCTCTATCTGATTATCAAAGGCCTGGTCAACCTGATCAGCTAGCGCCGGGCGCCTCAGGGAAGGCACTGCCGATCGCCTCTCCCGCAGTGCCACTTGACGGTTGCTGGTCAAAGTCGCTCGCGGGACTCAGTGTCTCCTCCTGCAAACCTGCACGCAATCCAACGAAAGCCACAATCGCTGCAGCCGCCATGACCGCCGCCATCACGTAGAGCACCGAGCGTGTGGCGTAGGCAAAGTCGAGCTGCACGAAGTGGGGAATCGACGCGATGTTCCCGCCACCACCGCGAGATTGGGCGATGCTCGACGCCTCGGCATGTGCCCGCGCACTGGGCACGCCCTTTGCGATCAGCGATGTCGTGACGCGCGAGCGCATCTGCGAAACCAGGATCGTGCCGAGGATCGCGAGGCCGAGGCTGGCGGCGTAGTTGCGGACCGTCTGCGTAATGCCCGTCGCCTCTCCATAGGAGAGCCTGGAGGCGCGATTGACCGCATCGGTACTGGCCGGGCCGAGCATCATGCCCATGCCGGCGCCGGCGAGGATGATGTACCACTGCTGAGCGCTGAAGCTCAGGTCGGTGATCTTTCCCGCCCACAGCCAGAAGCCGACGGCACTCAGCGCACAGCCGAGCACCACCGGACGCTTGCCGCCCACCCTGTCGAGCATCCGCCCGCCGATCTGCGCGGCGATCACGAAGCCGATGAAGAAGTACAGGATGTAGAGACCCGCCTCCGACGGCGACTTGCCCAGGGCGATCTGTGCATACTCGCTCGCGAAGAAGAACACTGGGACGAACACCAGCATCGAGATGGCCAGCACAAGGTTCTCCACCAGGAACGCCCGGATGCGAAAGATGCTCATCTCGATCAGCGGCGAGTCGGTGCGCAGCTCGACGAAATAGAACACCACCAGCAGCGCCGCGCCGATCGCGATGCACGCCCCTGTGGCGGGATCGCTCCAGCCCCATGTGGAGGACTGCTGAAAGCCGAATACGCTCAGGGCGACGCCAGAGACGATCAACGCCAGACCCCGGTAATCCATACGCGCCGGTTGATGCTGAGTCCTCGGTTTTGAGAGGACGATCAAAATCAGGGCGATAATGGCGACTGGAATGTTCACCCAGAAGATCGCCCGCCATGTCCACTGCGTGAGATAGCCACCGAGGATCGGACCCACCGCGGTCAACCCGCCAGCGATACCGAAGAAGATCGCAAGCGCCTTGCCACGTTCGCGCAGCTCGAAGGTCTGCACCACGATCGCCAATGCGGCCGGGAACATGATCGCGCCACCGGCGCCCTGGATGACACGGAACGTCACGATCCAGGCCTCCGCCAGGCTGCCCTTGGGAGTTAGCCCGCACATCGCCGAGGCCGCCGCGAACACGACCACGCCGAGCGTCACCATCTTGCGGTGGCCGACCGTGTCGGCCAGGCGACCACCGAAGGCGAACAGCGAAGCCAGCGAGAGCAGGTAGGCGTTGATCGCCCACTGCGTCCCTGTGCTCGTCAGGCTCAGCTCCTTCTGGATTTCCGGCGCGGCGATCGACACGATCGTCTGGTCGATGAACGTCATTGCGACCGCGAAGATCATCGCCGCCAGGATCAGGTTCCTGGACTGCCCTCCAGTGGTGCCGACACTCGCCACAGCCATGAGACTAGCCCGCCGCCTCGCCCACCAACTCCTCGAGCAGCTTCGCCATCTGCTCGAGCGTAGATCGATGTTCGGCTACGTCATATTCATCACTCAAATCGCGGGGATCGCTGTACGCCATCAGAACCTCCGCCCCGTCTCGCCAAACCAGAACCCGCAAGGGCAGCTCGATCCCTATCCGCCGGTCGCTCAGCATCAGCGGAGTGCCAGCCCGCGGACTGCCGAACAGCACAACCTCCTCCTCGGCAAGCTCCAATCCGGCCTCGCGCGCCGCGGCGGCGTGGTCGATGCGAGCGAACACTGTGAGACCCCATCGCTCGATCGCCGCGAGCAACGATCTCGTGGTGTCTGAATAGTTCGAAATGCTTCGCTTTACGACCAACCTGGCCATGCCGTGCTCGCACTATGGCAGGAAAACCTACATCGGACAGCCCAGCGTCCAGCGCGTGAGGTTCCCCGCCGATGAAGGCTTGCGGGCCGTGAACTTCAGCGTGAGCTTGTTGTAGACCCTCAAACCCCGCTTGCAACTGCGCGTGTCGTATGCCTTCACGCTCACGGGAAAGCGGACCACTTTTCCTTCGGCGCAGTTGGGCGTGCACGTATTCGTCAGGAACGTGCCGGCTGCGCTGGCACTCGCGCCACCGAAGCTCGACCAACGCAATCCGCTGAGGGCCGTGTTGCCGTCACCACATGTGAGCGTCACCTGTTTGGGGCGACTGCTGGCCTTGTTGCAGTTGGTGATCTTTACGGTGCCTGCCCCGGAGGCAGCCATCGCGCCGGCGGCGGCCGTTGCCGCTACGAGCGTCGTGAGTACGAGAAATTGTCGGCTGAGACTGTGCATTCTGCGATCCTCCTTGCGTCGGTGGCTACGATCTGCTCGCGGCTATGGTCTCACGCGCTCGCGCATATGGGGAGGGGACGGTGGCGCTGCCCGGCTCAGGCGGCTCGCCCGCGCATGCGGCACGCACTGGCCTCAGCCTGCTCTTGGTCGAGGACGACGACGGCGATGCCCTGCTCGTCGAGGACCTGCTCGAGGTTGCGCTTCCGGGGGCTCGGCTGACTCGCGCACGCACATTCGCGCAGGCCCTTGCCAAGCTGGGGGATGACATCGACTGCTTGCTGTTGGACCTGAAGCTTCCAGACGCAGAAGGGCTTGACACCGTCGTGCGCCTACGCACACAGGCGCCGAGAATCCCGCTGGTCGTACTCACCGGGCTCAACGACGAGGCGGCCGGCGTCGGGGCGGTCGAGGCCGGCGCCCAGGACTATCTGGTCAAGGGCCATGTGGACGGCAATCAACTGGCACGGGCGATTCGCTATTCGATCAGCCGCCGCCAGGCAGACGAGGCCCGCCAGCAGCTTCGTCTAGCCCAAGCCCAGTCTCGTGAGGCCACCCGACTCGAACGCGGGCTTGCACCGCGACCGTTGATCGGCGATGACTCTGTGTGGATCGCGACGTGCTACCACTCGGGGCGCGACCGGGCACTGCTGGGCGGCGACTTCTTCGATGTCGCCGAGACGCCCGACGGTCACGTGCGCCTGGTGGTCGGCGACGTCTGCGGGCACGGACCCGACGAGGCCGCGATCGGCGTTTGCCTGCGTGCTGCTTGGAGGGCGCTTGCAATCTGTGGAGTCGAGCGTGAGAGAACCATGCGCGCTCTGCAGCGGGTACTCGAACACGAACGCGAGATTCCCCTGCTCTTCACGACCCTGTGCATGCTCGAGGTCGAGGCCGGTGGCGCCGGCGCGGAGATGGTGCTCGCCGGACATCCGCCGCCGATCCTGATCGACGGCAGCTCTGTATCGGACTTCCCGAACGTCGCCGTCGGGCCGCCGATCGGACTCGGCGACGGGCGTTGGCAGCCCACCCACCTCGACCTGCCCGCCGGCTGGGCCATGCTGCTTCATACCGACGGCATCACCGAGGGGCGCATCGGGGAGGGATCGGAGCGACTGGGGACAGCCCGGCTGCAAGCCCTGATCGCCGAGTACATCGCCGCTCACCGCAATTGGCGAGAGCAGCCGGATGAGATGCTTGCCAGCCTGATCGCACAAGCCGAAGCGCTCAACGGAGGCGCCCTCACCGACGACGTGGCGATGGTGCTTCTCGGCTCCCGCGACCGGAGCCCGGCGAGAACGTGAACGCAGTCACGCCGCCGGGGGAAAGCGGCGCCCCATCCGACATCCCACCCGGGGCAATCAGTGCTCCGCCCAGCACATCGCCGCGCGCGCTTCCCCGTCTGCGCGTCGGCCAATGGCTCGGCCTCACGATCGGCGTCCTGCTCCTCTTTGCGGTAACTGGGATCGGTCTCGCCCTGATCGCCAACCACAGGCTGAGCGAGCAGCGCAACATCGTGCTGAACCAGGTCGAGCCTGCTCTGCACGACGCCCTCGACCTCGAAGCTGCCCTGGTCAACGAGGAGACCGGAGTGCGCGGCTACATCATCACCGCCAAGCCTGAATTTCTGCAGCCCTATTACACGGGCCGTGCCGCCGAGGCTCGCGCCTACAGCAAGCTTGGCAAGCCGGGGAGGATCACCGGCGTGACGTTGACCGGCGATGTCCAGGCGGTGCGCAAGCGAGCTCGCGCATGGCAGCTCGAGTTCGCACAGCCGACGTTGCGCAAAATCAATATGGGCCACACAGAATCGGTGGCCGCCAACGTCAAGGGCAAGGCTCTCTTCGATGCGCTCCGCGCGCCGCTCGACCGGCTACAGGCGGCGCTCAGCAACAGACTTGCACTTGCCCGCCAACAACTCGAAGACGACGCGAACTTCCTACAGATCGTGCTGTTGGTCGCCGCGGCGCTCATCTTGGGCAGCCTGATCGGCGCGGGCTACCTGCTGCGGCGGATCATCACTCGTCCACTGGCGGTGCTGGGGCGCGAAGCCGAACAGGTCTCGGCAGGAGACTTCGACAAGTCCGTTGCGATCCGTCACGGCCCGCGCGAGGTCGTGCAGCTTGGCAGCGAGATCGACGCGATGCGTCGTCGCATCGTGAACGAGCTGACCGTCGTGGAACGCATCCGCGAGCAACTGGAGGCCCAGGCGCTCGACCTGACGCGCTCCAACGCCGAGCTCGAGCAGTTCGCCTACGTCGCCTCTCACGACCTGCAGGAGCCGCTGCGCAAGGTCGCGAGCTTCTGCCAGGCGCTGCAGCGCCGCTACGGCGGACAGCTCGACGAGCGCGCCGACCAGTACATCGAGTTCGCCGTGGACGGCGCCAAACGAATGCAGACCCTGATCAACGACCTGCTTGCCTTTTCGCGTGTGGGACGCAGCGGAGCCGAGCACGAACTGGTGGATCTCGAGCTTGTGCTCGGCCAGGTCAGGGAATCGCTGTCGAGCGCTCTGGAGGAGTCAGGGGCAACGGTGGTGGCCGACGAGCTACCGAAGGTGCGTGGCGATCGCACGCTACTTGTGTCGCTGTTTCAGAACCTGATCGGCAACGCCGTCAAGTTCCGTGGCGAGCAGGCACCGGTCGTGCGCTTGACAGTGACCCGTAAGGGCCAGGAGTGGCAGTTCAGCTGTGCAGACAATGGGATCGGCGTGGAACAGGAGTACGCGGATCGCATCTTCGTCATCTTCCAGCGTCTGCACACCAAGGAGGCCTACCCCGGTACCGGCATCGGGCTGGCGATGTGCCGCAAGATCGTCGAATATCACGGTGGGCGCATGTGGCTCGACTCAGAGCACACGCCCGGTGCCGAGTTTCGTTTCACTCTGCCAATCGCCAAGGAGGAAGCGCCATGATCGCCGAGCTGGTCTCGGTCCTGCTGGTCGAGGACGATCCCGGAGATGTGCTGCTCGTCAAGGAAGCGTTCGAGGACCACAAGGTCGGCAACGTCCTGTCGGTGGTCCATGACGGCGTCGAGGCGATGCAGTACGTGCGCGGCGAAGGCGCCTACGAGGGCTCGCCGCGCCCGGACCTGATTCTGCTGGATCTGAACATGCCGCGTAAGAACGGCATTGAAGTATTGGAGGAGGTCAAGAGCGATCCCAACCTCTCGTTGATCCCAATCGTCGTATTGACGACCTCAGAGGCCGAGGAGGACATCGTGCGTGCCTACAAACTGCACGCCAACGCCTACATCACGAAGCCGGTCGACTTCGAACAGTTCAGCCGCATCGTGCACCAGATCGACGACTTCTTCATCGGCCTTGTGAAGCTGCCGCCTTCGCGCTGAGCCGACCGGCGAGGCGTGAGCATGCGCGCATCGATGCGTCAGCTGCGCGCACAGCGGCGTACCCGCGTCTTCCCGCACCCGTCAAGCAGGCGCGTCGGCGGGCAGGCCGACAAGCTCGGCACTGCGTTCCCACAGACCCTCGGCCAGCACCTCGTCCTGCGCTTGGGCGCTTGGCTGGGCCACCTTCTCGTTTTCTATGTACTCACCGGTGAGCGAAGCCGTCTCATCGGACAGCGACAACCAGATCAGCGAACGGGCGCCGCGCGCCGGCGAGCGAAAGAAGGGGCCGGCCAGTGTCGTCAAGACCTTCCAGATGCCATTCTCGTTCTTGCCAAAGCCCGTGCGCACGACGCCGGGGTGAAAGCAGTTGGCGCATAGCTCTGGAGACCGCTTCGCCAGCTCGCGCGTGAAGAGGATGTTGCACAACTTCGAGGTGCCGTAGACACGCATGGCCGCGTAGGACTTCTCGGACTGCAGGTCCTCTAGATCGAGCCGGCCGGACTTGTGCGCATCGGACGCAGTTGTCACCACGCGGCCCCCTGTCAAGCGATCGCGCAACAAGGCCGTCAGCAGGAAAGGCGCGAGATGATTTAGCGCGAAAGTCCGCTCCAAGCCCTCTGATGTGACCTTGCGCGAAGCGAACAGTGCGCCTGCGTTGTTCGCCAGCACATCGATGTGCTCGTAGTTCGAGCGCACCTCCTCGGCCAGCTTGCGCACATCGCTCATCAGCGACAAGTCGGCGATATGCTCGTGCACCGGTGCGCCGCCGCCGACCGCTCTTGCTTCCTCGGCCACAGCCGTCACGCGCCCGGCCTCGCGACCCACGAGTGCAAGCTCGGCGCCTTGGCGGGCAAGCTCGATCGCCGCGGCTTGGCCGATGCCGCGCGTGGCACCTGTCAGGAGGACGAGCGTCATTTCCCAACCCACTCTACTTGCAGCGCCCCCAAGCGGTCGTCATACCGCTGAGCGGATCGCGCCCGAAATTCAGATGGTCACCTCGTTCAGAGGCCACCAAACCCTCGGCCGGCCGGCTGCGCCAGTCGAGGCAGCCCCGACGGTCTTACTCCCATACGCTTGGACGCATGGCCCTACCCCCCTTCCCCGTCCCGCATGCCGTCGTGCGCGCCGGGTTGAAACTACGTAGCGGCGTGCTCCGCTTGGCCGATCGCATGCTGCCCGCCGAGGCGGCGCTGTGGGATTTCACGGCCGGGCTGCAGCGCACCAAGCTCGCCGGTGCGCTCGTCAGCTCCGGTCTCGCGGACGCGCTCGCCGACGGGCCGCGCGACACGCGCGCGCTGGCCGAAGAGCTTGGTCTCTCCGAGGATGTGACGCTGCGCGTGCTCGGCGCCGCGGCAGCCTCGCGACTGGTACGCCTGGACCGCAACGGCAGAGCCAGCCTTGCCCGCCTCGGCGCGCCGCTGTCGCGCAAGCACCCGCGCTCGATCGCCTCGTGGGTCGCCTACCAGGCGGCGCCTGCCAACGCAACGGCACATGCCGAGCTCGAGAGCCAGCTTCGCGGCGGAGCCGAGCCCTCCGGCCACAGGCGGGCATACGGCGACTCGGTTTGGGAGTACTTCTCCGAGCACCCGCAGGAGGGGGCACGCTTCGGCGAGGCGATGCGCGAGCTCACGGCGATCGACCTGCCAGCGCTCTCGCGCGCGTATCCCTGGCCAAAGGAGGGCGTCGTCTGCGACGTGGCTGGCGGCATCGGCACGCTGCTCGCGGCGATTCTCGAGCGTCGCCCCCACGCGCGCGGCATCCTGCTCGACGCGCCTGAGGTGCTTGCCGACGCGGAGGAGTTCCTGCGAGCGAGCGGCGTCGGCGAGCGTGTCGAGCGGCGCGCCGGAGACCTATTCGGCACGCTTGACGCGAACGCCGATGTTTACGTGCTCAAGTGGATATTGCACGATTGGAGCGACGAGGCCTGCCGCGACATTCTGCGCCGTATCCGCGCGACGATGCCCCTCGGGTCGCGAGTCGTGGCAATCGACCAGCACCTGGAGCCCGGGCGGCCCAGTCCCTTCAGCTCGCTGGCCGACCTGCTGATGCTTGTCGAGTGCGAGGGTGGGCGCGAGCGCTCGCCCTCGCAGGTGCATGCCCTGATGGCAGACGCCGGGCTCAGCCCCGGGCGCGTGCGCCATGCGGGCTTGCACATGGTCGTGGAGGGTATCGCCGCAGACTGAGAGTCCCAAAACACGCTGCCCCGCGCGCGGGTATCCCGGTATCCCGTTTAGAAGATGTTCAAAATGAGCTATGCGTCTCGACACCCCCCTTGCGTGGAGCGGCAGATTTATTTGGGTACCAAACCTTTATCTAAGCCTCCGCAAAAGAGGGGTGTTAGGCGATCATGCAAAACGAGATACACAAGCGCTTACCGATCCATGAACACCCGCCGCACGATTTATCTTTGGCGCTTGCCTTCGCGGTGTCGTGCAACTCGGTGTTCGCCCCCTTGAGAGTGAAGGTTGGCGTTTGAAAAGACGCTCTTAGGAACTATGAGCCAGCAGTCCCGCGCGCCTGCGTGTGGCGCGCACCGCCTCGGTCAACGTGTCGATGTCATAAGCGCCGTGGTGGCGGCGTCCGTTGATGAAGAACGTCGGCGTACCCGAGACGCCGCTGGCGTCGGCGCCCGCCACATCCTCTGCCACTCTCGCCGCGTAGTCGTGGTGGCGCAGCTCGTCCCAGAAGCGCTCGACGTCGAGGCCCAGCTGCTCCGCGTAGCGGCGCATGTCGAGCGGCGTGAGCGTGTCCTGGTGGGCCAGCAGCGCGTCGTACAGCTCCCAGAACTTGCCCTGGGCCGCCGCCGCCTCGGTCGCCTCGGCTGCCAGCTGTGCGCTCGAGTGGACGTCGTTGAGCGGCAGGTGACGCCAGACGTAGCGCAGCTCGTCGTCGAAGGACGAGAGCAGCTCGCGCACTATCTGCTCGGCTTGGCCGCAGTAGGAGCACTCGAAGTCGCCGTACTCGACCAGCGTTACCAAAGCGTCATCGCGGCCGCGGACGTGATCGCGCGCCGGGTCAACGTCGTCGGCGAGGTCGAGGATGTCATCTGCCGTGCCGACGATCTGACGGGCTCGCACCTGCGTGGGCAGGCGTCTCATGAGTTTGAAGACCGCCCAGGCGAGGAGCGGGGCAAGAATCGCCGAGGCGAGCACACCGAGCTTTGCCTCTTGCAGGCGCTCGCCGGAGAAAGCCAGGCTCGAGATCAGCAACGAGACGGTGAAGCCGATGCCGGCGACCGCTCCACCACCCGCCAACGAAGGGAAGCTGAGCGTCGGGCGCACCCCGTGCAGACGTGGGCGCGATGCCAGATATGACGCAGCCAGGATGCCCAATGGCTTGCCCGCCACATAGCCGACAGCGATGCCCAGCGTGATCGGCGAGGTAATCGCATCGCCCAGCAGGCCGCCGGTGACGTGAATGCCCGCGTTGGCGAGCGCGAACAGCGGCACCACCACGTAGCTCGTCCACGGATGCAGGGCGTACTGCAGGCGTTCGTTTGGCGAGATCGCGGAGGCCACGCCTATCTGCGCTGAGCGCGCCAGCTCGGGCGTTGGTTGCTCGCGAAAGGAGCGCGTCAATGCCGTGGCACGCTCCAAGTCCTCGCGCGAGGGCGGGTAAGCACTTGTCACCAGACCAATCGCCAGGCCGGAGATCACCGGGTCGATGCCCGATTCGAACATCGCCACCCACAGCGCCAGACCGACGACCACCGTTAGCTGGCGCCGCCAAGCCGGCACGTAGCGCAGGCCGATCAGCAGCGCGAACAAGGCGATCGCTACAGCCAGCGCGGGCTTCGAGATGTGGCCGGTGTAGGCGACCGTGATCACCATCAGCGCAAACAGGTCGTCCACGACCGCGAGCGTCAGCAGGAAGACGCGCAGGCGCGTGGCGCCGACCGGGGTGAGCAGCGCCAGCGCGCCCAGCGCGAAAGCCGTGTCGGTCGACATCGCCGCGCCCCAGCCGTGCGCGCCCGGGCCACCGGCGTTGAAGGCGAGGTAGATCGCGACGGGGACAGCCATCCCGCCCAGCGCCGCCAGCACCGGGATCGCCAGGCGACGGCGCTCGCGCAACTCGCCCACGTCGAGCTCGCGCTTTGCCTCCAGGCCGACGACGAGGAAGAAGAGGGTCATCAGGCCCTCGTTGACCCAGTGGCGCAGGTCGGCGGAGATGCCGCCGCCGCCAATCGAGATCGACAGCTTCGTGCTCCACAGCGAGACGTAGGAGGACGACCAGGGCGAGTTGGCCCACAGCAGCGCCAGCAACGTGGCCCCGAGCAGCACGATCGCGCCGCCGGTCTCGGTACTCAGGAAGTCGCGCACCGGCGCCGCGAGATTGCGCGCCCAGGCCGTACGGCCGCTGTAGGAGTTGGCTTGCACTTCCGCCATCGCCGACGATTATGGCTGGGCGTTCGTTTTTGCAGTTCCGGGCGCGCATGCGCGCCCGGCCGGACGGTGCATGCACCGTCCGGGACATCGCCGCATGCGGCGATGTCTTCCCTGATTATTTTGAGGTTCGACCCCGACTCGGAGATTGACCCCCGGCTTGGCGCGGGCCCCGTTACAGGACCCGGCGCGCCCAGGTGAAGCTTTCGGCAAGCCAACCAGAGGTCAGCGGCAACACATAAACCCCCTGGTCGGAGGAGTGGATAGCCCACTGGCTGCTGAGCGCGATTCCCTCGTGGATCACGTTCGACTCCGTCGCGGTCGCGTCGAAGCTCGCCGAGCCGAAGAACAAGAGATCGCCAGGCTGAACGTCTTCCAAATGGATGCGGCTGCTCTTGGGGATTTCACCGGCCTGTTCGGCGGCGGTGCGACCGAGGATGCTCCTGCCCCAAGACAGGCCCGAGACCTTGTAGACCCGCCAGGCGAAGCCCGAGCAGTCATAGCCACCGTGTTCCAGCCCGTCTGCCGTATTGTCGGTCGTCCCGCCCCACACGTAGGGCATGCCGATCTTGGAAACCGCGATGCGCAGCACCTCACGCTGAGCGGAGCTGTACTGCGGCAACGAGAAACCGTCGAGCACTTCGCGCGCCGAGGAGAGAGACCAGCTTTCAAGTCCGAGCGCGACCGCGAAGGAGTGCGCCGCTTCGGCGCGCGTGATCGCGTTCCACGGGTACAGCTCCAAGGAGTCTTCCCCGGCCGGGTGGTTGTAGCGCAGGCCCAGGTAGCGAGCGACCACCTCGTTGCCGAAGTAGCTGGGCGGGGTGAGACCGGCAGCCACAGCCACCTGCTGGACGTGTTCGGCGACATCGCCAAGGCCCAGCTGGTCGACGAGCAGCCCATCGAAGCGCACGAGCGTGATCGGGACGTTGGTCTGGAAAGCGATCGGCGAGACTTCCTCGCGTGTGGCAATCGCCGTCAGTGCGGTGCTCTCTACCTGGGCGCTCAGGGGGGCGGCACCGGCAAAGCCCGCGCCGGGCGCTTCGCTCATCACCGCATCGCCGAGGACAAGCTGCTGCTGGGCGCTATCCCAATTGGCGGCCGTCAGCTTTTTGGTCGTTGCGGCCGTTGCTGAAGAGCTCATGCCGAGGCCGGCCGCACCTACACCGGCCAGCGCGACGGTGCAACCAAGCACGAGCGCAAACCTGCGCAGTAGAGGCAAACGAGCTTGTGAGCCCACATCGAGCACATCCCCCCATCGACTGGGGCCAGTGCTGCTTGAGCTTCACCATGGCCTGCTGGCCATCGGTTCGGGCGCCTCGGGCGTCCTGCAACCGTCTGTGCAAAAGGGCGATGCCCCGCGCCCGCGTGCGGGCATCGCCCTCTTTGAAGCAAAGCCCCCCCCGCGCCCGGCGACATTTGCGAGCACCGACAATGGCCTCCGCGCAGGGCGCCTCCCTGTGGAGTACTGGCCGCCCCGCTAGAACGAGGTGAGTCGACTCTGCAGAAATCGCCGCTCGGGCTCGGAGCGAACGAGCTGGAGCGCCCGCTCGAAGGCTATGCGGGCTTCGGCCGATCTGTCGAGACGGCGCAACAACTCAGCGCGGGCGGCATGAAAATAGTGGTAGCCGTCCAGCCCATCGAGAACTTCGATGCTTGCCAATCCCACCGCCGGCCCCTGCGCTTCGGCCAATGCGACGGCCCGGTTGAGCTCGACCACCGGAGAGGGAGCCAACCGCGCGAGCTCGTCGTAGAGCGCAGCGATTTGTGGCCAGTCGCGAGCGCTCTCGGTGTGCAGCGAGGCGATCGCGGCCTGCAACGTATAGGCGCCCATGCCTGCCGGCCCACGCAACGCCAGCGCGAGCTGCAGCGCCTCGTTCCCGGCCCCGATCTGCCGGTCGTCCCACAGGCTCCGGTCCTGGTCGGCGAGCAATACCAGTTCGCCATCGCTGAAGCGTGCTGCGCGGCGCGAATCGTGCAACAGCATCAGCGCCAACAGGCCGCTCGCCTCGGGCTCGTCGGGCATCAGCTCGACGAGCCCGACGCCGAGACGGATCGCCTCCGCCGCCAACTCGCCACGACCGTCATAGCCCTCGTTGAAGATCAGATAGACGACCGCCAGCACTGCGTCCAGACGCTCGGGAAGCAGATGCGCCGGCGGGATCTTGAAAGGGATGCCCGCGGCCTTGATCTTGCGCTTGGCGCGCACCAGCCGCTGCGCCATCGTCGCCTCGGGGACGAGAAACGCGCGCGCGATCTGCTCGGTCCTCAAGCCACCGAGCGTGCGCAATGTGAGCGCAACCTGCGCGTCGGTCGCAAGCGCCGGGTGACAGCAGGTGAAGATCAGCTCCAGACGCTCATCGGAGAATGTCGTGTCCTGCATCTCCTCCTCCACCGTCTCTCGAAGGTCGAGCTGCTTGTACTTGGCCAGCAGCGTCCGGTCGCGGCGAATCCGGTCGATCGCGCGGTTGCGGGCTGTCGTGACGAGCCAAGCGCCCGGATTGGCCGGCACACCTTCGTGCGACCAGCGCTCTGCCGCCGTCGCAAACGCCTCCTGGACGGCTTCCTCGGCGAGGTCGAAGTCGCCGAGGAAGCCGATCAGCGCGGCGAGCACCCGGCCCCACTGCCCGCGAAAGACCTGATCCACCGACGACCCGGCAGCGAACGCTCCGTTCAATCGGGGAGCTCCCTCAGCCAGCGCCCGCACCTCGTCCTAAGATTCGCACTACCAACCCTCCTCCACCAGGGGGCGTACCTCGATCGCGCCGCCCATGCTCGCGGCCGGCACACGTGCGGCCAGTTCGATCGCCGCATCGAGATCCTCGGCCTCGAAGAAGAGGTAGCCGCCGAGCGCCTCCTTCGTCTCCACGAACGGGCCGTCGGTGCTCAGCGTCCTGCCGTCCTTGACCTGCACGGTGGTCGCCGTCTCGGGTTCGCCCATCCGCACACCTGGGGTAACGCCCGGGGTCTCGTTGATCGCCTTGTAGGCGCCGTACACAGCCCCCTGCTCCTCAGCAGAGAGGCCCTCCCACTCAGGCGTTCCCGGCAGCGGCGTGGCGCCTTGATGTATCAGCAGCATGTATTTCATCGCTTCCTCCGTCTTAGAGTACGTTGACACCCTTAGGACGAACGATTACCCGCAAGATCGACAGCTGCTGCTGAAATCGAGCTCAGCGCGAAGCTCGTAGCTCGTCGGGCGCGAGCTCATCGGACGCGCGGAGCTCAGCCCACACAGACTTGCCTTGCGCTGCGCCTTCAGCGCCCCAGCGAAGCGATAGAGCCTCCACAAGACCCAGTCCGTGCGTCGGCTGGGGGCTCAAGCCACCGCCGCGAACCGTGACACTCAGCGGCCTCCTGTCATGAACGGCGATGCGCAGGAGCGAGTCATCGAGCGTCACCGAAATGGAGAACGACGAGGCCGCGTGCAGCACCGCGTTTGTCGCAAGCTCGCTCACGACGACTGCCGCGTCCTGCAGAAGGCTGGGACCACAGCCCCACTCTGTCAAGACGCTGAGCACGAGCCGGCGGGCACGCCCAGGCGAGGCGCTCTCAACGGCGAACACGGCCGCGAGCTTCCTCCCCGAAAGCTCCTCAGCGACATCCGTGCAACCCGAAACAGAGTCGACCAGTTCGAAGGCGCGCTCGTAGAGAGGAACGACGCGATCGCCGCCGTCAACCCATAGGTCGTGTATTGGAGTGGTCATGACCAACCCTCTACCCCGAACTGAGCATCTTGAACTAGGACAGTCGGGTGATCGCGCAAACGACGAGAAACATCGAGCCGCGCCATCGATCAACTAGCATTGGCGGTACGTGAGTCCGTAACGGGTCGTCTTCTGACGCGGCACGGAGGGGAAACACGGGCCTGGCGGACGGATTCCATTCCGTCTCCTTCCTTCCTTCGCCCGGGCCCGATCCAGGAAGGAGGCGAGAACAGGGCTATTCCTTGTCCGACATGCCGACCACCCCGAAGGGGTCGATGTCCGCCGCGATCTCCAGCGCGGTGGTGCAGCTGATGCGCGAGTACACCGGCCGCGGCCCCACCAAGGCCCGCACCTACATCGACGAGGACCTCATTACCGTGGTCCTGCAGGACACCTTGACGATGGGCGAGCGCAGCCTCGTCCGCGACGGCGAGGCGGACCTCGTCCTGACCAGCCGCAAAGCCTTCCAGAGGACCATGAGCACGCAGATGATCGCCGCTATCGAACGGCACTCCGGACGCAGCGTCTTCGCCTTCCTGAGCGACAACCACATCGATCCCGACATCGCCGTCGAGACCTTCGTGCTCGCGCCGATCGCCGATGGCGAAGGGAATAACGAGGGGAACGACGTCAGCCAGAACTGAGCCTCTGGACGCTCGCCAAAGCCTTCGCCGGCGGGGTAGCCCAGACGAGTCGAAGCGCTAACTGATCCAGGAGACCTCTTCGCCTAGCCGATTGGGAGCCGGTTTCTCCTGAGATCCTAATCTCAAGCGTCCGACTCACGATGCTCCTGCAGCAGCTCGCGCCAGCGCTGTGGATCTAGTTGCGCTGGATCGGTGTCATCCATGAAGTCGATCAGGACATCCAGAAACTTCTCCGGCTCGTCCAGTTGCGGAAAGTGTCCGGAGTTCGCAAAGATCTCCAGGCGACTGCCCGTCACCTGCTCATGGGCTCTGAGCCCGTGCGCGACAGGAATTATGGAGTCGTGCTCGCCCCAGATCAGCAGGAAGGGAATATGACCCGCAAGGTACAGCCGGTCTGAGGCGTCCACTCGCTGGCCACCTGGCTCGACGACGCTGCGCAGGGTCTGAACGAAAGCCCCGCGGGTTTCGCTGTCGGCCAGTGTCGCGTGGCCACGGGCGATCTCCTCGATGTCGGTACCCGCACGCAGGCCCAGACGACTGAGCAGACCGCCTGTCGCGCGACCGACGTTCAGCAGTCGTGTGGCCGCCAGCAGGGGAAGGACGAACTCCGACCCCGGTAGCGTGGCCGAGCGCAGCAGCAGGCTCACGTCTCGGCCCAGCCCACCGCTGTCTACGAGCACAAGCCGCTCACAGCGCTCCGGGAACTGGTAGGCGAGCTGCATCGCTATGCCGCCGCCCAGGGAATGCCCGACGAAGGTTGCGCGGTCGTGGCCGAGCGCGACCAGCAGGTCCCTCAAGCCGCTCGCGTAGGCGCCCAGCGAATAGTCGCCCTTCGGCTTGGCGGATTCCCCGTGACCGAGCAGGTCAGGAGCGATCACGGTGAAGCGGCGCGCCAAGTGGGGCATCACCCGCTGCCAGGTCGCGGAGTTGGAGGTGATCCCGTGGACGAGCACCATCACGGGACCGCTGCCCGCCTGGCGATAGGCAACCCGATGGCCATGCAGGACGAGGTGACGGATCTCGAGTTCCTCGGCGGCTTCCTCACTTGTCACTTTTATGCACCTCAGCCACCCAGAGGCGAGGGCGGTATGCGCGTCTCACCATGCACCTCCGGGAGGCTCAGCGCCACCTCGTCCACAAAGCACCACGACCATGTCTCGCCCGGCTCCAACGAGTGCATCAACGGGTGGCCGCTGGATTGACTGTGTGCTGTGGCGTGACGGTTGGGCGAGCTGTCGCAGCAGCCGACGTGACCGCACTCCAGGCAGATGCGCAAGTGCAGCCAGGCGCCGCCCATTCGCAGGCAGTCCTCGCAGCCCTCGACCGACTCGGGCAGCTCGGTTATCTGGATCTGATCCAGGTGGGTACAAGCGGGCATTGGATCCTCCTTCAATCAGGTTTTTTGGGTGCTGGTTGACATCGAATCCTCCGATCAGGCCTTTTGGCTGAAGGGCAGCCGCACGCGAAAAACCGTGCGGCCGGGTTTGCTGTCGAGCGTGAGCGAACCGTTGTGGCGCTCGACCACGATCCGTCGCGCGGTCGCCAGCCCCAGGCCGGTACCGTGGCCCACGTCCTTGGTCGTGAAGAACGGGTCGAAGATGCGCCCGGCCAGATCCTCTGAGATGCCGGGGCCATCGTCGGCGATTTCGACGACCGCACAGTCGCCGTCGGCATGCGTCGAGATCGTGATCGTGCCCTGCTCACCCAATGCGTCGATCGCATTGTCGAGCAGGTTCGTCCACACCTGGTTGAGCTCGGAGCCGCGCACGGTAAGCTTCGGCAGCGCCCGGTCGTAGTCGCGCACCAGCGCGATCGTGGTGTGCTTGAGCTTGTAGCTGAGCACCGTGAGCGTGGTCTCCAAGCCCTCGTGTAGATCGACTTCCACGAGCGCGCCACGGTCCATGTAGGCATAGGACTTAACTGCGCCCACGAGCGAGGACATGCGCTCGGTGGACTCGCACAGCTCGGCCGACAGGCGGCCCGCCGTGAGCGATGCGGCAACCCAGCGCAGCGCGGCGTCGCTCGCGGGGCCCGCGAGCTGGGCGACGCGCTCGAGCCAGGCCCGGTCCACACCCGCCGAAGCCAATGGCTCGGCGAGCCGCCAGGGCTCCCCCACCCCCATCGCCTGCATCTGCTCCAGCAGTTCGTCCTCCGCGTCGGCGGCGTCCAATGCGTCGAGTGCTGTGGCTGACGCGGCTTGAGCGATCGCCCGCTGTTGCAGTGCCACCAGTTGTGCCGCGTCCTCCCGCTCCACACCCGCCTCTACGAACGAGGCCAAAGCCGAGTCGATCGCCTCGAGCGCCTCGGTCATCTGCGCGGCGGCGCGACGAGCCGCGGCCGCGGGGTTGTTGAGCTCGTGCGCGAGCCCTGCGGCCATCGTGCCCAGCGAGGTGAGACGCTCGCTGTTCTGCTCGCGTTCGGTCACCCTGCTCATCACCGGCGCGACCTGGCGCATCACGCGTTGGTGGATCTCAGGTTGAGCGAACGCGAGGCGCTTGAAGTCCTCCGGGGCGACCGTTGCCATGCGACAGTCGGTCTCGGCTTGCATACGCACCCCGAGCGTGCCACCGGTCAGCACGGCGATTGCTCCCATCCACGTCGGCGCCGTGTGATGGCCGACCGGCTCGCTTCTGCCCTGGGCGAGGATCAGCGCCTGGGCGCGGCCCTCGAGCAGCAGCTGCAGACCCGGCGGCTCCTCGCCCTGCTCGGCGATGATCCCGCCCGGATCGACGTGGCGAGTGTGCGCGAGCGCCACCCACTCGGCCAAATCGGTGTCGCTGAGACTGTCGAACAGGTCGACACTGCGCAACTCCTCCAGTGTGACCGGCGGCTCGCTCACCACGCACCCCGCCGCACCCGCCGTGCTGAATACCTCTGCGCAGAGACGGTCCACCGCGTTGAGCGGGAGCCGCGCCCGCCAGTGCCGATACACCCTGGCGCTGGGGCGGGCCTCATGCCTCGACCAGGTACTCGTGGATCAACGACACGGCCATCGAGCCCTCCCCCACGGCGCTTGCGACGCGCTTGATCGAGCGTGCGCGCACGTCGCCCGCGACGAACACGCCGGGCACTGTGGTCTCGAGTACGTAGGGCTCGCGCTGCAGTGGCCAGCCGTTGGCTTGCGCGTCACGACCTGCCAGGATGAAGCCGCGCTCGTCGCGTGCGAGCACGCCATCCAGCCAGTCGGTGCGCGGAGACGCACCGATGAACACGAAGCACGCGTCGGCCTGGAGTGTCTCCTCACCGTCGGGGGTCTTGATCTGCAGACACTTCAGGCGCCCGTCCTCGCTCTCGGCTGCGAGCGCCGAGCTACCCGTGCGAACCTCGATGTTGGGCAGCGCCGCGATCTGCTCGATCAGGTAATGCGACATCGACTTCTCCAGCAGCGAGCGGACGAGCATCGTCACCTTGGCCGCATAGCCACTGAAGTAGACAGCGGCCTGACCGGCCGAGTTGGCGCCGCCGATGACAACCACGTGCTGGTCCGAGCAACCGCGAGCCTCGGTCATCGCCGCGCCGTAGTAGACGCCGGCGCCGGTCAGCTCCGGGAAGCCCGGCGTGTCCAGCTGGCGGTAGGAGACTCCGGAGGCAACGATCACGCAGCTCGCGCTCAGCGCGCCACCACCACTCAACTCCACCAGACGCGCCGAGCCCTCGGCGCGCAGGTTGACCGCCTCTTGGACGGTCAGCAACTCAGCGCCCAAGCGACGTGCTTGATCGGTTGCGCGCCTGGCAAGGTCCGAGCCGCTCAAGCCCGCCGGAAAGCCGAGGTAGTTCTCGATGCGACTCGACTGGCCCGCCTGACCGCCCGGCGCCTCGCGCTCGACCATCACGGTCTTCAGGCCCTCGGAGGCGCCGTAGACGGCGGCCGCGAGTCCCGCTGGGCCGCCACCGACGACAACGAGGTCGTAGTGCTCTTGGGCCGGGGTACCGCTGACGCCGAGACGCTCGGCCAGCTCGAGGATCGTCGGGCGCTCGAGCACCGTGCCATCCTCCAAGAGAGCCACCGGCAGACGCTCGCTGTCGACGCCGGCAACCCGCAGCAGCTCGCGCGCCTCGCCGTCGCGCTCCACGTCCAACCACCGCGCGGGCACTCGATTTCGCACCAGGAAGTCGCGCAGGTCGTGCGACTCGCGCGAGAAGCGGTGGCCGACCCCGCGCACGCCCCCGGCCTCCAGCGCCGCTCCCGCCTCCCATGTGGTGAGCAGATCCTCGACGACCGGGAACAGCTGCTCCTCTGGGGGGTCCCAGGGCTTGAGCAGGTAATAGTCCAGGGCCACCTCGTTGATCGCCGCGATCGCCGCCTCGGTGTCGGCGTATGCGGTCAGCAGCACTCGCTTGGCGTCGGGGACGAGCTGTCGTGCTTGCACCAGGTACTCCGTGCCAGGCATTCCCGGCATGCGCTGATCCGCTATCAGCATCGCCACCTGATCGCCGCGCGTGCGCAGCTCGCGTAGGAGCTCCAATGCCTCGGGCCCCGAGCTGGCACGCAATATGCGGAAGCGCTCGCCAAAGCCGCGGCGCAGGTCGCGGCTGACTGCCGCCAAGACAGCGGGCTCGTCGTCGACCACGACGATCGCGGGCCGGCGTGACTTGGGCTCGGTGTCTGCGGCTTGGGCAGAACGCTCGGCTTGCTCTGACATCTTCCGCATGACAGTAGCTCTCAGTTCCGGGTCGTGCATGCACGACCCGGCCGGACCGTACATGTACGGTCCGGGACAGCGCCGCATGCGGCGCTGTCTTCCCCAAAATGGTTGATGATCGGGTCAGCCGAGGAAGGTTGCTATGTCATCGACCGGCGCGCGCTCGGGAGCGCGCTGAGCCTGCACCGGGTGGCCGAGGTGAAGCAGGCCGATGGGTTGCTCGGCGGCGGGAATCTCGAGTCCTGCGCGGACTGGCGCCTTCTCCAAAATCGGCAGCGTGCGCCAGTAGCCCGCCAGTCCTCGCGCATGTGCCGCGAGCAGGACGATATACGCGGCCACCGCAGCGGCGAGCAGATCGTCGTGCTGCTGGGACGGGTCGCCCTGCAGCTCGACCCCGACGACGATCAGCGTGGGAGCGCGCTCGAGCTTTCGCGCCGAGCCTGGCTGCTCGAGCTCTGCCTCGCGGGCGAGCATGGCCCGTGCTCGAGGGCCGAGCACGCGAAAGCGCCACGGGTTGGTCAGGTGATGGTTGGGCGCCCAACGCGCGAGCTCGAACAGCTCCAGCAACGTTGCCCGGTCGACCGGCTCAGGGCCGTAGGCCTTGTGAGTCCGGCGTGTCCGGATGAGAGTCTCGAGCTCCGCGTCGGTGTGCGTGAGGGCATCTGTGGAGCTGGAAGTCGCAAGCCTCTCCGCAGGCATCTGTGCATCTGGCATAGCCGACACCGTAGCGTCCTACCATCTACGGATGGTGACGAGATCCGCCCATCGGGATGCGGTGTCGACAGGCCACGACCGCAAGCGCATGCTGCTCGGCATGGGCTTGGGTCTGGTCGTCGCGATCGCCGCACTTGTCGTGGCGGCGCTGGCGCTCTCCGGCGTGAGCTTGGCGAGCGACCCGACCGCGCTCGCGCGCGTGTCCGTACAACCGCTGGGCGGCACCCTCGAGCACGTGGAAGCGTTCGGGCCGGACGGTCGGAGGGTGCCGCTGGCGGTGCAGGGCGGGCGCTTGACTCCGCTGACGCGGCTGACTCCGGGCGAGCAGGTATCCGTCGAGGTTCGGGTACACCGCCCCGGATGGCTCGGCTGGGCATTGGGCCACGAACGCACCGAGCGGCTGACGCTGCAAGCGCCCGTCGCACATGTGAGCGAGCAATGGATGACCGTTCCGGCGGGTTCGGCGGTGCACGTCAGCTTCGAGGAGCCGGTGAGCGCCGTCGCCTATGGGAGCACCGGCCGTCTGACCCACCGCACGACGCTCCACAACCCGCGCAGCTCGGTCTCGCTCGGGTCCCAGCCGGCGACCGGCAGCACCGAAATCGCCGCGGCCGCGCGTTCCTGGGAGACGGTTGGCAAGCCGATGCAGGTGAGCTGGTTCCCGCAATCGCACATGACCGTGATGGCGACGATCCCGGCCTCGGGCGCACCGATCTCTCCATACACCCCGATACGCCTGACGTTCTCAAAGACCGTGAACGAAGCGCTCGGGTCGAGCCACCCGACGCTCTCGCCCAGCACGCCGGGGCACTGGCGCGAAACCGACAGCCACACTCTGGTGTTCACGCCGTCGGGGTTCGGAGCGCCGCTGGGCTCGCAGTTGCGAATCCAGCTGCCGCGTGAGGTTGCGGTGACGGCGGGCAGCGGCTCGACGCTGCGCACCACCAGTCAGGTCGAATGGACGGTGCCTGCCGGCTCGACGCTGCGCCTTCAGCAACTGCTTGCGGAACAGGGCTATCTGCCCGTGGACTGGCAGCCCTCTGGCGCACCGGTGGCTCGCACACCCAGTGCCGAGGCACAGGCGGCAGTCGAACCACCGAGCGGGAGCTTCGACTGGCGCTATTCCGACACGCCGCACCAGTTGCAGGCGATGTGGGCTCCGGGCCAGGCGAACACGATCACACGTGGCGCGGTGATGAAGTTCGAGAGCACCCACGAAATCACCGTCGACGGCCTTCCGGGGCCGGCCGTTTGGCGTGCGCTGCTCAGCGATGCGCTCGCCGGCAAGCGTTTGAGCAGCGGCTACACCTATGTGTACGTGCACCGTGAAATCCCAGAGGTGCTCACGCTGTGGCACGACGGGCACACGGTGCTCACCTCGGCCGCGAACACCGGCATCGCCGGAGCCGAAACAGAACTCGGCACGTTTCCCGTGTTCGAGCACATTCCCGAAGGCACGATGAGCGGCACCAACCCCGACGGCTCCCACTACGAAGACCCCGGAATCAAGTGGATCAGCTACTTCAACGGTGGCGATGCGATCCACAACTTCGACCGCGCGTCCTTCGGCACGCCGCAGAGCCTCGGCTGTGTCGAGCTGCCGCTGCAATCCGCCGCGGAAGTGTGGCCATACACGCCGATCGGCACGCTCGTCACGATCGAAACGTAGAACGTGTCTCGAAATGAGCTTTACGGCAGGGCGTTTATGGGTCATGCGAGCTGGGATTTATGGTTCATCTTTTGAATGATCTGGAAAACACCCCCTTTTGCGAAGGCTTACATAAAGGTTAGGTACCAAAATAAATACCCCAGCTCCACACCAAGGGGTATCGAGATGGGCAGGTCATTTTGAAAGACCTTCTAAGAGGCTGTGCGGCCGGCCTCCCAGGCACAGGCCGCGGCGCGGCCGAGCAGCATGGCCCGCTCGCGCTCATTGCTCGCGAGCGAGATGGCACGCTGAAATTCCTCCTGCGTCTCCGCGAAGCGACCGAGTCTTGCAAACAGGTCTCCCCTGACGCTCGGCAGCAAATGGTAGGCCTGGAGCGAGGGCTCATCAAGCAGCGGATCAAGCGCTTCGAGACCCGCCGCCGGACCGAAGGCACTCGCCAGGGCGACCGCGCGATTTAGCTCGACGACCGGCGAGGGTGACAGCTGGGCTAGGGCCTCATACAGCGCGGCAATGCGCACCCAGTCGGTGTCCTGCGGCTCAGAGGCACGCGCATGACAGGCAGCAATCGCAGCCTGCAGCGTGTACGGGCCGAGAGCACCGCCGAGCCGCTCAGCCCGCTCCAGCGCGGCCAAGCCACGCGCGATCAAGAGGCGATCCCAACGGGCACGGTCTTGGTCGGGCAGCAGGATCGGCTCGCCCTCGGCGCCGACGCGAGCCTTCAGACGCGATGCTTGGATCTCCATCAGGGCGACCAGGCCATGGACCTCCGGCTCTTGCGGCATCAACTCGGCCAGGATGCGCCCAAGGCGCAGTGCCTCCTGACAGAGATCGGCGCGTATCCAGTCCTCGCCCGTGCTTGCCGTATAGCCCTCGTTGAAGATCAGGTAGAGGACCTCCAGCACCGATGAGAGTCGCTCACCCAACTCGTCCACGTCGGGCAACGCGAACGGGACCTTTGCCTCGGCCAACGTGCGCTTGGCCCGCACGATTCGCTGCGCCACCGTGGCCTCTGGGACGAGGAACGCTCGTGCTATCTCCTCTGTCTTCAGGCTGCCGAGCAGGCGCAGCGTCAGCGCCACTTGCGCCTGAGCGGACAGGACCGGATGGCAGCACATGAAGATCAGACAGAGCAGGTCGTCGCCCACCTGCTCCTCGGTCGAGACTTCCAGCTGCGCTTCGATCGAGTCGCCCTGAAGCTCCAGCTCGCCGGCCATCTGCTCCTGCTTTTGCTGCAGTCGCGTGTTGCGACGCAGCAGGTCGATCGCGCGGTGCTTGGCCGTGGCCATGAGCCAGGCGCCCGGATTATCCGGAACGCCTGACTCGGGCCACTGCTCCAGCGCGATCACGAGCGCGTCTTGAGCCAGATCCTCCGCCATGCCCACATCGCGCACGATCCTCGTCAGACCGGCGATCAAGGCCGGCGACTCGATCCGCCAGACGGCCTCGATCGCCGGCCTCTCTCGGGCAGCGCCCACCATTCGCTCGAACGCGCCGATCGAACCTGCCGCCGCTTGGACGTGCTCTAGCCCGCCGCCGCCGCTTGGACCTCCGGCGGGAAGTCCGACATCTCAAAGACCTGGCGAACCTCGATCGTGTCGCCCTCAGCCGCCGGACAGCGCGAAGCCCACTCGACCGCCTCCTGCTTGGATTTCGCCTGGATCAGCCAGTAGCCGCCGATCAGCTCCTTGGCCTCGGTGAACGGGCCGTCGGTGACAGCCGCCTTGCCACCGGCGAAAGACACGCGGGCACCCTTGCCCGGCGGGTGCAGGCCGTCGAGGCTGAGCAGAATCCCAGCTTTGGCCAGCTCCTCGTTGTAGCGGCTCATCGCCGACACGGCCTCAGCGCTCGGACTCCAGTCGGCTTCGTCTGGAATGTTGGGGATCATGATCATCATGAAGCGCATTTTTGTTGCTCCTTCGCTGGTGGGTTTTGCTCTGGTGCGCTGACCGTTCCGAACAGGTTCGCACCTCGGCTCTACCTATACGTCGAACGAGCAGCGCGGGAATCGACACAACTCTCGCCGGAGATCGAGCTCGGCCGCAGAACGCGTCTCGAACCCTGGACACAGCGAGGTACGGGAGCCCAGGGTTTTGAGGAAACGTCTTAGCGCTAAGGGTGTCCGCGCCAGACGAAGCGTGTGGGAGAATCGCTTCGATGCCGGCTCAGCTGAAGTACATCGATCCCAACCGCCCGCGCAGCTTGTTCAGCCGCACCTTCGCCTCATTTTCCGCCACCCGCTTGGGCAGGCTGTTCTCGGCCAAGGTCGTTTGGAAGGTAGATCCGTATCTGTTGCGCGCGACCCGAGGGCGCCTCGGCATGGGGCTCGTCCTCCCCACCGCTCTGCTCGAGACCACCGGCGCGAAGAGCGGTGCGCTGCGACGTAACGCGGTCATCTACTTCCACGACAAAGGCCTCGTCACGATCATCGCCTCGAAGGCCGGCGCCGCCGAGCACCCCTCCTGGTTTCACAACCTATGCGCCCACCCCGACGTCAGCTTCGGCGGTATCCCGATGCGGGCGACAGTCCTCAGCGACGAGGCCGAGCGGCAGAGGATCTGGAGGCTGGCCGACCGTGTCTTTGCGCCCTATGCGACCTACCGGCGTGAAGCAGCCACGGCAGACCGGACGATCCCGATCGTCCAGCTCAGCGCGCGCCAGTCGGCGGATGCTCACCTAGACAAGCGTCGGGGAGAACCGCAACGCCGGGTGTGAGTGGACGGTCTAAGGTGGGCAGCCTCCGAGATGTGCCGACAGGTGCGGCTCATCTTGCCTCCATCTTTTGGGCACGGTAGACGATGTCTGCGGGTATTTGTCCTTGGGTGAGGCGTCCGTGGTG